>Ga0207653_10000023_pt1 | contig 118612 bp, 93 predicted proteins | sample KBSK5251metaG_FD_184341 | JGI IMG/M metagenome (GOLD analysis project Ga0207653, IMG submission 184341) | Corn, switchgrass and miscanthus rhizosphere microbial communities from Kellogg Biological Station, Michigan, USA - KBS K5-25-1 metaG... | ecosystem: Host-associated > Plants > Roots >... | reverse complement strand
CTAAACGCGGGAGAACCCGGTCATTTCTGACCGGGTTCCATTTCGGGGGGATTAAACTGAAGGATCGCTCGGCGGGCGGCTGGCGCAGCGGCTTGCAGCGCTCAGAGAAGTGATGGCGGCGGGGGCACGTTTGTTTGCGTGCTTGCCGTTCTTATCCTCAGCACTTCTTGTGCCAAGCGAAGGGCGAAGAGCAAGGAGCTAAGCCACTCCTAATAACAAAAGGCCAAGCGTGGGTGCTCCACACTCGGCCCTTTATGCTCTGCCGCTTAGCTCTTCGCTCTGGCTCTTACGGTCGTCCCATCGTCACCTTTCTCTGCAACGCCATCGCTTCCGGATTATCGGGGTCGATGCTGATGGCGCTGGCGGCGTACTTTCTTGCCTCGCCCATGTCGCCGCGCTCGAGAAAGATCCGGCCCAGAAGGATGTGCGCGTCAATCAATCGTGAATCCCAAAAGATGGCTGTTTTCAGCGCCGCGATTGCGGCTTCCTGATCGCCTCTTCGCTGGTTGATGCGACCACTCAACAGAAATGCTTCGGCGGTCGTTGGCTCGAGATTCAAGAGTTTGCGAATCTCAGCCAGAGCTTCATCGTCACGTCCCTGCTGATAAAGCTCGCGAGCCTTGTTGAGCGACTCCTGGGCGTTGTTGGCGTTGGCTTCTTCGACCTGCTGGCGGCGCTTGTTGTCATTTAGGTCAACCGGGTTGAGAATGTCTCGCGAGCGCAAATTGAGATTCAAAACCGCTTGAGATTTCTGCCAGTCGGTTTCCCATTTAGCGTAACTCGGCAGGTACCGTCGAGCCTGGTTGTCTGCGGCGGTGGCCGCGTCGGTATGATTGGCTCTGGCTTGCGCCTTCGCCAACAGGTAATAGGCCTGGCCGTCTCGCTGATCAGTCGCAATTACTTTCTCCAACTTGTCCGCGGCCTCGCTGTACTTCTCGCTGAGAAAGAGCCCGTAGGCATAATTGAAGAGCACGGTCGTATCGTCTGGCGAAGAATCGGCCGCGCGAGATAGCAAGGTAATGCCTTGCAGCAGTAGACGCGATCGCTCTTCCGGCTTTTTCTCATTTCGCGCGGCTTCGATCGAGAACGCGCCGGCGTTGTTATAGACGGCAACCAGGGGCATTACTTTTTCATCTGCCAGCGGGACCAGCGCGGCCACGGCGTGCTCGACATCACCCGTTTTCCAATAGGCCAGGCTGGCATAGAACTGAGCTTCGTTGTAGTGCGGCTCCTTCTTCTGAACCATCGTGAAATATTCGATAGCTTCTTTCCATTGTCTTTGATTGAAATGGAAGCGCCCCAACTCGAAAGCTGCCTGAGAATAGACGGCGCCGCCGTTCACGTCGCCATAAAGCTTCAGCGCATTCTTGAAATAGATGGCCCGTGTCGGCTCGCGTTCGTCGGTCTGCGATCCCTTCATGTAGGCTTCGAATGCCTGAGGCGGAATTTTCGTCGCTTCCTGGACCAGATTGTTGCGCGAGAACGAAAGGGCCTTGTCACGCTGGAAAAGGATTTGATAGGCAAGCTCGCCCTGGACTTTCTGAAGGTCCTTGATGTTATCGGCAAAGTCGTATTGCCGTGGCGCCCATGCGCCGTCAAAAATATCTCCCGCCATCCGGCCTTCGCTGACGCGAATTACGCGCGCCTGGCCAACGATCGTAACCGCGGGTTTGTCTGCCGGCTTCGACTTATCATCGGCAGGCGCAGACGGCGCCGACGCGACGTTGTAAGTTCCAAAAACGATCATCGAGGCTTTCAACTCGCGCGCGATCTTGATCGATGTCGCTCGAGAGGGAATGACCGTCAACGGCAGACGCAGCCGCTGATACGCCACCGCCCGTTCGTCGCTGCTCACCACGATCAAACCAGGTTTGTCCAAAAGGACGGAAAGCGAGTCGGCAAAGCTCTCGCCGATCCAGTTGTACTCGGGATGGTCGGATGTATTCTCGAACGGCATTACGAGTACGATTTCGGATGACGCAGTCGTCTGAGCAGAAGCTTTGGACGCAACAATTTGCAAAATGGAGATAATTGCCAGGGCGGCGAAAACAACAGGGAATTTCTTTCGAATCATCAAAAATCCTTTATTTCTTTGATAAAAATAGGGGCCGGAACCTTCGATGCGACTATGATAGCAGCGGTTGGTCGAGAGCGCACAGTCACTGTCGAAGCCCATGGGGTCAGTACCGGGAGCGTTGGCGACCGGGTAATCATCGCCAAGTCTCGACTCTTGAGGTAAGCGCCTCGACCCGGTCGTTACCGGTCCTGAGCTCATTACGGTCGTCACGCTTGCCACTAAGGAGTTGCTTCGGTGATGACCAACTGATTGTCGATGGTTGCGACGCCTTTGACCGATCGAATGGTCCGCTCAACCCGCTGTTTCACTTCGGCTGACCTGACTGAGCCGACAATCGTCACTTTACCGTTTTCGACGAGAGTGCTGACATCCAGTTTCGACAGACTCGCATCTGCCGCGAGTGTGCTTTCGATGTGAGCTTGAATAGTCGCATCGTCCGGCGTCTCATTCGATGTTTCGCCGCCCGGAACAGATGGCGATCCCTGGGTTGATGGCGTTTGGCTGGAGAGCGGAGTCGCAGTGGGCGAGGATTTCGGCGAAGGGCTGATACCTGGACCAGACGGAATAGTTTGTTGAGGTGAGATGCTTGCGTTCATTGGATCGAACGGACGGCTGGTGAGGAACAGAGCGACGAAGGTTGCCAGTCCGGCGGCGACGATAACGCTGACAGCCACCCAAACTTCAGGGGTTCTGCTGCCGCCGCCACGACGGGGAGCGGGGCGGCGCTGGGTTGAGGGGCGGCGTTGGCCCGAGGTCTCAACCGTAAATCGACTTCTGGATGGACGTCCCTGGTTTGCCATTAGAACTGAACTTTGTAATCTGGAATCTGGAATCAATCCTCGCTGCTGACAGCGCCGGCCATCGTATCATTAACTGACTTAACTCGACGCCTCGGGTTTCTTTCGCCTCCTACGCAAGTCATCCAGGCATTACCGTTCTGACATTGGACGCGTTTGATTAGACGTCGTCAATTTGCAGTTGATTCGGAGGTTACTTTAACAATGCAACGCTTAACAAAATTGATTTTCGCAATCGCTTTGGGTTGTGTGGTTGCGGCAACGGGATTTGCCCAGGGCCTGGAACAGACAACCACTTCGCGCGATCGCCAATCGGTTAACATCACTGTCTATAATTCAAATCTCGGTTTGGTTAGGGAGACTCGCAGACTAACGCTTCCGGTTGGCAGAATCGGTTTGCGGTTCGCTGACGTCACTGCTCAAATCCGGCCAGAGACTGTTCATCTCGCTTCGTTGACGGCGCCGGCGAGTCTCAGAATTCTCGAGCAGAATTATCAGTACGATTTGCTGAACCCGGCGAAGCTGCTCGACAAGTTTGTAGGCCGAGAGATTACCCTCGTGCTGCGTCGTTATCAGAACAACACCGAGAGCTTCGAACCCGTGCAGGCAACTTTGCTCTCGAACAATGGCGGTCAGGTCTGGCGGATCAACGGGCAGATTGTAATCAATCCGTCGAACATCGCTGAGATTCGTTTTCCCGATCTGCCAAAGAACCTCGTCGCAGTGCCGACGTTGATTTGGGATGTCGAGAACCGCGAAGCCGCGGCGCAGAACGTCGAAGCCAGTTACCTGACCGCCGGCATGAATTGGCGGGCAGACTATGTGCTGCTGGTAAACGCCGATGACACCAAGGGCGATTTGCAGGGCTGGGTGACTTTGACGAATGGCAGCGGCGCCGGGTTCGAAGATGCGCGTCTGCAACTGGTCGCCGGTGATGTGAATCGAGTCTCGGATGATCGCACGTACCAACTCGCGGGCGCGATGGCCAGAAAAGAGGCTGCCAGCGATTCGGAGTTCAAGGAGCAGGGCTTTTTCGAATATCACCTATACACACTGCAGCGTCCGACAACTATCAATAACAACGAGACGAAACAGGTCTCGCTGCTGGAAGCTGCGGGCTTTGATGTAAAGAAAGAGTTCGTAATCAACGGTCAGCGTTACTACTATACCGGCTACAACAATCCGGGAGCGGCGATCAAAGAAAAGGTCGGCGTCTTCATTCAGTTTCGCAACTCGCAATTAAATAAACTGGGGATGCCTCTGCCGGCCGGCACGATCCGCTTGTACAAAAAAGATGACAAGGGCAATCAGCAGTTCATCGGCGAAGACAAGATCGATCACACGCCGAAGGATGAAGACGTGCGCGTGAAAGTTGGCGATGCATTCGACATAGTCGCGGAACGCAAACAGACCGACTACAAGGTGATTGTGTCAGGTCATCTTTATGAATATGCGTACGAGATTAAGATCCGCAATCACAAGGAGGGACCTGTTACGGTTGTCGTGAACGAGCCGATTGGCGGTGATTGGGAAATGGTCGCATCAACGTTTGAAGCCAAGAAGACGGCGGCGTTTGCCGCGCAGTTCAATGTGCCGGTAGCGAAGGACGGCGAGGCGACGTTGAGCTATCGAGTTCGCGTGAAGTATTAATAACGTTTGCCGATGTGGCACGGCGTGAATCACGCGCAAGATGCGCGTGCCACATTTTCGGCAACGACGGTTTAGAGTTCAGCCTTTAGGCTGCCTTTTTATCGGGACAAGCTGAAGCTTGAACTCTAAACCGTGCCGTTACCCGGCCGTGGCGCAAGTTGCTAACTTGCGTCACGTTTGTTATATGGCGGTGAATGAAAACAATCTTCCGGCTCTTCGTCGTCTTGCTTGCGTTGCATCCCGGCTTAAATCTCGGCCTTGCTCAGGTAGCGAAGCAAGGTAACTCCAGTTTAGATTCACGCCTCCACGCCGAGATCGATCCATTCAAAGGCAAGGTCTTTCTCTTCGCCCAAAACCTCGACACCGGCGATGCCTATTCATTCAACGGCGACGAGCCTGTCCGCACGGCCAGCACAATTAAGATCGCCGTGATGATTGAAGCCTTTGCCCGTGTTGCCGACGGACGAGCGAAATGGACCGACGAACTCGTCTTGACCAAAGCCGCGCGCTACGGCGGATCGGGAATCCTGCCGGAACTCAGCGATGGGTTGCGATTGACGCTGCGAGATTGTGTTCGCTTGATGATGACGTTAAGCGACAACACCGCGACCAACATGGTGCTTGATTATTTGACGACCGATGCCGTCAACGCGCGCATGGAATCGCTTGGATTCAAGCACACCCGAATTATGCGGCGCGTCGGCGGCGGTGGTGAAAGCAAAGCCGGCAAAGAGCCCGACAACAAGCGCTTCGGCCTGGGCGCGACTACTCCGCACGAGATGGTTGAGATAATGGCAAAACTCGAGCGCGGCGAGGTCGTCAGCAAGGACGCCTCCAGGGAAATGATCGATCTGATGAAGCGCGAGCAGGCACGCTATGCAATCGGTCGCACCGTTCCGGATGTGTCGATGGCGAGCAAGTACGGCGCTCTTGATGCGTTGCGAAGTTGCGTAGCGATCCTTTACACTAAGCAGGGCAAGATTGCCATTGCCATCACGGTAGACGACATGCCGCAACCGTTCTGGTCTGTCGACAATCCGGCTTATCTACTGATGTCACGACTATCGTTGATTCTGAGCGAGGGTCTTAATTCAACTGTGCCGGCGCCCCGCTGAAATTACCTTCGCCGGGGTCGCTGGAATTATCCGCAACCCAACTTGCAGTCGTTATATTCGTGGCGATCTTTGAGGTCTCATCTTTTCATTTATTCTCGTCGATGGTCCTCAATCACCAATCATTAACTGATCGCATTACCATCTGTCGCATCGGCATCCGAAAATCTGAATTGATTGACGTTTTTTTGGATTATCCGTGGTCGATGAAATTCGAGACTTTCCTCAAAATCTACCAGTTTTAGAAAAGCCCTTCACGGACACGACTTGGAACAACAAGTGCGTGCGCCAAAAATGAATTTGGCGCTCTTGGTCTGCCCGAATCAATGTCCAGTCCATGATCTCAAAGGATTCCCGAGGGTCTGCTACAGTCCCCGGGAAATATTGTATTCATCGGGCTCATTATCGAGACAACCTCAGGAAGTTCATGCCTTAAACTTTGGAGGACACTATGACGAATCGAAGCCTCGGAAGATTTGTTCTACTGACAGTCAGTCTGCTACTTGTCCTTTTGGGAAGCGTGAGTGCGTTTGGACAAGCCACTTCACATATTAATGGCACGGTCACGGACCCACAGAGCAATGTCGTGCCCGGCGCGACTGCGACGCTCAAAGACTCATCCAAGAATTTTTCTCGCTCTCAAACTACATCGGACAGTGGCCACTTTAGCTTCTCCCTGATTCCGCCCGGAACTTATCAATTGACGGTTGAAGCGAAGGGCTTTAAGAAAGCGCTCCTGACCGACGTCAATGCTCTGGTAGACAAGCCGACCGACATTCAGGTGATTCTGGAAGTTGGTAGCGTAACCGAGACGGTTACGATCTCAGCCGCCGGCGGCGAAGTCCTGCTGAATACGCAGGACGCGACGATTGGAAATAATTTCGTCAATCAACAAATTACCCAGTTGCCGTTGGAAGCGCGCAATCCGCTTTCGTTGCTGACGTTACAGCCCGGCGTGACGCGCGCGGGCAACGTCACAGGCGCGCGTGCTGATCAGTCGAACATCACGCTCGACGGCGTGGACATCAACGAATCACAGACCAACGATATCAATGCGCCGGTGATCCGGCTCAACGCCGAAGCGGTCGAAGAGTTTCGCGTGGTGGTTTCAAACCCGAATGCCAACCAGGGACGCTCCGCGGGCGCGCAGATCTCTCTGATTACCAAGAGCGGTACGAACCAGTGGCATGGTTCGGCCTTTTGGTTTCACCGCAACACAATCTTTACCGCTAACAATTTCTTCAACAATAAGGCTAATCCGTTTATTCCTCGTCCAAAGCTGCTGCGAAACACCTACGGTGGGAGTTTCGGTGGGAGGATTGTGAAGGATCGGGCCTACTTTTTTTATAGTTACGAAGGACGAAGAGACGCGAGTGAAACGGCCATCACGAGCGCCAGAACCGTGCCCCTGCCAAGTCTGGGGCAAGGTACCGTGCGGTTCACGGGCTGTCCTCCCGGAGTGCCGTCAGCAAGTTGCACCGCGACGACGGCTACAACTCAGACATTGACGGCCGCTCAGTTGACTGCACTTTTTCCGACTGTGGGACTAAATAATACTGCGCTGGCTGCTCTGGCCAGTGCGGCCGCCCGATATCCAGCGAACACCAATGGTGGCGATGGTGGGTTGAATACTCGCGGCTTCATCTTTAACGCGCCGACGAAGGTGAATCTGAATTCGCACCAGTTGAGACTCGACTTCAATCTCAATAAGGAAGGCACGCAGCAGTTAATGTTTCGCGGCTCGTACCAGTACGACAAGCAACCGGTGAGCTTTACCAATCCTCAACAGTTTCCTGACACACCAACAAGACTTAGCTGGTATCACCCAACCGGAGTTGTGATCGGGCATACGTGGACCATCAGTCCTACGCTAACCAACAATTTCCGCTGGGGCTTGACTCGTTTAGCGCTGAGCAATCTTGGAGACACTACCGGTAACGACATTTTTTTCCGGTTTGTGTTCACGCCCACGACCGAGTCGTACACGTTAGACCGCGTCAATCCCGTTAACAACTTTGTGGATGACCTTTCCTGGATTAGAGAGAATCACAACTTCCAATTTGGAGTGAATTTCAGAACGGTTAGCAACCGGCGCAAGGACTTTGGAGCGGCGTTCGATCAAGCGCTGACCAACCCGCTGTTTTATCAAAGTTCGGGTAACGTGTTGCTGACGCCGATCACGGGCGCCGGTTATACGATCAGGGGTAATCAGGATGACCTGAAGGCCGCTCTTGCTGCCGTCATCGGGCGTTACTCGCAATACACGGCCCGATTCAACTTTGGTCTTGATGGCCAGCCGCTGCCGCCGGGTGCTCCGACCTTCCGTGATTTTGCGACCAATTCCTACGATGTTTATGCGCAGGACATCTGGAAAGCCAGATACAACCTGACACTCACGTACGGCTTGCGCTACGCGCTGAGCAAGCCGGTATATGAGAAACAGGGCTTCATGACGACACCGAACATTCCGCTGGGAGAGTATCTGCGCCGGCGACAGGAAAGTGCCCTTCAGGGAATCAACTACACCGAGCCGATCATCATTAATAAGTCCGACCATCTTTACAACTGGGACATGAACGATTTTCAGCCTCGCGTGGCGGTCGCGTGGTCGCCTGACCTGGGCAATAACTTCCTGAGCAAGATCCTCGGCCGCAATAGCCGCAGCGAGCAACTCAGCGTGTTTCGTGGTGGGTTTGCCATCACCAATGATTATTTCGGTGAGCAGCTGGCGGTCACCTTCAACGCGCAGAACACTTTGAGTTACGCCTCTTCGCAGACAATTGCCGCAAACACCTACAACGTCACGACGAATCCGGCGCCGTTGTTTACCGGGTTTGGCCAAGGCGTCCGGACACTGCCGGGCGTGGTCGTTCCGGGAGCGATCACCTTCCCACAGCAACGCTCATCAAACAACTCTCGCCGCATTGAGAGTTCTCTCGACGGCCACCAGGTTTCGCCGGTTAATTACAGTTGGAATTTTTCATTCCAAAGAACTCTGCCAAAGGGAATGGTGTTCGAAACCGGTTATGTCGGGCGCTTGGCGCGCCACCTGCTCGCCGGCCGCGATGCAGTCGAAACCAACCTGAACTTTACCGACCCGGCGTCTGGTCAAACCTGGGCGCAGGCCGCCGGCATTCTCGAGCAGCAACGTGCCGCCGGGGCGTTAATCCCGAACGTTGGGCCCCTGCCGTTTTTTGAGAACGTCTATCGGGGGATCTCGTTGGGCAATATATTATTTGGGAAGCCTGCCTTGACCAATACGCAGGCCGTCTACGCGATGATGCCTATATCGTCCAGCAATCCCAGTTGTGCGGCTGTGGGTGGTTGCTTCGATATCGGTAATGACTGGACTACGGCGCAGGACATTTTGGACGGCAACTCCGGCCGTCGATTGTTCTACCAGCCGCAGTATGGAGCGCTGGCGGTTTACAGCACCATCGCCTCGTCTGACTATCATGGCGCCGTCTTCACTCTGCGACAGCGCTTCAAAGAGACGTTGTCTTATGACATCAACTACACCTTCTCGAAGTCGCTGGATGACGTCTCCGGCCTGCAAACGGACGCACCCTTTACTCCGTTTATTTTGAACGCGAATAATATTAAACAGGCGCATGCCGTTTCAGATTTTGACGTACGGCACATAATCAATGCCAATGCGCTTTGGCAACTGCCATTTGGAAAAGGTAGAGCGTTCCTGAACCAGGGCGGCATTGCCAACGCGATCCTTGGCGGCTGGCAATTGACGGGGATCTTTCGTTGGAATTCCGGCTTGCCGGTCGAAGCGCCGTTGGATTTCGGTGGCTGGCCGACGAACTGGAACCGGCGTAATTACACGACTCGCACCCAACCAGTCAGTGAGAGCCCGACTCGTGGCACCGACGCTGCCCATCCGGCGAACTTGTTTTCTAATCCGACGGCGGCTTATCAAAGCTTCCGCAGCGGCCAGCCCGGCGAGCGCGGTGATAGAAATGTTTTCCGCTATCCCGGTTACATTGATCTGGATATGGGCTTGGCGAAGTCATTCACCATGCCCTACAGCGAAACTCATCAACTCCAGATTCGCTGGGAGATTTTCAACGTCACCAATACTCAACACCTGACTTCCGTCGACGGTTTTGTCCAGGGACTTGATCCCCGAAACTCAGCCGCGCCGGCCAGCTTTGGAAACTTCCTGAACATCCAGGGTACTCCGCGCGTGATGCAGTTTGGACTAAGGTATTCGTTCTAAGCTGCCGCACCAAAGGTTGAACTACCGCGGGCTGCTCGGCTAATGTTGGGCAGCCTGCTTTGTTTCAGGTTCAGGAGCGAAATCATGAGCAATCAAATGCGGCCAATTGTTTTGCTTGCCCTATCGCTGACGCTACTCGCTGGTTCCAGCACAGCTCAAACCCGAGGCAATATGAGTCTCTACGGCGACGTGCGCGTCGACGAAAGTAAAGCCGCCGGAAACAAGCTGGGCACGCTCACAATCGTGCTTTGCTCGGAGCGATGCGCCACCGTGTTCGCTCGCACGACTGTTTCGCCTGGCGGTCGTTACCGTTTCAATAATGTGTCGTCGGGCACCGAATACGATCTCGTTATCGAAGTTGATGGGGCTGAAATCGCGCGCACGCACATTTTCGTTTCCGGCCGGCCGGGCTCTGACTTTCAACAGGATCTCGAATTTGCCTGGAAGCCAGTCGGCAAGGCCAGTAGCAAGCCAGGCACGGTATCGGCCTCAGATTTATATCAGCGAAGCGACGCAAACCAGTCTCTCTTCGAAAAAGCGCAGAACGCGATCGATGCCAAAAAATATGATGTAGCGTCGCCTTTCCTGACGCAGATAGTCGAGTCCGACAAACAAGACTTCCAGGCTTGGACCGAACTCGGCACCACTTACTTGTTGCTGGAAAAAAAGGGCGAGGCTGAAAAGGCTTACCTGAAGGCGCTCGAAGCCCGCCCTACTTTCAACCTGGCGTTACTGGCGTTGGGCCGCCTGAGAGTAGGAGAGAAGAAGTATGAAGAAGCTATCGCCCCGCTGACGACTCTGGTAGAGCTCGACCCCAAATCTCCTGACGGTAATTACTTTTTAGGCGAAGCTTATCTCCAAATCAAGAAGGGCTCCAAAGCGGTTCCTTATCTGAATGAAGCCGCCAGGTTGGGCAGACCCGAAGCCCACCTGCGTTTGGCCACCTTGTACGATATGGTGGGATTGAAGGACAGAGCAGTCACCGAATACGTTGAGTTTCTAAAGAAGAAACCGGATTATCCGGACCGAAAGAAACTGGAAAAATACATCGCGGATAATAAGAAGCCCTAACTCACACGCGCAGATGACCGGAGATTTTTTTGGTAACGCCTCTCCCACACTGAAATTTGAAGGAACCTCGCCGGATTTGCGTTCGTTCAGTTCAGCAGAGTTCAGAGAAGTCCGCTGCTACCCGGAGAACCTAAATGAAAAAAGTTCTGATAGTCATCGTCTTGGTTGTGGCCGCTGCCGTGCTTGGTCTCTGGCGCTCGAATGGAGGCGTTCGGGCCGGCCTAAACCGGGTCGTCAACGCAGGGAACGACGATAACTCGCCGGGCGTAACCGGCGATGAAACGCGCAAGACCTTTGAACTGAAGCCGGGCGCGCGCGTCGAGGTGCAGGGAATCAACGGCTTTGTCGAGATTCAAACGTCTGACACAAAGACTGCCGAAGTATTCGTGAAACGCACCGGCGACAACCCGAGTTCGCTCCGGCGGCGCGACTTGATCGTTGAGGAAACGACCGAGGGAATCATCGTCCGCAGCAAGCAGAAACACGTGGGTCTTTGGGATCATCTCTTTGGAAGCGATCCGAAAGAAGAAGTCACAATCAAAGCGCCTCGGCAAATTGCTCTCTCGATCAAAGGAGTTAACGGTCGAGTGACGAGCGGCGACATCGAAGGGTCTCTGGATCTTAAGGGTGTCAATGGCCGCGTCGACATTGGTTTAGTAAACGAATACGCGCAGGTCGGCGGCATCAACGGATCGATTTCGCTCGGCCTGCGACGGCTGGATGAGCGCGGCGCGCGCATCAGCGGTGTCAACGGCGGCATCGAGTTGAAACTGGCCACCGGCCTGAACGCTGATCTCAGTACCAAGGGAATGAATGGAAACGTGCGCTCAGAAATTTCCGACGTCACGGTTAATAAAGACGATCATTGGACGCGCTATTCGGCGCAGATTGGTGAGGGCGGTGCGCCCATCGAACTCAGCGGCATCAATGGGAACGTGCGTTTGACCAGAGCCGCGGGCGGAACTCAATCCACGGCGTCCGCCGATCAGAAACCGGCAGATAATCAGAAATCTTCCGTTAGCCAGAAATTGCCGGACACTCAGAAACTGGAAAAGGCGGAAGCCGGCATGAAGGCCTCTAAGTCGACTCAATAATTTAGCAGAAGTGGCACGGGCGTCCCGCCCGTGAAATCACGCGCAAGATGCGCGTGCCCGATCCAGGATCATTCGATTTAGCAAAAACAAAAGGCCGGCAACCCTGCCGGCCTTTTACCTTTTTTGAGATCTGGTGCACCCAGGAGGACTCGAACCTCCGGCCTTTTGATTCGAAGTCAAACGCTCTATCCAACTGAGCTATGGGTGCACATGAAAGTAAAAAACGCACTTTGGTCTTTGGCTTTGATTCTCAGGACACGTCTTTGAATCGACCTCAAAGTACTAAGATCAAAGCACAAAGATCAAGTCTGTTACTTCGCCGGCGGCGTGGCTCCAGCCTGGAATTCATGGCGAATGAATTTGATCAGTTCATTTATCTCTTCCGTCTTTAGCTTGTCGCCGAAAGCGGGCATGCCGTCGCCGCCCTTGGTGATCTGCTTCATGAATTCAGCATCGGTATGACGCAAAGCGTGGCCCGAGCGCAGCGTAGGTACTTTCAGTTTCGTGCCGTCCGCCAGTTTGACCGGGCCGCCTTCTCCGGTTTGTCCGTGACACTCTTTGCAATCCTTTTCATAGATCGTTTTCACGGCGGCGAACTCGTCCGGCGTCGTTTGCGACGTGGCTCGATTTCTGTTCGGGCTCGTATTTACCGCAGTGTTCGTCGATTCATTTTTGCACGCTGCCACGAATAGAAAAGCGGCGGCGGCAACCAGTGCGATTGCGCAACGCATAGTCATCAAAGTCTCCATAATGGCCGTGACGATTCGCAAAACTTCCGGAGTATACCACGGCGATCAGCATCCCTCCGTGCGGTTGCAACAGGCAAAGACAACAGGCAGAATAAGTCTGCGCTTACTCAAGCATTCTCGCGCAACCAATTAGACGAACGAAGTTTCAGTTCGGATCGGAATTTTTTATGGGCACCGAAGGCAGCGATCAAAATAATAATTCGACTCGCGGATCGCTGCGGCTCGCTCCCAACGTCGAGGAGTTGGAAGAGCACAAGCGAAAACTCCCGCGCCAGTTCGTCAATTTCACTTTCTATCGCGCTCGTCCTGATTGGCGTCTGCTGAATGACGCCGAGAAGTCTGACTGCAAACGGAGTTTCATTTCCACGATCGACGATTTTCGTCAGACGCTTTTCATCCACAGTTACTCGACCGTGGGTCTGCGCACCAGCTCCGATTTTATGATCTGGCGCATCGGCGCGGAACTTGATCCGATGCAGGCGATGACCGCGCGTCTGAATCAAACCTCAATGGCCAAGTACGTTGAGCCGACGCACTCGCTGCTGTCGATGACGAAACGCTCGATGTACATCGAAAAGAATTGCGCTGATCATACCGAAGATCGTTCGCATATCGTCCCGGGAGAAACGCAATATCTTTTTGTTTGCCCGCTGCTGCGCACGCGCGAATGGTATTCGCGGCCACAGGATCAGCGGCAGGAGATGATGGAAGAGAACCTGCGCATCGGATCAAAGTATCGTTCGGTGAAGCTGCACACGACTTACTCGTTTGGCCTCGACGATCAGGAGTTTGTGGTCGTGTTTGAGACTGACAAGCCCGCCGATTTTCTCGATCTCTTTCAGGAGTTGCGAGAAACGAAAGCAAGTTGTTTCACCCTACGCGATACTCCAATGTTCACTTGCCGCAAACGCAGTCTGGCTGAATGCCTTGACGCCCTGGGCTGAGCCGCCCGCTGTTACCTCGCCAACAATTTCCGTGCAAACCAAAAAATATTTTGGACCGATTGCAGCAGTCGGGTTAATCCTGATTGGAGCGGTGATCGAGCTGCGCCTTCAGGGCCGTCTATGGGCGTGTACTTGCTCGAAGTTTGTTTTGACAAAAGAGGCGTGGAGTTCCGAGACCTCGCAACTATTCCTTGATCCTTACAGTTTGACGCACGTGGCCCACGGCATGATGTTCGCAGGACTGCTCGTCTTGCTGATACCACGAGTTCCGCCGAAGTGGCGCTTTGTCATAGCGATTGCGCTCGAGTCCGTTTGGGAAATTATTGAAAACACGAACGCCGTGATCGAACGTTACCGAGTGGCCACGTCATCGCTCGGCTACCAGGGTGACTCGATCGTAAATTCGTTGGGCGACATCTTCTGTTGCGCCGTCGGATTCCTGATCGCGAGGAAATTGGGTTGGAAATGGTCGATACTTGTATTCCTCACGGTTGAAGCTGTCTTGTTGATTTGGATACGCGATAGTTTGTTGCTGGAGATTATTATGCTTGTCCGTCCGATCAATGCAATCAAGGTTTGGCAAATGTCGCATTGAAAAGGCGAGGGGACAATGCGTGGCAGCTCCGGAGGAGCAGAATGTTTGAAGCGACACAGAGCTAAAAACGAATCCCAGCTCTGTAGGAGCGAAACAAGGTCTCGATTAACATTGCGCTCCGGAGCTATGAGCCTCGACGGCCGCGTGGTCTATAAACATTTCATTCCTACGGGATTAACGTGTCAAAGAAGACACTGTCAGAGAAGCGAGCTGCTTCCGACTTGATGCATGGAGCGCGATGGGCCATACGCAAGAGCAAAGTGTGAAGCTCAATTTTGCAGCGGTTTCGATTGCCGTCGTGATTACCTTACTTTGCGGGGCTAATCAATCACGAAACGCGCAACCACAACTCTCCGCGTCAACGCGTCTCTCCATCCCCGCGTCAGAAACCGAGTACCTCTGGTGCGAAACAGAGAACATGCGCGGCCTCACTGAAAACTCACGTCACGAACCGATTCTCAATCCTTCTTATCTCGAAATTCCGGCAGCCAAAGCGCCTGGCTGGGGAATCAGTGGGCCCGGCGTTTCCGCTGAATGGTCGCAGGGCGGCGAGAGTGAATGGAATTCAGTGGCTGCCAGTGCGGATGAAACGCGCGGCACGATTTCGCAGGACGTCGAGATTCCGCGCGAAGGGGACTACAAGATTTGGGTGCGCTATGCGGATTTCGCGAACAAGAAGGAATCCTTTGTCGTGAGTATCTCGCAAGCAGGCCGCGAGATTTTCCGTCACGAATTCGGTGAACAGGACGTCATCGATCCGCACGATGAAACCGAAATGTATTGGGTCTGGGCGTTTGCCTGGGACGCTGCCGCGGCAACGCTTACTAAAGGCTCCGCGAGAGTTTCGATTCAGATTGCCAAAGCTGCGGAGGCCCGCCGCCAGGTTGACTGTTTCCTGCTGACAAACGATCTGGCTTTTGTACCCGAAGGCCGGCGCAAACCGGATTTTGCGGCGATGCGTTATTTGCGCGAATGGTCTGTGAGTCGCCAGAACTCTGCGCCTTTACTCGACTCGACCGGTGTCGGTGAAATTCCGACCAGCTGGCATCGTCCGAAAGTTGCTGGGCGCGACTTTCTCATTCCGTGGAACATCAACAAAGAGTTCTGGCAGCGATACGACAAACCGTTGGCTGAGCGGCCGCTCTATCCGTTCAATGCCGAGCCGGTTGACGAATTCATCAAAGTCTATGCCGGAAAGCGCGACGTTCCGATCTTCGATTCCAAACTGATCGCGCCCGTCGTTTACATCAACGATCTGCCGGAGCTTTTGAAAGAAGGAAGTGGGTTTCGTCGTTATCTGGTCGAAACAAAATTGCCGTTTGCGGTCCTGATCAATTACGGAGCGGCCAACTTCGCTTCGGATGCCGAGGCGCAGGCGGCGTGGAAACTTTTGAACGGTGAGTTGCGCGGACAGTTTCTCGGATGGATTTCCGGAGAGAGCGTCGGGTTCGTGTGGGATGATGCGCCAAAGTATCTGAAAATCTCTCCGGAGATGAGCCGGACGCAGTTACTCGAAGCTCATCGAGTCTTTTACACAGACGCTCTGTCGCGCAAATGGAGCGGAATGTTCAAGACGACGACTGGACCGATGTGGGACAAGTTGATTCCGGCGCAATCAACTTCGAGCACTTCATTCGCTCATGCGCTGACGGAGTGGGGCGTGCGCTCTATCGGAATTGAAACAGCGGCGGTGCAGCCGATGACCGCCATGCGCGTCGCGTTTAATCGCGGCGCAACCCGGCAGTTTGGCGGCGAATTCTTTTATTACCATGCGCCAAACTTTGGCGATTCGGCGACTACCTTCACGAAAGAACAGAACTTCGCCGGTCCTGATAACTTCTTTCACTCGCGATATGGCGCCACGATGGGGCCTTCGCTGTCGTGGTATCGAAAGAGTTTCTACCTCTATTACATGTCGGGCGCTTCGGCGATTTATCTCGAGCAGGGCTTTGATCAATTCTTCAAGCCGGGTCCGGGTGAGCATCCTTTTCAGTTGAATCCGCTGGGCCGGATTACGGAAGAGTTTGTGCGCTTTGCTGAGAAGCACCCTGATCGCGGCGAACCGTACACGCCGATTGCTTTCCTGCTCGATCCCGCACACGGGTGGGACATGACGGACTATCCGCAGTGGCCGTTTGGCGTCTCGCAAATCAATCGAAGTGATCGCGCGCTGCGCGAATTGTTTGGCGCAGCCTACTATCCCGGCCCGGTGCGCGAAGGCGAGGCGGCGAGCGGTGAGAGACAGGCGTTTGTACCCGGTGTCTTTGGAAATATTTTTGATGTGCTGGTGGCTTCAAGTGGCACGGGCGTCTCGCCCGTGAAGCATCACGCGCAGGATGCGCGTGCCACTCCAATGGACGCGATCGATTCCTACCGCGCCGTGGTTGTTGGCGGTCAAATCAACTGGACCAGCGCGTGGGCAAAGAAGCTGCAGGACTATGTGCGAAAGGGTGGCACGGTGGTGCTGAACGCGGCGCAGGTGAAAGGCCTGCCAGATGAAATGCTTGGCGTTCGGTTGAGAGGTGAAACTGGCGAAGCTCACAACGCGCGCTGTCTTTCGCCCGGCGAAGCACCTCAGGATCTTCACGGTCAGATCTTTCGTTATGAAAGGATTGAGTTGAAGACTGCGCAGTCTTTGATCACCACCACCTCGAACGAACCGTTGGTGACTGTGAATCGATTCGGTCGTGGCAAGGTTGTATTTGTCGCCGTCCCGGATCTACTGGGTGAGGATGAACGCATCACGCCGCTGGCCGCGCACGTGCTGACTCACCTGGCCGCCGAAGCGACGCCGGTTAAAGTTGCAGGCGACGTTGAATACCTGATCAATCGAAACTCGCGGGGGTGGGTTGTGACGATCTTCAACGATAACGGCGTATTCAAGCCCCAACAGGGTTTGGCCCAGGTCGATCGCAGTGCGAAGCTGACGGCCACGATTTCATTGCGGGGCGTTTCGATCTCGAGCGCGACAGAATGGACGACTGATCAAACTTTGACTATCACGAAGAAAGCCGGAACGGCCGACGCTGTCAACGTCGACATAGCCGCCGGCGGCGTCGCAGTTGTTGAGTTGTTGGCTGGGCGCTAAGATAGATTTTCCTAATGGACAGGATGACGAACAGGATCGCCCGGCGATTTTTTATCAGCGGCGACGTGCAGGGCGTAGGTTTTCGGTTTTTTGCGCAGCGCGCGGCAGCGCGGCATCAGGTGGTTGGTTTCGTCAAGAATCTTGATGACGGCCGGGTCGAAGCTCTGGCCGAAGGCCCAGCGCAAAGTGTCGAAGAATTCAAACACGAGTTGGCGACGGGGCCGCGGTTTTCGTCCGTCACTCACGTTGAAGAGATCAATCTTGATCCGTCGGGCAGCTACTCGTCGTTTCGAATTGAGCACTGAGTGTCAGAACCCGGAGCGATAGCGACGGGATCAGGTGATGCCTTCTCAATCAGGGTTCTGACGCCGCGATACGAGCGGGTCATATGATCCCGTCGCTATCGCTCCGGGTTCTGACACGGTGAGGTCAGTACCATCTGCGTAAGCGGATGGGATCAACGCGCTTCCTTAGCCCACCTGCTTACGCCGGTGGTACTGACCTCATCTTTTGAAACCGCGATCCTACTTTACTCGTAACAATTGAGCGAAATGGACGAAACCAGACCTACTCTCATTCTCGATCATGTAAGTAAGAGCTTTGGCGACTTCAGGGCCGTCAGCGATCTCAGCCTGCAGGTAAGGCGCGGACGGATCTTTGGTTTGATCGGTCCAAACGGCGCGGGCAAGACCACGACGATTCGCATGATCGTCAACATTACGGTCCCCGATTCAGGCCGCGTCGAATTATTCGGGCAGCCGATGTCGACCGCGCTACAGGATCGCATTGGTTACCTGCCGGAAGAGCGCGGCCTTTATAAGAAGATGAAGGTCGGCGAACAGTTGCGCTTCTTTGCCGAATTAAAAGATGTGAAAGGTAAAGAAGCTGATGAGCGCATTGATAAATGGCTGGCCAAGTTGCAGCTGACCGATTGGAAACAAAAGAAGACCAAGGATCTTTCAAAAGGAATGCAGCAGAAGGTCCAATTCATCACCTCGGTGATCCATGAGCCTGATCTGCTGATTCTCGATGAGCCGTTCTCCGGGCTCGATCCGGTCAACGTCGAAATAATGAAGGACACGATCCTTGAACAGAAGGCCGCTAACAAGACCATCATTCTTTCGACCCATCAGATGGAAATTGCCGAAAAACTTTGTGATGACGTTTGCATGATCAATCGATCGCGCAAAGTCCTGGATGGCAAGCTGCGAGAGATTCGGCGCAGCGAGTCACGCAATGCCGTAGCTTTGCGTTTCGAAGGAAACGATGGGTTATTGAAGGATCCGTCGCTGGTGCTAAATGTCCGACAGGTTGGCGAGGACTTTGAGGTGCTTCTGGCGGAAGGCGTCAGCCCGCAAACTTTGCTGAGGCGTCTGGTTGAAGCGGATACGGTTGTGTCTAAGTTTGAATTGGTTGAGCCCAGTCTGCACGACATCTTTATTGCCAAGGTGAAAGAGACTGCATGAATAAATTCTTCGCCGTCGTCAAACGTGAGTATGTCCAGCGCGTGCGCAGCAGATTTTTCGTCGTCGCGACGATTCTTGGTCCGATTCTGATGGCTGGGTTTGCGATCGTTCCGGCCCTGATGTTTGGCATTAAGTCCGGCGGTCCCACGCGACTGGTCATCGTCGATCAAACCGGCAAGATGTACGAGCGAGTCGCGAAAGAGCTCCAAAGTGATCGGGGGCTTCGTGGCCAATCGCCAGCCGCAAAGCCGGAAGAACCGCCCGGCATGAACAACGATCCCCGGGAGCGTGCGAAGCAAAACGGCAACATGATGCAGGGTAGTTTTGCAGTCGAAGAAGTCAAACTGGATGGCCGTTCAGTTGACGATGTGCGCAGAGACTTGGACGCCAGAGTCACCCGAAAGGAAATTGAAGGTTACATCATCCTGCCGCCAAATTTGCTCCAGAACGGCCAGCCGGAATTCAGCGCGCGCAACGCCGCGGACCTCTTCACCCAGTCGAAGGTTGAAAACTCGATCAATCGGGCCTTGCGCTCGCAACGCATGGTCGAGAACGGCATCGATGAAAAGAAGATCGAGAAAATGTCTGAGCCGGTAAGTTTGAAAACAACCGGAGCCGGCGGCAAAGAGAGCAAAGGCGAATCGAGCTTTTACCTGGTCTTTGGTCTGGGCCTTTTGATTTACATGAGCGTCTTGCTGTACGGCCAGTTCGTGCTCGGCGCCGTGATTGAAGAGAAGGAGACGAGGATTGCTGAGATCCTTTTTTCTTCGATGCGCTCATTCCCTTTGATGATGGGAAAACTGATTGGCGTCTCGCTGGTGGCGTTGACCCAACTCGGGATCTGGGCGGTCGCTTTTCTTTCGTTCTCAGCCTGGCTGGCGGGTTCCCAGTTTACTTTGCCGCAGATTCCGCCCCTGGTGTTCGTCTATTTCGTGCTGTTTTTCCTGATGGGCTATTTCATCTACGCGACCGTCTATGCGGTCGTCGGATCGATGGTGACCACGACCCAGGAAGGCGGCCAACTCGCGCTGCCAATCGTGCTAATGCTGGTGATGGGATTCTATCTTTCGTTCAATGTCATTCGCAGTCCGAATTCGTCACTCGCGTTTTGGGCTTCGATGTTTCCTTTCTTCGCGCCAATCACAATGCTGGTGCGCATCGTCACTGAGACGCCGCCGTTCTGGCAGATTCTGCTGAGCCTGGGAATTGGAATGGTTACAGTTGTGGGATTGATGTGGGTGGCGTCGCGCATCTATCGCGTGGGCATGTTGATGTATGGCAAGAAAGCCAGCATTCCGGAAGTGCTGAGGTGGATTAGGCAGGCGTAGGGTTTCAGATCTTAGATCTCAGATTCCAAATTCCAGATTCCAGATTCCAGATTCCATGCCCATCGAGATTGAAAAGAAGTATTCCCTGACAAAACCGCAGCGGACGGCGATCGAAAAAAAATTGCGTGAGTTGGGCGTTGTTCCCGGCGAGGTTGAGTTCGAAGAGAACATAGTCTATCGCGGCGGCCGCCTGGACCTTGGTGGATGCGCCCTGCGGCTCCGTCGCGTCAACAATCGCGCGACTCTCACCTTCAAGCAGCGGTTTCCCAGCAAGTCACCAATCAAGCATCAACAGGAAGAAGAAACGATGGTTGCGAACCCGGATGCCGCGCACGCGATTATCAGCGCATTGGGTTTTCGCGTAGGCCTGATCTATGAAAAGCGCAGAGTGCATTGGGTCATCGGCAAGGCAACTCTGGTAATCGACGAACTGCCTTTCGGCCTGTTCATGGAGATTGAAGCGTCGGAAAGGGAGATCAAACGAGTCGAGAAGCTTCTGGCGGCGGAAACATTGCAGCCGGTAATGGAGACGTATCCGAGCCTGACGATTAGATTGGGAAAAGAGCGAAAGGGAATTTTTGAAGCGAGGTTCAAGTCAGAAGCCCGACCGTCAGCGAGGGCAGCCAAGCGAAGATAGCCCTCCCTCACGGTCGGGCTTGCGGACACTCAGTAATCGCTTTCCCGCACGTCGACTCTCTGCACGGAAAACACGACCCTCATCGTCTCAGGTCTGCGGTCCATGGCGGCCGGAACAAAAGCAGCATTCTTGCGCAAAGCCTGCTGGAAATCCTCCAACATGCGTCGATCACGTGGCGCCTGCATTACATCAGCCAGTGAAGCTGATCCGTTGAGGAACACATCCGCTACGATCACCATGTCGTCGTCGCTCTGACGTCCGTTCAAGCGACCAGCCTGCGATCCTAACGACGCCAGCGCACCCCGCGGGTTTAAACTCGGAGATTCAGAATTAAAAGGCGTCCGCAAAGCCACATAACTTTCGGGCGAGATCGGTTTGGTGATGTCGAAGGCCAGCACGTCGTACTCGTCATATGGTGAAGTGATCTGCATCTGCTCAAAGGCCAGCGAAGCCTCGTGCAACGCAATCATGTGAGGTCGTAACGCGGCAAACACCAACGTGAAAATAATAATCGAGGCGAATGAGCTGAAGGCGTAACGCGTGGGCCGCGGTTGAAGCCACTTCAAAGCCCAGTCATTGAACAGGTCCATCGTGGTCGCCTGACGATGGGCCTTCTGCCTGGCAGCTTCAGCGGCGACCGCAAGATTAATCGAAGAGATCAGGTCAGCCGGCGGCGCAGGCTTGGGAAGCATCGCCAAGCCGCTGCGCAACTTTCGCAGCTCAACTACGTGATCGCGGCACACCGGACAAACTTCCAGATGCTGATAGCAAGCCAGGCGAACTTCGGCCGTCAACCCATCTTCAACGTAAAGCGAAAGGGAATTTTGGATGTCGTCACATTTCATTGCCGATTTCCAATTGCCGATTTCCAATTGCCTTTCTGTCATGCCGTTTGCCTGCTTACCTAATCAATCGGCAATCGGCAATTGAAAATCGAAAATGCCTCAAAACTCAGCCTGGGAGCGAAGATACGCGCTGTTGCTGGCCACGTTTCAAATCGCTCCCGCCGGCTGATTGCCCGACCCTGCTTGCATTCGTCACTTCGACCCTAATTGGCACCGAGTTTGGTGACGCCGGGGCAGGCCAACCATTTCCTTACAAAGATCCTTCGAGTTGTCGCCGCAATTCCAATCTTCCACGTGCGATCCTCGATTTCACAGTTCCGATACTTATCTGAAGCATCTCAGCGATCTCTTCGTAGCTGAAACCTTCCACGTCCCGCAGCACCACAGTTTCACGAAACGCGCTCTTTAGTCCGAGCAGGGCATTACGCAATTGGGCTTCCCGTTCGCGCGCCAGCGTCTCCTGTTCAGGATTCATTGAATTCTCGCTCGGCAAAGTCGCCGCCAGCGGCTGATCGTTTTGATCGTCCGTCGCATCGAGCGAAACCGTGACATCCCGTTTCCTCCGGCGCCACCAACGCCAGCGATTCCGCGCCTGATTGATAGCGATCCGATAAATCCAGGTCTTCAGACTCGCGTCGCCGCGAAAACGGGCGATGCTTTGGAAGGCGCGGAGGAAAGTTTCCTGAGTCAGGTCCCGCGCCTCTTCACCGTCATTGGTCAGCCTGAAGAGCAGCGCGTAAACATCACCGGAATGCTCAGCCACCAAGCGTTCATAGGCGAATGCTTCCCCGCGACGCAATCTTTCAAGGAACTGGTCGTCTGGGGTCGGACGGACCTCGATCTCCGCTGCCGAAGCAACTGATTCGATGTCCGCATGCCCGCGGAGGGCTACTTGCTCTCCGTAGCTCACTTGGCACTCCCTTTTTCGAGAAGCTTCCAAAGCAGCGTCCGACAGTGCTTCCCGGACAGACGCTTATTTAGACAGCAGGTCAGCCTGCTTTGTTCCCGTCCGATGCTGTGAAACAAGGTTCTCACTTCGCTCTCTTGGATGATCGCCGGCCGGGCCCGCGTTGCGAGCGCCACAGTCTCGCTTGACAACGTTGTGAGCGGTCGCTAAATTCGCTGTTTCTGCGATCATACACCAAATTGAACGCACTTCACTGTGCAATCTTGCAAGAGGACATTCGTTGGCTAAATACAAGAAGAAACGTGCACGCGAGCTGAAGCACGACCGGTTCCGCGACGCCACAATGCTGCTGGCTGATCGATTGGCCGACCGTGTGGCGCCGCGCCGGCAGCAGATACTCTACGGCTTGATTGCCCTGGTGGTAATCGCAATTGGCATTTACGCGTTCGTCCGTTGGCGTCACAAACATGCCGAAGAGGCCCAGACCGCCATGGGGCGCGCCATCGCGATTAATGCCGCGGACATCTCGCTTTCGCCGCCACCGGGTTCAAAAGATCCCGTCTTTACCAGCCAACAGGAGCGGTCTGAACGGGCCATTCATGAATTTGAAAAGATTGCGGCCAAGTACGGCGAGCCATATCGAACCGAAGCGCGGTACTTTATCGCTACAAATGAACTCGTGACCAATCGTTTGCAGGCCGAGACCGACCTGCAAAACCTCAGCCAGGGAAACGGCGAAACCGCCATCCTGGCAAAGTTCGCTTTGGCCCAGGCGAAAGAGTCTGACGGAGATCTGGCCCAGGCGTTGAAGCTGTACGGGGAAATCGCGCAAGCAAATTCCCCGATCGTCACGATAGACTCCGCGAATCTCAGGCTGGCCGCCGTTTACAATAAGCAGGGAAAGAAAAAGGAAGCGGCCGACATCCTCTTTAACATGGTGGATGCGTCGCGCAAGGCGAGAGACAAAGACGGAAAACCTGTTGCTGAGTCATCGGCCTCGCGTGAAGCGGCGCAGGAGCTTTTGAAAATCGATCCTACGCGTCACGCTCAGTTGCCTCCGCCACCGTCGCCGCTCAGTCTTTTCTGACAATTCAAGCGTGGACAATCTTACTCATTCGCTGGTAGGCCTGGCTTCAGCCAAAGCAGGCCTTGAGCGGTTGTCTCCATATGCGACGTCGGTCTGCGTCGTATCAGCCAATATCGCGGACGCTGATTTTGTCGCGCTCTTCTTTGGCGACCGCTGGACACTGCTGCAACATCATCGCGGCATTACCCACTCAATCCTCGGCACAATTGCAATTGGATTTTTGATTCCGGTCGTCGCGTTCGCGGCCGAGCGACTCATCGTCAAAGTCCGTAAAGGGTCCCCGCGAATCCGCTTTCGAGGTTTGCTGGTCGCGTCGTTGATAGCTGCCGCAACGCATCCATTGATGGACTGGACCAACAATTATGGGGTGCGTCCGCTTTTGCCCTGGAGCGGTCGATGGTTCTACGGCGATCTGGTGTTTATCGTGGATCCTTATATCTGGTTGGCGCTGGGCGGGGTGGTCTTTCTGCTGACGAGCAACTCGAGATTGAAGATAGTCGGCTGGTCGGTGCTGGGTTTGGGAATCACGACGTTCATTGGCCTGGCCGGTTGGCGTAGCGGGCCGGACGGCGCCTCGCTGCGAATCGCGTTCGTCGTTTGGATCGTCGGGCTCGCGGTGCTGGCAACGATTCGAGTATTGCGAGCGCAGAATCCGGCACGCGCCACGCCGGCATTTGTAGCGCTGAGTTTAATGGTCTGTTATTGGATAACGCTGGCCTGGTTTCACCTGGCCGCGGTAGTAAATGCCTCAACGGTTGCGAACATGATAGCGGCGTCTCGAGGCGAGCGTCCCATCCGAGTCATCGCTATGCCGCTTGTCGCCAACCCTTTTCAATGGCAGTCAGTCGCCGAAACTGATCTCGCGATGTACCGGTTTAAAGTCGTCCAGTCAACCAACACCTATTCTGAAATTCCTGCCTTCGTTCGCTATGAAAAACCGACGGGCCAAAGCGTCCAACTTGTCTCGCTGGCCGAAGGCGATCGTCGCGCGCAGATACTCCTTGGCTTCGCGCGCTTTCCGATTGCTCGCGTCGATGCGGACAACTGTGTCGGTCAGGCGCTCGTTCAATTTGCGGATTTACGTTACACTGAGCCAGGCGTGTCGCGCGGAAATTTTTCGGTGAATATTCCCGTTGATTGCCCCGCCCCGTAACGCCGCCAGGATTGATGGAAACGTCGAATCAATTATCAGGAGTGTTAGCGGAGCAGCGCAGCCGTTCCCGGACCGCTGGGCGCAAAAAGCTTGCTTCCGTGAGAATGTCGCCGGGCGGTTATCTCGCAGTCGGCGCGATCATGACATTCGCGGCCTTGGTTTGCCTGCGAACGCAGCGCGACTTGCTCGCATTAATTCTCGTCTCCGGCACCTGGACGTTGATTCCGTTACTTGTCTTCACCGACCGGCTCAGCTTCGATGGAGCAACCTTGAAGCGAGGCGGCATCGGCGCCCTGCCTCGCCGAATCTTTCAACGGAACCTGCTGAGAATCGCCGTCGCTGAGATAGAAAAAATCGAAGTCACCAGCCTGCGCACGCTGCGCCGAGGTGGCAACGTCCGCTATCGCTATCGGGTGGAAGTTTCCGGCAGCGACTCAGCGGTGTCCTTTGCTTCCGGCGGCCGGCAATTCCGACGAATGATTCAAGCGCTGTTGCCGCAGGTAGGTGAGCACAAACTCGATGCGCGGGCCTGTGAACTACGCGACCACCTGGTTGATGCGCGGGCCGCGCGATCAGAAGCGACCCGACTGGGAATCGCGCCCGCCCTGGTTTTGGAAAATGCGGCCGAGGCTGCTGAGAAGAGAATCGAGAAACACCGGCGCGAGAACGTTCATCCCACTTCCGAGCAGGAACTGGAGCGGGCCACGCTACTGCGACGCACGGCTAACGATCTGCGGATAATCGGTTGTTTGCAGCAATCGGCGGAAGCCTTTCGACGAGCTTTGCTGATCACACCTCGGAACGCGTGGATGATTTACGAATACGCGCGATTGCTCAAGTCGCAAGCCAGCGCTTTTGGGGATGCGCGCCTGCTCGGCCGCGCCTGTGCGGCTTTGAAGCTGGCGTCTCTGCGTGGCCGAGACGACGCTCGTCTGCTCGAGAGGGTCGGCGAAAGCTTTCTTGAGTATTGCGATCCGCAGCGAGCGGCAAAGACATTTCGCCAGGCTTTGGACGTGGATGAGAATTCTTACCGCGCCCAGCTCGGCTTGGCCGAAATTGCGCTCGGTGACGGCAAGCTTGCGCACGTGATTCATCACTACAACGACGCGGTGCGTTGTGCTCCTGACAAACCAGCGGCGCGTCTCGCGCGCCGTGAATCGGATTACTATTCGCGTCTGAACAGCGATGAAGATTATCTGGCGGCGGAATTGCGACGGATGAACTGGCTGGAAGGCGCCGGCCGAATTCAAAGGTTAACCGCGCGAGTGAGCTTCGCGGCGCTGCTGATGGCTTTGGTAGGTTCATCCATCGATCAAGTCGTCGCCGGTTTAGGCTGGGCGATGGCCTCGTCTTCAATCATCGCCTGGTCCGGTTCGTTGCTTACCAGAAAATTTCTGAGCAGCAGAGGGCGCGTCGAAGCGAGCGACGCGTAAACCTGTTTCCGACTCACGTCATTTGCTACCCGCAAACCGCCTCGAAGATGTAAAGCAGACTGTCTAGTCTGCTTCACTGTCAGGACGGCCAGAGATTCGCAGACTGGACAGTCTGCGATACATCCAGCGCCGACTGCCGGATCATGTTGTCGCTTCTTTGCTTTTGTTCTTTGCGGCAGCTTTTGTCTTGCTCGCGGACTTTCGTGGTGTAACGGTGCGCGTCGTCTGTTCACTAGCTGACGCCACTGCGTTGATTTGCACCGGCTCGGGATTCAGGAGCGCGTCCCAACGATACCTCGGTCGCACCGTCTCTTCGCTCAATCGCTTGAACACAAGATTCGTTACCGCCTCAGTCACCCAGCCGTGATAGAAGGCCCCGACAGATTGTAATTCTGCGTCGGGCGCCGGATTCATAAAATCGATGGCGTATGGGACGCCGTCCTTAATCGCGAACTCGACGGTGTTGATGTCATAACCAAGCGCCGAACAGAGCGTGCGGACATCGTGCACCACGCGCGCATTCAGCTCCGGCGCCAGGTAATTTGGATCGTTGACGTACTGCTCGCCGGACAGGTAAGGCTTGCGTGGATCGTACGGCATGATCATCACGTCTTCCTGTCCGATGCAATAGCAGCGGACAAACTGATCGAACTCGACCGACTCTTGCAGCGTCATGCAGAGAGTTCCGGTTTGATCGTATTCGTTAATCAGCTCCTCGATCGAGTTCACCTTCGAAACATTCTTCCAGCCGCCGCCGTCGAACGGTTTCATGAAAGCAGGGAATCCGATGTAATCGACGATGGCTTGCCAGTCCAACGGGAACTGCAAGTTACGCAGGCTTTCGCTGACGATCCCGGGAATGTAGTCCTTCTGCGGCAGCAGCACGGTCCTGGGCACGGCGACGCCCAGCTTGCGCGCCAGCGAGTAATTAAAGAATTTGTCGTCAGCCGACCACCAAAACGGATTATTGATAATGAACGTGCCTTCCAGCGCCATTCGCTTCAGCGTCGCGCGATAGAACGGCACCTCATGCGAGATGCGATCGATGACCAGATCGTATTCCGGCGGGGCATCGTGACGAATTCCGCCCAGCGTCAGATATTCCGCGACTATTGAGCCGCCGCTACGTTCGTTAATGTTCTTAATCAGAGCTTCCGGAAAAGTCTTTTCCCGGCCCACCAAAATACCGACACGTTTCATAATTCAAACCTCTTATGCTCGCGCGCACCCCCAACGGGCGGGACGCGGTCTAAATTTTCCAAACTCTAAAGGATGTGAAACAACCTAGCTGCCAATCGGCGTGATTGTCAAACGTCATCGGGCTGCGCGAAACCAAGCATCTCAAGGGCAGTGGTTGGCATCAGTTGAAAGTCGTCTGGGTGCGTTCACCAAACGGCTTATGCTAGAATCGCGAAAAAGTAGAGGTCGGTAATTAGAGATTTGCAGTCCTTACTTATGAGTTTTCCAAAACCCCTTGGACGTCGTCAGTCGTCACTCATCTTATTCGTTCTCGTCGCGTTGGGCAGTGTTCTCTGCCTTTCGCAATCTTCCAAAGGAGAGCAAGCCAAAGAAGTAACGGCTGAACAGGTCGCTGAGAGCGCGATTGCTATGGCCGGGAATGGGTTTGGGCGCGCGGTTCTGACGCAAATCAGACGCAATGGCCTGGAGGTCGGAAAAGAAACGCGCATTCGTCCCGACGGCAAATCGGAAGAATCTCGCTACGAGCTGAGGTTTATGCACGGCGAAAAGCCCGAGCAGGACAAAATCCGCGTCGACAGTAAGACTCCGCAGGCCGAATACACTTTGGTTTATGGCGAAGGCCGTTTGTTCGGAATTATCAACGGCGCGACGTTCACGCCCAGACCGGACGACGCCGCGGACTTCATATCGAAGCAGGCGCACAGTATCGACGCGCTGCTGCGCTATAAAGAGTTTGAATCGAAAATCAGTTCGGCGGGCAAGGATAAGCAACAGGGAATCGATCTCTACGTGCTCGACCTGGTGGACAAGGCGAACCGCAAGACGCGTTACTTCATAAGTGCAAAGACCTTCCGGATCCTTTCGCTCGAGTATGAGGAGACGCCGCCGGGATCGTCGACCGCAGTTAAATACACCAAGCGGTTCTATGATTACCGGGTGGCTCAGGGCACGCAGGTACCTTACCGGACCGTGACGATGGAAGACGGTAAGCCGACGATGGAGACCCACATTCTCACGATTACCTACGGCGTGAAAATGGATGAGGCTCTGTTTAAGAACCCATCAGCGGCCAGTGCAAGCGGGAATCCTTAGCGTGTCAGAAGCCCGCGCGTAAGCAAGGGCTGGTCATGATTCGATTTCATCGTGTCGTTTTCTCTAGCCCAGGCGTTTACGCCTGGGGTAGGAAACAGAAGGCGTTATCAAAGCCCCATTAATGGGGCTTTTGAAATTAATCGCTCTCTTGGTTCCCAGACGTGAACGCCTGGCCTACGGAAAAGCCACTTAAGATTGGGGCACTAGTCTATGATGCCGAACTTTCTGCCCTGTTCATAGGCTCCGATCACGAATCCGGCCCTCCCTGACGGTCGGGCTTCTGACACTTTTCGGAACTTCTCCCCAAAAACTGCGTGGTTAATACTGAAGCGTCGCGGGCCGATGTATAATTCTCCGCGAAATAAGTAGAGCAAGCTGCCAGCTTGCGGTGGTGCCTGACGCAAGATGACAACTTATCAGCGAGCGTAAGCTGGCAGCTTGCGCTACGTAGCCTGAAGAGCCCTTCCTGCCCGATGAGAACGCTTAGTTCGATTGAAGATCTTAATTTCTCGGCGGCGATGCCGACGCGCGTCATTGTCCAGAAGGTTTCGGATCATGTGTTGTTGGAAGAAACGCTGGCCGGCGACGAGGATGCGTTTGCTGAACTGGTCAGCCGCTATCGGAATCAGATCACGAGTTACATTTATCGGATGACCAACGATTACGACGGCGCGGTGGATTTGGCCCAGGAAACCTTTGTCAGAGTTTACCGGGCGGCCAGTCGCTATCAAACGACACACGCGTTCTCGACTTACATTTATCGCATCGCCACGAACCTGGCGATTAGCGAATTGCGGAAGCGCAAACGCCGGCGGCTGGTTTCCTTGACCGGATTGTTGGTTGGGGGCGAGGGCGAGGAGGCAAGAGACTTTGACGCTCCCGACGAGAAGCCACTGCAGGACATAAGTCTGGTTGACATGGAAAGACGCCGGGTGGTGAAGAAGGCGATTAGCACCTTGCCCGATAAATACCGCGCGCCACTGGTGCTGCGGGACGTGGAAGGTAAGAGCTACGACGAGATCGCTCAGATACTCAACACGAGCGAAGGAACCGTGAAGTCGCGCATCAATCGCGCGAGAAATTTTCTGCGCGAGAAGATGCGCAATTATGTTTAGGTGGTGAATTCATGAACGCGAATGATTGCCGCACAGTGCGGCGAGAAATTGATATCTCGGAATTGGGCCAGCGCTTGAGCGAGCCGCTCGAGGGGCACTTGGCGACCTGTGCTGCCTGCGCGCAGTTCCGAACTGAGCGCGCACAGCTGCGCGAGTTGGTAGGCAGTCTCAAACCGGTGGTGGCTCCCGCTGATTTTGACATGCGCTTGCGGGCGCGCATTGCGCGAGAAAAGGACGCCTGCGCGCGACAGCCCTTTATTTTTCGTTTCGCTTTGACGACGCCGGCGATTGCGGTAGCGGCGCTAATCGTGCTCACGATCGCTTCGGTCGTTTGGATCAATCAAAGGAATCAGACTCCAAATACGCCCGGGCTGGCTGCCAGTCCGAATGATGAAAAGGTGACAAATCCGGCTCCGTTGCCGGCCAATCCAAAGGACGCTGGCACTCAGCCAAAGGATGCAGTTGTGGCAACTATCGATCAGCCGGTAACTCCGAAGCGTGTAAATCCGTCTGACCGAAACTTTGTAAAGTCTCTGCCTGCGAGTGTGAACCCGCCTTCAGTTTCAGAATTCAATACGACCGCGGCCCCGTCGTTTAAGCAGACCCGAGATCGCGCCGGCGAAGTTTCGTTAACCGCGCCTTCGAAACCAATGGTTGTCTCGGTGCAGGACGCCAATGGCGCGACGCGCAAGATTCTCCTGCCGCCGATTAGTTTTGGTTCGCAACGTCTGGACAATCGAACTCCCGTGAGCATGACGAATCGCAAGGATTGGTAATAGCAATGCGCAATCGAGTTTCACCCGGAGCAGGCCTTTTGGTAATCCCGCTGTTCATCTTGATGGCGGGCATGGCCGTGGCCCAGAGTCCCCAGCAGCCGGCAACCACCGGCGCCACGACAAACACGGTGGCGCCTGAGCAGGAAAAATCCGGACGCAAGCCGTCGCGCCGGCCCGGGCGAGTTACGGTTATTCGCAATCAAGCAGGGGTGGCGCCGCAAGTGGTGACGGTCATTCATCGTCTGAGCGGCGTGAAGATACTCCGCTTGCTGTTGCGGCAGGCAGTCGCGAACGGCGTCGTGGAAACACTCGATCCGGAAACAGTCAATAACGATGCGCATGCCAGCATCATTGCCGGTTGGGCCATGGACGATGGCAAGACAATCGCCGCGCGTCTGCCGCAGGCAGCGGCGGAGATCGAAATCAAAGAATTCGAAGGCCCGCTCACCGATCAGAACTGGATGCTTTTTGAAAAGACTCCGTTTTCATTTGTGCGCCCGGCGGTTGAGCCTGACCTGACCGTGGTGACCCGCGATGGCCGAACCTTGAAAGCTCGGCTGATCGGGCTGGATGCGGAAACCGGTTTGTCTGTGATGCAGGTGGCCGGCGTCCTGACGCCGTTACCAAAGCAATCGCCGATCACCGCTTTGGTTGAAGGACAGGCCGTCGAGATTTTCGCGCCGGCGCCAACTAAGGCTGAAGGCGAAGGCCCAGCGTTTACGACTTTTGTCAGAGTCGGAAAGATTGATGCGAAGGTTTCGAAACTCAACGAAGTGAGTTCCGGCGTTTTTGATAAGTTAATCGTGCGCGGCCCGCTGTTTTCATCCGACACGGTTGGCGGCGTTGCTTGCGATGCGCAGGGGAACACTCTGGGAATCGTCGATTCGATCGAAGGACACGACGCGAGTATCGTGACCGAAAAGATCGTTCGCGACGCAACGCGCCGTGTGCTGGAGCGACAGGCGAGCGTGCCCCGGCCGGTGTTAGGCGTGCGCGGGGAATTCGTCCAGGCGGCGCAACGCGCAGAGTTTTTGGCCCACGGCTGGAACAACGAGCAGTTGGATGAACTGCTTAAGGCGCAGAGAGGAATTCTTCTCATCGCCGTAATGCCGGGCACCCCGGCCGCGCTGGCGCGCCTGCAGGCCGGCGACGTGATCATGCGTGTAAATCAGGATGAGATAAAAAGCACCGAACAGTTTTCCCGTCTGCTTGGCGAAGCCGGAAGCGGCGAACGAGTTGAATTCACGATCAAGAGACCTGATGCGTCAGGTCCGTTTTCGGTGCCCGTCACCCTCGGTGGCTCGTTTGCGCCTCTGTTCGAATGGCGTTTTGAAATGCCGCGGATGAAGCCGTTGGGATTGCAGACTCTGGGAATCGAAACATGGGTGTTGGATCCGAAAGCTGCCGTAGAACTTGGAGCTGAAAGGGGATTAATCGTGGTTGCGGTCCGGCCGGACAGCGCCGCAGCCGAAGCCGGAGTTCGCGAAGGAGATGTAATCGAATCAGTTGACGGAAGAATTGTCAGACATGGATTTTGGAGCACTTCAGATCTGCTGACGCATCAGAAAAAACATACCCTCGCAATCGTTCGCGGCCGGGAAAAGAAGAAAGTGGTCGTGGAAGTCAAAGAGTAAGTCTTCGGAAACGTCGCCTAACCTTACGCAGAACCCTTAACGCCAGTCGTGTGCATCTCGGTAGTGATGTCCCAGTTTGAATGACTTTTCAGTAGCCCAGGCGTTTACGCCTGGGGATGAAAGGCGGAAGTTTCAAAAGCCCCATTAATGGGGCTTTAACAGCGCCTGCTGTTTCCGACCCAGACGCAAACGCCTGGGCTAGAAAAACCTCAAGATGAAGCTAGGTTATCACCGCCTCTCTTCACTGAGCGCAGTCCTTACCTGGCAACCAATTCAATCAATCTGAAAATTAGTTTTCTGTGAGGCGCTGGCTTTTCCCTCACGGTCAATCACTGTCACTTGCAGGACGTAAGCTCCCGGTTTCAGATCGTCCAGTTTGACGTCGGCGGCATATGGCACGCGGCGCGGATCCACACCCTCGGTGTTGATCTTATGCAGCGGCATAGTGATTACCGGTTCGTTATCACGAAAGACCTGGACCTGAACTGCCAGATCGGGAACCGGAGTTTTGGTGGCGCTGGTGTTGACGGTGTTTCCGCTGCGCTGAGCTTCCGCGGGCGGAGCGACGACCAAACCCGTCGTCGCGTTGTAAATGAAAGTCAGGAACCGCAAATAAGACGTGCGCGCGAAACGACGCTCGACATTTATGAATACCTGTCTGATCGCCGCCGGCGCCTGTGGCTCCGTGGCATTAGTGTTGACTGGTTCAACCTCGGCCTCACCCTTCCTTTCAGCCACGATCAGGCTGCTCATGGTGAGATCTTTCGACTGCAGATCCGGAATTGTGATCCATTGATGGGCGCTGCCCCGCGTGCCTTGCTTCAAATCCAGGGCCGCCACCCGCACCTGATAGATACCCGGCTTCATCAAGGAAAAGTGGTTGTAGAAGAAACTCTCGGGAAGTTGAGCAACGCCATCCCTGATTGACGCGCGGACGGTCACGCGCTTGCTGAAACTGCTCACCGACTTACCCTGATCGTTCAACACGATGCCGGCGACATCAAGGATTGCGGTGGGCACTTCTCCCTGCTTCTCTGTAGCCAGGGAATTGGTGGCAACTTTGATTGAAGTGGTGAGCGACGGCCCGTATTGCGGTGAATCAAGAAAGGCCAGCGAAATCGAAACCGGCAAAGCTGTCAGCGGATAGACCGCGCGCAAGGCCCCCTGGAGTTCTTCCAGCGGTGTCTTTCGTACCGGAAGTTTCTCGGTCTCCTTGTTACGTTTTGCCGCCTCGTCGGGTGATTCACCAAAGCCGCGACGGAACCTCACGACCAGATCGGGCCGGCCGACAACGCTCACTTCCAGGCGACGGAATTTCGCGTTGCGTTGCTCGTCATTATCCGGACGCCAGGCCAGCAGATAGTAGATCGAAGTTTCTCTTAAGGCGCTCGTGACTGCGACGGACAACGCGTTGGTGTTGAAGAATGCTCGCCCACCGGTATCGCTGGCCAGGGCATTCATAGCATCCTGCGTTGCTTTGAGTTCTCCCATGGCCCCGCGCGTTAGTCTGCCGGACGGATCAGCCGCGACTTGCTGGCTGGCATCGGGCAGTCCCGACGTCAACCCGCGGGCGTCAATCGAATAGATTACCGAGCCGGATTTGGCGGCCGCATTCGTAATCCTCTGCAGACGATCATAATTGTCTGAATGATTGCGATCGAGAAGAAAGCCATCAGAGATAAAGAAGATCAGCTTGCGGCTCGGCAATCCGGCGGTGTTTTCAACGAACGCTTTGAAGCTCGCCAGTGAGCGAGTCGTGATTGACGACGAGTCTTCCAGGATTTGCGACGCGCGCGTGAGCACCATCTGGGCTGCCGTTTGCCGGGGGAGCATCGGATTCTCTTTGATGATTGCGTCGACGTAGAATTCAAGGACGTCGCTGTCATGCTGTTCGACCGCCATGGCCTGATATTCAGACATGGGAGGACGCTCAGCAGTCTGCAACAACAACTGCTGTGTCTTGAGACGATCGATCGCCGTCAGCATCACCTCATGGTTGTCGGTGAGTTGTTGCAGAAAACCTATCTGGCCGGAAGCCGAGGCAATTGCCGACAGATCGTTCTGGCGCATTTCGCGCGCGACAAACCTCTTGAGCAGCGCCCGCGCCTGGCTCATGCTTCCCGGCGACAGGTGAAAATCGTCGAGAAAAAACATGACGGTGCGTCCACGATCCAAAGGGACTGCGGGCGTCTTGCCGTCTGTGGTCGTGGGGTTGCCGCGGGCTGCTGCCAACTGCGCTTCCTCGTTCCGGCTGCCGGCGGCGATCCGATCAAAGAAAGTAATCTCGTGGGGCTTGCCTTCTACCTTCAGGACAAACTGATCGCTCTTGAGACCATCGACAAAATTTCCCTGCTTATCAAAAACCATGAAGTCGGTTTGGACCAGTTCAGTATTGACGCGAACGACGTCATCGCTGCGGCGTTGCGGTTGCTGCGCGGCGGTGAATGTGGCAAGCAGAGGACCAGCTACAGAAAGCAGCGCGATCCGTATTAACAGACGAGGCACCATCGTCGAGACTCTGCGGTTATGAACGCCTGCGGGGAAACGGAAAGATCGCCGGAGATGATATCATGAGCCGCTCTCAAAACAGCACAAAATTGGCCGAGGAAGTTACCGACGAAAAATATGGATGAACTGAAGAAACTAATTCGCGAAGTTCCTGATTTTCCCAAGCCGGGAATCAACTTTTACGACATCACGACTCTGCTCAAACATCCCGACGGGTTGCGCCAAACCGTAGATGCGCTGGCGGCCCAATACGAGGGGGCCAAAATTGACACCGTCGTGGGCATTGAAGCCCGCGGATTTATTTTCGCCCCGGCGTTGGCTTATCACCTGGGCGCCGGATTTGTTCCGGTACGCAAGCCGAAGAAGCTGCCGGCCGAGCGCGCCACGATTTCTTACGACCTCGAGTACGGCCAGGACACTTTGGAGATTCACCGCGACGCAATCGGCGAGGGTCACCGGGTGATTATCGCCGATGACTTGTTGGCGACCGGTGGCACCGCGCGAGCAGTTTGCGATCTGGTGGAAGGGCTCGGCGGTAAGATCGAAGGACTGGTATTCGTAGTTGAGTTGGAATTTCTACCGGGCCGAAAAAAGTTGGAAGGCTACGACGTCAGGTCTCTGATCAAATATCAATCGTAAGAATTGAGTCCAATGAACAAATCATTTGAAAGGTTTCAACCGCCAAAACGAATTTTGCTGGGGCCCGGGCCGAGCCCGGTGGATGATCGCGTCCTAAGCGCGATGGCCGCGCCGATGCTCGGACATCTCGATCCGCTTTTCCTGCAGTGCATGGATGATGTGCAATCGCTGCTGCGTTACGTCTTTGAGACTGAGAATCGCGTGACGATTCCGATCTCAGCCACCGGTAGCGCCGGCATGGAAGCCGCGCTGGTCAACGTCATCGAGCCTGGAGATGAAGTGGTCGTTTGCATCAACGGAGTCTTCGGCGAGCGCATGCGCGACATCATCGAACGCGCCGGCGCCAAACCACTGGTCGTCGAAGCGAAGTGGGGCGAGGCCATCGACCCCGGGCAGATTCAAACCGCTCTGGCTTCGTCTGCAAACCCGCGAGCGCTGGCCCTGGTCCATGCGGAAACTTCGACCGGAGTGCTGCAGGATTTATCCGGGCTGGCCGAAATGGCCCATGAACACGGCGCTCTGTTTATTGTGGATGCAGTGACGTCGCTGGGCGGTCATCCGGTCGGAATCGATCGTAACGGGATCGATATCTGTTACTCGGGCACGCAGAAGTGCATCGGCGCGCCGCCGGGACTTTCGCCGATCACTTTCAACGAGCGCGCGCTCGGACGCATTCGCTCGCGGAAATCAAAAGTTCAGAGTTGGTATCTCGACATTACAATGGTCGAGCGTTATTGGGGCGACGATCGCACCTATCATCACACGGCGCCGATCTCGATGAACTACGCTTTGCGTGAAGCGCTGCGTCTGATTTACGAAGAAGGCTTGCAGGTTCGTTGGCGCCGGCATGAACTAAATCATCGCGCGCTGGTCGCTGGTGTTGAAGCGATGGGATTGTCGATGGCTGTCGCGCCTGAAAAAAGGTTGTGGAGCTTGAATGCCGTCAGTGTGCCCGAAGGCGTGGACGACGCGCGCGTGCGCGGCCGCCTGCTGGACGAGAATATGGAAATTGGCGGTGGGCTCGGTCCTTTGAAAGGAAAAATCTGGCGGATTGGTCTGATGGGTTCAGGCAGCACGCGCGAGAACGTTCTGCTGGTCCTCGATGCTTTGCATCGCGCGTTGAATGCCGAAGGGCACGAGTGTCCGTCGGGCGTTGACGCCGCCGAGGGCCAATACGATTAATCAGAAGCTCTTGCAGCGATAAAAGTCGAGAGATCAGACCCGGTATGACTGGGGCTTGCCTCAAGGGCTCAAAACCGCGACCTCTCATTCACACCGGGCTTCAGCCCGGTGTCGAACGACGATAAGAAAGGCGAAACCGTTTTAACGGTTTCTTCTTCTGGTCATAACACTGAGGCCGTTGATTACGTGGAGGCTAAGTCGGCCGCCGCACAGGGAAACCGTTGTAACGGTTTCCGGATCTGTTGCCAAGCTGACACCGGGCTGAAGCCCGGTGTGAATGAAAGGTGGTACTTCGGACTTTTGAGTCAGCTGTTATTTAGGTCTTCCGTCGAGCTCAAAAGAAGATGCGCAAACTTGTACTCTTTTTATCAATCTTATTTTCTTGCACGAATGCTAAAGGCATGATAGACAGGTTTGCATGCCACTCACCGAAGACGAAATGAAAGCCTTGAGGTTGCTTCTGCGAGAGGAACTGGAGAGTCAGTTTCGGCCTTTCCGACATGAGGTGAGTAAACGTTTTGACGAAGTCGCCTCGCAAATGGATGGACTCTATCAGCGTGATGTAAAACGAGAGCAAGAATACCTTTCTATTCGGGAACAGATCCGACGCCTCGAAGCCAACCATTGAATCAATGAAGTGATTCAGTCACACCGTTCAGAGTTCAGCTTTTAGGCTGCTCTTTCATCACAAGCTAAAGCTTGAACTCTAAACTGCACGCCACTACCTGATTAGTCGGAAGCTTTGCCAACGACTGACTGCTCTGCAATCGTCGCTGAACTCTTCGGCTGAGGCGCCTCAGTCTCCTCTCGCAGCACCCGCGCAACTCTTGGCTTCAACCAAACGACAGCCAGGCCCGCTGCGATCACGTTGCAGGCGACCGCGCTCCAGAAAACCGGAATCCACGAATTCGTCTTAGCCATCAACCACGCAGCGGCCGGCCCACCTAAAATCGAACCGATGCCTTTTGCCGTGTATTGAATTCCGTAGTTCGTCGTCGCGTGCTTATTGCCAAAGATGTCGGCGATCGCCGCCGGGAACAGCGAGTAGATGTCTCCCCAGGCAAAGAACATCAGGCCGGAAATCGCGATGAACCAGAATGGATGCGCGACCACGACCGTCAGCAGCGTGATCGTGATCGCCTCCATGACGAAAACAATCGCCATGGTGTCGTATCGCCCGATGCGATCTGAAACCCAACCAAAAAACGGGCGCGCCGATCCGTTCAGCACCTGATTCAAAGATGAAGTCAGCGTCAGAACTGTGTAGCCGCCAAAGAGCGCGTACTTGTCATAACCGTACGTCACGCCGATCGGCTTCAGCTGCGCGGTGAGCATCAAACCGCTGGCAGTGACCAAAGTCATCATCAGGTAAAGCAAATGAAATGATCCGCTGCGCAGCATTTCTGCAGGGGTATAGTCGCGCGTCGACTGCTGCACTTTTCGTTGCACCTTCGCTTTGATTGCTTCCCAACCGGCCGGTACCCAGCCAGCCGGCGGCATTCGCAGGAACTGTGCTGCGAGCAGCACAAACACTCCCTGCAAGATCCCGAAGACGACGAAAGCGGTGCGATAACCATTGTGCTCGATTAGATAAGCGACGGGCCGGATCGTAAGCGCGGTCCCGAATCCGTACGAGCCGGCCACGACACCGACGCACAGGCCGCGCCGATCCGGAAACCATTTCATCGCGACGCCAACGCAGGCACTGTAAACCGCGCCCGCGCCAATTCCGCCGATCGCATAGACGACGTAAAGAGCCGCGAGCGAATTGACGCGACCGGCCCCAACCCAGCCGACGGCCACGAACAAACTGGCGAGCGTAACCATCAGACGCGGCCCAAAGCGATCGACCAGATAAGCGTTAATTGGGAACAGCGCCGTTTGCGCAATGATGAAGAAAGTCAGCGTCCACTGCACGGCATCGAGTCGCACGTGGAGCGCTTTGGTGATGTCGGTGGTGAAAAACGTCCAGGCGTACTGAAGATTGGCGATGGCCAACATCGCGACAATGCAGGGGATGAGGATCGGCCAGCGAGAAGTGGTTTGATCTTCTTGAGTTGTAGACATCTCGGAAATTGATTTCCCGTTCGGCCCGCAATTGAAGGCGCTTGTTTCGCTCCGTTAGGAGCTAACCGTCTATTAAGGGAGGCCTTAGCTCTGGAAATATTTCGCTCCTGACGGGGCGAGGAAATCGCCTTCGAACATTGGCGGCAAGCCTCCGCTGCTACGCTGTCTTCGATTGCTTAGCCAACGCCGCGCTCTCTAAAAGCTTCACGCAGCCATAAACTGCTTTGGTATTCGGCAGAGACAAGCTCAACTTGTCGCCGAGTTCGATCACCGCTCCCACAATTGCTTCCAACTCTGTCGGCTTTCCGGCTTCGATGTCTTGCAGCATCGATGTTTTGTGATGACCGACTTTCTCTGCGCCTTGCAAACGCTGCTCGATCGAGACGCCCATCTCAATTCCTAGTTTCTGAGCGACTGAATCGACCTCACTCATGATAGCGGCGGCGAGTTCACGCGTCTCGGGGCACTGCACAATTTCGATCAAGGTCGCGCGAGTCAGAGCGCTGATGGGATTGTAGGCGACGTTGCCCATCAGCTTGACCCAGATGTCATGACGTATGTCACTTCGAATCGGACAACGCAGGCCGGCTTTGATGAATACGTCTGCGATGTGTCGACAACGTTCACTCTTCGAGCCGTCGAGCTCGCCAATCGCAAATCGAGTTCCCTCGATGTGCCAGACGATCCCGGGCTCGACGAGCGCCGTCGACGGATAGACGACGCAGCCAATCACGCGCGCGGGATCGATATGCCGGCTGATCATGCCGCCGGGATCGACGGCTTCGACATGCATGTCTTTCCATTCGTCGCCGAGGCCATGAAAGTACCACCAGGGAAACCCGTTCTGCGCGGTGACGACAGATGTATTCTCGCCGAGCAGAGGTTGCAGTTGGCTGGCTATCGCAGGCAGGCTTTGCGCCTTCAGCGTGATGATTACGACGTCGACTTCGCCGACCCTGGTCAGGTCATCAGTAGCTTTTGGTTGAACCTGAAACTCGCCGACTTCGCCGCGAACGCGCAGCCCATTCTCCTGCATCGCGCGCAGGTGCGGACCACGGGCGATCAACGTGACGTCTTCACCGGAGCGCGACAACATCGCGCCGAGAAACGCTCCGATTGCGCCTGCTCCGACGATGGCAAATTTCATGATTGTCTTAGTGGGCTCAAAGTGTCCTGCTCTTATTCAGACCGACCCTCGACGTAAACTTCAACGAGCTGCGTAGCAGTGGTCAGAGTTAAGCCCAAGGCGAGGCTTTGCGAGCCTTGGGTCAATCCACCCAGGTAATCGAGCCCTGAAGGGGCGACAGCGATCACGAGTAATAAGCGGGATCCTGTAAGCAGATCGACGTGTCGCGAAACGTCTCCCCGCGCGGCCATGATGTCGGCATATTTTCCTTCGCTGAGGGTGCCCACCTGATCCGATACTTTCATCAGAACCGACGGCCGGTAAGTCGCGAGGCTACGTACTCTTCGCTACCGCCGCCGCCACATTGCGCCGCTGAATTTTTCCCGTCGCCGTGCGTGGAATTGAGTCCATGATGTAGATTTTCTTCGGACATTTGAAATCTGAGAGCGACGAACGACAGTGGGCGATTAACTCTTTCTCTGTGGCTTCGCCCTTGAGCACCACCGCCGCGGCGACGTCTTCGCCATAGACGCGATCCGGGATTCCGAAACAAACCGCTTCAGCAACCGCAGCATGTGTCGCTAACACCTCATCGATTTCGCGCGGTGAAATCTTTTCGCCGCCGCGATTGATCAGTTCCTTGATCCGTCCGGAGAGAGTCAGATAGCCTTCGCCGTCCAGATGGCCCTGATCGCCGGTGCGAAACCAGCCATTGGAAAAAGATTCAGCGTTAGCTTCCGCGTTGCCTTCATAGCCGGCGAAAACGTTTGCGCCTTTGATCGAAACTTCGCCGGTAGCGCCGGTCGGAAGTTCGTTTCCCTCTTTATCCAGAATCGTTATGTGGACATCAGTTCCGCGTCCAACCGATCCGCCTTTGCGCGTGCGCGGCGGCAGCGGATTCGAAGCCATCTGATGCGCCGCCTCAGTCATGCCGTAAGCCTCGAGGACCGGCACGCCGAAAACCTTCTCCATGTCGGTCATCGTCTGCGGCGACAGCGCGGCGCTGCATGAGCGAATAAAGCGTAGTTGTTGCGCGCCGTCAGGACGTGTGCCTTTGGCTCTTGAAAGCAGAACCTGATGGATGGTTGGGACCGCCGAATACCAGGTCGCCTGCTTTTCTCTGACCGTGGTCCAGAATGAAAGCGGATTGAACTTTGCCGGCACCACGACGGTTCCTCCGCTGAAGAAAGTTGCCAGGGTCGAAGCCACCAACCCATGAACGTGAAACAACGGCATCACGCAAAGTGAGACATCATCGGGCGTCAACTGATATGTGGCTGCGACGTTCGCCGCCGATGTCATCAGGTTCGCATGCGACAGCGGCACGCGCTTTGGCCGGCTGGTGGTTCCGCTGGTGTGGAGAATCAAAGCGATGTCGTCGTCCGCGTTTCGGACGGGTGGAGTGATCGAGTTTCCGCTCGACGATAAGCGTATTTTCCCATCGTGATCCAGATCAGTTTCGATTAGAACGATGTCCTCGCTGGCAGCGGCCCTCGCCTCCGCTGCTCCATTTCGCGGAACGATTAGCGCGCGCGCATTCGTGTCTTCTAAATAAAACTTGAATTCGTCGCGAGTATAAGCGGGGTTCAATGGCGCCGCAGTTCCGACCGAAGAAGCCGTCAGGAATAACGCGATCACCTCGAGGCCGTTCGGAAGGGCCATCGCGATCCGATCGCCTTTGCCGAAACCCAGTTCGCGGAGCGTCGCGGCGAGGTCGTTAACCTCCCGGCGTAGTTCTCGATAATCAATCGTCGGGCCGTCGACGACGTTAACTGCGGGATGTGTTGGTTTGCCGTTAGCAAGCAGATCTACGAGCATTGAAGATAATCCACTTCCGCGTGTAGCTTAGTAATCAAAATGCGCTGAGGCAGCGCAGCCTACCATGTTCGAAAGCACTTGTCAGTAGAAAGTAATTAGGGCGTGGAACGGATGAAACCGGGTTCAGTCTCCGGCGCGACTTCGACGCTGGTTCGAGATGGGCAAGGGCCGAGTTCAGGCAAAAGAAATCTGCGAGTACAAACGCAACTGCTGGAGTTGCTCAACGATGTCAGAGAGTTGGTGAATCGCGATCAACTCTGAGCAGCCCTGGATTGCCGTCGACTTTTTGGGCAAAGCCACGATTAGGCGCTGCCCATTCTCGAGGTGAATGTATTGACAATCCGACTCACCAGAGTATAGTTGCGGTCATCAACGGCTCCCTGCCGCCCACATCAGCGGATGTCTCCGTTGGGTCAGCGTCCCATCCTTTCCCTAAGTATAAGGAGCGTCCTCGATGAAAAGCATCTCTCAAATCAGAACCGTTCATCATCAGGTCCTCGCGTTCACGGTTGTCGTGATGCTGGGCATAATTTTTGTTGTGATGCTCCCTGTGCACGGTGGGGGGCAGGGAAAAAACCGAGCCATAAAAATCAAGACCTTCAAAGACCAACCGGTAGAAATAACTGAAATCAAGGTTACAGGTGTGCGCGTAGCGCCTGCCGAAAAAATTGCCGGCGACAGCGATTGGTTGAACGGCATGACTATAACGATCAAGAACGTCTCCGATAAGCCAGTGATATACGTGACCGTTACAGTGGGCGCTCACTACGAAAAAGATGGAGTGCGCAAGCAAACAAGCGATGGCAGGGAAAGACTGGCTGTGACCGCCATGGGGTATGGCCTGAGGCCGTATTTGCCCGGCGAACCCCCTCGATCCTATAGTGCCGTGCCACTGATGCCCGGCCAGACTGCTGACATAGTGTTTCCGGGGATTAAACGTGATGAACTGTACTGGCTTCTCAGGAACGCGGATGCCTCGACCGATATTGCTGAACTCACGCTTTGGGTCGATCATGTCGCCTGGTACGGCGAAGACGACATAATGTGGGTTCAAGGGCGCGTGGTGCGGCGAGACCCTAACGATCCGACCTCCTGGCTCCCAATAGACGACCCTGACCGTCCATCTTCGCGACTGAACCATACGGCCCAGAAGCCGAAATTAGAGTTGGCACGGTTCGCTGGCCTCAATCTCGCGCCTCGCTACACCCACCCGGACGATCCTCCCTGCACCTTCAAAGACGGCGGACCGAAGATAGAACATTGCACTGCGCTAGATACCCGTGGCATCCCGTGTGATTGGGACAATCAACTCCTCTTGACTCGTGGAACAAAAAATGTCCTTGCTGGAATTGAAACCCAGGCAGAATGGCTTCCTTGCCTTGGCTGAGTTCGATAAACCTGTGAACGGTGGCAAGGCGACGGAGTCATCAACAAGGACGATACTGTCTTCAATTCCCTCCGACTGTGGCAAGACACAAATCACAATGGAAGATCAGAGGCTCGGGAGCTGCACAGGCTGCACGAACTTGGTCTCAAAGTAATTGACCTGGATTACAAATACTCGAAGCGCACTGATCAGTATGGCAATGAGTTCAAGTATCGAGCCAAGGTCAAAGACACTCAGGATGCGCAGCTCGGACGCTGGGCATGGGACGTGTTCTTGTTGAGTACAGGAGAGCCTCAGTAAATCTAAAGCCGCGCCAGACGAAACATCCCCAAGCCAACACAAGCTTGGTGGTGCTGTCATTTTGAAAACGGGCAATCTTTGGCTCAAAAGGCGGGTAGTAGCCCGCGTCCAAACAATCGCATTTACAATCTTTCGGGCTCGCGCTTATGCGGGCAAGGATGCCCGCGCTCCCTAAGCCATGCCCGAATTTGTCATCGGCCGATAAGGTTCGGGCCGTAGGTTCGTATCACCAACATAGATTTACCCCACTACCTTCTCGAGGCGGTCATTTACTAATCACGATTCACGATTTACTATGCACGTGTTTGTGCTCCCGTAGCTCAGTTGCATAGAGCGTCCGCCTCCTAAGCGGAAGGTCGCGCGTTGGAATCGCGCCGGGGGCACCATTTTCCCACATCCCAGATGTTTCACAGTTAACTACCGAGGAACGAGAATAGACTCGGAACAAGCCCGGCCAGCCAATGGGAAGTGAGGATTGTCTTCCGGTTGTTAATTACCTGACCGCCGGTGTGCGTGCCGACCGTCAGGGCCGAAGTTGTCGGCGGCGCTTCATTCGGGACATATTCAAAAGCGCCGATATCGATGACGGCCGTGCCATCGCCATCGCCGTCAGTCGGACGAGTCGCGCCGCATTGGTCTGTGGTAAGCGTGCTGGTTGGATCGCCCTTGTCGATCGCCGGGCTGCCTGCCAGTAGGGCACAAGTGAGTGTTGGCCCGCCGTTGTCTTGCAGGTCGCCGACTTTCGGATCCGAAACGCCGACCTGGTTGCCGTTGAGGCCATCGACTAAGCCACCGCTACCGCCCGTACCGATCAGGTTGTTGAAGCTGTCGGCCGTTTTAACCGTGGCGCTGGAGATTAATAAGATGTCGTCTGTGGTCGCGGGCGCGCCGTGAAAGTTGCCTGCGACGATGGTGTTGCGCAGGGTGAGGCTATAGTTACTGTTGCAGATTCCGCCGCCGCCATTGCTGACCAGCGAAGTATTGGCGGAAGCCAGATTGTCAGTGATCGTGGTGTTGGTCAGGTAGAGATTGCCGCCATTATAGATGCCCCCGCCGTCTGTTTGAGCGGTATTGTAGGCGACGGTGCAGTTGGTCAACGTAACGCCACCCTTATCCCCGTTGTAGATGCCACCGCCTTCGAGTGAAGAGGAGTTATTTGAGACCGTGGTGCCGGCCATGTTGAGTACGGTCCCGCTGTTGTTGTAGATGCCGCCGTGAATGGTGTTGTTCGCGATTGTGCTATCAGTGACGGTCAGAAAATTAGAGTTGTAGATGCCGCCACCGGTGTTGTTTGAGACCGCGCTGTGAATCAGCGCATGCGAACCTAAGTTGAAGATACCGCCACCGAAGTCCGAGGCGGAGTTATTCGAGATAGTGCTGTCAGTCACTGTTAAATGCGAGTTAGCACCGCTCAGGATGCCGCCGCCTTCGGCCTTGACGAGAGTCGAGCCGGCCGTGTTGTCAGAGACGGTGGCGCTGGTCAGGTTGAGGTTCCCGGCGTACCCGATGTAGATTCCGCCGCCGTGGAGGGCCGCGGAGTTATTCGCGAGCGTGACATTGGTTAGGTTCAGGGTTCCCCCCTCGCTATAAATGCCACCGCCACTGCCGTTGCTGCTGTAGTCGATAAAATTTGAGACAGCGGCGTTATTCGAGACGGTGCAGTTGGTTAGATTGATCGTGCCGGCGTCACCGCTGATGTAGATCCCACCACCACGAGTGGCCGTCCCGTTTGAGATTGCCAAGCCAGAGAGATTGACTTTCAGAGTGGCCGGCCACGAAGTAGAGATAGCGAATACGCCGGTGCGGTTATTGCCACTGATGACCAATTGGTTTGCGCCTGGCCCCATGATCGTCAAGTCCCTGGTAATGGTTAATTGCGTGTTGAGCGTGATGGTATACCTACTCGTCGCCGAGTCGTAGCCCGGGTCGCTGGTCGGAACAGCGAAGATGATGGTGTCGCCCCAAGCGGCGTTAAGAATCTCGTCACGCAAACTTCCCGTACCACTGTCGTTCGTATTGGTCACTGTTCCATGTTTAACCACTTGGCCGCCGGGAAGCGTAGCGCTGCTGGCTGCGTAGTTGTGATCGCCACTGTAATTGGCAGTGACCGTGTGCGTGCCGAGCGCGAGAGCGGAAGTTGTGAGGGTGGCAACTCCTGTCGCATTCAAAACCAGGGGTGCTCCTGAGTTGGCGCCATCAATCGTGAACTGCACGCGTCCTGTTGGCGTGCCGGTCGCTGAGGTGACGGTGGCCGTGAAGGTCACCGGCTGATTCAGGCTGGAAGGATTCGCTGATGACGAGAGGGTGTTGGTCGCTAAATTCGGGACTTCATTTGGAACAAATTCAACGGCGCCGATGTCGATCAAAGCTGTTGCGTCGCCATCGCCGTCTGCGGGACGAGTCACGCCGCGTTGGTCCGTGGTAAGGGTGCTCAATGGATCGCCCTTATCGATAGCCGGGCTGCCCGCCAGGAGGGCACAAGTGAGTGTTGGTCCTCCGTTGTCTTGTAGGTCGCCCATTTTTGGATCGACGCCGACCTGGTTGCCGTTGACGCCATCGATTAATCCGCCGCTTCCGCCCACACCGATGAGATTGTTGCGGCTGTCGGCCGTCTTAACTGTGGCGCCCAGGATTAATAAGATGTCATCTGCGATCGCGGGCGCCCCGTGAGAGTTTTCAGCGACGATCGTATTGTGAAGGGTGACGCTGTATTTGCTGTTGCAAATTCCGCCGCCGCCATTGCTCGCCAGGGAAGTACTGGCGGAAGCCAGATTGTCAATGATCGTGCTGTTGTTCAGATATAGATTGCCACCATTGTAGATGCCGCCGCCATCTGTTTGAGCGGTATTATAGGAGACGGTGCAGTTGGTCAACGTCACACCCGCGTTATCTCCGTTATAGATGCCACCGCCTTCGAGGGCGGAAGAGTTATTCGCGACGGTGCTCCGGGTCATGTTGAGGACCGTGCCGCTGTTGTTGTAGATGCCGCCGTGAATCGAATTACTTGAAACGGTGCTGTTGGTGACGGTGAGAAAATTAGAGTTGTAGATGCCTCCGCCCGAGTTATTTGACACGTTGCTGTTAATCAACGTATGCGAACCTAAGTTGAAAATGCCGCCACCGAAATCGGACGCAGAGTTGTTCGAGATAGTGCTGTCAGTCACGGTCAACTGAGAGTCAGTACCGGTGAGAATGCCGCCCCCCTCGGCTTTCACAACAGTCGACCCGGCGGTGTTGTTAGAGACGGTGGCGCTGGTCAGGTTGAGGATGCCGGTGTACCCGACATAGATTCCGCCGCCGTGGAGGGCCGCGGAGTTATTCGACACAGTGGTGTTGGTCAAATTCAACGTGCCACCCTCGTCATAAATGCCACCGCCACTGCCGTTGCTTAGGTAAGGGACAATACCCGAGACGGCGGAGTTATTTGAGACGATGCAATTGGTTAAGTTGATCGTGCCCGCGTTACCGCTGATGTAAATACCACCACCACGAGTGGCCGTGCCGTTTGAGATTGTCACGCCAGAGATATTGACTTTAAGAAGGAGAGGCCACGAAGTAGAGATAGTGAATACGCCGGTGCGGTTATTGCCGCTGATGGTCAATTGGTTTGCGCCTGGCCCTATGATCGTCAAGTCCCTGCTAACCGCCAATGGCGTGTTGAGCGTGATGGTGTACTTACCTGTCGCCGAGTTGTATCCCGGATCGCTGGTCGGAATTGCGAAGGCAATAGTGTTACCCCATCCGGCGCTGAAGATCTCGTCACGCAAACTTCCCGCGCCGCTGTCCTTCGTATTGGTCACTGTCCCATGTTTAATCACTTGGCCGCCGGGCAGCGTGGCGCTGCTCGTCAAGTGGTATTGATCGCCACTGTAATTGGCAGTGACCGTGTGCGTGCCGACCGTCACCAACGGGGCTGTGAGGGTGGCAACTCCGGTCGCATTCAAAACTGCGGGTGCTCCTGAGTTGGCGCCGTCAATCGTGAACTGCACGCTTCCTGTCGGCATAGCGGCCGCCGAGGTAACCGTCGCCGTGAAGGTCACCGGCTGATAAGGGTCAGAAGGATTGGGTGATGACGAGACCGTCATATCGGTGGCTACCCTCACGGCATTTAGGTCCACGCCGAATTCGCAGGCGCCGATATCGATGAAATTGGCGCCATCGCCATCGCCGTCAACGGGACGGAACCCGCCGCGTTGATCTGTGGTGATGGCGCCGGATGGATCGCCCTTGTCGATAGCCGGGCTGCCGGCCAGTGGGGCACATGTGAGGGTTGGCCCGCCGTTGTTTTGTAGGGCCCCGAGTTTCGGATCGGAGACGCCGACGAGGTTGCCGTTGACTCCAGTGGTTAGTCCGCCGCTACCGCCGGTACCGATGAGGTTGTAGAAGCTGTTGGCCGTCTTAACTGTGCCTCCCCCGATTAGTAAGATGTCATCTGCCGTCGCGGGCGCGCCGTGAGAATTCGCAGCGACGATGGTGTTGCTGAGGGTGAGGCTATTGTAACTGTTGCAAATACCGCCACCGCCATGGCTGGCGAGCGAAGTATCGGCGGAGGCCAGATTGTTGGTGATTGTGCTGTTGTAAAGGTAGAGATTGCCAACAGTGTAGATGCCGCCGCCGTCTCTTTGAGCGGTATTGCCGGCGACGGTACAGTTGGTCAAGGTAACGCCTCCGTTGTTGTAGATGCCACCGCCGTCGAGGGTCGAAGAGTTATTCGAGATCGTGCTCCCGGTTATCGTGGTGGGCATGGCGCTGGCAATGTAGATACCGCCGTGAGTGGAGTTATTCGCGATTGTGCTATTGGTGATGGTGAGACCCGAAGCGCTGTAGATGCCGCCTCCTGAGTTATTTGAGACGGTGCTGGTAATCACCGTTGTTTGCTGACCGTAGCTCGCAATACCGCCACCGTAGTCCGAGGCGGAGTTATTCGAGATAGTGCTGTCCGTCACTTTGAATGTAGTAGCTCTGCTTACAATGCCGCCCCCCTCGGCGTTGACCAGAGTCGAGCCGGCGGTGTTGTTAGAGACGGTGGTGTTGGTCAGGCTGAGGCTGCCAGAATAGTACATGTATATGCCGCCGGCGTTGTTGACAGCGGAGTTGTTGGAAACCGTTGTGTTAGTCAAGTTCAAGTTTCCAGTCGCGCTGTAAATACCACCGCCACTGCCGTTGTCATCAAACCTCGTAACATTTGCGGCGGTGGAGTTATTAGAAATGATGCAGTCGGTCAGGTTGAGCGTGTTGTAGTAGTAATAGTAGCCGCCGATATAAATACCACCACCACGATTTGCAAGCCCGCTGGAAATTGTCACGCCAGAGATACTGACTGTAACGCCGTATTGATAAATATTGAGATTGAATACGCGGCTGTGGTTATTGCCGCTGATGGTCAATTGGTTCGCGCCTGGCCCTGTGATCGTCAGCGGCCTGGTAATTACCAATTCCGCGCTGGTGAGCGTGATCGTGTACTTACCCGTCGCCGAATCGTAGCCCGGATCGCTGGTCGGAATCGCAAAGGTGATCGTACTGCCTGATGCCGCGTTCGATATTGCCTGTCGCAAACTTCCGGCACCGCTGTCGTTCGTATTGATCACCGCGTTTATGACTACTTGGTCGCCTGAAAGCGTGGCGCTGCTGGCCAGGTAGTATTGACTGCCACTGTAATTGGCAGTGACCGTGTGCGTGCCGAGCGTGAGAGCGGAAGTTGTGAGGGTGGCAACTCCGCTCGCATTCACTATTGCGGGTGCTCCTGAGTTGAGGCCATCAATCCTAAACTGCACGCTTCCTGTCGGCGTGCCCGCCGCCGAGGTGACGGTCGCCGTGAAGGTTACCGGCTGATACGAAGAAGAAGGATTGGGTGATGACGAGAGCGCCATGCTGGTAGCTGTCCTTACGGCATTTAGGTCTACGCCATATTCAAACGCCCCGATATCGATGAAATTGGCGCCATCGCCATCGCCGTCAACGGGACGGAACCCGCCGCGTTGATCTGTGGTGAGCGTGCTGGATGGATCGCCCTTGTCGATAGCCGGGCTGCCGGCCAGTAGGGCACATGTGAGGGTTCGCCCGCCGTTGGCTTGTAGGGCCCCGAGTTTCGGATCGGAGACGCCGACCAGGTTGCCGTTGACTCCAGTGGTCAGTCCGCCGCTACCGCCCGTACCGATGAGGTTGTAGAAGCTGTTGGCCGTTTTAACTGTGGCGCCGGAGATTAATACGATGTCATCTGCGATCGCTGTCGTGCTGTGAAAGTTAGCAGCCACGATGGTGTTGCGCAGGGTGACGCCATAGGTGCTGTTGCAAATACCGCCGCCGCCATTGCTGGCCAGCGAAGTATCGGCGGAAGTCAGATTGTTGGTAATCGTGCTGTTGTAAAGGTAGAGGTTGCCAAAATTGTAGATGCCGCCGCCGTCCCTTTGAGCGGTATTTTCGGCGACGGTACAGCTGGTTAACGTAACGCTACCGTTTTTCCCGTTGTAGATGGCCCCGCCGTCGAGGTTAGACGAGTTATGAGAGACAGTGCTACCGGTCATGTTGATTACGGCGCTGTCGTTGTTGTAAATACCGCCGTGAGTGGAGTTGTTCGCGATTGTACTGTTGGTGACGGTGAGATTGTTAGAGTTGTAGATGCCGCCACCGGAGTTATTTGAAACGGTGCTGTTAGTAAGCGTATGCGGACCGTTGTTTAAAATGCCGCCACCGTAGTCCGAGGCGAAGTTACTCGAGATAGTGCTGTCAATCACTTTCAGAGAGCCAGTTCTGATTAAGATGCCGCCCCCATCGGCTTTCACGAGAGTCGTGCCGGCGGTGTTGTTTGAAACGTTGGTGTTGGTCAGATTGAGGTTGCCATTGGAGCCTGCGTAAATACCGCCGCCGTGGTTAAGCGCGGAGTTATTCGAAAGAGTGCTGTTCGTCAAGTTCAGCGTTCCCCCGTAGCTGTAGATACCACCGCCACTGCCGTTGTCATTGTTGGGGCTAACATTTGCGCCGGAAGAGTTATTAGAAATGACGCAGCTGCTCAGGTTGATCGTGCCGTAGGAACCGTTGATAAAGATGCCACCGCCATTGGGGGCAGTCCCATTTGACATTGTCACACCCGAGATATTGACCGCAATAGCAGACGAAGTATTGATATTGAATACGCGGCTGTGGTTATTGCCGCTGATGGTCAGTTGGTTTGCGCCCGGCCCTGTAATCGTCAGGTTGGTGGCAATCGTCAATTCCGCAGTCGTCAGCGTTATGGTGTACTTACCCGCCGCCGAATCGTAACCGGGATCGCTGGTCGGAATCGCGAAAGTGATGGTGTCGCCTGATGCCGCGCTGCTTATTGCCTGACGCAGACTCCCGGCGCCGCTGTCATTCGTATTCGTGACGATTATCGTCGCAGCCGGACTGATTGCGGTGCTGTGCCACGTACGGGCCGGAGTTGCCAGCAGCACCGCAATCGAAATTAGAATTGTGGAGAAAAAAAAGAGACGCGCGGCAAGTTGACGTGGGCTTCTGGAGTAGACGAGACGGGGGATCATAACGATAACTCCTTGGATTAAGTTGTCAATGTTAAGGGCACACAGCGAATCGGCCAGCCCCTGTCTCGACTCTGACCGCCGCAATCCAGAAAAGAGATCGCACGCTATGTGCCAAACGATTCAACGTGAGTTTCTGGAGGGTTCTCGTCTTAAAGAGATGGGCGTTGCGCTATTTTGCCCTGACGGGGCGGGAATTCTGCGCAGTCTCCGGGAATGCTTTAGGGGAATTATCCAACTCGCGGCAGGTCGTTGCTGCTGTGGGAAGGGAGCCCGAACAGGTTACGCATCGAATGGGAGTCTCCAAATTCGATGCTTTGTTTCTTGACGGGAACAAATGAGATGGTTCGGGTCGGCGTTTATGAACCGAACGTTTCGCGGCAGAGACCGGCAGGTTTCGTTACTAACGCTTTAGGTGCTCAGCTTCGGAGGCGCGGAGCGCTATTCTTGCTGACGATATTCCCCGATATATTTTCCGACCTGGTTTCTTCCCACAGTCACTGGATTAGCAACCGCGAATTGCACCGTGCCGCCGACGTTGTTCTCGGCGAACTTGATGTTCTTTGAGTGCATAGTACGCGCGTCGCCCGGGCGCTGGCCGTCCATTATGACGATGCCGATGTTTGGCGCCGCCACGCTGGGTACGGTGTTGCCAGTAATGGAACTATCCTGAACTCCGTTGAAGATGATGCCGTTGTAGGCGGCACCAAAGCTCTTAACGATATTGTTCGAGATGTTGATGCGGGAAGATTCGTTAAGTGTGTTGTCAAGCTTGTCCTCGAAATTGAAAGATACGTTGATGCCGCTGCCGCCGCCCGAAACAGTATTTTCGGTTACGCTCACGTCGCTCGATCCGGTAATAAAGATATTCGCGATTGGGCAGTTATCAATCGTGTTGCCTCTGACAATGGCCTTGGTTGCCCGGTCGACTGTGATTCCGGACCTGTCGCCGCCTGTCATAGCTGATCCATCAACCTGATTACTCTCGATGACGTAATCCGTCCCGTACACTACCTGATAACCATATTGCGTGGTGGCTTTGGTCTTGTTTCCTTTGATCCAAATGTGGTGCGTGAGTCCGGGATTTTTTACCGGCGCTTCAACTCCGATGTGCTGCGTGCCGCCGACGTTCACACAGTTCTCGAACCAGATGTACGAGCCGATGTTTACAAAGAGCGGACCCGTAATTGAACTGCCGCTGGTAGTGAGGTCGTGAATTCTGATGTTGTGAGGATGATACGCAAAGCTCCAACCGAACACCTGGATTTGATATTGATGCGGGTTATTGATCATCGACAAGCCGTCGACCACGATATCGTGGGCCTCCTGCCCCGAAGAATTACTTCCCTGGATCAGAAAGGTGTCGGTCTTGGAAGTAATGCCGCCGGCGTCGATCGTCGCGCCATGACCCTCTATCGTCAGGTTGGATTTCAGAATAATCCGATCTGAGACTCTGTAAGTTTTGGAGGGCTGAAACATAAGACGTCCTCCCGTAGTGGGGATGGCCGTCACCGCCGCGACAATAGCCGCAGTAGAGTCGTTAGACTCGTCCGCCAGCGCACCCCACCATTCGGAGTAGAATGTCGGCACGGCGTTTCCCGTAAACAATACTGTGCCTTCGGTTGGAAGGGCGTTGTAAAAAATCTTTACCGGTTTGGCGACGAGTGGCCCACCCAAGGTGACAGTGCTGCCTGGCATGATCTTGATACCTCGGGCTGCGGTAAAGTCGAGGGTGATATTTGAGGCGATCGTTAGGTCGCGCAACACGCAAAGTCGCGCTTTGGGCAACGTGATCGTAGCTTTTGCAGTTCCCGCCAGCGTCTGAATCTTGCTGAAAGCCGCAGAATCATCTGTGTTCCCATCGCACTTTGCGCCTTGCCCGAGCGGGTCGTAAACGTTGCTGCGTTGGCCCATGGCCGCGAGCGAACAAAGAAAAAATGTAATTGCTAAAACTGTCAACCTCATGCTGTTCATCATTCTACACTCGATCTATTCTACGCTCGACATCAACGTTTTCAATTGGTGGTTGTGACTTACGGCAAAAACTTTCCGAAGAACTCGTCGTGTCATTTCAAGTGCCTGAGAAGATACTACTAATTCATTACGATCGATCACACAGTTAACGACCGAGAACGAACTTTTCTCGAAGGTAATTCTTGCTGTAAGAGATAATTCTTGTCGTAGGAATAACATTTCGCAAGTTTCATTAAAGTGTTTTGGTTGTATGTGCCATCGAAATGCATTCATAAAAAAATCTTATTCGTAATAAAGGAAATTTTCGATTGACTTATTAACAGAAATAGATTAAAACCTGCCCCACGTTAAGGGCGACGTTACGCGCAAACGGTTTTTCCGAAGCCGAATGATCGCAAATTTTTAAGGATGGCTCGCTACTATTTTCTGCGGAGTATCAGATCCAATGGGTTGCAAGGAATCTCCTAACTGTCCGCACTAACTCGCTGTAATTAAATTCCCCCGAATTCAAATAACGGACTGTGGCCGGAACTCGTTGTGACTATTTAGCAAGGGCACGTTTGAAACGAAATCTCAGGAGGAACGCAAAAATGAAAACCCCAGGGACGCTGTCGGCATTCAATCTAAAATGGCTTCATCGAGGACTTCGCACCCCGTCCTACGGTTTGAGCGCAAAGATTGTGGCCTTCTTGATCTTATCAGTCGTTGGGGCAAGCTTTCTCTATTCGCACTCGTCTGCGGCGCCTGGCGGCAGGGCCACAGGCAACACCGCACCCGCGCCTGTTAAGAGTAACGAACTGGTGCTGCCAACAATTGGCTATCGATCATTTTTGCCCACTCCCGTATCGTCTCCTGAAATACTCGCAACCTATGACAGCGACTGTACTACTCCGAAGACTTCTTTCCAGATTGGAGACACGGTTTGCGCTAAGGCCACCGATGTTCCCGTGTCTTCTACTGCTCGCAATTTAACCTGGGGAGCTCCTGATGGCACCATTGTTCATCAGTCAAATATTACAGGTTCTTCAAAGACAGAGAGTTTTGTTATTAATGCGACGTCAGTCGTGCAGGGACGCACGATTGATAACCGCGGCCAATGGCAACTGGCAATCGTTAATCCCTTTACCAGGGATCCGGAAATCACCACAACCTTCACGGTGAGCGACGCACAAAATCCGCTCGCGGATGTTGGCGTTGCGGTCGTCGGTGCACCTCCATCGGCTCAATCTGGTGGACAAGTGGTGTTTACGCTGCAAGTAAATAACTACGGGCCGGACAGCTCGGACAACGTTGTGCTGACTAATGCCGTGCCGGCGAATACGACCTTTGTGTCATTCGCACAGCTGACAGGACCTGTCTTCACTTGTAGCAGTCCCAGCACTGGTAGTACCGGAACCACCACTTGCAGTTTGACGAGTATGACAAGCGGCGACGTCGCAACGTTTGTAGCTACCTATCAGGTAGATAGTGTGGCCATTGGGACGGAAATTGCGGACACACCGAGTGTCGCCGCGGACACCGCCGACACGAATGCTGACAATAATACTGACAGCAAATCTACCGAGACAGCTGCCGCGCCCTGTGTATTGAGCTGCCCGGGCAATATTACGCAGGCCGCGGACGCCGGTCAGGCGGGCGCGATTGTCACTTTCACAACTCCCGGATCGAGTGGAGATTGCGGCCAGACCGCGGGTGAAGGCGGAACGCCGGCGACGGTGAGCTGCAGTGCGGACTCGGGATCTTTCTTCCCGGTGGGCACAACCACCGTAATCTGCGCGGCCAAGACGGGCGATGCTTGTACCTTCCAAGTGACGGTTGAGAATCCGGGTGGATTGTCCATTAGTCTTAATGGCGCGAGCCCAATGTCGATCGAGTGCGGCCAAAGATTCACCGATCCTGGGGCTACGGCCGTAAACGCGAGCGGCCAGAGTGTGCCGGTAACCGCAACTCTTCCGGGTGGATTCAATCCGGACTCGCCGGCGGTTGGCAGCTATACGATTACTTATACTGCCACTGAGGACCCGAACTCTGTCTCAACTGAACGCGTCGTCAATGTTGCCGATTCGGAAGCTCCTCTAATCACGGTCGAGGGCGCTGATCCGTACCGGATCGTGACGGGCTCGTGCCAACCATTCGTCGATCCGGGAGTTTCGGCTAGCGATGCATGCGCAGGCGCGGAGCCGGTCAACAGCTCGATCGTAGGACCTGGCGGTCTGACCCACGTAGATAACAACGTGCCGGGAACTTATACGATTACCTATACGGCCACCGACGGTGCGCACCAGGCAACTAAGACCAGAAAGGTTTTGGTCGGTAACTTCTCGCAGGATGAGTCGGATCAGCCCGATACCGGCAATCAGCCGCCGACCATCACGCTTAACGGTGACGAACAAATCACGATTGAGTGTGGCACGCCGTTCACCGACCCGGGCGCGACCGCGGCCGTCTGCGCTGGTTCTGTTACGGTAACAACTTCCGGAACGGTTGATATCCACACGCCGGGGAACTACACAATCACCTATTCGGCGACTGCCAATGGTCAGACGACAACCGCGACCCGCACGGTGACCGTAGCGCCGGATAACACGGCGCCTACCATACAGGTGTTGGGCGCGAACCCGATGACCGTCGAATGTCACACTTCGTTTACGGATCCCGGAGCCACGGCTCATGATGCATGCGCCGGAGATTTTGCGGCGACGGCTTCCGGCACGGTCAACCCGGACGTCGTTGGCACTTACGTCATTACTTACAATGCTACCGACCCGTCGGGTTTTGCCGCCACGCCAGTGACGCGCACAGTCAACGTCGTAGATACGACCAGTCCTGTGGTCACGCCGCCGGCAAATGTGACTGTCTATACCGGTAGCGGCAGCACCTCGTGTGCGGTTGTGGTGAGTGACGCTACTCTGGGTACAGCCAGCGCGAATGATAGTTGCCAGGGAACCCTGTCGGTTACGCGAACCGGGGTGCCCGCCGGTAATTCATTCCCGGTCGGGACGACTACGATCACTTACTCTGCTACTGATGCCTCGAACAATACGGGCACGGCAACGCAGACGGTGACCGTCATCGACAATACCGTCCCCGTAATTACCACCAACGGGCAGACGCTTGAGATGTGGCCGCCCAACCATGACTATCAAACGTTCCAGGTGACGAACTTTGTGACCGGGGCGAGCGATAACTGTACTAATCTCGGTGTCGGCAACGTGGTGATTGAGAAGGTCACCAGTGACGAAATTGAAAACGGCAACGGAGATGGCAATACGAATAATGACATTGTCATTGCCGCTGACTGCAAGTCGGTTCAATTACGTTCCGAGCGAGAATCGGATGGCGATGGCCGTGTGTACACGATCACGTTTAAGGTTACTGATGCTTCTGGTAACGTTGGCAGAGCCACTGCCCAGGTGGTTGTCCGCCATAACCCAGGAGAGACCGCTGTGGACAGTGGTGTCCACTATACGGTTAATGGAACTTGCCCCTAACCTGACGAAGTAGCGGGCGCAAGCGTGCTTGCGCCCATCAGTAGAATGGCTCTTGTGTTTGAGAGGAGTGCAAAGACAATGAGATGGCTTAACTTCCGCAGCGGGATTACCTGCTTAGCTCTTTTGGCGGTGACCAGCTTGCCGCTGGTTTCCAACGCACGGTCATTGACGGCCTCGATTAGGATCGTGAACAATTCCAGTCGCACGATTCGCAATGTTTATCTTTCCCATGTCAATGCCGACGACTGGGGTAATAATCAACTCGGCGGCAGCAGCATCGGGGCCGGTGAATCGTTTACGATTTCAAACGTTACCTGGGATCAGCAACAGGTAAAGGTCATCGCCGAAGATCAGGATGGCTGCTTCTTGTCGGGTGTCGTGGCGGTCGCGGATAATTCCAGTTGGACGATTACTAATGAGACTTCAGCTGATTGTGGCAGCGGTAGCAGCGGTAGCAGCGGAGATCTTTTGAGGTAATTCGCTGATGAACCTTCGAATGAGATTTTTGCTTCTTGTCAATCATGGGAAGACTCGGCGCAACAGTGGCCGGAACGATCCGAGTTCTACTGGCGGCCATCCCAAAACTTCAACAGAAAGAAAAAGGAGACTCCAAATGAACAAGTTTCGGTTCACGATAAACGTATTGGCGATTGCGGCTTTCATGCTCGCGGTCGCTTCCATGGCCCAAGCGCAGGCAACTCGTACCTGGGTGTCGGGCGTCGGCGACGACGCTAACCCGTGTAGCCGTACGGCCCCTTGCAAAACGTTTGCCGGCGCCATCTCCAAAACTGCCACCGGCGGTGAAATCAATTGTATCGATTCGGGCGGCTTCGGCGCGGTGACTATCACCAAGGCGATCACCATCGATGGCACCGGCGTGCTCGCGGGCGTTCTTAATGCCGGGACCGTCGGAATCATCATTAACGCCAACCAGGGTACTACAGACAACGTAACCCTGAGGGCCCTCGATATTAACGGCGCGGGCACGGGTACGGACGGCGTTCGTATTCTGGCGGCTGATCGGGTGAGTATCGAAGATTGCGTGATCACCAGACAGTCAAATGGGGTCAGCATTAATACCGGCGCTGACGTCAACGTCGTGATGAGGAACACGGTCGTTCGCATGAACACCGCCGACGGCCTGGTTGCGACGACAAGCGCGGGCCTGGTAAAGGCGACCATTACTGATTGTGCCTTCATTGAAAACAATAATGGCGTCCATCCCAAGGCCAATTCGCGCATCGACATCTTCTTCAGCACCATGTCGAATAACGTCGCGGGCGTATTTTCCGAAGGCTTTAACGGAATCGCCGTCGCCAATATAAGCAACTCTTCGATTTCTCATAACAGCAGCGTTGGTCTTCAGGCGGGTGGCGGCACGTCAAATCAGTCGTCCATCATTCGTGTGAACAGCTCTGATATTATGCAGAACGTCACCACCGGCGTCCTGGTCGCCGCGCAGGGCGAAATCGATACGTGGCAGAACAATCGAATTGAAGGAAACGGCGCTAACGGCTGCACCAGTTGTACTCCCAAATTCTTCAACTAGATCGTTTACGCAAGGCTGGAAACCATGCTCATCCGCCATCCCCGGCGGATGGGCTGGTTTCTTTTTTTTCCCCTGGACAGTCTCCAAACCACGCTTTAAGAGTTTCCCCATCCCTTCGTTTCGACCTCAGCCTTTATCCGATGCTGTAGAAGTGCATGGCTTAAGGTAACCGCACAGAGCAATCCTTCGAATCAGGAACCAAACAAGCGCACAAACGTCCGAAGAAAACTCAATCGTTTCCTCCTGGTTAAGTCTCCCTTCTGAGATTTGAAATAGCGCCTATGATATTATGGTCCATCGACTGTTCCAGAGAATTATTTAACCCGCAACCTGCTGGGGCAACGGGTATTGACACTAACTCGCTAGTACAGTAGAGTCTCGCTTCGCGGGTCAGTTTGAGAGAGCGTCATAAAGAGTTTCGTCGCGGGGCGTAAGTAGGAACTCAGGTTGGAACTCCGCGGAGTTTCTACGCGCGCGTCAAAGCTTTCTCGGAATTTTAGGTTAGTTGTTAAAGAGCGGAGGTAATAAGCAATAAGAAATTAAGGGCACCACACCGGCTTACCGACCTTGACGCTCAAAAGCAGTTGGATTTATCCGCACCAGATCGCTGTACTTGACCGCCTCAAGAGAGGTCCCAGGACTTCCGACACCGACAGCGACGCCTCGCTTAAATTCACGTCTTAATGGACTCTGTAAGCTTGGATAGAAACGGGATAACCCCGAAATGTGGAGATGCTCTCCAGGGGAGGTCCAGTTCTTGGTAAGGGCGATCGTGCGAATTTTGGCGCCCAAGGCTTTTTGAATCAGGACCGGCTGGTAAAGATACTCGCACATGCCAGCGCACGTCGGAAATTGAACGCTGCCTCGCGATAGAGGTTTCCCCTCGGGGTATCGCGTGACGCTGAGTGATTGATGCGCGCCACGCCGAGGTCGAGGTGTAGCGTGGAGAATACTCCACTTCCTGATTCTGGAGATTCCCGATTAACTACATCACGACTATTGCTTATCAAGCGCAACGCATTGTGGTAATCTCTTGGCTTTCGAGACCCAGGAGGTTTCCCGACCTATGCATTACGGAGGTCTTATGAGGTTTGATTCTAAGATGGTTTGTTGTGAGATGATTAGAACCGCGACTGCTCGAATTTTTAGTTTAAAGTTGGCGATTTTTGCCGGCCTTGCGATAGCTGTTTTCGCAGCTTCCGCCTCATTGAAGCCGGTTGTCGCGCAGCAAAGCCCGGAACCCGCTTTAGCTTCAGCTGTAACCGAGCGCAACAGTTCATCTGAGGATACCCGTTACAGAATAGGGCCCGGGGATGTGCTTTCGATTCTGGTGAGGAAGTCGCCCGAGCTTTCGCTCGAGGCCGTGCGAGTCGATCAACGCGGGATGATTCGCATCCCGATGATCGAAGGAGAGGTTATGGCTGCGTGCCGGACAGAGGGCCAGCTCGCCAATCAGATCGCCACCTTGTATCTGGAATACAAAAAGCAGCCAGGGGTGCAGGTCTTTGTGCGCGAGTTTCAGTCGCGGCCGGTTTCTGTTATTGGAGCGGTCAATTCTCCGGGTCAGTTTCGTCTGCAGCGCAAGGTCAAGCTGCTGGAACTGTTGAGCTTTGCGGGCGGTCCTTCCGGCGCGGCCGGCCGTGTTGTTCATGTTATCCACACAGCCGGTCCAATAATCTGTGAACAGGAAAAGAGTGATGACGACAAGGCGGTCCTGGCTCAGGGCCTCGTCACCTTCAAGCTAACTGATACCTTGAAAGGGACCGACGAAGCTAATCCGTTCGTGCAGCCAGGGGACATCGTTTCACTCCCGGAAGCAGATCAGGTTTTCGTGGTCGGCTATGTATATTCGCCCAGAGCAATTCCTTTGAAGGACAAGCCGATATCCGTCACGCGAGCGGTTGCGATGGCCGGCGGACCTCAGAGGGAAGCCAAGACCAGTCGAGTTCACATTGTGCGACAGGCGAACGATGGCCAGAAGCAGGATCTTATTGTGGACCTGAAAGCGATATCCCAGCAGAAAGCTGAAGACATTCTGCTGCTGCCAAACGACATCGTTGAGGTGCCTTCGTCCACCGGAAAAATACTTCTCAATGCCCTTACCGGGGCGCTCGGCCCAGCGCTTTCGCAGGGTGTGGTTCGAGTAATCCCGTAGCTGCATCCAGGAAAGTCCCTGGGACGACGCTTGGGTAATTCATCTCAAAGGCCTCAGTAAATCTAACGCAAATGAAAGAATCAGTAGAGCTAACCAGGTCAGGCTTAACGTCCAGAAATGAAGCGATGGCCCCGGAGAAAACCAACGGCGCCGGCGTGATCGCAGGCATCCCGCACGCCCCTTATAATTACGCTCTCAGGGATGAGGAAGCCTCCTCGCACCTGTTCGACTACTGGCGAGTTATTCGCAAGCATCTTTGGTTGATTTTCGGGATCTCGGTGCTCATTCCGGCGTTGGTCGCGATCTATCTGATTCGCAAGCCCGATATCTATGAAGCACAGGCCAGGATTCAGGTCGATCTCGAAAACGCAAACCCTCTACTCGGAGGTATGTCCAAGAACAGCAATGTCATTCTGAGTAACGAGACTAACGATCCTGCCTACTTTAACACTCAGCTTCAGATCCTGACCGGCCCCGGGTTGCTGCGTAAGGTGGTTACCAGTTTGGATCTCGAGCACAATCCGGATTTCCTTCGCGATTACCCTTCGCAAAGTAAATCAAAATGGTTCGATCTCTGGAGCGTCCTGGGAGCGAGATCAAAAGCAACGGTGAAGAGTTCCACACCAAACGCCCTTCCAGTTACGACTTCCGGGTCGTCCACCACGGCCCACGATCAGGCAGAAGCTGAACGACTGTCGGACTACGTCGACGATCTCACGGAAATGCTGAGAGTTGAGCCGGTCAAGGAAACCAGGCTCACGGTTCGCGAAACGCGACTAATCGACATTGCCTATCGTCATACTGACGCGCACCTGGCGGCGAAAATTGTCAACACCGTGGCGCAGACCTTTGTCGATCAGAACCTCGAGAAGAAAACCGAAACCAGCGGCAGCACCGGCACCTATCTTCAGAAGCGCATTGCCGAGTTGCAATCTACCATTAGAACCAAAGAGGAGGAGTTGATCAATTACGCGAAGAGCCATCAGATTCTCTCGCTGGATGCGAATCAAAACACGGTGGTAGAAAGACTGGAGGGCTTGAACAAGCAACTGCTGATTGCAGAAAACGATCGCAAGCTCGCGGAAGCAGCCAAAAATGCCAGCTTGCAACCGGGCGCGGGTGAGGCTCTGGCCGAAGGAGGGCTGAACGATAGAGATGTCCCCTCGGCTACGCGCGTAACCACCGAGGCGGAACTGAAGCTGACGGATCTAAGACAGAAACGGGCTGAGTTGTTAGTTGAGAATACTGAGAAGTGGCCGGCGGTTAAAGAGGTAGACAAACAGATCGCTGCGCTGGAAAAGCAGATGAACGATACGCGCAGCCGGGCCACCAGGATTGTCACCACAAACCTGGTCACCAAGTATCGTGCTGCGCTGGCGACGGAAGAAGCGTTGCGCAAGGCATACGATCAACAGCGCGCGGAAACGCTGACCCAGAACGAAGCAGCCGTTAACTATCGGATAATTCAACAGGAAATAGAAACCAACAAGACCCTTTTGGACGGCTTGCTGCAGCGCACGAAAGAGAACGACGTGGTAATGGCGGGTACCCCGAACAACATTCGGGTCGTTGACTATGCGATTGCGCAAAAGACGCCGGTCGCTCCCAAGCGAACCTTGATCGTGGCGTTGTCCTTTCTGTTGTCACTTGGTTGCGGAGTGGCGCTGGCCTTCTTCGTTGAATATCTGGACGACAGTGTGCGATCGACCGAGGACATCGAGAATATTCTGCGACTGCCTGCGGTAGCGCTCATTCCTCAGGTTCAGGGATCGGGGCCGAAGCGCCTGTTTGGTCTCTCCTCGAAGAAAGGATTGCTTGGGCCGGCAAACGGGAATGGTTCGCAGGAGGTCTTGCTGAACAAACTTGATAAGCACTCACCCGTAACTGAGGCTTACCGCCACTTGCGAACATCGATCCTGTTGTCGACGGCGGGCAGACCTCCGCGGACTTTGCTGATAACTTCCAGCGTGCCGTCGGAAGGAAAGACGACGACTGCGGTTAATACAGCCATCAGCCTTACGCAGACCGGAGCCCGGGTTTTGATCATAGATGCTGACATGCGCCGGCCGCGTCTCCACTCGATCTTCAATCTTAGCAACGCCAATGGCCTGAGCTCGCTACTTTCGCGCGAGGCCTCTGAAGCTGAGATCGAAGCAGCCATTCAACAGGACGAAGCGACGAATGTATTCGTTCTTACTGCCGGTCCGGTGCCGCCAAATCCGGCGGAATTGGTGGGCTCAGAACAGATGCTGCGACTGATATCCGCGGTCACTCCGATGTTTGCTCACGTCGTGATCGATTCTCCGCCAGTGGCGGCGTTCACTGATGGCGTGTTGATTGGGGCCATGGTTGATGCGGTTTTGCTGGTGGTTCACAGCGGAAAGAGCTCACGGAAGGTGATTGCTCGCGCGCGAAAACTCTTGCAGGATGTGGGTGCGCGAATAATCGGAGTGGTCCTTAATAAAGTGCCCACGGCCGGATCTAACTCCTACTATTACTACAGCGGCTATTACCAGCATTATCACTATGGCTCCGAAACACGCGCCGACGCGCCGGGAGTTGATGCTTAGCGCCGCTCAAATTAATTAGCAATTTTATATATCGGTATCGAGAATGCGGATTGTCGTTGGGCGACGGCCACGTTCGGTTCGGTAGCCGCTCGCTCAAAACGATCGTGAATAAGACTCAAGGAGCCGTAACATGAAACGCAAGGCTTTGGTAAGTGGAATAACCGGACAGGACGGATCTTACCTTGCGGAGTTTCTGCTGGAAAAGGACTACGAGGTTCATGGCATTGTCCGTCGTGTTGCCATAGAGGATCCCGAGCACAGACTCTGGCGCATCAAGCATCTCCTCGGAAGCATCGAGTTGCATCCCGCTTCGTTGGAGAGTTATCCGAGTTTGATTCGGGTGATGAGCAGTGTCAGTCCCGATGAAATCTATCATCTGGCGGCGCAGAGCTTTGTCAGTTATTCATTCGAAGATGAATTCACCACGCTTAATACAAATATCAACGGCACTCACTATATACTGTCGGCCTTTCGCGAAATGGCGCCCACGGCGCGCTTCTATTTCGCCGGCTCGAGCGAGATGTTCGGTGAGTCGGGCGTAAGTCCTCAGAATGAGGACACGCCATTTCATCCCCGGTCCGCTTACGGCATATCTAAAGTTGCCGGATTTGATCTGACTCGAAACTACCGGGAAGCCTATAAACTACATGCCTCAAGTGGCATTCTTTTCAATCACGAAAGTCCGCGGCGGGGATTTGAGTTTGTGACGAGGAAGATCACTTCTCACGCGGCAAAAATTAAGTTGGGACTCGCCGAGAATTTGACCCTGGGAAATCTGGATGCGCGGCGAGACTGGGGCCGGGCTCGTGAATACGTTGAGGCGATGTGGCTCATGCTTCAGCAGGATCAGCCCGACGACTATGTGATCGCTACCGGCGAGACCCATACAGTTAAGGAATTTCTCGAGCTGACGTTTGAATATCTGGATCTGGATTACCGGAAATACCTCGTGTTAGACGATCAGTTTCGCCGGCCTGCCGAAGTCAATTATCTGCTGGGCGACTGTTCCAAGGCGCGCGAGAAACTGGGCTGGGAATATAACCTGTCGTTTGCGGACCTGGTCCACGAAATGGTTCAAAGCGATCTCGATTACTACAGCCGGACCGGCGAAGCAGTTGCTTTGCCTTCAACCATGTCGGTTGTGCAGTAGATCCCGTTAATGATTTCAGGCCGAGCCGGCCGCCGATTGTAGCCAAGAGAATGGAAGAAAATAAGAGACTGATCCGCGCGCAGGAGCACTTGCGCGTGAGCGCCGCCCTCAAAGAAGAGCTGGCCAGCAACGGTCTGCCTGCGGTTCTCGCGGCCGTGGATATCATTGTCGACTGTTTCCAAAGCGGCAAGAAGGTTTTCCTCTGCGGGAACGGAGGCAGCGCCGCTGATTGCCAGCATGTAGCCGCTGAGTTTATGAGCCGGTTGACCAAGGATTTCGATCGCCCGGCATTACCAGCCATTGCTTTGACTACCGATACTTCATTCCTGACAGCGTTCGCCAACGACTGCGGCTATGAAGGCGTGTTTGAGCGGCAGATCGACGCTCTGGGCAGGGAAGGTGACGTGCTGATCGGAATCAGCACCAGCGGCAGTTCGCCAAATGTCCTGCGCGCGGTGGCCGCCGCCCGGCGTTTACGCCTGCGCACGATAGCTCTGGTGGGCGAGGGTGGCGAGCTCGAGAGCCTGGTCGACTGTGCGATAAAAGTTCCTAGTCGCAACACCCATCATATTCAGGAGAGCCTTCTTTCTCTTGAACATATTCTTTGCATCCTGGTCGAGCAGGCGCTCTTCAAAAATACCCAGGCTGCAAGCTGAGGCAGAGGAGAAACGGTTTGGCCATGAGTCCTGCTTTGATGGAAATCCGCGAACAGTTCTTGTCTCTAGCTATCCCTGATATTTCAGAGGCCGAAATCAAAGAGGTCGTGGACTCGCTAAAATCGGGATGGATCAGTGTGGGACCGAAGGTCCGGCAGTTTGAGCAGGAGTTCTCGGCTTATCATGAAAGCAAACACGCCATCGCCGTAAGTTCATGTAGTGTGGCCCAATTTCTGATGTGCCGCATGTTAGGTCTGGGACCCGGTGATTTGGCGATTGTGCCGACGATCACCTGGCCTTCGACCGCTAGCTCGGTTGAGCAAGTCGGCGCCACGCCAATCTTTGTGGATGTCGATCCCGAGACTCTCAATACTACGCCTGCTTTGGTCGAGCCTCTGATTAAGAGCCACGAAGGAAGAGTCAAAATGATCACGCCGGTGCACATGTCCGGCCTGCCGGTAGACATCGACGGATTTGAGGCTTTGGGAAAGAAATACGGGATACCGATTGTTTACGACGCGGCTCACGCGGTCTTCTCGGAATTCAAGGGACGCCGCGTCGGTACTTTTGGTTTAGCGTCATATTTTAGTTTTTACGCGACGAAGAACATAACGGCCGGCGATGGCGGAATCATCACCACGAACGATGATGAACTGGCTGAGCAATTGCGGCTTTGGAGTTACCACGGGATGAATAAGGACTCGTGGAATCGTTACTCGAAAGAAGGCGGAAGTGCGCACGTTCAGGCTCTCGTGCCCGGGTTTAAGTTCAACATGACGGATCTCAACGCGGCTCTGGCGTTGGCCCAATTGCGTCGCGCCGACGAACTCCTGGCCACCAGAAATCGTCTCTTTGAATATTACGGTAAGATCCTGGCCGGATTCGATTGGCTTGAGCGGCCGGTGTTTAAGACCGCTGAAGGCAGGTGGGGAAATCACGTCTACGTGATTAAGGTAAAGGATCCGGATCTCGATCGAGACGAGTTAATGAAGCTTTTGCGTGAATATAATATTGGCACGAACATTCACTTCTATCCGGTCCATCTCAATCAGTTTTACCGCGAAAAATATCCGCAGGTGCGCTTGCCGGTTGCCGACCGTCTGGCCGGGCAATTGATGACTGTGCCTTTATGCACCCGCTATTCCGAAGCTGACCTTGATTATGTCGCTGATGCTCTGGATGACATTTACCGAAGTGGACGAGCACATAGAGCGACCGGCTCGTAGCGGTTTGAAGGACGAGTCGACAATTCGGATTAATGCCAATCACCACACATCAGACCAGTCTCGCAGGCGTTACCTTGATTCAGCCTTCGACTTTCGAGGACCATCGCGGCACTTATGTCGAGACTTATAACGTCTCCGACTACGTCGCCAACGGCATCGAAGTCGAATTCGTCAGAGACGACATTTCCACTTCCAGTAAGCATGTGTTGAGAGGGATTCACTATGACAACAAAACCTGGAAACTCATTCAATGCATGGAGGGGCGAATATACTTCGTAGTGGTCGATATGCGGCCGGATTCGTCGCAGTACTTGAAGTGGCAATCTTTTGTTCTGTCCAGCGAGAATCGGACACAGATACTCGTGCCGCCCGGCTTTGCTAACGGCCACCTGGTGCTGAGTGACAAATGTATCTTCCACTACAAGATGTCCGAGTACTACGATCCGGAGAATGAGAAGATACTGCGTTGGGACGATCCCCGGGTGGGGATTTTCTGGCCGGTCAAAGATCCTCAATTATCGATGAAAGATTCGGAGGCGAAGCTGCTCGGCTAAAACAAGCTTCTGAACCTGCTATTCGAGATCGTGCTTTGCGATTTCTGCAAACGTCTCGGCCGCTTTGATAAATCCAAACTCAGCAAAACCAGTCCGGAACAATTGGAAGCAGGCGCTTCCAGATGGCGGGTCGGGAATGAGACGGGCCATCTTTTTGGATCGGGATGGGACCGTCAACAAAGAAGTAAATTATTTGAGCGACCCGGCAGATTTTGAATTACTGCCGGGCGCGGCTGATACGATTGCCCAATGGAACGCCCAGGGGTGGGTGGTCGTTCTGGTAACCAATCAGTCCGGTGTCGGCCGTGGGTACTTCACCCTCGACGCGGTTCACGCCATACATGATCTGATGATTAACCAACTCAATCAGGCAGGGGCGAGAGTGGATGGCATCTACCTTTGCCCACACCATCCTGAGGCTGGATGTTTATGTCGTAAGCCGGGCACGGCCCTGTTTGAGAAAGCGGCGAGCGATCTGAGTCTGGATTTAGCGAGCTCTTATTTCATCGGTGACAAATTGAGTGACCTCCTCCCGGCCCGGAAGTTTGAGGCGCGACCAGTTCTGGTGCGAACCGGGCATGGCCGCGAACACGTCGATGCGGTTTCAGAGTCGCTGCTTTCCGGCGTTTGGATCGTTGATGACTTGCCGGCAGCCGCGCGGCGAATGGATCTTCCCGGCGCGTCGAAAGACAATGCTCGCGCATCCTGAAATTCAATTGTCGGCTGAGATTCGTAAACCGTTCCGGGGTTTTTACTTTATAGCGATCTTCAAATCTTGACGTTCTGCTTGGAAAACTACATGGCGACTATTCTTGTAACTGGCGGGGCCGGAAATATCGGCTCTTTTATCGTGGACCAGCTCGTTGAGCTCGGCCATTTTGTCGTGATTGTTGATAATTTCTATAACAGCTCGATACGGTACGTACAACCACATCTCGATTCAAAGCGGGCTGTCCTGGAAGTATGCGATGTCGCGAATTACCGGGTGCTGTCACGCGTATTCGATAGATACAAACCGGAATATGCAACGCATCAGGCATCGATGATGATTATGGACAGCAATCAATTCCCGTTCGAGGCCTTGGACGTGAATATCAAGGGCTCGTTCAACTTCATTCAGTGCTGCATTGATACCGGCGTAAAGCGAGTGACTTTTGCCTCGTCGGCTTCCGTCTTTGGCAATCCGCGGTACGTTCCGGTGGACGAGGATCATCCTTACGACAACGAAACGCTTTATGGCGCAACCAAAATTGCCGTCGAGCATTTGTTCAAGAGTTGGGCCTCTTCGCACAACCTGCCGTGGTGTGGCTTTCGCTACTACAACATTTACAGCGAACGTCAGGGACTGGGGGCCTTCTACACTCAGGTCTTTCAAAAGTGGATCCTCAAAGTGCAAGCCGGGGAACCAATCATGATCTACGGAGACGGCGAACAGACCATGGACTTGTTGCATTCGGAAGACGCTGCTCGCGCCAATGTGCATGCGCTGTTTAATGAAGAGGTGAAAGATCAGTTGTTCAATGTGGGCACGGGCATTGAAACCAGCCTGAACCAATTGAAGGACATGATCTTTACGACCATGGGGAAAGAGGTGCCGGTTGAACGACAGGAATTTGACAGTCACCTGGTGCGGCGCCGCCAGGCATCGACCGCGAAGATTAAGGACATGCTGGGCTTTACTCCGCAAATAAAAATAGAAGAAGGAGTGCGCCGTTATATAGAAGCTTTCTCCGCTTAATAATTATGCTTCACAGCAAGAGAATTATTCACCTGAGAGCGCCGCTGCGGCTGAGTTTTGTCGGCGGCGGAACAGACTTCCCTGGCTATTTCGCGCGCAAACCCGGACTGGTGATTTCAGCGACGATTGACGCGTTTGTTTATGTCACGATCAAAGACATGTTCGATACGAACGTGCGGGTGCATCATTCGGTGATCGAGACTGAGCCCATCTCGAGTCGTATTTCACATCTTTATACGCGCACCGCGCTGGAACACTTTGGTCTTTTCAAAGGCACCGAAGTAATTATCGTTTCAGACGTGATGACCACAGGGTCCGGGCTGGGCGCATCATCGGCGCTCATGAGTGCGCTCGGGCTCGGCAGCTCGCTGCTGCGAAACCACCCCATGGGTGATCAGAACGAGTTGGCGCAATTGACCTGTAAGCTCGAGGAAAAGGCCGGAACCGTCGGGGGGCAGCAGGATCAGTATGCCGCCTGTTTCGGCGGTCTGAACGCAATCAATTTTAACGGCAAAGGAGTTTCAGTCGACCCGTTGGCAGTATCCCCGGATGTCTTGAGTGAATTGGAAGAGCGAACCTTATTGGTCTTTACGAACCTTGCTCGCGACTCGCATCCGATTCAGGTTTCGGTAGCCGAGCAGGCCGGCACCACTGACAAAGACGAGTATCTCGCCCAGTTATATCAGGCGACGGTTGCCTTTCAAACGGAGCTGCTCTCGCAAAAAGTCGATTTCGCGCAGCTCGGCCGCATTCTGGACGACACCTGGCGTCTGAAGAAGGAGATCAGTCCGCTCAGTACGAACCTTTATATTGACGAACTGTATGGTCTGCTCCGTTCTCATGGCGTGCTGGGCGGGAAGGTGACCGGAGCCGGCGGCGGTGGATTTTTTCTGGCCCTGACTGAAAGCGTCGAAGCCAAACGGTCTTTGTTGTACCGGCTGTATCCAAACTACATCGGAATGGATATCAAATTTCACCGCACAGGCACCGAAGTCCTATGGAAGAATTTTTAGGCGTCTTGTTTGCCGGCGGCCGGGGAAGGCGACTGCAGCCGATTACCAATTTTATTTCGAAGGCTTTTGTTCCCGTCTATGATCGCCCGGTGTTTATGTATCCGCTGGCCCAACTGGAGCAGTCGCGTTACGTCCGAGAGATTGTGATCCTGACGAATGAAGATAATGACGCCGGCTTGAGCCAAACGGGCTATCGCACAATTCGCCAGGATGACAGCCAGGTGCATGACATGTTGTCCGGCCTGCTTTATCTGCGTCGGAACTTTTCATTGACTGGTGATTGCGTCCTGCTGCCTTGTGACAATATTTCAGATTTTTCCGTCGATCGGGTTGTTGAGACTTTCCTTTCGAGCCAGAGTGAAGTCAGCTTCGGCTTAACCCATGTGAAGGACTCTTTCAAGCTCACCGAAATGGGCGTCTACGATCCAGCCACCGGCAAGGTCGTCTATAAGCCGGCGAGTCCGCCATCGGATTTGGGTGTGATCGCGCCTTATGTGGTTAGTGGAAACTTTCAGTGGGAAGCGGGCAGTACGGACACTCAGGTCTTCAATGGCGCGCGGACTTCGCACCTTCAACATGAGGGATATTGGTTCGACATCGGCGATGCGAAATCCCTCCATCAGTGTAGTTGTAGCTTGCCTCAGATATTGAGCGGGAATCTGAGTGCGTAACGGGCGGCAGATTTCTGAAGCCAACTTCAACCGGCAATTCACGGTAAATCTAATGAAAGCAAAGAGCGCGATTCGGAGAATGGTTAACGGTCTCGGTTTTGAAATCCAACGGGTTCAGAAAATCGAAGAAGATGAAATTCATGAAGAAATAAGACCTTCCGCCAGCTACGCACCCTGGCGCGCGGATCAATCTTTCCGAGAGGCCTACCAGGCGATAAGAAACAATACGATGGTCGACATCTATCGCTGCTACGAACTGTGGTCCCTGGTCGAGCAGAGCCAAAAACTCGAAGGCGCCATCCTGGAGGTCGGAGTTTGGCGAGGTGGAACCGGTAGCTTAATCGCCACCAAGGCAAATCTGTGCGGCATTTCCGATAATGTCTATCTCTGCGACACGTTTACCGGTGTCGTCAAAGCCTCAGGTAGCGATACCGCATACAGCAATGGCAATGGTGAACATTCTGATACGTCGAAAAAGTTAGTCGAGAAGCTTATTTCAAGGCTCGATCTTAAAAATGTTCAAATCCTGCAAGGCATCTTTCCGGACGACACGTCCAGGTTCATCAAGGAGACAAAGTTTCGGCTGGCGCACATCGACGTCGATATCTACCAGTCTGCCAAGGATGTTCTGGAATGGGTCTGGCCAAAGATGGTTTCCGGTGGAATTGTCGTGTTCGATGATTACGGGTTCCAGGGATTGGAAGGCATAGTCAAGTTAATCGATGAAGACAAATCGCGGAACGACCGCATCTTTATTTACAACGTTAATGGTCACGCGATCTACGTCAAGCAGTAGGTTGGCAAACGGTCCCGGCATTCAGGGGATCTCTAGTGCCTGCAAGGCATGCCTGAAATAGATCCTGAAAAGATACTGCTGTTCAGGGAAGAGTGCGCTCGCCATTTCGATCCGGAAACGGGCGAGCTAAAACACGCACTCAAGCTCTCAGCCTGTCCGGTTTGCGACTCGAAAAAACTCAAGCACGAGTTTACCTTGCAGGGATTCCGCTACCTGCGCTGTACCGGCTGCCGTTTCATGTTTGTTAACCCGCGACTGAATGACATAGGGTCCGCTGAATTCTACAACTCGCCTTTTTATAATGCGCTCGTGGAGAGCGAATACCACCGCGTCCAAAACGATGATGAACTTTATTACTCGTCGTCGGTTGAATCTTCTGAATTGATGGAGATGATCGTGGGCACGGTCGGCAGAATTGTGGAAAAGGATGCTCGGATTCTGGATGTAGGTTGCGGCGGTGGCGCGTTGCTGCGGTTGCTGAGAGATCGGCTCGGCCTGACCAATCTGTTAGGGATAGATCTAAATGGGAAAGCCGCCCGGTTTGCCAGAGAGGTTCGCGGAGTGAATGTCATTCATGGCGATGCGAAGCATGATTTGCAGGGTCAAAAATTCGATCTGGTATTGAGCATCGAGTCAATTGAGCATATGAACGATTTTGACGATTACATGCAGATGCTCCTCGCCAGTCTGGTTCCGGGCGGGCAAGTGTTGATTACCACACCGCGGAACAGCCGCCTGGCCTGCTTTCTCTTTGGGCACGCTGCCGACGGCTACATGGCCCCTAACCACATCAATTTCTTTAACGACAAGAATCTTAAGAGATATTTAGAGCGCTTCGGATTACGAGTGACTGAACTGCAAATGCTTTCCAGCGCGCGCTCACCCGGCTTGCTCTACCGACGATTTTTGGCAGATTCGGAATACGTGGCTTACCGGCCGCCGGTGAGCGGTCCCTCGTGGGTAATTCTTCCACGCAACCTTCGGGGTGATGTGAGAAGATACATCCGAGATCGTTACGCTTATGTGGCTAACGGGGCGCCGAGCGGCGAGGTGAGTTCGCCGTCTCAGAGCGGCGGCCCGTCGCTGCTTCGTCGCCTGGTCAGTCTTTTCTCGATACCGATCAAGACCAACATGCTGATCGTTGCGCGCAAGGATTAAGAGTGTTCATATTCGAAGATATTGGCTTTCGCCCGATGGAATGGGGCGATCTTGAGCTGGTGCGGCAGATGCATAACGAGCCGAGCACCTTGCTGCAATTGGGAGATCCGACGCCGGTCTCTGAGGAGCAGCAGCGAGCCTGGTTCAAGGCGATGAGTGAGCGTCGCTCAGACATTGTTTTTGTCGTATGCCGGCCTGAACCGAACGAGATCGTGGGTGTCTGGCGATTGCAAAATGTGGATCAAACCAATCGAGTCTGCGAAGTGGGTGTGGACATTTTTCCGCAGTATCGCCGGCAGGGTCTGGCCGTTAAGACGTACCAAATGTTGCTTACCTACCTCTTCGATCATTTCAACATGCACATGGCCTATTTGCGAGTCGCAGAATTCAACGAAAACGCGATCGCTCTCTATGAGAAAGTTGGATTTCGGGAAACCGGGCGCCTGAAAGAATCGATATTCAGGCATGGACGTTACTTCGATAATATTATTTTCTGTTTGACTGCAGCCGACTATCGCGCCCAGTCGTCGAGCCATAGATGAAGATTGTAATTGTCGGACGGGTCTTAACTTCAAATGTCGAAAGGTTCTTAAGCGACGCGTTCCAGGAGCTGGGCCATGAAACACAAATCCTGGATACCCTGAGTTTGGGGCGTGTCCTCTATGGTCCCGCGGTCGCGCGCGCGTTTATTTCAGTGGGGCCGGTGCGCCGGACTTACGAACCTTTCTACGATGAAAATGTTAATCGCAAAGTCCGAGCTTTTTTTGAGCGTGAGAAACCCGACTTTGTAGTTTGCCACAATGCCGGAGAGCTGAATTCAGAGACCATCGAATACCTGACCAAGACGCGCCGGGTGCCGGTCGGAACGCTGGTCATGGATGACCCTACCACCACGTTCTACCTGGCGAACTACCTTGCCGCCATCCCTTATTTCTCGCATTTGTTTGTTTCTGAGAAAGGATTTATTCCCAAGCTTAGCCTGCTTAGCCAACAAAAAATCATGTGGCTGCCGTGCGGTACCTCGCCGCAGAGCTATCGGCCGGTGAAGGCGACTGAGCCCGAGTACGATCAGTTTGAGTGTAATCTTGGTTATGCGTCGACTGCCTATGGGGCTCGGCCGCCGGGAATATATCGGGCCCTTGTCCTGCGGCACGTCAAAGATTTCGGTTTGCGAATCTTTGGCGATCCGGGTTGGAAACTGATCGCGCGGAAGGTGCCGGAAATTGCGGATTGTCTGCATACCACCGGGGCTTTAAACTCGGAACAGATGTGCGCGCTGTTCGCGCGGGCGAAGATCTTTATGTCGATCGGTCACCCGCAAATGATTACGGGCGTGACTCAGCGTATCTTTGATGCGGCCGCGGCGGGTGCTTTTCAGATCGCGGAAGCCAAGGCCGAAGTGCTGGAGCTCTTCCCCGATCAAAGCGTCGAAACGTTTTCCACGATTCCCGAACTTCGCGAGAAAACCGGTTACTACCTGGCTCATCCTGAAGAGCGCCAGGTTAGATCAGATAATGCCCGGGCGAGAGTGCTGGCTGAGCACACCTGGAAGCATCGGGCTCATACGATTCTGGAAACAGTCTTTGGTTGAATCAAGCAGCATAAGAGTTCCCGCCAGTCGCACTATGGTGGTGGCCCGCAACGCGGCCAGCAGTGTGGCGATCAAAGCCGGCATGACGATCGGGACGCTGGGTCTCAGCGCCTTGCTTTCGCGACATGTGGGCGTGCAGGGCTTTGGTCTTTATGCCTATGCCCTCTCGATCGCGAATCTGTTGGGCATCGTAGTCCTGTTCGGTTTGGATCAGATTGCCATTCGCGAACTGTCCCAATCCAGAATCGAGCCGTCAGAGATGCTGGGCCAGGCCCTGGCCATACAGTTTGGTTTCGCGGCTGCATCCCTCGGCTGTGTGATCCTGGTCACGGCCTTGATCGGGGTGCCGACTCAAACGACGTTGGTGGTAATGATTTGCGCGGTCCAGGTTTTCCTCGAGGGCATGAGCATTACTCTCATCAGCCTGTTTCGCGCCAGGCAGCGCATGGAATACGAAGCTGCTATCGCCTGGCTTTGGTGTTTACTGCTGGTAGGACTTACGGCCCTCAGTCTCTATCTTGGTTTGAGCCTGCCTCGATTGCTCGCGCTGATCACCCTAAGTTACGTGGTTCGACTGGCGACCATCGGCTATCTGCTGCGAGCACACTTTGACGTGACTGGTTTGAGAAAGGCGTTTCGTCCGCGAAGACATTTGATTATTGCGGCCCTGCCATTTGCCGGCATGACCGGTCTGCAGATGCTCTATAACACCTATCCGCGCCTCATTGTTGGAAATATTCTGGGGCTGCATGATGTTGGGCTATACGCCGCGGCCGAACGCGTGATGCAGATGTTGCTGGGATTATTCATCATTGCAGACATGGTTGTGTTTCCAATTTTCGCGAAGGACATTCACATTTCGCGCGAACGGTTTGCCGCCACTTATCGTCTGGCTGCCGACGCTTTTATGGCCGTCGGATTGTTGGTTGGCCTGGCTTTCGCGGCTTTTGCCAAAGAGATCATTGCGTTGCTGTATGGACCCCAGTTCGCTGAGAGCGCCAAGGTCTTGGCCCTATTGATTCCCGCTGTTAGCATGGGCATACCCGGATTTGTAAATGCTCGGGCTATGATTGTCATGCATCGCGAACGCTTCCTCTTGCTGTGGACCGCGGGAATGGTTTGTTTGGGCGTTGTCGGAACATTACTTGCGGTGCCGCGCTGGGGACTTACCGGGATGGTTTGGGCCTGGAGTTTTCCGATCGCGCTTGGTTTTGCGTTTTTCTTCTGTTTTATTCGCCGTGAATTGGAACTGCCCTGGGTCGCCTGGCGCTATGGAGTTTATTTTGCGACGTTCGTCTCGGCTTTTGCAGTCTCTTACATGGTGCGTAACGACGCGCTCTGGATTCGCCTGACTGTGCATGCTTCTTTAATCCTGGCGTTGATGGGTTGGTATCTGATTAGCGGTTTCCTCAGTTTACGCAAATTGAGTGATCTCGCTCAGATGGTTCGAAGAAATCGGAGTGTACGAATTGCTTAATTCCGGAATAGATCAAGCAAAGTTCTGGAGATCGAGCGGGGTTGCCTGCCTGGTCGTGATTATGGCGTTGCTGCAATTGGGCCTGGCCGCATTACTGGCCAGCCAAAATCAGGCAATGAACGAGCTTCAGCCATATCTGGAGGTCATCCCCTGGTCGTACATGCTGATTATTGTGCCGATTGCCCTGGCGGGCGGCGCCGTTCTGATTCGTTGGCCCCAGCTTTCGATCTACGCGCTGGTTTTCCTGCTCCCTTTTAATAGCATGGGCGGGACATACTTTGCCGGGCCTCTGCTCACCGGAGCCAAGATCCTTCTGAACCTGTTTTTTGTGTGTTCGCTGATCTGCCTGTTCTTTTCACCCACAGGCTGGGGGCGCTGGATCATCGCGACGAGGCTCGGAATTTCTCTCGCCGTATTTCTTTCGTTGCTGGCTCTGGCGATTCTGATTGGGTTGTCACTACATCACGACCGGTTCGATTGGGCTCGTGAGTCAAACTGGATGGCGTTTTTTGCCTTTGCTTTGCCGGTTGGCACTTTTCTGCGAAATCGCCGGCAGATAACTATCGTCCTGATCCTCTTGACGGTGGCCGCGCTGTTTTACCAACTCGTCGGCTTTAACTATCTGATTACCGGAAATCGCTATTTGCGCGCAGAGGATTGGGGCGGCGGCGCAGATTTCATTCGCACACCATTTACGGAACCGATGCGCTTCGTGCTGGTGTGGGCAATTGCGACTTTGATCGATCGGTGGCAGCGTCGTGAGCCGGGAAAATATCAAACCATGGGATTGGGAGTATTGATCCTGGTCCTGACGGTTGGCTTGCTCGCCAGTCTCGGTCGCGATCTGATCATTACGACGTTGATCTCAATCGGCGTGATTCTGTTTTATACCCCCTGGAATCGCCAGACAGTTAAGGCGCTGGTGATTGCGATTGTCCTCATCGGTGTTTCCATTCCAGGCATTTCCTGGCTTGATAGCGCGTCGAGCAGTTCATCAGGACGATGGCTCGAGAATGCATCTGATTTCGCGCTCGCACTCTTCAGAGGTGAAAGCGTTTCCAGCACGATTGGGCGGCAGGAAGAGGTGCGACATGGAATTAATCTGTGGCTGGAAAGCCCGATCGTGGGAAATGGTTTGGGCGCACCCTTTGAAACTGCCAGCTATAACAATTCCGCTCTGGCGCGGTTCTTTACTCATAACAGCTACGTCAACGTCCTGGCAAAAATGGGTTTGCTCGGCTTGCTGGCGTTTCTGGTATTGATTTTTTATTGTTGGGTAACTCTGAGGAGATTGCTGATCGCAAAACCCGATATACCTGATCGCGCAATTCCGCTCAGTGTAATGGCCTACTTTATTGGAGTATTGTTGCACGCGCTTTTTGGCGCCACGGTAACCACGACAGATAGCGTCATGTTCTTTGCATTTATTATTGGCCTCGTAGAGGTCATGCGACGACTAAATCCTTCTTCCGTAAAAACACAGAGCATGATCCCGATAAGAGGCTCTGTCGCGCCGGCAGCGTTAGTGCACGCTCCTCGTTTGTCCAGCTGAATATTTCAAGAAGCGCGCGCCGGGAGCGATCTTTTGGCTTCGCTTCGCGCCAGTTAAAGGGTTCCTTTCCTTCCTCAGGCCGGGCTATGTTTCGCGGGCGGGTTGGGATTCTCAGGCTTAAGCCATGAACTTGCTCTTTGTAGCGCCGCGGTTGCCGTACCCTCCTACTCGTGGTGGCGAGATCACAGTCTATAACTTCATCAAGCATCTGGCTGATCGACATGCTATCTCCCTCGTCTCGTTCTACGACCACGAGGAAGAACTCTCGCACCGGCCTCATCTGGAGAAGTATTGCACCCGGATCGAGTTAGTAAGACGGCGCACGAAATACTCTCCGGCAGTCTTCTTCGAAGTGGCGTTGCGGGGCAAGTCTTATGGTTGGGCGCGTCATTACTCATCAGATTTTTGGCGCGTGTGCCGTCAGCTCATACTTGAAGAAAAAATCGATCTGGTCCAGGTCGAGACTTACTTAATGGCCCAATACCAATCATCGTTTCTGCGACGACCGGTGGTGCTGGATATGCACAACACTACGTGGTTGATTTGGGAGAGAATGCAAAAGACTCTCAGTTTTCCTTTTAACGTATTCGCGGCAGTCGACGGACGGCGAGAAAAACGGGATGAGTTGGCGGCGTGTCACGACGCCGATATTTCTTTGGCCGTCTCTGAAGTTGACAAGGAATTACTGCTTGCCGAGACCGGCGGCGAGACGCATGCCGAAGTTGTAGCCCCGGGCGTCGACACTGACTTTTTGAAACCCGAGTGGGATCTCGTTCCGAAACCCAGGCTGATCTTTGTGGGCTCGATGGAGTATGTGCCCAACATTGATGCGATGGAGTACTTTTGTCTGGAAATTCTTCCGTTGATTATGAAAGAGATGCCGGAGGTGAGCTTGACCATCGTGGGTAAGCCAACGCCGGCGCTGCAACGACTCGGCAACTTGCCAAATGTTAATCTAGCCGGTTTTATGGATGACGTTCGTGGGGCCATCCGGGAGTCAGCAGTCTCAATTGTCCCGCTGCGGATTGGCGGCGGCATTCGACTAAAAATATTGGAAGCGATGGCCCTGGGCTCGGCCATAGTTTCCACTTCGATCGGCTGTGAGGGACTCGATCTGACAAATGAACAAGAACTCCTGGTCGCCGACAGTCCTCAGGACTTTGCCGCGGCCGTGATCAGATTATTGCGGGATTCGCCTCTCAGTCTAAAACTGCGTCGTCGGGCCAGAGAAGTGGCGGAAAGCCGGTTCTCGTGGGAACAATCCGTTGCCCGTCTTGAGGCAGTTTACAGTCAGGTGCTGTCGAGAGCCGGAGTCGCAACGGCCGTAGGAAAAAATGGATAGCTGTTTAGCTTGTGGCGCCGCCGGCCCGATCGCGCGAAAGACCAGGAAGGGTTACGATCTGGCAAGCTGCACTGGTTGCGGATTGAAATGGGTCCAGCCAATCCCCACTCCGGAAGTCCTGGCTGATTACTACTCGACCAATTATCGCTTAGCGGCTCATCATGAGCGGACCAATGTTGCCCAGGCTGCACGCGACGCGGATCTTATTCAGGGGTGGATTACGCGACATGCTCCAGCGGCGCGATCCGTATGTGAGGTCGGATGCGCAACAGGTCATCTGCTGGCGGAGCTTGGTTCGCGTGGTTATCGGGTGAAAGGCTTCGAGCTCTCATCCGTCACCTCAGAATTTGCCCGCGAGAAGTTGGGGATTGATGTAACCACCGGAGTTCTTCCGGCCGACGGGCCGCAGTTCGATGTGATCCTGATGCGGCATGTCCTGGAGCATACGCCCGACCCGCTCGATCAGATTCGAACCATCGAGAAGCGCCTGGCGCCGGGAGGCCTGATCATTCTGGCGGTGCCGAATGGGTCCGGTGCGGGTTTTAGACTCCTCGGCGAGTTCTGGACATGGTATGTTCCGCCGGCGCATCTATGGTATTTCACGAACCGAAGCTTACGGCGCCTCTTGACGGATCAAGGATTAAGTCCGGTTTTCGAGATCACCAGACGGGGCGACGCAAATAATTTGATTATGGAGTTGGGACTCGGCGCTGCTCGCCGGGTGCGCGCGTCGATAGCGCCTCCCAATTCCGATGAGCTGGTTCCACAGAGTCCGGAAACGCTGCCGGGATCAGGTTGGTTCAGGCGCGGACTCAGTCAGATAACAAATTTGGCGGCCTTTCCCCTCGAGTTAGTTCTGCACCCCAGCGGGCTGGGAGACGAATTATGGTTGGTGGCGCGCAAGACTAGTGAGTAAACGCATCTCTCCTGACGACGCTTTGCATGCGTTGTTTGATTGGTTGAGGTGCGAATACCGAAGCGTTAGATATTGAGATGACACGCGTTCTTTTGATAGCGACTTATTCACAGGCGTTGAGCGCCTTCATAGCTCCCTTTGCAAAGTTTTTGGAAAAGAAGGGCTACGAGGTTACGCTGGCGGCATCTGACGAGGAGTTAGCTGGTCCATCTACCTTTCCTCAATTGAAGGCCGAAGGCTTCCGGGTGGTGGTGATCCCTTTTACGAATCGGTTGTTGCCACATCGTGATTTTCAGGCCGCGCGAATCTTGCGTAGGGAACTCAAGCGAGAACGCTTTGACATCGTCCACACTTACACGGCCAAGGCAGGCTTCATTGGAAGAATGGTGGCAAGGTCAGCCGGCGTGCCTCTGGTGCTGCACACCGCTTTCAGTTTTCCGTACCTTGATAGTCCTGAAAAAGCCTGGCTATATCTTCCGTTGGAGCGTCTGGCGACTCGGGCCTGTGACCACGTGTTTTCGATTTCCGAACTTGGTTATCAGCAGGCATGCGATCTAGGGGTTCGGCCCCGCGCCGGAATCTCGAATCCGGGGATCGGTTTGGATCTGAATCGCTTTGGTCCAATGGTTGATCACGGGGCCGCAAGGACCGAACTGGGTTTGCCGGCCGGAGTTCCCTTGATTGGTACTGCGGCCCGTCTGGTAGATCACAAACGAATCGATCTTTTTCTCGAGATTGCCGCGCGCGTTGCCAGCGCAGTTGAAAACGCCAGATTTGCGATTCTCGGGAAAGGGCCTCTGTACGACGATCTGGTGAACCAATCCGAGCGTTTGGGATTATCAGAGAAAGTGCAATTCCTGAAGTATCTCGAGCACGCGGACGACGTGGTTAAATATTTTCGCGCGCTGGATGTTTTTGTGTTGCCCACCCAGAGAGAAGGCTTCGGACTGGTGTTTGCTGAGGCGATGGCCCAGGAAACGCCCGTGGTGGGTCCGGACATTCTTCCGATTAGAGATATTGTTGCGGATGGAGAGACCGGTTTTCTGGTCAAGCCAGAGTCGCTGGAAGAATATACCGAAGCCGTTACCAGGTTAGCGCTTGACCCGGATTTGCGACGCAGCTTTGGCGGCAACGGTCGCGAGAGAGTTTTGAGGCACTTTGACCAACGGCGCTCTTTCGAAATGATGGAACAAACCTACCGGGAACTCTTGTCGGGTTTGGCTGGAGCGAGTTTGAATAAGCCCGGCGCGAACGGGTATCAGCGTCAGTCAATTGAGAGCTGAACCGATGTTCGGCTGACAAGTGAATTGCGCTGCTGTCGTTAGGCGGCTCTGGTAGAGTCAAAAGATCAAAGCGCTATCGGGTCCTGACAAATGCCGGCGTATCTGAAAATTCAACTAGCGCTCAAACGAGTTTTGGATCTCTTGAGCGCACTAACCGGCCTCGTATTAATTTCTCCGATTTTGATTTTGATCGCGGCGGCAATCAAAATTGAATCCCCGCGCTATCCGCTTTTCTTCAACGACTTTGTGGTGGGAAGAAAAGGGCGCAGGTTCAGGATGTTCAAATATCGGACAATGGTCCCACATGAAATTGACTATGAAAGCCGTCCGGAAATTCGCCCCGGTAATCCGCTGGTGGGCCGAGTCGGGAGGATTTTGCGCAGGTTGAAATTGGATGAGCTGCCGCAATTGTGGAATGTACTTCGCGGCGATATGAGCCTGGTCGGCCCCAGGCCGATGGATCCGGTTCGGTTCGCGCGATCGTCTGAGTTTCAAAAGCAGCGTTCGATTATGCGTCCAGGTCTGAGCGGATGGGCGCAAGTGAATGGGAACACCTACTGGAGTTGGGACGAACGGATTGAAATGGATCTTTGGTACATAGACAATTGGTCGCTTTGGCTGGATTTGGCGATTATGTGGAAGACTGTTTCTGTCTTGCTATTTGGAGAGCAGCCAAAGGACCAGGTGGCGGCCAAACGGATTACCGATACGAACTATAAAGTTGCATGGCCCGGACAGAAGCTGTTTGGATTCGGGAATCGCCGGGAAGTAGATGCCAAGTTTGAAACTAACAAAGGATGAAAATATGTCGCAGAGTCTCTTAATTATCGGAGGGGGAGGATTCGTCGGTACGGTCCTCACCCAGAGGTTGCTCGATCTGGGTTACAGCGTTCGCGTCCTGGATACGTTCTGGTTCGGTGACTGCTTAGGTGAGAATCCGAACCTAATCAAAATAAAGGGTGACATGCGTGATCAGAACGTGGTCGGTGAGGCCCTGACCGGCATCGATACCGTGATCCAACTGGCATGTTTGTCGAACGATCCAACATCGGATTTGGATCCGGAGTTGACTAAAGACGTTAACTACACCGCCTGCAAGGATATTATCCATCAAGCAAAAGCAAAGGGAATAAAGCGCTTCATTTATGCGAGTTCCGCGAGTGTCTATGGCGTTCGTGACGAGGCAAACATCACGGAAGACATGGTGCTGGCGCCCATCACTCTGTATTCGCAATATAAGGCCGATATCGAGCAAGTGCTCCTCGAAGCTGCTGACGATGATTTTACGACCGTGGCCGTACGCAATTCGACGGTCTCTGGTTATTCACCGCGCATGCGTCTGGATCTGATCATCAGCATCTTTGTAATGTTGGCGATGAAGAAGGGCTCGATAACGATTGAAGGCGGTCAGCAGCTCAGACCGCTAATCCACATGGAAGACCTCATCGATTTTTATGTTCTGCTGTTGGACGCGGATCGGGAAAAGATTCATCGCCAGGCATTCAACGTCAGCAGCGGTAATTTCAAAGTGCTGGACGTGGCCAAGATGGTGCAGGAGCGAATACCCTGCGATCTGCAATTTGTCGGCTATACTGATCCGCGTTCGTATCACGTCAGCACCGAAAAAGTGCATCAGGTCCTGGGCTATCAGACCAAACGGCCAATCGCCCAGGCGATAGAAGAACTCAAAGAGGCGTTCGCGCAGGGAATAATCGATTCAGAGGATTCGCGTTGCTACAACATCAAACACCTCAAGCTGCTGATGGAGAACAATGGGCTTAAAAGCTTTTAATCTCCTGAAGAGCACTCGTCGATTGACGCCGGCCTAATGTCAAAGTCTTCCGATACGAAGCGTCTGGTGATAATTGGCGCCCGGGTTGATGGATCTGCAAAAGTCCTTAGAGACATCATCCGCCTGGGGAAAGTGTATGAGGTGGTGGGCTTCCTGGATGATGACGCTGAACTCTGGACCAGAGAGGTAGATGCTCTCCCGGTTTTTGGCGGCCTCAACAAACTCGAGGAACTCAAAGATCGTGGCGTCAGCTGTATAGCCATGGCGATGGGTGATAATCGTTTGCGCGAAACGATCTTGAAAAGGGCGTTGGCTTGCGATCTCACTCCAATCAACGCCATCCATCCCCGGGCCACTGTGGCTGAGAGTGTTAAGATGGGCGCCGGCATTTGGGTGGCTGCGGGAGCTGTAATCAATCCGGGGTCGGTAATCGGCGATGGTGTGGTTGTTAACACCGGAGCAACTATCGATCACGACTGCGTTGTTTCGGATTACGCCAATATTTCGCCGGGCTGTCATTTATCAGGCAGGACCAGTGTCGGGCGGTACGCTTTTCTCGGCACCGGCGCTATCACCCTCCCGGACGTTGTTGTGGGAGAAGGCGCTGTTGTGGGAGCCGGGACAGTCGTGTTGCATGAAGTTCCGCCCGGCGCCAGAGCGGTCGGCGTGCCGGCCCGGATGCTAAAAAATAAACAGTAGAATAATAAATAGAGGAGACGCTAATCAGCATGCCCGCTATTCTTGGGAACGCCCCAGCATTTGATCAGACAGTAAATATCGTTCGTCCTGTTTTCCCGGAGATCTCGGAGTTTGAAGATGAGTTCAGTCAGGTACTCAAGAGCGGCCAGGTCACGAATAACTCACGTTACGTTATCGAGCTCGAGAAGTTATTGTGTGATTATTTAGGCGTCAAGTACGCGCTGGCATTCTGCAATGGGGAAGCAGCCCTCATGATAATGCTCAAGGCTGCCGAGTTGCAGGGCGAGATCATAGTTCCTTCATACACCTTCAGCGGTACGGCGCATGCGGCCATCTGGAATAATCTTACGCCCGTTTTCGCCGACATCGATGCCGAGACCCTGACCATCGATCCGCTCTCGGTAGAGCAGAAGATCGGGCCCGCGACCTCAGCGATACTGGCCGCGCCCGTCTATGGTAATCCCTGCGACAACGAAGCTCTGCAGGACATCGCTGACCGGCATAAGCTGAAGTTGCTTTATGATTCAGCCTCCGGCTTTGGTTGTACTTATAACGGGCAACGCCTCGGGGGTTTCGGCGAAGCAGAAATTTTTAGTTTTCACGCCACCAAGGTCTTTCCCACAATGGAAGGCGGCGCCCTGACCACCGACAATCTCAAAATGTACGAAGTCGCGCGGCAGCTGAGGAACTTCGGTCAAGCCGGCCCGGTTGATTGTTCGATGGCCGGGTTGAATGGAAAGATGATGGAAATCTCAGCTCTGATCGGCATTCATTTGCTGAAGGATTATGATTCCGTCATCGCGCATCGTCTCGAGATCGCCAAGGCCTACGAACAAGGGCTCGCGTCGATTCCGGGACTGAGAATGCAAAAGGTCATGCCGAATAATCTTTCGACTTATCTGTACCTGGCCCTGGTGGTCGATGCAGATGAGTTCGGTCTCAGTCGCGATCAATTGATCGAGGCGTTGGCCGTCGAGAACATCACCGCGCGCCGTTTCCTCGACCCGCCGGTGCATCGGATGAGTTATTACGTAAACAACTTTGGCTCGACAAGTTTGCCGGTGGTTGAAGACATAGCCAGCCGGGCCGTGGCCTTGCCGTTGTTTTCTGACATGACTTTTGAGGAAGTCGACAAAATCTCAAACGCCATCGGCCAAATACATCAGTCGCGCGACGCGGTCAGGCAAAAGCTGGGCGAGCGGTAGCAGCCATATGGAAATTACGCAGGCAATGGTGCTCGCCGCGGGACAGGGCAGCCGGTTAAGGCCGCTCACCGATCACATGCCGAAACCCATGCTCAGCGTGGGTGGTAAACCGTTAATGGAGCACACAATTCTCCAGCTGGCTCGGTATAACGTGCGAGACGTCGGCTTTAATCTGCATCACTGCCCGGAAGTTGTGCGCGACTATTTCGGAGACGGATCACGTTACGGAATGCGATTTCAATATTCTTATGAAGAACAATTGCTGGGAACCGCGGGCGGCGTCAAAAAACTCGAATCAATGTTTGGGGACGCACCTTTTTATGTAATCTACGGCGACAATCTGACTAGCTGTGATTTGGGTTCGTTGGCTCGATTACATAACGCGCGTGGAGGTGTTGCCACGGTGGCGCTCTTTTGGAAGGAGGACGTTACCCCTCACAGCGCCGTCGAGATGATAGATGACGACGAGATTACGCGCTTCATTGAAAAACCAAAGGCGGAAGAGGCGCCCAGTCACTGGATCAGCGCGGGTGTGATGGTTCTGGAACCTTCGGCCTTGAAGTATGTTCCGGAAGATACCAGTTATGACTTTGGCTTCGACCTCTTTCCTCGACTATTGGCCCAGGGCGAACGAATTTTTGGTTACCGGATGAGCAGTGCCGAGGGGTTGTGGTGGATTGATACTCCCGAACAATACGAATTCATGTGTGGCTTATGGAAGAATGGTTGCCCCGACTCCTCAGTATCGTAGACAGACGAAAACTGATGGGTTGGATCAGGAATTTTCCTCCGATGTTTTGGGGGATGAAGATCGCTGTTCGTCTCTTTGCGCCGCGGCAGTGTGTGGGCGCCGTGGGGGTGGTCTTTAATCAGGAGGGGAAGATATTAATTCTCGAGCATGTATTCCGCACCGACTTCCCCTGGGGGTTGCCGGGAGGGTGGATTGAGCGCGGGGAGAATCCGGTCGAGACCGTTCGCCGGGAGATTGAAGAAGAACTTAAGCTCAAAGTCGAGGTGAGGGAATTGCTTTTCAGCGAGCAAGTAGGCCTGGTCCCGAAAAGTACTCACCCTCCACATCTTGGCCTGGCCTATTACTGTAAGTTTATTTCCGGCGTGATGGCCAATGCTCCCGAAATCCTTTCCGTAGAGTGGGCCGATCCTCACAACATCAAACAGGAGATCGCGCCGTTTCAACGCAAAGCGATTATGGCGGGGCGAGAGATTTTCTGTCGCGAGAATTCGACAAGCAAGAATGACTTTGAGATTAAGGTAGAAAACTGCGAGCCTTAGCGCCCCGCGAGCGCCTGCTATTTTGTTCCAGCTTCCCCCAAGGTAATGATTCCACGACGATTCTTTTGGATGTTCGATTTGTTGGCTCTCTGCGGCGCCTTTGCCATTTCTTACCTGTTGGTCCCTTCTCTGGGACCGTTCTTCAGATCAAATGGACCTCTCCAAAGCTCCTGGTTCAGTCTGCTGGAGGTCCCCGGTGATTGGACGGGGCACTTGCCTCCGCTCATCGAATCGCTTTGGATTCTCCTGGTGATGGCGCTGACGACGATGTTGGTGATCGGTCTTTCAGGAAGCCACGGCTCACTGCTGAACTCGTCACTAACCCGGATCATCGTGATTAATCTGATCGCGGTCTTTACGGGACTGAGCATGATCTCTTTGGTGATGTTCGCCTTCAAGAGTTCAGGCTGGAGCCGGCTGCTGATTTTCCTCTTCACGATATTCACCGCCGCCGGACTGATCATCTATCGCCTGGCCCTGCGGAAATACTTCATGACGCGTCGCGCCGCGGGGTACTACCACCAGAATGTCCTGTTCGTGGGTCTGCCGACGTCCATTGATTGGATGATTCACTATTTTCAGGAAAATATTCCGGCCAGCGATTACCTTCCGTTCGGCTATTTGCGAGTTTGTCCGGAAGACCTCTATCAGGCGGCTTTCGACCTTAGCCGGGTCCGCAACTTGAGCGCGCTGGGAGATGTGAATCAATTGGGAGATTTGCTGATTCACCAGCCCATCCACGAGGTGATTGCGATTCATCCGGTTTCCGGAGGCGACTGGATACAGAAAGTAATTCGAGACTGCGATTACTTTGCCATGCCGCTTCGTATCGTGCCGGAAGCTTTATTACTTGGAGAGTGGCGCAGTCTTAAAATGTTGTATCACCTGGAGCCGCTTCATTTGCCTGCGGTGATACTTCGGCGGCGGCATGATTGGGATTCAGAGGCACTTTTTATTAAGCGGTTATTGGATATCTTCATTTCGGGAATCTTGCTGGTACTGTTGTCGCCTCTATTTGCTCTGATTGCGATTCTGATCAAGCTGACCACGCCGAGAATCCCCATTTTCTACAAGTGGCGAGTGGTCGGACGAAACGGCGTGGAATTTGTGGGGTACAAATTCGCAACTATGATTCCGGATGCCGATCAGATCAAGGCTGATCTGGCTCCGCGTAACGAGATGATTGGTCCCGTCTTCAAGATGAAGGACGATCCGCGCGTCACCCGGCTGGGAAAGTTTTTGCGCAAGTATAGTCTCAACGAATTGCCCCAGTTATGGAGTGTACTGAAGGGCGATATGAGCCTGGTGGGACCGCGGCCCGCGTTTCGCCATGAACTTGAACGATATGAGTTTTGGCATAAACGAAAACTCAGCATTCAACCGGGCATTACCTGTCTGTGGCAGGTGAGCGGCCGGAACAGAATCAACAACTTCGATGATTGGGTAACCATGGATCTTGAGTATATCGATAACTGGTCACTGTGGCTGGACATCAAAATCCTCGTACGTACGGCCAGAGCCGTAATCGCAGGCACGGGATGGTGAACTGCAAAACTTGTCCGGAACTAACTCTCGGCAACCGGTGTTTCGTCGGATCATAAATCTTCAACTCGCGAGCAGCGGAGCCAAATATTGATATGAAAATCCTTGTCACCGGAGGCGCCGGATTCATTGGTAGTAACCTGGTGGATCGTTTACTTCAGGAAAACCATTCAGTGGTGGCTTATGACAATTATTCCACCGGCAATGAACGATTCCTCGAACAGGCGAGATTGTCACCGCAACTGACTTTTGTGAATGGTGATGTTCTCGATCCAGCGAAGCTAACGAGTTCAATGGCCGGCTGCGATTTCGTTTTTCATCTCGCCGCGAATGCCGACGTTCGCTTTGGAACCGAACATCCGCGCCGGGATCTCGAACAAAATACGATTGCCACTTTTAACGTGCTCGAGGCCATGCGCGCGAACGGAGTTCGACGGATTGCTTTCTCTTCGACCGGTTCGGTTTATGGAGAGCCCGGGCTTTTCCCCACACCTGAGATCGCGCCGTTTCCGGTGCAGACTTCCCTCTATGGCGCCTCAAAGCTGGCCGGAGAAAGTCTGATTTCGGCTTATTGTGAAGGCTTCGGCTTTCAATCTTATATTTTTCGCTTTGTCTCAATTCTGGGTGAAAGATATAGTCACGGGCATGTGTTCGATTTCTACAAGAGCCTAAGATCCAATCCTGAAGAACTACGGGTTCTGGGAAATGGACGACAGCGAAAATCATATCTCTACGTGCAGGACTGCATGGACGCCATCTTGCTCGCCATCGAAAAGGCAACTGACAAAGTCAACATATTCAACCTGGGCACGGACGAATTCTGTGAAGTTAATGATTCGATCAAGTGGATAACTTCGCATCTGAGTTTGTCGCCAAAGCTGAATTACACCGGTGGCGAGCGAGGCTGGATTGGGGACAGTCCCATTATTTTTCTGGATTGTGCCAGGATTCGCGCGCTTGGGTGGAGTCCGCGACTATCGATCAAGGAAGGAATAATTCGCACACTGGATTACTTGCAGCAGAATCCGTGGCTGCTGGAGGCGAGAGCATGAAAGTGTGTGTGTTTGGTCTTTGGCATTTAGGCACGGTTACCGCCGCATGCATCGCGGCAGCAGACAATACGGTCGTCGGACTGGATTTTGACCGGACAGTAATCGAAGGTTTGCGGAACGGTAAGGCGCCGCTTTTTGAACCGGGCCTGGACGAACTGATTACGCAGGGACTGGCTAAAGGAAACTTAACGTTCACTTCCGAAACTGCTGAGGCGCTAAAAGACGCGCAGTTGATTTGGATCGCCTATGACACGCCGGTCGATGAAAATGATGTTGCCGACGTTGACTTTGTTTTTAACCAGATCACGAAAAGTTTTGAGTATTTGGCACCGGAGAGCCTGGTCTTGGTCTCTTCCCAATTGCCCGTCGGCACGACCGGTCGGTTGGAAAAGGCCTTCGCGGAAGCGCGACCGGGCACGCCGGTCAGATTTGCTTATTCGCCCGAGAATCTAAGGCTGGGTAAAGCGATCGCGGCCTTTACTGAACCCAATCGCGTGGTCGTCGGGCTTCGCTTGGGAAACTCTGAGCTCGTTGCCCGTGACCAGAAACGCATCGTGGAACTACTGCGGCCGTTTACTGATCGCGTAGAATGGATGTCCGTTGAATCGGCAGAAATGACCAAGCACGCCTTGAACGCTTTTCTGGCCACGTCAGTGGCGTTCATCAATGAGGTGGCCTCTATCTGTGAGCAGGTTGGCGCCGACGCACAGGAAGTCGCTCGAGGTTTGAAGACCGAACTGCGGATTGGCCCTCGCGCTTATTTGAATCCCGGCGCGGCATTCGCGGGCGGCACTCTGGCCCGCGATGTGATGTTTCTGGAAAAAATTGGCGCGGAACAAAACCAGTTAACGCACCTTCTGTCTGGTGTGCGCGCCAGCAACTCAAGACATCGCGAATGGGTGAGGCGGAAGTTGGCAACGGTGCTGGGCGATCTGAAAGAACAGAAGGTAGCGGTTTGGGGATTGACCTACAAACCAGGCACTAATACGTTGCGTCGCTCTGACTCGGTCGAACTATGCACGTGGTTAAGTTCTCAGGGCGCAGTTGTCAGTGCGCATGATCCCGCGATCGATGTTCTGCCGGAAGCTCTCGCGAAAGAATTTGCGCTCGCAAGTACGCCGATAGACGCCCTTCAAGGGGCTGCGGCGGTAGTGATGGCGACTGGCTGGCCTTTATATAAGACCTTGAATGCTGATGCCATTTCGTCCGCGATGGCTTCACCAATTGTGATCGATCCCAATCGTTTCCTGGAAGAGACCCTGGGAGGCGACGCCCGCGTTCAATATTTTACGGTTGGCAAAGCGTTCACGTAATCAGCACCAAACAACTCTCGGCTTCCTTCGATCACGTTACGAATCTAAATCCTTCTATGACCTACTCTCTTAAAGGAAAGGCCGCAATCATCACCGGCGGTAGTCAGGGGCTCGGGTTAGCTATCGCGCATGCGTTTGTCGCAGCCGGCGCGAACGTTATGGTTTGCGCCCGTGACGTCAAAGCGTTGGAGGATGCTAAACAGGAGTTGTCGGCTCTTGCCGGTCCGCAACAGATCATTCTTACCGAAGCGGCAGATGTCTCGCGACCCGACGACGTCGAGCGCCTCGTGTCAAAGGCCCTTGATGGTTTTTCCCAGCTTCACATCCTAGTCAACAACGCCGGTATCTATGGGCCGAAGGGAGTAATCGAGGAAGTGAACTGGTCGGCCTGGGTCAGCGCGATTGAAATAAATTTGCTGGGCTCGGTGCTTATGTGTCGCGCGATCCTGCCTCATTTCAAAGCGCACGGATATGGGAAGATCATTCAGCTATCAGGCGGCGGGGCTACCAATCCCTTACCGCGAATTAGTGCCTATGCAGCCTCGAAAGCAGCCATCGTGCGGTTTGCCGAAACCCTCGCCGAAGAGGTTCGCGAGAATCATATCGATGTAAACTCCATCGCGCCCGGTCCGCTGAATACACGTCTGCTGGACGAGGTTCTGGCTGATGGTCCACAAGCGGTCGGCCAATCCTTTTATGATCGCGCCGTCAAGCAGAAGAAAGAGGGAGGCGCGCCCTTGAACAAGGGAGCTGAACTGGCAGTTTTTCTCGCCTCAGCTGAAAGTGACGGCATCACCGGTAAATTGCTTAGCGCCGTATGGGACCCCTGGGAAACCTTGCCCGAACACCTGAAGGACTTGCAGGACACCGACGCTTACACTTTACGGAGAATCGTTCCTAAGGATAGAGGGCTGACCTGGGGTGAATAGTGAACGCGTGAGAGTTGGAATCATAGGTTGCGGTTTAATAGGGAACAAGCGGGCGAAGGCTCTTGGGCCGGCGCGTTTAATCGCTTGCGCGGATGTGGTACTGGAGCGGGCCCAGGCGCTGGCCGCCGGCAACCCCGACGTCTTCGTTTCTTCCAATTGGCGAGAGGTCGTTGGACGGGACGACGTCGACCTGATAATTGTGGCGACTACCAATGATCAGCTCGCCCCGGTAAGTCTGGCCGCCCTGAAGGCGGGCAAACATGTTCTGGTAGAGAAACCCGCGGCGCGAGAGCTGTCTGAGATCGAGTCTCTGATTGAGGCGGCGCGCGACACTGGACTACAGGTGCGAGTCGGATTCAATCATCGCTATCACCGCGCGCTGCGCAAAGCGCGAGAGTTGGTTGACAGTCAACTTCTCGGCGAAATTATGTTTGTGCGGGGCCGGTATGGACATGGGGGGCGCATAGGATACGATAAAGAATGGCGCGCGGTCCCGGAATTGTCCGGCGGTGGTGAGTTAATCGATCAGGGCGTTCACTTGATCGATTTGGCCCGTTGGTTCGTCGGGGATTTCAGCGATGTAAGCGGATTCGCGCATACTTATTTTTGGCAGATGCCGGTCGAGGACAACGGTTTTATGTTGCTTAAGACTGCGCATCAGCAAGTTGCTTTCCTGCACGTTAGCTGCACCGAGTGGAAGAACCTGTTCTCTTTTGAGCTCTACGGCCGGAACGGGAAGTTGCATGTAGTAGGATTGGGCGGCAGCTACGGTGTAGAACGACTCGCGTACTATAAAATGTTGCCATCGATGGGCCCGCCGGAAACTACTATCTGGGAGTTTCCGATGGCCGACACATCCTGGGAGTTGGAATTCGCAGAGTTTCTTGACGACATTCGATTAAACCGTACGCCGGCTGCCGGCCTGAATGATGCCTATGCGGCCCTCAAGGTAGTTAATACAATTTATCAAAACTCAGGCTATCGTATCGCCTCGCCATGAGCGCGCTCTGAAATCCCGGCGAACAACCTGGCCTGAATCTTAAACGGCAAAAATGATTATTACTCGCAGTCCGTTGCGTATCACTCTGGGAGGTGGCGGCACCGATCTGGCCTCCTACTATCGTAAGCATGGAGGATTCCTGATTGCCGCGGCGATCGACAAGTACGTTTATGTCACCGTGATGAGACCTTTCGTGCAGGGCATCTTCCTCAAGTATTCGCAGTTGGAGCACGTTGCTAAAGCGGTCGAAGTGCAACATCCCATTATTAGAGAAGCGATCAGTCTTCTGGAAATAGACGAGCCCCAAATTGAGATTACAACGCTGGCGGACATTCCGGCAGGAACCGGGCTTGGGTCTTCAGGGAGCTTTACCACCGCGTTGCTTAAGGCTTTATACGCACATCATCGCCGGCTCGTGCACCCGGAAGGCCTTGCGCGGCTGGCCTGCGAAATCGAAATCGATCGCCTGCATGAGCCAATCGGAAAACAGGATCAGTACATCGCCGCTTTCGGTGGATTAACCTGCTTTCATTTTCATCCCGGTGATGAGGTAGAGGCCATACCTCTTCAGATCAGTTCAGAAACTCTTTATGATTTAGAGGATAACATTCTGCTTTTCTTTACCGGTTTTGCTCGTCGCGCCGGGGGCATACTCCGAGATCAGGACACGCGAAGCAAGAGTTGTGACCAGGAGATGTTTGATAATCTTCACCGGGTAAAGGAACTTGCGCTGGCCACCCAAAAGGTCCTTGAGGCCGGCCGGCCGAGAGAGTTTGGCGACCTCCTGCACGAACATTGGGAACACAAGAAACGTCGCTCAAAAGGAATGAGCAACCCGCAAATCGACGAGTGGTACGAACTGGGTCGCAGCAATGGCGCCATCGGCGGTAAACTGGTCGGCGCCGGCGGCGGAGGCTTTCTCATGTTTTATTCCGAAGATCGGGCACGGCTGAGAGAAGCGATGAGGAATGCAGGTCTGGACGAAGTACGCTTCGGCTTTGATTTCGAAGGTACGAAGGTGCTTTTCGGATGAGTCTTCCTGTGGCGATACTCGCGGGCGGATTGGCCACGCGATTGAAACCGCTCACCGATCGTGTTCCTAAATCGCTTTTGGATATTGCCGGAAAGCCGTTTGCGGTGAGGCAGATTGAGTTACTTCGACAACATGGCTTCGAAGAAATTGTGTTTTGTCTTGGACACATGGGCAACAAAGTCCAGGACACGCTGGGAGATGGAAGCCTTTGGTCCCTCAGGATAGGTTACTCATTTGATGGCGAACGGCCGTTGGGAACCGGTGGCGCCCTGCGCCGGGCGCTGCCCCTTCTGGGTGATTCGTTCGCAGTCATTTACGGGGACTCCTACCTCGAGTGTGATTACCAGGAGATCATTCGAGCATTTCAAGCGAGCGGCAAACAGGCCTTAATGACTGTCTTTCGCAACGCCGGCGAATGGGACCGAAGTAACGTCGTCTTTCAGGATGGCGAGATCAAAATCTACGACAAGAACTCCAACTCCGGAGAGATGCAACATATTGATTATGGCCTGGGGATCTTGAAAGCGAGTGCGCTTGAGTCTTATCCACCTGATGAACCCATCGATTTGGCAACAGTTTACCAGCAGCTTTTGAGCGAGAATCAACTGGCCGGCTTTGAAGTGGGGCAGCGTTTTTTCGAAATAGGTTCACCAGCCGGATTAGCGGAAATGCGAACTCGCTTTTTAGAGGAAACAGATACGACCAATGACTTATACAGAACATCATCTCAGTGAAGCCGGACAAATTATCGCCCAACTGGATATTGCCGCGATAGAGAAAACGGCAAGTCTTTTGGCTGCTGTGCGTGACCGTGGGGGCCGCCTGTTTTTTTTGGGGGTTGGGGGAAGCGCGGCGAACTGTTCGCACGCCGTCAACGATTTTCGCAAGATTGCCGGAATCGAAGCCTATGCGCCAACTGACAACGTCTCGGAACTCACGGCCCGAACAAACGATGAAGGCTGGGCGACCGTGTTCGTCGAATGGCTGAAGACCAGCCGCTTGCAGGACCGGGATATGTTATTTGTTTTCTCAGTCGGAGGCGGGAACGTCGAAAAGAACATTAGCCCTAATTTGGTGGAGGCCCTGAAATACGCGCGGGAGATAGGAACCAGTATTGTCGGCGTCGTCGGGAGGGATGGTGGCTACACGGCCCAGGTCGCGGACGCGTGTGTCATTATTCCGACCATCAACTCAGAAACCGTGACGCCTCATGCCGAGGCCTTTCAGGCTGTTATTTGGCATCTGTTGGTTTCGCATCCTGATCTTAAATTGACTCAGACAAAGTGGGAAGGGACGAAGTAAAACGTCGAGCAGTGTTCCTGGATCGCGACGGTGTCCTCAACCGCGCAGAGATGCGCAACGGCACTCCTTGTCCCCCTTCGAATCTGGCAGAATTCAACCTGCTTCCCGGCGTCCACGAAGCCTGCAGTGATCTCCGAGAGGCCGGTTTTCTGCTGATAGTCGTAACGAATCAACCGGACGTAGCCAGGGGAACCCAAAGGCGGGAAATAATCGAAGGGATGAACCAATTTCTCGCGGAGACTTTGAGCCTGGATCTTGTTAAAGTTTGCTATCACGATGAGCCGGACGGCTGTAATTGCCGCAAGCCGAAGCCTGGGATGCTGTTGGAGGCCGCCGAGGAACTGGGTGTTGATCTACCGGCGAGCTTTATGATAGGTGATCGCTGGAAAGACATCGAGGCTGGGCGGCTGGCCGGTTGTAAGACGATCCTGATTCAGTCAAACTATGCCGAAAGAAAGGCCCACGCTTTCGATAAAGAAGTTGATTCTTTGCGTACGGCCGCGGATTGGATTCTGCGGACCACCTCATTTCAAGGAGAACCAGAATGACCAGAGTGGCGGACTTGAAGGTAAAGTTATTCGCTGACGGCGCCGACAAAGACGGGATGCTCGAGATGTATTTGAATCCCGCCATCAAGGGCTTCACGACTAATCCGACCCTCATGCGCAAAGCAGGAGTGCGAGACTATTGCCTGTTTGCGAAAGAGATCATCGCGGCTATTCCCGACCGGCCGATCTCGTTTGAAGTTTTCTCAGATGATTTTTCCGAGATGGAACAGCAGGCGCTGGAGATTGCGAGTTGGGGAAGCCACGTTAATGTCAAGATTCCCGTTAGCGATACGCACGGCCGACCCGCTTATGAGCTGATCAGAAGGCTGAGTGACGCAGGAGTAAAACTCAACGTTACGGCAATGATGACCCTGGAGCAGGTTCGAGAGGTAGCGGCGTGCCTGTCAGGAGGTCCGCACTGCTATGTTTCCGTTTTTGCGGGCCGCATAGCAGATACCGGTCGCGATCCAGTTCCGATCATGCGATCTGCGGTTGAATTGTTGGAACCTCATCAGAACATCGAATTGATCTGGGCGAGCCCGCGCGAATTGCTTAATGTGTTTCAAGCCGACGCCGTTAATTGCCACATCATCACGGCAACGAACGATATTCTCAAAAAGTTGTCGTTGGTTGGAAAAGATCTGACAGAATATTCACTTGATACGGTGAAAATGTTCTACGACGACGCCAGCCGCGCTGGTTACGAAATATCATACGCGTTGGAGACCGCAGCCAGCGCCTGGGTTTCAGTCAATTCCTGACTGGCGCGCACCAATGGTGATGAGTGACTGCCGCGCTAAGGCAAGCTCACATCACTTTCACAATCCAGAGACTGCGCACAATTCGTTTCAGCGCGTCGCGAAACTTAAATCGTCATGGCAGGAGTAGGCAAAATACTTAACCGGGTGATTTTTGTCATCTTGCTCGGGCTGATCGTCTCGACCAACATTCCGTACGGAACCGTCGACGCCTGGTGGGAAGGGTTCTTTGAGTGTGTGGTCTTTGCGCTTACTGCGCTCTGGTTTTTGGAAGTCCTGCTCAAGGGCAGTTGGGAATTGAAGAGACTCTCTATCCTTCTCCCGTTAGGGTTACTTACCGTCTATGCTTTTGCTCAGGCTGTAACGTTACCGGCCTGGTTCCCGGGCGCGCAGCTCACGCCTCAGCACACGCTAAGCATCGATCAGTACCAGACGTACCTGACCGCCCGGAAAGCGCTGGCGCTGCTCTTATTCCTCGGGCTTTTGATTCTTCATACGAACGGATCGAAGCGTCTGAATTGGCTCATCCGAATTGTCATCGGATTGAGTGTCGCGAGCGCCATATTCGGAATTCTGCGGCAGTTGTTGCAGCCAAAAGGGTCAGAAGAGGGATTCTTCCTTCCGTTTCTTTACTACGGCACTGGGTATGGACAGTATCTTTATCACAACTTATTCGCTTACCTCATGGAGATGGCGGTTGCGTTAATCGCAGGCCTGCTGCTGGGGGGTGGAGTCCGTCGCGACCGCATCCCGATTTACCTGGCGATGGGATTGATCACATGGGCCGCAATGGTTTTGTCGCTTTCACGCGGTGCGGTTATCGGCTTTATTTGCCTTATCGTATTTCTGCTATTCATGTCGTTGACCTGGTACTCTGAGCGCCGTCTCGCGCTTGAAGACGGTAAAGCGGTGAGGGTGCTTAGGTTTATTCAGCATTCGGTGCTTGTTCGCGTCGTGTTCATTGGTCTGATCATTAGTGCGTTGATAGTGGGAGTCTTCTGGATGGGTGGGGAAGACTTTTCCGGCAGGCTGCTCGAGGGAACCTCGACTCGTGAGTCTATAGATAAGTTAAGTAGGACGGCAGCCTGGCGCTCGACCTGGGAATTAGCAAAACATCATCCCTGGACAGGTGTCGGGTTTGGCGCCTATTTTCTGGCGATCCCTGAATATCAACTGGGAGCGGGACGGCTTAAGCTCGAAGAGGCGCACAACGACTATTTGGATCTTGCCGCCAGCGGCGGCGTAATAGCGGTCGGGTTGGCGGCCTGGTTTGTGGCTTTGCTGATCGTCCGCGTCAAAAGAATCTTCCGTTCCGCTGATGCTCGTCGTCGGGCTGCTTGTCTGGGAGCAGTTGCGGGCATCATTGGAATCGGTGTTCACAGTCTGGTTGATTTCGGGCTTCAAATTACGGGCATTGCAGTTGTGTTCGCAGCGTTGATCGCAATCGCCGTTGCGGACGACGATTTTGAGTCGAAAGGACCAGGGAAGCCTTCGGTTGAATCGCGCAAACGTTCTTCCGAAACCGGCCAAACGCTCCACCGCCAAAGGCTGGGAGCTATGCGCTCAGACTAATTCGATTGACTTCAGCCTCTATGGTCGAATCAAATCCCAAAAAATCTTTCCGCTGGCGTTCAGTGCTTAATTTGTTGTTCGTCATAGTAGGGCTGTTCGTTTGTTACAAATTAAGCGTGGATACAGTAAAGGGGTCGATCGCTCGGCTGTTTTCAGCAGTGGCGATTGGGCAGTCGCGGGTGGATCCGGCAGACACTGCGGTCCGAATGTATCCCGCTGATCCGGAAGCGCACTACACCAGAGCGCTTATGCTGGTTAACGCGAACCGGCTGGAAGAAGCGGTGACCGAACTGCGGGAAGCGACACGCCTGCGTCCTCATCATTATTACCAGTGGCTTGATCTCGGCGTTACTTTGGACCGCGTGGGTGATCAAGCCGGGTCAGTCGCGGCGCTGAAGGAATCGGTTCGATTGGCTCCGAAATTCGCTCAACCCAGATGGCAGCTAGGCAATTTGTTCTTCCGTCTGGGCCAATACCAGGAAGCGTTCGCCGAATTGCGAGTCGCGGCAAAAAGCAACCCCAATCTCTTTCAGGCATTAATGGGACTCGCTTGGGCGGCAGCGGACGGTGACGTGAAGACCTTCGAGACTCTGGTGGAGCCGGATACTCGGGAGAGACATTTCCTGATAGCGAGTTTTCTGGCGAATCAAAGAAAGGGCCCAGAAGCCGCACGCCAGATAAAGGAAGGGGGAGAGCCGGCCGAGCGTTGGGAACGAGATATTGTGAATGAGGCCATTGTGCGACTCTTCTTAGCCGAGCAGTTTTCCGACGCCTGGGTTGCCTGGTCGGCGACTCATAAAGTGTCGGCAGGCGACCCTACGCAAGGCCAACTATTGAATGGGAATTTCACTGATCCGATAATTCCCGACGACCCCGGCTTTGGGTGGCAGGTGGTGACGAATCCCGAGGTGTCAATTTCAATCGATCCGGCTGGGCCTGGTTCGAACACGCGCAGCGTTAGTCTGCAATTCGGGGGCGTTGACAGTGGCCGCCAACTCATCGAGCAGCTGGTCTTGCTTCAACCAAATAGCCGCTATTCCCTTACGTTTATGGCTAAGAATGAGGAGCTCATAAGTGGCGGGCCGCCGGTGATTAACGTTGTAGCAATCAGGAATAAGACTTACCGAATCCTGGCCCAGTCTGGCCCTCTTCTACCCGGCACCCGAGACTGGAGTGCCTACAATGTGGATTTTTCGACCGATGAGAACACTTCAGCGGTAAACGTTGCGCTCCAGCGACTGCCTTGTAGTCAGAATCCCTGTCCCATCTTTGGAAAGCTCTGGCTCGGTTCTTTCTCGCTGACAAAGGTAGCGGGGCCGCCCAGGTGATGTTGGATTCGAAGGAGCTGGACCCGGGCTGAGAGCCTCAGAGAAAGATTTTTCTTTGAGAAACATCGCGGAAAGGGTAGAATCCAAATGGTGGTTATTTCACCAAATTCTCTTGAAAAAACGTTGAAATAGGGCTTGACTTCAGGTTTGGAATCAAGTAGAGTCTCGCCTTCCCCACAAGAAAGTTGCTCCGGACTGGGGAGTAGAAGGGTGTTTCTAACCTCAAAACGAAAGGTCAAAACCATGCGATTTCGCGGACGTCCCATACGAATAGTTTCTTTATTAGTTCTTCTTGCCGTTGCTAACGTGTATGTTTTTGCTAACGGTACGGTAGTGCCGACAAATACCAACGAAGCCGGCAGTGCTAAGGTTCTTTTCGGGAAGTTGATAACGGCCAGCAATAGACCTGTCTTGATAAATGGCGGTGAGGCTATTACCGGTTCGGTTATTCTCTCCGGAGCCCAGTTGGTTACACCTGCAGCAAGTTTTGCAAATGTTCAGCTCCAAAATTTGGGGACCGTGGCAATCGCGCCAAACTCAAATGTCAGCTTGACCTTTGACAGTAAAAGCATCACGGTCAACGTCGCCAAAGGCTATGCCTCAGTCGCAGCTGCCGAAGGCGTCAAGGGAACTGTGTTGGGACTTCCGACCAATGCCGCCCCGGTACCGACGGATGCTGATACTGCCCGAAATTGGGGAATCGCCGGTGTGGCGGTTGGCAGTGCTGCTTTCGTCTGGGCTTTGATTGCCTGGAACAAAGCCAACGATGCGAACGATAGAGCGGACGCACTAGCCGCCCAGCTTGCTGCCCTGCGCACATGCTTGGCCGGTCAAAGCGCAAGCCCGGTGCGCGTTTGCACCAGCTTCTAAGGTCTCGGCGCTCTTTACGAATAGTAGTTTAGCCTTAAGGACATGCCACGCTTTGCGCGGCATGTCCTTTTGCGTTTGGGCAAGCAGCGAAGTTCTTATATCCTCGTTCCCGTTCAATCGGTATTCGAAATCAACCAGAGCCGTAAAAGAAGTGGCTCCCTTCCTTCCCGCTTCCTCTCGCTTTCGAAAGCACAAGGCTGGAATCCATCCAACAGCAACCGGCAAACGACCTGCTTCGTTCACACATCGCGATCGAGTCTTTCAGGAGTGTCGCCAGAATGACTTGTTTGTGAGCGAGGAGAGAGCACCACGATCGTGGCTCCTAATCCTCCCGCCGCGGGCGGCGCGTCAGTCCAATTCCTCACAAAGTCAGTACGCGAAAGAATGCTTCGAACAATTTCTCGCTGCACGCCTCTCCCGCGTCCATGAATGATGCGCACTACCTGAAACCCTTTGGCGTGCGCCTCACGGAGATATTCTTCGACTACCGGTTTCACTTCGCGCGGCGGAATCGTGTGAAGATCAAAGACATCCGTGATCTCGATCACGACTGGTTCAGGAAAGGGCGTGCTATCGTCGTTGTCGTCTTGCATTTTCAGCGCGTGCCTTTATAATTTTCTTTGCTATTGCAAACGCATAATTTGTTCCCGCATGCTTCGCAAGCCTTGCAGAGTTCGCAGCGCAAAGGAGTGCCACGGTGGCAATTCGTCTGAGCAGAACTTTTGTTCTGCGCAAACTGCATCAGTTGTCAGGCATCATGCCGCTTGGCATATTTCTTCTCGAGCATTTCTATACCAATTCAAAAGCGTTGACTGGCGCGGCCGACTTTAATAATGCCGTCAAAGATCTTCAATCGATTCCCTATATTCTATTTGTCGAGATTGGCGGCATTTTCATACCGCTAATTTACCACGCCGTTTATGGCCTGGTGATTACGGTAGAAGCCCGCCCGAACAATCTGTATTACCCGTACGCTCGGAATTGGTTCTATACGGTTCAGCGCGTGACGGGACTGGTTCTGTTTTTATTCATTACGTTCCACGTCTTGAATTTTCGTTTCGGTTTGATACCGGGACTGAACACCGTATCTGTGGCGCATCATCCTGAGCAGAGTTTTGCCATCGTGGCGGGCGAATTCAAAAGGGCCTGGATCTTTATCATTTACGTGATCGGAATCACGGCAACCGTCTGGCATCTCGCGAACGGTATCTGGCTGTTCCTGGTTGATTGGGGAATTACAATCGGCGAACGGGCTCAGCGTTTGACCGGATATGCGTGCATCGCGTTTGGCATTTTTTTGCTGGCGGTCGGAATTAACGCGGCCATTGCATTCATCCGCCCGGGTGGTTTGCTGGGGGGACTTCTGTAGAGGGTTATGGCGAAAGGAATTAAGATCGCGATCGTAGGTGGCGGGCTCGCCGGTTTAGCTGCGGCAATGAAAATTGCCGAGGCAGGTCACGACGTTGATCTTTTCTCAGTAGTGCCGGTGAAGCGATCGCACTCGGTGTGCGCGCAAGGCGGAATCAATGGCGCGGTCAACACCAAGGGCGAGGGCGACTCGACCTGGGTGCATTTCGACGACACGATCTATGGCGGCGATTTTCTCGCGAATCAACCGCCTGCCAAGGCCATGTGCGAAATGGCGCCGGCGATTATCTACTTATTCGATCGCATGGGCGTTCCGTTCTCTCGCACCAGTGAAGGCCTGCTCGACTTTCGCCGTTTTGGCGGCACCAAGCATCACCGCACAGCGTTTGCCGGGGCCTCCACAGGTCAGCAACTGCTGTATGCGCTGGATGAACAGGTGCGTCGATTCGAAGTGGCGGGCAAGGTAAAGAAATATGAAGGTTGGGAGATGATGTCGCTGGTCCTCGATGACCATCAGGTTTGTCGCGGGCTGGTCGCCATGGAGCTGCGCTCGCTCGAGTTGAAAGCGTTCGAGGCTGATGCGGTAATCATCGCCAGCGGCGGGCCCGGATTGATCTATGGCAAATCAACCAACTCGATGGTATGCACTGGCAGCGCCGTCGCCGCCTGCTATCAACAGGGGGCGAAGTACGCGAATGGCGAGTTCATCCAGGTCCATCCCACTTCAATTCCCGGCGAAGACAAATTACGTTTGATGAGCGAATCAGCGCGCGGAGAAGGGGGTCGTGTCTGGGTCCCGAAGAGTAAGGGCGACAATCGATCACCATCTTCGATTCCCGAGAACGAGCGTTGGTATTTTCTGGAAGAGAAGTACCCGGCCTATGGGAATCTGGTGCCGCGCGACATCGCGACGCGAGAGATTTTTCAGGTTTGTCTCGACGGAATGGGTGTCAACGGACAGAACCAGGTATTTCTGGATTTGACGCACATCCCCTCCGAGACGCTCGACAAAAAGCTCGGCGCAATTCTGGAAATCTACGAAATGTTTGTGGGCGACGATCCGCGTCACGTGCCCATGCGCATCTTTCCCGGAATGCATTATTCGATGGGCGGCCTTTGGGTTGATTACGATCAGCGGACGAATATTTCGGGACTGCTCGCGGCGGGCGAATGCGATTACTCGATCCACGGAGCGAATCGGCTGGGAGCGAACTCGTTGGTCAGTTGCGTCTATGGTGGTTTCATCGCAGCTCCGGCCGCGATTGAATGGGCCATTAACGTCGAGCGCAATGGCGCGAACGGTTCGCGCCTCTACGATCAGGAAACGAAACGGCAGCAGGAGCTGAATGATAATTTAATCGCGCAAAGCGGAAACGAAAATCAATACCAACTGCACGAAGAGATGGGCCGGATCATGACCGAAAACGTAACTGTCGTCCGGTACAACGATCGTCTCAAGCAGACTGACGACAAGTTGCGCGAGTTCGAGGATCGCTACAACCGCATCTCGATCAATGATTCGAACCTGTGGGCGACGATGGCGCTGCCGCATGCGCGACAACTGCGAAATATGATCGACCTGGCGCGGGTTATTACTTTGGGCGCGCTGAACCGGAATGAATCGCGCGGCGCGCATTACAAACCGGATTTTCCAAATCGCGATGACGAGAACTGGTTGAAGAGTACGATTGCAGAATACTCAGGCGAAGGTCCGGTCTTTTCGTACGAGCCCGTCGACATTTCGCTGATTCCGCCGCGCAAGCGCGATTACAGCAAGTCCAAATAGGCACGCCGCGGCGTGCGTACCGATAAAGATGCCTAACACCGTCGAAATTCATATCAAGCGTCGAGAGAAAATGGACGCGCCCCAGCATTGGGAGATCTTCGAGATTCCTTATCGGCCTAATCTCAACGTCATCTCGTGCCTCATGGAAATTCGCAAGAACCCGGTTACTAAGTCGGGTGAGAAGACTACGCCTCCTTCCTGGGACATGAATTGCCTCGAGCAGGTGTGCGGCATTTGCACGATGGTCATCAACGGCCGCGTGCGGCAATCATGTTCGGCTCTGGTAGATAACCTCGATCAGCCTATTAAGCTCGAGCCAATGACCAAGTTCCCGAATGTCCGCGACCTGATGGTGGACCGATCGCAGATGTTCGATCACCTCAAACGTGTCCACGCCTGGGTCGAGCTGGACGGTACGCACGACCTTGGTCCGGGTCCGCGCATGGATCAGGACGACGTGATGGAGCGTTACGCTTACTCGCGTTGCATGACCTGCGGTTGCTGTCTGGAAGCCTGCCCTCAGTACGACGAAGACCATTACATCGGGCCACAGGCTATTGCCCAGGTGCGCCTCTTTAACATGCATCCGAGCGGCGCCATGAACCGCGACGAGCGTTTGGAGGGGATCATGGGCGATGATGGAATAACCAACTGCGGCAACGCCCAGAATTGCGTCCAGGTCTGTCCCATGAACATCCCCCTGACGAAAGCCATCTACGAAGAGAATCGCGAGACAGTCCTTTATGGATTACTGGGCTGGTTGAGAAAGTAAGGCTCACTATCGCTTCGAAGTGAGTTCGGAATTTCGCAACGCTGTTTGCTCTGATCCTTTCGGTAACTCTTTTGCCGCTTGTTACGTATACCGTTAGTAGCAGAAATTTTTGTATTCAAAAACTTCGGCCCGTCGCACCAGTTTTTGGAAACGCAAAACGAAATCTGCCGTTCATTTCTTCAGCTAATAAGAATTCGGTTCAGCCATAGCGTCGAGGTATTTCGAACGCTTCGGTTGATTAGATCGTTGCCCAGGATCGCAGGTTCTCGGCATTCTTTCGGCCATTCGTTCGCCATCCGTCGCAGCTGCTTCTCGATTGAAGCAGACTGAACAGTCCAAACGCAGGCTCTTCAAAAAATTGACCAGAGGAGATCGAATCATGAAGCGAACTCATCGGAATGCAATGTCTCGACATTGGCTCTACTTCTTTCTCATCCTTATTTCTCTGGCGTTGGTGGCAGGTTATTCCACCGGTTTCTCGCCTTCCAGCCTGGCCAACAATGGCTCAAAAGGCTCGACAAGTAAGGAAAGCGCGGATAACGCAGCGGGTAAATCATTGCGCGCTGATGAAGTTCGAAGTTCTGATCCGGAGGCATTGGTTTCGTTTCGTGGAAGTTCAGCGATGGCCGATCAGGGATTACCGACGGTCACCACAGACAAAGGAACATATCTGGCGGGCGAGACAATTGTTTTCCACGGCGAGAACTGGGCGCCCGGAGAAGCGGTGACTATTTTGATAGGCGCCGAAGGAAGAAGCAGTAAGAACACGGTTCAGGCAACTGCTGACGATTCCGGGTCGTTCACAGTTTCGAGCCGTATGCCGGACGTCCGTGGCGCCGACCGATCAGAGGATGAGGTAAGAGGAGGCGCCCTCTTTATGGCCACCGCCACCGGCGCCAGCTCAAAGTCCAGTGTCGACGTAGAGTTCGCTCTTGGTGAGGCTGACCGCGATGGTGATCGCCTGCTGGCGCAGGAAAGTTACTGGATTCATCGTCAAACTTACCCCACCAGCAATTTCAACTCATCGTGGGTACGCAGGGCAGCCGAACAGGACGCTCGCATGCGACGCGATATCCCCAAGGGTCGCAAACAGAGCAGCATGGCCTTGAATAACAATCCATTGGCCCTCAATCCGCTCGGATTCACCGCACTCGGTCCTCAGCCTGAGCGGATGACCGGCTGCAATGGCTGCTTTGACTATACGACGACGGCCGGACGCATCAACGACATCAAGATCGATCCCACCACTACGACCAACGGCTCAATCGTCGCCTACGCCGCCAGCGTTGGCGGCGGCGTCTGGAAGACGACCAACTGTTGCAGCAGTTCGACGAACTGGAGCGTCGTCACTGACGATCCACTTATTTCCACGACCAGCATCGATACTCTGACAATTGACCCGAACAATCACAACACCATCTACGCGGGCACGGGTGACCTCAACTACGGGTCATTCTCAATGGGTAGTCAGGGAATCTTGAAGTCGACCGACGCGGGCGCAACCTGGACCGTGGTGGGCGCGAGCGTTTTCGGCGCGGCACTCCCGGTACCGGTAGGACAGTTTCCGCAGTACCAGGCCGTAGGCAAAGTTCGTGTCGATCCAAATAACAGTAACAATGTCGTGGCCGGCACGAAGACCGGTCTTTTCCTTTCATACGATGGCGGCACTAACTGGACTGGGCCCTGCTTAACGAATGGATTCACCGCGCTTCGACAGGACATCACCGGGCTGGAACTTACAAATATCGGCGGCACAACTCGCATCGTCGCGGCCGTCGGCGTGCGCGGCTTCGCCACCACGGTGCAATACAACCTCGATCAAAACGGAGCCAACGGCATCTATAAAGGGACCATTCCAGCCAGCGGCTGTCCCAACGACTTCACTTCGATTGCGAGCAACGCCAACGGTTTTGTGAATGGCGCCACGAATACCAATATCGGCAGCGGGAATAATTACGTAAATCCCACCACCGGAAACCAGGCGGGCCGAATTGAAATAGCGATTGCTCCAAGCGATCCCAACTATATCTATGCCCAGGTGCAGGCGATCAAAACAACGGGTCAGGGAAGCGGTTGCGGCGGCGCTGCCGGCTGCCAACTTGGCGTATGGGTCACCACGAACGCTGGAACTTCATGGAGTTTCATGACCGGCTCCGCGGGCGCCTCACTGGCGGAGTGTGCCGGTTCAGGCGCCGGATCGGCAGCTGCAGGCTCGGGCGATTATCCGCAGAACTGGTATGACCAGGCAATCGCCGTCGATCCAAATAATCCCGACCGGATTTACATAAGTACTTTCGACGTCTGGTTCGCGACCCGGACTGGGACTACGTTCTATGACGTCACCTGCGGATACAGCAACGTGAGCCCGAAGCCGGTGCACGTGGATCAACACGCGCTCGCCTTCGTGCCCGGTTCGTCCAGCATGCTGCTCCTTGGCAATGACGGTGGCGTTCACGGAACTACGAATGCCAACGCCGCTGTGCCGGCAACGACCAGACCGACATGGTTCAACATGGACACTGGCTTCAACACAATTGAGTTTTACTCGGGTGACATCAGCGGATTCTTTGCGACCTCTTCGAATCCATCCGCGAATGGCGGCGCGCAGGACAATGGCCCAAGTGCGGTTCTTTTTAATGGCACCCCGACCGGCCCGGCGCAGTGGCAGATGGGACTTGGCGGCGACGGTTTCTATGGCCGCATCGATCCTGTCGGTCAGGGCCCAACGTCGGCGACGGGTACGATCTCTCTGACCGCAGGAGGAGCACTCCCGGGTGAGACTTTCGTCATCGGCACGCAGACCTTTACCTGGCAGACTGGCGTCCGCGCCGGTACCGGTCAGGTGCAAATCTCATCCAGCACGACGACCGGGGGCAACAACATCGCAGCCGCGGTGAATGCAGATCTCGCAGGAGTTGTCACCGCCGTACGCTCCGGCGCGACCGTCATAGTCACTGCGGCAACACCTGGGGCCGCCGGTAACTCGATCGTCTTTACTGAATCCAGCACTAACATGACCGTCAACGGCGCCGGAACGCTCGGCGGCACCACTATCGGCGGCATTCCAAACCTGCGTTACTGGCAAGGAAATAACAGTGGCGGTCTCAGCCGTTGCCTGAACAACTGCACCAGCCCGGGCGCCACATGGACCAGCAGACGCGGCGCGTGGACGGGAGATCAGCAGTCGTTCATCCTGCCGTACGAGATCTTCCATGGCGATACGAACAATCCAGCGAATGACTGCGGAGCGCCTGGCGCTCAAACCGGTTGCGGGCACTTGATCGCCGGCACCGTGCGCGTTTGGGAAACGCTTACCGGCGCTACGACCGGAACGAACACCTGGTATGTGAATAGCCCGGCTAACCTGACCAAAGGGACGCTCGGTAATCGCTCGTTCATCAATCAACTTGCCTTTGAACCGAGTGATCAAACCAGAGTGATCGTCGGCACCAACGACGGCAACGTGCAGATCGGCCGAAACATGGGTACCGGCTCAAACCAATCGATTTGGACGGACGTTACCGGAGGCAATTCCGTGCTCCCAAATCGGCCGATCCTGGATGTGGCTTTCGATCCAACTACGACTACAGCGCCAATCGCGTACGCGGCGGTGGGCGGCTTCAACGAAAACACACCGAGTCAGCCGGGCCATGTGTTGAGATTGGTGTGCACTGCAAACTGCGCTTCGTTTACCTGGACAGACAAGAGCGGTAACCTGCCGAACATTCCGGTCGACTCGATTATTGCCAATCCGAATTTTGCTCCCCAGGTGTTCGCGGGGACAGACTTTGGTCTTTACTACACTGACGATATCACCGCGGTGTCACCTGTTTGGACCAAGTTCACCTCGGGTTTACCCAGCGTGATGATCTGGGACATGCAGATCGATCGAGGCGGCACTACTCTTTCGTTGTGGACGCGAAGCCGCGGCGCCTACGTTTGGCCGCTTTCATTAGGCCCACTTAACCCACTGCCAACCAGCCTGAGCGTCAACTCAGCTACGGGCTCGTTCGGCGGAACCGTAAGCCTGTCCGCGACCCTTTCGTCAGGCGGCAATGGCGTGCCTGGCAAGAACATCAACTTCTCGCTTAACGGCAACAGCGTTGGCTCGGCAATGACTGATGCTAACGGCGTCGCGACGCTGCCGAACGCCAGTCTCGCGGGAATCAATGGCGGGCTCTATCCCAACGGTGTCAGTGCAAGCTTCGCGGGCGACAGCATCTATGATGCGGCCTCCGGCTCGAACAGCCTGACCGTGTTGCAGGCTCCAGTAATCACTTGTCCTGACAACTTCAGCGTCAATGCCGATCCAGGGTCGTGCGCCACCGCCGTGAATTTCACGGGAGCGCACGCCGCAACTGCCATCGGCTATCCCATGCCGACGATAACTTATTCGCCGGCATCCGGCAGTAGCTTCAACGTTGGTACCACCACGGTGACGGCAACTGCGACCAATAGCGAGGGCTCGTCGTCCTGTACATTCACGGTTACAGTTAACGACACCCAACCACCGATCGTCAGCAATCCATCCGCGTTGCCGGGATCGCTGTGGCCACCGAATCACAAGATGAACGATATTGCGGTCAGCTACACGGCGACCGACAATTGTGGCGGAGTCAGTTGCGTTCTTTCAGTTACCAGCAACCAGCCGATCAACGGCACCGGCGATGGTGATACGTCACCCGATTGGGAGATCTTGGATGCCACTCACGTTCGGCTCCGCGCTGAACGTGCGGGCAACGGCAGCGAACGCATCTACACAATTGCGGTTACTTGCACGGATGCTGCGGGCAATGTGACCACTAAGACGACCACGGTTGTAATATCCCAGAACGTCGCGGGGTTAAAGATAAATACGCCCGGCAGGCCGGCGAGCCCGTTTTGGGATCTGTTGGGCAAGACAAGCATAATGTCTGGGTTGATAGACGACCCGCTCATGACACAGAGAACGGCAATCGAGGCGAAAGCTCTGGCGAGCGGCACTTGGCAGCTAACTCGCAGTACAACCATGGCTCCATCGCGAAAGGTGAAACCGACGTAATCTGCTACCCGTGGGATATAGAATGCTGTGTAGCCGGATTTTTCGGAAGGTAAACTTCGTCGAATCGACAAACGAGGCGCTGTTGAAAGTCAGCGCCTCGTTCCTTTTATGAGTTGATGATCTACATGCATTTCCTGATTCGTCCATCTTGCCCGCGAGTGAGCTTGAACGTGCCGATACTTTCTTTGGTTTCCGACAGAGTGACCGTCAGGGTCATCGTTTCGCCCAGGATTGAACCCCGGTAAGTAACGGCTTGGCCGGTTCCGTTTTCGTCCTGGCGAACCGCGGCGCCGTGCTCTCGTACATGAAAACCTTTGGCCGCAAACTTCCCTTTGCGATCGGGGATAATCTTCCCGTTGATTGTGCCGTGGGCGCAGTCATAATTGAGTTCCGATCCGCTGTCGTTTATTTCGAGCGAGATTCCCTGGCCGCCCCAGATCCCTTTTGCCAGGGCGCGAGCGTTCTGGGTGGTGGTGTTGACAGTGTTTGGGCGCACTGAATTTCTCTGAGCGGCGGAATTCCTGCACGAAGAGTCCGGCAGAAACAATAAGGCGGCAAGTGGAAGACACCAGAGCATTGTCTGTGCTTGAAACATCATGGGTTTTGATTGTACCCGCCGGCGGTTTAGATGTCCGGAATTTCAACCAATTATTGCACGGCGACAGCGCTCTTGTGCGGCACGACATAGTTCTCGCGCAAGTGCGCGGCTGACTCAAAAAAGTAACTCGTGCTGATCTGCTTCAGGATCTCGCACCGCGATTTCACGGGAGTCGCAAATTTCTGGATTGACTTCCGCCAACAACTAAACTATCTTCCGGCAACGCGTTCGGATGGCCGTCATTATCCCGACTTTTCCTGGGCTCAGATCCGAGAGCGAGTCCTCGTTTATTTTCAGACCAGCATTCATGAGTTTTGGTGCCGAATTTCTCGTATTGTCGCTCGCAGGTGTGGTGAGCGTTGCTTTCGTGAAGGTCGGCTGCGAACGATACCGATTCGAAACCTGTTTCGATCAAACTCAGCGGTTCAGCCCGATCCAGACCATTGCGGATGAAAAAGAATCGCGTACGCCGGCCCAGAAAAAGATTGATTCCCAATTGCTTTATGCGTTGAAACAGAAGCGCGGCATCACCCGGGGCGTACCAACTGAACCTATCAAGCTGGAGCTCGACCGAAAAGGCCGAGCGCTCGTTGATATCACAGCGATTGTCACGCCAGAGGTCGTGGCTCAAATTCGAAAGCTGGGTGGGGAAGTGATCTCTGATGACGCTCGCTACCATACGATTCGCGCGCGGCTGGCGCTGGAAAAACTGGAGGCGCTGGCTAAGCTCAAGGACGTTCGTTTTATCGCGCCGTTCGCCCAGGCCATGAATAGCGGCAAGCCGAATTAGGAATCTGCGAACTGATTGCCGCCCGGGTAAGCCGGCGCTGGTTTTCGACTATTTGCATTAAAGACCGTTTACGCGATGCCCTGGATGCATTGATCCGAAATCTGCATCCGATGAGTCCGTTTTTCAAAACATTTAGAAGGAGCTCGATCATGAATGGAAGCAAAACCCCGTTGTCAAAATCCTCACAGCGCCGTCAGATGATCCGCGGATCCCGGCGGCCGCTTTTCTTCACACTGATTCTAATTGCCGGCGTGATGACGCTGGCAGTTGGCAGCGGCTTGCTGCCCGGCAGTCTTTCAGCATCTCGCCCGGACCAAACTGACAGCGCGAGTCAACAGGGCATGAGCACCGAGGTCATGCAGCAGATTCAGGCGCTGGAAAATGAAAAGGAATCGCGCACTCCGGCCCAGCAAAAGATCGACTCGCAGTTACTGTACGCGTCGAAAATGGAGAGCGCCCAGCCCATCGCCTCGGGCGTGTCATCGCTGCAGGTAAACGTCGGCGCCAGTGACGAGGGCCGAGTCGTTGTCGATATCTCAGCTTTGGTGGACGACAATCTGATTCAGTTTCTCGAAAGAAACGGGGCGGTAGTGTTGACTTCCACTCCCGAGTATCACAGCGTGCGCGTCGAAGTTTCGCTGAATCGTTTAGAAGACATTGCCGCATCTGACAGTGTCCGTTTCATTCAGCCGAAAGCGGAATACATGCTCAGTCAGACCAGCGGTCCGGTATCGGAGCGCGTTGACGACGTGCACGGCTCGAGTAGTTTTGAGACCCGCGCTGAGCGCGTTCGGCAGCAGTTAGCCTCAGCGCTGTCAGAGAACGATGGCGACAAGCCGATCGATCCTGGGTCTCTGACTAGCGTGGGAACCCGGCAGTCGGAAGGCGACGTCGTGCATCGCGCCAATACCGCGCGTGGCGCCTTTAACGTAGACGGCACCGGCGTCAAGATCGGCGTGCTCTCGAACGGAGTCGCCAGTCTGACAGCATCGCAGGCTTCCGGCGATTTGGGCCCGGTGACGGTCCTGCCGGGACAAGCGGGCAGCGGCGACGAAGGCACGGCGATGCTCGAGATCGTTCACGATCTCGCGCCGGGCGCGCAACTATTCTTTGCCTCGGCCAATGGTTCTCCGGGTACGTTCGCGCAGAACATTCGCAATCTGCGCACGGCTGGCTGCGACATCATCGTAGATGACGTCTTCTATTTCGTTGAGACACCGTTCCAGGATGGCCAGGCGCCGGCAATAATTTCCAACACCAACGGCGGGGCCGTCGCGCAGGCTGTGATCGATGTCACGGCCGCCGGCGCGCTCTATTTCTCGTCCGCCGGCAATCAGGGTAACAAAGACGCCAATACCGCCAGTTGCTTCCAGGGTGACTTTGTAGACGGCGGAGCCAACGGGCTCCTGCCTGGTGGCACGGTCAACAACTTTGGCGGCGGAACATTATTCGACCAGGTTACCCAGGCCTCGGGCAACCAGACGGATCTTTATTGGGCCGACCCGCTGGGCGGATCCAGCAACGATTATGATTTGTTTGTCCTGAACTCCACGAGCACAGCGGTCGTGTCTTCTTCGACCAACATCCAAAACGGCACTCAGGATCCATTCGAGGCGGTCGCCGCCACCGCAGCAAACAATCGTATTGTGGTGTTCAAGAAAACCGGCGCCGCCGTGCGCTTCTTTCACATCACTACGAATGCCAACGGCGCCGGCCGGCTGGCCATCACCACGGAAGGCACGACCAAAGGCCATAGCACCGCGGCCGCTGCTTACGGAGTCGCGGCAGCGCCAGCCGTCGGGCCCTTCCCAAATGCATTCAGTGGCACGAGCGTTTTGGAGACGTTCACGTCTGACGGACCGCGCAGACTCTTTTTCAATTCTGACGGCACACCCGTTACGCCGGGCAACTTCACTTCGACCGGAGGAGTGCTCCGCCAGAAGCCGGATATTACTGCCGCTGACGGAGTCCAAGTCACCGGCGTAGGAGGATTTAGCAACCCATTCTTCGGCACCTCGGCGGCAGCGCCGCATGCCGCAGCCATCGCCGGTCTGATTAAGCAGGCCAAACCCGCGTTCACTCCGGCGCAAATCCGCACGGCCATAACCAGTTCAGCTATCGACATCTCTACCGTAGGTGTCGATCGCAATTCAGGCGCCGGCATCATTATGGCCTACCAGGGTCTGCAAGCCGCTGGAGCCGCGGGCGGAGCTAATCTGCAAATCGGCACGATCACAATGACCGATGCCGGTGGAAACGGAAATGCCATTATCGAGCCGGGCGAACAGGGTACGCTGACCATTCAGTTGACGAATCCGGAAGGCGTTAACGCGGCCACGGCGATCTCCAGCACGTTGTCGAGCGTCACTCCAGGAGTCTCGGTGACACAGGGCGCCTCGGCTTATCCCGACATTGCTGTCAACGCAGCGGCGAATAACACTACCCCATTCGCTTTTGCGGTCAGCAGTGCCATCAACTGTTCAGTGGTCAATCTTAATCTGACTGTTAACTATTCGGGCGGTGTCAGTCCCAAGGTCTTTCCGGTGAGCCTGACGATTAGCCGGACTATCAACGAGACCCTCGACAATACGACGCCACCGGCAAGCGGAGGCACAGTGTTCACCTCGAGCACAGGACTCCAGATAGGCCGTCTGGTGCGGAGCGGTGTCCCGTCAGGTTGTGGATTGCTGAAGGGCGACCCGGGCCTTAACGATACTGTCCCGAATCGTCGCTATGACGCTTACGCGTTTGCGAACAATACTGCTTCGCCAATTTGCGTAACGATCACGTTGACCTCGACAAATGGACTTGCTATTTATTCGGCTGCTTACACTCCCAGCTTCAATCCGGCCTCTCCCGAACTCAACTTCCTGGGAGACTTAGGCAGCAGCTTCGCTACCTCTGGAACCTATTCGGTTACAGTGCCGGCAAATAGCACGTTCACGATTGTCGTTCACGAGATAACCGCAGGCTCTGTCACCGGTACTCCGGTTCCTTACACTCTGCAGGTTGACGGGTTAGCGCCTCCATGCGCCGCCGTCGCTGCGGTGAACCAGGCGCCTGTCAACACTGTTCCGGCCGCGCAGGCGGTAATCCAGAACAGCCAACTCGTCTTTTCCACCGGGAACGGCAACGCAATCTCAATTGCTGATGCAGATGCCGGCACGAATCCGGTGCAGGAAACGCTGACGGCTACCAACGGCACGCTCACTTTGGGCGGCACCGCGGGTCTTAACTTCACGGTCGGCACGGGCACTAATAATTCGACCATGACGTTCACCGGTACGATCGCCGCGATCAATACGGCCTTGCAAGGGCTGACTTATCGCCCGACTACTAACTTCGTCGGAGCTGCAAGTCTGACCGTCAATACAAGCGATCAGGGCTTCGTCGGATCAGGTGGAGCCAAAACCGATAACGACGTTGTGACCATTAACGTAGGCGCCGGCAGCGCCTTCAATTTCAATTCCGCGAGTTACTTCGTGGGTGAGAGCGACGGCGCGGTCATCGTCACCGTGACCCGCAACGGCGATCTGTCTACGGCGGCCTCGGTCAAGTACGCCACCAGCAATGGCACGGCTACCGACCGTTCCGATTACGGAGCGACCTTCGGTACCTTGCAGTTTGCTGCCGGCCAGTTCAGCACGACATTCCCGGTCCTGATTAATGAAGACTCGCTGGTCGAAGGGAACGAGACCTTCAACCTGACGCTCTCCAATCCTCAGGGCACGAACGTAGCGTTAGGTCTGCAATCGACTGCTGTGGGAACGATTGTCGACAACGCTACTGAGCCGGCGACCAATGCCATCGACGACACGGGTAAATTCGTCGAGCAGCATTATCACGACTTTCTTAATCGTGAGTCTGACCCCGCGGGCTTCGCCTTCTGGGTCAACAACATCGATTCGTGCGGCGCCAACGCAGGGTGCCGCGAGGTGAAACGAATCGACACTTCGGCTTCGTTCTTCCTTTCAATTGAGTTCCAGCAGACGGGATTCCTCGCGTACAGGACGTACGCGGCAGCTTTTGGTACCACGCGCGTAGCTGGCACGGTGCCCCTTACGAACCAGGAATTCCTGACCGACACTCAACAGTTGGGGAACGGAGTGATAATTGGCAACGCCGGCGCAGATGCGCAGTTGGAAGCGAACAAGGTTGCTTACTTCAACCAGTTCGTGACGCGCCCTGAATTTGTCGCCAAATACCCCGGTGCAAATAGCAATGAGTCATACGTGGACAGCCTGCTGGCGACCGCTGGATTATCGCCGAGCCAGGTGCGACTGTTCGTCGTAAATCTGACGAATAGCCAGGAGGTCCCGCCCACCGTTCCGACGCTATCAGGCGGCGGCGCGCGACCGGCATCGTTCGGCACCGCGCGTTTCCGTTTCAACGACGCGCAAACGACGTTAACCATGACCGCGACGATCAACAACATCGACGTGGCTAATGCACAGACGCCGGACACGAACGATAATCTTTTGAATGCCCACATTCATGCCGGACCAACCGTAGCGCCCGGCGTTAATGGCCCAGTCGTCTGGGGCTTCTTTGGAGCTCCGTTCAATGACAACAATCCGAACGATGCGACCGCCACGCCTACCGTAGGCGGAGTTGGCGGCACGTTCACGGGCAAGTGGGATGCGCCGGAAGGCAACGGCACGACGCTGGCCGCGCAATTGGCGAACCTGCGAGCGGGACGCGCTTACATTAATTTCCACACCGTACAATTCACCGGTGGCGAAATTCGTGGCAACTTCCCGGCAGAGGACGCATTCCGCAATGCGCTGGTCGCAGGACTGAATAACGGGACCTTAACGCGGGCCCAAGTCTTGAGACAGGTCGCAGAGGCAGAAGAACTCGGCTTGAGGGAGTCCAACCGAGCGTTCGTGTTGATGCAGTACTTCGGCTACCTGAGAAGGAATCCGAACGATGCGCCGGACGCGGACTTCAGCGGCTATAACTTCTGGCTGAACAAACTGAACACCTTTAATGGCGACTTCCGGGCGGCGGAGATGGTGAAGGCTTTCATCACCTCAATCGAGTACCGCAAGCGCTTCGGCACTAACTAATCAAGTCGATTGCCTGGCTGCCTCTTTTTTGAGGTAGCCGGACAATTCGGCTCTCAAACAAACGAGCGGCGTAGCCACGGGCTACGCCGCTCTGTTTTACTGGTACCGATTTACCTATTAGATTCCCAGCACGTCGATCAGATCCTGCACCGCGGCCGCGCTCTTCTGCAAAGCGATCCGCTCTTCGGCCGTCAAAGTAATCTCGATTACTTGTTCGATTCCGTTTGCGCCGAGTTTGCAGGGAACGCCGACGTACAATCCGTTAACGCCGTACTCGCCTTCGAGGTAGGCCGCGCAGGGAAGAATCTTTTTCTTGTCCTTCAGGATCGACTCAGTCATCTCGACGGCTGCAGCCGAGGGAGCATAGTAGGCTGATCCGGTTTTAAGCAGCGCCACGATTTCTGCGCCACCGCCTGCAGTGCGTTTGACGATCGCGTCGATCTGCTCTTGCGAGAGAAGTTCGGTAATGGGAATTCCTGCGCAGGTTGAATAACGCGGCAGCGGCACCATTGTGTCGCCGTGCCCACCCAGTACAAACGCGGTGACATTCTCAACTGATACATCCAGCGCTTCGGCGAGAAAACAGCGCATGCGCGCTGAGTCCAGGACGCCGGCCATCCCGATGACGCGATGCTTGGGAAAGCCCGATCGCCGCAGAGCTACCTGGCACATCGCGTCGAGCGGATTCGACACGATGATGAGAATCGAGTTTGGAGAGCGTTGGACTATCTCATCAACGACTTTACCGACGATGTCGGCGTTGGTTTTCAAAAGATCATCGCGGCTCATTCCCGGTTTGCGCGCCAATCCGGCCGTAATAATCACGACATTAGAATTGGTTGTTTCGTCATATCCGTTCGTGCCCGTAAGACGAACGTCAAAGCCTTCGACCGGCGCTGCTTCAGCCAGGTCCAGGGCCTTGCCTTGCGGCACGCCTTCGACGATGTCTACGAGTACGACGTCGCCCAATTCTTTCGCGGCCAGCCAATGTGCCGCCGTCGCGCCGACGTTACCCGCGCCGACCACAGTAATTTTGTTTCGTGTTCCCATGATTTCGATCCTTCTTATCGAGTGAGTTGTTAACCGCGTACTTACTCCCGCAAAGCGGCGCAAGTTATCAACGTGGATTATTATTTGAAGAAGGCGAGTCTAATTGGGCCGTTCCGATAGTGTCAAGGATGTATGAAAGCTGTCGCGTGGCCACCATTTGAACGACTTTGCGTAGCCCAGGCGTTTACGCCTGGGAAAGAAAACCGACGAGTTTTCAAAAAGCCCCATTAATGGGGCTTTCATGCAGCTTGCAGTTTCTCACCCAGGCGTAAACGCCTGGGCTAGGGAAAACGTTACGATGAAATTAGGTCGTCACTTGAAAGCCCGTCGAGTGCCTCCACTTGAAATCGTCGCATCGGATCTTTTTTAGCAAATGGCGGTCGAGATAATCCAATCAACTGTTCTATACTCTCTGCCGACTGATCAGCCCGAATGTTCGCTTACCATCTTATTAATCACCCATCAATCCGAGTCTAGGTTGGAGTCTCGCAACGTATGCTACAGGTCGTTCAAAGCGTCAGAAGTGGAAACCTGGAATTGGTAGAAGTGCCGTCGCCCGTACTTTTACCCGGCGGGGTGATTGTGCGCACCGCGGCGTCGATCATAAGTCCCGGCACCGAAAAAATGGTCATGGAGATGGCCAAGAAAACCCTGATCGGAAAAGCCCGGGAGAGACCAGATCTCGTTCGCCAGGTGATTTCCAAGGTGCGTACTCATGGAGTCGTAGCTACCTTTCAAAACGTCGTGGCAAAGATGGACAAGCCGCTGCCGCTGGGCTACAGCGCTGCCGGGGTCATCGAAGCTGTCAGTCCTGAAGTTCTCGATCTGAAGGTCGGAGATCGCGTGGCCATCGCCGGCGCCGGTTACGCCAGCCATGCCGAAATAAATTTCGTGCCTCGAAACCTGACCGCGTTGATTCCGGATGGCGTTTCATTCGAAGAAGCTGCGTATTCAACAGTAGCCGCGATTGCCATGCAAGGTGTGCGTCTGGCGCGCCCGGAGTTGAGCGAGGTGGTCGTCGTCAGCGGTCTGGGCTTGATCGGTTTGATTGCGGTCCAACTGCTGAAAGCCAGCGGCTGCCGCGTGCTGGGAATCGATTTCAACAAAGACAAAGTCGATGCCGGATTGCGCCTGGGAATGGATGAGGGAGTCGTTTTGCCGGATGACGATGCGCATCGCGCGGTCGACCGCTTCAGCAGAGGGCGCGGCGCAGATTTGACGATTATTACTGCCGCGACCACGAGCAACCAGCCAATTGAACTGGCGGGCGAGGTGACGCGACGCAAAGGCCGCATCGTAGTCGTTGGAGCGGTGGGACTGAATATTCCGCGCGATGTTTATTACCGGAAAGAGCTTGAGGTCAGGGTTTCAATGTCATACGGTCCCGGCCGCTATGATCGTTCCTACGAAGATGGTGGCCTCGATTATCCATTCGACTACGTGCGCTGGACCGAGGGTCGCAACATTGAATCTGTTTTGGATTTGATTAGTCGCGGACAGTTGGACGTGCGCTCGCTAACTACGCACCGCTTTCCCGTGGATAAAGCTCCGGATGCGTATCAGGTGATTGAGAAGGGAAGCGAGTCTTACATCGGAATTTTGCTCGACTATGACCTGAATAAGCCGCAACAAAAAACCATAACGGTTGGGCCGGCGATTCAGGCAAAACAAGTGGAGCGATTGGGGATTGGTTTCGTCGGGGCCGGCAACTATTCATCAGTTCACCTGCTGCCGCATTTGAAGAAGCATGCAAGTGTGCAACTTCTCGGGCTGGTTTCGGCGACCGGCCTCAACGCCAAACTGAAAGCCGAAAAATTTGGTTTCTCTTATTGCACCACCGAAATCAAGCCGGTGCTTGATGACCCGGCGATTGACGCGCTGTTTATTGGAACGCGGCACAGCACCCACGCTGAATTCACCGTGGCGGCGCTGGATGCCGGCAAGCATGTCTTTGTCGAGAAACCGATGGTGGTCAGCGAAGAACAACTCGATGCGGTGATCGATGCTTACGATCGGGCGAACCGAAAACAACCGACCGCTTTAATGGTTGGATTGAATCGGAGGTTTGCGCCGATGGTTACGGCGCTGAAGGAAAACTTTAACGCGAAAGATTGTTTGCAGATGATTTATCGAGTGAACAGCGGCGCGATTCCCACCTCGACCTGGTTGCACGAGCCCGATGAAGGATCCGGCATGTTAATCGGCGAGATGTCGCACTTTGTGGACGTGATGCAGTTCATCTGTGGCGAGCGGCCGGCGCGGGTGTTCGCCAGCGCGTTGTCGCTCAAGAGCCAAAAGTTTGCCGACCAGGATAATCTTTCGATCGTGATTTCTTTTGACGGCGGGTCAGTCGGGACACTTTGCTACAACACAGTAGGTAACGGCAAAGTTGGAAAGGAACGCCTGGAGGTGTACGGAGGCGGTCGCGTGGCAATCCTTGATGATTTTCGTTCGCTTGAAATTACCAACGCCGGCAAGTCGACTCGGACGAAATCCGCCAATCAGGACAAAGGTCAGCAACGCGAGGTCAACGAAACAATTGAAGCCTTCCGGACCAAAGGCGCGGCGCCGATTCCATTCCCCGAGTTGGTAGCCACGATGAAAGTCATTTTCGCCGCGCGGCAGTCGGCAGCATCTGGTGAGGCTGTCGCTGTAGATGTGCCGGGTTAAGCTCCGCAGGAGCAGAATGTTTATAGATACAGCGATTACAAACCAAGCTAAGCTCTGTAGGAGCGTAATAAAAGTACTACACATTGCGTTCCGGAGGTTTGAGCCGTGGACAGCCAGCCAGTCTATAAACATTTCATCCCTACGGGATTAACCTGTCTACGAAACTTTGTTAGAAAAACAAGATTTTTCCGGACTTGCTGCACGGAGAAGAATCACTTTTCGTGTCCGAAGAATTAATTTCAAAATCCGCGAGCGAACTGTCTGAGCTGATCAGATCGCGAATCGTTTCGCCGGTTGAAGTAATCGAATCCTACCTACAGCGCATCGATCAAATTAATCCGTCCCTGAATGCGATCGTCACACTCGCGCCCGACGTTTTGGATCAAGCGCGCGCGCGTGAACGCGAAGTAGCCGATGCCACCACACTTGGCCCACTTCACGGCGTGCCCGTAACCGTCAAAGACACGATAGCCACCGCGGGAATCACGTCGACTAGTGGCTCGCAGTTGTTAGTCCGATATCTTCCTGACGACGACGCTCCAGTGGTGACAAGACTTAAGCGCGCCGGGGCTGTCATCCTCGGAAAAACAAATACGCCGGAGATGGCCATCCCATACGAAACCGACAACCCCGTCTTTGGCAGGACGAACAATCCGAACGATCTGAATAGAACGGCGGGCGGATCCAGTGGAGGCGAAGCTGCGGCGATTGCTGCGCACGTCTCAGCCGCCGGGGTTGGCAGTGATCTCTCCGGCTCGATTCGCGTGCCGGCGCACTTCTGTGGCATCGCCGGTCTAAAACCTACGACCGGACGAGTGCCGATGGATGGCCACATCCCAGAGGCCTCTGGCACGCTGTCTCTAGGCGCGTGCATCGGTCCGATGGCCCGACGTGTAATTGATCTCTTATTACTTCTGAATGTCATGACGGATGCTCCGCACGCAGTAATTTCGGAAAGCGATTTCGTTGAACGGTCGAGGCAGCAGCTGCGTGGTGTCAGGGTCGCCTATTATTCCGATGATGGTGTCGCGCCGGTAACCGACGATACATCCAACGCGGTTGAGACCGCCGCAAAGGCTCTAACAGAAGCAGGTCTTCAAGTCAGGGCCGAACGACCGCCCGCAGTCTCAGAGGGTTCACGCTTATGGATTGAATTGTTTTCGCGGGCGGCCAGTGAGCAGTTGCGCGAATTCTACCGCGGAAGAGAAGAGGAAGCCGGGCCGCGTGTCGCATCCGTACTGCGCCAGCGACAAGAGAATCCGACGTTTGAAAATAAAATTGAAATGGCAGAGAGAACCGCTCGCGCTGTCATCGAACGTGAACGTCGCCGCGAAGAGCTTCTCAACTGGATGAAGACGACGCCGCTGATTCTGGCCCCGGTCGGCGCAGTTCCTGCGTTCGAGCACGGTGCGGACCGCGTCATAGTAAACCATGAATCGATCAGCACTTTTCGCGCATTCAGCTACTCACAAACCTTTAATGTTTTTGGATTCCCGGCGGTCTCAATCCCCGTTTCGCGTTCGTCCGAAGGGCTGCCGATAGGAGTTCAAATCGTGGGTCGGCCTTTCGAAGATGACACGGTCCTCGCGGCTGCCGCGATTATCGAACAATCATTTGTTGGACCGTTGTGAGAAGACACGTGTAACGCGCTACGCGTTTTCTGTAGCCCAGGCGTTTAGAGTGTGTGTCAAAACCCCGGGATCTCAGCGCCGAAGGCGCGAAATGTAATAGCCCAGGGCAACGCCCTGGGTTGG
>Ga0207653_10000021_pt1 | contig 127411 bp, 102 predicted proteins | sample KBSK5251metaG_FD_184341 | JGI IMG/M metagenome (GOLD analysis project Ga0207653, IMG submission 184341) | Corn, switchgrass and miscanthus rhizosphere microbial communities from Kellogg Biological Station, Michigan, USA - KBS K5-25-1 metaG... | ecosystem: Host-associated > Plants > Roots >... | reverse complement strand
TGCCGGCGCCAAACATCACACCCAGCGCCGGAGCGCTCAACCAGCTCAACTTTATTCGCGCGCCTGGGATCATCGACGACAATGACAGCTACACAACCCGTGTCGATTGGCAGGTGGGTTCCAATGACAGCGTATTTGTGCGGTACTCCAACGGGGACCGCTTCCGTTATCTGCCGGGCATCTTCGGCGGCATCCTTGACGGCACCAGTTCTTCGGCAAACGGACGTCTGTTCATGAAAGGCCAATCGGCTGCAATCGGATGGAACAGGACGCTGACAGTTCGAATGGTCAATGAGTTTCGTCTTGGCTGGGGCCGCAATGATTCCTTCGCGGCTCAGGATCCGTTCGGCCTGAATACGCTTGCGGAGTTTGGCTTCAAGGGCGTAGCGGACCTTCCGGGTGAGACTGGCGGGATCTCCGGTATAGATACTTCCGCGCGTGGCGGTACTCAAACGATTGGCGGTCAATCGGGATTCAGCCGCATTGGGTCACCGGACTTTTTGCCCAAGTATCAAAAGACCAACCAGTTTCAATGGACTGACACCGTCAGTCTTGCCTTAGGGGCTCATCAGTTCAAGTTCGGGGCTGAAGTACGCGCGCCGATGCGAAACATTTATCAGGACATACCGGCGGTGCGCGGTCAAATGACGTTCGATGGAAATCGCACCAACATCGGGTTGGGCGATTTTCTGCTTGGCTATCCCCAACAGCAGCAGCTCACCAATCTCGCCATAGTCGATCAGCGCCTGAAGATGTATTCCGGATTCGGCCAGGACGACTGGAAGATTACGCCCAGGCTGACAGCAAATCTCGGGCTGCGCTACGACTATGCCACCTGGCCGATGGAAGGCCGGGATAGAATGACAAACCTCGATCCGACAACGGGTCTGAAGTTCACACCTGCCAATTCACCGTTCGGCCGGGGGTTGGTCAAACCGGACAAGAACAACTTCGCGCCACGAATCGGGCTCGCTTATCAGCTAAATCAAAAGACCGTTATCCGCGCCGGGTATGGACGGTTCTTTATGAGCTTCGAACGCGCGGGCAGCGAGGATCAGTTGGCGCTGAATCTTCCGTTTCTGGTCAACAACCTGGTGGTGGCGTCGAGCGGCAGCACAACTGCCAACAACGCTCGATTAGCAACCGGATTCAACTTGTCACTGGATCCGAGTGCGATATTGAACGATGTCACCAAGGTACGCGGAGTCCGTCTTCGTGCGATCAACCCGGATTCGGTAGATGGCACCGTCGATCAATGGAACCTCGGCATCCAACGCGAATTAGGATCAAGTATCGTTGTCACGTGGGATTACGTGGGTACCAAAGGCACACATCTTTCGACCTTGCGGAATCTGAATCAGCCCTTCTTCAACTCCAATGGGACTGTGAAGAACGCGCAGGTGGGTGCTTCTTTTGTTCCGATTGTGCCTTATCCGGATCTCGGCCCGATCGAATACCGCGAGAACAACGCCAACTCGATGTATCACGGTATGGAGCTGTCGGTTGAGAAGCGCTTCAGCCGAGGCTTGTCCTTCCGAACTTCGTATACATTCTCGAAGTCAATCGACGAGGCGATGGAGCATCTGGCTGCCGGCACCACCGGGAGCTTCACTCAAAACCCCTTCAACGTTCTTGGCGAGCGCCGAGGCCCCAGCGATTTCGACGTGACCCATCGCTTTGTAGCGAGCTATCTCTACGAACTGCCGTTTGGCCGAGGCCGCGAGTTCCTGACAAGCGGCCCACTGTCCCACATCGTGGGCGGCTGGCGTCTCAGTGGACTTGCCAATCTGCGTTCGGGCCGGCCCTTCACAATCAAGGCTGGCTCAAACAACGGAGTCATCGGCGGGCCTCGAGGCGGCGGTCTCGTTAGTGCTTTTGCCGATTGCTTGAAGAACGGCGATCTGTCCGACAGCTCTACTCAAAGCATCGACAAGTGGTTTGACAACGTCCCGGGTTCTTCCTACGTCGCGCCCACTGCTCCCAATCCCACAAAGAACAATGCCGTCGAAGCGCGGCTCGGGAACTGCGGCCGCAACACGCTCCGTGGGCCGGATTACATCAACTTCGATATGGGGTTGGCCCGGACCTTTGATTACTTCGGTGAGGGCCGGCGGCTGGAACTTCGCTGGGAGATGTTCAATATGTTCAACACGCCTCAGTTTGGACTCCCCCAGAATGACATAACCAACGGTTCCGCGGGTCGAATCTCCACTCTGGCAGGCGACCCTCGGGTAATGCAGTTCGCGTTGAAGTTTGTCTTCTGATCGTCGTGAAGTTTGGCCTGGGAGCGCAGGCGTTCAGAGTACCGGACTTTAGTCGGGTAGTGGCTTGGCACTTCGACTACCTTATATTGACGGCACTACGCGCCTAAAGTCGGTACTCTGAACGCCTGCGCTCCCAGGAAATTCATAATGAGACTGTTTGCCCTGAAGCTATTTCTTACGGCGTTAACGCTGGCGAGTTTCTCCGCTCCCGCCTCGGGACAAAAATTGAAAGAACAATCTTTCAACGTGAAGGCCGAAGCGGAAGTCCTGCTCGATCTTACCGCCGATGCCCCGCGCACCTCGTGGGCGCTCGCGGGACGCGAAGCGGCGGTCGCAACGGTATTAGTCGATGGCCGATACAATCAGGATGTCTTTCTTTTTGCGGGCGAGCGAAGGTTCAACTATCGAGTGCTTCTCGGGCGGTTTCAACCGGGAGAGCACACACTTCGAATCGACTTAGATCGCAAACGGTCAGCCTCGAAAGCGGAGACCGTCGAAATTCAAGACGCAAAGATTTCGTTTGTCGGGCGAGGCACGGCGGAGTATCAAGCTCTCTCCCTCGCTCCTATCGTCTACGCGCGGCCAAACACGATCGGGAAGTTCACCGATATCCCGCTGCTCATGTGGTACGAGACCGAGCGAACCGGCCGGCTAACCACGTTTCGCTACAGCATCATTTTCACCAATGAAGACGGCGGCACCCAGACAAGCGCGCTGATGGCTCGATGGGGGAGGACCACTGACATCGAGTGGATCTATGAAGTTCAGATCGATGCCGATGGAAGAACAAAGTCCGCGACGTTTCAAGGCGTCGAGCACAAGACCCAGAACTTCAAAGGCCGCGAAGAGAATGGGCATCCCGCGCTTTACGTTGTCTCAGACAATAACAACGTCGCGGATCACGGTGATTCCGAGATGATGTTTCGGCCGCGGCCTGTTCCGTTTGATCTGACTCACAGATCCCGCGAAGAAATCATGGATCGCAATCCGTGGATCTATCCGGTGATGGCGGCGGAGCTCGAGCGTGAAGGCAAGATTTCGGAAGCGAGCCGCGGCGGGAATCAAATGGCGGACCCGCGTCACTATCTTTACATCGACGCATCGTCCGAGTTGCGGGACACGGCGCTCATCTTCGCCGCTAAGCTCAAAGGGAATCCGAAATGGTACGAGTCGGATCTCGGGATCAATTATTACAGAATCGATCGAAGCGAATATTTTCGAACGACGGTCAGGTTGCCGGCGGGAACCACGCTCAATCAGATCGAGCGGATCGCAGTGCGTTGTGACGCCGCAGGAAACCCTAAAAGCGGCGACGAGATCAAGAAGCTCGCGGCGGCCGAGTGTGCGTTGAGCACGATGAATAAGGCCTTCATGCTCGACGCCCGTTTTACACCCGGGCGCTCGCTGGCGCTTCACGTGAAGCCCGTCAAGTTGCGAATCGGAGAGGCGGTCGAAGTGTACGAGCGGCGTGGTGCTCGATAGGCGACTGGCTGCCTATGCCACAAAGGCGCAAGGACAATAAGCAGCACGAAGTGTCCGGTGACTTGCTTAGTGCAGCTTAGCGCCTTGGTGGCCTGGTGGCGAAACGGCATTTCACACATATTCAATTCTAGGTGGCGATCCTAATGGAGATTCAACTATGAGCGAAGCGATGCAGGCGATAGTCTTTCACGGACCAGGTCATTGGGCGCTGGAAGAGTTTCCGCGGCCGAGCGTTCAAGCCGCAGACGATGTGTTGCTGCGCGTCGATCGCGTGAGTATCTGTGGCACGGATATCCATATTCTCGCCGATCCTCCCGGTCACCCCGCGACGCCGGGAAGCATTCTGGGCCACGAATACGTCGCCACGGTCACGGATATCGGCGATAATGTGATCAACGTAAAGCCGGGCGATCGCGTGGTGATCGATCCCAACATCACCTGCGGGCTATGCCAGTATTGCCGAATGGGACTCACGAATGTTTGCGAGAACATGACGTCTCTCGGAATCTTTCGCCACGGCGGACTCGCCGAATTCAATCTCGCGCCCGCAAAGGCGCTGCACAAAATCAGCCGCGATGTTCCGGCCGAACGAGCGTGTCTTGCCGAGCCGCTCGCTTGCGTGTGGCATGCGTTTGAAAAAACCAGTTTCCTGCCCGGTGAAAGCGTGGCGATTCTCGGGGCTGGTCCCATTGGCCTCCTGTTCCTCATGCTTTTCAAAAGCGCCGGAGCCGGAAAAATCTTTGTCGTTGAACCGACTGAGTTTCGCCGGCAGACGGCCGAGCGTCTGGGCGCCGACGCAGCGATAAACCCAAAGACCGAAGACGCCGCCGCCGCGGTGAAAGCCGCAACCAGAGTTGGCGTAGATGTGGTCGTGGACGCGGCGGGCAGTCTGCTTCCGGAAGCTCTCGAAACTGTGAGGCGAGGCGGCCGCGTGATTCTGTTCGGCGTCAATCAGCACGCCGAACGCAGTTTGAATCAGTATGCGATCACACGCTACGAAGCTTCGATCCTCGGGTCTTACATTCAGCGGACGGCGTTTCCGAAAGTCGTGCGAATTCTGGAAGCCGGTCTGTTGCCGGTCGAGAATTTGATCACTCATCGCTTGAGGCTCAATCAGGTAGGCGAGGCGCTTGAGGCAATGCGCGTAGGGGAAGCGATTAAGGCAGTTGTCGAGCCATAGACCTCTGCGCTCCTCCCCGACCTCTGCGGTGAAGATCCGGATTGAACCGCAGGGGGCGCAGGGGAACGCAGAGAAGACTGAATACTCTTATGCATGATCCCCAACCGCTCCTGGAAATGACGAACATCACTAAGGCGTTCAGCGGAGTCACCGTGCTTGACGACGTGAGCTTCGAAGTGCGCCGCGGCGAGGTCCACGCGTTGATCGGCGAAAACGGCGCGGGCAAATCGACGCTCATGAAGATCGTCACCGGACTCTATGAAGCCGGCCGGGGTGAGATTTTTTGGAAGGGCGATCCGGTCGAGATCAAAACTCCGCATCAGGCTCATGACCTCGGAATCAACATCGTTCATCAGGAACTGATGCTCGTTCCGCAATTGAGCATCGGTGAAAACGTTTTTCTGGGTCGTCATCCGGTGGGAAGCGGATTATCGCGATGGGTGCGTTGGGGAGATATTAATCACCAGGCAAAAAACTTGCTCGAAGGATTGGGACATCCGCTTGATCCCAAGCGCACGGTCGGCGAGTTGAGCATAGCCGAGCAGCAACTTGTCGAGATCGCGCGCGCCCTGGCGTTCAGCGCTGAGCTCATAATCATGGATGAGCCAACCTCGCCGCTTTCGGAGCATGAGACCGCTCGGCTCTTCCAAACCATCTCTCAACTGAAAGCGCGCGGTGTCAGCGTCGTTTACATCTCCCATCGGCTCAAAGAGATTCACCAGGTAGCCGATCGAGTCACCGTCCTTCGCGACGGGCGGCATATTGCGACCAGACCTATCTCCGAAACCACTACTGACGATCTTGTGCGATACATGGTCGGGCGCGAGATCGGCGAACAGCGCTCCGTGGACACATCGTCATGCGAAGGTGAAGAAGCGTTGCGGGTCGAAGGATTGACCGCGAGCGGGAAGTTCACCGACATCAGTTTCAGCGTTCGTCGCGGTGAGATTGTAGGACTCGCGGGACTCGTTGGAGCGGGACGCACCGAGCTTGTCGAAACTCTATTTGGCGCCGGCGAAATCGAATCGGGAGCCATCTATCTCGAAGGTCAACCAGTCACGATCAAGACCCCAATCGATGCAGTGAAACACCGGCTCGCGCTTGTGGCCGATGATCGCAAAGCGAAAGGCCTGGTGCTCGGCGGGAGCGTTCGCTTCAACGTCGCGCTTGCTGCGCCGAAGAAGTTTGCGCGCTATGGAATGTTTCTGAATTCGGTTCGAGAAAAAAAAGTGGCCAACGCGCTCGTGCGCGAGTTGCACCTCAAGACTCCCAGTGTGGAACAACATGTAATGTACCTGAGCGGAGGCGGCCAGCAGAAAGTCGTGCTTGCAAAGTGGCTGTCCGCCGATTCAAAGGTCTTCATCCTCGATGAACCGACGCGCGGAATAGATGTCGGATCGAAGGCCGAGATCTATGACTTGATTCGAAGATTGGCCGCGCGCGGCGTGGCGGTTCTTTTTGTCTCATCGGAACTCGAAGAAATTCTGAGCCTTGCCGATCGAATTCTAGTGATGCATCGGGGGCGAATCACCGGTGAACTTGCTCGCAAAGACGCAACCGACGAATTGATTATGAAGCTTGCGACCGGAGGAGATGTCCACTGAACATTCACGACGCCGCTGCCACAGTTACTCAAGAACCGCCGCCGATCGGGACGCCGAAGGCGCCTCCCGCGCAAGGCTGGCGTCGTGCAGGCAGCAGCGTGATGCGGCGATTTGCTCCGTTGCTTGGGCTCGTCGTAGTGTCGGCGATTTTGAGTTTCCTCTCGCCGTACTTTCTGACTTTTGACAATCTCATAAACGTCTTTCGGCAATCGTCCGTCAACGCTCTTCTCGCGCTGGGGCAGTTACTCGTGATCATCACCGCTGGCATCGACCTGTCGGTAGGCTCGATCCTGGGACTCGCGTGCGTGCTGGTGGCGATGATGCTCAAAGCAGGCGTGCCCTGGCCTGTGTGTATTGCGGCGGGAGTCTGCGTAGGCACGGCGTTGGGGATGATCAACGGGCTGCTGCTGACAAAGCTTCGGCTGCCTCATCCGTTTATTCCCACTCTGGGAATGATGAACGTCGCCCGAGGTCTTGCCTTTGTTATTTCAGGAGGCTTTCCAATTTCGGAACTGCCGGAAGGATTTCGTTTCTGGGGCGCTGGTACGATTGCATACATTCCGGTGCCGGTGATTCTGGTTGTCGCGGTTTATGGGCTGTTTCATGTTTTTCTCACGCGCACGACGCTTGGACGCGACGTTTACGCGATTGGCGGCAACAAGCAGGCAGCGCTGTTCTCGGGCATCCCAGTCGACCGGCGATTGACGATGGTGTACGCGATAAGTGGTGGACTGGCGGCGCTGGGCGCAGTCGTCCTCGCGGGCCGCTTGAACTCGGGTTTTCCGCTTGCGGGAGACGGCGCCGAGCTTGATGCGATTGCCGCGGTGATCATCGGCGGAGCGAGCTTCTTTGGCGGCGTCGGAACGGTGTGGGGAACGCTGATCGGCGCGCTGATCATGGGAGTCTTGCGAAACGGATTGACTCTCTTGAACGTGTCGCCTAACTGGCAAAAGGTTGTGATTGGCGTGGTCATCGTCGCGGCGGTCTGGATCGACGTACTCCGCCAGCGCACATCCACCAAACGCAGGCTGGTCAGAAAATGAGGAGAAGATATAAATGCGAAACAGACTATCGATTCTTTGCGTCGCGATGATTGCGGTGATGTTGTTTCTTGCGGCCGGATGCAATCGCACTGATGCAACGCGCAAGCTGCGAATCGTGATCGTGACGAAGGCGCTCGACAGCGAATTCTGGCAGACGCTCAAGAGCGGCGCCGAAGAAGGGGCGCGCCAGCATCCCGACGTGGAGTTGTCGGTGCTGGCTCCTGAGCGTGAGATCAATATCGATCAGCAGGTTTCAATTCTCGAAGATCAGATTCTGAAAAAGGTCTCGGCTCTCGCCGTTGTGCCCGGTGGAATTGCTGAAGTAACTCCGGTGCTCGACAAGGCTAAAGCCGCGGGTATTCCAGTGCTGATCGTGGACAACGACACACCGTGGCCGGGCAAGCTCTGCTACATCGGGACGGACAATCGCGTGGGTGGAAAGCTTGCGGGCGACTACCTTGTGAAGATTCTCGGAGGCCACGGCAAAGTGGCGATCATTCGGGGCGTGCTTGGAGTAGTTTCGCACGACGACCGCGTCGCGGGGTTTCAGGATGCGCTCGCGGCGGCGCCCGGGATTCAACTTGTCACAATTCAGCCAGCCAACAGCGAGCGTGCGTTGGGACTGACGGTGATGGAGAACCTTCTCACTTCTCACCCCGATTTGAACGCGGTGTTTGCTACTAACGATCAAATGGCGCTCGGCGCAATGGAGGGAGTTGCCGCCCAGCACTTGAGCGGAAAGATTTTCGTGGTCGGGTTCGACGCGGGCAAGGAAGCCGTGCGCGCGGTGAAAGCGGGAACGATCAGCGCGGTCATCGCTCAGTATCCGGCGAACATGGGCAAGCAGGCAGTCGAAGCTTCGATCAAGGCAATTCAAGGCCAGCCAATCCCAAAAGTAATCGATACCGGTACTGCTTTGGTGACAAAAGAAAATGCCGACGAGTTTTTGAAGTGATCTCTTTGTTTAGAGTACAACCTTCAGGTTGCTTTGATGATGGTCAGGCAAGCTAAAGCTTTTACTCTGAACTCAAATCAGGAGCAAGGTGAAAATTAGGATCGGAACAGCCCCGGTGAGCTGGGGCATCATGGAAGTCGAAGGCTGGAACGGCCAGGCACCTTACGCTAAGGTGCTCGACGAAATGGCCGAAGCCGGATACGAGGGAACCGAGCTGGGTCCTTATGATTACTTGCCGTCTGAACCGGAGCGCTTGCGAGAGGAATTATCATCACGCGGTCTTCGGATGGTATCGGCCTTTGTTCCACTAATGCTCGCCGAGCCGGACCGCCATGACGCTGCGTTTCAGGAGGCGATCAAGGTGGCCGAGCTTCTGGCAAGCGTGGATGCCCGGCTCATCGTTCTGGCGGGCGAAATGGAACAGTCGCGAATGCTGATGGCGGGACGCGTAAACGAAGAACGCGATGGCATGAGTAAGCAACATTGGGATGACACGGTCGAGATTGTCTCTCGAATCGCGCGAGCGTGCGCCGAGTTCGGGGTCTCGACCGCGTTTCATCATCACGCTGGTACGTTCGTCGAGACGCCTAACGAAATCGCTCGGCTATGCGAGAACACCGATCCGAGCTTGATCGGTCTTTGCCTGGACACGGGTCACTATCTTTATGGCGGCGGCGATCCGGTGGAAGCGGTGAAGAAGTATGGCTCGCGAATTTGGCATCTTCACTTGAAGGATGTTCGATTGCCGGTGCTCGAATCGGTGCGCCGAGACGGGCTTGGGTTTCTTGAAGCGGTTCGCCGCGATATTTTTTGTGAGCTCGGTGAAGGCGCGGTGGATTTTCCGAGTATCAAAGAAGGACTCGCGAGTTGCGACTATGATGGTTGGGCGATTGTCGAACAGGATGTGGACGCCGACCAGCCAGGGGTTCAGCCTTTTGAAAGCGCAGTGCGAAGCCGGCGTTATCTCCGAGAGAGGATCGGGCTTTAAGCGGCGGCCCGCCGTTCGTAGTCCGGCCTTCAGGCGGAAGTTCGTAAGCAATGTTTCGCTGTCCCAGGTACAAACTTCCGCCTGAAGGCCGGACTACAAACGTCTCTTAGCTGGCCGGTGTAGTCCTGAGCAGCGCGTTTAGCTCCTCGAGCGTTGGCAACGCGGTTCGCGCTCCAATCGCGCGGCACTTCAAACCGGCGATTGCGTTTGCGACTCTCAAAGTCTCTTCAACAGACAGTCCCGCGAGCAGCCCGTAGATGAATCCGCCGTGAAATGCATCGCCGGCCCCGGTCGTGTCCTTGCAATCGACAGTGAAGGCGGGCGAGTAGATGTACTCATCGCGAAAGTACGCAAGAACACCTTCTTTGCCTAGCGTAGCCGCAACAAACAGCGAACCTGTCATCTCTGACAATTTCTTTAGCGCGGTGCGCAAGTCACTCTCCTCGGTCATTCGCAGCGGGAAGCTCGTCGACGAAATCAAGAAGTCAATCAGCGGCATCAACTCTTCCGCGCCCGGATAGATGTTATCGATATCGAGTACGGTTGGGATTCCCGCGTCGCGTGCGTACCGGGCCGCGGCAATCGAAGCGGCAACGTTGTGACCGTCGAGAAGCAGGACTCGTCCCGAAGTGACCGCCGCTTGATCTACTTCATCGGGCGAGATCATCAGTCTCTCGTCGCGATGCCAGATGACTGTTCGCTCGCCGCTCGCCTCGTCAATCACGATAAAAGCAATTTGACTGTCGGCGCCGTCGGCCACGGTCAAGCCGCCGCACTCAACGCCTTCGGACACGAGTGAATGAATTTGAAACCGGCCCAGATCGTCGGAGCCTATCTTGCCAATGTAGCGCGCGCGCATGCCCAACCGCGCGAGAGCGACCATCGCGGTCGCGCACTGGCCGCCGGGCGCAAGCGTGTGTGAGAGCAGAGGAACTTTGCTGTTGAATCCGGGATAGTGCGGGACAACGATGAGATGATCCGCTGCGTTGAGTCCGAGAGCTACGGCGTCGAAAGGTTTACCAGCCGGTAACTCAATTTCAAATTCCATAAATCAGTAGTCCGTAGTCCGTAGTCCGTAGTCGGTAAGCAGAAACGCAGCATTTCTGAGTAGCTTCTGCCTATTGACTACTGACTACGGACTATTTACTACGGACTAACGCCTTTTCAGTGAGCCTGGCTGACCGCATTGTTGGTGAGCAAGCGCACTTCAACGCGGCGGTTCTGCATTCGGCCTTCCTTGGTTTCGTTGTCTGCAACTGGCCGGCTGATACCGAAGCCCAGGATCGACATCCGAAAGAGAGGAACGTTGTGCTGTTCGGCCATGTAGCGTTTCACTGCTTCGGATCGGGCCTGGCTCAAGCGCTCGTTCAGATCGGCCTTCCCCTCCGCGGAAGCGAAGCCCTGAATTTCGAGCAGGAATCCGTTCCGGTCCTTGATCTGGCTTGCGAGTTCATCGAGCGAGGCGGTGGCCTCTGGGAGCAGATCGGATTTACCGGCTTTGAACTGAATAGTCACAGTTTTTTGAACTGTGTATTTGTCGAGGCTTGTGCGGAGATCCGAAACCGTTTGCTCGACACCGGTTACACGGGTGTTGGCTTGCTCGGCTGACGACGCCGCGCGATCGGCTTGCTGTTGGGCGCGATCGGTCTTCTGGCGGACCTCGTCGATGTCGCGGCCCAGCTTGCCAAGGTCCTGAGTGTTACGTCTCGACGTTTCTTCCAGTTCGCCGGTGCGGCTTTCGAGCGGTGTCGCGCGTTCATTCACGCGATTGCGCACGTACTTTTTCGTCGCGCAAGCGTTGCCAAGCAGTACCGCAGCCACAATACAGGCCGCAGCCATCGCTTTAAACTTCATAAGGGGAGCCTCCATATTTGTTGATTTGCATTCTGAGGCAAAGGCGCGCGCGGTCAGCACGAACTGAGAGGCGCTTCGGATGATGACGTTTGCCGTTATGTTCCCGTCTAACTTATACTTTTCGTCAGCGACGCTAGAGTTAATACACGAAAAACGTTTGGGGAGTCAAGAAGTCGATGAGACACCTTTTTGTCGTTTCAATAGCAATTCTCGGGCTCGCGGCGGGCTCGGCAAGCGCGCAGACGTGTACCGCTCCCGAACTCATTTGCAAGGCAGCTTCGAATCAGGACCGTTCGCTTTACTTTCGAGATCACTGCCGCTACGAACAGAGAATCCATATCGAGCGCTTCAAATCGAAGGGCGACAAAGAGTCCACCGAAGAGATTCGCGATACTACCGTGACCGTTGAACCCGCAAAGAAACCGGATAAGACCGGAGACACGCCGGTCATGGTTCGAGTCGTTGCCGATACCGACAAAAAAGGCAATCCGAAAAACAAAATCAAAGAAGATGAACCCACGTTGCTTTCATTCGGAGCAGTATGGGACGTGGCCTTCTTTCCGCTATTGCCCGAGCGCATCAAGTTTTACAACTTTCAAGAAGTAGTCGCCGAGCGGAAGAACGAACGCTGGTTTCGCTTTGTGCCGCGGGCCGATGTGACTACCGAGGCGCTCGCGTCGGGCATCGTTCAACTCGACCCCCAATCAGGCGAGGTAATGACCATCAAAATCGAAGGTCTGTACAATCTCGAAGTGCTCGACAAAGAAGCAGCCAAGATGAAGACATTCAACGCGACTATTGATTACAACCAATACGAAGGCACCCTGCGAATGCCGACGCTTGCGAGCGGCGCAGGTGCTTCGGGGATCCGCCGCTTCGAAGGCAGTTTTAAGTTCAGGTTTGAAGAAGGAAAATACGTGCCTCTCTACAAGCTTGAGTAGCGGCGGTGTTCCGTGAATGAGAGGCGCTGCTATCTATGACAGTGCGCAAGTTTGATAATTGAGCGATGCCGACAATTCTGAGAATTGGCTCATTCCGATTTCATTTCTATTCAGATGAACGCAATGAACCTTCCCACATTCATGTCGCAACACCTGACGGAGAATGTAAGTTTTGGCTGGACCCTATCTGTCTGGCGAGGAACAAGGGCGTTTCGCCGCGTGTTGTTCGACAGATTGAAAAGCTGGTCTTCGAGAACCAAATCTTTTTGAGGGAACGATATGATGAATACCACAATCGTTGAAAAGGCTAAGAGCGTTGAACCGGCTGCGATCAGGGTCTGGGTAGAGAGCCGAACCATTTTTCTTGAGCTGACAGACGGCCGCATTATTGGTTTTCCCGCGGACCGGTTTCTAATCCTGAAGGCCGCAACCGACGAGCAATTGAAAGAGGTCACTCTGCGATTGGACGGATATGCTCTACGATGGGAGTCGTTGGACGAGGACATTACGGTTCCTGGTGTTGTTGCCGGGAACTTCCAATTATCCTTAGAGGGAGAATTGGTAGAGTCGTAGTCGCGCAATTCATCCGCACTGATCGTAAAGCGATCTTCGCATCGGGGAATCGGTCTTTTATCCAATGGAGCTTGCTGAGAAGTTATTAAACCTGCCAACGCAACCGGGCTGTTATCTCTTTCGCGATAAGAAAACAAAGATCATCTACGTCGGTAAGGCGAAGAACCTTCGCAATCGCGTCCGCCAGTACTTCCACTCAGACCGGGCGAGCGAGTACAAGACCGGCGATCTGATCGCGCGAATACACGACGTCGATCTGATCGTCACCGACAACGAAATCGAAGCGCTCGCGCTGGAATCCAACCTGATCAAGAAGCACAAACCGATCTTCAATGTGCTTCTCAAGGACGACAAACAATATCCACACATCAAGGTGACCAACGAGCGCGCGCCCCGTGCGATGATCGCGAGAAAGATCCTCAAGGACGGCGCGCAGTACTTCGGGCCGTTCCTGCCTATCTCACTCGCGTGGAACACACTCGATCTGATCAACAAGCAATTCCAGCTACGCACATGCACGATGGAGATTGACGGTAAGGCCGACCGTCCGTGTTTGGAATATCACATCAAGCGCTGCCTTGGCCCCTGCGTGAGCCGCTTGTGTTCGATCGAACAATACGATGAAGCAGTGCGCGACGTGAACCTGTTGCTGCAGGGGAAGACATCGGATCTCGAGGCTGATCTGAAGGGCCGAATGCACGAGGCGTCGGATGAGCTGCGGTACGAAGCGGCCGCGCGCTATCGCGATCAGCTCAAGACGATTCAAAAACTCGGCGAACAACAGAAGGTGATGGTCATCTCGCGCGATGACATCGACATCTTCGGCTACTATCGCGAAGCGGCGCTCGTCGCGTTGTCTCTTTTTACGATGCGCGAAGGAAAAGTCGTCGGCAAACGCGAATTCTACTGGGAAGACATCGCCGACCCGTTTGATCCCGCAGCGTTCATCGGACAGGCGCTCAAGCAGTACTACACGGCAGGCGACTATGCTCCGGGCGAGATATACGTGCCGGTCGATTTCGAAGATCGCGAACTGCTCGAGGAATATCTCAGCTTGCAACGCGGCCGGCGGGTTCACATCTTCTCGCCGCAGCGCGGAGTCAAGCGAGATTTGATTGACCTTGTAGAAAAGAACGCGCGGTTGAATTTCGATCAGCGTTTTCGCATGCAGCGGCCGGACATGCAGAAAGTGCTGGACGACCTCCGTGAGGTACTTGAACTACCGACTGTTCCGGATCGCATCGAGTCGTTTGATATCTCGAACATCCAGGGCGCTGAGAACGTCGCCTCAATGGTCGTGTGCGAACACGGGGCGATGAAGAAATCAGATTATCGCAAGTTCAAGGTTCGTTCGGTCGAGGGACGAGCCGATGATTTTCAATCGATGTACGAAGTCGTCGGCCGCCGCTATGCGAGATTGCTGCGCGAGAACAAACCGCTTCCCGATCTGGTTTTGATCGACGGTGGGAAGGGCCAGCTTGCGGCTGCCGCGCGAGCGTTGCACGAGTTGGGTCTTGAAGCTCTGCCGACGGCGTCGATCGCTAAGCGTGAAGAGCTCTTGTTCGTCAAAGGGCGAGAGGAGCCGATTCGAATCGATCATCATTCGCCGGTGTTGCATTTGATTCAGATGATCCGCGATGAGACGCACCGGTTTGCGATCACCTATCACCGCCAGCGCCGAACGATGCGCGACTTCGAAAGCGAGCTGACATCGATCCCGGGCGTGGGCGATAAGCTGAAGGCGCGCCTGCTTCGAAACTTTGGGAGTTTGAAGCGCGTCTCGGAAGCGAGCTTCGATGAATTGAAGCCCTTCGTCGGCGCTCGGGAGGCCCGGCGAATCGTCGAGCATTTTGCGAACATTCGCGCCTCTGAACTCGAATTGAAAGAAGGCGCTGCCGCGGATCGGCGGGCATAAGCTTTCAGGTTTGAATGTCACCTCGGGTTGTGTTGTATACTCTGGCCCGCGGCACTAATCTTATGATGAAACTCAAAGCTATGACGAGGAACTGAACGCCTTCTTTGCGATTGAACCGAGAGATGGAAAGCCCGGAATACCAACCAACTCAATCGGGATTGCTAAAGCCGGACACCTATCAACGACTCGTGCGCGCCCGCGAGTTCATCGATAGCTCGTACCAGTTGCCTTTAGATCTCGAACAGATTTCCAGAGCGGCGTGTTTATCCCGGTTTCATTTCCTGAGGCTCTTCCGGACCGCGTTCAATAAGACTCCCCATCAGTACCTGACCCAACGCCGAATAGAGAAGGCAAAGGAGCTTCTCTCCTCGAGCAGGTTGACTGTCACCGATGTCTGCTTTGAAGTGGGGTTCGAGAGTCTCGGCTCGTTCAGCAGTTTGTTTCACAAGCACGTCGGCCATCCACCCATCACCTATCGCGCGCAAGTCTATGAACGACGGCTCCAGGTGCGACGCAAGATTCCAGGCTGCTACCTGATGATGCACGGCATCGCGAGCGCACTTCCAAAAGCAAATTAGCAATTTTGGAGAAGCACGAGTTTCAAGACCTGTCGTATCCTGCTCGCACCACAAAGGAGTGAATTATGATTACGAAGATGTCACACGCGACAGTGTATGTGCTGAATCAGCAAGAGGCGCTCGAATTCTACACAAACAAGTTGGGCTTCGAAGTCCGAACCGACGCGACCATGGAAGGTGGATTCCGATGGCTGACCGTTGGGCCAAAGGATCAGCCGGACTTCGAAATAGTTTTGATGGAGCCAAAGCCTGGTTTCATGCTCGATGAAGCGACGGCGAATCAATTGCGAGAGCTTGTGAAGAATGGCAAGCTCGGTGGCGGCGTGTTCGACACGGACGATTGCCAGGCCACCTATGAAGAACTGTCGGCCAAAGGAGTAGAGTTCCAGGGTCCTCCGGAGACGCAGTCATGGGGAATCGCAACCGTCTTCAAAGACAATTCCGGGAATTGGTTCAGCCTCAGCCAGCATCCGGAAGATTGAAGCAAATGCTTGCGACGGAGAGGAGGTGTTTATGGCCCGCGAAGCGGCCAGCAAAAGCAAGTCGATCTATGGCGTTCATCCCGCCGTCGAAATGGTTAGGAAAGCGATTCAGGATCTTCCGGTCAAAACTGGAAGAAGCCTCGACGAATGGGTGAAGCTGATCAAGAAGTCCGGGCCGATGACCGAGAACGAACGTCGTGAATGGCTGAAGACTGAACACGGGCTCGGGACCAATTATGCGGGATGGCTTGCCGAGAGAGCCGAGGGCAAGGGCGAAGACGGTGATCCCGTAGCTTATCTGCGAGCCGCCGAAGGCTACGTCGAGAAAATGTTCGCCGGACCAAAGGAGTCGTTGCGTCCGATTTATGATGCACTTCTCAAACTTGGGCTGAATGCCGGAAAGGACGCTAAGGCGTGCCCGTGTCAGACCATCGTTCCGCTGTATCGCAATCACGTGTTCGCCCAGATCAAACCAACGACCCAAACACGGATCGATATGGGCTTCGCGTTGAAAGATATGAAAGCGACCGGGCGGCTGATCGATACCGGCGGCTTCGCAAAGAAGGATCGCATTACGCATCGAATTGGGATTACGTCGGTCAACGATATCGACGACGAGGTGAAGCACTGGCTCAAGATGGCATACGACCTTGATGCTTAGGATTCGTGAGCGGACGCTTGATTGAGAATTGAGGATTTGAGATTTGACATTATTTGGCATATTTGAAATTTGAGAATCTGAAATTTGAGATTTGAGATGAAGCGCGCGAGGTTGTTGCTCTCAATGTGCAATTTCTAATTTTCAATTTCCATTTTCAATAATTCTCAATCTCAAATCTCCAAACTCAAATCATCTCAGATTTCAAATCATCTCCATTCTCAAATCTCCCCAGCATCCCGCCACTAATTTTTCCCATCAATCTTTTCTGAGGCAACACCCCGCACGCCCGCGTTCATCCCAACACCGCCTTCGAGCATCTTTCCATTTCTACACGAACCATCCGGGAGGTAACTATGACCAGACGCTTTATCACACTCGTGGCGGCCGCCGCGATGTTAATCGCCGTTCTTGCACCGCTGTCCGAATCTGTTGCTCTGGCTGCGCAAAAGAAACGAACTTGCAGTTGCAAACCCGCGCTAAAACGAAAATCGCGCATAAAGCACACGGCGCTCAATCCCACCAGCACAGCAGTGGACAACAGCACGAGCGCGTCCCTTGTTGGCCCGGTCTACGCCACATACACACTACCCCGGAATCAATACTTTCGGCTGCGAATGAATCAGACTCTCAACTCGCGCGTCGCGCGTGTCGGTGATCGCTTTCAGACGACAGTAGTGACCCCGGTCTATGCGAGCGGCGTCGAGGTCGTTCCGGCCGGGTCGGTTGTCGAAGGCCGCGTAGCCTCGGTAAATCCGGCTCGCACACGCGGCCGCGAAGGCCAGATTGGATTGCAGTTCGACGCGGTTGTTTTGCCCGATGGGACGAGGGTCCGGCTTGACGGTTCTCTGACGGAACTCCAGGACGCGCGCGCCGGCACCGTTGACTCAGAGAATGAAGTCAGCGGCAACTCATCCGAGAAACGTAATATTGGGTACATCGGAGGCGGGACGGTTGGTGGCGCAGTTCTGGGCGGAGCGATTGGCGGAGGCAAAGGCGCCGGCATCGGCGCGATCATCGGCGCCGGAGCAGGAGTCGCTGGTGTAATGCTTCAGAAGGGCAATGAAGTAGAGCTTCGAAGCGGAACCGAAATCGGCATGACTACGACACAGCCAATCACTTTCAACATTCGGTCAGTTCGCTGATTGACTTCTTGATTATTTCATCATCCTGACCTGCCGGATAATGACGCCGCGCTTTCAGTCTATCGACTGAGCGCGGCGTCAATCTTTTCCAAATCCAACTCACCGTTTCACGCAGATTGTTGATGCGAAGTACCGAGCCGGGGGAACCTGAAGCCGCCCCACTGCTCCACAAAGTTGCCGATCCCACGATAGCTGTTCTTCCAAGAACGGGTAATGCATATGGCGCTCTCGCGTGATGCGTGCAGGTAGCTTTAATCCCTGCATTCGTTGGCATTAGCTTTGCCTCTAAGCGAGCGTCCCCGCTCGGGTGCTGTCTGCTCCCATCACGCTTTCAAAACAAAAATGCGTCGAGGAATTATGCTCAAAGGAAGACTGCACATTCTTTCTCTCATTGGTTGCTTGCTGGTGATTGCCGCAAGCGAGACTGCTCTTGCTACGACCGCCGTCGTTCCGCGCGATGAGGACATGGTCATCGAATCGCGAGCGATTGTGACAGGCAGAGTGCTCGGTACGTCGGCCGCGGTCGATTCAAACAGCGGCCTGGTTTATACCTATGTTCGCCTTGAAGTGAACGGCGTGCTTAGGGGCAACATCGCCGAGCGAGAGATAGTATTGAAAGAACTTGGTGGCGAAACGAGCGATCACGGAACTGTGATCTTCGGGGCGCCGCGGTTCGAAAGCGGGCAGGAGGTGCTCCTGTACCTGAACACGTGGCCGGACGGTTCGCTGCGGGTTCACCAGGGCTTTCTTGGCAAATTCAACATCAAACGCGACGCATCAGGAAGGGCTACGGTCGAACGCCAGATTGAGGGCGAAGGCGTACATATCCTGGCCGGTTCGGGGAGCAGTAGCAGCGAGTTCGGCGCGTACACTCAGATGGTAATGCAGTTGATCGATGCCAATCACGAGAGTATTAACGCATTCGAGCGGCGCTTTTTCGCTGACGCTCCTTTGTTGGCGCGACCCGCTGAGTACGATTCCCTGCGTACCGATTTCACGCCGATGTGGGTGCTCTTAAGCCCGAGCAACCCTTCGCGATGGTTCGAGGCTGACAGCGGCCAGGCCATAAACTTCTATGTGAATCCAACAGGCGCGCCGGGATTCTCGCAGCTCGCCGAGGATATGCAAGCGGCGATGAACGCCTGGTCAAAGGCTGGCGGCTCCATTCGTGTGAACTACGGCGGACCCACGAGCGGTTGCGGGGTTCAGGTTGCGGATGGAGTCAACACGATCTCATTTAATAACTGCGACAATTATTTCGTTGCATCGCAAAGTTGCGCAGGCATTCTCGCGGTTTCCGGTATTGTAAGGTACCTCCCGGGCACAACAAAAAACGTTGGCGGCGTGGTCTACGGCAAGGCCGTTGAAGCTAACATGTCTTTCAACCCTTACGCACTTTGTAACTTTTCTAATCGGGCTCAGCTCCAGGAGATTGCCACTCACGAGATGGGTCATGCACTGGGTCTGGGACACTCGTCGGATTCCAGCGCAACGATGGCGCCGTATATTCATTTCGACAATCGCGCGGCCTCGCTCATGAGCGACGATATTCGAGGCATAACCAGCATCTACCCGGGCGGGTCGAGTGGATCCGGTTTGAACATCATGACGTCGAGCCTCGCCTCGGCAAACATGAATCTCCAGTATTCGACTACTCTCGAAGCGAGCGGCGGAAGCGGCGGCTATCATTGGGACGTTGCCGGCGGGCAAATGCCTCCCGGGTTTACGCTCACGATGAGTGGCTTTCTTTACGGAACGACGAGCGCCTCCGGGAATTTCAATTTCACAGCCCAGGTGCGCGACGCCGCAGGGAATGCTTCGCAGCGCGCATTCACGCTCGTCGTTAGGTCTGGCTCGGAGCCGCTCTCAGCAGCCGACGCTCAGTACAAGAAGAAGAAAGTCATCGTCAACGGTGATGGCTTTCGCGAGGGTGCGGTAGTTTATGTGGACGGCGAAGGTCTGGAGGTCGGCGCATTCGATGTGACCAGGCTGGCAACCGTGAAAAGAAAACAAAAGGCGGGGCTGCACGAAGTTTATGTCGTTAATCCCGACGGCAGGCGATCGAACACACTCCAGTTTGTAGTTGAGTAAAGAGTTTGAACCGCCGACTCGTTTCGATGCACGATTCGGTTGCATCCAGGCGAGTCGGCGGCTCTCTCATCTTTCGAGAATCTCAAGGCAACCCGCGACGGGGTCTAAGTGAATCTAACTCGCAGGCAACGACCCGACTAATAACGCTGGTAGAATCGTCCTTTCGAGGCAGTCCGACACGCGGGTCGTTGCCATCATTATTTCAATCCAACCTAATCCGCCAAAAACGTCCGGCGGCCTTCGACGCGAAAGCCTTTACTGAGAACCCGCGCGACAGCTTCGGGATAGATGAGATGCTCCTGTTCCAATATTCGTGCTGAGAGCGTTTCAACCGAGTCATCATCCAAAACCGCGACGGCCTGCTGCAACACAATCGGACCGTGGTCCAGTTGTTCGTCTACGATGTGAACCGTGCAGCCGGTGATCTTGACGCCCTGTTCGAGCGCCTGCCGCTGCGCATCGACACCGGGGAACGCAGGCAACAGCGACGGGTGAATGTTCAAGATGGAATTTTCAAACGCGCGCACAAATTGAGAACTGAGCAATCGCATGTACCCCGCGAGGCAAACGAGCGAAACATCACGACGTTGCAACTCAGCGGCAATTGCTGAGTCGTGCTCTTCGCGGGTTCGGCCTCCTCGGTTAATCACCAGAGTTTCAACACCGTATTCTTTCGCTTTCATCAGTCCCGCCGCCGACTCGACGTTGCTGATCACTACGGCCGCTTCGGCATCGAGACGACCCCCGCGGATCGCGTCGAGCAACGCGAGCATGTTAGATCCGCGGCCCGAGATAAGGATGGCTACTTTCGGCTTTCCCATACGCCGCCGAAAATAACGCATGCACCTGGACGGCGCAAGACGCCGATTCGTCAGCGCATTCCCACGACGTAAAAAAAAGAAAAGCGCATCGGAACATTGCGTCCCGGTGCGCTTGTAAGCATCGCTCTGGAATCTTCTGGTTAGAAGATGACCTTAAGCGCAAACTGGATCTGTCGCGACGAGCCTGAATCGCCGGTCGGGAAGCGCGTGTTCGAGATCACGCCGAAGGTTGTGCTGCCGACTTGCGCGACGCGGCCCGGCTGCCCGAAGTTCGCGTGATTGAAGATATCGAAAACCTCTGCGCGAAACTGCGTACGAACGCTCTCAGTTATCTTCGTAGTCTTCAGCACTGAGAAATCAGTGTTTACGAACCCCGGCCCGATGATCACGTTGCGGCCGAGATTGCCAAAGTGAAAGACGTTTCCGGCGCCGACTGGCAGCGCGAAGGCCGCCCCTGCCGGACATGAACTTGAGCTGCGCGGGTCGCACACGGTAGCCTTGAACCACTGGTTGACCTTGCCCAACACCTCGATGGGGTTGATCACATCCGGCCTCAAAGTTCCCAGGCCGGTGAACGAGGCAATGTTCAGCGCGCTCGGATTGCCCGCAAGGATATTGACCGGATTGCCGCTCTGCAACTGGGTGACGGTCGAAAGCTGCCATCCTTCGACGAAACGGCTGCCGTGGAACGGAAGCTCATAGATGGCGTTGATGACGAAGCGATGTCGTGCATCATAATCTGACAGCCCTCGATCTCCGCGAATGTTGTAGCTGTCCTGAACAACCACGCCTTGCGAGTTCAGCGAGTTGTAATCCAGAGACTTGGACCACGTGTACGAGGCGTTAAACTGCAAGCCGTGGGACAGCCGCTTGTTTGCCGCGATCCACAACGCATTGTAGCTGGAATTCGCCGCGCTATCGATAACGGTGATGTTGCCGATTGAATTGCCGGGAAGGATTGGGCTGCTCGTAGAGAGCTTCGCGAACGGCCGCACGCCTTTGATGAGCTGATTTAGGTTACGCGAGATTCTCAGGTGTGTACCCTTTGATCCGAAATAACCTACCATCACACCGAGGCTCGGCGTGATTTCGCGCTGAACGTTCAGATTCCAGGACTGAACGTAAGCATTGTCGAAGCCCGGATTGACCGCCGCCGGGGATACTCCGGCGGCCGCGGCCACGCTGACCGCGTTGTCGAACCTTATTGCGCCGTTGAAAGTCAATGGCGTCGCAAGCGGCGGATTGGACGCGTTGCCGGTCACGAGATTCGTCACCGGCTGATCGGCGAGGATGCTGTATCCGCCTCGCACGCTCATCTTCCCGTCGCCAGCCGGATCCCACGCGAATCCTATTCGCGGCTGGATGTTTTTCCGGTTGTCGCCGTAAAGATCATCGATTCCCGAACCGACACGCACGAGGGAATTCGTCACCGGATCAAAGTTCACAAACCGGTCGAATCTTTCGGTCGGCGCTACGAACCAGTCATATCGCAAGCCGAGCTCGAGCGTGAGGTGGGGCTTCAATTTGAAGTTGTCTTGAACGAACAGGCCAAGCGCACCGACCGCAATGCTGCTCGAGACGTCGCCGAGCGTGACCGAGAATGCGTTTGCGGTTCCTGCAAGAAAAGCGTCAACGGTTGCGAAGTTGAACGTTCCGGGGTTGCGACTGAAGTTGTTGTTGAAGAAGCGGCGGAACTCGCCGCCCATCTTCAATGAATGCCTGCCCCGCTGATAGCTCAGCGTGTCGGAGAAAACAACGGACGTGTCGCCCCGCCCCTGCGGAAAGCCGGCTGGCCCCGCGATGTTGAAGCGCAGTCCTGTGATGCTGATTTGCGGCAGGCCAAAGGGTTCGTTGATTCCGTTGTTGATTCCGAAATCAGCCGGGTTGAGTAGCGCGTTCGGAGTAAACGTGATGTGTATCCGATTGAAGCCGAACCGCGCCTCGTTCACCAAAGTGGGACCAAAGATATGTGTTTCGTTCAACGTGAATATCTGTCGGTGCGATTGGCGCGTGTCGCCCCAGTTTGGAAGCGTGTTCCCCTGCAAGGTAGGTTCTCCGCGCAGGTCGCGCTGAAATGCGTAGTATCCGTGCAGGCGATCATCCTTACCGATAATATGGCTTACATCACCTGTCCACTGGTCCAGGTTGACAGGCGCGGTCCCTGATCCGATGAATCCTGGAGCTCCACCGACAACGCCGTTGGGCCTCGGGATCAGATCCAGCAGTTTCTTAACGGTCGCGTTTGTAGCCTGCGCGCGTTGCACATCGCTAAATACATTGCTGGTGAGGGTCAGACCCTGCCGTTGACGAAGCCCTTCATAGCTGAAGAAGAAGAACGTTCTGTCCTTTCGAATCGGGCCACCCAGCGCAGCGCCAAACTGATTTCGCTTGAAGGGTGGAGGATTGCGTCCGTCGAAGAAGTTCCGCGCATCGAGCGCGTCGTTGCGCAGGAACTCGAAGGCTTCGCCGTGAAACTGGTTCGAGCCGGAACGCGTCGCGATGTTAACGATCGCACCGGAATTGCGGCCGTACTCCGCGCTGAACGTCGAGTTATCCACCTTGAATTCCTGTACCGTGTTGATCGACGGCTGAAACGTGATCTGATTCTGGACCATATCGTTCAGGTTCACGCCGTTGACCATGAAATTCACAGTGTCTTCTCGGTTGCCAGCCGTGTTGAACGCGAATGAGCCTTGCCCGCGCAGCGGCGCCGTCAGGAATCCGTTTTGCGGCGGCGTCACCGAACCCGGTATCAGCAGCCCAAGATCAACGAAGTGACGGCCGTTGAGCGGAATCTCCTGCACGGTTTTTTGGTTTATCACCTGGCCGACGGTGCTTGTCGCAGTTTCGACGACCGGAGCCTCGGCCGTCACATTTATCGTCTCGGAGGCGCCCCCTGTTTTGAGCTGAAAACTTTGGACCACGGTCTGGCTGACTTCCAGGGCGAGATCGTTAACCACCGCAGTCTGAAATCCCTGAGCCTGCACTTCTACGCGATACCTTCCGACGGGCAGCGCGGCGATCTGATAGTTGCCAGAACTATCGGTCTGCGTGGTTCGTTCGATTCCTGTCGCCACGTTGCGTGCAACTATCTTTGCTCCAGCAAGCGCAGCACCGGCCTGGTCCGTCACTGACCCCTGAAGCGTCGAGCTGGATTGCGCGAGCGCACGCGGGACCGAGCTTGTTGATAGAAATATCACAAAAGCCCAGGCGATGAGCCTGAGTGGTTGATTCTTCTTGAGCATACTGGTCTCCTTATGGTGAGCGATGATTCGGGCACGTTAGGTGAACAATCTGACCGCAGAAATAGCGCTATTGCCACGAGACTGGCTGAGATGTGCCAACCATTCTCGATGGCAAAGCTGTCGCTTTATTTACTCGGCGTGCTAGAGCGATTTGAGGCTAGCCAGACCGGTTCACCCACTTCCGCGAAAAGAGAATATCACGGAATGTTTATCGCACAAACGGAATCAGAGTGAGCGGGCACGAGATTTTGTGAGAGTGCTATTCCGCCAGAATCAAACCCGCCAACAGAGGAATCATTATCTCGTGATGCCCGGTGAAGGAGAACCCGCGTCCGCTTCCAGCAACAGGCCGGCGCACCACATTGGTTAGAGGACGATACTGCTGGATGAAGTCGAAGTTAGCTGTGAAGAAAGTCTCGAGTGTGAATCCGAGATTGCGAACGACGGTCACGGTCTTCAGAAAAACCTCGGGCAACACGACCGCGGACCCCAGGTTCAGGTACACACCTCCGCCGTCGAGCTCCCGCACGAGCGAACAAAGCAAGCGGAAATCATGCAAGCTCGTTTGGCCGACGCTCGCGCCGTCAGCCGCCGGGTGAATGTGAACGATGTCGGTTCCGATCGCTACGTGAACCGTGACTGGAATTTCAGCCTCATACGCCGAATAAAGCAGGGATACGTTTGCGTGCACCGGCGTCATCGCGTGAAGGTGCCGGCCGATCGCTTCGCCCATTCCGATCTTGTCATTTGCTCCTGCTGAGATTGCTTCGTTGATAATGCGCCCGGTTTCCTCAGCCATCCCAAAACTGCCCGAACCAAGCGACGCGTCGACGTCTTCGGAAGTGGCTCCTACGAGCGCGATCTCGAAATCATGGATCATCGCCGAACCATTCATCGCGAACGCGGTCACGTAGCCTCGCTTCATCAGATCTATCAAGATTGGCGCAAGACCCGTCTTGATGACGTGCCCGCCAAGACCGACAATGATCGCACGATCCCTGCTTCGCGCCTCTCTGATAAGCGCCGCGATCTCGCGAAGCTCTCGCGCGGCGAGTATGTTCGGCAAACTGTCCAGGAAATCCTTGAGAGTTAAATCACTGGCGGCTGGATTGGCGAAGTCATCCGTCGTCACTTTGCTGGGCCGCGAGGCTAGCGGATATGTCGAGATACCGGTGAGATCGATTGGTTCTTGTTTGTAGCGCGACATTGATGTGTGTGTGTGTGTCAGAGTTCCGGATTCACAACGGCTGTCCATACAACGCGTCTTCGACAAGTTCGCATAGGATGTGCGCGATGGTGATGTGAGTTTCCTGAATTCGTTGCGTCGAGTCCGCATTCACCACGAGCGCCAGCTCAGCAAGCGTCGCGAGCTTTCCGCCAGTTCGGCCGGCGAGACCAATCGTCGTGACGCCGATCTCTCGCGCGGCTTCGACTGCGCGCAAGACGTTTGGTGAATTGCCGCTCGTCGAAATGGCAAGCGCAACATCGCCCTTTCGTCCAAGCGCTCGAACCTGCCGCTCGAACACATTGTCGAATGAAGAGTCGTTTCCGATGGACGTCAGGATCGAAGTGTCGGTAGTCAAAGCGATCGCCGGAATGGGCGGGTGATCGTAGTTCAGCCGGTTCACAAGCTCCGCCGCGATGTGCTGAGCGTCCGCCGCTGAGCCTCCATTTCCAAAGACCAACACCTTGCCGCCGGCCCTGACCGAGCCAATTATCACATCCGCGGCGCGCGCCACGGCCTCGGAATTCGCTTCGAAGAATGCTCTCTTTGCTTCAATGCTTTCGCGCGCGATTTGGCGAATGCGTTCAATCATCACGGCGCCTAGTTTATTGGCTGATAATGCATAAAACAAGGCGGCCGCCCTCGGATTGACACTCCTCGGCGGCGTTGTGTAAGCTTCTGACTCGGTTTATTGAAACGGAGGATTTGAGTGGCAAGAGTACAGGTTCACGACAACGAGAGCATCGAGAGCGCAATCCGGCGCTTCAAGCGACAAGTGGCACGCGAAGGAATCATCACCGATACCAAAAAGCACGCCTTTTACCTGAAACCAGGAGAGCGCCGCCGCCTGAAATCACAAGTTGCCAGGCGCCGCGCCCGGAAGAGCCTTCGAAAGCGCACCCACCCGGAAGATTAAGAACTAATCCGGAGAGGCATTCAGTCTTTGAATCGCCTCTTTGATCTGGGATCGCGTTTCCTCATCCTTCTCACCGGCGAGCGCTTCGTTCATCGAAGCTAGCGCGCTCTTGTCTCCAATATCCGCCAGCGCAAGCGCCGCCGCCAGCTTCACCATTCGATACTCATCCTTTAATAACTGAATCAGCGGCGACACCGCGCGCTTGTCACGCAGGTCGCCGAGCGCAGCCGCTACAGCCGACCTGACGTCAGGAGCTTCATCCCGGATCACCCCAATCAGAGCGGGCACCGCGCGCCCTTCCTTCAATGACGCAAGCCCCATCGCCGCAGCCGCACGCACCGTCGAGTTTCCATCCTTCAAAGCCATCGTCAGCGATTCCGTGCCGCGCGCATCCCCCAACTGCCCGACGACTCGCGCCGCCGCTGCGCGCACGAATGACACCTCATCCGTGAGCATCGCGATCAGCGGCTCAACCGCCCGCTTGTCGCCGAGTTGCCCTAACGCATTCGCAACCGTTGCGCGAACTTCCGGCTCCGGGTCTTTCAACAACGCGATCAGCGGAGTCACTGCCCGCTGATCACCCGAGTCCGCCAGTTGATCGACCGCCTCGCGCCGTGCTGCCGCCGACGTGCTCTTCAGGCGTTCGAGCGAGCGAGTGAAGTCGTCGCCCTTCTCGCTCTTTTGAGTCGCGGCTTCCTGCGAAAGCGCTTGCGCGTGGACGAGCGAATCCTGCGTCTGCATCGGAAACGTCAGAGCGATTATCAGGGTTAGCGCTGCATTCATAGTTGACGGCGTTGCTCGCGCGCCGGTAGGGAGAGATTACGCGCATCGCGGCGTATCGTCTACAAAATATCAATTAGAAAGCTACGCCCCGCTTGCAGCATCAATCCGAAGTTTTCCGCTATCGTCTGTCCTATGTCCGCGATCGATGAGCGCGTGCCGAGGTTGACTCCGGCTCGCGCGCGCCGCCCCCATCCGAGTATCGGCACGTACTCTCGAGTGTGATCGGTTGACACATCACCCGGGTCGCAACCGTGATCCGCGGTTATGATCATCAAGTCGTCGTCGCGCATTGCATTTTGAATTTCAGGGAGGCGCGCGTCGAATTCCTCGAGCGCTCGGGCGTAGCCTTCAACATCATTGCGATGGCCGTACAGCATGTCGAAGTCTACAAGATTCGTAAAGATCAAGCCGCGCCCCGTCGACGCGAGAGCCCTCAGAGTTTGATCGACGCTTGCGTTATTGTTTCCGGCTTTCAGTTCCTCGGTAGTTCCTCGATGGCAGAATATAGAACCGATCTTGCCGACAGCAGCCACCTGAAGCCCAGCCTTCTTCACTCGATCGAGCAGAGTGTCTTCAGGCGGATCAATCGCGTAATCCTGCCGGGCTTCGGTGCGACGGAAGTTCCCGGGCTCGCCGACGAATGGCCGCGCGATAACTCTTCCAACTTCGTCTTCACCTGTGAGTTGCTCGCGGGCGATTTGGCTCCAGCGATAAAGCTCGTCGAGCGGAACAACTTCTTCGTGAGCCGCAATCTGAAAGACGCTGTCGGCCGATGTGTAGACAATCGGGCGGCCGGTCTTCACGTGCTCTTCGCCGAGCTCCTTGATGATCTCCGTTCCGGATGCCGGCTTGTTGCCGAGCACTTTTCGTCCGACGGCTCGCTCGAACGGTTCGATCACGCGCTTTGGGAAACCATTTGGGTATGTCGGGAAAGGATTCGACGTAATTATGCCGCCCATCTCCCAATGACCGGTTGTAGTATCTTTGCCGCGCGACGCGGTTGCCGCCTTTCCAAAAAACCCGATGGGATTATCAACCGGATGAACCGGCAGCCGCGAGATATTCGCAAGACCCATTTGCTGCAGATTGGGAATTCGAACGTCACGCGAGCCCAGCGCGTGTCCCAGCGTATGCGCGCCCGAGTCACCGTAGTCGCCGGAATCGGGCATCTCTCCGATACCGACGCTGTCGAGCACGATCAACAGGACTCGATTGAAATTATTATTCATCGGGGATCTCGCTGCGATTCTAAGGCGGCACAATCGAATTATCAACGGGCGCCCGTGGGATTGCACCGTAAGAGCAATTCCCTGACGGCGCGCGTTCGTTTCGCGCTCGCCAACCGGGCGGACAACCAGGAAAGGGAAAATAGATACAAAGCAGTCGCTGTGAGATCGCAGATAATCAACGCTCGCAGTAAGACGCTTTTTTGACTTGGCTTGCCGGCCGCCATATAATCCGGCGCGTCGATTCCGCTCTCGTTGGAGGCGAGGCACTCAGTGCCATTTCGCATAGCATTATTATTCTTTGTGCTGATCGCATGCATGAGCGGCGCGGCCTGCTCGCGCTCGTCCGAGGCGCACAATAATCCAACAGTACCGATCGCGAACCCGTGGGCTGATTCCGATAGCGATGGAATTCCCGACGACGCTGAGCTGCGCTCAGTCGAAGACCGGCAGAACTTCAGCAAGTGGTTCGCGGCGATTGCCGAAATGCAGTTCTATCGAATGAGCGACGAGTGGAACTCGGGGCAACGCGACTGCGCGGGCCTGGTTCGCTTTGCGTGGCGGGAGGCGCTTCGAAAGCATGACCGGCTCTGGTTTAGGAAGATGGGCGCCGAGTATGAGCCCGTTGCTCCCGATGTTCGGGCATTCAGCCTGAAAACGAATCCTCTGGGCGAAAAGATCTTTCGCACGGACTTCGGAGCATTTCAGGAGACCGACGTTGGTAGTGGTAAGTTCTCGGACTTCGCCGATGCCCGTACGCTCAAGAATTTCAACGCCGTGTTTGTGAGCCGCGACCGGAGTCGTGCCCAGCGCGGAGATCTATTGTTCTTCCATCAGCCATGGGTTTCGAAGTTTCCTTTTCACGTGATGATCTTCATCGGCGAGCCGCTGCGCGACAGTGAAGGCTCGGCGGACTGGGTCGTTTATCACACCGGCGCTTCGCCTACAGATGAAGGGACGTTGAAGAAAGTTCGATTGGCTGTCTTGGATCATCATCCGGACAAACGCTGGCGTCCCATTGAGAGCAATCCGAACTTCCTGGGGTTCTATAGACTCAAGATCCTGGAGTAAGCCAAATGTACTTTCCAACAAAAGAGCCTAGCCACGGGGAGCACAGGAAGCACGGGGAATTGAAGGATTGCAGTGAAGACTTGATCGACCGCGTTCTGATTGCGGCGGCGAATGTTCACCCCGAGTTGGGTCCGGGGTTGCTCGAATCCGTTTACAAGCGGGCGCTGATGGTTGAATTCGCGGAATCGAAGATCCCCGCTGAACGCGAGGTCGAGATTCCGGTCAAGTATCATGGTAGGGATCTCGGTGTGGGATTCCGGGCGGACATCATTGTTGCTGATTGCCTGTTGCTCGAACTCAAGTGTATTGAATCCGTAACTCCGATCGAACTGGCTCAGATCATCAACTATCTCAAGTTACTTCGGTTCAAGCGCGGCTACATCATCAATTTCAAGAGACGGCTTCTCAAGGAGGGCATCAGACGTGTTTCAATCTAAGTCCAGGATTTCGCGCCGTGAGTCCGATCAGAATCAACCACAAGAACCACGGGGAGCACAGGGTGCACGGGGGAAAAAACCGATCAATCGAGGACTAAGGATGACCCTGGGAGTATTTCGCTCTCAACTTCATTTGCCTCGAGGTCCCCGTGTTCCCCGTGGTTTGATTTCTGTTGCCGTCTATTCGCTGATCATCGCCGGTGCGTTGTCGCTATCAACTATTCGACTACGAGCGCAGAATGGGGCTGTCGACACACCCGCCTCAGAATCTGCTTCCACGGCCAATTACAAGCCATACTTCTCGCTGTCTACGAATCGCACTTACAGCACCGCGGATCGCACGCGTGTGTGGATCAACTATGTCTCGGTCGATCATCTGGACTTCCGTGTCTACCGAGTTTCCGATCCCGTGAAGTTCTTCAAACAACTAGACGACCCTCACAAAATGGGCGAAGGCGAAAAGGTCCAGCTCATTTCGACTCTGCACAAAGAACCGACGGTGCTCGAGAAAGTCCGCGAATTCAAAGTCGGTGTCTTCAAATCCATCAAAGACTATTTTCGAAATCAGCTTCGCCGGTTGACCCGCGAATCGCTCAATCAGAAACTCAATCGCGAAGGTGATCGCCAGCCGCTCAACGTTGCTGATTACGCTCGAGTTCCGCTGCTCAACCCCGATCAACTCGTGAGCAGTTGGCGCGAGAGGCTCACGCCACTCGACAACCTCTACGACACGCGGATGGTGATGCTGGGCAAACGCGACCCGGGAGTTTATCTGGTCGAGGCCGTCAACGAAGGTCTTCGCGCTTACACGATCGCGATCGTCAGCGACCTGACGATGATCAACAAGACCACGCCGGCCGGCGAGATGTTGATCTATTCCGCCGATCGAAAGTCCGGGGCTCCGCGAGAGGGCGTGAAGATTGAAGTCATCCGAGCAAAGAAGACAGTCGCGACCGGCACGACGGACAAGAACGGACTGCTGAAGACCCAGGTTGAACAGCCGAAGCGACCTGCCGAACAACCTCCGGAGGACTACGACGAGGAAGCCGAAGCCGCGCGCGCGCGTCAGAATTCGTATCTGGTCACGGCCCGCGATCGCGATCACTTCGCGCTATCGGATCTGGCCGCGTACTACTTCGGCGGATATCAGAACGACTATGAAGGCGAGGGCGAAAGCGAAGGAGGCCACGGGCTCACCGGCTACATCTACACAGACAGGCCCGTGTATCGTCCCGCGCAAAAAGTATTCTTTCGCGGAATCCTTCGCACGTCGGGCGAGCACGGATATGAAATGCCGAGCGGCTCAGTCAGCGCGACGATCGAGGATCCGAACGGCGGCAAGGTCTTCGAGGGCGATTTGAAGCTGACTGCGCGCGGAGCATTCACCGGCTCTGTTGATATCGCGGGCGGCGCGCCGCTCGGGCAGTATCGCATCATCGCGAAGGCCGGCAGCGCGAGCGCGAGCGAATACTTCGAAGTCGCTGAGTACAAGAAACCCGAGTACAAAGTGTCTGTAACCACGCCGAAGAAATTCGCCGAGGTCGGACAGAAAGTGAAGTTCTCGATCGAGGCGCGATACTTTTTCGGCGAGCCGGTTAAGCAAGCCGACGTTCAATATTACATCTATCGCAGCCGATATTATCCGTGGTGGTGGGCCGATCAGGACGACGCCGAAGTGGACGAATCCGAAAGCGAGGATGACGGCGGGTACGGCTACGGCAACGATATGGTGAAGGACGGCCAGGCTGCGTTGAACGCCGATGGCAAACTCGACGTTGAGTTCGAAGTGCCCGCGCCTGACGAGAAGGACTCCTACGATTACACCTATCGCCTTGAAGCACAGGTGACCGACGAGTCGCGACGCACGATCGAAGCGCGCGCGAGTTTCATCGGCACTCGCGGCAACGTTGTCGCGAACACGCGCACAGACCGATACGTCTACTACGAGGGCGACACCGCTAAGATCAAAGTCAGCACGACGGATTACGAAGGCCACCCGCTCTCCACGGGAGTGACTTTGAAATTCGTCGAGCGCCGCTGGGATTCGACTCCGCGACAGGATGAATCAGGGAAGACTGTGTACAGCTACACGATGCACGAGCGTGAGCTTTCATCGGCGGACGTTGCGACCAATCAACAAGGCGAGGCCAGTTACGACTACGCGATCGCGGCACCGGGCAGCATCAACATCAAGACCATCGTGCATGACGGTAAGAAGCAATATGCCTCGAATGAAGACTATCTTTGGGTTTCAAGTCACAAGGGAGAATATTCCGACTGGGCCTACGGTGATGAACAGTCGATCAAGCTGGTCACCGACAAGAAGTCTTACGAACCCGGCGAGACCGCTCACGTGCTCGCTATGCTGCCGACTGACAAGGCTCATCTTCTCGTCACAACTGAGTTGACCGGAGTAATGACCGCGCGAATCGTCGATGCTCCGTCGCGAGCGGTGATGATCGACGTGCCGATCGAGGAGCGTTATCAGCCCAATGTTTATTTGAGCGTTGCGTATTTGAAAGACGGCGAGATGTACACGCACGATAAGCTGTTGAGCGTTCCGGCGAAGAGTAAGTTTCTCAACATTGAAGTCCTCGCCGATAAGAAAGAATACAAGCCGCGCGAGACGGCCCACTACACGATACTCGCGCGCAACTCGGACGGCTCGCCCGCATCGGGCGCGGAGTTGAGCCTGGGTGTTGTCGATGAAGCTATCTACAGCGTCAAGCCCGACCAGACGCGAGACATCCGCAAGGCTTTCTATGGACGTCGTTACAATCAAGTCGAGACGGTCTTTACTATCTCCTACTACTTCAAAGGTCACTCGGGTGAGAAGCCGCTGAACATCGCTTCGAACAAACGCGCTTATCAACTGGCTGACTTCAAGAATGAGGGCCAATACGCCGAGCCGACGATTCGAAAGGACTTCAAGGACACGACATTCTGGCAGCCGGACATCGTGACCGGCGCGGACGGCAAGGCTACGCTTGATGTGCCGCTCCCCGACAATCTGACGACGTGGCGAGCCACGGTTCGAGGCATCACCGCGGACACGCGCGTGGGTTCCGCGATCTTGAAATTCATCGCGCGCAAGAACCTGATTCTCAGGCTCGAAACTCCGCGCTTTCTCACCGAAGGCGACAACGTCACCTTGTCCGCGATCGTTCACAACTATCTCGACTCGGCGAAAGCCGTGCAGATCTCAATCGACGTGACCGGCGCTCGCTTGTTGAATGCGGCGTCCACGAAGGTGACCATTGCGAAGCAGGGCGAGCATCGCATCGACTGGCGCGTGGCCGCGGATCACATAGGCGAGGTAAAACTGCTTGCAAAGGCGTTGACCGATCAGGAATCGGATGCGGTGGAGATTCCCTTGGAAGTAGTTCCGCACGGATTGAAACAGACTGTCGGAGGCGCGACTACTTTGTCGGGCGAAAGCGAAGAGAAAACCATCTCGCTTGATCTGCCCGCCGATGCTCACGCACAAGCGCGATCGCTTCGCATTGAAGCTTCGCCTTCGATCGCCGGAACTTTGTTTGGCGCGCTCGATTACTTGACTGCGTATCCCTACGGGTGCACCGAACAGACGATGTCGAGCTTCCTGCCAAACGTGATCGTCGCGCAAGCATTGAAGGAGATCAAATCGACCTCGATTCGCGCATCGAATGACCTGGCCGCTAAGGTGCAACGCGGGATGGATAGACTCCACGGCTTCCAGCACAACGACGGAGGCTGGGGCTGGTGGAAGGATGACAAGAGCGATCCTTTCATGACTGCCTACGTGGTTGACGGATTAACGCTCGCGTCACGCGCGGGATATTCGGTAGACAAGTCTCGGATAGATCGAGGCCGTAACAAACTGATGCAAATGATCGGCTCGAACAAGAGCGATGATGGGCAGTCGATTGATCCAGACACTCGCGCTTACATGATTTACGCGCTCAGCGAGAGCGGCAGCGTCGACGCGACATTGATCAACGACTTATTCGCGAAGCGAGGAGAGCTGCAACCCTACGGCCGCGCATTGCTGGCGCTCGCGCTCAAACAGCATCGCGACGACAACCGAGCGCGGCAGGTCGCGGGAGAAATCGAGCAGTCGGCTCGCTCGAATGAATTCGACACGCACTGGGAATCGAAGCATACGACACACGGCTGGACTGTTGAGAACGACACTGAAGCGACGGCGCTTTCGGTGAAGGCGCTCGCTCGGATCAATCCGCAGAGCGCGTTGCTCGGCAAAGCCGCTCGATGGCTGGTCGGGACTCGACGGAACGGCTACTACTGGGAGTCGACTCGACAGACTGCGTTCGCGATTTTCGGTTTGACGGATTTCGTGAAAGTGAGCAAGGAGCTTTCGCCTGATTACAACGTTGCGGTTTATCTGAACGTCGAACAGGTGCTTTCGAAACAAGTGACCGCGGCGGACATCGGCGCAGCCCAGGCATTCGTGATCGAGCGAAAGGGCTCGCAGCTCGCAGGCTCTAATCAAGTTCGTATCGTTAAGACGGGCAAGGGCGCGTTGTATCTATCGACGTCCCTCAACTACTTCACTCGCGATGAAGACATTCAGGCGCAAGCGAGTTCGAACCTGACGTTGACTCGCGAGTACTTGCGATTGCGAGTCGTGGAGAGCGGCGAGCAGGCTCAATGGAAAATCGAACCGCTGACCGGCGAGTTGCGGTCCGGCGATTTGATCGTGTCGCGGCTTCACGTCAAGGGCGCGCGAGCTCAATACATGATGATCGAAGATCCAATCCCTGCCGGTTGCGAACAAGTTGATCGAGTCAGCGGGATTGATCTTGCTTACGTAGCGGACGCGGGCTCGCGTCGATGGACTGATTGGTACAGCGCGCGCGAGTTCCGCGATCAAAAGACGGCATTGTTTGTGGACTACTTCGACGGAGACGCGATGTTTCAAGTCGCGCTGCGTGTGCAAGTGCCAGGCGATTTTCGAGTAGCTCCGGCGCGCGCGGAGTTGATGTATCAGCCTACGGTGCAGTCGAACACTTCGAGCGCGAGGATGAATTTTCTGGATAAGAAATGAGCGCAGAACAGTCGGTTCCACCAAAGCGTCAACGTGATTAATAGAAAATGCGCACATTTGCGAAGGTCAAACGGAAGTCTTCATGGCAGAATCGCATAATGCGATCTTGAGCAATCCGGCGGTTCGCTCCGCGCTACAAGATGCTTGGGCAGCCTCCGAGCCAGGAGTCTCCGGTGGACACGAGGAGGGAGGTTTTGTAACGAAAGACGAGAACGGTAACCTGAATGTGGTCCGCTGGCCAGTGGGTGAGCGAGACTCAATGCGTGTACCGCTTCATCAGAATTGCAAAATTGGGGACAGATGGATCGTGGCTACCTTCCACACTCATCCAAATACAGGCGACGATTTATTTGCAAGAGCCGAGTGAGACTGATAAACGTGCTGTCCGGGATGACCCGGATCTGAAGGGCTCAGATTACGTTGGCGAGTTTGTCATCTCCTATGAAATGATCTTCTTAATCACTCCTGCTGGACGAGTACGCGAAGTCGCGGAGACACGGGAGCTGTTTGCCGGACAATAGGAGGTTTGCAAATGGGAGCTACTCTAAGTGCCGATGTTTTGGAAGATGATATGGCGATATCTCTGGCGCGTGTTCTTGCGTCTGCGAATAGGCGTGCCCGCGAATTGAACATAGATGTCCCGGAAAGTCTTATTACCATCACGCAGCTAATCGACAATGTCCCGTGCTGGCGCATCAACTACGGGCCTAAAGATTATGTTGGGAGGCGTGGTGGCGACCTGGTCATTGAAGTGGACGCTACCGACGCGAGCATCAAACAGGTGTTGCATGGGCAGTAACGCAAGGTCCGGACGCACTGATTCAATGTCACACCGTGATGTTCTAGTCCCGCCTTCTTCAAGTGGAAGCCCGAGCCGGAGTCGAGCTACGAGACTCGTCGCCAACTATGCAACTGAGTCGTTGGCGTTATTCAACAAATGATAAAAAGAATCCTTCATTCAATTAATTCGGCAGTTCGCGCGCTTGTTCGCGGCTGGGGAGCGCTGTCGATAATGATTGCGCTCTACCTTGCGATGCTTGGCGCGATCTACTCGTTCATAGCCACTCGCGAAGCTACCATCGGACAGTTGCTGCTATCGTTTCTGCTTGCGATCCTGGCGCCCGTGTTGTTTCTCATCATTCAGACGATGGCTGCGAGATATCACGATGATGACAGCCGCGCATGGCGGCTGCTTGCGGGCGCTGCGCGAGACTTCTGGAAATTGCTGGTGATCGCACTGCCGCTCATACTGCTGGCGGTTCTGGCAGTGTATGTTTTCGGCAAATTCGAACCGAACACGCCCGCGACCGCGATTCGAGAGGCCGTTCGCGCAACTCCGGCTCCACCGAGGCTGGTCACGCCCAAGCCGCAGCCGGTGCATTGGCAATCAATCCTGATCACGACTCTCGAATACCTGCTCTTCTGTTTGATTCTCCCGCTCTCGGCGATTCATCTTTGGATCGCAACTGCGCGCGATGGACTCAAGCAAGCTTTCAAACGATTGGCGCGAATAATCGGTCGAGCGTTCGCGCCTCAATCGGTTGTCACTTATGCGATCGGCTTTGGGTTCTTCGCCGTTGTGCCTTACTTCCTGATCGTGACAAAGACGCCAGTGAACAGCGCGTGGCTCGACGCCGGATTGTTAGTCGCCAGGTTGCTGTTTGCGGTTTTATTCTCGCTCATCGGTTGGGTTGTGACTGTCGGAGCGCTTGGGCGGCCCGGCGAAGAGCCTGTCGTGGCAAGCGTCGATGAGCTGAAGGAATGTCATTATCCCGGCTAAAACTTCAGCTCCGCGATTTCATCCTCGCGATTCTTGCGCTGTCGATGGGGGCAGCGCTTTTTGCGTCTTGTGCGCGGAAAAAAATACCCGCGGAGGACGCAGGGGACGCGGCGAAGAAACGAGAAGCGCGATCCGGGAACGACCGTGACTTCGATCGAGCGCTGGCCCGCGCCGCAATTGAAGCGCTCGGCGATCGCGAGGGCGCCGTGCTCGTGATGGACCCGCAAACCGGCCGCCTCCGCGCAGTCGTTAATCCAAGACTCGCCTTCGAACAAACTTTCCCGCCGGGCTCGACAATAAAGTCTTTCACCGCACTGACCGCGATGCGCGCCGGCTTGATCGACAATGAGTCGCGCACCCAATGCCGCGGACGTTTCACGAGCGAGAGCATCGACGTTGTTTGCTCTCATCCAAAAAGCAAAACACCGTTCACTTTCCCACAAGCTCTTGCTTATTCGTGCAACTATTTTTTCGCGACGATGAGCGGACGGCTCAGCTTCGATGCGTTCAAGTCTACGCTTGCGTCGGCTGGTTTCGGCGCGAAGACAGGCGTCAACGCGACTGAAGCAACAGGCACGCTTCGAGATACAGACTGGCGTGTGCGGGATCTCTTGGGCGAAGGCGATAACCTGCTCGTCACTCCTATTCAACTGCTGACCGCTTACTCGGCTTTGATGAACGGCGGTCACGTGTTCAGGCCTCAGCTCTCGAACGACGAAAAGTTTGTCGCTGATGAACGAGCGACTCTGCACGTCGAAGATTCACAGCGAGTCGAGTTGATTAAAGGGATGCGAGGCGCAGTCGTGTACGGAACGGCGGAGAAAGCGGGGCTCAACAAACTTCCGATCTTCGTTTTCGGCAAGACCGGAACTTCGAGTTCGAGCAACGGGTTCAGAAGACAGGGTTGGTTTGTGAGCTTTGCTTCCAGCGGCGACTCGGCCGATGAAGCGACGCCGGAATCACAGGAACTGGCCGTGCTCGTGTTTCTGAAGCGCTCACATGGTTCGGATGCGGCGGTTGTTTCGCATCGCGTGTTTGAAGAATTTGCCGCGCTGAGAAACGGCGGCGAGACGACCGAGCGAGGGGGCGAGGGGGAGACGGGGCGAGGGGGCGACACGGCGACAACACTGCGAATCAAGATACTGAATGAGAATCGCATCGTGGCGGTTGCTTTGGAAGATTATGTTCTGGGAGTTTTGTCCGTTGAGGCGACGCTCGAAGACGAACTCGAAGCACTCAAAGCGCAAGCCATCGTCACTCGCACGTACGCGCTCAAGAATCTGGGCCGGCACTCAAGCGAAGGATTCGATTTGTGCTCGAACACACATTGTCAGCAATACATCAGCGCCGAAGGACGGGCACCGGGGAAGATGCGCGATGCCGTCACAGCCACTGCGGGAAAGACTCTGCGAGACTCGAGCGGACAACTCGTTGACGCCTACTTCCATGCCGCCTGCGGAGGAATGACAGCAAACATCCAGACGCTGTGGGGCGTGCGAGCGCCCGGCTATCTTCGCGGCGTTCGCGATGATTATTGCCGGGCGATGTCCAATCGCGATTGGACCGACGAGATTCCGCGCGAGCAGTTACTGAAGGCAGTGAAAGGCGACCCGAGGACCGACCCCGGGCGAACTATCAACGAAATAAATATTACGAAGCGAGACGCAACCGGCCGCGCCGAGACGATATTGATTGAAGGTGAGCGGCGCCGCCGCGTGAACGGATGGGAATTCAAGATGATCGTCGGCCGCGCGCTCGGATGGAATTTGCTAAAGAGCTCGCGATTCAGTGTCTCGCGCAACGGATCAATCTTCATCTTTCGCGGAAGCGGCTTCGGTCACGGATTAGGCTTGTGCCAGAACGGCGCGCACGTGATGGCGCGGCGCGGCGCTACTTGTGAGAACATCCTCGATCATTATTTCCCCGGCACGAGCGTCTCACAACCGGAACGAGTGGCGGCGACCGGTGATCCCGTTAACACCTTCGCGATCGTGCTGGTCAGCGAGGCACTGGATTCGCGGCTGACTTTATCGAGCGAACACTTTCACATCAGCTATCCTGCCGCCGTTGAGCGCAGCGAAGTTCAATCCGCCGCAAGACAACTCGAAGCCGCGCGACTGGATATGTTCAGTCGCACAGGTCCGGCATCACTCAGGTTGCCGGAAATGGTAGACGTCGTGTTTCACGAAACGACTCAGGATTTTCTCGCTGCGGCCAGGCAATTCTGGTGGGTCGCCGCTGTGACGCACGGCTCGCGAATCGAGTTGCAGCCGCTCAGTGTTTTGAGACGGCGTCGAATTCTTGCTTCGACCTTGTGGCACGAGTACGCGCACGCGGTGATCGAAACAAACGGAGGAGACCGCGCGCCTCGATGGCTCATCGAAGGTCTGGCGATCGACTTCGCCCGAGAAGGCCCGTCACTCGAAAGATTCAAACCAAAGCGGCGTCTTTCGCTCGACGAGCTCGAACGCAGACTTGCGGCGCCTCGATCCGCCACAGAAATGCGGTCGCTCTACGCCGCAGCCTGGTCAGAAGTGCGCGCGTTGATCCAAAAGGAAGGCGCACCAAACGTCTGGCGTCAATGTGGGAGCGCACGCTTCCGGCGCGCTTAATCCCACCCACGGCAAGAGACTTTCCGCCCAGTCTCTGCCAAGTGGTGGTATTTGCCAGACGTCATAAAATCTACCGACAGGCGCGAACCAATGTCCCAAAACCTGAAGTTTGTCGTGCGTTGAGTCCGAGCGCTTCGATGTGGTATCAACCGTGCAGAACATTCCATGAACTTTCAAAGATCCAGCGGAATACTTCTGCACCCGACGTCGCTGCCCGGGCGCTTCGGCATCGGCGATCTTGGTGATGAAGCATTTGCCTTCATAGACTTTCTTGCCGCGAGCGGGCAAAGCTTCTGGCAAGTTCTGCCCCTCGGCCCCACGGGATACGGCGACTCGCCCTATCAATGCTTCTCGGCGTTCGCCAGTAACACTTTGCTGATCAGTCCCGGGCGGCTCGTTGATCGTGGACTGCTCGCCGCGGATGATCTCAGCCACGCTCCTCGATTCCCGATGCGAATCGATTTCGGCCAGGTGATCGAGTTCAAGCGAGCGCTGCTCGAACGCGCCTTTGACAATTTCAAAACAACGAACGACAACGCATTGCGCGATGAGTTCAATAAATTCTGTCACGAAAACGGCTGGTGGCTTGAAGATTACGCTCTGTTCCGCGCGCTGAAAGCCGCGCACGGCGGCGTTTGCTGGATTGACTGGGAGCCGCAATTCGTCCAGCGCGACGAGGACGCACTGGACGCCGCGCGCGACGCCTTGCGTGAAAAGATCGAGGCCGAGAGGTTTTATCAGTATCTGTTCTTCAGTCAGTGGTGTGCATTGAAGGTGTACTGCAGCGAACGCGGCATCCGAATCATCGGAGACGCGCCGATATTCGTCGCGTACGACTCGGCAGATGTGTGGAGTCATCCCGAGATGTTCAAACTCGATCGCGACGGCCGTCCGATAGTTATCGCGGGAGTTCCGCCTGATTACTTCAGCCGCACGGGGCAGCTTTGGGGAAATCCGATTTACAACTGGGACGCGATGCGCGCGACGGGCTTTCGATGGTGGACAGATCGGCTGCGCGGCACACTTCAGACAGTTGACGTGTTGCGCATCGATCACTTTCGAGGCTTCGCCGCGTGTTGGGAAATACCTGGAGGCGATGAAACAGCCGAGCGAGGTCAGTGGGTTGATGTTCCCGGCCGAGAGCTTTTCATTACACTCCGAAACACGCTCGGGGAACTGCCGATCATCGCTGAAGACCTGGGCGTCATCACTCCTGATGTCGAAGCCTTACGCGACGACTTCGGATTTCCAGGAATGCGCGTTCTGCAATTCGCTTTTCGAGGAGACAGCCGGAATCAGGACTTGCCGCACAATCACATCCGGAACTGCATCGTGTACACGGGGACTCATGACAACGACACCACTGCCGGATGGTTTCACAGCAAGGCCGGCAAAGGCTCGACTCGCAACGCTGAGGATATCGAACGAGAGCGGGCGTATGTCCTGAGGTATCTGAAATCCGATGGGCGGGAGATTTATTGGGATGTGATACGGGCGGCGTGGGCTTCGGTAGCGAACACCGCGATCGCTCCTCTGCAGGATTTGCTGGGGCTCGGTTCTCGCGCGCGGATGAATCTTCCAGCCAGTCAGCAAGGAAACTGGCAGTGGAGATTCAGACGCGAAGCGCTGACGAAGAAAGTCAGCGAGCGGCTCAGAGACTTGACCGAGCTTTATGGACGGCTTGGATAGCGCAATCTGCCACGGCGGTCTGCGATACTAAATGGACGATATATGACCCGCAACCTGCCGGCCCATGTCTGTGGTGGACACGAACTGAGCGCTGCTGCCGGCAATATCGTGGGTCCGAAGTCCGGCCGACAACGTCATCTCAACCGCGCGCTCAATCGAAGCCGCTTCAGCTTCGAGCTTGAATGAATGTCGAAGCATCATCGCCGCCGAAAGGATCGCGCCAAGCGGGTTCGCAAGTCCCTTACCCGCGATGTCGGGCGCCGAGCCGTGCACCGGTTCATACAACCCCACCGGACCACCGATGCTCGCCGAAGCCAGCAAACCGAGCGAGCCGACTACCGCGCCCGCTTCGTCCGAGAGAATGTCTCCGAACATGTTTTCGGCCAGCATCACGTCGAAGCTGGCGGGCCTCGCTACGAGCGCCATCGCGCACGAATCGACGTATTGATGTTCGAGCGTGACGCCGGGATAATCGCCTGCAACGCGCTTCACCGTTTCGCGCCAGAGTCTCGAGCATTCCAGCACGTTGGCTTTATCGACCGAAGTAACTTTGCGGCGACGTTCGCGTGCAAGCTCAAACGCGACTCGCGCGATGCGTTCGATCTCAGGTTCCGAGTAACGCATTGTGTTTATGCCCTCGCGACTGCTTCCCGCTTCGGTGATGCCGCGAGGCTCGCCGAAATACAAACCGCCCAGCAACTCGCGCACAATCAAGATGTCCGTGCCTTTTATCACACCAGGCTTAAGCGGCGACGCATCAACCAGGGCCGGATACAGCCGCGCGGGGCGCAGGTTCGCGAATGCGCCAAGCTCGCGGCGCAAACGAAGCAGGCCGGCCTCGGGTCTCAGGTTCGTGGCGTAGTCGTCGAACGCGGGATCGCCGACCGCTCCCAACAGAACCGCTTGCGATGAGAGGCAGGCGCCGAGCGTTTCGCCGGGCAGTGGATTGTTGAACTCGCGAATCGCTTCGCCGCCGATGACCGCGAAATGAAGATCGGTGACGTGGCCGAACGCGCTAGCTACAGCTTCGATCACATGCACTGCTTCACTGGTGACTTCGGGACCGATCCCGTCACCGGGCAGCACGGTTATCTTGATTTTCATGCGTGTTAGATTTGCGCGGGCGGGTTTCCCGAGTCAACCCAGCAGGGAGTGACGCGTGTTGACAGCAATCAAACGGCCCACCGTGAATCGTCACCGGTGTAGTCCGGATCATCGACCGTCTGAACGGCGGAGCTATCCTCGATCGCTTCAGCCGAATGGCTGAACCCGGATGGGATCACAACTGCTTCATCGTGGTGAACAGTCAGTTCGTTGTTGGCGATTTCCATTCGCCACGCGCCTTCGAGCACTTGAATCATCAGATCGCCCGTTGCGACTTCGGCTCGCACGCGCTCGCCTTTACTCACGCGCATCCGCTTGGCATCGCGCGAGGGCGTCTTAACGTCATCAGATGTCTGTGTGAATTTCCGCTCAGCCGAATCCCAACGATACAACGTCATGTCTACGTCCTCGTATTCAGAAAAAAGTGGGCCAGTCCGGCACGGTTCCCTGATTCGAGGCTGGCCCGTTAACCACCCCGCTCCACAGGCGATGAAACTAAACTGACCATGCGCGCTTCACGATCACGCGGCGGCCGTGGCCTTTTCCATCTCGCTTTCGATGATGCGGAGAAGGTGGTGGTCTTCAACAACTTTGATCTCGTCGGCGAGTGCGGTGAACCGCTTATAGATTCTATCCAACTCGCGCCGTGTGAATTCATATCCCAACTGTTCGTACCTGAGCCCCAGCGCGTGCCGCCCCGAATGTTTGCCAAGCACAAGCGTGCTGTCAGGCACGCCAACCGAATGCGGCGTCATGATTTCGTAGGTGAGCCGGTTCTTGATCACGCCGTCCTGATGAATGCCGGCTTCATGCGCGAATGCGTTGCGCCCGACGATTGCCTTGTTGGGCTGAACCGCAACGCCGGTCAACTCAGTAAGCAATTGGCTCGCGGGATACAACTCGTGAGTCGCGATTCCAGTGGCGAAGGGCATCACATCGTGCCTCACTCGAAGCGCCATCACGATCTCTTCAAGCGAGGCGTTCCCCGCGCGTTCGCCGATGCCGTTGATCGTGCATTCAACCTGGCGCGCGCCGGCTTCGAGCGCCGCAATCGTGTTTGCTACGGCAAGGCCAAGATCGTTATGGCAATGGACGGAAATCCTGGCGCGCTCGATGCCCCGGACGTTAGCTCTGATACTCTCGATGATCTTTGTGAACTCGCGAGGCGTTGTGTAGCCCACGGTGTCGGGAATGTTGACGGTCGAGGCACCGGCATCGATAACGGCTTCGACGACTGCGCACAGGAAATCGAGGTCAGTTCGGGTCGCGTCCTCGGGCGAGAACTCGACGTCATCCGAAAGCGAGCGCGCGAGCGTGACTGCCTCGCGCGCCTGCCTCAGCGCCTCTTCGCGGGTGATCCTCAATTTGTGCTGCAGGTGGATATCGGATGTTGCGAGAAAAATGTGAATGCGCGGGCGCGCCGCTTCGCGGATGGCGTTCCCGGCACGAAGTATGTCATCACGCGTCGTTCTGGCGAGAGCGGCGATCACGGGTCCCCGAATCTCTTTGGCAATCGCCTGGACGGCTTCGAAGTCGCCATCGGAGGCGATTGGAAAGCCGGCTTCGATCACATCGACGCCGAGGCGGTCGAGCTGGCGGGCCATTCGGAGTTTCTCGGCGAGATTCATGCTGCACCCGGGCGATTGCTCGCCGTCTCTCAACGTGGTGTCAAAAATGATCACTCGCGAGTCTGACATAGATAGTCGTCTCCTCCTGGCCTTCGGTGCCGGGCCAGATCGTAATCGCGGGTCTTGGGCAAAGTCAAAGTTATAATTCTTGGGTTAGCATACGCTATTGCTTATGGTATAATCCGCACCCATCCGTAGGCCAGGTTTTACTAATCGGGAGGCACATGGATTTATTTCAGCTTGAAGTGTTCATGACGGTGGCGCGCGAGGGAAGTTTTTCGCGAGCCGCCGAGAAGCTTTATCGCACGCAGCCCGCGGTCAGCCAGGCGATTCGAAAGCTTGAACGCGAAGTGGGCGAGTCTCTGTTTGATCGCTCGTCGAGGGACGGCACGCTGACCGATGCGGGCGAGTTGCTGCGCGAATACGCTCAAAAGTTGTTGAACCTGCGTGGCGAGGCGCACGTCGCGCTCAAAGAGCTGCGCGAGATGCACAAGGGCAAGCTCGCGATCGCGGCAAATGAATTCACCTGCCTGTACCTGCTGCCCGCGCTCGCGGAGTTTCGCCGGCTCTATCCGATGATCAAGGTGACCGTTCACAGATCACTGGCGAGCCGAATACCGGCAGACGTGCTCAAGCACGGCGCGGAGCTTGGAGTGCTGTCGTTCAATCCCGAGGAACCGCTGCTGCGCTCGATCGCGGTGTATCGCGACGAGCTCGCGTTCGTGGTCAACCCTCGCCACCCGCTCGCATTGGCAAAGCAGGTGAGCATTCGGCAGCTCGGCGCCGAATCGTTTGTCGCTCACAACGTGCAGTCGCCTTATCGGGCGAAAGTTGTCCAGGCGTTTAAGCGTCACAAGACGGCGCTCAACATGGACGTCGAGCTGCCGACGATCGAAGCGATCAAACGTTTCGTGTCGAAAGGCACCGGCGTTGCGCTAGTGCCGGGCATATGCGTCGAAGCCGAAATAGCAAGCGGCGAACTGGTGCGCGTGCCGGTGCGCGATCTGCACATCGAACGCAAGCTGCGTCTGGTGTATCGAAAAAGCGCGAGTCTCTCACACGCATCGCAAGCCTTCTTGAAAGTTGCCGAGGCGATGGCGTCGCATCGCAAAGGCAGATACCTGTATCAACCCGAGCGATAACTAGCGTGTGGATAGCCGGTCGGTTTGAGTTCAGAGTTTCAGCTTGACTTTGAATATTCCCAAACCGAAGAAGCAAGCTGAAGCTTGTACTCTGAACTCAATCCGCTTTCGCATCCCGCGTTGACTCGCCCGCAAAAACTGATTACGGTGAATTGAGAGTCAACATCGAACAAGGAGGGAGTGTTTAGCGATGAAAGTAGGGATCTCGCTTCCGCAACTGGGCCCGCAAGCCTCAGCGGACAATTTGATAAAGGTGGCGCAACGCGCCGAAGAGCTTGGGTACGATTCGGTGTGGGTGCTCGAGCGATTGCTCTGGCCGATCAATCCGCGGGAGCCATATCCGGCGGCGCCGGATGGCCACCTCCCCGAAACGTATCAAATTGTTTTCGACCCGATCGAGACGCTCGCGTTCGTGGCGGCGCATACCAAGAAGGTTCAGCTCGGGACAAGCGTGCTGGTGCTTCCGTATCACACGCCGATCGAGCTCGCGCGGCGAATCGCGACGCTTGACGTGCTGTCCGGAGGACGCGCGCTGGTTGGAGCGGGAGTGGGCTGGTCGCACGACGAGTTCGAAGCCGCGGGCACGCCCTTCGAACGACGGGGCGCAAGGTGTGACGAGTTCCTGCACGCGATGATCGATCTGTGGACTAAAGACCCGGTGAAATTCGACGGGGAGTTTTATCACATTCCCGAGTCGAAGGTGGGACCCAAGCCTTTGCAGAAACCGTATCCGCCGATTTATTTGGCTGGCTTCGGGCAATACACTTTCGATCGCGCTGCGAAGTTTGGAAGCGGATGGAACCCGGCCGGCATTATGAGCTTCGAAGCTCTCGAAGGATCGATCGAGCAATTGCATCAGACTTTTGAGCGCGCGGGCCGGAGTAACCCCGAAGTCGTACTGCGTTGTTTCACGATGGTGTTCGATCACGCTAATCCCGGCGCGCGCGGGCCGATGATGGGAACGCTGGAAGAGGTGCGCGAAGACACCAGGCGCTTGCGAGACATCGGCATCACGCATCTCATTCAATCGCCGCCGGCGATTGGGTTCGATCCGTCGGCAAGCATCGATGAAATGCTCGAGCTGATGGAGCAGTTGATTGAAGTTTCGAGATGACTCGTGATGCGTGATGCGGAGCCGGTCACGCGTCACGAATCACGCATCAGCCTGCGATATGCCTGTCGAAATCGATCAACAGTCATTGGCGTTTATCCGCCGGCACCGCGTTGCTCGAATGGCAACAGTCGATGCGGAGGCGCGGCCGATGGTCGTGCCGGTTTGTTACGCGTTCGACGGGAAGCATTTCTATACGCCGATCGATGAGAAACCAAAGAGCGTGGCAGCGAGCAATTTGAAACGTGTGCGCAACATCAAAGCAAACTCGCGAGTGGCTTTGGTCATCGATCACTACTCCGAGGACTGGAGTGAACTGAAGTATGTTCTGGTAAGCGGCGAGGCGGAGATTATCGAGCCCTCGATGGGTGATCCGGAGCACGCGCGAGCGGTGACACTGTTGCGCGAGAAGTATCAGCAGTATCGCTCAATGGCAATCGACCAACGGCCGATCATCCGGATCACGCCTCGACGCCTCAAGTGTTGGTCGCCGGCCGCGTAGCATCTTGTGCGCCGCGACTAATCGAAGATGCAAGTTCAACCTCTAACAACACCGATCATTTTCGATGAGGCGCTTGCGCGCGCGCGCGAAGGTGACGTTACGCGGGAGATCGCGTGCAAACTCATTCGCGCGCGCGACGGCGACGAGCTGGATTCGTTGTCGATTGCCGCCGCGGACCTGCGCAATCAACTCAAGGGCCGGCGAATCACCTACTCAAAGAAGGTATTCATCCCGCTGACGAATCTGTGTCGCGATTACTGCGGCTATTGCACATTCAGAAAAGATCCCGGCCAGCCGGGGGCGCGAACGATGACGCCCGATGAAGTGCTCGCGGTCGCCGAAGCCGGACGGCGGCTCGGTTGCAAGGAAGCGCTGTTCAGTCTCGGCGATCGCCCCGAAGCAACCTTCCCCGAGATGCGCGAAACGCTTGCCGGGCTCGGGCATCGGACAACACTGTCCTATCTGGCCGAGATGTGCGAGCGGGTGCTGAACGAAACGGGGCTACTGCCGCACGCCAATCCCGGCTTGATGGGTCGGCGGGATCTGGAGACGCTTCGCCGGTTCAATCCGAGCATGGGATTGATGCTCGAAAGCACGAGTGATCGGCTTTTGCTTTCTGGCATGGCTCACGACAACGCTCCGGACAAGCCGCCGTCGCTTCGACTCAAGACGATTGAAGAAGCCGGGCGTTTGAAGATTCCATTCACGACCGGAATTCTGATCGGCATCGGCGAGACCCCCGACGAGCGAGTCGATGCGCTGTTCGCGATCAAGGAACTGCACGAACGTTACGGGCACATTCAGGAAGTGATCGTACAAAACTTTCGCGCGAAGCCGGAAATTCCGATGCGCGATCATCCGGAACCCAGCCAGATGGATCATGCTCGAGCGATCGCGGTTGCGCGGCTGGTGCTTCGAGAGATGAACGTGCAAGCGCCGCCCAATCTGTCGGATGATGGCTATCCGTTTCTAATCAGAGCCGGGATAAACGACTGGGGAGGTATCTCGCCGTTGACGCCGGATTTCATCAACCCTGAAAAGCCGTGGCCTCACATCGAGGGGCTCCGCGAGCGAACGGCAGATGAAGGATTCGAGCTGACCGAGCGGTTGAGTGTGTATCCGGAATTTGTTTGGCGCGATGAGTTCATCGATGAAGCGCTTGGAGCGCGTGTACGATCGATCGCTTCCGAGGATGGCTTCGCGAACACACTAGCTGAGCAACGAACCGATCGGCGGTGACGCATCCGGGTTACTGGCGATCAATTGTTGTCGGTACGCTGGGAGTGGGCACTAGTCGTAAGTACGTCTCTACTGATGCACTGTACCGCGCCGAAATGGGCTGAGGCAGTGTGGAACTGAATTCCTCAATCTGGCAGATGACGCGAGATCTGAGGCTCTCCGCCGTTTCCCGAACGTTGGAAAGCCGCAGCAGCTTCAGTCCTCGCAGGAAGTTGAACGTATTACCGGCCACATCTTCTTCGTAGGAGCTAATGTCGTCATCCATCTCCATCAGCATTTCCAAAGAGGCAAAGGCATCGAAAACAGATGCGCAATACGGCTTTTCCAGGAATCGGTGCAGTAGACAATGCAGAAGTCGAAAGTCTGAGGATCTACGCTTCATCGCAGTGACTATTTCTTCGAGATCCTGAGGACTTTCTCGGCGGAGTCGACGCTCGAATGCAAGATAGAGTTCGCCTTCATTTAGGTGCTCGGCAGTACTATCATCGAGAAGGCCGCGCCGAAGTAAGAACGTCCTTATTTCGTCAAGTGGAGGTGTTGATTTCTCCTCACCGCGCTCGTTCAACTCGTCAACTTGGTATATCGATGCTGAAACAAATGCAAACGTACCGTAGTACTCAAACAGTTCCTCTAAGGGCAATCCATGAAAGGGAAGATAGATTAGTGAGAACGCCTTCAGGACGCGCCCTGATTTCTCCAAGGCCTTCAGAGAGATAATGGGCTGAAGATCGTTAAAGACGGTGATTGAATCCATCACTCCATTCCGAATCGAAATTCTCCCGCCATTGATTGATGCTCAGATCCTGTCTAATGATGCCAGCTCCTGATCTTGTCCGCATTTCAACTTCGAAGGCCTCGCTGCGCCCCGGAGCTGTGAAAGTTCCGGCTAGCGCGCTTTCGGCATAAACTCTAGACACAAGGTCGGTGTTGGCACGTCGTAGCGAAAGGAGCTCACGCAAGCGCTCTAGGCTTTGGGTCGCCCACATTAGCGGCGCCACTGCTGCGTCTCGCGAACTCAACCTTGCTCTACAGAGGTCAACGCGTCGCGAGAGAAGGGCTTCAAAGCCTTCGTATTTCGAGATCGCCTTATGCACGCCGATTCTGCCAACAGTTATTAGGAACCAATTCCCGTTGTAGGTTTGCGCATCCTCGTCGAGGTCGTTGAGGTCATCGCACGCCTCAGCCGCTAGATCAAACAAGTTAAATGCCTCCACGTATCCGAGATTGGCGGGTTGCCGGAAGAGAGCCCGGCCATTAATAAGAGTTCGAGCCAATCGCACATCACAGCTTTTTAAACGGTACAACTCCCATAAATCGGAAGGCGGCGAGAAATGCGAACCCCTGATTGCTTCTTCAAGACGCTGATATCGTCGAATGTCGCTCACTAGGTCTTCGAGAAAAGCGCCACTGCCAACTATTTGTTCCAAGCAAGACAAAACAGAGTTCCAACTGCTAATGAGATCCTTTGGCAATAGATTCCACTCCAATTCAAAACATTCATCCAAACCGTATATTGCAACCTGTAGATTACTTAGCTCGCGGAGCAGCCCCATTTCATCCGGGATCTTTTGTTGATTCGCTTGCTCGGCGAGATAGCGAGTCGAGAAAAGTTCATTTACCTTGGGATGCGGATTTACGATTGGAACCATTTGAGTCCTTGAACCTCGTCGGGTCAATCAATCTAAGCATATCTTGCGGAAAACCCGCATGAATAGCAACTATGACAGAGAGAATAAGCACTCCGAGCTGTATTAAAAACGCAAGAAGATATTGGGCCACTGGAAGTCTCAGGGCTACCGACTCAATTGCTGCGACGCTCAACGTAGAAAGGCGTTCCGCCGTTGCAGCTTCTGTTGCAGTTGGAACAAAGGAACTTGCCGAATAGTACCCGGATATCACAAAGAACCCTGAACATATGACTAGAATTAAGAAGATTCCCTGCTCCATTTTAAGACGCACAATCCCGTTCTGGCAGTACTCGCCATCAATGAACTCGATTAGTCTGTCGAAAAAATCCTCGGTGGAAAGCGCCCGAAGGGCGACCATGTGCGATTCCCGTGACGCTTTGCCAGCACGATCAATCATCATCGAAAATAAGCCGAATAGTGCTGCGAATTCAGCAAAGAAGAAGATTATGTCAATGTTTAGAAGCGTCGACATCCAGATCATGCGTGTCTTCGGGATTTACGAGCTGAGACAATTGAACAAATCCACCCAATAGTCATCGTCGCCGCGCCTACGCCAAATGCGACGAGCGGCGCGCTGTCGATCACAATCTGTGAGTCCGGCCCGCGGAGCCAGCCTATCGCCGTCATAATCACTGAGACACCGAACGCTAGCAGCATTGCAAGAAGCGCGGACAGGTGCATCTTACGCGCTCGCTTTGAAAGAAGCGCAAAAAGAATCGGCATGATGAAAACGACCTGAGTAGCGAAAGCAACGTTAGCCATGTCGGTAATCTGTTTCTGGACTCTAATGCCAGCGAAGGCAAGACTCGCCGAAACAAAGGCGAACACCCCAGTGTAGAACTTTCCCGACCTGATGTAGTGTCTCGATGTTTCTTCGCTATTTTCATTTCTTGGAAGGTTCAGAAAGTCCGATAGTACGGCATAGCCGCAACAGTTCAGCAACTCATCTGCCGTGGACAGAATTGTTGCAATGAAGCCCGCCACAACTAATCCGATTACCGGTGAGGGGATAGCCAAAGCGCCTATCATAGTTAACAATGGGTGTTCACTCTGAGATACCAACCCTCGAGTCCGAACATAGTTTCCCGCCGTAATTGCGATGTAAGCCGCAAGACATACTAGCGCCGCGCCAAAGACGAGAGGGCCTGCAACGTTCTTCCGCTCCTTCCAAGCTACACCCCTTTGCCAGGTGTCAAGGGCACACAGCTGCATTGGAACAAAGATGAAAAACGCTCCGAACGCAAATGTAAGGTTGTCGGTTAGCGACGGGGCGACCGGGGCGGCCGAAACCACCGCAGCAGACTCCGTAACTACAGGGACGCGGAATCCAAAAGCTGCCAGGGCTATGAATACGAAGAGGGTTATTATGCCGATGAATGTAGCGCCGTCGAGAAAGTAGTTAACCGTGGCAATGCCGCGTAGCCCGCCGGCTATAGTGAAGGTGGCACATACGAACGCCAAAGCCATAGCTAGGGTTAGTCTGGAGATTTGCGGTACGCCGGCCCATTCAAGCAGAAGAACGCCGCCGTAAAACTCCAGTCCGACGCCGCTTACAAAAGCGACGATAGTCCAGAGCGATGCCCAGCGCCGGACTGTGCTCCAACCTGTTTGACCGCGGTCGAACACGCTACCGAGCGCCTGATGAAGCGTCTCACCCTTTTGAAGGTAAGGAGCCATTCTCGGATATAGAACTAAAAGGAGAATCGTTCCGACAATCCATGCGGCCGGAACAGCTAGAACCCACCAGCCTCTCTTCGATCCTTCAAGAGTAAGAACAAGGAAGATAGCGGTGAAGACCACGTTTGCGCCGACATAGTTCGAAACCGTACCCGCTGACGACATCTGTCGACGAAAAAGAAAATAATCCACCCAACCACTAACGGGTTTTCGACGCGACCTCAATCCCAGCAACAGAGCGGTCACCGGAACGATTCCGACGATAACCCAGTCAAACCATCTGAAATGCAGCATATGGAAAACCTTCTTCACATAGCATCGGGGGCAGTTAGGACAACTGGTCTTGATCTTTGTTCAAGATATCCTTCCGTTGTTCGTCGTCGGGCCAATGCGTAATGCAGAGCGTATCTTCTATCACTATGAGCTGCACGAGGTCAACGTTTATTTATTTCATTTTACGCGTCGAGTTGGTGGGCGACGGTCAGCAGTACGTGGTAGATTTCACGATGAGCTACGCTGAGCTGCTATTTGCTTTGAGCTAACGGTGGGGAGTATGAGCACAACCAATCTTTTGGATGTAGTTGCACTGACCGCGCAATTGCCAAACTGCGGTCTTCATCGTGGACAGGTTGGCACAGTTGTCGAGACGCTCGCTCCCAATGTCTACGAAGTAGAGTTCAGCGATGACGAGGGACGAACGTTTGCAACGCTTGCATTGCGTGCCGACCAGTTGTTGGTACTGCACTACAAGCCGGTGACGGTTTCGTAGATTAGCACCTGTTCGGCTCGCACTCTCACCGAAACACGATGCCTGACCCGACCAACTTTCTTCACTTATAAGGACGCAACATGACTTGGCTCTACCTGGTTCTCGCAATTCTGCTCGAAGTGGCTGGTACAACGTGCTCGAAAATGTCTGAAGGTTTCACGAAGCTGCTGCCTTCGATTTTTATGTTTGTGTTCTACGCTCTGAGCTTGGGAATGCTGACGTTGGCGCTCAAGAGGATCGACGTGAGCATTGCTTACGCGGTGTGGTCTGGTGTGGGGGCTGCGTTGATCGCTACAATCGGGGTCCTCTGGTTCAAGGAACCGGCGACGGCGCTGAAGCTGATCTCGCTCGGACTGATAATCATCGGAGTCGTGGGATTGAACCTCAGCGGCGCACACTAATTGGAGACTGAGTATGAAGGACTATCACATCAACATCTTCTACAGCGACGAGGACGGCGGCTACATTGCCGACATTCCCGACCTTGAAGCGTGTTCAGCGTTCGGTGCGACGGCGGAGGAAGCGCTGAAAGAAGTGCAAATCGCAAAGGAAGCTTGGATCGAGGCGGCACGATCGGAGAAGAAACCAATCCCGCTTCCGAAGTACCGGCCCGCAATCTACCAGGTCGCCTGATATGGCCGAGAGATCCGAATCTAAAATGGCTGCAACATTGGCCACGAGCCTTGCTCGCCTAGGGCCGGACTTTTACTCTCGCGGGTGGGTGCTCGGCACAAGCGGCAACTTCAGCGCGGTCATCAACCGCGAGCCGCTGCGACTGGCGATCACTTCGAGCAGTGTAGACAAAGGCACTCTCGCCGCCGAACACATCCTGGAAATCGACGCCGAAGCCAACGTGCTCAAGGGCTCAGGTCGCTCTTCGGCGGAAACTCTCTTACATCTGGCTGTCGTCAAACTTCGCGGAGCCGGCGCCGTATTGCACACACATTCTGTTTGGAGCAATATTCTCTCCGATGCGCACTTCAGCGACGGTGGATTCAGTATTGAAGGATACGAGATGTTGAAGGGGCTCGACGGCGTGTCTACTCACGAACACAGCGAGTGGCTCCCGATAGTCGAGAACTCGCAAGACATGAAGGCGCTTGCGGCAAAGGTTGAAGCGACGCTTAACGAGCATCCGCAAGCGCACGGTTTTCTGCTCCGGCGGCACGGGCTTTACACCTGGGGCCGCGATATCGCCGAAGCAAAACGCCACGTCGAGATCTTTGAGTTCTTATTGGAAGTAGTGGGCCGCGAATACTGCGCGGCAAGGTGAAAGAGGAATCGCAATGGCCATCATTACAATCCCTGATGAGAAGCGAACGCTTGAAGATCGTCAAACAGTCACGGAGTACCTGGCCGGCATCGGAATCGAATACGAGAATTGGGACACGTCGCGCCCGGTTCGAAGCGATGCGCCGGCGGAGGAAATCCTTGCGGCCTATTCAGACGAGATAGAAAGACTGAAGGCGCGAGGCGGATACGTGACCGCTGATGTGATCGATGTGAATTCCCAATCGCCCGGGCTCGATGCGATGCTCGCGAAGTTCAATCGCGAACACTGGCACGATGAGGATGAGGTGCGCTTCATAATAAAAGGGCGAGGATTGTTTCACATTCACCCGAAGAGCGGCCCGGTTCTTTCAATCGAAGTCGAAGCGGGTGATTTGATCCGAGTCCCGCGAGGCACCTGGCACTGGTTCAACCTGTGTGAGAGCCGTGAGATTCGCGCGATTCGTTTGTTTCAGGATCCTGCGGGTTGGGCCCCGAATTACACTGAGAGCGAAGTCGATAAGAACTACCAGCCGGTATGTTTCGGGGCTTCATATTTTCCCGCGCCGAACGTTGTCAGTTAAGTTCCTGCCGAACCGAGCCTCAACTGGTTTGCCATATCCGCGACGAAGATTACCTGAAAGCGTCACAGGATTCGTTGCTGATGGAAGCGATCATCAACAGCGCGAACCTATACCCAAGATAGACACTCTTCGGATTGACCTTATCGATAGCTCCGCAGCCGTTGGTTACTTTGTCGTAATGAGCTCCGATGACGATTCGCTCGCCGGACTGACCTTGTTTTCGGATAACCAGGTTCTCAACACTTTTGAATTTGTCAGTTGTTATCTCATCCTCGGTTGCGCCCATCTTGAGGAACAACGACTTCACGCTCGACAGGCGCGAGTCTTCTTTGCAGGGCACCGCTCTGAGGTCCGCTTCGAGTTCCTGCTCGGTTGAAATTGTCAGAGTTGACTGAGCCGCTTGCGGCGGTAAAGAAAACACAGCAGAGCCCGACAAGAATAGGAGAGCAGGGATTGTGTGACGTATCTTCAAAAAAGCGAACCCTGATGGTTAATCGAAATGCGTCTTCAGCTTTAAGTACGTAGCTGCCAGATCCTCCGGCAGCACGCGAGTCTCTCCGACAATCGAAACGAAGTTGGCATCGCCGCTCCAACGAGGCACAACGTGCAAATGAAGATGGTCCGCGACGCCGGCGCCCGCGCTGCGGCCGAGATTCATCCCTATGTTGAATCCATCGGGATGGAACTCGGCTTCCAATGCTAACTGTGAGCGCTTTGCGAGTTCGAGCATCTCCGTTGTGATTTCCGTATCGAAGTCCACGAGCGAGGCCTTGTGCGCGTAAGGCACGATCATCAGATGACCGCTGGTGTACGGAAACAAATTGAGGACGATGAAATTCAGCCTGGCTCGATGGACAACGAAGTTCTCAGCATCTTTCTGTTCCCGGTTGATCCGGCAGAACACGCATTCATCTGTTTTGTCCGCCGAAGCGATGTACTTGTAACGCCAGGGGCTCCACAGGTGGTCCATAGTGATGCGTGATGCGTGATGCGTGATGCGTGATTCGAGTATCGATCCCGGTCACGATTCACGCATCACGTTTCACTTCCAAAGATATTCAAATTGCAGACTGGCGCCCGGTGGCTGAAGCGTGTTGCGTGAGAGAAGCTCACCAACATCAGTCGTCGTGAGCAAGTCCAGAATCGAGCCGCGCCGTTGTTTTGGCGGCGTTACGATTTGCGGCTCGCCTTTGATCCCGACAAGCTCCGCGGTGTCCTTCAGCACCTTGTCATAATTTCCCAGCCCGTCGATCAGCTTCTCTCGAAGGGCCTCTTCGCCGGTATACACCCGTCCGTCGGCAAGCTGTTTGATTCGTTCGCGCGTAAGATCTTTGCGGCCTTCCGCGACCGCGCCTACGAATTGCTCGAACATCTGATTGATCAAATTCTGAAGATATTGTCTTTCTTTCGGAGAGACCTCTCTTGTAGGCGATCCCACATCTTTGAACTCGCCGCTTTTGATCACTTCCGGTTGCATCTGGGCCCACTTGAGCAGATTGCCATAGTTCACCCACTCCGCGATGACACCGATCGATCCGGTTACAGTGCCCGGGTTGGCGTAAATCTTATCCGCCGCGCACGCGATGTAGTACCCGCCGGACGCGCCCACGGAACCCATCGATATGACGACCGTCTTCTTTTTCTCATTGCGAAGCCACTTCACCTGATCAGAGATCTCCTGAGAGGCGGCGACTCCTCCGCCCGGCGTGTCCATGCGAATCAGAATCGCGCGAACACGCGAGTCGCCGGCGTACATCTTGAGTTGCTCGTTGAAGGTCTTCGAATTGAAGATGACTCCTTCGAGGTAAACAACCGCGATGCGATCGCCGCCAAGTCCGGGGAATCCGCCCTCACGCGAGAGAGCCAGCGCCGCAAGCAGGATAATCGCGACGAAGAACACGAAGCCGAAGCCGGCAATAATCAGGACCGTAGTCAGATTGAGTTTCTTCATTGTGAGCTTCCCATAAACAACGACGCGACCCGGAGTGTCCGAGTGTCATCTGTCACCCGGGCTCTGGATCGCGTCACTACCGAGGCTGATAGTCGCCAGACGCTTGAAACTGCGGCTACTCTTCGTCCTTCTTGTCGGACGTTGCGCCCAGCAGATTAGCTATGTCGCCAAGCGTCGCCATGCCACCGCCCGTTTCGTGATAGGTGCGCACGTCTTCGGGGTCGCTATCTTTGCCGACCGCGCGCGCGGAAAGACCAATTTTCTTTTGCGATGGATCGAGCTTCAGGATTTTGAACGGAAGCGTTTGCCCGATCTTCACGGCGTCTTCGGGTTTTTCGACTCGCGAGTCGCTCAACTCCGAGACGTGGCAAAGGCCTTCGATGCCCTCTTCGATCTCGACGAACGCGCCGAAGTTCGCGAAGCGCACTACTCGTCCCTTGATGACGTCGCCCAGCTTATGAGTGTCAAAGAAGCGATCCCAGGCATTCGGCTCGAGATCCTTTATCGACAAACTGAGTCTTCGGCCGTCGACGTCAATATTTGTTATGACGGCGTCGACCTGCTGACCCTTCTTCAGAACGTCTGAAGGATGCTTGATTCGTTTGGTCCAGGAAATGTCCGAGACGTGAACGAGTCCGTCTATTCCGTCTTCGATTTCGACAAACGCGCCAAAATCGGTAAGAGAGCGGACCTTACCCGCCACACGCGAGCCGACGCGATAGCGCACTGGCAGAGTCTCCCACGGATCGGCGGAGACTTGCTTGATGCCCAGACTTATTCGGCGGCTGTTCGGGTCGGCTTCGAGCACGATGGCTTCGACTTCCTGCCCGATCGAGAGCAGCTTCGACGGGTGCTTCAGCCGTTTCGACCAGGTCATCTCGGTTACGTGCACGAGGCCCTCGACACCCGGTTCTATTTCAATGAACGCGCCGTAGTCGGTCAGGCTGACGACCTTGCCGCGCACGTGCGAGTCTTTCGGGAAACGTTCGGCGACGCTTTGCCAGGGATCCGGGAGGAGCTGTTTGTATCCGAGCGAAATGCGTTCCTTTTCGCGATCGAACTTGAGAACCTTGACCTGAAGCGAGTCGCCAACCTTGATAATGTCGTGAGGCGACTGGATGCGGCCCCAGCTCATATCGATGATGTGAAGCAGCCCGTCTATTCCTCCGAGGTCGATAAACGCTCCGTACTCGGTAATATTCTTCACCGCTCCTTCGAGAACCACGCCTTCCTCGATATTGGCGAGGGTATCGGCCTTCTTGAGGTTGGAGGCTTCCTCGAGGACGGCTTTGCGAGACACAACCACGTTGCCGCGTTTGCGATTGAGCTTGATGACGCGGACATCGATTTCCTGGCGGAGGAACCCTTCGAGGTTGCGCACCGGACGGACGTCTATTTGTGAACCGGGAAGAAAAGCGGGAACACCTTCGAGATCAACCTTGAGTCCGCCTTTTATCCGCTCGACGACGCGGCCCTTTATCGTCTCGTGGTTCTGGTGCGCCTGTCGCAACCGCTCCCATGTTTGAACCTGCATGGCAGCCGCGCGGGAAAGAATGGCGTAGCCGTCCTGGTTTTCAAGACTCTTAATCAGGACGTCGACTTCTTCGCCGCGTTTGACTGTCAGGTTGCCCTGGTGATCGAGGAACTCTTCGCGCGCAACGACGCCCTCAGACTTATACCCGATGTCGACGAGCACATTCTGGTCGGAAATACCGACCACTATGCCGCGCACAATTTCGCCTTCCTGCCGCGAAGCCGCGCTCTCCTTTTCGTAGGTCGCGAGCATCGCGCTGAAATCCTGCGCGCCGCTCTGTTCGCCGTCCGTGGGTTGCTCGGAAGACGCAACAACCGTCGGCGGTTCGTCACTGGTTGCCTCCGGGGTTGAGTCAGCCGCGTAAGCTTCGTCGCTGGGAGCCGGCGAGGTTGAGTCAGCCGCAGCAGTTGGCTCGGCTACTGCGCTGTCTGGGCCGGTGACCTGTTCCGCCGCAGCGCTTTCGTCTCTCGCGCTGTCGGCTGCAGCAGTCGCACCGGACTGGTTTACATTATCTGTCGGCATTAATTCCTGCTCCTCCAAACTCCTGTATTCGAATTCATTCGGAATGGTTTCACCGGACCGATTGAACTATTTGGCTGATAGTATGCTTCAATCGGCCTGTTACGTTCAAGCCTTCAGGAGTATGAAGCACGAGTATCACAACGCCAGAGAATTTTTTTGCGTGATCGAGCTGCGAAGCTTTCCTCCACGCGACTTCAACTCAACGCTAACAGCACGTGAGCGAGCCGCTTATTGGAGGTAGCTGATGCTGCGGAACTCTCTTCTCAGAGAGATCGTGTGAGGACTCTGAGTACACGCGCCTGTGTGTTCCTAGCTTCATAGATGTCTGAGGCAAGGCAGAACTCTACACTCTCGGTATAAGTGTGTCAAGGATTGCACTAGCGAAGGAAACGGAGGCCTTGTGACCTTGTTCGGCAACAACTCAATCGATGTCTGGATCGACGGTTGCGGGCCGTGCGAGATGACCGTTGCGTGTTAAATATTACGAAAATCCGCGCGATATGAGGGCGATTGCTGAGAGTTTCAAGGACTTGAATCCTGATATGACGGTAGATTGGATGGTCACCTAAATAGGTGCGTCTTTTCTACTTGCGGCGATTTGGGGGTTAGGTTATACTCGCCCCCTTGTTATCGCAGGAAGGATTTCGGCGTGAATGAGCTGGGAAAGGAACAAGGCATTCGTGATAGACAAGGCGCACTCATATCGACAGGCAATCGTTCAAACTCCCCGGGCTATCTCCCAGGCAGAAGAGGGGCGACGGCCAACGTGAGCCCCTTCCGGGGTCTTCTTGTCGGACGACGACGTTCTTAATTTCAAATTGGCCCTCCACGGTAAACGAGCAGGTTGTACGGCCGTGGCTTTCACACATCGAGGTCTGTTTGATGGTTCGGTTGGTATTGCGGACCGTTACCGCGCTAGTAGTGCTGGCCGCGTGTAACTTTACAATCTCGGCTCACCCGCAAGATCGGTCTGCTGCGCCGGCTGACCGCCGCGGCGCATACACGCTCGTGCTCGTTGATGCTGATTCGCAAGCGAAGCTCGCTGAGGCTAGTGACTTCATCGCGTCCCAGGGTGGATCAGTAGCAATATCATTTCCGCCACACGCAATCATGGGTTGGATTCGGCCGGACATCGACGCGGCAATACTGGGACGCCACGGAATTCGGTCGATACATCGTACGCCGCTTACCTCACTGCCTGCGCGGTTCAGAGATCGCGAAACGCAACTGGCGGTTTACGCCTTCAACGAAGTGGCATCGGGACGAAGCGCTAAAAGCAGACTCCGCGAGTCCCAGCAGGCGACTGGACCCGACTCCGCGCGGCCTGGAATGCTGGATTGTTCGCTTCCGCGGCCATCGATCAACAAAGATGAGTTTATTCGAAACCTTCGCTTGCTTGGCGCCGAACAGTCCGTGCAGGGAATTCAGTCAACCGTTACGCCTCAGTATTTCAGCAACACCGATGTAATGGATGGCAGAGTAGCCGTCGCAGTCTTTCTTGTTGAAAGCACGGGCGGACTTGATCCGAATGTCTATTCATGGACTCAAGCCGATCAGGACATGGCGTTCTCGCAGATTGTGGACGGGCTGAACTGGTGGGTTGAGCAGTCACGAGCGTTCAATCTGGCGCGGCCTCTGCAGTTCACGATTGTTCCATTCAGCGCGACGCACCCCGCGTGTCAGGTTCCGTATGAATCGGTTTTGCATCCTGGTAGTGACGCGCCGCTTTGGGTCAATCAGGTGATGAGCAACCTCGGGGCGACGGCCGGTAACGTGTTTGAGCGAGTTGCGGCATTCGACACCTCCATCAGAGATCAAAATCACGCGAACTGGGCCTATTCGATGTTCGTCAGTTACAACCCCGCCCCCGCGAGGCAGTCGTTTACTGACGGGCGCGCGTCGTGGGCGTATATTGGCGGGCCGTTCTCAATCAGCCTGTTCCACAGCTTCGGATGGTCGCTCGGGCGCGTCGCAAGCCACGAGACCGGCCATATCTTTTACGCCTGTGATGAATACTTTCAGGTGGGCTATCAAACGTGCAGTTGCACGTGCGCGCCGGAAGTCCGGCCGAACGCGCTGAATGGAAACTGTCAGGACCTCTCCTGCACGCGCGCCTCGACCGAATGCATGATGCGCATAAACGAATCCGCTTTATGCGCATTCACTGTTGCGCAAATCGGATGGACCTCCGCCGTACCCAAACCCGCGCCTTCGGCCCCAACCGGGCTGGTGGCGAGCCCGAGTTCGCCAACGCAAGTCACGCTCGTGTGGCAGGACACTTCCGGCTTCGAGGATGGGTACCAGATCGAGCGCCGCGGCGGCACGAGCGCGGATTACAATCAGATCGGAGTCGTTTCGTTCAATTCGATCACTTATTCCGACGCGACTGTACTACCGAACACCGCCTATGCGTATCGTCTGCGGGCCTTCAATGGTACAGGCGTGTCGGCGTACTCGAACGAAGCTACGGTGATAACGCCCGCCACATCGTCAGTACTGGCAATCGGCACCAGCGACTTGCCGGATGCTACAGTCGGCGTGGCATACGGCCGCACACTAGCGGCTTTTGGCGGTGACCCTGACTTCTCCTGGCTCCTCGACAGCGGTTCATTACCGCCCGGGCTTTCGTTGAACCAGAGTGGATCGATCACGGGCACGCCTTCGACGGCGGGGACATTTAACTTCGTCGTTAAGGTCACCGACGTCAAGAGCAACCTGGCAACGAAGGCGTTGACGTTGATTGTGAAGCCGGCCGCTCCTCTCACCATTGTCACAACGCAATTGCCGCGCGCTTCAGTTGGTTCGACCTATAGTCAGAACCTGGGCGCGTCCGGAGGCCAGACGCCTTATACATGGTTGTTACAATCGGGCAATCTCCCGGATGGTCTGACTCTCAATCAAGCCGGTGTGATTTCCGGAACGCCCGAGCGCGCCGGCACAACGAGTTTCGTGTTGAAGCTTACCGATGCCGCCAACGCGAGCGCAACAACCACGCTATCAATAACCGTTAATCCGCCGGTGCTCGTTTTTTCGATCGACACATTGTCGCTACCCGACGGTCTGGTAGGACAAGCGTACTCGCAAACGCTGAAGGCATCAGGAGGAACCGCTCCCTATCGTTGGGACTTGAAGTCTGGCCGGGTTCCCGATGGCTTGCAGCTATCGGAAGCGGGCGTGATATCGGGCACACCAACGACGCCCGGCGAAGTGGATTTCGAAATCCGCGCTACAGACCAGAGCGGTCAATCAATAAGCTCTGCTCTGTCGATCGATGTGGACCCCCCGCCTGAGTTGACCATTCTAAGTGCGGCCACGCTTCCGGTCGCCGCGGTTGGCGTTCCGTATCGGCAGGAGCTCAAAGCGACGGCGGGCACGGGACCCTATAGCTGGGTCAAGAAAAAGAAGAAGAAATTTGGGACGCTTCCCGACGGCCTGACGCTTTCATCGGAGGGAGTACTCTCTGGTACTCCGACAGTTCAGAACACGTTCAATTTCACGATTCGCGTTGACGATTCGGCGGGCAAGCAAGCCAGCAAACCGATGACCCTGGAAGTCGGGCCGCCACCACCGCCGCTTTCGATTAGAACTGAGTCGCTCCCGCAAGCGCCGCAGGGAATTCTTTACAGCGCGCGAGTGGAAGCTTCGGGCGGCGTCGCTCCGTACTCGTGGAATATTGAAAGCGGCGCGCTGCCCGACGGCCTGGCGATGAGCACCGAGGGCGCGATCACAGGCCGGCCCACCACTGTTGGATCGATGTCGTTCACGGTTCGAGTGAAGGACTCACTTGGTACGTTGAGCACCAAGCCGCTGTTTCTGACGGTTGCGTTGCCTCCGCTGCCGCTGTTGATTCAAACGATCTCTCTGCCCGACACGACGGCCGAGCGGCCTTACTCGCAATCGCTGCAAGCGACCGGCGGACTGCCGCCTTATACCTGGAGCATTGCGAGCGGAAGCCTTGCGGCTGGATTGAACCTTTCGGCAAACGGTGTGATCTCGGGGACGCCTGATGCGGCGGCCACCAGTGTTTTTGTAGTTCGCGTGACCGACTCGGCCTCGCAGTCAACCACGCGCACGCTGGCAATCATCATCAAGCCCTCCGATAAGCTCGCTCCGTTTGGCGTGCTTGAGACGCCTGCATTCAAGGCAACGCTCAACAACGTTGCGAGCGGAAGCGGCTGGGCGCTCGACAATGTCGGCGTTGTTCAACTGGACGTGCTGGTAGACGGACAGAAAGCCGGCGAAGCCATCTACAATCTCAGCCGTCCAGATATTGGAGCCGTCTGGAGCAACTTCCCCAACGCCGCGCATTCCGGGTTCAGTTTCCAGATCGATACAACGAAACTGTCCAGTGGGGATCACACGCTTGCGGTTCGATTGCTTGATGCCGGCGGCAACTCCACAATCATCGGTTCTCGCACAGTTACTGTTCAGAATGCCTCGCTGTTGATTGCGACATCAGTCGTGCCCAAAGGGAAGAAGGGTGAGTTCTATGACTTTTCCTTCACGGCGGGTAACGGGCGAGCGCCGTTTTCGTGGGCATTGATTTCGGGGTCGCTACCGGCGGGTCTCTCAATGAATGCTGCCGGCAGAATCTCAGGCACGCCTTCGGTGTTTGGGACCTTCTCGTTCTCGGTTAAGGTTACGGATTCCGTCAACGCCTTTGCGGTCGGCAGCTTCTCGATGGTCATCATTCCCGATATCGAGCCGCTTCGAATAATCAGCAACGGCGATCTGGCCGACGGCAACACCGGCATCGATTATTCGCAGCAGTTATTTTTTGCCGGCGGCGTTGGAGGACCGAGAACCTGGAGCCTGGCGAGCGGTTCGTTGCCGCCTGGGCTTTCACTGGGCAGCGCGAGCGGCGTAATCTCCGGTACCCCGACACGCGTGGGCACATACACCTTTACCGTGCAATTGAGCGATGCGGCTCCGACAACGGTAACGTCTCAGCCAATTCGCATCACAATTACACCCGGACCCTTGCAGATACTTGCAAGCGGAACATTGAACCGTGGAACGATGGCGGTCCCATACTCATACACGCTTCAGGGTAAGGGAGGAGTGACGCCGTACAACTGGACTAAAGCGACCGGCAATCTGCCGGACGGCCTGACATTGAACGCGGCGTCGGGGGTGATCTCAGGCACGCCCACGCTGTTCGGTACGTTTACGTTCACCGTCAAGCTGACTGATTCACAACCGCTCAACGTAACATCGAGCACCTTGACGATAGTAATTGATCCCCCTCCGCTTGTGGTCACCAGTGCGGGAGATCTGCCGGCCGCGAAGCTGAACACGGACTATTCGCAGCAACTCGGTGCGTCTGGCGGGCGCACACCTTACACGTGGGCGCTGGCTCCCGGCAGCGGGCCGCTTCCCGGAGGCTTGACGCTTAACGCAAGCACCGGAGTCATCTCGGGTAAGCCGGCCGCGACGGGCCTGTTTACTTTCACAGTGAAGGTGACGGATGCTACGCCTGTTTCCGCGACATCATCTGCCATCAACATAAACATCACGCCTTGACGCTACTGGCTTCGTCCGGTGAAGCCCGCAAGCATGATTGCAATCGCGTCCAGGTCGTCTCGCGGAGCAGGCTGGGGACGACCGGCCGCTTGCGGATCGCGTAGCGCTGCTGATCGCTCGGCGTTGTAGTAGTTGTTGAGCATGATCGAAAAGGCGAGATGTTCGCCCGCGGACGTCGCCACGTAGCCTGAGAGCGTATACACATAGCGGAGCGAGCCTGTCTTGGCCCGAACGTTACCCGCCGCCGCGGTTCCCTTCATTCGATTCTGAAGAGTGCCGTCCACTCCGGCTATCGGCAGCGCGTTGCGAAATGTGTCCGCCCATCGGCTCCGATTAACATAACTCAAGAGCGATACGGTCGCTTGCGGCGTGATTACGTCGCGGCGCGAGAGCCCCGATCCTTCTTCGAGCAACACGTCGCCCTTCTTCACTCCAACCGTCTCGAGAAAGTCATTCATCGACGCGACGCCCGCTTCTTCAGTGGTTGAATAGGTGACGGGGGTTGGGGGTTGCGGGTTGGGCGTTAGGGTAGCAGGTTCCTTTACCGACCCCTGACCCCCAACCCCCATCCCCTGTTTCGCCCCAACCTGCAGAAGCAGCAACTGAGCGTAAAGATTTTGCGAAGGCTTGAGGGTCTCGCGAATAATCTCACCAAGCGGCATCGATTCAACCGAGCCCAGCTCGATGAGTTTGTCAAAATTGATCGGCGTGACTTCGCGATACTTCCAATCGATCACTCGCGTTCGTCCGGTGACTGAGATCCCGCGCGCCGCCATCGCGTCCTTGAGCGTGCTTACAAACAAGCCCGCTGGATTGTGGACCGCGAGCGCAGTGTAGTAACCGTTGGCGCTATCGATCGCGACCCGGCCCGTAACAAAAACATGATTCTCGCCGACGGGACGGTACACCGTGACTGCGGTGTCCGAACCCCTGGCCGCGGTCTGGGTGCGATTGATGAACGTGACATACGAAGTCATCGGGCCGGTGGTGATCTTGCACGGCATTCCGATTCGCTCCGCAGGCTTCACGAACACATCAATCGCGTTGTCGTTCACAGTCAGCGCGGAAGCTTCGGCGCCGTAATACGCCTGGAGATCATCCCATTCCCAACCCGATCCGAACGGCGGCCCGGCAAAGTAACTCTCATCGCCAACAAGGTCGCCCTCGATTCGCCTTACCCCCGCGTTGACCAGTTGAGTGATGAGCGGTTCGAGACCCTTGAAATAATCGCCGCCGTTTAGCCTGGCTGCCATCGTGGGATCACCTCGGCCGTACACGATCAAGTCCGCTTTTAGCGTCCCCGAAGCGTTGGGCCTCGATGTGGAATACAGCGATGTCTTTATTCGGTAGTCCGTGCCCAGCCGTTCGAGCGCGAGCGCCGCCGTGTACAGTTTGGCATTTGATGCGGGACTGAAATACTTCTGCGGGTTGTGTTCAAAGATTAATTTGCCGGTGTCCAGAGAAACGATCTTGATTCCCCACTGAGCTGCGGCGAAGCGCGGTTGCGAGATGTGAGTCGCGATGCGCAAGCGAAGCGACTCAATCGTCTCAGCCTGTGCGGTCTGTTCTGAATGTGTGGGAACAGGCGGTTTGTTTTGTGCCCCGGCGAAAACCGGAGACACAGTCAGCAAATGGAAGCAAACCAACACCGCCAGCGACGCTTGCCTGCACAAGAGTCTGGGCGAGCTGCTGATGCCCGGGTCAAACTGGTCTGACATTGAGATTCGCAACGCCGAATGAGCTTAGCACGAACCAAGACAGAAACCATACGCCCGTGTTCATGACCCGGACTCCCAACTCCCGACTACTCAATCAGCCCGCTGGATCACCATTATTGTCAGATCGTCAGCGCGTGGATGGCCGCCGCAGAAACTGCGAGCGTCTTCAAGACACCCAACTTGAAGTTGGGTGTCGTGGGTGTGCGCGCATTGCCCGGAACCGCCAGGTCCCGCTTCTAATCACACCCATTGCCAAGGCTACGATGCCTCTTTTTTTGACAAGTTACGGAGTACTGTATTCTCCGATCTTATTTCTCGCCTAGGTTTCAAGAAGTAGTGCTCAAGTTTCGACAAGGTTCCATTAGACAACTCCGGGCCACCTGGAAGCCGACGCAGTGGTACTGGGTCTTACCAGTCCATACTGCCTGCCCCATCCTTGGAAGCTCCACCACGTTTCTCCAAAAACTGATTGACAACTATTGGACCGTGGCGTATGTTTCGCCAATCTAGTCTAAGTGAGATCGATGACCCCAGAATGTTGGGCCGCCCGGCCCAGGATCTGTGCAGCAGAATAATCTCAAGGGATTAATCGCTTTCGCTTTACTCTAGTCTCGAATGTGGCCTTGGAGCTGCAGATAGATCAACGGTTGATGACGCTCCGTCAGACAGGTCAGCGTCAAAAAGCCGATGGCAAGCATGTTTGACAATCTTCTGCTACCGGTGACGAGAGTTGTTTCGAAGGTGATTTCGACACCTAAGTGCGCTGACTCGCCGGGCAGCATTTGATTTACAGAAGTGGGAGAAATGCATTATGAAGCTCAAGAACCTCACGCGTTTGCTGTTTGTAATCTTGATGGCAGGTCTTGTTTCCCTCGGACCAGTCGTTATGGCAGTCGGTATCACGGTCAAGCCCTCAATGATGGACGGATGGAATTTCCAGTTGGGGCATTTGCTGAGCGGAACAAGTACGGCATTAGGAGGGTTCTCGTTGGGGCCCGGCTCTCCGCCGCTCGGGAGCGGATCCGTCCATTTCACCACGGGTCTTGATGGGAACTCATACGCCCAAATCCGAAACAGCGACTACGGCGGCCAGCCCCTCAGCAGCTTGACTGCTCTCAGCTATGACACCTTCGTCTCTGCTCACCACGGAAGCGTCGCTCCATACATCGTTTTGAATGTGGACGTGAATGACGATGGAATATTTGATCCCAACGGCGGCATCGACGATTTGATATTCTTCGAGCCTGCTTACCAGACTGGTCAATACAATCCCACGATTCCCGCGGGTCAAACGATCCCCGTTCAGAACGGTCCGGTTCACCTGTCCGAGGATGGCACGACTCCCACAGTTGTAACCCAGGGCGTATGGCAGCACTGGGACGCGTTTGCCGGAGGCTGGTGGTCGGGCAATTATGGTGGACAAGGTGGCCCACCGCTGACCTTGCTGTCGGGGTACAAATCATTGCTCACTGGCCTCGGTTATGCCACGCCCCGAATCATAAACGCCGACGCTTGTCTGGGCGGTGTTCGAATAATCTCGGGAGCCGGCGCCCCGGTCTGGAATGACTTCGATGGAAGTGCAGATAACTTCACCATCGGTATAAACCTCAACGACACGACCTACGATTTTGAATTCGAGAATCTGCCCATAGCTCCCTGCGGAGGGGGCAATCAAGGCAACGGATGCACGGTCACAATTGGATTCTGGAAGAATCATGCGGGATTCACCGGTCATAACCCGGATCTAATAACATCGCTCCTCCCGATTTCTCTGGGCTCCGGAGGTGGCAAGACGATCGTCGTGACCACCGCCGTTCAGGCTGTGGCACTGCTGGGCTTGAAGGGCTCGAACGGAGTTTTCGATGCCTCGAATGGCATCAACAAACTCTATTCTCAGTTGCTGGCCGCGAAACTGAGCATCGCCGGCGGCGCCGATAGTTCAGTGATCGCGGCAACGATCGCGGCTGCTGACGCTTTCCTCGCGACCAAAAACTCCGACGACTGGAAGAGTCTGAGCAAATCGCAGAAGCAAGCTGTTCTGGGATGGATGAGCACGCTTGATAGCTACAACAACGGCTTGATCGGGCCGGGTCATTGTGATCAGTAGAGACGTAACAACAGCGATTCGCAGCCGCTTCGGCGGTTGCTGTAGAAGCTAACAGTCGAAGGGCCGCTTTGACGTAAGCGGCCCTTCGACTCTAACCTTTCCGTCGGTAAATCAAATCTCTGAACCTCGCGCGCGCAGTGAGGGGTCTGGCTTGAGTTCCGTGACATTTGCCGGCCCAGGCTAATCCTGCACCAGCAGTCGAGGGTCTTTTTTATGTTTTGGCTTGCGCTCGTCACGCTCGCGTTTATCTACAAACTTCTTTGAGGGGAGAATGGGTGCGCGCTCGCGGGGGCGAAGCTCTTCTTTCTTGATCGTGAGTTTTCGCGGCTTTTTTGGCACTCGAAAATTATAGTCACTCGGCAAGCGGTGTCACAAATACGCGATCCATATCCTGATCCGCTTCGGTGAAGTGCCACGCGTCACCCTTTAACAGCAAACGGGATTGCGGGTCGGTGTCCGCGACCGCAACTTGAAAGCCACGTTCTTCCCGGCCGATGAACCCGTGCCGGCGCAGCCTCCGAGCCAAAGCGCCGTCCTCGGTGAGGCTTATCTCGAGGCTCGAACATCCGGCCGCGATCGCGTGCTGAATAACAAGCTGCAACGCCGCGTCCATTAGTTTCGAATCCGCAGAAGTGAATAGATCGGCTATCGCGGCAAACTCGCCTGCTCGCTCCAGCACTGCGAAGCCTGCCAGTTCACCGCCTCGCCGCAACGCGAGTGGAATCTGCCGTCCGGAGGGCGAGCTGAGATACCGCCACGCGAGATAATCACTATCCCGGTTACAAACGATTCGATGCTCGGCGCCGGCGCCCTCAAACAGGCGATTGAATTCTTCGCCGAAGCCGATGACTTCTTCGAGTGTGAACCCGCGCGCGTCCGTTCGTGTCAACCGGTCAAGCATCATTATTGGAATGCTTGCCAGATGCGCCTGGCCCCTGGTCGGGACTCGCGAGAAAGCCGCTCGATACGCGCCGCGGCTGGTCAGCGGCCTCACCCAGCGCCGGTAGTTTGCGACGAGATGCGAGCCGGCTTTGATCAATGCGCCGAGGTTGTCGGGTGTCGGTGGGCCATACATGAACTCGACTCCGAGCTCGCGCATTTCGGCGAAGCTCGCGGAGTGAAGCCGAGTTGCGAGACCCTGCCGCCGTGCTCGCGGTTCGATGAAACAATCGCCGCCGATGCCCCCAACGCGTTCGCGCTTCCCGGCCTTCACGCGGCGCGGGAATATCGATGTGCACCCGACCGCCCCGCCCGTAGCCGTTTCAATCGCGAGCCAGGTCAATGCACGCCCGTGCGGATTGTTGCGGTAGAGCCAGTCGTAACGCGCAGTCATATCACCCGGGTAGATCTTGCCCATTAACGCAATAATGGCTCGCCGGTCATCGGGGGTCGCCGTTCTTATCTCAAACTTTTCCATTGAAGTCTTGTCCGGCGAACTTCAGTTTGCCGGCGCTTTCATTTGTAATGTCGCTGCGTGATCAACCTGTGACCTGCAAGCCTGATCGATTCCGGTATCGTCGCGCGTGCTACGGTCTTCCCAACCAACTTTGCCATTTCAATGCCTCTGTAAGTTGTCGACCGAGTGCCCGGGCGAACCAACGTCAAACTGACTGTGCTTTTCTCGCCGCTGGTCCAGGACTCTTTGTATTCACCGCTACCGCTCATGAAATCGTATATGTGCACCGAATCGTCTTCGATGCATTCCCTGATGCATAGCCCGTTCATGATCGCGCCCAATCCTTCGGATGCATATGCAGGATCAAACCCCGCCTGAAACGCGTGCGCGACATTATTGTCAGCAAACTCCAGACGTGCAGCGGCGATCTCGCGATCAACTTCGAGTGTCAGCAATCTTGTTCGCCGCTCGGCGAGATTTGCGCGAGCGGCTTCTCTCAAGAAATCACCGACGTTCGGCAACGCGAACGAGCCTGGCTCGCCTTTGGATTCCCATCGAGCCTGGTGAAGCCGCACGAGCGCATCCATTCCCGCATCGAGATCCGCCGGTTCTTCAACTCGCTTCAATTTGCAGTCGTGCTCGGCAAAGAATTTCCGCGTGCGCGCACCGACCGTCCTCCGTGGCGATCCGCCCAGCCCATTTGTGAATCGTTCCCAATCCATCGTTGTGTCGATGAAAAAAGACCGCTTGCCGGATTCTATGTCAGCGTTTGCGCCTAATGAGTGCGCGAGCGCAGACAACATCGGCGACGCTTTGGGGATCTCCGTCAAACTTAGCCGATCCCACTCGCTGTTTTGAAAAAGATAATCGACAAGGTTCCTGGCCACCTGCTGTTCGAAGCCTTTGCGAGAGATGACGTCCAGGTATTCGCTCGTCTCGGCATACACGCCTGTGCCGAGAAACAAGATCTCTCTTACGTGAGGTATCCCGGCCGTTCTTCGCTGACGCAAATAAAACGGAGCAAGCCCCATCAGGCGATCCTGTTCATCCCTAAATGCGATGATGAAAAGCTCGCTTGAGGCAGGCCTCAGAAACCGCCACCAGAGCCTGTTCCAGGAGTGACGAAGGAAGAAGACGTGCGCGGCGCTATGTTCGAGTAACTCATCCCATTCGCCGGCGAGGGCGTCGAGTCCCGCCTCGTCAGTCACCACTGAAGTTGTTAAGTTCACGGTTCTATTCACTGCAACCCCTGCGCGAATTCCGGTTCGTCGGCGTCCTGAACTAACTAAATTGCTTTAGGCCCTGGATTTCCACGTTTGCCGCTCCTCAAAATGAGCCCGTCGCTTCTGTGGAAATCGCTCGCGTTTATGAATTTAGCTGTCCTGAGAGCAGCAGACTCGTGTCCGTCATTTGACGAGGTGAATATGGGAAGCTTCAGGCCAAGAAGTTTTATCGAGTGTCTTCATATCCTGTGGCGGCGCAAATCGCTGATCGCCTTCATCGGTTTGGTTGTTCTACTGGCGGCCACAGCCGTCATCATGGGAATCCAGAAAGTCTATGAGTCACGGGCCCTGATAGTCGTTTCAGGCGCAATCTACGACAAACAGGCAAACGGTGCGCAGGTGGCGGCGGTGACCGAGCAGATCACCAGCCGCTCGAACCTCGAAGCGTTGCTCCAGCGCTACGACCTTCAGGGTCCCGTGACGAATCTCGATTCAGCCATTCAGCAGCTTCAAAAAGAGATCAAGCTCGAAACCAAATTCCGGTTGGACTCGGCAGGCTTCCCGGAGTCCTTCGCAGTTTCATATCGGCACCCCGATCCGGTTATTGCGCGAAACGTCGTCGTCGATCTGGTAGCCGCATTCGATCAGGCAAACAAGACGCTCGCCAAACAAGCCGCCGAGGAAGCCGCGCGCATTCATTCGGAGATTGCCGAGCTTGAAGCAAAGCTTGGACACGCAACCACTCAAAAGCTCGCAAGCGCCGCGCGCAGCTCCGCGGCCAGCCGAAACGCCGGCGCGATCGAGCGGCAACGAGCCGAGCAGAGCGCGATCGCATCGACAGTTGAAACGCTGCGTGATCGACAGTTCGCGCTCGAAGCCCAGGTCGCCGAGCAGAAGCGAATGATCAGCCAACAACAGGAGATCGTAAGGACCAGCCCGCCGCCCGTTGATGATACGCGCGCGACGGGTTCATACGGTGCGCTTCTAAAACGCAAAGCTGACCTTGAGGCGCAGATCGAAGAATACTCTTCCAAGTTCACGGAGAAGTACCCTAAACTCCTGCAGGCTCGCGAGCAGCTTGCCGAAGTCAAACAGCGAATGGCCGGCGCAACGACGACCGGCGAACAAGCGAGAGCGTCAGCCACGTCGCCCGCGGCGCTGGAACTTCGAAACCTGCAACGTGAGCTGTCGCGTTTGGAAACGGATCTCGAGATCGTCCGGCGCGAGATCGATCGAAAGCAACAAGCCGCCTCACGGCTTCCCTCCGGCGGCGCTGCCCCTTCTTACATACCCGCCGCGGTTCCATCTGCAGCTTATGCGGGGACGTCCGGCATCGCTTCCGACTATGGCTCGGAAGGCTTGCGCGAACGCTACACCGCATTGATCAGGAGAGAGGACGCGCTTCGCGAATTCCAGCCTTCGACGACCGGACCGGCCACGCCGTTTTTCCAGATGGTAGATCAGCCGAACCTTCCGCAATCGCCAGCCGGACCGATCAGGTCCAGGCTGATGCTGATAGCGGCGGTGCTCGCCTTGATAGTCGGCGTGATCGGAGCGGCCGTGGCTGAGTCAAGAATATTGTCGATGATTTACGACGAACGCGATGTGAATTATTTCCTCGGAGTGCCCGTCGTGGCGCTGATTCCTGAGACGCTGACGACAAACGAACGCGGACACGATGCGCGACGGATGTTTGCGCTTCGTCTGCGGTATCTGGCGATCGGCGCTGCCGCGGTGCCGCTTGTGGCGCTGCTGCTCAATTTCACGAAGATATTTCAGATACTCGGAAGCAAATAGAATTCGCCTGATGAAAGGTGCGCTGGATGGGAAAAGTTTACGAAGCGCTTAACAGAGCCAGCCGCGGCGACGACGTGTTCGACCTCGTCGATGATGTCGACGTTTGCGACGAAGAGAACGCCGAGGGCGACGAGCGCGAGAAGCAGCCTGAGCAGTTTAATTTCATGCGCTATTCGCTTGGCGGGTCAGCGCTCGTCACAAGACAACCCGCCACCGGTGTTCGCCGGCCGCCAGCCGCGGCGCTTGTGCGCGCGAAAGCGCAGCCCGGCCGCGAACTGACCGTCAGAGCCGAGAGAATCGATCCACACCTGGTCTCTTTCTATAACTTCGATCCGCGCGCTTCGCAGCAATACAACAAGCTTTCGATGTCGCTGATCTCAAAAGCCGCAGAGCGCGGATTCAAACGAGTGCTGGTGGCATCCGCGCAGGAAGGCGAAGGCCGCACGTGCGTGACGCTCAACCTCGCGTGCGCGCTTGCTCGCGCCCGGCAACGCGTTCTGGTCGTTGATTGCGATTTGCTGAAGCCGTCAGTTTTGCGCGCGCTCGGTCTGCACGCCGAGCTTGGCATGAAGGAAGTGTTTGAACAGGGAATGCCACCGGCAACAGCCACAATCGCGATGCGCCCTTATGGATTCAATGTTCTCCCGACAATTCGACCGCTCGATAATCCAGCCGAGCTTTTTGCGGCGCCGGGTTTCTGGAAAATGCTGCAAAGCATGGATGCCGACTACGACTTCATCTTGTTTGACTCGTCCCCGCTTATGACCGGGGGCGACTCAAGCCTGCTGGTGCGATTCGCCGACACAACTCTGTTGGTGGTTCGCGCGGGTCAAACGAGTTCGGCTGAGATGGCCAAGGCGATTGTGCCCTTCGCACAGGAAGACATATTGGGTGTTGTGATTAACCGCGCAAGCGTTTGAGGAAGGATCACGCAGGAAGCGCGGCACGCAAGGCGCGCCTTCGGGGAACTGTACACCGATCGATGAAGCAGGCACTCGTAAACGTAATGCATAGCGCCGGAGCATTCGCTCCGTTCCGCCTTGCGAATCGCGCCAAGACCCTGATCGTCATGTATCATCGGTTCAGCGAGACCGAGGACGGCCGGTCCACTTCCGCGCGTTGCTTCAGCGAACAACTCGATTATCTCAGCGAGCACTACCGGATAGTGCCGCTGTCAGAACTTGCCGCTTATCTGACGCGGGGCATCCCTGTTCCGCCCGGCCTCGCGGTGATAACGATCGACGATGGTTACCGCGATTGTTACGACATCGCCTTGCCGTTGCTTCGCGAACGCAACATCCCGGCGACAGCTTTTGTAGTGACCGGCTTTGTCGACCGCGCCACGTGGCTATGGACTGACAAGGTCCGCTACTTGACCGCGCGCGCCTCGGGGTCGCTGCTCGAGACTCACATCGAGGATCAATCGCTGCGCATAAAGCTGGACGGACGCCACTCACGTCTCAAAGGAGCGGATCGCGTCAACACCGAATTAAAGCTCATCCCCGACGAGGCAAAAGATGATGCGATTCTCGAGATCGCGGCCTCGCTCGGCGTATCGCTTCCGGAAAATCCTCCCGATGAGTTTCAACCGTTGACCTGGGATCAGGTGCGCGAGATGGATTCAAGTGTGATCGAGATAGGGTCGCACACGGTGACTCATCCGATCCTCACGCAAACGGGCTCGAAGCAATTGCGATACGAGCTGTGCGATTCGCGCTCGCGGCTCGAAGGCGAACTCGGCCGCACGGTCGATCTTCTCGGTTATCCAAATGGGAATCACGATATCGCGGTGCAGGATGAAGCCTCGCGCGCCGGTTACAAGTGCGCCGTCACGGCTGAATACGGATTGAACAACGGGCACAGCAATCCACTCGCGCTGAAACGCATTCACACCGAGCACGATCTGGCTCACTTCGTTAAGAACACAAGCGGGTTCGAGCAATTCAGGCACAGGCTGACGCACCTGCGAGGCGGGGCCGTTATGCTGGCGCTCGACCACACGACGAACCTATGGTAGCGAAAGAAACAACACCGGGGCGAAATGCATTGAGCAAACGCGCGGCGCTGCTTGCGGCCGCGCGAGTGCTGGCATTTGCATTGACGATCCCGTTGCCGCTGGTACTTGTGCGAACGCTGGATCAGCACGAGTTTGGCCTTTACAAACAAATCTTTCAGATATTGATGACGGCGCTCGCGCTCTCAGGCCTGTCGGTCAACATGAGCGTGCTGTATTTCCTGCCTCGCAATCCGGACAAGAAGCCGCAAATCGCGCTCAACGTACTCGTCTTCTACGCGGTGGTTGGGTCGGTTGTCGCTGCGTTCTTCGCGTTGTATCCCGGCTGGGTGACGACGATCTTCAAGGGCGATGGGCTGGTGCCGCACATGCCTCTGCTTGGCCTTGCGATGCTGCTGTGGCTGCTATCCACCGTGCTCGAAGTCGTCGCCGTCGCCGACAATGACATTCGCTCCGCAAGCGCGTTCATCGTGATCATACAGCTCACAAAGAGCACGTTGATGATGATGGCCGCGGCAGTCTTTGGCACCGTTCACGCTGTTGTCATTGCCGCGGTCATTCAGGGGGCGCTTCAGTGTTTGATCATGTTCGTTTACCTGTACAACCGATTCGGAAGATTCTGGGGAACATTCGACTGGCCGCTGTTCAAAGCTCAGATCGCGAACGCGCTGCCATTCGGCGTCGGAGGTCTTGCCTACGCCACGCAGGGCGATCTGCATAATTATTTTGTGTCGCACTATTTTGATCCGGACAAGTTTGCGATTTACGCAGTCGGCTGTTTTCAATTGCCGCTGCTCGGGATGTTGCTCGACTCCGTGATCAGCGTGCTGTTGCCCGAGGTAGCTCGCCGCGAAGCGAAAGCGGATTTCGACGGCATCATCACGTTGTGGGCCTCGGCAGTGCGCAAGCTCGCTCTGTTCTTTGTGCCGATCTATGCGCTGTTGTTCGTGGTTCGATACGAATTCATAACAACGCTATTCACCAGCACCTATGTCTCGGCCGCGCCGATCTTCGCGATCAACCTGCTGAACATAATGTTGTACATCTTCGTGCCGACGTCGATCCTTCGCTCGTTTGATTCGTTGAAATATTTTCGTTTGAAACTTTCCTTCGCAATGATTCCGGTGCTTGCGGCGGCGCTGTACGCCGGAATCCGAATGGCAGGACTCGAGGGGGCGATTACCGCATTCGTTTCCGTCCAGACGCTCGACCTTTCAATCGTTGTATTCGCAATCGGCCGCCGGCTCAAGATGTCATTCGGTGACGTAAGAAGGCTGGCGCCGCTCGTGAGGACCCTGATCGCGGCATCAGCCGCCGCAGGCGCGGCAATCGGAACGAAAGCCGCGATCGCGGCAGCGGCCTCCTTCATCGTGTTGCTGGTTTCATCGACGGCGTTCGTGACGGCGTTCCTGTTGGCGGCTTTTATCACAGGCGCAGTCACCGAGGCTGAAAAGGCAGAGATGCGCGGGACGTTGCTTAAGTACTACCGGCTCGGGACAAGGCGGCTCGGCCTGTCAACGGCAGCATAAGGATTTGTTGGATTAAGAATGCTTGTTCGCGGCAACAAACTAGAACCCGGGATGCTGTTTGGGCGGCACGCTGAAGGTCTGCTGCTCAAGCAGCGCCCAAAAGGCGTGAGACATCTCGGCCTCGAAGCTGCCGGGCACCCGCTCGCATTCGTGGGCTTGTTTGTGTTCACGCTGCTGCTCTATGTCCGGCCAAACGATTTGTTCCCAGACTTCTTTGGCGATCTCGCGATACTTAAGTTCATCGCAATCGGGACGTTGATCGTCTACATCATCGGCAAGGTCGGCGCGGGTGAGTTGATTACGATATGGCCGATCGAGATGCGCGCGCTTGCGTTGATCGTAGTGATCGGAATTGCCATAACGCCGGTTGCCGCGTCGCCAAAGCACAGCATCGACATGCTGTCGGACACTTTCTTCAAGGTAGTGGTCATCTTCGTTCTGATGATCAATCTGGTTGACACTCGCCAGCGCCTGCTTCGAATCCTCAAGCTTGTTGTTGTCTGTGGCTCGGGAATCGCGATTGGAAGCATTTGGAAATTCGCGGAAGGAAAGTTTACCGCGACGATTCAGGGCGTAGGCGTGAGAATCGAAGGCGCGGTCGGCGGAATCTTCGGCAACCCCAACGATCTGGCTATGGCTTTGGACATGCTGTTGCCCATCTCGATTATCTTGATGCTCAACAGCAAGCCGGCCGGCCGAATACTTTTCCTTATCTGCACATTGGTGCTGACGATGGGGGTCATAGTCAGTTTCTCGCGCGGCGGTTTTCTGGGGCTTGCGGCTTCCGGCGGCGTGCTGCTGTGGAAGCTGGGACGTCACAACAAATTCACGACGGCGCTTGCGGCACTCGGCGCCTGCGCGATTCTCGTAATGGCGATGCCGGCCGGTTACTCAGACAGACTGTTCACCATCGTCCAAACCGAAAAAGATACGACGGGCTCGGCTAAGGAACGCCAGGACGAATTGAAGCGCGTTACTTTTCTCGCGGTGCGTCATCCGATCATCGGCATCGGCTTGAATAACTATCCGGTCTATTCGAATCACGCTATCCGGGCGCATAACTCATTCCTGGAAGTAGCGGCTGAGCTCGGCGTGCTCGGTTTGATTGCTTACTTGATTTTGATCTTTGCGCCGCTCAAGCGGCTGAAACGAATTGAACGCGAAACCTCGCTCACCGGCGACGCTCAAAGTCGCGAGTTACACCTTCTGAGCGCGGGCGTTTCTGCGGCGATCATTGGATATGTCGTGTGCGCGGTTTTTTCGTCAGCTCAATATCAATGGTATCTGTATTATCCGGTTGCGTACGCGGTTGCGCTCAAGCGAATTCACGACGCCGAACGAGCGCTGAACCCTGAGAAATTCGTTCCCGAAAAACCGAAACAGAAGATCAAGCTCGGAAGAGTGTGGTCACGAGGAGTTGGGGCTGAGGCCTGAGTTTTATGTGTGGCATTGCGGGAATGTTCGGACCTGAAGCGGCTATGACGCCCGATCGACGGCGCGGCGTGCTGGCCGAGATGTGCCAGGTCATCGAGCATCGCGGGCCGGATGATGAGGGATTCCACATCGACGGCGGACTCGCGATCGGTATGCGCCGCCTCGCGATCATCGATCTGTTCACGGGACAACAACCCATCACAAACGAAGACGGCTCGATCTGGATCGTGTTCAACGGCGAGATCTACAACTTTCAGGAGATTCGCGCGGATTTGCTCCGGCGCGGACACACCTTTGCAACCGGAACCGACACCGAGGTGATCGTTCACCTCTACGAAGACGAAGGTGAGCGATGCGTCGAACGGCTTCGAGGGATGTTTGCCTTCGCGATCTGGGACAAACGCGAGCATAAGCTGTTCATGGCGCGAGATCGCGTCGGCGTGAAGCCGCTTCATTACTGCGTTACCGGCGACACTATTGTTTTTGCTTCGGAGATCAAATCGATTCTTCAACATCCCCAGATGAATCGCGAGGTAAATCTCGAAGCGGTTTCCGACTTCCTGACTTTTGGATACGTGCCTGATCCCGCGAGTTCGTTTAAGGGAATCTACAAACTGCCGGCAGGGCACACGCTGACTTTCAAGGACGGGCGGCTCACGACTCGCTGCTACTGGGACTTCGAGTATCACCAGAACGGAACGAGCGAGCCCGCGCGGCCAGAAAGCTACTACACCGAGCGCATCCGCGAACTGCTAGCCGAGTCCGTGCGTCTTCGCTTGATAAGCGATGTGCCGCTCGGCGCGTTTCTTTCGGGCGGAATTGATTCGAGCACGGTTGTGGCGATGATGGCTCGCGAGATGGACCGGCCGGTGAAGACGTTCTCGATAGGATTCACCGAGTCCAGCTTTGACGAGCTTCACTATGCGCGAATAACCGCGAAGCATTTCAACACCGAGCATCACGAGTTCATCGTCACCCCCGATGTGTGCAACCTGGTCGACGAGATCATCTGGCATCACGACGAGCCCTTCGCGGATGTCTCGAGCATACCAACCTACATTGTTTCGAAGATGGCTCGCGAACACGTCACCGTTATTCTTTCGGGCGACGGCGGCGACGAAGTGTTCGGCGGTTATGAGCGTTACCTGGTTGATCGCAGGCGCGAGGTCTTCGAACGCATCCCGGGGTTCCTGCGGCGAAACCTTATGCTGAAGGCGAGCCGCGCGATTCCGCGCGCGGCCTACGGCAAGAATTTTTTGCGCAACGTGTCGCTTGATTCGGATTCGCGATACGTAGATAGCATTTCTTACTTTGATGAAGACGCAAAGCAGGGCCTGTTGTCCGCGGATGTCAGGCGCTGGCTTGCCGGCCGCAATTCTTCGGATTCATTCAAGCAGTTGCTATCAGTGCCGACGTCCTCCGACCGGCTGGATCATTTGCTCTATCTCGACAGCAAGACTTATTTGCCGGGCGACATACTCACCAAGGTCGATCGAATGAGCATGGCGCACTCGATCGAAGCGCGTGAGCCGCTGCTCGATCACAAGTTGATTGAATTTGTGCAGACAATCCCGGCCTCTTTGAAGCTGCGCGGATCGGTGGGCAAACACATTCTGAAAGCCGCCGTTCGCGGTTTGATACCCGACGAGATCATCGACCGTCAGAAGCAGGGCTTCGGAGTTCCGATTGCTCGCTGGTTCAACAACGAGCTTCGCGAACTGCTTTACGATACGCTGACCGACAGCCGCACGCGGCAGCGCGGTTACTTCAATCAAAGCGCGGTCGACGAGATCCTGGACGAACATCGCCGCTGCCGCCGCGACAACTCTACTCACCTCTGGGGACTGCTCACGCTCGAGTTGTGGCATCGCGCGTTCATCGATCGAATTCCTGAAGCCAGATTCGAGGGCGCAAAACGAATAGGGCTTGATCGATTGAGTGTCGGCAACGCCTCAGTCACCGAGGAGTACGCACGATGAGCGCGGCCATCACCGAAACACGATCAGCAATAGCCAACGCCCGCGTCAGTGAAAACGCAGACGCGCGGCCGCGCGTGCTTCATCTGATCACTAGCTTTGAAATTGGCGGCACAGAACGCCAGGCCGTCGAGCTTCTCAAGCGACTGGATCCTGAGCGATACGATGTGCGGCTCGCGGTGATTCGAAACGAAGGTCCGTTTTATCGCGAGATCGAAGCTCGGTTTCCTGACGTCCCCGAGTTTCCGCTCACTAGTTTTTACAATGTTAATGCGATCAAACAACTCGTCCGGCTGCGCCGACTGATGATGCGCGAACGAATAGACATTCTCCATACTCACGATTTCTACAGCGGATTGATTGGTGGCGTGGCGGCGAGGCTTGCAGGCGTGCGAGTCCTCGCTGCTCAGCGGCACTTGAAGTTGTCCGGCCGGCGTGTTCACAAAGTGGGTATGCGGCTGATTCACAGGCTTGCGCACCGGATACTCGTGAACTCGGAAGCGATACAAGACCGAATCCTAGAGCACGACGATGCGCTACGTGAGAAGATCGTTATCGTCAGAAACGGTGTCGAGCCAGCTACCATCTTGCGCGCGCAAGCTCGCGCCGAGCTTAAACGGGAGCTGGGAACAGGCGACGCCGTAAAGCTCATCGGAATCGCGGCGAGACTGCAACCGGTCAAGGGCCATCGCTTTTTTCTTGAGGCAGCGGCGGCTGTGCTCGGCAACGAACCCGACGCGCATTTTGTTCTTGTTGGCGACGGGCCGCTAAGACCGGTGCTAGAAAAACAGGCAAAGCATCTCGGAATCGCCGATCGCGTGCACTTGCTCGGCGACCGGACCGACGTCGCGCAGTTGATCCCGGCGTTTGATCTGCTGGTGCTGTCGTCGTTGCACGAAGGTTTGCCGAACGCGGTGATGGAAGCGATGGCTGCGCGAGTGCCGGTTGTCGCGACCGCAGTCGGAGGCACGAAGGAACTCATCACAGACGGCGAAACCGGTTATCTCGCCGCGCCGGGCGATGCGAGCGCGCTCGCCGATCGAATTCTATTCGCGCTTCGTGATCCGAACTCCGCGAATGTTGTCGAAGCCGCAAGCGCGAGAATAACGAACACATTTGGAATGGATCGAATGGTCGATTCGGCCGGCCGGTTGTATGACGAGTTGATGAAACGATGAATGAGCGGCGAACAATTCGAGTATGCATAATAGCCGCGTCGATGGATATCCTCGGCGGCCAGGCGATTCAAGCGAAGCGGCTGCTTGAAGGTCTCTCACGTGAGTCCGGAGTCGAAGCCGAGTTGTTGCCTATCAATCCGCGTCTTCCGGGCCCGCTTCGTTTACTGCAACGAATCAAATACGTGCGGACCGTGGTCACTTCGATTGCCTACATCGCGAGCCTGCTTGTGCGGCTCCCGCGTTTCGATGTCGTGCATGTGTTCTCGGCGTCTTATTTTTCTTTTGTGCTCGCGCCGGCGCCTGCGGTGCTGATTGCGAAGCTCTACGGCAAACCTGTTCTATTGAACTATCACAGCGGCGAGGCCGAAGATCATCTGCGTCGCTGGCCGCGAACGTCGCTTCCAATGATCAGGCTAGCGGATCGCGTGGTCGTGCCTTCGGATTATCTGGTTTCAGTATTCGCGAACTTTGGAATCAAAGCTGAGCGCGTGTTGAATACAGTGGACCTTGCTCGCTTTCGATTTCGCGAGCGCAACGAGCTTTCGCCGGTGCTGCTGTCGAATCGCAATCTCGAGCGCCACTACAACGTCGAATGCACCTTGCGGGCGTTTGCGATAATTCAACAGCGAATTCCCGACGCTCGCTTGATCGTTGCTGGCGACGGAAGCGAACGGAACCGGATTCGTGCGTTGGCGGTCAGTCTGGGACTTAAGAATGTCGAATTCCTCGGCGCTGTTGCTCCCGAGCACATGCCGGCGCTCTATGATCGAGCCGGCGTATTCGTTAACGCTTCGGACATCGACAATCAACCGCTTTCAATTATCGAAGCGTTTGCATCAGGTCTGCCGGTCGTGACGACTAATGCCGGCGGAATACCGGATATGGTCACTGATCGAGAAACGGGTTTGATGGTTGATCGAAATGATCCCGAAGCAATCGCCGAGCAAGTGATCCAATTGCTGAGCGACAACGTGCTTGCTCTGCGCCTGGCATCGCGTGCCGGCGAAGCGTCCCACAAATACACCTGGGCGGCGGTGCGGCGAGATTGGTTGAGACTCTATTGCGCATTGTCGCGTCACGAGATCGCATTGATCGATAGAGTAGAAAGTTCATCAGCGAGGACATAATGGTTGAAGTAAGAATCAATACAGCAGCAGGCCCTCACGGCCGAGAAGTCGCTTCGGGTGAAAGGTTCGAGTTCGGCAAGAACTGGAGCCGTTTCCTCGAGCTTGTGGATGAGAACCGAATAACCAAAGCCGAGAACTCGCTCAAGCAGTGGCTCGAAGTCGAGAGTCTCGACGGCAAGAGCTTTCTGGACATTGGCTCGGGAAGCGGACTCTACAGCCTGGCCGCGAGACGCCTCGGCGCGCGAGTTCATTCACTCGACTACGACCCGCATTCGGTCGCTTGCACCGCGGAGCTCAAGCGGCGCTACTTTCCCGGCGATCTGAGCTGGATGGTCGAAGAAGGTTCAGCGCTCGATGTCGATTACCTGAATTCGCTTGGCAAATTTGACGTCGTTTATTCGTGGGGCGTGCTTCATCACACCGGGCGGATGTGGCCGGCGCTCGACAATGCGCGGCTCCCGCTCGCGGACGACGGCAAATTGTTTATCGCGATCTATAACGACACCGGCAGTCAAAGCGCGCGCTGGAAAACGATCAAGCGAACTTACAATAATCTGCCAAAGCCTCTTCGCCTTCCGTTTGCATTGCTGGTGATGGCGCCGCTCGAAGCGAAATCGCTTCTTCGAGCGCTCGCGACGTTTCGACTGGGCGGGTACGTTCGATCGTGGACCCAGCCGCTTCCCGAAAGAGGGATGAGCCGCTGGCGAGACGTCATCGACTGGGTCGGCGGTTATCCGTATGAAGTCGCGAAGCCCGAAGAGATTTTTGATTTCTATCGAGCCCGCGGCTTGACGTTGATGAAGATGCAATGCGGCGGCGCCGGCCTCGGCTGCAATCAGTTTGTGTTTGTAAAACGCTAGAGTGCGGGTGTTCAGAGTACCGACTTTAGTCGGGTAGTGCTTTGCGCGACGGCAATACTTCGAATGAAGTTGGTACTCCGGACCCGTGCAGCGCTCCCCGGTCCCCAACTCTCTATCTGTTATTCCGGTCGCGGAATGCACTACCCGGCTAAAGTCGGTACTCTGAACACCCGCTCCTGAACGCCTGCTCCGCGCCTCCATCTGGTAAAACCAGTCAAATTGACATTTAACCTAATTGACGGGCAGTTTGCGCCCGGTTGGTTTGGCAGCGCGAATCGAATGACGTCGAGAATCACACAACTGAAAAGACTTCGCGGCAAGGGGCTTCGAGAGATTGCCGACCGCAGCGGTCAGGAATTCGCAAAGCTCAATGAGCGAGTTCTCGGTGCGAGTGCGGCTGAACTGAACGATACTCAGTTGCTCGGCGAGATCGTTCCAGCTTCGCGAAACGGTAACGGCGAAGGCTCGGTTCGGCTAATTCTCGACCGAATCCGATCCTCGACCGTTTCTCCTAATCACTCGTCAACCCCGCTGCCGTTTTTTGCTTCGCTCAAAAGTCGAAATGAAATGTGCGCCATCATAAAGCAGCGCTTCGCTGCGAATCGCCAGGCTCTGCTCGAATCCGCCGAACGCGCAATCTCCGGGCGCTTTGATTTGCTCGGCTTCGACGATCTGAGTTTTGGCGATCAGATCGATTGGCATCTCGACCCTACAACCGGAAAGAGAACACCGCTCGTTCATTGGAGCAGGATCGATTATCTCGACTCGAACATCGCGGGTGATAAGAAAGTTATCTGGGAATTGAACCGTCACTCGCACTTCGTCACGCTCGGCCAGGCATATTGGCTGAGCGGCGATGAGCGATTTGCTGAAGCATTCATTACACACGCTTCGGCGTGGATGGATTCGAATCCTCCGAAGCTCGGCATCAACTGGGCGAGCAGTCTCGAATTGTCGTTTCGCGTGATCGCGTGGATCTGGGCTCTGCACTTGTTCGCCGATTCGGATCGATTGAATTCGAAGTTCACGTCGCGCTTCTTCAAGTACCTGATCGCGCAAGGCCGGCACATCGAGAATTATCTCTCACGTTTCTTCAGTCCGAACACGCATCTGACGGGCGAGGCGCTGGGGTTGTTTTACCTTGGCGCTGTGCTGCCGGAGCTTAGCCGCGCGCGACGTTGGCGTGATCTCGGACTCAAGATATTGTTGGAACAACTGCCGATTCATATTCGGCCGGACGGAACTTATTTCGAGCAGTCGTCTTACTATCACCGTTACACCGCTGACTTCTACACGCACCTGATCGCGCTTGCTCGAGCGGCACGGACTGAACTGCCAGCCGAAGTGGAAGGGCGGCTTTCGCTCGCGCTCGATCACTTGATGTGGATCACGCGGCCGGTTGGCACGACGCCGCTGTATGGCGACGATGACGGCGGGCGATTAATCAAGCTCGCGTCGCGGGCGCCGGATGACTTTCGAGACACGTTGGCGACAGGAGCTGCGCTGTTCGGGAGAAGCGATTGGAAACACGTGGCCGGCGAAGCCTCGATTGAAACGCTTTGGCTTCTGGGGCCAAATGCTCTCGCGCGCTTTGACCAGATTGACTCGCAAAGGCCGGCAGAAACCAGCCACGCCTTCACCGACGGCGGCTACTTCGTTATGCGAGACGGCTGGTCACGGCAATCGGCTTTCGCATTGCTCGATTGCGGACCGCACGGCACGTCCGGTTGCGGGCACGCTCACGCGGATGCGCTTGGCTTCGAGTTTGCGGCTAATGGCAAGACATGGCTTGTCGATCCCGGGACTTTTACTTACACGGGCGACGCGAAGCTGCGCGATGAGTTTCGAACCACTCAAGCGCATAACACAGTGACCGTGGACGGCCAGTCACAGTCGATTCCCGCCGGGCCGTTTGCGTGGAAGCAGATCGCTCGATCACAGGCGCGCGAGTTTATAAACCACACGGCATTTCATTATTTTGAAGGATCACACGACGGGTACATGCGCCTTGATGATCCGGTGTCGCATTCGAGATCGATTCTGTTTGTGAAGCAGAGCGATGATAGCGCTCTTCCTCCGATGCTCATCGTGCGCGATAGTTTCGACGCGAGCGATGATCATCGTTATGCGCTGCGATATCACATAGCGCCCAAGGCAACGGCAAGCGTCTCGAACAATCACTTCAACGCAACGGACCCGAGCGGCAATGAGCTGCTGATCCGCGCGTTCGGCCGAAGCGAATTAAAAGCACAAATCGAACAAGGCTTGGTATCACGATGCTATGGCCAGCGCGAGCCGGCGCCGGTCGCGCTCTTCGAGGCGGAAGGACCCGGTTCCCAGGAGTTCGTCAGCTTTATTATTCCAACTTGTAAGGGCGGCCCTCCGTGGCCGCCTCTCGTTGAAGAAACAGCCCCCGCCGAAAGAGGGGCGGCCACAGAGGGCCGCCCCTACAAGGCGTACTCGATTCGCCCCGGCGACTCGCAAGACCTCTTCTTGTTTGGAAACGCGTCGGGCGAGTTTTCGAGCGGCGCGCTAACCGCGACAGGCTCACTTGCGTGGGCGCGATTCGCCGGCGACAACTTCACTCGAGGCTGTTTGATTCGAGGTAACACGTTTGAAGTCGCCGACACCTTCGCGATTCAGTCGCCCAATCCAATGAAATACTGCGCGGTCGAACTCGTTTCCGATCGACTCGACATTACTATTCACGACACCCAGCGTTTTGACTTATCCTTCAGTACCCCCCTGAAAAAAATCGTGATCAACAAAATCGCTTTTGATGTGACTGAGGGCTCGCGCAACGCGCGGTTTGCTCCCGATGGACACGACTGGACGTGTGTGAGTGCGGACTAATCATATGTGTGGCATTTGCGGCATCGCTATTCCGGATAGGCTCGGCCGAGACGTTGACTCGTCGGCGCTGATTCGCATGCGAGACAGCCTGACGCATCGCGGACCCGATGACGCCGGTGTGTTCATCGACGGATCGGTGGGGCTGGGGCACAGGCGATTGTCGATTGTGGATCTGACGGGCGGGCATCAGCCGATGTCAAATGAAGACGGCCGTGTGTGGATCGTCTATAACGGTGAGGTCTATAACCATCGCGACCTGCGGCCTGATCTCGAAGCCCGCGGCCATCAGTATCAAACATCCAGTGACACTGAAACCATCATTCACCTTTATGAAGAGCGTGGCCCGCGCGCGGTCGAGCAGCTTCGAGGAATGTTCGCGTTCGCGATTTGGGATGCGCCGCGCCGAAGGCTTGTGCTCGCGCGCGACCGATTGGGAATCAAGCCGCTTTACTACACGCTTTCTGCTGATGGCGTAATCTGCTTCGCGTCGGAGATCAAAGCTCTTCTGGAAGCGCGCCAGGTCCGAGCCGAACTCAACTACGACGCGCTGGCAGATTACGCCGCCAATCGCTACACGTCCGGCGAAGAGACTTTGTTTCGCGGCGTCAAACGATTGCTCCCGGGTCACACGCTCGTGTGGACGAACGGGCGAGTCGAGATCGAGCGCTACTGGGACGTGAGCTTTGAAAAATCGGAAGCGCAGCTTACCGAGCAACAGTACGTCGAGCAATTCACAGAGTTGTTTCAAGAGTCGGTTCGATTGCGATTGATGGCGGATGTTCCGCTTGGAATGTTTCTGTCGGGTGGTATCGATTCGAGCGCGATCGTCTCGGCGATGAGCGGGATGGTGTCCGACCCGATCAGGACCTTTTCGGTCGCATTCGAAGAACGCGAGGCGAACGAATTGGAATATGCGAGGATCGTATCGCGCGCGTTCGGGACCGATCATCACGAAATAGTCGTCAGTCCTCAGCAGTTCTTCGATGCGCTTCCCGCGATGGTCTATCAGGAAGACGAACCGATCGCGCACCCATCCAGCATCCCGCTCTATTTCGTCTCGAAGCTTGCGGCGGAACACGTAAAGGTTGTGCTGACCGGCGAAGGAAGCGACGAGTTGCTGGCGGGCTACGACAAGTATCGCAAGACGGTTTACAACCTGGCACTCGGGCGCGCTTATCACAACACGATGCCGGCGCCGGTGCGTGGCGCGGTCGAGCGAGCGATCCTCAAGCTCAACGGCGCGTCGCGTGTCGGACAAAAGCTCTCGCGCACATTTCTATGTCTAGAGCCGCGAATCGAAGACATTTACTTCGATAACTTTTCTGTCTTTTCGCAAGCGTCGCAGCGCCGATTGTTCACACGCGAGACTCGCGAACAGATGCTCGAGACCGATCCTTATGCCGCGCCGCTCGCGTTGTTGGAAGGAGCTGGTTCATCTTCGTTGCTCGATCAGTTGCTTGCCGCTGATTTGAAAACTTATCTGCACGAACTCCTGATGAAGCAGGATCAGATGAGCATGGCGGCGTCGATTGAGAGCCGCGTGCCGTTTCTGGATCACAAACTGGTCGAGTTCGCGGCCGCGTTGCCTCAAAACATGAAGCTTCGCGGGCTGACGGCGAAATACATTTTGCGAAAGGCAATGAAGAATCGCCTGCCAAAGGAAATCCTGACGCGGCGAAAGATGGGTTTCCCGGTGCCGGTGGGAGCGTGGCTTCGAAACAAGTTCAGTCACGTAGTCGATAAGTACGTGCTCGGTCCACGCGCGCTCGAGCGCGGCATATTCGAGCCGGGCTTCGTTCGCGAATTAGTCGCGCGGCACAACGCCGGAGAAAACCATGCGGAACGATTGTGGGCCTTGATCAATTTTGAAATCTGGCAGCGAAGGTTCTTCGATTGCGAAGCCAGTTCGAATGATACCGAGTTGGCGCATGAGAGAATGACTGCGGCGCCGGTGATGGTTTGAGATGAAGATACTGTGGGTAAAAGCGGGGAAGCTTCTGCCGGTCGATACTGGCGGCAAGATTCGCTCATACAACATTCTTCGCGGCCTCAGAAAGCGGCACGATGTCACACTGCTGTCTTACTACGGCGGCGCGCGCGATGCAGGCTATGAGAAAGAAATCGCCGATCATATGCCGGGCGCGGTGACGGTTTCGACGGGCACGCCTGATTCGAGCGTGATTGATTACGCGCGGCGGCTAGTCAGTCCGGCGCCGTACGCGGTCACGAAATTCACATCGCGAGATGTCCAGAGCAAGGTTGCGTCGTTACTCGAAGAGCAGCGATTCGATGTTGCGGTTTGCGACTTTCTCGCTGCTTCGCTGAACTTTCCTCGAGTGCTTGAAACACCGACGGTGTTGTTCCAGCACAACGTCGAGTCTTCGCTTTGGTCGCGGCAAGCTCGACACGAACCGAATTCCTTTAAACGGGCGGCGTTCAAACTCGAAGCCGCGAAGATGTCGCGCTACGAACGCGCGGCCGTCACTCGCTTTCATCACGTCATCGCGGTTTCGGATGGCGATCGCGAGTTGATGAGCGCGATGACCGATGCGTCGCGCATCAGCGTCGTGCCCACTGGTGTTGATCTCACACAATTCCGGACTGCCGGCGGAAATAACGCAACCGAGCCGCTTGTGATCTTTGTTGGGTCGATGGATTGGGAAGCGAACATCGACGCGATGGATTATTTTTGCCGCGAAATCTGGCCGGCGATCAGGACCGCAGTACCCACTGCTCGATTGAGAATCGTCGGACGCAATCCTCACCCGCGAGTGAAACGCCTTGCGGGAGACTCGATTGAAGTCACCGGCACGGTCGCGTCAGTGATCGAGCACTATCGAGAGGCTGCGGTCAATATCGTTCCGCTGCGTGTCGGTGGTGGAACGCGGCTCAAGATTTACGAAGCGATGGCCGCGGGCAAGGCCACGGTTTCGACTTCGATCGGAGCAGAAGGATTGGATGTGAATGACGGCCGCGACATTCTGATTGCCGATTCCTCCGAGACGTTCGCCGAATCGGTTATCTCGTTGCTGACGGATACAAGCAAGCGAGAGCGTGTTGAGCAGGCTGCGTCCGAGCAGGCGGCAAGGTATGATTGGTCGGTGATCACGGAAGGTTTTGAAGATGTGTTGGAAGCAGTCGCGGTGCGCGACCTGGACAATGTTGCTGCGCGTACTCAGTCAAAGCTTGTAAGGGCGGCCCTCCGTGGCCGCTCCTCGTTCAACAACGAGGATGTGACTCATCATGGAGGGGCGGCCACAGAGCGCCGCCCGTACAGGGCGTGATATGAAGCTAAGCATATTCGGGCTCGGTTATGTGGGATGCGTTTCGGCCGCCTGCTTTGCCGACACTGGCCACGAAGTCATCGGCGTCGATGTCAATCCGCTCAAAGTCGAAATCATCAACGGCGGTCGAAGCCCGATCGTCGAACCGGGAATCGAAGATTTGATCGCGGCGGCCGTAAAACAAAAACGCCTCGGCGCGACGACCGATGCCAAAGCTGCGGTCCACGAATCCGATGTTTCGCTCGTGTGCATCGGCACTCCGGGTCAGCACAACGGAAGCCTCGACCTCAGCTACATCAAGAGCGCGTGCCAGCAAATTGGCGAAGCGCTCACATCGAAGACTCGTTTCCACATCGTCGCAATGCGCAGCACAATGCTGCCCGGAACGATCGAGCAAACCGTTATCCCGACGCTTGAAGTTTTCTCAGGCAAGCGCGCGGGCCGAGATTTCGGAGTCGCGGTCAACCCGGAATTCCTGCGCGAGGGAACCTCGATCCACGATTTCAAACAGCCGCCGTTTACCTTGATCGGCGCGGACTCCGAAAACTCATCGCTTCCATTGCAACGCCTCTACGCAAGCACAGACGCGCCGCTGATCAGCATCGGCATCAAGGAAGCCGAGATGGTCAAGTACGCGTGCAACAGTTTTCACGCGTTGAAGGTCGCCTTCGCAAACGAGATCGGAAACATCTCGAAAGCCCTGGGCGTCGATAGTCACGTTGTGATGGACGTGTTCTCAAAAGACAACAAGCTCAACCTGTCGCCTTATTACCTGAAGCCGGGGTTCGCATTCGGCGGTTCGTGTCTTCCGAAGGATCTTCGTGCGATTACCTACAAAGCCAAGGAACTCGACGTCGAAGCGCCGTTGCTCAATTCGATCATGTTGAGCAATCGCCAGCAGGTCGAACGCGCGGTTGATATGGTGTTGCGGACGGGCCGAAAGAACGTCGGCGTTCTGGGTCTGAGCTTCAAGGCGGGCACCGACGATTTGCGCGAGAGTCCAATCGTTACGCTGATTGAGACACTGATCGGCAAGGGATTGAAGCTAACGATCTATGATCGCGACGTCGAGCTTGCTCGTTTGTTCGGCGCCAACAAGCAATACATTGAACGCGAGATCCCGCATATCTCGTCGTTGATGAATGCGGATCTGAATCAGGTGATCGACGGCTCCGAGGTAATAATCATCGGCAAAAAGGAAGAGGAGTTTCGCGTGGTGGCCGAGAAGCTCGATGGCGGCCGTATCGTTGTCGATCTGGTTCGCCTGTTCGACGTCGCCGACGCGCGCGAGCAGTACAAGGGGATTTGTTGGTGAACGCAAGCGTCGTCAACATCGATGACAGGCGGCACAGCCGTCTGAATGTTGAGCCCGACATCGAGCGCGTGAGGCGCGCGCTGGACGCGGAGTTCGCCGGGCTGAAACCGCTCGGATTTGATTCAACCGTCGAACGCTACTTGGGCAAGGCTGCGGGCGGGGAAGCCGTGGAACTCAGGGTGCTGTCGGCTCGCGCTTCGCGGGACCGAGCGGCGCGTGAACTCTTTTATCTTGAAGCGGACGCGGCATCCAGGCTCGATCACATGAACATTCCGGGTACGAGCAAGCCCGAGCACGCGGCGGGAGTGGATTACTGTGTCATCGAGCATAAGCCCAACGCTCGAAGCCTGCGCGCGTTGCTGCATAACGATGGCTGGCTCGATGTGAAAGATGCGGAGGGTATCGCGGATCAACTCGCGAGTGCGCTCGATCACGCGCATCAGCAGGGAGTCTTGCACTTGAAGCTTGAACCCGGGTGCGTGTTGATCGAACCCGATGGGTGGGTGACGCTTGCGGACTTCGGAATCGACGCGCGGCACGGAACCCAGTCCGGACGCCAGCCGCGCGCGCCTTACGCGAGTCCGGAACAATCTAATGGCGGGGAGCTTGATCGCGCGAGCGATCTTTATTCGCTTGGAGTGTTGTTGTACGAGATGCTCACTGATCGGTCGCCGTTTGATTCGAACGACGCGGAGTACGTGAGGCAAAAGCAGATGACTTCGATGCCGGCGGCCCCGCATTTGATTTTTCCAGATGTCCCTGAGGCCGTGTCGACGGTTGTGATGAAATTGCTCGCGACGGAACCGAAGAATAGATTCGCGAGCGCGGCTGCGTTTCAAGCGGCGTTGTATGACGCGGTGAATTAGCGAGCGAACGGGTGAGGAGGTTCGTGAATGTATCTTGAGTTCTATGGTCTGAAGGAGGCGCCGTTCGGGCTGACGCCTGACCCCAGATACATCTTCAAGACCGAGAGCCATCTAGAAGTGACGGCCACCATCCGCTATGCCGTCGAGCACAACAAGGGCCTGGTTGTCGTCACCGGCGAAGTAGGAACCGGCAAGACGACGATGCTGCGCGCCGCGTTGCAACAGCTCGGCGAAGACGTGTTGTGCGTTTACATCTTCAATCCGTTTCTCACCGCCTCTGAATTCTATGAGCAGCTCGCCGCGGAGTTTCAGCTTGATCTGCCGAGACGCGTGTCGAAGACGGAACTGCTCTCAAAGCTCGGGCACCTGCTCGCGCTGCGGCATGCCGAGGGACTGCGCTCGGTGCTGATCGTCGACGAGGCGCACGGTTTACCCGCCGAGTTACTGGAAGAGATTCGGCTGCTGCTGAACTTCGAAACCAGCACTGAAAAGTTGTTGCAGGTCGTGCTGTCGGGCCAGCCTGAACTGCACGAGTTGTTGAACCGGCCTTCGCTTCGCCAACTCAAGCAACGCATATCGCTGCGATGCGACGTGAAGGCGCTCAGTCTGTTCGAGATCAACAAGTACGTCCGCTTTCGATTGAAGCAAGCGGGCGCGAAGAACGTGAATCTGTTTGATAACGGGGCGATCGGATTGATCGGCAACGTATCGCAGGGCATTCCGCGAGTCGTGAATAACATTTGCGACAACGCGTTGCTGTATGGCTACGCGGCGGGCGCGCAAGTAATCACTCGAGACATTATCGAAGAGGTGATTGAAACTCTCGACCTGGCGCCGAGCGGCCGCAATCACCAGGTAGATGCTTTTGATGACGAAGTGAGTTCCGGCCTGTGAAGCAGCGCGGCTATCGATCGAAACGAACAGCGAGGGTAAGATATCCGAACTCTCACCGATTGCCCGCAAAGTTTCCGGACTCGATAATCTTCGCGAGAGGCGCGATAGCGTTCGCGCGCCGCGCTTCGTCGCTTCGAATTTGCTGATTCAGATGTTGCTTCACGATCGGATTGAAACTCGCTTACGGCGGCTACGCCAGTGAACGACCCCAGAGCGATCGGACCGCGGCTGAAGGCGAAGCGCTGTTCCGGAAATTCATTGAATACTGTAAACTTTGTCGCCGAGCGTGAATACCGTTCGAGGCAGGCCAATGTTGCGCCGTGACTCCTGACTCGGCTGGCTGACAAAACACCAAATTTTCTTACTTTCCTGCTTGACGGGAGTACCGAAAGAAAATAGGCTGAACGCAAGTGCCAACGTATTGTGGGTGCAGTTTACCAGGAGGGTCCTATGCGGATAATAAAGAACTCAGCTCTAGTAATGGTGTTGGTCTGTGCGGCCAGTGTGATTGCTTACTCACAGGCGTCCGTGTCTCGCTCGGAGTTGAGAGGGCAAATCACCGATCAAACCGGCGCGGCAGTTTCCGGCGCAACGATCACTCTCACCGATTCGGCTCGCGGAACCAAGCGCACCGCGCAATCAGACGAGAATGGCCTGTACGTGTTCCTGGCGTTGCCTCCCGGACAGTACGACATGAAGGTCGAGGCCTCGGGATTTTCGGCAACATCAGTTGCCGGCGTGCATCTTGACGTCGGTCAGGTTGGGAACCTCCCGGTGGCGCTCCGCGCCGGAGGAGTTCAAGTTGAAGTCAACGTTTCGGCGGGTGGTCAGGTGGTTGAAGTGGAACGCACGCAGCAGTCAAGCGTGATAAACGAGATTCAAATCGACAATCTACCCATCAACCGGCGCAACTATCTGGACTTTGCGCTGCTGACTCCGGGCGTCACGGACTCTGACAACATCAACGACTCGACAGATTTTCGCGTGGCGCAGACTCCGCAATCGGGGCTCTCGTTTGGCGGCAACAACGGAAGAGGAAACTCGATAATGGTGGACGGCGCGGCTACGGACACCGGGTCGGGGGCCTCGCGCGAGGTCATCGGCCAGGAAGGCGTGCAGGAGTTTCAGGTAAATCGAAACACCTACAGCGCCGAATACGGTGGCGCCTTCGGCGGAGTCGTCAACATCGTTTCAAAGACCGGCGCGAATAATTGGCACGGCAGCATCTTCGGCTACTTTCGCAATGAGCGATTCGATGCAAAGAACTTCTTCGATCAAAATCCCACCGACAAATCGCCGTTTAACCGGCAACAGTTCGGGGGCTCGGTTGGGGGCCCGATCCGTCGCGACAAGACCTTCTTCTTCACGTCATTCGAAGCTCTGAAACAGAAGCAGACCGCGTTTGTGAATCTGCTCAACGATCCGAATATTTTCAACCTGAGCGCCACGCAATCTTCGCTGCTCGGTTTTCTGGATGCCGCTCCCGACGCTGGGTTGAGGGGCCTGTCTGCTGGCCTGAGAGGCGCGCTCACCATCAACTCGCGAACGAGAGGAATATTCCAGGCTGCGAGCGGGCAGTTCCCGTTTGATGCGTTCGACACCGTTGGCACGTTTAGAGTCGATCACAACTTCAGCGCTTCCGACAGCGGCTACGTGCGATTCAACGTTGCCGATGCTCACTTCGAGAATCAGGCGGCTGGAGCGCTTACCGCGGTTTCGCGAAGCCGCACGATCAATACCTTCACCAATGGTCTGCTCCTTTCCGAGACGCACTTTTTCAATCCGACGACGATCAACGAAGTGAAGGCGCAAGCCAGCTACCTCAACAACGATGTCATCCCCAATGAACCGCTCGGGCCGGAACTTAACATCGATGCGGTCAACTTCGGGCGGGACATTTTCCTGCCGTCGTTCGCGATCGAACGCCGTTATGAATTCGGCGATAACCTGTCGATGGTCCGCAGCGGTCACACTTGGAAGTTTGGTGGCGCGTACGCGGGCGTCGACAACTCGTCGAATTCGCAGACCTTCTTCGGCGGCCGGTTCAACTTCACCGCGCAGTTGCCGTTCATCAGTCTGGTGCCCGCAGCCGCACGACCGGGGCTGATCGGTTTCCTGATCGCAAACGGAGGCGCGCTGGGACAGGACAAAGGCGGCGGCCCCTTGACCACCTGCACTGCCGACAAGCGCACCATCACCGGGTGTCCGAATGGAATACCCGATTCGCTTGATGCTCCTATCAGCGGTCTGCAGGCATTCAACGTGAATCTGCCGACGGTGTACCAGCAGGGGTTCGGCGAGTCGGGGTTTGATAGTTGGAGTCACCGCTATTCTTTTTACGGTCAGGATACCTGGAAGATTCGCCCGAACTTCACGTTGAGCTACGGCGTGCGTTACTATCTCGAGAACGATCCCGATCCGGTGCCGCTGGATAAGAACAACGTGCAACCTCGACTCGGATTTGCATGGGACATCCGAGGTGACGGCAAGACCGCGATTCGCGGCGGCTACGGAATCTATGTCGGCCAGGTTGATAATCAAATCATCAACGTGGTGAACGAGCTTAACAGCACCGGCAACCCTTCCAACATCAACATCGTTCTGAGCACGGCGAGCACGGCACCGAGTTCCATTGCGATCTATCAGACGCTGCTGGCGCAGGGTGTAATCGGCAACCGAACGATTCGTCAGAGTGATTTGTTACAGTTTGGAATCATCCCCGGACCGGGCCGCCCGCTGGAGGTTCGATTCAGATTGGGGCCGAACTACGAGAGTCCTTACACGCAGCAGGCGAGCCTCGCGATTCAGCGCGATCTCGGCGGCGGCTTCGGTGTGGAAGCCAGTTATCTGTTCAGCCGCGCGGCGCACATCACGCGCAATCACGACATAAATTTCTTTCAGATGAGCGGGCCGCTCAGTCCATTGTCGGGTACCCCAACATTCATTCGGGCGACCGACACTCGGAATCCGCTCATCCTGCAGGACAACAACTACGAGTCGACGGCGAGCGCGTTTTATCACGCGGGCACCATCCAGTTGACGAAGCGCTTCTCGCACAACTTCGCCATCAACTCGAACTACACATTCTCGAAAGCGATCGACGAAGTGACTGATTTCAACAGCGACTTCTCGGCGGAGAATCCGATCGACATTCGCGCCGACCGCGCGCTGTCGGCTTTCGATCAGCGGCATCGCTTCGTGTTCAGCGGCGTGTTCAGCAGTCCGTTGAAAGGAGATTCGGCAGTCGAGCGCATTCTCGGCAACTGGGTAGTGTCCCCGATTTTTATTGGGGGGAGCGGGCGGCCGTTCAACGTCTTGCTTGGCATCGACGCGAATGGTGACGGCGTGTCCACGCGTGACCGCCCATGCGTGCGCGAGTCAGCGACCGCGCCGTGCAACCCCGGTTCGAACCTCGGACGCAACACCGGAGTGGGCGAGCCGTTTTACAGTTTCGATATGCGGCTTGCGCGCCGGTTCACCGCCGGCGAAGGAAAATACCTCGAACTGACGGTCGAGGCTTTCAATCTGTTCAATCACACGAACTTCATCGGCATCAACAACGTCATCGGCGCGACTCCGTTGACGACGGCGCGTCCGAAGGGCATACGGGGCATCGCTCCGACAAGGCCGTTCGGCTTCACGGCGGCCGCGCCCGCCCGGCAACTTCAGTTCGGCGCGCGGTTTAATTTCTAGTCACGAGGCCGGCTGAATTTCAGCCGGCCTCACACTTCAGCCGCGGCAGCACTTTGAAGGACGTCAAACAACAAACCAGTTGCGATTCGCGGAGCAGGACTTTTGCGGCTTCAGCCTGCTTGTTGATATTGATGCTCTGCGGAAACATCTTTTCCGAATCACGCTGGCGTACGCTCGCGTCAGATGTTTCGAATGCCGGGCGCGCACAACCTGGGACTGAATTGCTTGTACCAGGCGAGCCCAAAGCGGGCGCGATCGCGGCAAGCCTGAATCCGGGCACTTGTATGTTGAACGACACTCAGTACACCGTTCAATATCCAGGCGGTGGCTCGAAGTTATCGCTGGAATTTCACGCTGACTATCCAGTGAATCTCGCAGTGCGACGCAACCTTCCAGTAGCAAACGAAAGCGGCAAAATTGTGGCTGACTTTGGGCCGACGATCATCGCCGGTCTCAACCTTCCGTCCAATCCTCCGCTCGACGCCGCGACTTACTACATCGCAGTCGTAAACTGCGCGACGCGCGCGATAAACTTTACGCTGACTGCCAATCTGATTGGCCCGCCTAACGCGGAAAGGATGGACCTCGGACTTCCATCACTTGGAATTGTCGAGCGGCTGGAACTTGGGTCCATACCAATGACCGAGCCGGCGCACTGTTCGCTCTCTCGAACTCAATACACCGTGTCAGTATCCGACAGCGCGTTTTGCGATACGCCAAGCGGATGGACCATTTCGCTTCGAGGCGATCAAAGTTTGAATTTGTATGCCCGTCTCGGGCAGAGAGTCGCGGTTGAAGACGGCAAAGTCGTAGCGGATTTCGCATCCAAACCGCCGGAAGGCAATGGGTTCTTCTCAGTGGGGAACGCCACTGCGGCGACGCCGGCCGTGCGGACTTATTTCATCGCAGTTGAGAGTTGTAATCCGAACGCGGCAAACTATGCTCTGACATTCAAGCCTTTCATCGGAGATCTTCCCGCTTCAGGGATCAATAGTGTTTTTCTCGAGAATAAGAATCTGATCGTGATGGGCTATTTCCTCGGTCCTTCGTCAACCGTGCTGATTGATGGCAATCCGCAACGGACGAAATACGCCGGGAGTGTACCCGGGCGGTTCTTTAATGAAGACGTACTGATCGTAAAGAAGGCGCGCCGGAATATTGAGCAAGGCCAGAGCATTACGATCAATGTTAAGACTGATTCAGGTTGTACTACTCATCCTTTTGAATATGTGCGTCCCGCCAATTGAATAGTTGATCCGTCAAGAAATCTGATCGAGTAGTCATACCGAAGCGACAGACCAACCGATTCAGTGCCTAGCGGCGAACGTTCATGCAGCTTGCGCCGGGTCGCGAGAATATGGTTTAAGACTTTCGTGGGACGATTGAAATAATGCCGGAAGGAAAACCGTTATGCCAAAGTTCGTAATTGAACGCGAGATCCCAGGCGCGGGCGATCTGTCCCCCGAGCAACTCCATACAATTTCTCAAACCTCGTGTGGCGTGCTTCAAAGTATGGGGCCGCGCATTCAGTGGCTTCACAGCTACGTGACCGGTGATAAGATCTACTGCGTTTACATTGCGCCTAACGAAGAGATGGTTCGCGAGCACGCCAAGCAGGGCGGGTTCCCAGCCAATCGCGTTTCCGAAATCAAATCGATCATCGACCCCACAACCGCGGAATAGATTGCCGGAAAGCTGAATGCGAGACCATCCTCCGCAGAACACCTGGGAAATCGCCGGTTATCTTGAAACCAACTCGGGTCATTTGACTGTTGACGGTGTTGATGCCCTGCGGTTGTGTGAAGACAATGGCTCGCTGCTCTACGTTTTCTCGGAACGTCGAATCGCGGACAACACCCGAGATCTGCGCCACGCGGTCGAGTCCGTATACCCGCGCGCGAAAATCTGCTACGCCTCGAAATCCAATTCGAATATGGCGGTGCTCGATACCGTGCGCCGCGCGGGCGGCGATCTGGAGGTAAACTCGGGCGGCGAATTGTTCAAGGCCCGCAAGATCGGATTTCGCCCGGATCAAATCATATTCAACGGCGTATCCAAGACCGATGACGAGATTCGCGAGGCGATTCGGTACGGCATACTTGCGATCAACATCGACTCACTCTATGAGCTCGATCAGGTGGCGCGAATCGCGCGCGCGGAAGAGAAGCGAGCGAACGTCGCGATTCGCATCGTGCCGGAGATAGTCACGCGCTCGCACATTGGGCTTCAGACCGGTCTGCTCTCTTCGAAGTTCGGATTGTCGCCTTCTCAAATCGAAACGGCGTTCAACCGCGCGCTTGAAGCGAAAGACGCGATCAACCTGGCGGGCGTTCACATTCACGTTGGCTCGCAGACACCCGACTGGGAGCCGTTCGCGCGCGCCTTCGCGGAGATGTGGAAGTTCCTCAGCGATCTCTACAAGAAAACCGGCCATCGCCTGACTCACATCAACATCGGAGGCGGGCTGCCGGTCAATTATTTGCCTGAGACTCAGATGGCCGGTGACATCGACCAGCGCGAGCGAGCGATGCTTTCAGCTACGCTCGATCCGCGGGAAGTCTTGAAGTCGGCGCTGAACGAAGCCGGCGTCGACGCGAGCGTCCTTGAAGACCTGACGATCGTGCTCGAGCCCGGCCGCCGAATCGTGGGGGACGCGGGCCTCGTTCTGACGCGAGTCTGCAACATCAAACAGCGCCCGGAAACCGGCGACACGTGGCTGCTCACCGATGCCGGTTACTCGCTGATGCTATCGATGGCGATGTACAAATGGTATTACCACTTGATCTCGGCGTCGCGCGCGGACGATGTTCACGCGACCCCGTTCAAGGTCGCGGGCCCGCTGTGCGATTCGGGCGATATCTACTTTGATATTGAAAAGGGGACGCGGCTTCCCAACTACAGATTGCTGCCTGAAGGTACGAATGTTGGAGACGTACTTGCGTTGTTGAACACCGGCGCGTATGCGCTCGATCAGGCATCACAATACAACGGACGCCCGATACCCGCGGCTGTGATGGTTCGGGAATCAGGTGACGTCAAAGTGATTCGCCGCGCCCAGACTTATGAGGATTTGTGTTCCTATGATGAATGGTAAGACCTCAATCGAGTACTTCTACGATCATCCCGTCATCCGCAATCCGAAAAAACGCCACTGAATCCTCATCTCGTTCAACATTCGCAAGACAGCAAATCTCAACGGCCGCGCCGGATTTTGTCGTGACTCGATTGCGATACTTCTTATGCATGTGCCCGCACAACACGAGCTTCGGCGCCAGCAGGTCCATCAGCACTCGCGCGTACTCGTTGCCGACGCTTGTGTAGCGCATGCTGCGCCGCTGTTGTTCAAATTCGCCGGCGTCCTCTGTCGCAATCACACGCGCCGGCCAGTCGTGCACCAGCAGGATATCCGGCCTGCCGAAATCGAGAGCGCGTTCAATGTCTTCCTGGTTGAAGTAGGTGTAATCCTTGTTCGATCGCTTCTTGAAATCCGCGATACTTGGATGAGCCGATTCGAATTTATCAGGACTGTAGATTCCCGACATTCCGGTTACCTTGAGCCCGTGAAGCCTGGCGAAGCCCGCTCGGCCGAGATAAAAACAATTTTCCATCACTGGCCCGCCGTTCGGGATCGTGTCGAGAAAACCATAAGGCTCGTGATTGCCGCCGATGAAGTAGACGGGCCAGGGAAAAAGAAACTCGCCCGAATAGAATTCCGGAAAGTCGCCGAGTGTTCGATATTTTGCAGGCGCGGCCATCGTCTCGAGGTCCTCTTCGTTGCGATGCGGCTCAAAGTCTCCGACCTGGAGAACGAACTGAATTGAATTCGAGGTGCGAGCTTCCCAATCGCTCAGCAGGCGGACCATTTCATGATGATGTCCGTGGACATCACCGACCGCCGCAAAGAATGTTTCATTGGATGAAGTCAACTGGGAAGAGATGTGCGTGATACTCACGATGCAGCCGCGATGTTGCGAAGCAGACCGGCTTTGATCATCCCCATCAGATGCTCGAGCCGTTCGTATTCATCGAGTTTGGCTTTCTCTGATGGCGTGACGCTATTGGCAGCTTCTCGATCAAACAAGGTTCTCAGCCGCTCGGTCATTTCCGGTGTAGGGGCGAAGGCTGCGATTTGCTCGGCCGACGGCGTGCTCGCAAGAAAGTCCAGGACGTACCGGTAGACGTGAGCGGGCAAGGGCGGTTGTTGGAGACTCTGGCCCAACAGTTCGGGCAGTCGATCTCCCGCCTCGGCCACCAAGTCAGAGAGTTCGTCAGGCACTTCGATTGTTATCGTGGACATGAGCAGGCTCCCGAAACAGCGCTTAGTATTCTACGCAGAACGCGACGTTTCGCAAAGATCAAATAGCCCCGATTCATCGTCGGTGAATGGGCACTAAGAGTAGAGCGGGAGTGGAGTCCCTCCACTTCATAGCGTGGTCCGAGTCCGGGTTTCTCAAAGAGAACAGACCTTGAGTGCCAAGTCTTCGTCTGGAGATTCTGACCCATTTCGTGCAATATAAGCCTTCCCGGTTCCCACTCGACGTTTTATCTTCAGACTGGTTCTAGCCGCTTTCGATGCCTTGAAAGATGACCTTTATGGTTGGAGCACCTAAAAAGGAATCAACCGGGATCACGTCGTGGCCGGAGGACGAAAGGCCGCGAGAGCGACTTTTGTCTCGCGGCGCACATGCTCTTACTGACGCAGAGCTAATCGGGATTCTGCTACGAGTTGGCGTCCAGGGTAAGAACGCCGTCGAACTGGGACGCGTGCTGCTCAAACATTTCGGCTCTGTTCAAGGAATGATGAACGCCCCTAAGGAAGCCTGGAAGGGAATCAAAGGATTCGGAGATGCAAAATGTGCACAGTTGCAGGCGGCGCTCGAGTTGGGGCGACGCGCCGCATTACCTGGCAAGCGAGAGGACACTCACATCAAAAGCACAGCACAGGCAGCCGCGTACTTCACCGCGCGATTGCGCGGTTTAGCTGACGAACACTTTCGCGTTGCATACTTGAACCGGCAAGAACGTCTGCTGGATGACTCGCTCCTGGCAGAAGGAACAGCCGACAACGTGCGGCCTTCGGTTCGGACGATCGTCGCGCGCGCGTTGCATTCGAACGCCTCGGCCTTAATTGCCTCGCACAACCATCCATCGGGCGCGGCGCAACCAAGTGAGTCGGACAGGCTCTTAACTCAAGACATTATCGCTGCCTGCCGTCCGATTGGAATCAAGGTTTTGGATCACGTCATCGTTACTGAGAATGGATACTATAGCTTCGCAGATAGCGGCTTGCTGGATGAGCTAAACCTCAACGCAGTAGATTAGGAAATGTGTCCGATGAAGGACGAGTCGACCGCCGTATCAGTCGAACGAATCGAGCAGTTGATCTACGTGATTCGCGGTCAGAGAATCATGTTAGATGCTGACATGGCGAGCATCTATGCCGTGTCTACGAAGGCGTTGAACCAAGCAGTCAAGCGCAACGCAGAACGATTCCCTGAGGACTTCCTGTTTCGGCTTACCGCCGACGAGTTCGAAGAGATTCGTTCACAAATGGTTGGTATGGGAAACCAGTCACAAACTGTGACCGGTTTACCGACGGGAAGTTTGAGGTCACAAATTGTGACCTCAAAGGGTCGAGGTGGGCGACGCTACGCGCCCTATGCCTTCACAGAGCACGGCGCGATCATGGCGGCCAATGTGCTCAACAGTCCTAGCGCCGTTCAGATGTCCGTGTTCGTCGTGCGTGCCTTCGTTAGAATGCGATCCGCGCTGACCGACAATCGGGAACTGGCGCTCAAGCTCGCCGAGTTGGAGAGCGAACTCAAAGAGCGACTCGATGTGCATGAGGTTGCGATCGTAGATATTCTTGGGCGAATTATGGACATCATTGATCCGCCACCAATGCCAGAGCCGCCAAGAAAGCAGATCGGGTTTCGGGCTGAGCGATCAAACAGCAAGTCGAAGAAGCGGCGGAAAGGCAGTTGCGCATGACACCAGAGCAGCGGGAAGAAATCGCTCGCATTCTGCAAAACGGAGACGAACTCTCGCCCGAGTGGGCACGCATTCTGTTTCCTCCTGAGAAGCGCGAGTACGAGTTGGTATATTACGGCAAAGAGCGTGAGGAGGACATCCTTGCCAACACGATGGCTGTCCCACTACAGCCGGTACGCACGTTCGGCAAAAACGGGCGCAATGGGAAGAACCAGTGGCAGAACATGCTGATCTTCGGCGATAACCTTCAAGTCATGAAGTCGCTGGTTGAAATGAAAAAAGCCGGAGAAGTCTGTAACGCGGACGGCACTGAAGGCGTGAGACTTGTATATATCGATCCACCTTTTGGGACCGGCGACGAATATTCAATTACTGACGATGTCAAAGCCTATTCTGCCAAGCTCCAAGGGAGCCGCTTCATCGAATTTCTACGCAAGAGACTCATCATGCTCCGAGACCTTCTCTCGCAGGACGGGAGTATGTATATCAGAATCGACTACCACTTTGGACACTACATCAAGGGGATAGCAGACGAAGTGTTTGGACCACAGAATTTCCAAAACGAAATAGTGATAAATCGCTTCAAGCGTCAACTCCGCGGTCTAAGGGGCTACAACGTCGGTACAGACTCTCTCTTTGTTTACGGCAGGAGTCCACGTTTTACTTTCAATGAGCAGTTAAGGAAGAGACTATGTTCTTTCTGTGGCCAAGAGAAGGATCCCGAGTGGCATCATATGGTCTCGCCCGGATTGCGAAATCCACCAGAACGAATTATTTTGGGGCGCAAGCTTCTTCCACCTCGTAAATCTCACTGGAAGTTTAGACAGTCTAGGATCGACGCCTTAGAACAGACCGATCACATTAGGATCAACTGGGACGTCTCATACACAGACCTTGACGGAAATAGGATCAAAGGTCTCCCAGAGTTTTTGCAGACGGAAGATACGCCGGTGGATACCAACTGGACTGACATCAAAGGATACGTACTCAGCACTCGATATCCAACTGAAAACCCTGAGGAGCTTTTGGAGCGCGTCGTTTCCGCTGGGTCGAATCCCGGTGACATCGTACTTGATTCCTTTGCCGGCTCTGGGACTACCTGCGCGGTGGCAGAGAAGCTGGGTCGCCGTTGGATTGGCATGATTGTGGCAAGCTGGCGATTTATACAATGCAGAAGCGAATGCTTAATCTTCGAAAAAGAATCGGCAACAAAGGACCAAGACTCGAGGCTAAGCCATTTACATTGCATAACGCAGGACTCTACGATTTCTCAAAGCTCAAGGAACTACCGTGGGCGTCGTGGCGCTTCTTCGCGCTACAACTTTTTCAGTGCCGAGATGAGCAACACAAAGTGGGCGGCGTGCAACTGGATGGGTATCTGAAGGGAGCAAGCGTTCTTGTATTCAATCATCAAAGGAATCCCGGGGCACGTTTCTCTGATGAAACACTGCGCGAGTTGCACGAGGCACTAGGGTCGCGTATTGGGAACAAGTTGTTCATCATCGCGCCCGCGCTAACGTTTGATTTTCAGCAAGACTGGATCGATTTGGACGGTGTGCGTTACTACGCTCTCCGCATTCCGTACTCGATAATTCACGAGCTACACAATCGCGAGTTCACGGCCCTAAGACAGCCGTCTGATGAAATGGCGGTCAACGATACCGTGGACGCGGTTGGATTCGACTTCGTCCGCACACCTGAACTGAAATTTGATTGCGCGCGAAACAAACGCACGGGCGAGTTATTCGAGTTTGGCTTCATTCGCATCAAGACTTTCAAGAGCGAGGCAGTAGTCCGCGAACCATTGCGAAAGAAGGGTAACTTAGAAACTCTCTCGATGGTGATGTTGGACTACGCGTATGATGGGGAGGTATTCGACCTCGATGCTGTGTTTTATGCCGACGATCTTGCAAAAGAGAACTGGGAATTACGTTTCCCGCCGGAATCGCTCGGTACGAAGCTCATGGCAGCTTTCATTGATATTTATGGAAACGAGGCGCGAGTCGTCATTGAGGCCAGTCAGTTTGGCAGCAAGGAACTACGAAAGAAGCCGCGAAAGGTGGTCGCGAAATGACAGCCCGCGGAGATCGCCAAACCTTCCGCAACGAGGACCTCGTCCTGAAGGTCACAACTAATATTGACCCTAATGTTTGGGACGAGACGAAGTACGAACGCTTTCTTGACGAATTGTGTGAGACGCGCGATTACCAGAAGGACGCGATTCGTGCGACCCTGCGGTATTTGCTCGGTCGCCGATACGCCAACCTGCGAGAGTTGGCGCTCGAGAACTTCGAGAACGAACGACCAAATTCAGCAGCGATACGGTTCGTGGCCGGGCATGGAGCGGCATTTACAACTGCCCGAACAGCTTTCTTGCTCGATTGATCTCGCGACTGCCACCGGCAAGAGCTGGGTACTCTACGGCATTGCAATGATCCTTCTGGCTGAAGGCGCAGTAGATCGCGTCTTGGTCCTGTGCCCATCCAACACAATTGAGTTCGGGCTGATGGAGAAATTCCGATCCTTCGCGAGCAATGCGGACTTACGTGATCTATTACCCCCGAGTACCAGGTTCGCAACGCCGAGGATTATCAATGCGTCCGAAACAATCGTGGGCGGATCGATCTGCGTGGAGAATTACCACGCAATTCTTGAGCACGTGAGGTCGTCCATCAGGGACAGCCTCAAGGGTTGCGGACAACGCGTCGCAGTGCTGAACGATGAAGCGCACCAGGTAAATGAAAAGGGGACAAGCGCAAAGAAGTGGAAAGAGTTTCTCTTGAATCCTGAATACGGCTTTCAAATGGTCGTCGGTGTTTCCGGAACCTGTTACGTCGGTGATGAATACTTTGCTGATGTTGTTAGTCGCTACCCGTTGCGCCAAGCGATTGAGGAGCGGTACGTGAAGGCTGTCGAGTACGTGGATGAAATGCCGCCCGAAGCCGAGAATCCTGAAGAGAAGTGGCAGTTGATCTACAAGCGTCACGAAGACTTGAAACGGAAGCTGAAGAAGCGCGGCATACGGCCGCTTACGATTGTTGTCACCAGAGACATTAAAGGGTGCGAACAGGCGGCCCAGGAACTGATGGACTTTCTACAAGAATGGGAACAGATTTCAGCGGAGGATGCTGCCAGGAAAGTCTTGCCCGTTACTTCTTCCTCAAAGCATCAACCCAACATCGCGCGACTCAGGACCGTTGACAGTGCGGCGAGTAAGGTGGAGTGGATCGTTTCGGTCTCGATGCTCAGCGAAGGTTGGGATGTTAAGAAAGTATTTCAAATCGTCCCGCATGAAGAAAGAGCATTCAACAGCAAGCTGCTAATCGCCCAAGTCTTGGGACGCGGTTTACGAAGGCCCGAAGGATGGACTGGTCAAGATCCCGTGGTCACCGTATTTAATCATGATGCCTGGTCAGGGCGAATCAAGCATTTAGTGAACGAGGTGTTGGAGATCGAACGCCGGCTGTCTTCTTCAGTTATCGCAGACTCAGCCTACAATTTCGATTTGCATACCTTGAACTACACTCGCGAGGAAGATGCAAGCGAGTACACAAAGAAGGGCGAGTACAGGTTTCTGGAGAACGGCTTCGTAGACCTGCCGTCCCAGATTGAGGCCCAGGACGTATCGATTGAGTTTGAGCGCGCTGTAACTGGTGAGCACACTAAATTCACGACGCGGCTTCAGCACAAGACTTATAGCGCCGAGGAAGTGGCAGAGCGAATGTTCCACGCGTTCAAGTTAATTGACGAAGAGTCGAAGGACTCGCCGGATCCGAGCGACCGAACAAAGTACGCTAAGAAATTCCCATACGAGAAATGCGTTCAAATCGTTGACGCTTCAATGAAGCGGGCTGGTATCCGATCCGGACGTATCACAGAGGAGAACAGACAGAAATTCCTGCAGGCTCTGGGAACGCTCCGCCGTAAGAGCGCGAAGCGTGTTGTCTACACTCTAAAGCCAAAACTCTTGCGTAGCTTGAGCACGAAGGAGCGTCAGGCTGAGAGCTGCAGCGCTGCCGAGCTCAGGCGAAAAGACAGGACGATGTTCTTTGGTCCTGATTCCGAGAAGACTCTGGCGGACGAGCAGCATGACCTGTTCACCGAAGTAAAAGATCCTGATGGCGAATTCAGTGGTGCTGCAGTGGGGGTCGCAAACTCCTTTGACTTTAGGACACCGCTGAATATCGTACTTGTTGAGGCAGGCAATGAACGCAAATTTGCCCGGCTCCTTTGCGAGCCTAAGAACGCAAAAGCGATCGACGCGTGGTTCAAGAACGCGGCGCAAAAGTTTTATTCGATCGAATACGCATGGAAAAAAGGCGAGCATCCCAAGCGCGGCGAGTTTAACCCTGATTTCTTTATCAAGAAAGGCGACCGCATCTTTGTCGTTGAGACAAAGGGTGATGAAGAGATCTCTGAACCATCACCCGAAAACCAAAAGAAGTACGAGTACGCCATGGAGCACTTCGGCAAACTCAACAATTGGCTCGATAGAGAGAAAATGGGTACTCGCTATCAATTCAACTTTCTTTCTCCGAAGGACTATAACCAGTTTTTTCAGAGGCTGCGTGAAGACGAACTCGAAGGCTTCCGCTCCGAACTGGACATCGTGATGAAGAAAACAACCGGTTCTTAGAAAGTTCAATGGCCAAAGGCATTCCGTTGGAAAGGGATGACACAGCGCCTACATCATTCCCTAGCGTAGAACTCAATCACTGCCCATACACAATCTTGCCGCTGACAATTGTCATCACCACTTTTGTATCGAGTATCTCTCGAGGTGATGCGCGCAAAAGATTCGTCGTCAGCACTACAAGGTCTGCAACTTTGTGAACTTCGATCGAGCCTTTGATCTTTTCTTCGAAGTTCGCATATGCCGTGTTGTATGTGTAAGCCCGAATCGCGTCTTCCATCGACAAGCGCTGCTCGGGAAACCATCCGCCGGCGGGTTCGCCCGTCAAAGTCTGACGAGTCACCGCCGCATAAAGCCCCAGCATCGGATTGATCGGATACTCCGACGCCGACGTTCCCGGCCAATCGGTACCGAAACACAAAACCGCGCCGCTCTCTTTGATCGACTTGAATGCGTAAGCGCCCTTCGATCGCTCGCGGCCGATTCGCTCTTCCATCCATCGCATGTCATCGCTCAGATGAAATGGTTGAACTTCGGCGACGACTCCGAGCGTGCCGAGCCGTTTGAAGTCGCCCGGCGCGATTACCTGCGCGTGCACCAATCGAAACCGCCGATCACGAACTCCGTTCCGGCGATTCAACTCTTCAAGATAATTGAGCAACACGTTGTTGGCTTCGTCGCCAATCGCGTGAACGCTGAGTTGCAATCCCGCGTGATCCGCATCGAGCATATACTGAAGAAACTTGCCTTCGGCGAAGTTGCCTTTTTCATCAAGCATCAACGGCCGCCACTTGCCGCGATTCGCCGGGTCGTTCGAATAGGGCGCGAGAAACCGCGCTGTGCTCGTGCCCATGATTCCATCGATGTGACCCTTGAGCGCGCCAAGCCTGATCCATTCATCGCCCGAGCCGACCTTGATTCCGCTGTCGGCAAACTCCTGCCAGCGATCGAGGCCCGGCCGAAAGTGAACTCGCACGGTCAACTCGTTTGTCTTTTGCAGCTCTCGATAGATGTCGAGTTGTTCGTCGTCGGACATATCGCTGATGTTAGTCACGCCGTAACGCCGAATCTCCGCGAGCGCGTTCCTTGTTTGCTGAAGGCGCCGCTCGTGAGAGAAGGTTTTCGAAATCACGGAAGCAAACAGCGGCATCACCCCGCGGCCGCGCAGATGCCCGTTGAAGCGCCCGCTCGCATCGCGGAGAAACTCGATGCCTTCGGCATTCGATCCAGCAGGCTCGGTGCCTTGCCGTTTCGCTTCCACTGCTGCGGCGCGAGCCGGAGCCTTTGGATCGGCTGAGTTAATTCCCACCGCGGCAAGTGCCGCGGAGTTCGCCGCAAACTCCGAGTCGTCGAATTTGCGAATGAAGATCGGATGGTCTTTTGTTATCGCCTCGATCGCTCGCATGTCAGGCGAGAACGTTTCGCGCCGATTTGCGCCCGCGCCACTTGCCGCCGCTTGATCGTAAGCGCCCCAATATCCTCCGAGTATCCATTCACCTTTTGGCAATCGCGCCACAGCGTCCTTAACGCGAGCTACGAACTCCTGCTGAGTGGTTGCGCGCATGATGTTGAATTCGAGAAACGCGGCGGCCGACGCGAAGTGAACGTGATTGTCGCTGAATCCCGGCAGCACGAACTGTCCCTTCAGATCGATGATGCGAGTCTGTTTGCCTTTGTAGCGCTTGACGTCGTTATTCGAGCCCACGAAGACGATCTTGCCTTCGCGAATGGCGACGGCTTCGGTCATCGTATTTGTCGAGTCGACGGTGTAGATCAGTCCATTGCGCAGAATAAGGTCAGCGGGGTCAGGACTCATCATCTCCTGCCGAGCGAGCGTGAGCGGGGCCACTGCAATCAGAGTCGCCGTTATGAGTAGAGCAAACAGGCACCTGACCATGAGATGTATCGACATCGGGATACCTCCTGAATCGGAACGAGCGGCTAAATCGCGCAGACAACCTTAGCATTCACATTACCGATAATTGAAGGGAGTGGGCGGTGGGGCAGTGGGCAGTAGGCAGTGGGCAGCAGGCAGTGGGCAGTGGGCAACGGGCAGTGGGCAGTGGGTAGTAGGCCGTCGGCGTCGGCAGTTTTTTCTGGCTCTGCCCTACTGCCCACTGCCTACTGCCCACTGCTCACTCTCATCGAATTTGTATTTACTCACCGGCCCCAACCGGATACGATAAACAGTCGATTTGAGCCAGATGCCGCCCTGTCGCAATTAATCCCCCAGCCTGCCCCGTGTTGCATTCGCTTGATGGCCTCTTTGCTGACCGCCGTTCACATTTAGCCTGATATGAGCCAATTATCGCGAGCTGAGATCCTCGACCGCATCGCGCGCGGCGAGGGGTTGCGAGGCGCCAATCTTGTCCGCATCGATCTTTCCGGAATGGATTTTTCGCGCGTCGATCTCGCCGAAGCGAATCTGCGAATGGCTGATCTGAGCCGCGCAAACCTCAGCGAAGCGCGCCTCACCGGTTGCTTTCTCAGCGGCGCAATTCTCAACGAAGCCTCGTTGGTCGGCGCAAACCTGGTTGAATCGAGCATGATTGGCGCCGCGCTTCGAGGCGCCGATCTCAATCGAGCCGACCTGAGTGGATCAGATCTAACGGGCGCCAACCTGCAGGACGCACAACTCGCTGGCGCATATCTGGTGGGCACCTTCCTCAACGAAACGGATCTTGGAGGCGCCAGATTGACCGGCGCGTTTGTGCGAATGGCTCAGATGGCCGGCAGCAATCTTACGGGTTGCTCGCTTGAAGATGCCGACCTCTCTTATACCGATTTGTCGGGAGTTCATCTGGACGGATGTTGTCTGGTTGGAGCCAATCTGAGCGGCGCGAATCTGTCGGGTTGCAGTCTGAAGTTCTCTGACCTGCGCGGCGCTGATCTCACCGGCGCGGACCTGAGTGGATGTAATCTCACCGGCGCCAAACTCCGGGACGTCAGGTTCACCGGCGTCACACTCACCGACGCGTGGGCTGAATGGGTCGACATGGCGATCGACGGAGTTGAGGATCGCGCCTCGCTTGAAGAAGTGTTCCTCGGTGTGATCGGCAAGCCGGTCGCGCAATTGCTGGTCGAAGGCCGCGTGAGCGACGAAGTGTGGACCGTTATTCTTGCCCATCTGTGCATGTTTCAACTCACGCATCCGAACAATGCGGACGTGCGATTGAGAGGAATAAACGCGGGCATAAGCTCATCCGCCTTGTATCTCGAAGCGAAGAGCGAGTTGAGCCTCGCGGCTTATCTGGCGGAGTTATCCGACATAATCGGCAAAGGCTCGATCGAGCTCTTCGAGCAGCTCGCAACGGCGGTTGCGGAGCGGGACCGCTCAACGATCAGCGAGGATTGGGCGGCGGCGGACGGTGTCGCGCAGTCGTGGCCCAGCGGATTGGATCGGCAACTGGGAGAGTTGGCCGCTCGAGTGGAAGCGCTTCAGGAAACCGATTTCTGGACAAGCGACAAAGCGGTTTTGATTCTAACAGGCAACCGGCAGATTTGGCTCGAAGCTACTTCAAATCTCTCACTCACCCTTCGCCCTCCCCACGGATCCGCGGTCGGAGTCGATCTGGTGCGCGGACGATTCATTACTGACGAAGATCGTCGAAACAAGACTCTGGTTGGAACTCGATAGGTTTGCGCCGATTAGTTTAGCTGCGCGACAAGCCGATGCAGCGCCTCGGAAAACACGGCGCCCTCTTCGAGCGAAAGCGGGAGTTTCTTCAACTCGTGCTCGATTAACCGCCGGTTATCGCTCACCAGTGAATCCGATACACCCAACAGTTTGGCGATCTCGAGTTGAGATGGACCATCGGGGTCGTAGTAACAGTGCCACAGAGTCATCAGCAGCCTGCTATAACGCCGGTCATTATTGTTGACGGCCCGCCTCAGTGACGAAAGGAAATCCGTCGCCATCGAAGCGACCATCTCGTCGCGCTCGTCGATCAGAAGCACGCCCTCCGGCGTCTCCCTGGTGTCGCGAGCCTCACGTCTCATCGTCGTGCCATTTGTGCCGGTGTTGATTTCTTCGTCGAGCGACGCGACGTTGTAATCCTGAAGCGGTATCCTGGCCAACACCAATTGCCGGAGAGTTCGCACATCGGCGGGCGAGTCGATGGCTTTGAGCACGTCGATGATCAGTTGCTCCAGGCCGGGGTTCGACAGAATCAATTGTGACGAACCGGAACGGCCGACGAGCCTGGTTTCTCTCTTCCGCATCGCGACGGTCTTGGTCATCTCCGAGAAGTGACCTGAGTCTCCGAGCGCTTTTGAACGCGGCCACTCACGCAACCCGAAAACCTGATTCACCATTCGCTGGCGGCGATGAGTGCCGTTGCCGTTCTTCCTGGCAGATCCGTTCTCATGCTTCGCTGATTGATCGGCGGCTTCATCATCGAAGTCATCATCGAGCTCGATCGCAAGAGCTACGGGTTGCTGCGCCGGAGGCGTAGCGGCAATCGCGGGATGGCCGCGCCGGCGAGGCTTTTTCGTCTCAGAGAACTCATCCGCGCAGAAGCGCCGAAAGCGCTTGCTCGTCTTGAGCAGCGCGCTCACGCGCCTCGCCATTCGGAAAGATTCGGGATAGCGTTTTCGCAATCGCGCGCCTACCAGGTTCGGAACCTCGATGCGAGCAAGTTCATTCTCGATTTCGACGCTCTTGTAATTATTGTTGAGATAGTAATCGAAGCGCTGTTTCTGAAACAGCTCGAGGAATAATTCCTGAGTCAGATCGGCGTTTATTTCAGACTGCGACGTAACCGCCGCGCCGTCGGTTGCGAAATGAAGCGGCCGTACCGCCGGATGCCGGGATACCAGTTGAAACAAGCCATTCCACAATCCTTCGACATCTTCCCGATCCAGCAGTCCAGCCCAGTCAATCTCGGTCATCGATCCTCTCCCACTTGATTGATACAAACGCAAGCCTCGCGTTTTTACATCCTCGCATTGCACGCTTCTCTGGCGCGCATTCCCGGTTAACGACTGCAATGAAAGTCGTCGCCAAACATCCGTCACATCGAGTCGCGGGGTAAAGCTCGGAGGCGGGAAACGAAAACCGAGGGCCGTTTTTCCACCAGCGGCGCGAATCTTTCTCCATCCGCTGACAGCCGCGCCCTCCGTCGTTCCGCCTCGTTATATCATCCCAATGGGCTCAAAGGGAATACTATTTCGTGAGAGCCCGGCGTTTGCTGCTTTTTGGAACAACTCACAGCTTCAGCGGGTCGTCGTCCGGGCGGAATCGAGCGCAGTTTGATCATTTAACTCCATGGAGAGTTAGCAATGATCGAATCGCTCTTCTGGCTTTCAGCCGCCGCAATCATCTACACCTACGCGGGGTACCCGCTGATAATCTGGCTGCTCGCCTGCTTGCGAACGCGCCCAGTCCGGAAAGCTTCGATCACACCGGCGGTCTCAGTCGTACTCGCCTGTCACAATGAAGAGCGGAATCTCGAGCGGCGGATTCAGAACCTGCTCGAAAGCGATTACACTGCCGAGCTGCTCGAAGTAATTGTCGTCTCCGATGGTTCAACCGACTCGACTGGTGAGATTGCCGGCCGGCTCGCTTCATCATCGAATCGTGTGCGCTCAGTCATCTACGCCGAGCAGCGAGGCAAGGCCGCAGCCTTGAATGCCGGAGTCGAGAATGCCTGCGGCAACATCATCGTCTTCGCGGATGCGCGACAGAACTTCGAACGAAGCGCGATTCGAGAGTTGACGGCCAACTTCTCTGATCCTCAAGTTGGCGCTGCCTCGGGTGAGTTGGTGCTCGATGGAGGAGGCGCATCGCTTGGCGAAGGGGTCGGGCTCTACTGGAAATATGAGAAGGCGATTCGAAAAAGCGAAAGCCGCCTGGGTTCTGTCATCGGAGCAACGGGCGCGATATACGCGATTCGCCGCGAGCTGTGTCAGCCGCTTCCCGAAGGCACGATACTCGACGATGTGTTCACGCCGATGAGCATTGCGCTGGCGGGTCACCGAGTCGTATTCGACGAGCGGGCTCGCGCGCACGACTTGGCATCCGAATCTTTGAATCACGAATTCTCGCGCAAGGTTCGAACGCTTCTTGGCAACTATCAGCTTTGCCAGCTTATGCCCCGCTTGTTGGTTCCAAACCGCGCGCTGTTGTTGCAGTTCTATTCGCATAAGCTCATGAGGCTGGCGGCGCCGATCTTCTTCATCATTCTCCTCGCAAGTAACGCGATCCTTACCGAGTATCCTGTCCGCGAAGCAACGTCGCCGCTCTATCAGATTTCGCTTGCCGGTCAATTGACGTTTTATGCGGCGGTGCTCGCGGGCGGATACCTGCTCAAGCACAATCACAGAATCAGGCTGTTGAACTTCGCGTATGTGTTTTCGATGATGAACGCGGCGGCGCTTGTAGGCTTGATTTATTTTGTGTTTGGCAAGCGTAACGTCTGGGCGAGAGAAAAGTAGCTGCTCGTTCTCACCAGATTCAATAACACGCACCTTCATCCCTCACTTGTAAGCGAACTGTCTCAGTTTGCCGAGCCGCTACGCGGCAAGCTACTATCAGAACTCAAGAACAATTCGTTGGGGGTTGAATGTTGCAGGTTTCACGAAGTGCCTTTTCGCTTAGCGGAGTACTGGTTTTATCCTTCATTCTCACGTCGATCACATTCCCTGTGAGCGGAATTGCTCAGGCCGACAAGGAAAGTCCCGCGCCGGGTTTCGAATTCGTTCGATTCGCCGATCCGACTAACGTCCCTGAGTTCGCGACCGCTTTTTCGGGTCCTGTCGCGATGGCGTTTGATTCTCGCGGAAGACTCTTTGTCGGCACCTATCCCGGAAAGATCCTGATACTCCTCGACAACGACGGCAACGGCAAGATCGATCAGGTCAAAACGTTCGCGACCGGACTCACTATTCCGTTGGGTCTCGAGTTTCGCGCCAACGGTGATTTGTACATTACCACCAATCGGCTCCAGGGAACCGGCCGAATCGTGCGATTGCGAGATACAAACGGCGATGACGTCGCGGACGAAATCACTACCATCATCGATGATCTCCCAAGCCAGGGCGACCACCAAACCAACAAGCTCAAGTTCGGGCCGGACGGGCTGCTCTACTTCGGACAAGGGTCTTCGACGGATGCCGGCACCCCCACCGGCAGCCAGCCGCCTGAAGGCCCGCTGAACGCCGCCATCCTGCGCATCGATGTGGACTCACCGAATCCACAGCCGGAGGTTATTGCCCGAGGTTTGCGAAATCCGTTTGGAATGGCATTCGATCCAGTCAGCGGTCAGCTCTTCACAACCGACATTGGATCGGGAGAAGCCGGAGTTTTGGATGATCATGCGCCATTCGAAGAAATCAACTGGATCGTGAACGGCGCCAGATACGGATTCCCGGGATGCGAAGGGATTCCCGTTGCCGATGTGCCCGCGTGTGCCGGGGTTCGCGGTCCGATTGCGACCTTTATCCCGCACCTCACTCCGACGGCAATTACGTTTTACACAGGCCCTCAGGCCGGCGATTTCAAGAATCAGATGCTCGTCACGATCTTCAAACACGTCGCCGGCATCGGAGGCGACCTCGAACGATTCGCTCTCAGCGGAAATGCGACAACGGGATTTCAACTCACAAAGCTTTCGCCCATCATGGACTTCAGCCTGGTTGATCCCAACGACGGCCCCGTGGACACGGCAATCGATCCGATAAGCGGGGACATTTACACCGCGCGATTCGATCCCGTGAAACACGCCGACGACAACGAGCATCATCATTTCATCTATCGAATTCATCGCGCCGGCAGCGATGCGCTTCCGTTCATCGGCCCGCTTCGTCCCGCCGCTATCAAGGCAGGGTCGGCGGGCGTGACTGTGTCATTGATTACGCGTCACGTCAAACCGGGTGCGGTGGTTTTCGACGTCACTGATAATATCTCGCTGTCGACGAGGCTGGGACCCGCCGCCTTCGAACTGGTTGCCGATCTGCCCGCGAATGTTCTCGCCACTGAACGCACGATTACGCTCGAGGTGCGCAATCCTGACGGAATAGCTTCAAATCAACAAACGTTTGCCGTGACAAAAGGTGATCCTGGCCCGGATCCTGATAAGACACCTCAACTCGTTTCACGATTCGTGTACAAAAAGAAGCGAGCAAACGTATTCGATCAACTCTCAGCGGGAACGAAAGCGAAGAAGTACCGATTGGTTGTAACAGGCATCGACTTTGATTCGGGAGCGCAGTTGCTCGTGAACAACGTTCCGCTCGATCTAGATAGCGCGAGCAGCACCGAACTGGTGGGCCGTATGACCAACTCGATGCTCGCTGCTCCGGGCGAGCTAACGATTCAAGTGCGGAACTCGACGGGCAAAGTTTCGAATACGTTGAAGTACACAATCAGTCCGTAGCTTCTCTAGCCAGGAGCGCCTTCTTGCGTTCGAGACCCCAACGATAACCGCCGAGGCTTTTGTCTTCGCGAACCACTCGATGACACGGAATCACAAGCGCGACCGGATTGGTTGCGCACGCGCGGGCCACGGCTCGCGTCGCCGTTGGCCGGCCGATCGCGCGCGCGACGTCGCTGTATGAACTCGTGCCGCCGTAGGGGATCTCGCGTAACTTCTCCCACACCGTCCGCTGAAAAGCAGTAGCTTGAACATCCAGCGGCAAATCCAAATGAGGCCGCTTGCCGGCGAGGTGATCAACAAGTTGCGCGACCCATTTCGCGAGTGACTTTTCATCTCGAGTGACTTCGGCTGCCGGATATTCGCTAAACAAATCCGCCGTCAACGCTTGATCTGAATCTCCCAATCGCACGGCGCAAACGCCTTTCTCAGTCGCCGCAACGAGCACGCGTCCCAACGCGCAATCAGCGATCGTGTAGCTGATCCGGGCCCCCTTGCCTCCGCGTCTGTACGCCGCCGGAGTCATCCCGAGTTGCGCAGGAGCTCGCTCGTACAACCGGCTGCTGGAGCCATATCCAGCGTCGTACATCGCCCGTGTGACCGAGCCGCCGCGCTTCACCGAGTCTTTGAATTTCGAGAGCCGGAATGCTTCCGCGTATTGACGCGGCGATACTCCGGCGATTCGCTTGAACACTCGCTGCAGATGATAAGTGCTGACGCCTGTGTGCACGCTGAGGGCTTCGAGCGTTGGCTGCTCTTCAATGTGCGCTTCGATGTAGCGGCACGCGCGGCGAACCATCTCGACTTGAGGATCGCGCGAGTCGGCGGTTCGAGGATGGCAACGCAAGCAGGAACGGAACCCCGCGCTTTCGGCAGCTTCGGGGATTTGAAAGAAGACGACTTGTTCCCGATGCGGTCTGCGCGCGGGACACGAGGGCCGGCAATAGATGCCCGTCGAACGAACTCCGAAAAACACGCGTCCATCGAATCGCGTGTCTCTGTCGAGCACGGCTTTCCAGAGCGATTCGTCATCAGGAAACTGCGCGGTGTTGTGATTCTCTGTGGTCACGCTCTTGCCCCGTTCATCCCGGTTACCTCCACGAGCATACTAAAGCAATGCTCGATTTTGAATCTATCCGCGTCTTGCGCTCAAACTTCGCGAGTCCGTTCGTTGTTCGAGCTTTCAGCCGGAAGTTGGTAATTCACCCTCACGACATGTTACAAACTTCCGGCTGAAGCCCGAACTACAAACGCTGAAGCCCGAACTACAAACATGAAAATCATGCCCTTTGTTTTTCTAAGCGTCATTCTCGTTTGCACATCTGGGCTGGCTCAATGGACGTCTCAGCCGAGCGGAACAACCGCGCGCTTTCGAGGTGTGAGCGCCGCAAGCGCGAGCATTGTCTGGGCGAGCGGCAACGGCGGTACGTTCGCTCGAACCATCGATGGCGGCGCGACGTGGCATTCAACAGTAATGCCCGGCGCCGGCGGGCTCGACTTCCGCGATGTTGAAGCCGTCGATGCGAACACAGCTTATCTGCTGAGCATTGGCCCGGGCGAGCAATCGAGAATCTACAAAACAACCAGTGGCGGGAGCGATTGGACGCTTCAGTTCACGAATCACAACGCGAAGGCCTTCTTTGATGCATTCGCATTTTGGAACGCGCGCTCGGGCATCGCGATGAGTGATCCTGTCGACGGACGATTCATCCTGATCAAGACAACTGACGGGGGCGCGAATTGGAAGGAACTTCCTCGTGAGAGTCTTCCGCCGGCACTCGAAGGCGAAGGCGCATTCGCTGCGAGCGGGACATGCATCGCGGTTGGCGAGTCTAAGAACGTTTGGTTCGCAACCGGCGGCGCGTCAGTAGCTCGAGTGTTCCGGTCAACCGATGGCGGTAATAGTTGGAAGGCAGCTACTACACCGATTACCGCGGGCAACGCTTCGTCGGGAATTTTCTCGATCGCGTTCAAGGATGCGAAGCACGGCGTGATAGTCGGCGGTGATTACAAGAAAGAAACCGAAGGCGGCAGCAACGTGGCGATAACAAATGATGGCGGCGCGACGTGGACGCTTGCGAAGGGTCCGCGCCCCGCGGGATTCAGATCAGCCGTGGCATATGTGCCGGGCTCCCGCGGCCAGTCGCTTGTCGCGGCCGGACCATCCGGTTCGGATTACTCGACAGACGATGGCGCGAGTTGGGCAAGCATTGAATCACCCGGCTATCACGCGGTGAGTTTCGCACGCGCTTCGGCAGAGGGATGGGCAGTCGGCGAAAACGGCCGCATCGGCAGGCTGGCTGGTTCGCTGACTAGAACCAAGTGAAACGACCAAGGCGACAACTACGATGTCTTACTTCGATGGACCAGCTTCAACAATGAAACTCTCGCGCTTGACTCAAACAAATTTCCCGACTCTCTATCCAAACACTTCGTCTTATCCAACGTAAAACGGATGCCTCGGTTTTGGAGAAAGAGGTGAAGGATATGAAGAGCAAGCTATTGAGCTTTTTGATTGCCGGAGTATCTGTTCTCGGCCTGAGTGCGGTATCGATGGCCGGACCGCGCGGCATAAACTACCGCGAACGCCGCGAACAGCAACGCATCGGCCAGGGCATCCGTAGCGGCGAACTGACCCGCCGCGAAGCCGCGCGGCTCGAAGCAGGACTTGCGCGAATCAGAATCAACGAACGATTCGCCCGGCGCGATGGCGTGATCACGCCACGTGAACGTGCCCGGCTAGATCGCGAACTGAACCGCGAAAGCCGCGCAATCTACCACCAGAAACACGATGGTCAGGATCGCAACCCATAACACCTGCGAATGGTAAAGCGCGATCCTCAACTCCGCGCTTTGCCATTCGACCTGCTTGCCTTATATTAGGCGGGCCACACTTTACAATGACCCCGTTAATTCTCAGGAGGAGAAAATGAAGAGATTTGTTAGCATTCTGATATTGGTTACGGTTGTTCTTAGCCTCGGAATGAGCGCTCTTGCGCAAAGAACGCCGAGCGTGGACCGCCGGGAACACCGGCAACAGCGGCGAATCAGACACGGAGTAAAGTCGGGAGAACTGACGAGGCGCGAGGCCGCAAGGCTCGAGGCTGGACAGGCAAGGACCCGGCGCATGGAGCGAAGGGCGAAGGCTGACGGCACTGTGACACGCAGGGAAAGAGCCAGGCTCCAGCACCGTGAGAACCGAACCAGCCGGAGAATCTACAGACAGAAACACGACAATCAAAAACGGTAGCAATAAACAGAAATGGTGAAGCACCGGCTCACCCGATGCTTCACCATCTCGCTGTATACCGACTCAATCCGCTACGATTGCCTCTCTCGATCCCGCGATTCCCAGCGCCAATCCCAACTCCGCCAGCAACTCATCGCGGCTGAAGCTGCCCTTCTGAATTATTCGCGCGGCGCCGATATCCAACGCGCGGCGTTCTTCGTGCGACAGATCGCGCGCCGTAAGAAGTATCACCGGAATCGTCCGCCAATCCGCGTTCAAGCTCATGCGATGAACAACCTCAAAGCCGTCCATCTCAGGCAGCATCAAATCGAGAATGATCGCATCGGGTCTGTTTCGCGCAATCGCATCCAGGGCTTCTCGTCCGCTCTTCGCGGTGTCTATTTCAAAGCCGGCGCCTTCGATCATTGCAACCGCCAGGTCGAGCGCGTCGGGATCATCATCAACAACGAGCACGCGGCTTACGGCCGGCGACTTCGCGCGCTCGAGCACGCCCACAAGGGCGGCGCGTTCGACGGGCTTCGGCAGAAAGATTCGCGCGCCGGCATTCAATGCACGAGCCTCCGCGCCGCCTTCAGCCGAGAACACGACGAGTGTGCCGTCGCCGTTGCTTCTCGCGATTCGTTCGATGATAGACAGATCGCCTTCGAGCCCGCCTTCGAGCACATCCAGGTCGATGGTCACCACCGCCGGCTTTGCTTTGCTGGCGATTTCGAATCCGCGCTCGGGATCGTCCGTTGCGGCAACCGAGTAACCGGCTTCGGTCAAATACTTCTTGGTTAGATAAAGAGACGCCGGGTCGCTGTCGATAACCAGCGCAGTGCGCTCGGGATCAGTGAGCGGAATCTCAGCATCGGCAGCGGAGAGCCGGCCCTCGATCTCAAACGGCATCGTAACGGTGAACACCGAGCCTTCGCCGGCGCGGCTTCGGACATCGATCTCACCGCCGAGCATATCCACAAGCCTGCGAGTAATCGCGAGACCAAGCCCGGTTCCAGTCTTCGCGCCTCTTCCAGCCGCGCCCACCTGTCTGAACTCTTCAAAGATGGTTGCAAGATCAGACTCGGCTATGCCAACGCCGGTATCGCTCACGATAATGCGAATCCGGCTATCATCCGCGCGTTCAGCGCTCACCTTGACCTCGCCCTCACTGGTGAACTTGATCGCGTTCGAAAGCAAGTTGATGAGTATCTGTTGGAACTTCGTGCGATCGGTTCGCAACGCCGGCAACGAGTCCTGTATCTGCACGGTGAGCCTGGCGGGCCGTCCTTCCTTGAGCGGCTCGGCTATCGCGACCGCGCGTTCAATCAAATCACGAGCGTCGGCGGGCTCGGAATAAACGTCCATTCGTCCTGCTTCAATCTTGGACAGATCGAGGACGTTGTTGATCAGCTCGAGTAAATCATGCGCGTTGCGAGACACGCGTTCGAGGCTCCGCCGATGACGTTCGTTGATTTGGAGCGAGCGATCATCAAGCAACAATGAAGTGAACCCGATGATGGCGTTCATCGGCGTTCGGAGCTCGTGCGACATATTGGCCATGAATCGCGCCTTGGCCTGGCCCTCGAGCGTGAGGCGTCGGTTCTGTTCCCCAAGCACGCGGTTGCGTTGTTCGAGTTCGGCTCTGGCAGCTTCGCTTGCCTCGGCGCGATTGCGGAGCTTCACCGCGCTGTCCTCCAGCCGTGAAGACACCGACTCGAACTGAGCGACTACCGCCTGAAACTGATCATTCTGTTGCTCGAGTCCGCCCGCTCGCGAAGTGAGGCTTGCGATCTCGCCTTCGAGCCGCGTTCTGGTTTGAATAAGCAGCGCCTTGTCCTGTTCCAGATCCGCAATTCTTCCCGTGACCAGCGCCCGCGCTTCTTCGAGTTGCCGGTTCAACGAGTCACGCTCATTCTCAAGCTCGGCCGCGCGAGCTTCAGCAAGCGACTGTGACTGCGCGAGCTCCGCATTCAACGTAAGCAGTCTGGCGTTGTCCTCGCTGATGCGAGTGCCGCCCCCGCGCAGCGAAGCTATCTCGCCATTCAATCTTTCGACTTCCGCAACCAACTGCTCGTTCTCGCCGGCAATCCGGCTGCTCTCGATTCCAAGCCGCTCGAGTTGTTGCCCGGTCTCGTTCGATTTTGCTTCGAGAGCGAGGTTCGCTTTTTCCAATCGCGCGCGAGCGTCTTCAGCCGTTCGAAGCGAGTGCTCGAGATCGCCAACGCTCTCGCTGATCGAGTTGTTCTCGCCGCGCAACATCAGAATGGTCACGTCCAATGTGGCGTTGTGTTCCTTCTCGGCGGCGAGTCGAGTCTTCAATTCCTCACACTCGGCGTTGCGCTCGGCCAACTCGTCCATCAGCCTCGCGCGCGCCTGATTTATCTCAGTGAGAGTGGCATCAACTCCCGCGAGCCGATTCTTGAGATCGGCGTTCTCTTCCAGAATCCGCGCGTCCGATGTTTCGGCATCAGCCGAAGATGGCGATCCGATGGCTTGAGGATGATCTGGGCTCTCCGTCCTGTTTCTGAACTGAGCCTCGCGCTCCACCTGAAGCTCGGCCACCTCGCGCGTGAGTTCGGCCACGGCGTCTTCGAGTTCCTTCTCCCGCTCGGTCGCCGCGGGACCTTCCGTGGATGAGGCTGTGGCTTGTTTTTCGAGCTTGGCCCGCAGTCCGGCCGCTCGTGATTGAAGCTCGGCTACGCGAATCGCGGCCACCGCGGCGGGCGCAAGACCTTCAATCATTCGCAATTCCTCGGGCCGGAATCGCCTGTGATTGAAGACGCCTATGAGCCCGACAGTGCCGGACACCCCACGTAGCGGATAAAGCGCGAACGCATCGTCGCTCGGCCCGGGTCCGCTTCGCTGATGCCCAAAGAGCTTGTCCCCGAGTTCCCGCCTGTCACTGAAGTCCGCTACCCCGCCGCGAGTTATCAAAGGCGCGCTGAAGACCGACAGCGGCATTCGCGGATACTCGCGCTCGGTTGCCGCGCCGCTTGCGGCAATCAGGTGCATGCACATCTGACGATTCGTACAGATGCCGGCAAGCGGGCAACGCTCGCAGATGTCCCCGCGCTTGACGACCCATATCTTGCAAGTGGGCGCGCCGATGTCGGCAGCCAGTTGATCGGCAATCAACGCCAGCGTGTGGCTCAGATTCGACCCACGGCCCACCTCTTCAAGAATTTGAGTTATTCGATTTTCCCTGAGTGTCGGCATTGAACATTGGCGCCAATGAGGGCTGCACGGCGGGCGCCTTTGAACTCCGGGTGTGATTCTAGTAGCTCAGCATGTTCACGTCAATTATTCGCGCGCGGCAAAATGCCCTCAAAGACCGCGCTGCTATTGCCCATCATCAGCGCGAGTGTATAATCGACGCAAGCGTCAACGGTCAGGCTTGGTTCAATGCAAATGGTTGGAAAAACCATACTCCACTACCGCATCTTGAAAGAAATAGGAAAGGGCGGGATGGGTGTCGTCTACAAAGCCGAAGACACCAAGCTACATCGCACCGTCGCAATTAAAGCTCTCTCAGCCGACTTGGTCGGAGACGAAAAAGCGCGCGCGCGGTTTCTTCGCGAAGCGCGAGCCGCCTCCGCCATCGATCATCCGAACATCTGCACCGTATACGAAGTGAACGAGGCCGAAGACGTGATGTTCTTCGTGATGCAATACATCGATGGCAAGACTCTCAAGAAGTTTATCGGGGGCCGTCCGCTCCCGCTCGATCAGGCGCTCGAGTTTTCGCTCGAGATGGCCGACGCGCTCGCCGAAGCTCATCGGCGCAACGTCATTCATCGAGACATCAAATGCTCGAACATCATGCTCAACGAGCGAAACCAACTCAAGATTCTCGATTTCGGTTTGGCGAAGCTGATCAAGCCTTCGACGATAAGCTCGGAGGACGTCGAGACGCTGGAGTTAACCGCGGTCGGTTCGCCGTTCGGCACCGCTAGCTACATGTCGCCGGAACAGGCACGAGGAGAAAGAGCCGATGCCCGCTCGGATATTTTTTCGCTTGGGATCGTGATGTACGAGATGATAACCGGGCGCTTGCCGTTCAGGGGCCGCAACTCGGTTGACGTGATGCACGCCGTGATGCACGAAGAACCCGCGCCGCTCGGCGACGGCACGCCCGCGCGGCTCCAGCAGATCGTCTCGAAGGCTTTATCCAAAAACGCGTCCGCTAGATATCAGTCCACGGAGATGCTGCTCGAAGATCTGCGCATGCTCGTTCGCAGTCACTACGCTCAGACCGGCATCGTCCCCGCCGATAAGTCACAATCGCTGCGAGCTTCCAAACAGCCGGCAAAAAGTGGAAACCTGCTAGGCCGCCTATCGACGTGGGCTCAACGGACTTTCAGCAATGCGCCGACTAAAGACGAAGCGGATTCGGCGAGCTCGACCGGAACTCCCGATGTCACGCCTTCGATGTGGCAATCGCACGACAAAAAAACAATCGCGATCCTTCCATTCAAGAATCTTTCGGGCGCGCCAGAGAATGACTTCTATGGATTCAGTCTGGCTGACTGCGTGATAACTGAGCTTGCGCAGCTTCACGATCTGGTCGTTCGACCTTCATCCTACGTCGCGCAGTATCAGAACAAAGACGTGGACCCGCGAGCGGTCGGGCTTCAACTGGCTGTTGACGCGGTGCTGATCGGCGGCTATTTGAAAGCGGGCGATCGTTTTCGATTGACTCCGCAGTTGGTTGAGACTTCATCGGGAGAAATTGTCTGGACCGAAAAGATCGACGTCGAATCGAAAGACATCATCACGGTGCAGGACACGATCTCGCGGCAAATCGTCGAAGGGCTGCGAGTCAAGACCAGCACCAAGGAACAGGAGCGGTTGGTCAAATCGCCAACCGACAGCGCCGAAGCCTACGAGTGCTACCTAAAAGCGCGCACCACACTTTTTAAATTCATTACCCAGACATTGAATGTCGCGGATCTTGATGCGGCAATCGATCTGTTCAGCGAAGCGGTCGCGCTCGATCCGAATTTCGCTTTGGCTCACAGCGGGCTCGGCGTGTGCCAGGTCAACTACGTGCTGAAAGGAATGGGAGGGATTGAGCACTACGCAAAAGCGAGAGAGAGCTTTAATCGCGCGATCGATCTTGATCGCAACCTGATCGAGCCTCGGGTGAGGATGATCAACATCGAATTGATCGAGGGGCGATCCGAAGAAGCGCGCGAGCAGATTCGCCGTCTGGTTCGACGCGCGCCCAATGAGCCATCGGTCTACGCGGTTGCGGCTTATGTGTATCGCGTGTCGGGCCAGTACGAACGCGCTCTCCAGGCGTGGGAGCGGCTGTTGAAGATTTCGCCGACCGACATTATTTATGCAACGTCGAATCGCGCGCGAATCTACATTTATCAACAGGACTACGACAAATCAGAAGCGGAGCTTCGAAAGGGATTGGCGTTCGAGCCGAATCATCCGATGCTGCGAGCCTACACCGGAGTGGTTGATTACTATCGCGGCCGGATCGAGAAAGCGACGATGGTGCTCGAGGACATTCTTGCAAAGCATCCGGAGTTGCATTCGCAGAAGCTGTTTCTGGCTTATTGTTATCTGGCTCGCGGCGAACAAGACCGGGCGCTTGCGTTGATTGACGATCGGGTGATCGAAATCGCGCGCGCGGATCAGGACGCGGCTTACCGGCTCGCGGGAGTGTACGCGTTGGCTGAGCGAGCTGATGATGCGATTGAATGGCTGGAGCTATCGATCTCGATGGGTAACGAGAATTATCCGTGGGTGGCAACGAATCCGAACTGGGAAGGAATGCGCGACGAGGCTCGGTTCAAGGAGATTCTGGAAGATCTCAAGGCAAGGTGGGAGAGGCTTTCAGAGCCAGCCGACTAGTACAAGCAGCGATGACCGGCAGCGTTGACCCATCAACGATTCGCAAAACCTTTTGTCGACTTGTCACAGTTTTCAGCAAGTCTGCGAGAGTAACAGATGTGCCGTCTTGGCCCATCTTGGGAGCGGTTGTTGCAGTATCCGTCGTTTTATTCTAGCTCTCACTTTTTTTTAATCTTGTACAATATTGCACAGACTCCCGCTGAGTGGACGTGTATTGTAGCTCACGGTCAGCTCAACACGGCTTATCAAACGCGAAATCCAGTCGAGTTGCCCAAGAATTAAGGTCACTAGCAACGTGTCAAAAAGGATTGTTGATTCCGCTCAACGAATGAGCACGGCTGAGTCTCTTTCTTACAAGAGGAGAAACAATGAAGAACTTAAGGTTGTGGTTTTCCCTGGTGGTCTTGTTACTGACCGTCGGATTTGGATCTATCTCGCCGCTCGTTTCAGCTGATGAGGGAGGCGCGAAGTGCGACTGCAGGCAGATATTCACAGGTAGCTACGGGGTTAAGTCTGGCACTGACTGCATCGTACAGGACTGCTGGATTCCACTCGAATAAGCTCTGGAGAAGCGGCGTAGCGGGAAGCCGTTTCTTCCGTTTGGTTCCTAGGAGTGCCATCTAGTGTCAAACGGATTGTTGGATTCCGATTAACGAATGAGAATCTCTGTGCAAAAGGAGAGGTAATGAAAAACTTAAGGTTGTGGTTTTCTCTAGCGGTCTTGTTACTGACCGTCGGGTTTGGGTCTACCTTGCCGCTCGTTTCAGCTGATGATGAAGGCATAAAGTGCAACTGCTACTTTCCAAACAGCGATAGATACGGAATAACTCTTGACGGTAACTGCGTGGTGTACGATTGCTGGATTCCAGTCGGCCAATAATCTCAGGAGAAGCGGAGTAGCGGCACCTGTTAGTTCTGGTTGGTGACTGGGAGTCGCGATCTGATGTCAAAGAGGATCGTTGGATCCCGCAACCAATGATAACCATGTCTTTTCTTAGAAAAGGAGAAATGATGAAGAACTCAAGGTTGTGGTTTGCCGTGGCGGTCTTGTTACTGACCGTCGGATTTGGCTCTATCTCACCGCTCGTTTCAGCTGAAGATGAAGGCGCGAAATGCAACTGCTGGTATCCAGGCAGTGGTAGATACGGAATAATTATGGACGGTGGCTGCGTGGTGACAGATTGCTGGATTCCAGTCGGCCAATGATCTCAGGAGAAGCCGAGTAGCGGCACCGTTCGGTTGCCTCAGGAGTGCCACTTGGTCGGTGCGGAGAGTTATCCAGCTTTCGAGTCTCTTTTCGTTTGATCAGGTAACCGCGCGAGTTTACGTCGCAGACTTTGGGTTGCCGTCGGTTTCCAGGCTTGGCGCCGTCCTCGTGCTCCTAAGATGCCCTACGGCGGGTGACTTGCCAACTGCGAAAACGCGTCGGTGAGGCATGGTCGCGTCGGTCTCCTCGCGCTACCCCGGTATTGTAAGCGTGCGTGCTCAAGCCTTGCGCTGAGTTTTCGTTTCGATGCTAAAGTGTCGCGAATTCTCAGTCATTAAAACGCGGCCTTCGGGCATATTTGAAGGTCAAACAATGAAACTGGTGACCAGAACATCCGTTATACTAGTTGGCCTTATGATTCTTGTCATCCTGCTCGGCCTCTGGTTAAACACCCACAGAACACAGCAACCCGAATGCAACTGCATGTTTCCAAATTCCGGACGCTATGGAGTGATCCGAGATGGCCGATGCGTTGAAGTTGACTGCGCTAGAAAACAATAGCCAGGCGCCAAGTCATGCACGGCTGTTGGGCTGACTGAGCCATCAGGAGTTCGATGAAAGACAACACGGTTCAATCAACCAGCACGAGGTGGGCTGTGTGGCGTAAGTTTTTGGACCCCGCCTACGTTGTTCTATTGATAGCGATCGCTGTCGCAGTGAGTTTCATTATAACTCTGTCTCGCGATAAGGCGCGCCTACGAGCTGAACTGGTCGGTTCAAGCGGTACATTGTGCGGCCCTCAATCAGCTCAGGTTGGCGATGTTCTTCCAGCGTTCAAGGCTGCCGGGATGGACGGCAATTGGGCGGAGGTTCGGTACGATGGGTCTCACCGATACCTGATCATTATCTTTTCCCCGTCGTGTGGCGTATGCGATCACGAGTTGCCAACCTGGAATCGCTGCGCTAAGACGGCGGAATCGGTTAACATAACAGTTCGCGGCATGTCTATCGACCCTTTGAGCGATACCAGAAGCAACCTCAAAGACAAACAAGTAGATTTCGAGACGTTTATTGTACCGAGCATGTCTATTCAACGAGCATACAGGGCCGTCAGCATTCCACAGATTATGATAGTGTCTCCACAGGGTTTTGTTGAATGGGTACAATACGGGGCAATGACGAGCGGAAAGGAGGAAGAGTTGCTGTCAAAGCTAAGGACGGGATGAGCGGCGGCAGACTTCGTTCTCGCCAGGCGGCACGGTCTCGAACCGCCGCATTTCGCGAGGGGAGCAGGCATGGGTTCGGTTTCAAGTGATATTCGATACGCAATGAGAACACTGCGCAGGTCTCCCCTGTTCAGCGCGGGGGCGGTGTTGACGCTCGCGCTGGCTATCGGCAGTTGCACGGCAACCTTCAGCATCGTCAGCTTCGCTCTGCTCCATCCAATTTCGTGCGATCAGCCAGACCAGTTAGTGGTCTTGGATGAAGCGCTCCTTACCCTCCGAGGTGATCTTTCGCCAGGCCCTCTCCTCGACTGGAAGGATGAACTCACAACTTTCGCGGACCTGGCTGCCTATAGTAACTACAACGGCGGAGCGAATATTTCAGGAGGCGAAGAACCTGATCGCGTACAGTGCGTTGAGGTCACCGCGAGCTTCTTCGGGGTATTTGGCGTGAACCCGGCGCTTGGCCGCACATTTGCCGCGGACGAACAGCGAAGCGGAAGTAACCGGGTAGCGATAATCAGTTCCGGCCTATGGAAACGACGTTTCGCGGCCTCGCCGGATGTTCCTGGCCGGACCATCTCGCTCAACTCAATCCCGTTCACGATAATAGGCGTGGCCCCGGCAGGGTTTCGTCCTCCGTCACGAGCTGACGTCTGGGTTCCGATCTCGCTCGGAACCGATCGAGTATTGACCAGCGCAGTAATTGACTACGAGATAATCGGCAGGTTAAAGCCCCAGGTAACCGTTGGACAGGCCAGATCTGATGTTGAGGCACTGAAAGAGCGATTCAAGAGAGAGCGATCCGACACTTGGTTGGCGAAGAGGGACATCAAGGTTATCCCCTTGATCGAGGTCATCACCGGTAACCTCCGCACGTCTCTTCTTGTACTGGCGGGTTCTGTGTTTCTTGTAATGTTAATAGCCTGCGCGAACACGGCGAATCTGCTGCTTAGCCGGGCAGCGATGAGGCAGAAGGAGATTGCTCTGCGAGCGGCTTTAGGGGCTTCGCGGTTGCAACTCATCCGACAGTTTTTGATTGAAAGTTTGGTCGTATCTTGCGCAGCGGGTTCGCTTGGGCTTCTAACGGCTTACTTGCTTCTGAAGTCTCTAGCGACATTCAGCGCGTCTCAGGCGGTGATCACTGGAGTAACACTCGACACGAATGCCCTTTTCTTCACCTTGTCGATTTCTCTTTTTGCCGGAATGCTAGCGGGACTTGCCCCCGCGATTCACGCCTCAAAGATTGATTTGAACGAATCGCTCAAGCGAGCTGGAGTAGTGCAAATACTGGGTGCTTCTCATATGTGGGGGAGGCTGTTTGTTGTTTCGGAAATCGCCCTCGCTTTGGTATTGCTCAGTGGCACCGGACTCCTTGTTAAGAGCTTGATTCGTCTTCAAAAGGTTGAATCAGGCCTCAACCAAACGAATGTTCTAACCGTCAGCATCGATTTGCCTCGCGCAAAGTATACAAGTCCCGGAGCCGCTCGGATTCTTCACGAGCAACTGCTTAACCATCTGGCCTCGATTCCGGGGTGTCTTTTTGCTGGAGCCGTGAACGCCCTGCCTCTCAGCAACACGGATGCATTTGGCGTCCTATTTGAGGTGATTGGCCAGCCCACTTCCGGGAAGTTCCAGGACAGTTTTGCTACCAATCTCGTAGTCACGCCCGACTACTTTCGAGCAATGGGCATACCGCTACTCAGCGGGCGAACGTTCTCGAAACTGGATAACGAACTATCTTCGAAGGTTCTGATCGTCAATCAGTCCTTCGCCGAGCGATGGTGGCCGGACAGAGCAGCAATCGGCAAACGCGTGGCGCTCGCGGGGGAGCCGGTGCCGTACGAGATCGTTGGCGTCGTCGGCGACGTGAAGCACTTCGGCCTGGAAGGAAAACCCGCTCAGGAAATGTACAGGTCTTATCTGCAGGAAGGTTCCGCGCTGACGAGCTTCGTCATTCGGACCGAGGCTGATCCGCATCAAATTACGAGTATTGTGCGAGCTGAGGTCCAGCGCTTGGATCCAGACATCCCGACCTACGACGTTAAGACAATGGATCAGCGATTAGACGAAGCGTTGGCGCAGCGGCGACTCATTCTGCTGGTACTCGGGGCCTTTACCCTCGTTGCGGTGGCGCTCGCCTTGGGTGGGACCTACGTGGTAATGAGTTACACAACTTTGCAACGCACGCGTGAAATCGGGATTCGAATGGCTGTCGGGGCCGATCGCGGCGATATTTTTAGATTAGTTATGCGGAGTGGTCTTATGCTGGCATCGCTCGGAGTGGCGCTGGGCGCTGGTTGTTCGATTGCGTTGACCCGTTTGATGTCGAGCTTGCTCTTCAATCTCGAGGCTTCCGACCCCATGACGCTCGGCGTCACGGCGTCGTCGCTCGCGCTCGTTGCAGTGCTAGCATGCATTCTGCCAACATACAGGGCTACAAAGGTTGACCCAGTTATCGCGCTCAAGTGCGAATAGTCGATGGGCAGATAGGAGCCTCGTTGACGAGCCGCGCCTGTCAGCGCCGGACCGTAATCTCTCAACGCGTATTTGCGTTCCCGTCGCAACGACCTCTGAAAAAACCAGGAGCTCCCTTCAACGTTAATCAACTAGTTCTTTCTGAACTGCTGGCGGCTTCATACAGCAAGCGCGAGATATCTTGGGCTAGGGTCAGGCGTGCAAATTGCGAAGCGACCGGGCAATACCGGAGAAGTCTAATGGGTGGGATGCCCATCTAGGAAGGCCTAGCCAGCCACCGAGTAGCGAGACCTTGGGAGGCGGC
>Ga0207653_10000020_pt1 | contig 136681 bp, 128 predicted proteins | sample KBSK5251metaG_FD_184341 | JGI IMG/M metagenome (GOLD analysis project Ga0207653, IMG submission 184341) | Corn, switchgrass and miscanthus rhizosphere microbial communities from Kellogg Biological Station, Michigan, USA - KBS K5-25-1 metaG... | ecosystem: Host-associated > Plants > Roots >... | reverse complement strand
CCTACCGAACTTCCAGATCTCGTATGTCCGCCTTTATCGTCAGAAAGTTGTCGTTAAGAATTTCGATCTTTCGCTGGACACTGTGAAGGCCGGTCCTGAGATCGGTTCGAAGCTCTCCCTGACCCTTGCGTAGTTCTTCCTGACCCTTGCGAAGTTCTTCCTGACCCTTGCGTAGTTCGTCCTGACCGGCGCGCAACTCTTGAACACTCTGTCGCAGTTCTTCCAGGCCAGCCGTGAGGCTCTCGCCCCACTCATTCATCCTCGCAAGAAGCGTTTCGATCGTGGGTTTGGTGCTCATTTCGTCGTTCATAGCTTGGTACTACTCCCTGTCTCAATGTCAAAGGCTGTCAGCCTCACCCAGGAAGTCTCGCGTGGCTCAATCTGGGATACGCTAACATGAAAACGGCTGTTCAGGGAAACTTCACCTCAGGTACATCGCGCTTGCCGGCGTCGGCTTTGAATTCTTCCTCGCGTTGGAAGCCAAACAAATTGGCGAATATCACACCGGGGAAATGCCCGCGATCGGTGTTGTACTTTACAACCGCCTTATTGTAGTCCGAACGCGAAACGCCTATGCGATTTTCGGTGCCCTCGAGCTGCGTCATCAGGCTTCGATATTGTTCGCTTGCTTTCAAGTCTGGATAATTCTCGGTGATCACAAGCAATCGGCTGAGCGCGCCGCTCATTTCGGCGTTCGCTGCGATCTTCTGATCGGGCGTAGCTTGCGGATTGATAAGCCTGGAACGCGCCTGTGCGATTTCACTAAAGACCTGCTCCTCGTGCTTCGTATATCCCTTGACCGTGTTGACGAGATTCGGGATCAAATCGGCGCGGCGCTGAAGATTCACATCGACGTTCGACCATTGTTGCCTGACCACCTCGCGCTCCGAATAAAGCGAGTTGTAAGTGCTGCATGCTCCCCCGCCGACGATCAACAGAAGCAGCAGCACGCCCGCCAGAATCCCCATCGTCCATCTGGATTTCGAGCGATGCTGCGACTCGATTTGATTCTGTTGCGCGGTGAACTCCTGTCTGAACTGCTCGCGCTCATCTGTTCCAGTGCCCTTGTCGTAAAGACCGCTCATAATTCCTCCTTCGAGGTAGTTTTAGTTTGTCAGCACTGCTTGATGCGACGGCAAGTGATTATCGTCTCGAACCGTCGCGCTTTCCATCATCTCGCCGATCCGGTCAACCATCGGAATCAATGTCCGGCTGTTGAGCGCCGAGATCATAACCGCATCGAATGCCTGCCGCAGATTCGACGCTTCGTCCTCGTTCAACAAATCGGACTTGTTGAAGACGAGAAGACGCGGTATTCCTGACAGCTTCAACTCGTCCAGAATTTTCTCAACCGAAGCGATGTGACTCTCGACCTGCTGACTACTCGCGTCGACCAAATGAATCAACAAATCGGAGCTTTCCATTTCCTCTAGCGTCGCGCGAAACGCGGCAATCAGATCCGGTGGCAGATCGCGAATGAACCCGACCGTGTCGTTGATGATCACTTCGCGATCGCGCGGCAATCTCAACCGGCGGCTCGTCGGGTCAAGCGTCGCGAACATTCTGTCTTCGGCGGTGACCGTTGATGCAGTCAGCGCATTGAGCAGCGTCGATTTTCCCGCGTTGGTGTACCCGACGATTGAGATGATCGGCAAATCGCGGCGCATGCGTTGAGTGCGTTGTACTCGGCGGCTGGTGCGAATCTGCTCGGTTTGTTTTTCGAGAAGATGAATCCGATCGCGCACCCGCCGGCGATCGACTTCTAGTTTTGTTTCGCCGGGCCCGCGTCCGCCGATTCCGCCCATCAATCGCGACATCTCCACGCCGGAGCCGGTCAGCCTCGGCAATAAATATTTCAACTGCGCGAGCTCGACCTGAATTTTTCCTTCGCGGCTCTGCGCGCGCTGAGCGAAGATGTCCAGGATGAGTTGAGTGCGATCGATGATCTTTAGGTCGGTGGCTTCATTGATCGCGCGCACCTGGGCTGGGCTGAGGTTCTGATCGAAGATGATCGCGTCCACGCCAAGCTGCAAGCTGCGAATGATCAACTCATCGAGTTTGCCTTTGCCGATCAGCGAGCGAGGATCGAGCTTGGCCCGGCGCTGGACGATTGAATCGAGAACAACGACGCCGGCCGATCGCGCGAGTTCGCGGAGTTCATCCATTGACTCCTGCGCGAGCGAAGCGCTCGAGGTTGTGACTCCGACCAGGATCGCGCGGTCGCGATGATCGCGAGGACTGCGAATGTGACGCGCGCGCGCGAGTTCCTCTTCGAGCGATTCAATGAGATCGATGAAATCTATATCCAGTTGACTTGGAATCTGCGGATCGAGAAAACCCCAGATCGCGGACGTGTCAATGCCCGCCTCATCATCCGGGTTAGCGTTCGCGCGCCCGTCAGCGGGCAACAGATGCGCGGCACGCACAAGACCGGGCAAGCCGTCACTGCGCACATCGATCGCAGCCATCAGATCGAGTCGCAGCAACGCGAGGTCGGTCAAGTCATCCTGCGTCAGTTTTTCTCCGCTGAGGTGCGTGTGCAAGCAGCGCAATCCGCGAAACCTATCAGCACCCAATCGCACGCGTTTCAAATCAGGAAGCACGATGCTGCGAGCATTGCCGACGATCACGTGCTCGACGTAACCGTTTCGATTGACGAGCACGCCCACCTGGCGATGAATCTCGTGCGAAGCTTCGGACAATTGACGCGCGAACTCCTGGGTGACTATCTGCCGCGGCGGGATGCGCCTCTGATAAAGTTTTTCGAGGCGATGTATCTGATTTGCTTTGAGCCCCTGCAGGTTCCCTTCGATATTGCTAATAGCTATTTCCTCCGCTTACGAGTTAACCCGGTCAACGAATATTCTACACGAGTTGTCTGATATACATAACTGAAGGTGGTGTTTGGCCTAAAATCTGATCTAGACTTAGAGCGTTTGATCTGAGATGCGATTTTCGCAGGTGGAGGCCTGGATTCTGTTTGCATCAGCAGTCTTGTTTCAGCGATAATCGGACGCCCTATCTCTAAACAAACGGTGATTGCCGATGAGTGGTCCTCGTCTGCGTAAACTTGCTTCTAGCGATTTAATTAAGGGAATCGATGCCATTAATCCTGTCATCGGTGCCTTCATAGCACAAGGCCTCGCCGTCTGTCTTGACAGTCACAGTCACATGAACGGCGTCGAGCTTAAGGTAAAGGGTGACTTCAGCGAAGCATTTGAAGTGTATTGGGACAAGCCAAACGATCTTGTAAAACTCGGCTGGGCCAATCTGAAGGTCGCTAGCGAACATGGTGCGTGCGCCGTTGCAGTACTTCTCATTCGAAAGCTCACCAGGTTCACCGTTATTGAAACCGCATGTAATGGGACCGGCATTGACTACTGGCTGGGCTATCGAAGCAATCTTCCGTTTCAACGAAAGGCGCGTTTAGAAGTGTCCGGAATCCACAAAGGAACCACAGGAACAGTCAACGCACGAGTGGCGCAGAAACTCAATCAGACACAACAGTCTGCTGGTTTGCTGCCGGCCTATGTGGTCGTTGTTGAGTTTAGTAAGCCGGAATCGAAGGTGATAAAGAGGAAATGAAGAGCGTACTTGAACTCCACAGAAAAGCAATGGAGTACGCGGACACTGCTTTTGTCGCGCTGCACACGGGTGACAGTGCCCGCGCAAGGGAGTTCTATTTCAAAGCGCTGAAATACGAACGAAATGCGGCGACCCGCGTGGCGAACAGGCCAGTTGAACCAACTCGTTCGGTGTTGTATCGCAGTGCCGCATCGATGGCCCTCAACTGCGGAGATCTACGAGAGGCTGAACGCCTCATAGCAACGGCTCTTTCGGGTGATCCGCCTGAAGAGATCGCGGATGAATTAAGAGACTTGCTTGAGGAGGTGCATTTTGAAAGACACCTTGGATTGCGTGGGATAGTCCTCGGGCATGGGGAATGTCAGTTATCGCTACTTGGGAACGCAGTAGGTATTGGTATGGTTGAAAGCCACCAGTTCTTCGGTCGTGTAAAGGACGCTGACACCCTCATTCACAGAACCGCCCTGCGCAAGAAGGGAATCCCCTATAAGGATAGGATTGATAAAACCACGCGAGATGTCGTAGACGTGTTCGTTAGTGTTCCCAAAGCGGCCTGTTTTGCAGTAACTTTCAAAATCGGGTCACCAGAGCAAATGAACCTTCCGGGCATCGGTCTATCCGTCGAAGTATTTGATGATCTGCTAACCTGCCTTGAACTCTACGACAAGTCCGACGAAGAAGCCTTGAAGAGCCAGATTACTGAGGAGCCCTACTACAATAACTTTATTGCCCTTGCGGGAAAGATAGCTCCCGATGGGAATGATGTAAAAAAGGTAGTCTTCAGCGCCCTAAGAGATGGGAAACCAAAGAGCATAACCTTGAATAAACCGCAGGCAGACATCAGCAAATCGGCTGGTCCCGTTGCCCACGTGAAGGAAGGAAATGAAGAACCGCTCAAGTTCATTGGTCGCCTCAACTTTGCGGACTCCCGCACTGGGAAGACTCGAACCGTTCAACTTGAGATTTCACCGGGTAGGTTTCAGCGAGTCATAGTTCCAGAGGGGATGATGGCTGACATCGTCAAGCCGATGTTTGAGTCAACAGTATGCATCACTGGTAGGCCTAAAGGAAAGTCAATCAGACTTGAGAGCATCACAGAGATACCAGAGTAATTCAATCTAAACGTGAGTCTGTTCCTCGTTTTTTAGTCACTCATATCATCCACTTATCCTTGCGTTTTATTTCGCTATTAGATACTATCCAACCATTCTGAACGGTGGACAAATCCCGCGAAATTTCTAGCTGGAAAACTACCGGGGTAGCGTCGTAATTGCCCGATTGAATTAACCTCGTTTGGCTCTGAGGTCACGACCCGATAATGCTGCGGAGGGCGTGCGCGGCACTCAATGCCGTTTAGGATTTCAAAACATCGCTGGAGGATGTCCTGTGAATAGGAAACTGATAAGACCGACACTTGCCGAAGTCAGGGAACGCGGTGATCGCGAACCTCAACATCGCCGCAACAACAACAACGATCCAAATCGCAAGCGCGTACCGCCCGAGCAAACTCACGCCGAGAGCTTTTATTACAAGAAGCAGATGGATAACCGCACTCCGATGGTCCTCGTGCTTCAGGACGGCGAAGAGCTTAGAGGGAGCATCGAGTGGTATGACCGGGGCTGCATAAAACTCCATCGCAATGAGGGACCCAACCTGCTCGTGCTCAAACATTACGTAAAGTACATGTACAAAGTCGAAGACGCCGAAGGCAACGGAGACAGCGACGACCGTAGCGACGATCGTGGCGACGACGAAACTCCGAACGAGTAAGAGCACCGGCCAGCGCTGCCCCGCGCTCTCACTTCGCCACAATGGACCCTTGTGACGCGAGCACCAAGCAGTCCCAGCAAACCGCGCGTTGGAATCACAATAGGCGACACGGCCGGTATCGGCCCTGAGATAACTCTCAAGGCTGTTGCGGAGTCAGACGTGTTGAATGTCTGTTCGCCGGTTATTATCGGCGACGCAACCGAGATAAAACGACAGGCAGTCGAACTCCGCCTCAACGCTGATTTCAGAACGATCAACACCTGCGGCCTGGAATTTGGATTCGCGGAACTGCCGGTCATTTTTGACACGAACACTCTGGATGAACCAGTCGCGTGGGGTTCTTTATCCGCCGCGGCAGGACGCGCGGCGATCGCGGCCATCGAAGCAGGCGTCAACCTGTGTCTGACAAAAACGCTGGACGCGATTGCCACTTCTCCCATCAACAAAGAATCACTCAAACTGGCCGGCTCACCCTTTCCGGGTCACACCGAGATGCTAGCTTCGCTGTGCGGTGTAAGCGAGCCGCTCATGTGTTTCTTTGCGGGCGATCTGAGAGTTTTTTTGTTAACCGTGCACTGCAGCCTGATTGAAGCCATACAACACATCACAAAGGAACGCGTCGCAGATGCGATCAAGCTGGCGGACCGCGAGCTTCGCCGGTTCGGCGTCGCGCTGCCTCGAATCGCGGTCGCCGGATTGAATCCTCACGCGGGGGAGCACGGGCTGTTCGGTTCGGAAGAGATGCGCGAGATCACTCCGGCAATCGAGGAGTGCAGACAACAAAGCATCGACGTATCCGGTCCCTTTCCCGCGGACACGTTATTTGTTCGCGCGTGGCGAGGCGAATTCGACGCCGTGGCCGCCTGCTATCACGACCAGGGATTGGTCGCAGTGAAATGCCTCGCGTTCGGCGAAGCGGTGAATGTTACGCTCGGGCTGCCGATCATAAGGACGTCGGTCGATCACGGCACTGCGTTCGACATCGCGGGCCGGGGGATTGCGAATCATCGCAGTTTAGTGGAAGCTATCAAGCTCGCGGCGCGGCTTGTCAGGCAAACTTCGGTTTGTGGATGATCAGGCCGATTCAAGAAAGGCGATAACCTGAAGTTTGCCGGACAGCCCGGAGGAATAATGAAACCTGTTCTCGTAGTCTTGATCATTACCTTGACTGCCCTCGCATCGGGATACTCGACCCCGCTTGCGGATGATCCGCTTCGCTTGCCGCAGGAGAAACACCTCCGCAACATTCGCCAGTTGAGCTTCGGCGGCGAGAACGCCGAGGCGTATTTCTCCGGAGACGGAAAGAAACTGATCTTTCAATCGACTCGCGACGGCCGCGCGTGCGATCAGATTTACACGATGAACATCGACGGCTCGGATGTGCGAATGGTTTCGACCGGCAAAGGACGAACGACCTGCTCGTACATCTATCCGAACGGCAAGCGAATAACTTATTCGTCAACGCATCTGGCGAGCGCCGAGTGTCCGCCTAAACCGGACTTCTCACGCGGGTATGTGTGGGCAATCTATCCCGGCTTCGACATTTTCAGCGCCGCGCCTGATGGCTCGGGCCTCAAGCAAATCACAAAGACGCCGGGCTATGACGCCGAAGCGGTGATCTCGCCAAACGGAAAGAAGTTTACCTTCACATCGATGCGCGACGGCGATCTGGATATCTACACGATGGACCTGGACGGAAAGAACGTTAAGCGGCTCACAAATGAGATTGGTTATGATGGCGGCCCGTTCTGGTCTTATGACAGTCAATGGATCGTCTTTCGCGCAAATCATCCGAAGACGCCAAAAGACATCGCTGATTATCAATCGCTTCTCAAGGAGAATCTGATTCGTCCGACTACGCTCGAAATCTGGATGATGAAAGCCGACGGGACCGAAAAGCGTCAGTTGACCAGCAACGGCAAAGCGAACTTTGCTCCTTATTTCTTCCCCGACGGCAAGCGAGTGATCTTCGCTTCGAACATGAGCGACCCTCGAGGCCGGGACTTCGACTTGTACAAGATCAATATTGATGGGACGGGGCTCGAGCGAATCACATTCAATCCAACTTTCGATGGGTTCCCGATGTTCAGCCCCGACGGCAAGAAGCTCGTGTTGGCGTCGAATCGGAACTACAAGTCAGAAGGCGAGACGAATGTGTTTATAGCGGATTGGGTCGAATAGAAGCGAGAGGCAAGGGGCGAGAAGGCTGGCAATACCTGCGAAAGGCGACGGTGACCCACTTGAGGGCTACGTGTCGTCTGCCCCGAGTATCAAAGGGCTTCCGCACTCCAATGTCTGTCTTGAGTTGCAATCTTGGATTCAAGTTGCGAAAACGCTAAGATGCTCGTAGCCCGAATAGTGAGATGTTTGAGAGTACCCTATGCCAAAGACAAAGAAGCCAGTGGGCGACGTCAAACTGTCGGCTGAACAGATTCAATATCTGAAAAATCGAATGACGCATTTGGCGGAACGCAATCCTTCCTCGGGAATCAAGGGGACGGAATATGCGACGCTCTATGAATACCTGGCGGCTCAGAAAATCACGTACCTCTATGATGATGAGTTGTTCGAGGGTCTGCGATTCGTTGATACGAAGAAAACCGGCAAGGCAGAGGAGTTGCTGGATGCATACTTGATCGTTGACCAGGGCGACGAAATCCACCTTAAGCTCTTCCAGTTCAAGTTCAAGGAGAATTACGATGGAGGGATTTCAACTAAGGAGCTCTATGCGTTTGTTGACCGCATGAACCGTGTATTCTTGCGCGGTGATCTCCAGGATCAGAAGACGCTAGAGGCGTTCAAAGAGGTCCGTGAGGCGCTCAACGAAGCTCGGAAGGCCAATCAGCGGGCTCGCACCCGAATTCAATGCTACTACATAGTCAATGGACAGAATGTGTCTGATGATGACGCAGCGAAGGTACAAGAAATCCGCGACACTTTTTCTCATGATCGCCAAACCTATGGGTTTACTTTCGAAACCTACGGGGGCGTGGACATCTACAACCTCTGCGCTCACGGCAGAATCCCAATTCTGGAGGAACAGCTTGAACTCACGTACGAGATGGGCGACCGCTCCTTTCTGCATCACAACATTGGCTTCAATCCCAATGGAATGCCCGTGCAGGTGCTTGTAGGTTTTGTGAACGTGAACCAGTTGATCCGGCTAGTTGACCGTTACAGCAACAACGAGCTCTTCGAAAAAAATGTTAGGCTCTTCCTCGGAACCGGCAAGGACGTAAACCGGCGGATCATCGAAACGATTACAGGGAACCAAAGCGCGTGGTTTGGCTTCATGAACAACGGTGTCAGTATCACCGCGGACACGGTGGCCGTTGATCTACCCCCGAGTAAGCAGAAGGTCAAGATGCGGCTTACCGGGATGCAGATCATCAATGGCTGCCAGACTGTGAATGCCCTCTATCATGCCAAGTACGCGCCGGAACTAAAGGACCGTTTTCAGGGGAACTCCAACGTGCTTGTGCGCATTTACCAGGTTGAGCCAGCAAACAAGGCTTTCCTCGATGCACTCATAATCGCAACGAACTCGCAAAACGCCATTCGACCAGAGGACCTGCTTTCCAACGACAGCATTCAGAAGGCCCTACAGCAGATTTATCGCGAATATGGCATCGCTTATGAACGCAAGGAGGGCGAGACGGTCCCCGGGCATGGCTCCTTGATGACTTTCAGCAAGGAACAGGCAGCGATGGCGTACTTGGGAGTTTTCAGAGGGTTCGCGTCTAAGCTTCGAAACTCGTTAAGTCGTCGCGAATTCTTCCGCCAAGGAGACGAGTACTACAAAGCTTTCAACCTTCGCGGCGAAGAGGGCGAGACTCAGCCTGGGCCGCTCCCAGAAGTGTTTGAACCGAACGAGCACTCCAATCATCGCGCTCTGCAAATCCTCGTTGCTCGATGTCTAGAAGAAAGTTGCCGCTCGGCGATAGCGGCAATTGGGGACAAGCAGGAGAAGGGTTCATTGAAGAAGGGCGCGTTCTATTTGGCCCGCATCATCTATCTCAAGGAACAGAGCTACATCGACGATTTGATTACTACGGCAAGTTCCCAAGAACGCAAAGCCGATGTTGCGCGAAAACTGATTGAGGCGGTGACCAAGAAAGGCAACGAGAGCTTCGACGCTGCTAGGGGTACATTCAACGATGGGCTGCTCAACTACTTGGCGACTGAGGGCGGAAACGAAGATGCAGCTCTTAAGAACTCGCAGTTTGCCAAGAGAATTGACGAGAGCACGAAGCAAGAAAACTCCATAGTCCAAGTGTAGTGTGCGCTCTTTCCCCGAGACTATAGCCAGTATTCGCTCTCTCCATTTGATCTATCTATCCTAGGTTTGGGGCTCCCGAAGACTTGATATCGCCACTTCGTCGGTCGTTTTTCATCACGGAATCAGCACTATCTTTCCAAACGCGCCGGGCTGAAGTACCGCTTCGTGAGCGCGAGCCGCTTCCGCAAGCGGCATTTCTTTTCCCACAATCGGCTTCAAAGTTCCGTTCTCAAGACCGGCCACCAGGGCAGCATGAATGCTCGCACGATCCTGATCGTTCACATTCATCAGGGTCATACCCAGAATGCTCGCGTCCCGGCCCATCGCATCCCGGGGATTTATTTCAATCGGACCGCGGCTGCCAATCACCACTACGCGACCGTGTTTCGAAAGAATGCCGAGATCTTTCGCGAGATTCACGTTTGCCAGCATCTCCAGGATAACGTTAATGCCGTTACCACCGGTCAATGCGACTGCCTGGTTCAAATAGTCAGGGGCGTGATGATCGAGCACGTGATGCGCGCCTTGCTCGGCCACACTGCGACGACCCTTATCAGTTCCGCCCGTTGCGATGACCGTCATTCCCGCCGCGCGAGCCAATTGAACGGCGGCCGTGCCGACTCCGCCCGTTGCGCCGTGAACGAGCACTGATTCTCCGGGTTGCGCTTGCGCTCGATGAAACAGGGCTCGGTAAGCCGTCGCATAAGGCACTCCGACGGCCGCGCCTTGTTCGAAAGTTAATTGAGGAGCGAGACGATGCGCCTGCGATTGATTGCACAGAGCTTGCTGCGCATACGCGCCGCTGATCGTCCCCGCAACGTAGACGTTCTCGCCTGCGGCAACGCGTGTAACTCCCTCGCCGATCGATTCGACGACACCCGCGGCGTCCGTGCCTGGCGTGTACGGAAGCGAAGGTTTCACCGCGTACATTCCTGATCTTATGTATGTATCAACCGGGTTGACGCCGACGGCGTGAATTCGCACGACGACCTGCCCCGCGCCGGGCGCGAGGTCGGGCACGTCTTCGAGTTTCATCACATCGGATCCGCCGAATTCATGAATCCTGATTGCTCTCATTGGCTCCTCCCTTTGCTTGTCTTTTTCGTATATCACGCTCGGCATTGTCAAGAAAGCAATGTTCAAGAGTGACCCGTGGAGACACTCGGGATCGATAAGCGCGAGAGGTCCCTTAGAGGTGTTAATGAGACCCGCACGGTGATTTCGCATGACAAGTCACACTTCTAATCACACCCTTTCGCGCGACGCAGCCGCTTTCCAGTGGTCAGAAATCCACGATTCGTATAGAATAACGCCCTTCACTCTAAATCGGGGCTCGATAGACGGGCTGCAAAAAAAGGACATTAGGGAATATTATGAGCTCAACGCAGGTGCATTCAAACGGTGACAATAAGGCGGCGACGAACGGCGATCTTCATTCTAAGCCGGACGCTCCGGCCGACGGCGGCAAGCTGATTGTCCTCACCGCCCCTCTGACGGAAACAATCGATCACGCGGGCTATTTCATCCAGATGGGCATGGCTTCGATGCCGATTTGGATGGAAGGCGTGCTCAATCGCAAGTATCCCAACTGGCGGAACGTCGAATACAACGAAGACGGGTCGGCGAAGTACATGCCCGCGGGCACGCGCGTGCTCGAGGCTTCGCTTCAACGTGAGTTCAATGCCGATGACATCGCGGCTTGTCTTCCTGATGACCTGCACAAATTTGTTGGGCCGAAGACAAGAGTCGTCGCGGTTTCGACTCACAACCCGCTCGGGGTCACGTTCGCCGCCGGAGTCTACACATCGATCTTCGGCTCGTCGAAGATGCCGATCAACTCCCACTACGCGCGACTGATGTTTCAGCAGATCAAAGAGAATCCTTATCGCGACAATTTCAAAGTCATAGTCGGCGGCTCGGGCGGCTGGCAGATCATTCAAACCGATCTTTATGACGAGCTCAGTGTCGATTGCGTGGTCGAGGGGCGCAGCGAGTCCGTGGACACGCTCGAGCTGTTTCGCAAAGCGATTCGCGGTGACGCTCTGCCGCGCGAGATCGAAGTCAAACATCCGACGACACGCGAAGGCATTCTCTTTCCCGACAAGCGAACGACCTTCGGTGTAGTCGAGATGACCACCGGCTGCGGCCGCCGCTGCCAGTTCTGTCTTCCGGATTTGAATCCTCAAATCGATCTGCCGAAGGAACAGATTTTGAAGGCGGTCCGGGCTAATGTCCGCGAAGGCAACAAGCAGATCTCACTTGCGACCGAAGACATGTTCATCTGGGGTCAGGTTCACACCGAAACGCCGTTCTATTTCCCCAATCGCGAAGCGCTGCTTGGGCTTTATTCAGATATCGTCAACACGCCGGGCGTCGAGCAGCACGTGCTCAGCCACTCTACGATCGCGCCTGCCGTGGTCGATCCGATTCTGATCAAGAAGCTATCGGACTTGCTGCTTCCGCAAAGCCCGATTCATTTGCCTTATCTCAGCTCGCATCCTCAGAAAAAAGCTCTCACTCCGCTGATTGGTCTCGAAACCGGATCGGTCGCGATGGGTAAGAAGATCATGCCGAGCAAGGGAGTTCCCTTCTCTATCGAAGACTGGCCAAGCGTGGTGATTCAGGGCCTGACCGTGTTGAACGCGAACAACTGGTTCCCCGCAATGACATTGATCGTCGGGAATCCCGATGAGACCGACGAAGACGTGATGGCGACGCTCGATTTGATCTACGAAGTCGAGCGGCGCGGCTTGTTTGCGTTTTTCATACCGTCGATCTTCACGCCGCTGCACGACACGCGAATGGAGATGAAGAAGGGCGTGACCGAAACGATGCAGCTTTCGCCGCTTCAATGGCAGTTGATAATGAAGTGTTGGAAGATGAACCTTCGTCCGGGACAATACAGTTGGTGGGCTCCGACGGCGTGGCGAGTGGGCGCGATCGCGTTGTGGATGTACAAGCTAAGAAAGCTGAACGGTCCGAACTTCAAGTGGCCTTTGTTGATGTTTTCGAGCGCGATGTCCGAAAAGATGATGGGCCGATTAGGGAAGATCTACACGGGCAAACCGATCAAGGTTAAGAGCCGGAAAGAACTGATCGCCGGCTTGAAGCCACACTATCTGCAGTACCTTCGGGAAGACAACGGAGACCTGCCGGAGGGCTACGTGCGGCAAGCGCAACCGAGCGTGCAAAAGGCAGCGATGGCTTTGCCGGTTCTTTCGTGACCGATATCGACTCTGCGTCTTCGCGCGTCTTGGCGTCTCTGCGCGTATTCGACAATGCCGACTGATCGTCCTGAAAGCTAGAGGAGCGCAAGTTGTCCTATCGCATCGAGTATTCCCCCGACGCCGAAGATCATTTGCGCGCATTGACGGCTCGGCAACAAGCAATCGTTCTCGATGCCGTAGACAATCAACTTGCTCATCAGCCGAAAACGATCACAAAGAACCGAAAGCCAATGCAGCCGAATCCTGTTGCGCCTTGGGAGCTCCGAGTGGGCACGTTGCGTGTATACTACGACATTGAAGAGGAGCCCGAATCGGTGGTTTACATTCGAGCAGTCGGCATTAAGGTTCGGAGCCGCGTCTACATCGGCGGCGAGGAGATTGAACTATGAAGGTAATAAGAATTGAGGATGCCAAGAGAAGCCTCGCTGAGTACGCCACCGAATCCGACGAAGCCGTCGTGGTCACAAGCAATGGAAAGCCGGTGGCGGCGCTGATGCCGATTGAAGACGCCGATATGGAGACGATCTCACTAAGCACAAACCCGAAGTTTATGAGCATCATTGAGCGGTCCCGAAAACGCCAGCGGAAAGAAGGGAGCGTTTCCAGTGACGAGATGCGGCGTCGCCTGGGAATACGGCGTAAGAGTTAGGTAATGATCGTGAAGCTGAAGAAACCTAATACTCGATATCGAGAACTGACGTCCGGCCAGCTCTATGATGTGATCGGCATCGAAGCCGATGAACTCCGGATCATAAACGACGCTGGCCGTCCTTTCTTATATCCCCCTGATCTGTTTTCACTGGTCGATGCGCGCGAGCCGGCCGACTGGGTCACCGAGTTCGGAGAAGATGGAGAGCGGTATTCATATCCACCTCCGCTGAATAAACCTGGGTTCTTCGAAGATTTCTTCGACCAGAAGGCAAAGGCAGTGGCAACGTTCTGGCGAGTAGTGAATCACCGACTTGCGGCTGCGAGCAAAGTCGCGTAAGGCAACCACAGAACACGGCTGGGCGATAGCATATGGGAACGTTTCTGGTTAAGTGCAAGATTGAGAACGTAGCAGACCGCGAGAAGTCTGCGGTCCTGAACAAGATGCTGGTTGATACCGGCAGCGAATATACCTGGGTCCCCGCCGCTACGCTCGACAAGATCGGCATCAAGCGAGAGAAGAAGGATGTGGAATTCGTGATGGCAAATGGCCAGCACATCACTCGCAGCGTTGGCTTTGCCATTATCAGATTGGACAAATACTTCACCGTTGACGAAGTGGTATTTGCAGAAAAGGGAGATCTGCTGCTATTGGGAGCGCGAACTCTCGAAGGCTTGACTCTTGCGGTTGATCCGAGGAAGAAAAAGCTGGTGGCTTCAGGTCCGGTTCTCGCTGCGTGACAAGCGAATGAAAGAAACGAGGGCGGGCTCCTTAACACCTGTGATCCGCTCATCTCTCGCTAAGAACTGCTCATTCTGCGGCTTTGATTCCATTGTTGCTCAGTTACCCGTTATGCTACGCTGCACTACCGAACCCGACGCTATTCTTAGTCACCAATGGAAGGACTTACGCAACACCTCATCGCGTTTATCATATCAGTGGGATCTGGATCCGTCGGCCGGACGGACCGTTTAGGATGTAATGCGTGACGCGTTCGCGAAGCTCAACTGAAAGGCAGATGAAGCCTCATATCATCTCCTCTCTAACTTGAATTGAATGCACCGCGGCTTATTACGAAACGATTGTGAATCCCAAACGCAGACCGTCACTGCGCGCCCCGGCTCATCTTATCAGCGCATATTGAGGGAATCGTGCAGACTGCCTTCTTGACCTATAGGCGTCGAAAGCAGTCTGCACCGAGACAGGGCTGATCAAGTATGTCAGCCACGGGTCGAGAATCTTCATAATCTTCATACGTCGAGCTGCTACGGGAGACCATCGAAACACATGCAGTTACCCTCATTGAAGGCCTGTCCTCGGGCTTGGCACCGAAGCCTGGCGAACGGATCGCATGGCCCTGGAAAAGTGAAGCTGCGGCAATTTCGGAATGCCTGAGAGAAGGGCGCAGGGAAATTCACCCGACACATTTCTCCCTGAAAGCTCCAGTGAACGTTTCGAGGCTGGCAGTTGATCTCGTTGGGGTAATTCGTATAGTAGTGCCCGTACTCGTCACTGTAGAATTGGTACAGCGGAAACCCTCGAGGGTCCCCGACAGGGTATACATACCCGGCTACACCACCATACACATAGTCACCGCCGTGCTCGTAGTAGTAGATTGAGTAGTAGAACCCTCTCCGCGTACTCCAGCGATGCAGCGCAATTTGTCCCGGCTGCGGTTGCGTGGAAATCAACCCAACGTTTCCATCGGGCACAGGGAAGCGTCCAAAACCGTCTGTTTCCCAGGGAAACCAAGTTAGATAGGTCTGAAAATCATAACCGTTGTTTCCCATCTGACGTCTGAATTCCACGCTGGTGGAAGCATTGACATGGTTGAATACGCAATCACCCTGCCGGTCCCAGCCATCACACCAGATGTGTCCGTCACCGGTGTAGGTTCCGCCACCGCCGCCTCCTCCTCCACCGCCGTCACCGCCGCCGCCGCCGTCACCGCCGCCGTCACCATCAATGGGAACCACCATAGTTGTGACTTTACCTTTGTTTCCTTTTCCCTTGCGCTCCCTGGCTTTGAGTTCCTGAGCAAGCTGTATCTTGTTTTCGCCTTCCTGCGCCTGGCTTCGTTGACCACCTCTGTCTTGCGCGGTAACCGTACGCTGAGATAAAGACGCTCCGACGAATGACAGAAGCACAAGAAGACCGAGAGAAGCTCCTGCTAACGAAACTTTCTTCATAACCTACCTCCTTGGTGTTTGTGCAGACACGGATTGCGGTGCCGCGTCCCATTCTCTGCCGCCACGTTGTTTCAAAGCCCTGCGTCCGGATTATTCAGGTCCGAATGCGGTAACCTTTGAAACAACAAGAATCCAGGACTCGGATTGCCGGAAGTAATTTCGCGGTCATTGCCCCAGCGATGCTACGTCAGGACCGAGGTGATTATAAGTACAGTCGGATTGTAAGTCTTTGGGTGACTCTTAGAGACTTATTAGCGGCTTCTTTGGTGGGAATGAGCGCCGGATTGGCCGGTACTAGCCGCGAACCCGATACGCCTCAAGGGGCGAACGAACCTCGCGTCCGATCGAAGATGTGTTGATGATAAGCGAGCGTGGATCGAGATCCCGACTTGAGCAAGCTCTTCTGAAGTGTTGAGAACCTCTTTGCGTCTTTCATGATTAGAGGAGAAAGCGCCGGTCCCCGTCCTTTGGCCAGCCCCCGCTCTGCCCAGCCAGGTCAAGCGGCCAACGTGCAGCGTCAATTGCAGGGCAAGGGAGCCAAAAGCTCATCAGCTTCCCAGCTTGTTCTGCCTCGAAGACTGAATTCACAAAAGATAAAGAGGGGTGGCACTCTGTACCCCCCACTCTGTACCTCTTTGAGCCTCTCGCAAAAGTCTGAAGGCGACATCCAATTAAGGATGCCGCTTCAGTGCGGCTTGATCTTATTCACTGTCAATCTCGCAAGAGGCCTAGTTGTTGTGTGTACATCCTCCGGCAAAACTAGAAAGCCGCCGCCGAACTCTGGATTGCTCCGATCCGAGCGGACCCTGAGACCGGTGTTGAGGCGATACCAATGTAGGGTTTCGACAAATTGTTTCGGCTTGTTGGCTACTAGTTGCCCGGCATAACGTCACTTACTAAAACGCCCATGTGGTTCTCCTTTCGTTCGTCTCGGTTGTAATTCAACTGTTGTTGCATCGCTGATTATGGCGACAGCGGGGCCACAAGTCTTTGGGTGATTCTTAGCGAGTTATTAGCAAGTTCTTCGCTGATGAGCGGACGCCGACAGTCAGAATTGAAAGGACACCGTTCAAGCGCGATAGGACTCGACGTTCTCGTGGAACGAATCACGAACTCTGTTCGATCGCTTCGCGTCCGGTTCGAAAGCGCCAGGGCCGAAACTCGCGTATCGAGGTTTGAGGAAGCCGACAACTCATACGAACGAGCTCCAGCTAACTTCCTTCACCATCAGTCGCAAACCCAATGCGCCGCAAAAGGCGAACGAACCTTGCGTCTCGGCGAAGATGGTCAAATATCGGCCACACCTTTAGCCAGATGAGTAGTCCGGAGCGCTCCGCAAAAGCCTTCTCCAGCCACTCCATTGTTTGATCTACGCGGTCCTTGAAGCCGGCGTAGACAACTGCGATCGTTGCACACGAAACAAACTGGCGTCGCGACAACTCCAACAACTGGCTTAGAACCACTTCGGCCTCCGCTCTCGCACCGAAGGAAGCGTGACATTGACCGAGACCGGCGAGAGTCCAGGAGTTCTCACTGATCGATCTCGCCTTTTCGAGTTCGGCAATCGCTTCCTGGTACATCCCCTTGCGCTCATAACACATTCCGAGATGGAGATGCGCGCGAGGGAAATTTGGCTCGAGCTCGAGCGCTCGTTCCAATTGGGCGATTGCGAGATCGTAGCGGCGTGCCCAGTAGAAGTTGAGCCCAAGATTGGTATTGATGATGAGCGAGAGTGGATCCAAATCCCGGGCCTTCTTCAGTTCTGGCAGCCCCTGATCAAATAGACCCATCGACGCCAGATACTCGCCATGCCACTGATGGGCCGTCGGATAAGTTGGGCTGAGGCGTACGGCTTGTAGAAAATCCGCCTCTGCTGCTGTCCAATCCCAATCATAGATCAGTCTTATCTGCCCCAATGAAGCGTAAGCTTCCCCGGTTTCATCGAGGCTAATGGCCTTCATTGCGGCGGCCTTGGCTTGAGGCATGATCTCGCGTGGATTATCCGCTCCGAATAATCCGAGTAAGACGAGGCAATCCGCTATTCCGGCGTGCGCCAGGGAATAGTTCGAGTCTTCTGCAATTGCCTGCCGAAAGTATTCAACTCCTTTTCTGAGATCCTCAATGCCCCGTCTGGCCCAGGCGTATCGTCCCTTAAGATAAAACTCGTAGGCCCCCCTGTTCTCCGTAAAGCGTTTGGTCAGTCTTTTCTTCTGTTCACCACTCAATCTAAGACGTAACTTCTCTGAGATCTCCGAGGCCAATTCATCTTGCAGAGAGAAAATGTCCGAGGACTTCCTGTGATATTGTTCACCCCAAATCCGAGACCCGTCCTCTACATCGACCAGTTCCGCGCTTATGATGAGTTGTTCTCCAAGTTGTTGAACTGTGCCCATCATCACCGCTCGAACTCCGAGACTATGGCCGGCGTCTCGCGGGTCAATAACGGCCCCTTTGTACCGAAAGACTGTACTACGTGCCATCACCTTCAACTGCGGAAGGCGCGACAGGCTACTCATGACCCCCTCGGTTATCCCATCCGACAGGTACTCCATGTTGGGGTCATTACTCGCGTTCACAAAAGGAAGCACCGCAAGAGATTCGATCCCTTTGTCATCCTCCTTTTCCCGGGGTTCTATCATTTTGGCGACAAACCGATAGCCTCGGCGCGGAACAGTTTCAATGTAGTTGGGATCCTCGATGCTTTCACCAAGAGCCCTGCGCAGAATGAAGATGTGTTGGGCGAGATTGCCTTCCTCGACATACTCATCCGGCCAAACTTCATTCATTAGAACTTCCTTCTCCACGACACGCCCGTTATTCCGAACGAGAAGAAGAAGAGTGCTCAATACCTTGGCGGGCAGCGGCACTAATCGGCCATCGCGCAACAACACCCGCTCACACGCATCCAGGCGAAAGGAACCAAACTGAAAGTAATCGTTACCCCGCTCCATGACCACGTTCAGTTTTAGCGAACTGTATTGTCCGGGTCAACTCGGTGTGCAGCGCCGTTAAAATTCTTACTGTGCTGAAATCTGAAAACGGAGCTCGTTCTGCGCCATTGTTACGAATAGCGGTTTGGTGGACGGGCCATCACGGTTGAGATTCAGGCGCGGTTGACTCTGCCGCTTGATTCAGCGCGCGCATCACGTTACGTTTGTCTTTGAGCGACGCCTTAAGCGGGAAGGCGCGATGCCGGCCAAACACGAAAAACATTTGAAGCGGCTCCGCCGAATCTGCGAGTCGCTGCCCGGGACTACAGAAAAACTCTCGCACGGCGAACCGACTTTCTTTTGCAAGAAGGTCTTTGCCATGTGCTCATTCAACCATCACAACGACGGCCACGTCGCTGTTGTAGTCCCGGCGCCGCCAGGCATTCAGGCAATGCTTGTTGAGAACGAGCCTGAAAAGTACTACAAACCACCTTACGTTGGAGGAGCCGGTTGGATTGGCATCGAACTCAATCGAGTCAGCGATGAAGAGCTCGAGTTTCACATTCGCGAAGCCTGGCGATTAATCGCTCCGAAGAAACTGCAATCGGCTGCCCAGTGACCGCATAGCAAGAGACATCACATAAACTTCGTTCCGCCTTCGCAATCATTCTCTTTTGGCGCAACAGACCACACCTTTCACGGCTTTGCCGTATCGGTTCTCACTGATATCTTGTGCGGTACCGATGAAGATCTCGCTCACGCGCGCCGAATGGGCCCTGGTGTTAATCCTCGCTTTAGCCGTCGCGCCTTACTTTCTTCGGCTCGGCGCATCCTCTTTGTGGGACGCAAACGAAGCGTTCTATGCGGAAACGCCGCGCGAGATGATCGCCTCGGGTGACCTCGTCAACCCGACCTTCAATTTTCGCCCTCGGCTCAACAAGCCGCCTCTCAGTTATTGGATGGTGGTTCCGTTCTACAAAGCGCTCGGCGAATCCGAAGCAGTTGAGCGGCTCGCCATTGCGCTCGGCGCGATGATGATGATCGCGACGGCTTACGGTTTGGGGCGCGCGATGCATTCGAACGACGCCGGATTATTAGCGGCGCTTTGTCTTGCGATCGCTCCGCGATTCCTGATGTTCTCGCGACGGATAATGATCGATGTGTATGTGTCGATGTTTATGGCGCTGGCGTTGTTGTTGTTTGTGCTTGCGGAACAGCGGCCCGAGAAGCGGCGGTTGTATCTCACATTGATGTACGCGAGCGCGGGCCTTGGCGTGCTGACGAAGGGACCGGTCGCCGTTTTTCTGCCGGCCGTGGTGCTGATCGTCTATCTGATCATTCGCCGGCAACTGAACAGAGTTCGCGAGATGATGCTGCCAACGGGATTGCTGATCGTAGCGTTGATTGTCTTGCCGTGGTACCTCGCAATTTACGCCCAGCACGGCTGGACCCACATCGAGAGTTTCATACTCAGGGACAACCTGTCGAGATACGCCGAGCAGGCCTGGGGTCCGAGGCGGGGGTTCTTCTTTTATGTTCCGGTCGTGCTCGGAGATCTTTTTCCATGGGCGCTGTTCCTGCTCCCGCTGATTTGCTTTGCGATACGCAAGCTGTGGCCGGCTCGCGCCGGGCATGACGATGAAAACGCCGCGCACGAATCCCGGTTATCACTGCTGCTCGTCGTCTGGATCCTTGTCATCATCGGTTTCTTTTCTCTCTCAAAGAGCAAAGAAGACTTGTACATCTTGCCGGCGTATCCGGCTATTGCCGCGCTTATCGGAGGCGGGCTTGCGCGGTTTATCCGAAGCGAAAAGTCTCGGAGCTGGGGCTTGATGCGATGGATTCTCTTTGCGTTGGCGCTGATCACGGCCGCAGCCGGCGCGCTGGTTCTTTATCTTTTCGCCGGCGAATCACAGCCGTACAAGTTTGCAGGCGCTGGTTTAATTGGAGCGTTCGCGATTGTTGGCGGACTGGCTGGAGCGAGCGGCGCGCTGCTCAACAAGACTCGCGCGGCGGTGCTTACGACGGCGGTGACGATGGCCGCGTGCAACTGGGTATTTGTGCTCGCGACGCTTCCGGATTTTGAGCGCTACAAACCCGTGCGTTCGCTGTGTGAGGTAGTGGCATCCGAGGCTAGTGCTGGTGCTATGGTGGGTTACTATCGCACCGCATATCCAAGCATGGTGTTTTATCTTCGCCGCCCGATCTTCGAGTATTATGATCAGGGGGAAATCGAAGCAGCATTTCTATCAGGCAAGGAGGTGTTCTGTGTGCTGACCGAAAACGATTTCGCGTCACTGCGCGCGCGGCTCCCGGCCGAGACTCGCGTGCTTGCAAGTCATCCGATTCTTCAAGTAAAGTTGAAAGGCATTTTTGACAGAGTCGAACCTCCTCGAGTGTTGCTCATATCCAACAAAGGCGGACCAAGCACGAACCAATGAAGAAGAGTGGCCTGGCAATTCTGAAGATCGTCTTCAGCGTCGGAATACTGGCGTACATATTCACGCGAGTTGTGCGCATCGGCGATCTTTGGGCCAATCTCAGGGAGGCTCAGCTTTCTTATCTGGCGATTGCCGTGGTCATTTACTTCATGGTCCAAACGGTGAGCGCCTTCCGGTGGTACCTGTTGCTGAAGCCTCTTGGCATTGAGATCAGCTTTCCCAGAATACTGGCGCTGTACTTTCTTGGAATGTATTTCAACTTCTTTTTGCCGTCGTCGATAGGCGGCGACGTGTTCAGGGTGTATTACCTGAACAAAGAGACTGGCCGGTTGAGCGCATCAACTGCGTCGGTGTTCCTGGATAGAGACATCGGGATGGGCGGGCTGTTGCTGACGGCGGTCGTCGTTGCCAGTTGGGCTGGAATTCGAATTCCTCCGGAGAACGGGGTGCTGCTGGCGCCGCTCTTTGTGCTGATCGGCCTGGCATTTATTGCGGCAAACCTCGCATTGTTTTATCGCCCGACCTACAATTTGATTCATCGACTGCTGACGCTTTTCAGAATGAAGAGAGCGGACGAGAAGGTTGAGCGGCTATTCGACTCGGTCAACTCGTATCGCGGGAAATGGGGGCTGATGGGCGTAACAGTGGGCATATCGCTGGCCGTACAGATCGGTTGCGCGATTGTGAATATGCTCGCCGCCGCCTCAATTGGATTGCACACTCAGCATGGTTGGTTAGACTTCATGGTGTTCATTCCCGCGATTGGTCTGATTGGAATGATTCCGTTGTCGGTCAACGGGGCAGGTTGGCGTGAGGCGTCGTACATACTGCTTTTCCAATCCGTCGGCGCTGAAGCTCACCAGGCCGCGGCGCTGTCGCTGCTTTGGCTCGGAGTAATGATAGTGACGAGCCTGCCTGGCGGTATTGTCTATTTGGCTGAGGGTGCGCGCGCGGGAAAAGATAAGCTTCTTCCGGAAGCCCCGAACATCGCACTCAAGTAGGATCAACGCGGGAGATTTTTTCCATCGCGAGGAGTTATGCGGCGTCAACCATTATCAAGATCGGTGCCGTGGTTGCTGTCGGCGGCGTTGTTACACACATCCGGATTTGCACAGAAACCGGCACACAAGCCGGCTCAGCCACCGCCCCCTCCGCCGGCGCCCACTGTGATCGTCCCACAGCCGGGATCGTCCTTTTTTATTGGTCCGGTCGAGGCGGCACCCGGCACGTTTAGCGTTTTGCTGAGCGAAGGCAGGCAATCCGTCACAGGAATCTTCAGCTACAAACAGATCGAGGTGTTCGAGGCGGTCTTGCAGGCCGCCAAAGAATTCGCGCAGAGCGATGAAGCCGTTGGCAAGACCACACCCATCATCACCCGGTTGATGGATCAGCACGAGTGGTCCCTATTCGTGGACGTTTCCAAGAAAGGCGATCGCAGCCAATACTACGTCACTCTGATTACAGTTTCGGGAAAGCTTACGGCGGCCGCTGGAGAAATTGTTCGCGGCAAGAAAGAAGAGGAATCGAAAACTCTTTTCGCGGATATCCTCTCAAAGTTGAAAGAGGCAAAGGAGGGACCCAGACCCTCGAACTGATTCCTCGTTACTTCAGGCAGGGACGATCAGTTTTGAGCGGCCTTGCGCCGCCGGAAAATCAAGCCGTTCACCGTATCCACAAAACAATCGAAGTCAAAGGGCTTGGCCGTAGCTGCATCCGCCCCCGCGTTTATTGCTTCAAGCGCCGCTTCACCTCCAAACGCGGTCACGACGAGCACCGCCGTCCCGTCCAACATACTTTCAAGTCTTACCCTTCTCAACAATTCCAGCCCGTCCATGCCGGGCATATTGATGTCGGTGATTATCAGATCCGGGACTTGTTTCAACGCCTTATTGAATCCACTCTCGCCATCCGAGGCCGCAGCGACATCGAAGCCACTCATTCGAAGCAGCTTGGCAAGAATGTCCCGTGAGTCGGAATTATCCTCGACGACGAGAATGCGCCCCTGTGTGGATTTGGATTTCACGGGCGAGTTTTTCATAGCGCCACCCTTGTTTCTCTCGCGGCACTGAGCCGGCAAATCTCCTCGCCGCACCGATCCAGCGAAGATTCGGGATGGCACTTCGCCGAATACCAGAGCTAATGAAAAGAGGGAGCTCAGTGCTCCCTCTTTTCAAACAACCGTCTTTTGCTGCGCCACGCATCTTTGATAAATTTATTTCAATAAGCGAGCGTGCGAGCTGTGGACGCTTGTGAGTGTTCGAGATTAATATCCGAACTCGACTATATCCATAACAACCGACGTGCCAGAGGACATGGTTCTCGATCCTCTATCGCAATTCACGACGGCAATCATCATATTTGTTGGGAAAAAGCCGCTGGACGCGCGCTCTTGAACTCGGTGAGGGCGGGCGCACAGTTGCGCAATCGCTTTGCGAAGTCACATTCCTATCACAACATTGAGACGAGAATGAACATTAGCCTCATTCTCCACGCTCCAAGCGCGCCAGGTCAGGAATCCAAAAACCGTACACTCGCTCGCCGTAGGATCGAGTTACGCGTGTCAATCCAAGATCTGGCAGCACAGCTTGTTCAATTCCGAGGTAAGTGAAATGCGGCAAATCATTCGGGACAGTTCGATACCACCCGTGCCTGCCGAGTTCCTCTTCAGCTCTTTGGTCTTGATATTCGGCGATGTCAAACGCGAGCAACGACAGATGCTGCGATGCGCCGGGTGCGGCGACCGAGTACAGTATCGATCTGTCAAAGAATGTCCCGAAGAAAATTTGAGCGCTATCCTCGAGATCAAGGATGAGCGGTACTTGCTCAACAGGAGGAAGCTCGCGAATATGCTGCGCGTGTTCGTTAGTGATTCGGCCAAGCTCCTGCCAATGATCGAGACCCCGCGTCACATTGCGAGTCCAAAGCCCAACTGTCTCCTGATACGACCGCGCACCCGAGTCGGCCGAACGCGGACTGATGCTTCCGCGGCTCGCAATTCCGGACACCGCAGCCAACAAGCGATCGAGTGCGGCGGCCTGCAAGGCAAACTCATGTTCACCAATGACGCCGCGCTCAATTTGGAGCGACGATTGGAATTCATCTACCTGATCCGCATTCGAGAAAATGATGACAGGCGGCGGTGTCGCGGCTGTCGCGAAAATCGCCCCGTACTCGGCAAAGAGTCTCTTCTCAACCGCGGATGAAATGCCGGACGCAATGTCACGAAGCGGGCTTCTCATGAGTTAGAAAAGGAGCGCTATCGACTTTCTCATTGTCGAAATGAACCGTAGCATCCGGTCCCGATAGTTTCAAAGCATTCGCGCCGCGCTCGGCGTAGCTGCTCGAATTTCAAAGCCCGCCGCAAGCCATCAAAACTATTGACCCTGTAAAGGCCGCACCTTACCATCGAACCGGGTCGAAAATCTCTCCAACCTGTTGAGCCCCTTGATTCCTCACACATTCAGCCCCTCCGGCCTTGGCCTCAGAAACGCGCGATCGATCACTCGCGGAAGATATTCTGTGAGACCGGCGCGGCCCGGAGCACGCACCAATGGCCCGACACCTCCTTCGCATAACGCCCATCATTATTTTTCTTCTCGCGCTGACCTTCGCAGGCAGGTCTCATGCGCACTCGGACTCAAGCAGCGGCGCTGAGCGTGTGCGTTACGACGCTTTTTATCGCAGTCATACTTCAACTCACAAAGTTATTGTTCAGGCCGATGACGAGAAGGCGCGAGCGTCGATCCTTTCGGAGGGTGGCCGAGTGATCGAAGACTACGGTGCATTTACTTTGATGAGCGCTCCGAGCGCAACCGCCGAGCGCGTCACTATTGAATCTTCGGCAGCGGCGATTCGCGACGACATGAACGCGTTGCTGCTCAGAAGCGGTTCCTTCGACACGATGGAAGGCGAATCCGCATATGCCAACTCGCTTGGCGAATCGGATCTCGAAGGGAAGCAGCTCTACATCGTCCAGTTTGTCGGTCCGATCAAAAAGCAGTGGCTGCGTGATCTCGGCTCTGCCGCCGAAATCGTCTCTTACATTCCAAACAATGCATATCTGATTCGCGCAACCTCGAGCGCGGCGGCTCATATCAACAACCTAAGACAAGTTGAGAGCAATGCCATTCAATGGGCCGGCGGCTTCCGGCCCGCGTATAAGATCGCGCCGGAAATATCACTCGACTCCGAGAAGGAAACCGCGATAACCGTTCAGCTTGTTTCGAGCGAAGACACGCCCGCCGAGATTCAGCGGATGATCGAGCGTTCATCGGCCACAATCACCGATGATCCTAAGAGAGTTTTGAATTACACCAACGTGCGGATCAAGGTTCGACCGAGCCAGTTACCCGAGATCGCGCGGATGAGCAATGTGGTTTGGATCGAGCCCTGGATCGAGCCGGTGATGCACGACGAAAAGCAGGGTTTGATACTCGCCGGAAAACTCACAGGCAGCGAGGGGGCCTCGAGCTACCTCGCGTGGCTTCAATCGAAGGGAATCACATCGAGCCCGGACTTCATCGTCGATGTCTCAGATAGCGGGATCGACAAAGGGTCGCTTGACCCGCAGGATCTGCACAAGGATTTCCTGAACGCATCAGGACTGGCGCGAGTTTCGTATGCTCGGGTGGTCGGCGAGGTCGATCCGGAAACACCGCCTGCCGACAGGGCCGGACACGGCACCATCAACGCTTCGATCGTCGGCGGCTACAACGTTAATGCGAGCTTCCCGTACGTCGATGAGAACGGTTTCAAATTCGGAGTCGGTGTTCACCCTTACGCAAGGCTCGGGGTCACGCAAATATTCGCGCCCGAATACACCAACCCCTCGCTTGCGGCCATGGTGGCCAAAATGTATGCGGACGGCGCGCGAGTGTCGAACAATAGCTGGGGTGCGTACAACAACAGTTACACAACCGACAGCCAGCTATACGATTCGTTGGTGCGCGATGCTCAAGCCACCGTTCAGGGAAACCAGGAGCTGACGATTGTTTTTTCGTCCGGTAATGAAGGAGCGGGAGGACACACTAGCAGTCCGGGCAACGCTAAGAATGTCATTTCGGTTGGCGCAAGCGAAAACCTCAGGCCCGGTATGGACGGCTGCGGAATCGATACCAGTGGGGCCGATGATATCAATTCGCTTATCGCTTTTTCTTCCGGCGGCCCAACCACCGACGGCCGTATCAAACCCGATATCGTAGCGCCCGGAACTCACATACAAGGCGCGCGGTCTCAAGCGCCCACCTACACAGGCGGAGGCGTGTGCGGGCCGGCAAATTATCCGAGCGGTCAATCACTGTACACGTGGTCATCGGGAACCAGTCATTCGTCGCCCGCGGTCGCGGGCGGCGCCGCGTTGCTTCGTCAGTTATTTCAGCAAGGCGCCGGTCATCCTCCCAGCCCCGCAATGGTCAAAGCATATCTCACGAACTCGACATCCTATTTGTCCGGAAAGGGCGCCGGGGACAGCCTGCCCGGGAACAATCAGGGTTGGGGACTGATGAGTCTCAATCGCGCGCTCGATGGCACGCCGAGAATCATGATTGATCAAACTCAGGTGCTCGCGAGCAGTGGCCAGACCGTTACAGTCGCGGGCAAGGTAGCAGACCCCACAAAGCCATTTCGAGTGACCCTCGCATGGACGGATGCGCCGGGCGCTGCCTTCGCTACTGCTGCTGTAAACGACCTCGATCTTCAAGTCGATATCGGCGGCAAGACTTATCTTGGAAATCATTTCGCCGGTGGTCTCTCAGTTGACGGTGGCTCGGCCGATCGCCTCAATAACGTCGAAGCCGTCTGGCTGCCGCCAAACACGACCGGCGACTTCACGATTCGAATCGTCGGCACAAACATCGCCGGAGACGGCATACCTGGAAACGCCGACCTCACGGATCAGGACTTCGCATTGGTGGTTTATAACACCGACGGGGGCCCGGGCGGTCCGGTGGATCTGCCGCCAAGCGTCAACACCACGGCGCCTGCCGGCGGCGAGCGCTTCACCGTCGGGAACACGATCCGAATTCAATGGACCGCATCCGACGACAAGGGAATCCAGAGTCAGCGAGTCGAATTCTCGCCTGATGGCGTCTCATTCAGCACGATTGCAACGCCCGCCGCGTCCGTTCGCAGCTTCGATTGGAAAGTGCCGGGATGGCCGACTTCAAACGCAAGGGTAAGAGTGACGGCGCTGGACGGCGTCAACCTTCCCGTGTCTTCGGTAAGCGCATCGTTCGAAATCATCAACGGACCGCCAGACACCAGTCCTCCCTCGGTGACGTTGCTCTCGCACAACGGCGACGCGCCAATGGGCGGCGGCTTAACAAGCGCGATTCAATGGAGAGAGACGGACAACGTCGGCGTACTCCGGCGAGTGATTGATCTCTCAACCGACAACGGCATAACGTTCCAACAGATCGCGTCGATTGAGGCGCCCGGCTCAGGCGGCGACACACAGAACTACGACTGGCCGGTGCCCGCCGATTGGGCAACAACGAAGGCCAGGGTTCGAATAACCGTCTTTGATGGCGCCGGCAACTCGGCGACTACGATGTCACGCGACAAAATTGAAATCTGGCCGATGCCAATCATAAATAGCGCGACCTACTTCGAGGGCGACCGCCCCGAGTTTCAATTGTTAGGAAGAAACTTCCGCGCGGATGATACCGAGATTTGGGTCGACGGCACTCAATTGAAGAAGATCCGATTCGACGAGAAGTACAACACCGGCGACGGTACGTACAAGCGAGTCTCCAGCATCGACAAGAAGCTGAATAAGCGCTTCCCTGATCGCGAATTTGTAAAAATAGAAGTGAGGCTGCCGCGCACCGGACAGATATCGCCGACGTTTGAATTCAAGCGCAAGAAGCCGCAGAGCTAGGCTCCGCGGTCGAGCAACCCGGTTCCCGGTGATTGTCGGCTTGGGAACTTTAGACCGCGGCTCCCGACTGCGCGTGCTTCAGATGCGTGATGTACTTCTCAGCCGCGAGCGCGGCGACCGTAGCGTCGCCGACCGCATTGGTTATCTGACGCACGAGCTGTGACCTGAGATCTCCGGCGGCGAACAATCCGGGGATGCTCGTCTCCATCCGGTCATTCGTGATCAAGTGCCCGCCCACATCGTGCGCAGGGTGGTCTACAAGAAAGTATGTGTTGGGTTTGAAGCCTACGAATATGAACACACCTTGCGTCGGATGCTCGCGGGTCTCGCCGGTCCTGACGTTTCTGAGCACCATGCGATCGACTTCCTTATCGCCTTTGATCTCGTCCACAACGGTGTCCCAAATGACTTCGGCCTTTGGATTCTGAAAGAGTTGATCCTGAAGAATCTTCTGGGCGCGAAACTCATTCCGCCGATGCGCGACATATACCTTGCTGCCGAATCGAGTCAGGTAATTCGCTTCCTCGACCGCCGCGTCTCCGCCTCCGACGACCGTGATCACCTGCCCGTTGAAGAATGCGCCGTCGCACACCGCACAGTAACTCACGCCACGCCCGGCCAACTCGTCCTCGCCGGGCACTCCGAGCTTGATCGCCGTGCCGCCGGCCGTCGCTATGACTGTAGTCGCGTGATAAGTTCTCGCGTCGGTTTTCACTTCGAATATCTCTCCGGCTTTCTTCACCGACTCGACAGCTTCAAACGTGTTTATTTCGACGCCGAACTTGCGCGCGTGCTTCTCCATGAGATTGGAGAGCTCGGGGCCGGTGATGTGTTCGAATCCTGTGTAATCCTCGATCGCTTCGGTGTTGAGCAGTTGGCCGCCGACCAGTCCTTTTTCGATTATGACGGTCTTCAGATTCGATCTTGATCCGTATAAGCCGGCGGTCAGCCCCGCTGGGCCCGCGCCGATGATCAACATGTCATATGTCTCTGCCATCATCCCTCCGCTTCCAGTGTCCTTTATTTTCGTACAGCGTAGTGAGGTGCGTTTCTTTCGCCACAAGGACACTGAGCAACGAAGGCTCACGAAGAAAGGCTTGGTGTACCTTCGTGTCCTGGTGTCTTCGTGGCAATTCTTTCAAAACGAGTCAACTCATACTACAACGAACGTATAATTGCTTCAGTGAAATCAAGCGTCGTCGCCTGCCCGCCGAGATCGCGAGTCAAAACTTTTCCTTCCGCTAACACCTTCTCGAGCGCGGCCTGAATTCGAAGCGCCCTCTCGCGCTCGTTCAAATGTTTGAGCATCAGCACGGCGCTCAGCAACAGCGCCGTCGGATTAGCGATGCCCCGCCCCGCGATATTCGGCGCCGCACCGTGCACTGCTTCGAACACGGCGATCTCTTCTCCAATGTTAGCGCCGGGCGCAACCCCAAGCCCCCCGATAAGCCCCGCACACAGGTCCGAGACTATATCTCCATAAAGGTTCTCGAGCAGCAACATATCAAACTGGGTCGGGTTTATCACAAGCTGCATGCAGGTGTTGTCGACGATCAGGTCGTCGGCCGTGATCTCCGGATAGTCCTCGGCGACTTCGCGGAAGCAACGAAGAAAAAGACCGTCCGACAATTTCATGATGTTCGCTTTGTGAACGGCAGTGATCTTCTTACGACCCTCGCGCCTGGCGTATTCGAATGCGAACTTCGCAATGCGTCGAGAGGCTTTGTCGGTGATGATTTTCAAACTCTCGACCACGCCGGGCACCACCTCGTGTTCAAGCCCCGAGTAAAGGTCCTCGGTGTTCTCGCGCACGACGATGAGATCGATGTCCTCATAGCGGCTTGGCACGCCGATTAGTGATTTGATCGGCCTCAGGTTGGCGTACAGATCAAGCGCTTTTCGCAATCGGACGTTTGAACTGACAAACCCGGTTCCAATCGGAGTCGCGACGGGTCCTTTCAATGCGATCTTGTTACGTTTGATCGAGTCGATAAGGTCCTCAGGCAAGGGGTCGCCAAATCGGGAAAGCGCTTCAGCGCCGACGACGAAAGTCTCCCACTCCGCTTCAAAGCCTGTGGCCCGAAGCACGGATATCGTAGCGCCCGTGACTTCGGGGCCGATGCCGTCGCCGGGAATGAGAGTGATCTTGTGTCTCAATATGAATGCCTCCTGATAAGACGGCGTGATCGCCGCCGCCGCAAGCTAGTAATGATATATGAGTGAGTCGAAGCCGGACAACCGAAGGAAGTCAGGAGTCCGTAGTCCGTAGTCCGTAGTCCCGTGATCAGTAGTCCGTAGTCGTGGTCCCTCGTTCGTGGTTGGCGGGGATAGCTTCGCCGCGGACTACGGGCTACGGACTACTGACTCCTGATAATTGACAAAGCCATCCTGCTCTTCTAGCCTTTAGGCAACGATCGAGTTAACGCATCGAGGACTTCAATGTACGAAGTAATGATCGAAGAAGAATTCTCGGCGGCGCACGCGCTGCGAGGCTACCGAGGCAAATGTGAGAACCTTCACGGACACAACTGGAAGGTAGAAGTCTACGTTCGCGGCGAGCAGCTTGATAACGTCGGCATGCTCGTGGATTTCAAGGTGCTCAAAGCCGCAACCCGCCGAGTCATGAAGTATCTTGATCATCAAAATCTTAATGAGCTTCAGCCCTTCGACAATGAGATCAATCCCTCAAGCGAGCATCTAGCCGGCTTCATCCTCCACAGAGTCTCGGAAGAGATCAGCGACGCGCGCGCGCGGGTCTATAAAGTGCGAGTTTGGGAGACGCCCTCCACCTGCGCAACCTACGAAGCTCATTCCTGAAAAATTTCTTTTCAAACGCTATTCACATTACAGCGCGTTTGCGATATCCTGCCCCGGTCGTCTGGTACAGTCTATTACGTTGATCCATTGTGCTCTATGACGCGCAGCAAAGATAAGCGTCAATCCGGGCGAGCGGCATCACTTCCCCGACGGGAATCGAATGCATAACTGCGTGAGCCGTTACTCCGGATGACGCTCGATGAAATGGTTTCCTCACGCGAGACATTCCACGATGAACAGGGACATGCTTCCCTTGCGCAACGGACAGCCTCTCAGGATTAGCAGTTGGCCGTGAGGCCGGTCCGCAGACTCTTGAAAGGACAAAGCTATGACTGAATCAATCATGTACATATACAACGTTGCGCCGGGAGAAACGGCGACGTTGAAAGCCAACATAACCGGTGACGCCTTCGTGAAAGTTGGAAAACCTATGAATCCGGTGGCGGGCGATACCACCACTTGGACGCTGGATGTGCCGGTTGCCGGTTTCTCCCCTGTCTACGTCTTCAAAGCCGAGGTTGATTTTCAGAATCCACCACCGGGATCGCGGGTGGTTTTTACAATTAGCGGCTCACTTGGTGGTTCGTTCGCGGTACTGCCGATCGATCCGTCGTCCGGATCGGCAAGCGACCCTTCGTTCACCCTGCGAGTTTCCTGAGCAAAACGCTGACAACCGCTGATACGAGATGCCGCCAACGAGGAGAAAGAATGCGAGTAAGAAAAATACTACTGATCCCAGTATCGTGTCTGCTGATCGCAGCGATGTCGACACTTGCGATGCCACAAGCAGGCGCTAGTTGCTATCCAAACGTTCCGGACGCTCTTGACGATCGCGTATCCGCGGCCGCCGATGCAATCCTGCGCGCGGGAGATACCAGACCGATTGGGCAGTTCATACCGGATCTAATCTCATTCGCGATCGCCGATGCTCTGGGAGGATCTGCGTCACAGAACCTTCGCAGCATTCAGCGAATGCAGTACGACGGAGAAGTGATGCGAACCGACACGCAGATCGGCGCGACTTCATCCTCCTCCGGCGCGACGTCTGCATTCGAAAAGCCGGGGCTTAGCCAGTTGCTCGGCTTCGCGATTGAGCACGGCGCAATCCAGCAACAACTCAGTGACACCACGGTTACTTTGTCAACGTCGCCCTACGCGTTCATCGCCCTTGCGAAAGGCGATACTCCGAAGACCTACCAGGATGCGGAGCTGTTCAACCGCATTGGAGTCGCTGCTACTTTTCTGCTCAGTGATCCCAAGAACGTCATTGCAAATGTGAGCCGAAAGCAACTCACTGAGTGGTCCGCTCGCGCGAGGCTGTCCGGAGATCGCTCGACTCGTTCCAAAGCTTTCCACGACTATTGGGACAAAACGGTGGGCGCTCTCATTCAGTCAAAGCTCGATGTATTCGGGCCAATGGCGACGAAGCTTCTGTCGGTTCCCGCGGTTACCGATACGTTACCGGGCGGGAGGGCCGATGCGGTCACACCGTTGATTACGAGCATCAATGCCTATATTCAAAGCCATCAAAGCGATGTAACGAGCAGGAGTTCGGCGGCACGGAGCGCGATTAAGGATTTGATCCTTTGCGCGCTGCGAACGTCATTCTACGAACCCGTGCAACGCGGCGCGATCAAAGTGGACGACGTATCGCTGGCCGCGTCATTAGCTCAATTGGGTGAGCTGCAACAGAAGATCGCCGCGGCGCGTGTCCAACTAAAGCAATTCCTCAAAGACTTCGCCAAGAGCGGCACGCTGTCAACCTTCGAATACACCAATCATCGTGTTCCGGCGACATCCGACTACTCAGAGTTCAAGTTGCTCTTCGAACGTCACGTTAAGCCAATGGATGTCGTGGCAAATGCCGGATTCTCGATCTACAACAAACCCGACAAGACGCGCAATCAAGACAAGCTGCGGGATTATCTAGTGAGCTTTTCAGTCGTAGGAACCGCGGCCAACCCGCTGTTTCGAGGCGATCCCGATCTTGCGACTCCAATTACGTACTCGTTCACGGGGCGCTTTCAACGGTTGATGGAAAATGAAAACATGACCGGCCGGCAACCCGACATCGGAAGCTTTCAGGCTCAGCTTGAGATCCCCGTCACACCCGGGCTCAGCATTCCGATTGCTTACACTTATTCCAGCGCCACCGAAACGATGGCAAAGAAAGAAAATCGATTCAACATTGGCCTGCACCTGGATATCAACAAGGTGATCAATTCCCGAAGAGCCAACAGCGGACAATGAATCAAGGTTGGTGTTGGTTGTTCAGCAATTCATCTTCAGGCGACTGAATCTGAAAGGAGCAACATTATGGCGGACCCTCTGAACGTCATCGTCGACATATCCCATCACAACGGCAATCCCGATTTCGCTCAAGCCGCCGCCGCCGGCATTGTCGGAGTCATCCACAAAGCCACTCAGGGGCTCAACTACAAAGACCCAATGTACACGACTAACCGTCAGAAAGCTCTCGACGCCGGGTTGCTCTGGGGCGCTTATCACTTCGGAACCGGAGGCAACGGCTCGGGGCAGGCGGATTTCTTTCTAGCTACCGTCAATCCCACTCCCGACACACTGTTAGTCCTGGACTTCGAGCCGAACACCCAGGGTGCGACGATGTCGCTCGATGATGCGCGGGCGTTTGTCACTCAAGTCAACACTACCGTCGGGAGGTTTCCCGGTTTGTATTCGGGAAGTCTCATCAAACAACAACTCGGAAACAACCCTGATTCAACCTTGTCGCAATGCTTCTTCTGGCTCGCTCAGTACGGTCCGAACGCGGTGGTGCCGCCAAACTGGCCGACGTGGACGCTATGGCAATACACCGACGGGAACCTCGGTCCTCCGCCTCATACCGTGCCGGGCATCGGCGCTTGCGACAGAGATAAATTCAACGGTGACAGCGACGCGCTGAAACAACTCTGGGGCGTGGGTCCTTGATGCCCGCTTTCAAATTGTTTTCATCAACGACTGCCTTCGCATCAACTCGCACAATTGCCTCGGCCGCAGCCGCGGGCACTAGTTGTTTCCAAAGATCCCTCCTCTTTGACTTCGGACCATGAGCATCACGGTCCGTGCTGGAGCCTTCATGCCAGATCAACGCACGCTGCCACTCCACCAAATGCTCGAAGAAGAATACGTGAGCCTCCACGGAGTGCTGCCAGATGAGCACTACTCAACCAACAAGACTCCGGACGAACGACTGAGGGCGATCTACTCCCGCATACACGCGCTCGAAACGAAACGCGCAGCGTTATGCATATCAGGCGGCGGCATTCGCAGCGCGACTTTCGCGCTCGGCGTAATCACAGGACTCTCACGCTTGGGCTTATTGCAGAAGTTTGATTTTCTTTCGACCGTCTCAGGCGGCGGTTACGTCGGGAGCTGGCTGTCGGGCTGGATTCATCGCGACCCCGCGGGTCCTGCCGGGGTCTTTGAGCAATTGAAGGGCAAGCCCAGGTCGGCAATGGAACCAGAGCCTGCGCCTGTCCGGCATCTGCGGGCCTACAGCAATTACTTGAGCCCGATGCTGGGGTTGCTCTCGGCGGACACCTGGACGCTGGTTGCAATAGTCGGACGCAACTTGATTCTGAATTGGACGGTCTTGTTTCCCTTGCTCGCTGCTCTGTTGTTGATTCCGCGGCTCTGCGTGTCATTCGTCAGGTTGAATCTCTCTGATTCCTACAAGAGCGAAGTGCTGACGATCCTTCTCTTACTTGCGTTCGCCGCGGGCATCGTGTCGATAGCTTTCATGGGCATCTTCCGGCCGAGCCTGAACAAATACCGCAAGCCGGCATACCGCGCCGCGGCAAGTCAGGCTGGATTCCTGAAGTGGTGCTTGTTCCCGACTCTGTTGATGGCGATTCTGTTGAGCACGTATTGGGGGTGGCTTCGCAACGCAGATATTCCAATACACGAACAACTCTCACCAATTTTCAAACTCCACATAGAGTATCCGTGGCCCTTTTTCCTGTTTGGCTTGTCGATGCACCTGGGCGGTTGGCTGATCTTCACTCTATGGATGAAACGATTCGCGCTCAGGGAACTAGTCGTCGCGATATCGGTCGGCTTCACCGGCGGCGTATTGCTGTGGCTGGCGGCGACAAAAGTCTTTCCCAAGCCTGTATACGACAGCGATGCTTCGATACCGGCCACTGAACTGTTCGTGTGCTTTGCGTTACCCTCGATAATCGCAATGATGCTTGTGGCTGTAACCCTCTTTATCGGATTCGCCAGTCGATTCACCGAAGACGAGGACAGAGAATGGCTCGCGCGATTCGGCGCCTGGGGTTTGATCGCAGTTCTCGCGTGGAGCGTGGTCAGCTCGCTGGTGATCTTCGGCCCCGAAGCGCTGATGCGGCTCGGCATCGCGGCGAAGGTGGCAGTCGCATCGTTGGGCGGCATATCCGGTTTGATTGTCGCCGTACTGGGCCGCAGCGCTAAAACAGCCGCAAGTCAGACTGAGGCGAGCGAAGGACAACAATCGCCGGTGATGCGCATAGTGCTGGCCCTGGCCGCGCCCGTCTTTGTTCTTATCTTCCTGGTCGCTTTGTCATTGGGAACCAGCGCGCTCATTCTGGCGGTGGCCCCCCGCCTGGCCGCTAAGCTCCCGTCTGTCAATTGGCAGGCGGCTTCGCTCCCCGCTGAGCTCACGGATAAACTCGATCACCTGAGAGTCGTTCACTACTCGTCGTTGCCGGTACTGATAGTCCTTCTTGCCGGCTTGCTGCTGATTGGTCTGGGCATGGCGAGGTTCATCAACATAAACAAGTTCTCGCTTCACTCGATGTACCGCAATCGTTTGATACGCGCGTACCTTGGAGCCTCGAGGTTGAAGCGGCGCGAGAACCCGTTCACCGGCTTTGATCCAGACGACAACATCCAGATGCACGAGCTGAGGCCCGAGCGCCTTCACGGGGTGAGTCTCACAAATCCAGCGAGCCTGACCGCGAAACTCGACGATGCCTCTAACCCCATTTCCCAGTATCTCGAGCGCCGCATCGAGGAGATACGAGAATCAAAGAGCCTTCCATCTCCCGAAGACGGAGGGCCGGATTGGGTCGCCTTCCTGACTCTTGCCCTGAATGAAGTCCTCGATGGAGAGTGCATCTACGACGCGGCTCGATTCGCGGGCGTCTCGCTGGATCAGGAAACACTCATGTTGCTTGGCCAGGAACCCACGGGCAACAGGCTTGCCGTACTCAATCGGCTCTTACTCGAGCAAGCGTATCCGGGCGAGTTCGCGAGCTTCAGATCTTACAGGCCTCTGCACGTCGTGAATATGGCTTTGAACCTCGTAGCCGGAAAGAACCTGGCGTGGCAGCAAAGAAAGGCCGAATCGTTTACGTCGTCTCCGTTGCATTCGGGCTGCTATTGCATAGACGATCCGGAACAGAACGCGTGCGGGAGTTATCGCCGATCGAAAGAGTATGGCGGCACTGACGGAATTTCGATTGGCACCGCGGTAGCGATTTCAGGCGCGGCGGTGAGCCCTAACATGGGATATCACTCATCGGCGCCGATCACTTTTCTGCTGACGATGTTCAACGCGCGGATGGGATGGTGGCTCGGCAATCCAGGAAAACATGGACAGAAGACTTATCATCTAAGCGGCCCGCTACTCTCGGTGGGTCCTCTGATAGCCGAAGGCTTCGGGTTGACCGACGATCAAAACCCATACGTGTATCTCTCGGATGGCGGGCACTTCGAAAACCTTGCGTTGTACGAAATGGTGCTCCGTCGCTGTCATTACATCGTCGTGAGCGATGGGAGTCAGGATCCGGACTGCGCGTTTGATGATCTGGGGGGAGCGCTGCGGAAGATCCGCGTAGACATGGGAGTCCCGATCACCATCGAGAAGATAACGATCTACTCACGAAAGAGCGACAAGGTTGGAAAGTACTGCGCGGTCGGCAAGATTCACTACTCGGCGGTAGACGGAGGCGATCCGGCAAAAGTTGATGGGACATTGATATACATCAAGCCGGCGATATGCGGAGGCGAACCCGCGGACGTTTTCAACTACGTGCAACAGAGCAAGCTGTTCCCACACGAGAGCACCGCGGACCAGTTCTTCAGCGAGACCCAGTTTGAGAGTTATCGAATGTTAGGGCTTCACACGGTGCAGCAGATTAGTGCGGGCTGGCCGGGGTCAACGCTTGCAGATTGGGCCCATCATTTGGGCACCGTCTATCTCGCTGATCCGCGGTTGAGCGACTAGCTCTTGCGTCTCGCCAACGGCGATCAAGGCTACGACTTGATGCCACGTCGCGGAAGATTCAGAAGACTTTGAAACGTTTCTCTAGCGATACCATTTGTAGACGAGACGCAATGAGACATGAGAGTCGTTTGGACAATTCAGGAACTTCTCTCGACACTCGCTTCAAAACAAGCGCCTGGGTGGGGCACTCCATAATCGCCTCGTTTCGAAGGGGTACTCGAACCCGTTCGGTTGGTAAGATTCCTTATTGAGGTTGAAGCCTTCAAAGGCAAATCGGCCTCGCACACAATCAACGGCCAATCAATAGTGTTTCGTCTCATGTACGGAAACCTCAACTTCTTGTTCACTGGAGACCTAAACGACGAAGCGGCCCGGACTCTTACCGGGGCTCACAGTAAGAAACCAATGCTTCCGGGCGAGAACTTTGAAACGTTTTTCCCACAACCCTCATTACCTGCTGAGAGCCATTGAGTCATCGTTTACGTCGGCCGCTATTTTTCAGGTTGATTCAATAGCCAGATAACGTACTCATTGAAGGGGGAACGAATGCTCAAGCTAATAATCTGTTCTCTAGCTCTGCTTGCCATTAGCGCTTCAGCTCGAGCGCAAGACTGCTGCCGCAGAGGTGAGTCATTCGCGGGATACTCATTCCTGAGCGCGGACGCGAAGACAGACCACATTGTTTCGCCACAGTTTGATAGTCGCTATGCGATGAGCAGATCGGGCTACGGCGTCCCATTGAATGGTTTCAACCAGGCAATCAATCTTTCTCAGAAACTCGCCGTAGTTTTTGATTTCAGCCACAACACCAAGGAATTGACGATCAACAATCTGGCATTGGGTCAGGCATCTTTCGCCGCAGCCGAAACCAAAATTAACACCAACCTATTTCTCTTTGGCGCGCGGTTAAGCAACCGCAGCGAGGGAACCAACTTTTTCGGGGAAGCGATGGTTGGCGGCTTCAACAGAAGAGTCGAAGCGAAGGATGCGGCCTCGGGGACTTCGGAAAAGCTCTCGAGTACTGATTTGGCTTTCGCGCTTGGAGGAGGAGCCGATGTGTCAGTCGGCAAGAATTTCGCGATACGAATTTTCCAGGTTGATTACATTCTCGCTCGGGCCAGCGCGGATTCTCCCGTGGGAGAAAACCGGTTGAGTAACAATTTCCGCTTCCAGATCGGTGTAGTTTTCAGATGGGGGGCAGTTGATTGATCCCGAGCCGACTGATTCTGGGAAACGAACCTAATCAGATTTTCTGCAATTGGAGGCCTATCAATGAACGCAATAGCGGCACTAAGAAACCGTTGGCTGGTTATCTACCTTTGCGCAGTTTTGCTTTTCTCGTTGCTTCCTGTTACCGCGGCAGCGCAGACCAAGGCGCAAAAGAAGGTGCAGGTACAACTCGGCAAGCCAAACGTCTGGTCTATAGGGCAGGCCCACTATCTGCTCGCCTCGATGCGGCAGGTCAATCGCGGGCTTAAGACTCACATGCCGTCGGCTGACGAGTTGAACCCAAGCGCGGCCAACGCTACTAGAATACAGATACTTAAAACGATGTTAAACGCCGAAGTCCAATTCAGCCAGAAGGACGCCGTAGGAAACCAGGCGGCCATTCGCGAGAACCAGATCTCGTTGCAGAACAGAGAGGCCGCCCAGGCGGCGTTGCCGGAAAAGCAGAAAGAACTGGAACCGCTCAACGCCGAGCTTCTCGCGATAAACACGACCATTGCCGAGAAACAAGCGAAAGTCGACCGAATGGCGGCCGCAAGGAATCTGCAAGCACATCCCACTGCGACTCCGCCGGTCAATGCGCCTCCAGCGACAAAGGAAGAAGATGATCTAGCAGTAGAGGTTGCAAAACTGACAGTAGCTAAGACTGACATCGAGCGAAGAAGAAATGACGTGGCGGCTGAAGTGGCCAGCTTGAAGTCGACCGCAACCGGGACCGTCGGCGGGCCCACCCTCACCCAGCCGGAATTCTCAACCGCGCCGCGCCCACTTGTCGGGGACCTGTCCCCGCTCATCAGCAAGGCCTTAGACAAAGCGGCAAATACTACACCAAGCGTGGCTGCCTCAATCGCGCTCGACAACTACCTGGCCATGCAGTACGAGATCATCGCCAAACAGATGACGTTGCTTCGCGACGAAGTGGGACCTGAAGAGCGAGTGATCTTTCTTGAACTGCCGACATCTCTCTATACCGTGCCTTGCAAGGCTGACAACCATATGATTCAGCTTCAGTGGCAAGTGGAAGAGTACTTCGAGGATGACGACAGACTGGCCGACGGAAAATCGCAGGAACTGCGGACGGATTTCGAAGATATTGAAAGGCAGAAAATCGAAGAACTGAAAAGAATTAGATCCAAAAAGGAGAGCATCCGCAAATTAACCCCAAGCGAAAAGGAAGCTCAGGCTACGGCGTATGGGCGTTCAGAGCCTTCCTCGACCGATGATTACATCTACAACTGGAAATTAGTCCGAGGTACCGAGACCGATAAAAAAAACCAGAAAGAAGAGCGGCTCAAGTACTCAGTTTTTGGACTCGATGCAAATGAGGTGACCGGTCCCGAAGCGGTACAGCCCCGGCGCTATTCGGTGCGTGCTCTAGACATAGTGCCGCGCCAGAGCGCGCTTAACGTCAACGCTACGTACAACACTGTAAGCCAGGTCAATTTTCTTGGAGCCCTGAAGTTCATAACCGGGCTGGGGATCAAGGTCGATTACCAGAGACAACAGGAACTCTATGAACAGTATCTGCAGCAGGAAGTCTTTGCATCCGGCTACGGTAAGGGTACCGATACGTTTGGCTGGACCTTTGCACCGCTGCCCGGAACTAAGCGAGTCGCGCCCGGTGTGCGCACCACGTACGCCATCCTTGCGATTCCGCGCAAAGCCTCGGCATTGCAACTAAAGGTCAGGGGCATAACCTACCCTAAAGCCGGCGCTCCAAAGCAAGAGGATGGCTCATCGCAAATAGTCGCCGAAGACACAATGATCGTTCGCATTCCAAATGAGTTTACAGAGAGGTTCTATGTCAAATCGGCTGAATACACGTCCGTAAGAAAAGGCGAGCGAGTGGGTGTGCTGCTCAGAGGGGATTACTTTTCGCCGCAAATGGGCGTGTCAATCAACGGCGCGCCTTTGGTGCGCGCGCTTTCGCTCACGCATAACGAGACGGCGGAAGCTACTGCGCAAGCGGCGGCAATCGCGGGCGTGCAGGGCTCGTATGAGCTGCTGAGTTCGCACGATCTCTATATGACCTTCTCTCTTGCTGATAGGAGCATCGCTACGCCGACCATAACCCTGGTTGCTCCCGAAAAGACATCGGCAATCAACTTCTTCGACCTGAAGATCAATTACCACGAGGGGCTGAGTTCTCTAGGTGACATGAGCAAGACCGAGCCGATGTTTGTGGACGACTTTGACGTTAATCCCAAGTTCCAGATCACTCCTGCCGGCAGTCATCGAGTGGAAACCGATAAGCTTCCAGCGCCTTTCATAAAAGCCAGGCTTGAAGGAAAGGGACTGCGGCGCGGCGCAGATATCTACATTGATGATAGAGCTGACCGCCTGAACGATCTGCGAGACGTAGTTAGAAGACTGAATCAAAAGCTGATCAAACAAAAAGTAGACGCCAAGAAAGCTGCCAACGCTGCACTGACCAACGAAGGGGCGCTCGAGAAGGTCAAGGATGATTTGATAGAGTCTTATATTGAAGCGATTGACGCCAAATTGAAAGCGCAGAACCAACATCTGAACAAGAGAGCAGAAGAGAGATTGAAAGCGTTGAAGCGGGAACAACTTGACGATGATAGTGAGTTGTACAAGGCATTGCGAAAGGTGGAACGAGATGCCGGTCGCTCGGTTACGGAGTTTGAGACGCCCGATCCGAGCGTTGAATATGCCGATCAGGATTCGACTGGCGCATACACGCTTTATTTCAGGCAGCCGCAAAAGACTAAATGGACGGTCAGATACCGGCACAACACCAAGCAGGGTTACGAAGAGAAAGTGATCGAGGTCGAAAGAGCCGTTCCCTTTGCTTACAAGGTTCTTAACTATAGTCCACCATCAAACCGCTCAACAGCCACAGTTAAATTGGAGTTTTCTACTGACAATGCACTTGACAATGGCGTCACAAGCATCAGTATTGAACCCGCGGAAGGAACTGCTAAGGGCCGCCTGGAGGAAGGGCCGCCGCCGCGAACGCCTGACGGCCCTCGCGTCTATAGCCAGGCGTTTGACTTAGCCCCCCAGGATGTAAATGGAATCGCGATGGAGAGGGATCAAGTAAACGTGACCGTCAAACGAAACGGAATGGATGATCAAACTGTAAAGATCCCTCTTCCTTTGCGCCCGGCAATAACAAGAATTGAAAACCCAAACCACTACGATAAACCGTGGGGATATGTAGACGAGGAACCTGCGGTAAAAATCATAGGCGTTAACTTGCACCATGTGGAACACGTTTTCTTCGGAGACAAGGAAGCAAAAAAGATTGGGAAGCCGGGTCGTACAGAGATGGTGATCGTCGTTCCGAAGGGCGAGCATCTGACTGATATTCTTACCAGGCAGACGCCAGTCCGTGTTGAAACAGACACAGCTTCCGGAGACGCCCTTTCATCAAACGTATCCTTCTTCACTTATGTAGAGAACATTGCGCCCAAGAAGCCGGATAAGCCAAGTCGAGGGCGCCGCACCTACTTCAAGGTCCTGATTCCGACAGGTCCAGAAAAGCAGCCCGACCCTAAATAGGGGACCGAACCGAATCAGGCTCGCTAAGAGTCTCAAGCAGTTCCACCGATGCAGACCGCCGGCTCAGGATTGTGCTGATGAACAGGAGGCTTATGAGCAGAGATTTTATGCCGCAACCTAGAACGCGCAAGATCACCATCATCGCGCAAGACCCGAGTGTGAAGGTCAAAAATGGCCGAGGCAAACGAATCCTGACCGCGCAAGTTGATGTGGCGGCCGAAGACCTCGCTCCAGGGCCGAGTGGGCACCGGGTCCAGATCATAGACTATGATTCGTCCAACAACACCCTGTACAAACCGGCCAAGATAACCGATGGTGACCTGTATGAGCGGGCTTCAGACTCGAAGCTGCTCTCCGACCCAGGTTTCCACGCTCAAAACGTCTATGCCATTGTGATGCGCACGCTGGCTCGCTTTGAGCTCGCTCTGGGTCGGCGGGTTAGTTGGGGCTTTGACGGTCATCAGATCAAGGTAGCGCCACATGCGTTCGCCGATGCCAACGCTTTCTACTCCGAACAGGACCGGGCACTAATGTTTGGATACTTTCAAGGTGAAGAAAGCATGGTCTTCGCCTGCTTATCGCATGATGTGATCGCGCACGAGGCGACGCATGCGCTCGTGGATGGGCTGCGCCAGCGCTATACGGATCCTTCGTCGCCAGAGCAAGCTGCCTTCCATGAAGGATTTTCAGACGTAGTGGCGCTGCTATCAATCTTCGCGTTGCCCGCCATCGTGGAGACTATAATCGATATGGGGGCTACCAATAAGAAAAATGCTCCTGAGATGATCAATGCATCATCGCTGACAAAGGAAAAGCTGCGGGGGTCTGCCCTTTTTGGACTGGCCGACGAGATGGGGCAGGAGCTTTCGGGGATACGAGGCAATCCATTGCGCCGGTCCGCGGAACTGCCTCCCTCGAAAACTTATATAGATTCTCCCGAGTTCATGGAGCCGCATAAGCGCGGCGAGATATTTGTCGCCGCGATGATGAACGCGTTCATCGAAGTCTGGGTCAATCGCCTGAAGGGCCTCGGCCAACAGTCACGGGGAGGACTTGATAGGAAGAGAGTCGTAGAAGAGGGCGCGAACATCGCAGAGTATCTTCTAACGATGTCCATTCGCGCTCTCGACTACTCGCCTCCAGTTGATTTGCAGTTTTGTGATTTTTTAAGCGCGCTCCTAACCGCCGATCGTGAAATGAGACCCGATGATTCCCGGTACAATTTTAGGCGTACCCTGCTTAAGAGCTTTGAGAGCTATGGCCTGCCCCCGGCATCAAATCCAAAATCAACAAGTGCTGGGGGCGAACGCGGGTTGTGGGATCCTCCAAGAGTCAGTCTGACTTATGATCGCATTCACTTTGAGCCGATGCAGCGTGATCCGGACGAAGTCTTCCGCTTTATCTGGGAAAACCGCAAAGCCCTCGAGCTCTTCGAGGACGCTTATAGTCACGTGCTTTCAGTCCGTCCCTGTTTGCGTATTGGTCCGGACGGCTTTGCGCTCAGAGAAACCGTCGGTGAATACATGCAGATGATCACCTTGACCGCGTCCGAGTTGAAACCTCTCGGGATCAAAGCCCCGCCCGATATGCCGCCCGAAACAGAGATAACCTTGTATGGCGGCGGCGCTTTGGTTTTTGATGAATATGGTCGGTTGAAGTTTCACATCTACAACCGAATTCTCAATGCGGACAGGCAAACCAGACGACTAAAGTATCTGTGGGACTTCGGATACTTTCAGCGTGGGAGCTCTCAGTTCCGCCGCTTCTCTAATCTGCACCGGCAGCGAGCCATGAATTTACCAACCGTGATGCCCGAGGGGTGAAAATATGCCATCGACTAAACCACACAAACTGACATTGCGCGCATACCAGGTGGGCTTTGGTGATTGTTTCTTGCTCACGTTTCACTACACGAACAAGGACCGCCACGTGCTGATTGATTTCGGTAGCACGGGTTTACCAAAGACGGCGCCCGCGGACCTAATGCTGCGAGTAGCTACCGACATAAAGGAACAATGCGGCGGCAAACTGCACGCCGTGGTGGCGACTCACCGCCACAAGGATCACATCAGCGGTTTCGCCACCAGTAATGGCAAGGGGTCTGGCGACATAATCGCCTCCTGCAACCCTGACGTGGTTATCCAACCGTGGACCGAAGATCCCAACGCCAAGCCTGATGCCACCAGCGCTACACGGCTTTCCGACCCAAAATCTTTTGTCGGCGCCCTCGATTCAATGCACAGCGTTTCCGAATCGCTGCTGTCGGAGCTACAGGGATTGCGCACAGGAATCAGCCGCACAGCATTCAATCAACTTGCGTTTCTCGGTGAAGACAATCTCACGAACAAGTCGGCGGTCGAGAACTTGATGAACATGAGCAAGCGCCACTTTTATGTGAACGCCGGCAGCAAATCCGGCCTTGAGTCCGTTCTACCCGGAGTCAAGACAGTGGTTATGGGCCCGCCTACCGTAGATCAATCGAACACGATAACCAAGATGCGCTCGAAGGACGCCGACGAGTTCTGGCATCTCCTCGGCCTTGCGGGTCAGGCGATAGTGCGCGGCAAAGGCAATCTCTTTCCACGCGCTGAAACCTACGCTGCTCCCCCGGCTCAGAGCAGGTGGCTCATACGCCGGATGCAGAAGTTACGCGGCGAACAAATGCTCGAACTGGTTCGCGCTCTCGATGATGTTATGAATAACACCAGTGTTATTCTGCTGTTCCAAGCGGGAGATAAGAAGTTTCTGTTTCCGGGCGACGCGCAACTCGAAAACTGGTCATATGCTCTCAGCCAGAAAAAAACCCAAAAACTCCTTCGAGATGTCAACGTTTATAAGGTCGGCCATCACGGCAGCCTCAATGCCACTCCCAAGAGCCTTTGGGCGTTATTTAACAACCGTTCGGCTACCGCTTCTGCAAAACGGTTACAGACCGTTGTGTCGACCATGGCCGGCAAGCACGGCAGCAGCAGCAAAGGGACGGAAGTTCCCAGATCCAAGCTGGTTGATGAACTCAAGAAGCTAAGCAACTATTTCACGACGCAAGACCTCAGGACCAAAAGCATTATCAGGAAGGATTTCGAGTTCGACTTAACTTGACCGGTTACTGGTTTAGAAAAAAGTGTCTTCCAACGAAGAATAGGAAACAATGGAAGGCCTGATCGCGTGCATTGAACTGAGGGACCGCTCATCTGCGGTGAATACCCTTAACGACTTCGTCAAACGCTGCTGCAATGCCGCGTTAGCTACCGATCAGCGAACTGAACAACATCAGAAACGTCCCATGAGTCTGCGCGCGATGCTGAGGCCGCAGGCCAAACAACACGATGCGGCCGGGGTTCATCTCGATCGATACTACGGCCGCTCGGCCAGCCATCAGCTCTTCTCCTTTCAGCCAACCAGAAGCCACGATGTCAGAATTCGGATAGCGTGCGACAACCGATGCCTTCTGTGAAGAGAAGCCTTCGACGAGCGCGAAGAACGGACTGTTGTTGTAGAAGCCATAACTCTCAGCAGGCATACCCAGTCCCAGAGGATGCGTGTTGTCTACTTGAATCCTCACGATCGTTCCCGGAGCGAAGTGCTGGTCGCGAGCAAGCCCTCGCTTGAGATTGCGAACTGGGATCGGGAACTTGCCGATCATCAAATCACAACTCGCTCCCATCGCTATCAACGTTCCGCCCGATCTAACAAATTCGCGAAGCGCTTCGACGCCTTCGTCCCCGATGCCGCCGCGATACTCTTCGCGAACGGTTTTGAAATCGTAGCCGTTCAGAATGTCGCGTGGCTGTTGATCGGGAAGAACTATCGTGTCGAACTTCTCTCGAAGCTTGCCCGCTTTGATGTCGGAGTTGTGCAGCGTCGTGTATGGAAACTCATACTGATCGAGTACCCATCGAGTCCAGCCTTCATCCATGTTGCCGGTCCACGATTGATACATCCCAATGCGAGGCGCCCTGAGCCTCACGCTCGCGAGAGGTAACATCTTGTCAGGCGAGCTCGTTGACTTGCCCGGTTTGCCGTTTGACGCGGAAGCAGTCTGAATGACTAGCCCGAGTTCTCGCGACAGAGTTTGAAGCATTTCACGCGAAGCTCCTGTTCCCGATACTCGAGGCTTTTCGCTATTCGAAAGCAAAATGATGTCGGTCTGGACGCCGCCCTTCAACAACCGATTGATCGCGATAGCCGAATCAGCTCCGATATAATCGAAACTGAATCTGCCGCCTTCGCCTCGCACTTCGCCCGCTTGCTTCGGAGCCGAATCCAGCTTGCTCAGCTTTGCTGTAATGGGCAGAGGCTTCTTGATGAATTGCGTCTCGACTCCCATCTGCATGCCGAGCGACCACGCGGTCACATCGTAAGGCGGCTCAGGTGGCGAGTTCGGAGAGCGGCGAACTTCAGGATAGGTCTGCTTCTCGAGCAGGTCCTTGGCGTAACGAGCGAACACTTGATTCATCGGGATGACAAACGTGCCTGCCGCGTATTTCTTGCCGTCGGCTTCGAAGTCAGCATCAGCGCGTGAGACTTCGACGCCTGCCATCTGCAAACGCTCGATAAGATGATATGCCTCGCGCGCGTCGTGCTGCTTCTCAACCGCGATGATGATCGCCGCGGTGTCGCCCTTCGCGCCTGCTTCAACAGTTGCGCGATTCACTTCGTAGATTTGACGCAGCAACTGTTCGCGATGATCGGCGGCGGTTTCAAGCAACGCCATCGTCGCAATCAATTCGTAATCGACGATGTCGCGGAGCGTCCACTTCCCTCCCAGCCACGGCCGCGGATACTCAGTCCGCGGAGTGACATCGCGCGGCGGCGGCAACGGCTCGTTAGGGTTCTCCATCTGGCGGCGTTGCTGGGCCGGAAAATCTTCCTCGGGGGCTGGAGCAGAGGCGCGACCGGGTTGAGCCTTGCGCTGTTCGATCGGACTCGCGATGAGAGCGCTTGCGACTTCGGTCAACAAGCCGACCTGGTTGTGCCACCATCCGCTCCACGCCATCGCTCCCTGCCAGAAGTTTGTGTAAGTCGAGTTATAAATGATTCCTTCTTTGCCGGCGGTCTCAAGCGCAGCAGCTTGCGCCTGGCCGAGTATCCCGTTCCATCGATAGATCAACGGATGCACGTTTTGATTTATCGGATCGGTTGCCGGCATCACGAATATCCGCGCGCCCTGACTGCCCATCTGATGCTCGTCGAGCCACACTGAAGGAAACCAATCGTGCCACAACAATCGCGCGGTGAGCTGGCTCTCCTTCTGCGTGAACATGTACATATCGCGATTGTTGTCGTGGCCGATGTACGGATGATAGAGCCACGGCAGCGGGCTTGCCTCGTACTCAGTTCCGACGTTCTTGTTATACCAATCGGTGACGATGATCTGACCATCGGGATTCAGACTAGGCACGAGCAGGAAGATGACGTTGTCGAGAATCTTTTTTGTAAGTGGCGAATCATCCGTCGCGAGGCGGTGCACCAATTCGAGCACCATCTGTGACGAACCGATTTCCGTCGAATGAATATTGCACGTGACAAGCACGACAGCCTTACCCGAATGAATTATCTCGTCGCGTTCGGCATCAGTCGGCGAGCCGTTCTGAAAGTAAAGCTTGCGTTCTAGCTGCTTGAAGCGATCGAGATTCTTTAGCGTATCCGCCGAGCTGATTTCGAGAAGGATGAAAGGATTCTTGTTAGTCGTCTTGCCGAGCTCGCGAAAGCGCACTCGATCGGACCCGTTGGCGACGATGCGCATGTACTCAACGATCTTTTCCCAGCGCGCGAGCTTCTTGTCTTCGCCGACACGGAAGCCGAGAAACGCTTCGGGGGTTGGAATTCCATCGGCGTGCGAGACAGCCCACAATTGCGGAACAACTGTTAAGACCGAGAGTGCTAGAAAAACTCCTAGTGAAACCCTGACTGAGCGAGAGAGCATTTGCTTGTCTTCCTTTCGTGACTGAATGCGGCTGATGAACTCGATTCGCGGCTAATATATCGAAGAAAGCAACGGCTGAGAAGAGGGCGCGCCCTGTTGGGTACGCGTGAGATTTTCGCGCTTCCAAAAAGAGAGAGTTTGAAGAGCGGGAAAACCTCCCACGCCCGAGACTGTGTGAAAACTCCGAGGATGCCACGGGCTTGCCCCGTTGGAGCTTCACGGTGCCTGCCACATACGCCCGACTCGGGGGCCAAGGATGCCGCGGGCTTGCCCCGCTGGAGGTTCACGGTGCCTGCCACATACGCCCGACTCGGGGGCCAAGGATGCCACGGGCTTGCCCCGTGGAGGTTTCACGCTCGCAGCTAATCGCCGAATAGCCTTGCCACCAAGCTGGCAGACTCGTGAATCTCCACGGGGCAAGCCCGTGGCATCCTCGGAGTTTCACAGTCACTGTTAGAGTCGATGCGCGACCGCCCTTCTGCGCGACCGCCCTTCTGTTTGACGGGTCGGGCTCGGGATTGTAGATTAGCTCCGCCACAGTGGAAACTATTCCAATCTCGATCAACACCTCAATCGGAGAAGATCACCATGCTCAGGCCATCAAATCCTCGCAAGATCGCGGCGCTAGCCACGGTAATCCTGTTGGCTTTATCGGCATTCCCGTTGAAATCACCAGCCCAGTCAGCAAGCTCGACCTTCACTGTCGATGACATGCTTGATGTTACGAACATGAACGTCGCCGATTTGAGCGATGACGGGCGTTGGATTGTCGCCACTTCAGGCTCGCTTCGCGATCGAATCGGGATAGACAATCATCGCTTCGGCGATCCGACTTATGTGGCTCCGAATCCGGTCGAGGTTTGGATCATCGATACTCAATCCGCGAAAGCTCAGAAACTGTTTCCAACAAAACGACAGGTGCGCGGCTTCAAATGGTCACCCGACGCGAACCGGCTTGCGTTGTTTGTTCTGAAGGGCGATCAGTTCGAGCCGGTCATCTGGGAACGCGCGAGCGGCAAAGTTATCGATGTCAAACTTCCACCCGGCAAACAAGCCGCCGATAACGCCGAGTTTGAATGGTCGGCGGACGGATCACACCTTCTGCTCGCGCTTCGAAGCGAGGGCTGGCGAAAGAAAGCCGCGGAACAGTTCAAATACGAAACTGCCGCCCCGGTCGTCGTTCATTCGAGCAAGGAACCGTTCCTGGCGTGGGATGATCTACGGCGAATGTCCGCGCTTCGCTCGCTCGCAAGCTACGACGTGAAGAGCGGGCAAACGCGCGAACTCCTGCCCGAGATGAAAATCAATTCTTATGATCTCGCCGAGGACGGCTCATTCATCGTCTATCAGGAAGACATAACGAAGAAGACCGATTACGACGTCATCTTCGGCTCAGAGAATCAGGTTCAGATTCTTCCGGTCTCCGGCGGCCCCGCGCGAACGCTTATCAAATCGACTAAAGGCTTGACCATCACCTGGTCAAAAGACGGGCGGCGCTACGCGTACTCCAAAGAAGGCAGCGTGTGGGCCGGCTCGGTCGAGGACAAAGAACCGCGCCAAATCATCGGTAAGAAATCTGACGCCGAGAAAGACAAACCGGAAGCTTCGTCAGATAAATCAAAAGACGACGCCGAAAAGGAAAAGAAAGACAAAGAGAAGTTCAGCGTGGTCCGCTTGAGTCCGAAGGGCGACCGCGTCGTTGCTTCGAACAAGGAAGGACTCTGGGTAATCGATACCGCGTCCGCGGCGAGAGAAAACATTGTGAAGATGTCCGAAGAGGACAAAGAAGGTCCGCGATATCAGGTCGTCGATTGGAACCCAACCGGCGATGCGATCTATCTGAGTTACGCGTCACGCACAAAGTGGGAACGCGGACTCGTTCGTTACGATGTGAAAGCGATGAAGCTGGAAGATCTCATCAAGGACCCGCACCTCTATTCGGGATTTCGGCTTTCAAAAGATGGCCACACGTTCGTATTCAGCTCGGCGGAAGGCAATCGCCCGGGCGACATCTATGCGGCTGATGCCGACTTCAAAAACATTCGGCGCTTGACCGAAACCAACTCACAATTGAAAACCAAAAGACTCAGCAAGACCGAGCTCGTTTCTTATCTCGACGTGGACGGCAACAAGATGTACGGAGTGTTGTATTACCCGACCGACTACGAGCCGGGCAAGAAGTATCCGACGGTGTTCAATATCTACGAACAGTTCTTCGATGACTCGTTCAATTCGACTATCAACATTCTGACGTCGAACGGCTACGCGGTGATGCAGCCGTCGGTGAATCTCGAGATTGGCTTTCCCGGCGAAGCGTGGGTGAAAGGCGTGACCTCAGCCGCCAACAAGCTGATCGAGATGGGCGTCGCCGATCCCGAGCGATTAGGCGTGCAAGGCACGAGCTACGGTGGATACGCGACAAACCTGTTGATCACGCAAACGAATCGATTCAAAGCGGCGATAAACATTTCGGGCAAAGTGAATATGGTGAGCTTCTACACCGACAGCCCGAGGCTTGGAGTGCGCAACATTCACGCGCCCGAAAAGAGTCAGGACCGGATCGGCGCTACGTTATGGCAACAGCCTCAGAAGTACATTCAGCATTCGGCGGTGATGTTCGCGGATCGGATCAAGACCCCGCTCTTGCTGATGTGCGGCGAGCAAGATCACAACGTCCCGCCTCGCCAATTGATGGAAATGTATTACGCGCTTCGCCGGCTAAACAAAGAAGTCGAGTGGGTGAGTTACACGAACGGCGGCCACGGAATGCCTACGACGACGATTGATGAAGTGAAGGACTACCACAAGCGGATCATCGACTGGTACGACTCGCATCTGAAAGGCGATTTGAAGAAGAGAAGCGAGGAGCAGAAGCCCGAGTAGAAGAGCCACATCAACGGAATTCCAAGTGCACACGTGTCGGGCTGAACTTCGAGACAAGCTAAGCTCCAACCACGATTAACCTATGACGCAGGACCGACATGAAAGACGTTACCGCAATACATCTAAAGAGTGTCGAGTCCAGCACAGAGCCAAACCAAAACCAATATTCATCTACTCATAACTTCAGAGCTATTCCCTTTGCCGCTTCCCTGGTTGTCCCAACAGCCGCAACCGTGTCCAGCGTAATCTGGACGCGGCCGCTCTTGTCTTCGACGGCCTTGCTCGGTCCCGTTTCGGAACTCACTTCTTCCAGAGCAATCAAGAGCATCTTCTCGAGCATTGTTTCAACGTCGCGGCGCTCCCGTCCTGGCACATCGGCGCGACCCGGGCGAGCTTTGACCCAGATCTCTTTGCGCCTTAGCGGATCATTCGGGTTCAACGTGATCGGGAGGAGAACTGCCATTGGCGATCCGGGCCCGCCATCGGCGATCCTCTCGATTCGTCTTGGATCGATGTAGACCCACTTATCGTTGAAGTGATTCTCAGGAAAGTTCCAAGGTGGGCCGCCGCCAACAAGCTTGTCCGGCGGTCCGCCGCCTGCTCCAACCAAGGCGTGCGTTATCTCGTCGATTCTCATGTACATCTGTGCCTTCGCTTGAGTAAACGGGTTTTGCAGTCCGGGTTCGGGTTTCTTCAGGCCGGTGGGAAATGCCTGAGCAAGTACTTCGGCGACCGCGTCCGAATAAACAGAAAGCCCCTTGTACTTCCGCGCAAGCATCTCTTCGGTCAGATCCCCATCCTTCTTGTGATCCTTCAGAGCCAGCGGAGTGACAACAGCAAACGGGCGCTTTGCGGCTGTGAGCTTAGACACGATTCCCTCTGTATGTGCGGCTCCTACACAAGCCGCCACCATCTTGATTCCCTTTCGATCGGCGACCTCCGCCGCTGACCGCGCGATGGTCTCGCTTGCGGCAATCCGCATACGCCAAAAACGGAGATTGCGCTCCATCGCACCGCTCTCACCCGGCTCGAAACCAATGGAGAGCTTCTTCGCCCGTGCCTCGATTTCCTCCATCTGTGCAAGCATGACCTCAGCGGAAATGTCCGTCGCATCAGGCCGCAGAAGTCGCGCTTTCTCTTGTGTCCACGTGTTAGTGGAGATGATGTAGGCGACCATTTCGGCGTTCTTCCTTTGCCTTTCCTCGGCAGACAGACCCTCGCTTCCTTTGTTGAGGCTCTGAGCTTTATCGGATTGTTCAGCGGTCATCGATCTCTGCGCTATTTTTGCAAGGAAGAGAGCAGGCGCGCGCAAAGCAGCGTCGTCGAGCTCAACCTCATACTCGCTCTTCGTGTCGGCAGGATGGAGCGAGACGTCATCGTAGACGAGTTTGATGAATTCGGCGCTGCTGATCTCGCCGTCCAGAAGAAGCTGCACTGCAACACGATTCCTGCGATCCGCTGCATCGGTGTCACCGGTTCCAGCCGCGGCAGCAACCCAGCCCGTATCGATCGCCGGGCGCTCCTTCAGATAACCCTCCAGCGCGATGTCTCTCAGCCCTTGCGAGTCATGGAGACGGACTAGTGCGATCGCGTGTTGAATCTGGCCGGCGCGAGAAGCGTGGTCCTCTTCGAGTAGTAACACCGGAGCGCCTTTGATTCCGGCAGACGCTTTTGTAACCTCGCCAACGCCTTTGCAGGCTGAGGCTGCGATTGGTTCCGGGCTCGCGCCCATCTTCGGTCCGGCGCAGGCGAATATGGCTACCACGAAGAGCAACAAAGCTCGTGACCTCAAGTCTTGTCCTTTCATATATCGCAGCTCCCGTCGATCAAGATTAGTTGATTGCTTCATGATCCAACGCCCAACAGCTTCAACGCCTTTTCCGCCCCCCGCCGAGCAAATTCCTCCTCGTCTGAAAGAGCTCTCTGAAGCGCTGCTTCAGCCCTCTCTCCTCCTATCTCGGCCATGGCAAAATAAACCCAGTGCCGCTCCGATCCATCGTAGCTCCTGGACTTTTCATCGATGAGGTAGTCGAGGATCCAGTCTCGGACCCAATCTGGTGAGGAAGGCTCGGAGCCCTGGGCCGATTGCTGTAACTTAGCCGCGGCCACAAGAAGCTGCTTGCGCGCACAGTCCATTGTGAATATCTCATCGACCTCAATCTCTGGGGTGACTTCCCGGCGCATTGCGCGCAGCAGATTTTGGAACTCAGATTCGTATTTTGCAGGACTCCTGAAATCCAAGAACGCTTTAGCGGTGAGCATGAGCGGAATCTGGCAATCCTTAATAAGAAGCGGGAGAACTACGACTCTGCCTTCATTGATCTCGCGAGCGACGGCAACGTCGATCTCCGTCTTCACCCAGTTAGAAGAGACCGAGTTCGGAGACAGACACGCCCCTACAAATCCGGCATCCCCGAGGGCGATTTCGATTTTGCGCACATGCGACTCAGCCTTCACTATCTCGTCCTCGTCATGCCATACCTGAACTCCGGCTGTTCTGAGGTCGTAGGCGAGCAATCTCACGAAGCCCTTGTCTTTGTAGCTATGACTGAGAAACAGACCGCTCACGAGTGGACTCCTGTGATCGAATGACTTTCACACCCTTCTCGCAAGTCCAATAGGACTCTGAAGAATATCCTCAAGGCGTATTCGTGGGATCTCCGGTGCGCCGCCGCGCTCCGGTTTCGGCGGTTCTTCGCGGCTTCGTTCTGAGGCCGGATGAGTTATTACCGAAAGCGTCTGCGACTGCGATCGCGAAACGGCGTACCGGTACTCGATCCGCCTTCCGTCCGGAAAGTGCGCCTCGCGCAGCCTGTTTTGATCATCGTACACATACGAGGTCGTCTCTCCGAGCGTGCTCAGCACCGATGCGAGCGCGCCGGCCGAATTGTAGGCGTATTTTGTAGTCCCGCCCAATAGATCTAAAACGGCGGCCGGTTTGTCGTCAATCAGGTCGAGTCTCCCGCGCCGTCCGCCGCTCGCGGTTTCAATGCCACTCAACCTGCCACCAGATTGATACTCATATTTGACAACAGAGCCGCCTGGCAACTCGACTGCAATTGGCCGGCCTTCGCTGTCGTAGCGATAAGTGACAGTGGCATCACCCCTAGTCACCGTGAACGTCTGAGGCTGCGCCGCCAGTTGAATCTCACCCACGCTGTCACTGTTGATTCCTACCAGGTTGCCCTGTGCGTCATACGAGTATCTGAGAATCTGTTCTGTTCGGGCCTCGCCGCCCTGCGGAATCCTTTGGTATTCTGAAAGGCGGTCGTGTTCGTCGTACGTGAATCGTTCGGCTTCTCCGCTTCCATAAGTTGCTTCGACAAGATTGTTATGTGCATTGTACCTGTAAGCGGCGGCGAGGTGGTCGTTCACCCGCACCTCAGTAACTTTGCCTCTCTCATCGAAGCGGGCTTCAGCGCGGACTCCGCGAGGGTCACGAGCGGTGATGACTGAGCGGTCCGGTGAGATCTCCAGTCTTGCGACGCCGCCCGTCGGCAGTGTTGAGTCAACCGCTGATACGCGCCCAGCGCCATCGTATGAATACTTATAGCTGCCGCCCGCGGAGTCTTCCATTGCAGTCAATCGGTACAGTTTGTCATAGTGGCGCTTGATGAAGTCTGCGCCGTCCTTGACTGTGACCAGCGTGCCGTTGGTCACAGACTCGACGCTCTGGTCGACTTGGCTGCCGCTTGAGTCGCTCTGTTTCACCAGGCGGCCAAGCGGATCATAACCGTTTCGTAGTACGGTCACACCGTCTCGCGCCATTTCATTCAGCAATCTTCCACCGTCGTATCGATAAGCTGTCTCTTGGTTCCCTCGCCTCACGGTGCTCAGGTCCCCGTCCACATCGTATCCGTAGGTTGCCGTAGCCGCGCCGGAACTGCATCTTGCAAGCCGTCCCTTCGAGTCGTAGTCGAACCGCGCCTGTTCTTCTTTCGCGCCGCTAGCGAATCGAATCGCGATGAGCCGGCCGCTCTGATCGTAGTCGTAGAGCGCCTTGCTTTCGGGGGTAACGACGACCGTCCTTACGTCCCCTTCAATGTTGTAAACCTCCTTGTTCTCCGGAGTGAACACCGCCCTCAGTCTTCCCTGCTGATCGAAGACCGCCTGTTGGCCGCTAGTGAAGAAAACGCGATAGCCGCCCTCAGCTTCGGGATACAGCGCGCGAAACGGCGATGACTTCGAGATTGGAGAGAAGCCTATGCGCTTCAAGTTCTGATCAACAAAGTGTTGACTAAACCGCTCCTGCCCGAGTCCAAAGTCATTGGTCAGCACGAAACTCTGGACAAGGACTTGCGTGGACGGGTCACCCGCGACCGATACGAGTTTCCCTGTTTCACTACCGGCCTCAAACTCCAAGCGCGGAAGCAGGAGACTCCAGGCGAATCCGAACTCAGAGGGTTCGTTATGAGTAGAATTGTAGTACCGGGCCATACCGGGTAGCTGAGCCATCTGAGCTGACACACCACCGTCGCCAGCGAGGTCCGCTTCGACCGCGTCATAAGCGGTTGGCTCGCGATGGTCGATCGGCGGCAACGCCACGCCAATGTATTGCTTCTTCTGAAACTCAAACCCAAACGCTGAGTTCTCATTTCTCCGCGCGGTGCTCCACGCTTTCATCAACGTGTCCTGGAACCGCTCGGCATCGGAGTGAGCTTGGCCCTCAAGCTTAGGATCCATCTCGACTCCGCCGAAGGTCGATACCAGTTTGGTGTGAGTAACCAGACCCTCGGTCGATGTTCGCGATAGCTCGTCGTAAGCGGAGGGCGTGATCTGCGGGGTTGCGTAGGCCCCACCCAGCGAGCGGACAAAATTCCAATTCGCGGGGACACTTTGCGACCTCATCCACCTTGCCAGAGCTACCGCTTGAGTGACCTGCTTGAGATCAGCGTAAACACTATTCTCTTTGGCGAACTCTTCATAGTGATCGGTGAAGTGAGTTTTGAATAATTCGGCGTGAGCGTCCCTGATCTCATCACCCGCGGGGACCAGCCTTCCGCAGTTCCACACCATGGTTTGAGTCCTTATTCTGATCTTGATGGGATCGAAGATGATGGCTTGACCCTTATTGCTTAAGCGAGCGGTCACCGGCTCAGGGACCAGCCAGAACCGGCTCCAGATGCCGGGATTGATTCCACCTTCCGCGAGCCCCATAGCGGTCACGCTCCTATAGTCAGGCACGGATGACTGCACACGCTGCTTGGTAATGTTGTCGCGACCGACGCTGTAGCCTTTCATAAGGCGGTCGGCTTCAAACATCACCCACCCGAGCCGCGTGTTTTCTGTATGGCCGAAGAACTTGACGTCCATCGTGGGGCCCCGCGGGTTCTGTGGATTGGGATCGATTGTCATGCCCGGAGCTTCAAGGCTCTGAGAATAAACTGCGCGAATTGCAGCAGCGAGATACTCGGGTTTCATTGAAGGCAGCGCGGTGTTCTTGTCGCCAACAAGTATGACCTGCCCGGTTTCCGCGTCATACATGGCGCCGGTGATTGTTCCAAGCTCGCCGATGAGCTTGGCGGTTTGATCGAGATAGACTCCGCCCACCGACGGGAATCCGCCGCCTCCTCCTCCACCGCCTCCGGGCGGCGCGAAAAAGGAGTTGCGCCGCTGATCAAGCAAGTCATCGAGACCGTGGCTGATCTGGCCACCGGTCTCACCCCGGCGGTCCCAAAGGTCGGACAAAAAATCGGCGCCGCGTCGCACCAAGTTGTACCCGCCCACTCCGACCAGTCCCCAATCGACGGCAAGGTCTAGTCCGCGCGCTCCACCGATGTTGATGTGCCTTTCGTAAAGATGAAGAAAGGCCCCCTTCTCCCAACCCAGTCCGATGTGCGCACCGCGCTCGACGTCGACTCCGTAGTGCGCGAATCTGCCGGCCAGTTGAAGGTGAATTTGCTCCCGCCGTGCGAGGGGCTGAAGGCTGCGCGCGAGCAGAGAATCGCCAAGAGCGCCTAAGCCTTTCGTCACCGCCGGCAGAAGCAGCGTTGCCGCGGTCTGCTTCCAGGTCTCTGGCGTCCAGAGCGCCGAAAAAGAACCTGGCACTCCATAGAGCCAGTTTCCAGTATCGACTTGTCTTTGCGCCCAGTAGCTGGTCGCGTACTGGCCGAAGCCCGTGCCGAAATAAGTACCCCGGTTCAGGTCGCTCCAGAAGGTGCGGCTGCTCGATTGATTCGGCCGCGAAGCGCGGAACGGATCAGCATAGGAGGGTGGCCTCGGAGGCAATGGTGGCGGCGTTGGAGGACGCCACCAATTCTGTCGAAGTCCCAGCGGGTCGACGTAATTAAGGGGATCATTGTTCACATACGCATACTCGTTGAACGTCTCCGGAGCCATGGGCAATCCGGGCAGCGGGTCAGCGGACAGGAAGCGCCCAATCTCCGGGTCGTAGTATCTGGATCGAAGGTATAGCAACTGCGCGTCGGGGTCCCACTGCTCTCCGGTGTAAAGGAAGTCGGTTTGAGCCGTCCCTTCAGTCAGTCGAGGCGCTCCGAACGCCGAGTACGAATATCGAGCCGCAACGTTGCCTTGCGCGTCCACGATGCAGCGCGTTGAACCGAGATAGTCTTCGAGAAAGTAGACCTGCTCGCCACTCGCCGACCGTCGCCCGAGGCGCGTGACTCCCAACAGGTAGTGAGACAGCTTGCCGTCCTTGCTGTATTCGCCTGCGACCTGCGGGATGCCCGACGTCCACTCGTGAAGGTAATTTGTCGCCTTGCCGCTTACTTCGCGGCGTACGCGGGTTCCTTCTCCGTCATAGCCGTATCGAATCGTAGTTTTCCCGCTTCGAACTTCGATAAGCCGATCTTCTTCGTCGTAATCGTAGGATATCGAACGTGACTTGTCCTTCTTCGAGATCAGGTTACCTGCCGCGTCGTATGAGAAAGTAGTCTCACCCGCTTTGATCAACCGTCCCCACGAGTCGTATTGATATCGAATGGTCCCGGCGCCGTCATTCTGCGTGGCGCGATTACCCATAACGTCGTACTCATAAGTCACCGTCGAGCCGTCTGCTTGGTGTACCTTGCTCAACCGCCCTGCGAGATCGTAACCATAACGAGCAGTCGAGGTCCCCTGCGACGTCGCTTCTTCGATCGCATTAACGCGTTCTTCGACGTCGTACTCATAGCGAAATGAACAAATCAGCGAGCCGTCAGCTTTGAGATGGCGAATCGAGTTCAGCCGCCCAGCCGGTGAAGACTCGTAAATCGTAACCACCCCGTTGGGCAATCTACGATGGACCTGATTCGCATCGGCTTTGTAGTCGTAGTGAACCGCTCCTCGCCCGTCGTCGACATCAGTCAGGTTCCCGAGCACGTCGTAGCGATACTTCACGTTGTCGCCATCCGAGTAGGTCAAGCGCCGCAGTTGATTCCACGGGTCGTACTCATAGGAGAGCTTCTTGCTGGCAGGGTCGAGCACTTCCGAAAGCCGATTCATCTCGTCATAGCCATAGCGGGTCTTGCCTTGAGCGTCTTTCATGCCGATGCGATTGCCCTCGGGATCGTATTCGAAGGACACGGAATCGCTCGCCGGATAAGCCTGTTTGGTTATAGCTCCAATGCGGTGATAAGAGATATTCGTGACGAGCCCGGCTTTGTTGTATTGATATTTGACGGCTCGCCCGTTGGGAGTCGTGCGCCTGATGAGCTTGCCTTGCTTGTCGTATTGGTAGGCTTTTGCCTTCGCGGCGGGGAGCAGAAGGTCAGCCGCAAAGAAACCGGCGGCTATGATCAAAACGGTTGCGACCACCGAGAGAAACAACTTGGGGGAAACGATGGTTGATTCTTTCGAGAGAGGTTCGTCAGTTTGTGAAATCATCGTGAGTTCCTCCGACAGCCCTTCCTGTCGCCGCCCCAAGCGACAAGAGGGCGTTGACAAAGACCACAAGAAAGAAGACCTCCAAGATGTTGGAAAGCGAGCAAATGAATTTCGCGTACGCTGTTGTCGGAATTATGTCGCCGTAGCCGGTCGTCGTAATCGTGTAGATCGAGAAATACATGTAGTCCATCAGATTTAAGGGTCTGGGTCCGTTGCGTTCCAATTGATCCGGAGCTGAAACTATGAGCACTTTGACGACTCTATTGATCTGTTTCGTTGCAGCAATAGCGGCCTCGTTTCTCTGTCTCGTTCCTTTAGATTGCTTTCCATTAACCCGGTTTCCCTTTGTCAATGACCTATTGTTGGAGATATTCCCGTTCTTGGCTACTTGCTCCACCGGAGCGTCGAACTCCTCCAGTAGCTCATCCGAGGCAGGGATACAGACCCACTCGATGTTGTTATGGCTCTCAGGGTCAGCTTTTTCTTGTCCGGGCTCTTCAGTCAGCATTCTGGAGACTCGGTATTTCACGCTTTCGGCTCTCGCCTCGGACAGTTCGTAGTTGGATTTATACGAACTTGACTTGGTACCGGTCGAGCCATCATCACTATGGCCAATAAGAAACACTTTGACTCGACCTGGGCCTTTTGTCCGATCCTTAAGTCTCTTTACCATCGCCAAAAAGGTACATTGGTTATGCACACATAACACAGGAGATAAACGTTCGTCATCTACTTGCTTCTTTCCGTCATGGTCGTTTAATGTCGCTTCATCCATTTCCGGGGGGTTCCCTTCACATTGCGTATTGTTGGCCGGCGGGTCAGCGAGAACTCGTGCTTGGTTTTCGGCAAAATAGAAATAGAAAGGAGGAAATGACTCGCCGACTGCACCCTGCGACGGAGGCTGCGTTGGGTCGTCAATGGATCTGACATTGGTCATATAAAGAGCGGGTTTTGCCCCTTTCTCCTTTGAGATCGCGTATTGGTCGTGGAACGCTAAGGCAAACCCAAGGATATACGCGATCCCTAGGAAGAGCGAAAAGAAGAGGACCACGGCATAGAATGGGTGCTTCGCCAAGCCTGCTCGAAGTTCGCGCCGAAACTGGTTGTCCCTAGTTGCTCTATCTTCCCTAGCGGCTCCGTCGCTTCCTGCATTTGCCGGAGCCAGGTTGATAAGCGCCCTGGTTATCACCAGTACTGGATAAAGCAACGCCAAGGTTATGACCACAGCCATACACGAGACCAGCTGGTAGGTTCTCAATGGTGTACGGTACAGGCACCAAAGCAAGCAGTAGGCCCATACGCAAATTGTCGTTGTAAACGTGTAGTATCGGTAGAAGCGTGAACTCACCTCATCCCACAGCCGTATTGAGCCAGCCACTTGCGCTAAAACCGGGATGCCAAATAGGATCGAAATCAACACTGAATCCCATATTCGCCGTTCAGTAAACAAGTCCACCGCCGCGCCGACTCCAGCCGGAACTGAGACTAAGATGATTACGACCGCAAGAAGCCACTTGTTATTCTCATTTCGCTGCTCGTCAGGCGGCATCTTCTACTCCCTTCCCCTGTTACCTCGGGATATCCAATGATCTATGCTCTGGCCTCCAGACCCTATTTGGGTGCTGCGCCCTAGTGAGTACTTGCCATACGTCCTCCGTGAACTTCTTCACCGCGCATTCGGCCCCTTAACTTTGTAGGTCAGTATTATTTCGATCCGGCGGTTGCGTCGCGCTTTCTCCTCATCCTCGTTTGCGCCAACCACGTACTGAAGCCCCGAGCCCCGATGAGGACTCGGCTGCGAACTCAAGCTCATTCGCTGTTCTTCAACTGAATAAGGCCTGAACTCCGACCTTCCGTTCGCGGAAAAGCGCCACGGTTCGAGCTGCTGATGCCCGGCGTGCCCACGCTCTTCCAAGATGTAGTTCACAACCGCTCCCGCGCGTGCTGCCGAAAGCTCCCAGTTCGATGGATAACTCGCGCTATGTACCGGTACATCGTCAGTGTGACCTTCAACCTGAATCGTGTCGTAATCGTCACGGTTCGCCTCTAACACCTCGACAATCTTGTCGAGTAAGCCCTTGCCCTCGGGGCTCAATCTCGCTTGCCCGCGCTCGAACAGCACGCCACCTCTTCCTTGTTCATCGACCTGAAGGATGATTCGCTGCAGACTCCCGTCCGGCGGGGGAATTTCGATCCGTCTTGCGCCGCCGCGATTCAGCTCACCTTCCAATTGCTCTTTCACCTTCTGCTGGCGCGCCTTCATCAAGTCCTCTTCGCTGCTGCTGCGCGCCACACTCGAGAACAGAATCCCGAAGATGAATATGATCACGATAAACAGCACCGAGGTGACGAAATCGGTGAACGCCGGCCAAACGTCAAACTCTGTTTCGTTCAATGCTCTTAGCTTCATTAATAAATCCTCTTGGCCTTCTACATCTTCGACCGAAGGAACATGGCTATCAGGACGATCATTGCTACGATCGCCAGAGTCGAGATAACCTGAGTCTCGGTATCAGTCGGCTTGATGTTGAAGATGAACATCACCCCAAGCGCCGCGAATACCGGTATCGACACAACCGCTACCGCCACCAGCGTCCGGAGGATTCGCGTCAACGAACCCATGCCCTCCCCTACTCCGGCAAGTTGTTTTGTGAACTCTTTCTGCTCCACAAGCAGAGCCGAGAACTGTCCACGATTCTCGTTAGCAAATCGTTCGAGGCCCTGCTCAACGCTTTTCATTTGCGAGACCTCGAGCAGCTTCTTCTGCTCTGTGATCAATGAGGTGACGGCGCTTTCGTTCCGGTCCATCACTTTTCGCAAGGTCTCGGCGAAGTCCTTCCGCTCCTGCGCAATTGTTTTTCCAAGCCCTTCCAACATTTCTCGATGGCCGTCGCCGTTCAAAACGGCTTCTTGGAGCTTGCTGACAAACACGCTCTGATCAGTCAACACTTCTTTGAGCTGATTACGGTTGCTTACCTGCTGTTTCTCGAGCATCTCGAGCGCCTGCGTGTTGAGCTGAGCCAACTGGCCGTCGAGCGAGCCTTTGACGAGGTCGATAGTCTGGCCTATCCAGTCCTTCGACGTATCGCGAGCGTCTTTAGTCTCCGAATGCGCCAGTTGAAACGCGCGCTGGACCTCTTGCAGCACGGATTCGTGTTTGCTCTTCCATTCATCGATGGCCCTGCCAAGGTTCTTGTTGCTCGCTTGCACCGCGGATAGAAGATCGGAGATGGCGGTCTTCGATTCGGTCTGTATGTTCTCGATCCGTGAGGTAACCGCAACGAACCGGTCGACGACTTCTATCATCCGAGCTTGAGCCTCACGGACGCCCTCTTGATTGGACCGCAGAGCTTCGCCAACCTCACTGAACTTGCGCACCACCGCAAAGAGATTCTCAAGCCCGCCGCCCACCTGGGTCATCTTGCCGTCAAGCGAATCGGACAAACGCACCAGGTAGTTCGATCCTTCTCTGAAGGAATCCACCGCCCCTGCGAGTTCGGTTTCCTTTGATAGCGGCTTGAATGCCGGAATCAGTTTTGTAGCCGTGAGGTCTTCGATCTTGGTGAGAAAGCGAACCTGACGGTAGCCTACCCACCAGTTCGCAAACAGCAGCAGCACGCTCGAGAGGATTCCGGTCAAGCTCGCGTAGAAGGCGCCCCGGGTGTGAACCAGTGACGAGGACATCGTGTTGAGCAGCGAAGTAAACGCTTCCGCCTGCGTGTTCTTGGAGGCGAGGTGTTCCTGCACCTGTCTCAACTCGGGTCCCATCTGAACAACGACACTGCTAAGGCCATAGACCGCGCCGCACAGTCCCAACAAGACGAGAACACTGGCCCCGTATCGGGCGATGCTGATGCGCGCGCCCTCTCGCGCGGCCAACACGTCGGCCAACGCCACCTGATCGAAATCACCGCCGTGAACGCTGATCCAGTGGAGCTCGTCGATGCGTTGCGCGGCTATTGAGCGGTGATCCACTCCTTTCAACAGCTCGGCTCTTATCGCTTCCGGGTTCGTCTCGTTCAACTTGATCAACTTGTCGTAGTTTGAGTGAGTCACGCGGAGCGCCGTTTGTTGAGTTGGCAGGCTCCGGAGGTATCGAAGTATCGCCACCAGACCTACGACAAAAAACGCCCAGATCGCGATGACGAACGGGTTGGTCCAGTACTCTCTGACGATATTATCGACGGCTACGGCTGGGTTGGCGGCTTGCGCTGAGATTTGAATTAGAATCGGAATTAGCATTGTCGTCCTCTCGATCTCAAGTGAGCACGGCCGCTTCCCTCGGCAGCCACACCGCGAGTGAACCCGCGCCGTGGCGACACGTGGCCCCTTCCCAGGAGTTCAACCAAAAAAGAGTCTATTGACTCGCGGAAGCCTCAGCCGCGGCCGGCCGGAGCCTTTACGGCCTCCGCTCGATCAGCTACGACCTCTGCAAGAACCTTGATCTGATCGCGCAGCCCCGATGCTTTATCGGCGAGCGTTACGACCTCGTCAATCGCGTCTCCAACCCGAAGTCCTCTAGTGTCGAACATAAAGCTGTAGGCATCCGGGCGCGCACGAAAAGCCTGGAGATAACGTTTCGCGGATTTAGGAACGGCAACTTCGAGTTCAACCGCTTTCTCGTCGCTACGCTCGACCTCGAGGCGCAACGTTCGGGCCAACCCATGTCTTACCTTTCCAAACGTGAGTGCGGGAAGCGACTTCTTCAAATAGACCAGTCGATAAGGCAGGATGAGTTCAATCAAGCGGTAGTTCGCCAGATAACAGTCGCTAACCAAGGTTAGCTTCAAACTGCCATCGGGGCGATGCGGAAGGTCGAGGCTGTCGATCGTGAACATCCTCGTGAAAACTGATTGATCAGAACCGGCATCAATCTGAAAGTCGACTGCCTCACCCGGATGCCCGAGAAATATCATTCCGGTTAACGGTCCGCGTCCCGTCGCCCTCACCTCCACTTCAAAGACGAGGCGGTCTTCGCCCTGAACGATCCAACCGAACTCAGTGGGCCGGCAGCGCATCTCAGGAACCGCGCCGCCAGCTTCCAGCCTTACCTCGACCGGGATCGAGGCTGCTACCACCACGTTGCCTTGCCTCGGGACGGAAGCAGTCAACCTTCCCGTATTCTTACCGCGGCCCATTTTTTCTGGAAGCACCCGAACGATCGCCTCAACTCTCTCAAAGGCCGGAAGCCTCAGTTCGGATTCCGCAACTAGCCAGGGAGAGTCCGACTCCAACCGCACAATCTCATCCCAGGAAGACTGGTTCCTAAGCGCGATGGTCTTCTCTCTGCGAGCGAGTCGCACAGGAGCGAACACACCACCGGACTTGACCACTATTCTTTGCGAGTAACGCGAATCTGGACGAGTGCATCCGTCAACATCGTAAGTGAAGAGATAGTCGCCATCCAGAACACCGATGGTAGTTTCAAACATGCTTTGGGACGTGTTGTCCATCTGAACGCGACCTCCGGTCTCTCTCTCGGGCTGCTGCCAAACAAGCGAGACCTTTTCGGCGCGGGGCGCGTGCACTTGAAACGGATGATCGTTAAACAGCGCCAAGTCCCAGAAGAGGGTCTGTGGCTCGATTGCTATTCGAGGCGCCTGCTGCGGTCCTTCCCCCTCTCCGGTCACTGGACTGCCGACCGACTTTTCCGTCCTCTGACCGAGTCGGATGCTGGCTCTCAATTCTTTCCCGATCACGCCCCACTGATCTTGAGCCCGCAGAATGCGCGACACCAAGTCTGGCGGCGCTCTCTGCACCTCAGGTGGCGCAGGACCGATCACGGACTCTTCCGCTTGAGACGCTTCTGTCTTGAGAGGATCCGTACCTTCGCCGCTAGATGTTGGTGGGCCGGCACGGCGTTTCTTGGCGTGGGGTCGCTTTTTTGATTTTCGACCCTTCGGTTCCGACTCGCGTTCGAGATCAACCGGCACGAGTTGGACCTCATCGTCCAAAGACACCGGGTCATAGTGCCGAGCATGCTCTCGTGCGAATCTGGCGAACTGTTCTGTGATGTCGGTTGTCATCCGTTGCAGAAGTAATCAAGCGAAGCAACTCACTTCCGGTGCGCCCAACCAAGACGCTCGTCAAAAGGCGCGTGCTTATTGGCGGGCAGCCGTCTATCGGTAAACTTCAACGCCCGCCTTGCGGAGGAGCCGGTCCTTCTCGCCGTCGTTGTAGTAGAAGCCGCGACTCACGACTTTCACTATTCTATGGCTGTCAGCCGGACCTCCGCCCGAGATGATCTGGATTATAGTCTGCTCCGTTGGGTCGAATTGCTCCTTAGGTTTCGGAAGAATCGAGCGTAGTCGCGCTTCCGAGAAGAGCACCTGCAGGCTCTGCTCCAGCTCGCTGTTCTTGGTCTTGCTGTCACAGATGTCGGCTACCGATACGACGTCTGATGTGACAAGTTTCTCTAGCTCCCGCCTGAAATAGCCGGCAGGATCACGAAACTTGTCCATCTCTCGCTTAATCGCGAAGCCCAACTCCTCTATGAACGTGTACCGAGCTTTACTATGCGCAGAGATTGGAATTTGCAATTTTGGATCGTAAGGGGTCGCGCCTGACAGATCGGCGATCGCCGGCACTGGCAGTCCGACACGAGCCTCGATTGCCAACTGCCTGCTCCTGAGCTGCGCCTGCATCAGCGATAACTCTGCGACAAGGTTTGTTGCCTTTTGCAAGGGCCCAGCAATTTCTATTTCGGCTTGACTATTGAAAGCGCCCGCGCGATCGACGACCGACTTGAGCGAGGATCTAATGCGTTCTGCCCGGCTGGCGAGGTCGTCGAGCACTTCAGATCGAGGAATCTCGCTTTGGAAGAACCGGTTCAGAGCATCGGCGGCCTCGCGGACGGTGCTTGATAGCCTATCGCCTTGAAGCTCATCAACGCTTCGCTCAAGAATCGAACTCAGAAGCGCAGCGTAAGAGCCGTCGCGCTTGTCCTGTTCTGCCCGAGAAGCTTGCGAATCCGACTCGATGTTGTTAAGTCGTTTGTCGAACTCAACACGCGCACGCTGGATGGCGTCCTCATATTCCTTCGCCTTGGCGTCAAGTTTACTTTCGAGCTCGGCGCTCGCCGTCCGCGATTGCTCGGCAATCGAAGCTTTCTGAGTGTCCAACTGTTTTTGGATATTGCTTCGGTGATTGTTGAAGCTATCTTGCAAGCCGTTCATCAGTTGTTCGATAAGGTCAACGTGTTCCTTCAACAGTCTCAACTTCTCGCGGCTCGTTTCCGCGCCCTTGGCAACCGCCTGGTCGAGCATCTCCTGGCTGATGGGCTCAACCTCCTTAGGCCTTTGGGCACCGACAAGAGGGTTGGGAACAGTCGGCTCGGGTGCTCCGGGTATTGACTCCTTGCGCTGACCTGGGATCGGTGGGTTCATCCTGGCAGCTTCTGTGGCGAGCCGTCCCGCTTCCGCATCGGCGTACTGGCGTTGCTTCCGTTTTCTCTCCTCCAACTCTTCGTCGGTCTCACCTTCAACTTTCGAACGGCCAATGAAAGAAAACAGCTTTCCAAACCAACCCAGTTGGGGTTGTCTCACGATTGCGATGTTACGGTGCGCCGGCTCTGTATCGGTGAGTCTGTCGTAAACGCTGCCTGCGCCGGTCGAAGGAGCACCTTGAACTCCGCCAAACAGATCACTGACCGGAGCTGCTCCGGTTGCGGTTGCTTTCGCCCGTCTCTTCCTAATCAAGAGTAGGGTTACCAAAACGGCGACTGCCCCCGCCGAAATGATTATTATCATCCAGTAATTCATAGATCCGGGGGCAGTTGGTTTGACAGTTGCGATCTCAACTTTCAGTTCAGGGCCTTTGACAGCGATCTGATCATCGGGTTTCTTGACGGCATCAATAGCGTCGTTGCGCGTTCCGGGTTCCCTGACCCCGCGCCCACCCTGTAGGGAGAGCGTAATAGGGTCATCGTTTACAAAGTCGTGCCTTGTTAGCACAAGTTTTAAGGACCCTGTGAACCCGAAGAAGCGGCCGCTCTGAAGTTGCTCTCCGGGTGCCGCTGTGCTCTTTTCTTTGTCCGTGTCCTTGTCGACTGCTAAGTCAATGTCTCGATTCTTGAACTTGACAAATACCCAAGTTGGCTTCGAGCCGGTCGGATCGATTGTGCTCAATTGCAGAGTTTCTTTGGGCGGACCGCTGTTGGCATCTCGGGGGCGTTCCATTATCAGGGAAGTCCGATCGAGCTTTACTATCGGACGCGAGTCGTCGACTAGCTGAATGTACTTAACCAACCCCCTCTGCAACTCAACTTTGTCGGTTTCTCCGTAGGCTCGCGCTGCACTCGGGTCGGCCGGCGATATCGCTCCCGCTTTCAACCTTCCAAACTCCAGCTTGAGTTGATACGTCTCTTCCTTACCCTGCCCGACCGTCACGTTCAGTGGTAGCAGTTTCTTGAACTGATACCAACGCTCCAGTTGTATTGACTCTTCCTTCTCGTAGCCCTCGAGTTCGCCAATCGCTTTGATTTTCAGGTCGTCCGTGCTCGCTACGCGCACCCACTGGTAGTTCGTTTCATCGCCTTTGATCTGAAGCCGAATCTCGGCGGGCCGCTGAGTGAAGCGACCAACATACGGATTCTCAGTACGCGCGTTCGGATCTATCTCTATTACCTGATTCGCTTGTTGGCCACTGACGGTTATCAGGAATAATGCCCCGCCGACCAACGCCAGCATTATCGCGCTGACAAGGATCCGAAAGAACGTTCTGGCTTCAGGGAATCCGGCGTTAGCCATTGAACGCAATCTATTCGTTTGCAGCTTTGACCAGAATCCTTCATGGTCTAGAACGGTCATAAGCGCACCTTTTCTCCTGAACTCTGAAGTTTCCATTCATCTTCAAGCCATCAGACTGGGTATCGTGAACGTTTGACTGCCAATCGTTCTTCCCGTCGGCAAAATCCCCAGGCTGAACTCGCCTTTCCCCGCGGACTCGAGTCTAATCTGCATCGATAGCACGGCCCGCTTATGACGGAAGATCTCATCAATGTCCGGTCGAGGAATCGTCAACTCTCCGAGGGTCGTCGATTCCTCGACACGATTCGAGTATCCGCAACACGCCCTGATCACCACGTCATTGGCCGGTCTTGGATGAAAGCGGAACGCGCCGCTTGAGGCGACCGGGTATCGAACCGCTCCCCTGAGTTCATCCTGGGTGAAGACCGATTGAAACCTCTCCCCCTCCGCGCGAAAACCGATGTTGAAAGCCGTTTCGATGTCATATTCAACCGGCCTGCCGCTCCAGCCTTCTGTTTCGCGTACGAGATGTGCCGCACCTCTCATCTTCAACACCAGCAACTCAACGAGCGGTCGCTGACTCAGCGCGGTCTTCCAAGAGGGGCCACGGACCGCTTGCTGAAGGCTCTTTTGCGATCTCTCGGAGAGTTTGGAGGACTCGAAAAGCACTGCAAGCCTCAAGTCCTCGAACACGTGTCGATTTTGCAATTCGGCGGCAAGATCAGCGCTGCCAGTTCTGAAGAAGTCCCGGATGAATATGCGATGCTTGGTTTTGCCGACCATCATCAATTCAAAAGAGCAGACCTCGATGTGCCTGTCGGTGTAGGCGACGATCAGACAAACTGGGGCGGGCATCAAGCAGTCAGCGGCGGCAACGTCTCTCACCTCACCGGACTCGATCGCACCCATGACCAATGAAGCGGCTTCGTTCGGGAACGCGGCGAGGTTGATTCGTTCTTCGGTTGCACAAGCCGTTCTAAAGCGCTCAAGCGCTGGCGCAGGGTGGTTTTGAACGATGACATAAGCCCTAGTCCTAGCCTCGCGAGCAATCAGGCCGCGCTCTGAGCAGCCATCACCAAGGTATCTCCATAACGCTGCGACGATGAGAGATTGCAAGTCTTCGTCTTCAATCCGAGGAAGACAGTCGTTCAAGTGATCGAATACCAGAGATCGGAGACGCTCCGGGATTCCGTGCGATTGAGCGTCCATCCAAGCTCTGATCTGACCATCTACCCTGCCGAGCGCAACTCGTAGGTCTGGAGCGAACTCTTCAAGCATCATCAACTCGCCTGGAGCATCGCCAATGATACCCGCCGACACCTTTTCTCCGGTCAGATCAAAGATGATCGTGTTGCTACTTCGCATACTCTGTTCTCTCAATCCAGCGCCGCTTCGAACTCGATTGGATCATCGACTCCTGGAATCCTGGCAAGGAGCTTGACGTTGAGCGTGGGAGAGATTTCAAACTCGATCTGCGCCTGCTTGATGTCTTTATCGCCGATCGTGGCCTGATGTTTTCTCTCCCATTCATCTATTGTGTGTTCGACTCTGTACGACGTGAGATCTCTAATCTCTCGGTTATCCTTACCGTCTACGACGAATTCATCCCGCAGGCTTGTGTTCTCGAGAATGCTAATCACGTTGTGCCGGCGGATGCGGCCCAGTCCTCTTACTGGTCCCCTCAGGCCCTCGGTTGGAATCGGCACACCCGCGTCAACAAATCCCTTGAATTTGATGTGCCCTGCTTCGTTGACGCGTATCCCAAGACGGGAAGTTGTGGTCGTCATTGGTTCGGCAACGTCGATCTCGATGCCAGCTACCGGAATCGTCGAAGACAAGGAGCAAGCGCCAATCACTACGCATTCTTTGAGATCATCTGGCTTCTCGATTGCCGAACCGGGAAATGTTTCCTCCATGATCCTGGTCACCAGCGGGAAAGCCGACGACTTTCCTGACAGCAATATGATGTCCGGCTGACTGATGCGATGCTGCGACGCCAAGTCTTTCATCATATGCGCAAGTTCCTCGAGCTTCGGCCGAAGGTCAGCCTCAAGCTCCTCCAAGTAGGGAACAACGTCGGCGTGGATAAACGTTTCCTCGCTGATTGCGCCATCCACGATCACCGTTAGCTTGAGTCCATCCTGCAAGGCGAGTTGCATCCCCGGAACATCGAGGTCCAGTCTCGAGTCCGGCCTCGAGATTAGACCCGCTATTTCCCGCGGATGGTCGTCACCGAACTCCGCGAGTGCAATCTTGCTGGCCTCAGCCCATCGTCTGAGCGCCGGTCTGTTTGCGTTCGCGAAACCTCTGTATTGCTCCTTCTCAAACTTCGTCTGATCGAGAGGTAGCACGACGCTTGCGGCGTCTGGATGACGCTCCTCGGTGAGAAGGGCGTAGCACTTACGGCGAGCAATATCCGTGACTATGTCGGTCACGTTTTCGCCTCCAAACAGATTCATGCCGTTGGCGCCAAGCACCTTTGGACGCACAGTGTACACCTCTCTTTCAGCGTCATAATGGTTTACGACATGCATCAGGGTTATGTCAGTTGTGCCCCCGCCAAAGTCAAACACCATGAGACTGTATTCTTGGTGCGTCTCCACAACTTCCAGCCTTTGAATGAAATTCAGTGCAGCCCCGACGGGCTCATGAATAGTGACGATGTTCCCTTCTCTAATCCCGCAAGCAACAATCGCAGCCTTGAGGTCTGCAACCTGTCGAAGAGAAAACCGCGAGGGGTGCGAAATCGTGCACCTCGTGATTCGTCCCCCTAGAACCTCTTCAGCTCGCTCAAGGATTCGACTTAGGATGTCCGCCGCCACTTCCCTTGGGAGAAGGCTTATTTGTTTAGCTGCGTTTCTATATAGCGAGATCTGCTCAGGCTCGGAGAGACCGAGGCGACGTTTGACCTGCACAACCGTCGTGGGCTTCGTCTCCGCATGCAACGAGTAGTCGTAGGCGAGTTTCCCGATCTCAAAGTCTCTGGAATGATCGTCTGCAGAGTCCCAGTACAGTACCGCGGACGGCGCGGTGGTGGGCTTTGGCTTACTATATGCGTCTATGTCGATCAGATCTTGGCGACCGAACTCATCGATATAGGCACAGCACGAATTTGTCGTTCCGAAGTCGATTGCCAGTGTACCCTCAAAGTCCTCCAGCCTTTTGACGCTGACGAGTACAAACAAATCCCTCTGCTGATGGGGCGACGGTAGATTTGTCAAAAGAGTTATCTTCGCGGCATGAATTCCTTCGCCGATGTCGTCAGCGACCAGCACAAATCCAATCTGGTGATATCCACCGCTGGGTATGGCGATCGGATAGGCGAAAGGGGCGGCTGGTCTCATCCAATCCTGATCTATCGTGATCTCGAGAACCTTTAGTTCGGCGCGGCCACCAACATGACGATCTCCGTTTTGTAGGGTTATGTCGAGTTCCTTCCGCTTGCCCAGGAAGACATCGGCTCTCACAGTCTGTCCGACCTCTTCAGGAATGACTACCGTCGGCGGAAGATGACACTTAACCCGGAAGGATTCTTTTCGCTCGATAGTCAACTCTACGTATCTGAGAATCAGATGTCCCTGATATTCAACAGGGGGCTGCTTGCGGTTCCCTTCAATGTCGTTGATCAGATACTGTTCGTCAATGACGAACCTGAAATCAAGCCGCTTATTGATTTTTCCATCAAGACGGCAGGGGTACACTACGCCGTCGCAAAGCTCGACCGTTGCCCACGGCACGTCGGTGGTCAGGTTCTTCACTGTCACGACCCCGCGAGTGACCTCAATGTATCCAGAGTTCTTCTCATCTTGAACCATGTCCAGCAGGATTGTGTACTCGCCGGTGAAGACCTGAATCTCAGGGCGCGGTACCACATGAAGCTTCACCGATCGCGACCCTATGTTGCCCTGCGCCTCGATTACCGCTTCGTGATAGTCGTCGATCATTTCAAGAGGATCGACTTCAACGGGCACGGTGATGATTCCGCCGCTGCGTAACGTCAGATCAGTCGTGTTATTACCGAGTAGTTTCACCCAAGATTGATTGGCGGTGATCTGCTTGATGTGGACTTGCCCGGACGCTCCCGTGTGTTTGATCGTGAGAGTGAGAGGTTCAAGCAGGGGATCGCCGACGTAAAGCTGTCCAGGATCGAGAGACAACTCAAAGTCGGACAACTTAAGCCGACACCAACTGCAGAACAGGTCCTCGTCGCGGACTTCCCACTTGTTGCATTTTGGACAGATCATAACGCCGCGCCACTCAATCGCCATAAACACATCAGCAGATGTTTACCGGTCGAAGCCGTCTTTCAACAGACGCAACTTCCTGTCGTTGACGATAACTACTTGACTGAACTCGTCGATACTCTGAAAGAGCTCATTAAACTTGGCGGTTACCTTCTCGCCGGTTACCGTGACGTTTTCGCCGGCTTCCATATACTGGACTAGTTCGCCGAAGACTTGCGCGCGAACCTGTTCGAGGGCTCGCCATTGTGGGGTGATCGTCGTCTCGGTGCCCGCCGAAGTCTGCACTTGCTTACTGGCGAAGGGCCCGGCAGGACGGTCTAGCTTCTCATCCGCGTCCATAACGTGATAGTTGAGGACCGTGTAGAACTTTTGAAGCGCCGGCTTATGCGATGAGATTGAGGCCCGTCGTCTGCTGATCTCAGCCTCGATATCACTCAGCAGCTTCTTGTTGCGCTTCAACGTCTCAATGGCCACAGATTCTCGACCCAGCAGTTCGGCTCGCGGCAGTCCCGACACCAACCGGTTAAACGAGAAGACCGCGTCCTCGTTGCCGTCAATGACCACCGTCACGGTGCGCAGGATCGCTCCCACCAGAAGCGCCAAGCTGGCCTGAAGCGTTTCCTGCACCTCCACGTGATCCTTGATGATCACGTCCGTGAACTTCTCGTCGTGGCTGGTTTGGTGCAGCGGCGTGCCGTCGTTGATCAGAGGCAGATAGGCGTCGTCCCGGTAGCGTTTTATGTTGCGAATGTACGCAAGAGGGAAGCCTGCGTACTCAGTGTATACGAAAACCGAGTCCGAACGCGCCGTCGTCTTGTAGCTCACGTTCTGGTAGCCGCCAGCGTGAAGCAACGACCAGATCTCATCGTAAGTACTCGAGTCATCCTCGGTGCTCGTCGCGCTCTTGCTGATCAAAGCGGCGTCGTAGCGTTTCACCTGCTTGAGCACGTCGGCCTGGTCGCTCTTTTGCAACCTGACCGATGCATTGTTCACGAGGCGCACCAACCGCTGTCTCCGGTCGCTCTCGCTGTGATACTTGTCGCGGAACTTCTGCAAGGCGTCCACGTTGACTTCCAGTTCTTGGAACCGGCTGTAACAGAACTCTTCGATCGCCTTTCGAGTAGTCTCCGGGCCGCGCTTCGAAATCACACTTCTCAGATCGTAGGGATTGGCGATATCGAGCTGCTGAAGAAGCAGCCCTTCCTGCTGTTCCAGCCTGGTTGACACCGGATAGAGGACGCCGCTCTCTTCAATCTTGTAGTAGCTTCGGAACAAACCCTCTTCGTAGAGGTTTTCGTAGATCAGGTGCTCGCTGACATCCTCGAAAGATCTGAAGCGCTCAGCCAGTTCCGCCCGCATCTTACCGAGGCTTTCCTTCAGCGACCAGAGCTCGAGGATCAAGCCCTTGCGCTCCGCCACTTCCTTGCCTTGCGCGTCCGTCTTAATCTCTTCGCTTCCGATGTAAGGCTTCACGTGACTCCTGATGATCTCGATGGCTGCGTCATAGACAAAGCTGTTCATCTTCGCCACGAGGTGTTCTCGAATGCGATTGGAGATGTGCTCAACCAGCGCGCGCAACGCCTTTCGCTGAACGATCCAGCCGCTCTCTTCATCGCGAACCATCTCGAGCTTGATCTTTATGTCATCGAGCGCAGCGCGGGCGCGGCGATCGGCTGTTTCCTTCGCCTTGCTGTAGTACTCGTCGACGTGCTTGTCCAGTATCTTGGAGAGCACCTTGAGATACTCGACCGCGAGGTCGAGCCGAACCCGATCATCCTTGAGCCACTCCTTAACACGCGTCAGGATTTTTCCGTCGGTCTTGCGCTTGCCGGCGGGATCGAATTCCCCCATCACGATCGGGATGAACCTCTCCTTGTTCAACTGCAGGGTCTTCACGAAGAGCCCCCAGTTCTCCGGTCGCGAATCCGTCTTGTCGTAGTTCTTATTGACAAATGCTTTCAACAGGGCCGGGATCTGGGTATATAGACTGGGCTCCTTGACTTTTGTTTCTTCCAACAGGGCCATGCGCTGTTGATTGACCCAATCTCGAATCTCATCCTCGAACGTACGCTCACCTACCCTGTTCAACTCGGCGGTGAAGTCGTCTCCAGAAGTCCCCGCGCGCAATCCAAGTCTCGCCAGTTCCTTGTCAAGCAGTCTGCGCTCGATTTCGATTGCGTTCAGCTCGTTGTGAGTCAGCCAACCACCGAGGATGTCTAATCCAAGCTGAAAGCTGCAGGCGTAGCGGATTCGGTCGACAGGAACGAATAGCTTCGAGAAGCCGAAGGCCGAAAACCTTTGTGAGAATATCTCAGTGTATTCACCGCGGAGATACTTGTAGGTGAGCGGTTCGCCCAGGTACTGTTCGAGGTTGGACCGTATGCTGTCCTTGCTGCGCGAGAACTCCTCGGAAGAAAAATTGAGAAAGATGTTCTCAGCGATCATATCGCACAAATAGGCTTTATCTTTTGGTCCGATGGCGCCGCCGCTTTGCGTCACATTATCGATCAGGTAACAGGTGTTGAATGGCGGAGCCGGAATTGGCCTCGGCTTCGAGCCACTTATGCCCTCTCGATTATCCCAATCCACCTCGAAGTCATGCCTCGACCGCTCTGCCAATTGAGCAGTGGTAACGCTTCGCTCCTTGTCCTCCTTGAGCACATCCTTTCTTAAACTGAAGAACTCAAGCTCCTTCAGCGCGGCATAGGCATTGGCGTATATCTTTTCGCTTCCTTTGATCGAATCGGCGAAGGCCGAAGGGAGCAATAGATAGAAAGTGATATTCGCATTTGGGAAGGCCTGCCTGCACATGAAGGCTGCGTCCAGGAACATCCCACTACCCGTGCCTCCGGCGATTGAGCAGATCAATTCAATATCCAATGAACTGCCGTCAACAGTGATGCCGTACTTCTTCAACATTTCTTGTATCGGGCCCTGCTGGCTTATCTGCGCATTGATCGCCTCCACCTTCTTCCTGATGTCTGAGTAGCAATGAAAGAAAGCGAGCCTTCCCAGTGGCCGTACTTGTCCGGCGCCGTTCAACACCTGCCCTTGCGCCGCGAGCTTCGCGTCGAGCCAGTTAAAAATGTGCGGATGCGCACGCTGGTCCCCGAAGTAACCCATGAACGCCGCTCCCGGGATCTCGGCGTTGACCCGCTCCTCCTCCTTGAACATCACCTGCTGCATTATGTGATCGAGCGGCTGGTCGTCGATGTTGTTGTTGCGAGTGTCCGTGTCAATCCAGAGGTATCCAACTGTGGGAAACCCGAACTTTCCGTAGCGCTCGTAGAAGCGCTTGCGAAGTCGCAGCATGACCTCCTTACCAGTACCGCCCAGCCCCAACAGCAGTGTCGGAGCTACACTTCGCGCCTTCTCGCCGCCCGCAGCTTGATTTGGTTCTTCCGCCATTTTGTTCAGTCCTCCTTACACTTGTGGCCTCATGCTTGCGCGGTCGAGACCTTGCGCCGGGTTATCAGAAAAATGACAAAGTAGATGAGCCAAGCCGCCAACAAGATTCCCAGCATCACCGCGCCGAAAACCTGGGCGAAGACATAGCCAAACCAGACGATGCTAAACAGCAGCACAAGAGCGATCATGAGCTTGCGAAAGTTCGCGGGGTGACGATTGCCGCCAATCTGGTTGTAAAGCATCGCGGAGTAAATGCCGTAACCGACGAAGCTGAAGAACAGCACCCCCCCTAACAGGTAGAGCCAATCTATCCCTCGGGGCTCGCCAAACATCAACTGGCTCCACCAATCTTGAGAGTTGGAGCCATCGCCGGTGGATGTCTGAATCAAAGTCAGTAGTTGACCAAAAACCATGTTTCCTCCGTTTCGCGGTATTTCGCACGCGCTGTCGGACTTCAGTTATACAGCGAGTCCAGATCGTTGTTCTGATTGGATGGATCTACGGAGTCTCCTCGAGTATGAGCAGCCGTAGTCACTCTCCGAATAGGCGGAGCCAAGTCCCCAGTGCTGTCCTCCAGCCCCTCGCTATACCCACCTCCATTGTAGGTATCCTCTCCCAACGCCGCCCTGCTACGGACCGCTCGGCGGTTCGACATACCGACGGCCGCGAATACAAAGGCGACCGATGGTACGCCCGAATTCCGCGCTAACACGAATTCCGCGCCTTCAGAATTGATTGATTTGCTGGATGCTTCATCGACTCTATACTCGCGTTGAGACTTCACCGTTATCCCGGAAATCGGCGAAAGCCGAATTCTCGCCGCAGTCCGCTTGTCGATCTCAATGGCTTTCGCCACAAAGGGCCACAATCGAAAGTCCGGGCATGCCCGAGCTTTCCCGTTGTCCCAGGTGAGCCGGTAGAGCGGTTGCCGCTTGACCCAAAAATTCGTTCCCGCCAACAATAGGAGCGGCATCAGGATTCCGCCAAAAACCACCAGCTTAGGCCAAAACGGGTACCTCACTTCGAGTTGCACTGGTATCCTTCCTTCCGAACTACTCCCGATCTGCGGCTGGATGATGTCTTCAGTTGGCACCATCCTTCGCACGAGGTCACTCAGCCGATATATTCTTGACTGCGTAACCTGACTAGGATTGTGATAGACGTCCTGATCAGTGCTGAATTGATTCGCAAGCTCGGTCCCGACACCGAGATTCTCTTTGGGCGCGCTTATGGTTATGCTGATGTGGCCATGTATCACACCGTAGTTGTGGGTCATGCAATTCCAAATGGCCTTGAGATTCTTGCGCATGTGAACGGCGTCCAGGCGCAGGCTAACTTCGAACCGCTTCGTATCCTTCGGCTGAAGGTCGATGGTTTTCGGATCTATGAACGGATCGATGTTGTCTACCGTGAAGTCGCCAGTCTGAAACCTGTCTTGTTTCGTCGCGACGATGCCAGCTTTTTCGAGCGCGATCTGACCCATTTGCGAGGTCAACTCCAAAACGAAGTGCCCCTGTATCGGCTTCCCCTCTTCAAAGTCACGGCCGACGATACCTTCTCCAACCGGGCGGAATCCTTTCCCCGGCAATAGCCTTGACGTGATCGTATTCTGCCGAAGCGGCTTAATGAAAATCGCTCTTAGATTGTCATTGAACACCTGGCGCAGACGCTGCTCGGTGTGGTTCACCGCTTCCTCAAATGCATCCTGGGCAGCAGCGTCCAACAGCAGGGCGTAGACCAGCAATCCGCGCGGACCGTTATATCCGCCTTTCAGCACGGCGTCGGTCTCGGTGTAGAGCGTCCCTTGAAATCGAAGCCGGAGCGGGAAGAGATAGATCCGTCTTACAGCATCGGACCCTAGCTGTCCGTAAAATCGATCAAGGTCTGCCTCGGATTGACTGCCGTGAGTACTAACGCTTGGCTGATTATCCGTGACCATCCAGACAATCGATGGTTTCTCGCTGATGGCGTGGCTGAGCGCTTTATTTAGGTACGTGTGCTCACCGAACACAACGGGCGCCGCGCCGGACAGTGTTTCGTCGATGAAGTAATACGATAATGAGCCAGAGTGTCCTCGCAGAATTTGGTGAAGCCGTTCAATCTCTCCCGTCTTGAAAAACCCAGCCATACTGCCAGACCCATCGATCAGTATCAGCTGGGTCCTGCTGTCGGTCTGCGCAGCCACGCTGCAAACGCAAGGCGAAAGGCCTGACGCAGCCAGGATCAATAGGAACAGGCTTGAGTATCTCATCGCCATCGAAACCCGCTCATTTCTCCGCTTACCATTACAGGACTGCATCGAAATTCACGCTCCAGATAGTGTCAGTCACCTTATAAACCACTAGGCGCCGGCCTTCTCGCCACGTGAACGGAAGTCATAGACACTCAGTTGGTCTCCGGCCGCGACAAACATCCGTCCAAGCGCAAACAAGGGCGGACACAGCAAGCTCGCATCGGTGAATTGTGTGTCCTTCGATTTATCCGGATCGTCGACTTGGTGAATTCGCACTATTCGACCGAACCTTTCACCCGCGAGCGTCAGCGAGAAGAGGTTTCCGAAGACTTGCGGGGGCAGCCCGTCGGACGCTGCCTTGTACTCCGAGTCCCATTTCTTCGTTCCAAACATGTCCAGAATCGTTATGCCGCCTAGGTGCGCTACAAAAAGCCGGTTGGCTTTGGCCGCGATCGATGCGCCTTGCAATGGCCTAAGTGTCGAAAGAGGCGCAAGCAGGGGTGATTCTCCGCTCAACTCCATGCGCCACAGCTTCGCTTCACCAACCATAAAAACCGTGTTTGCTTCCGCATCATATGCTGGTGGGCGGGCGGCCAACAGATCGCTTGACTTTGTGTTGATCAGTTTGCCGGATTGGCATTCGTAGAGGAATACCTGCCTTTCTGTGAAAAAGAACAGTCGGTCGCCGTCTACAGCTACCGGAGGTCTGCTTATCTGTTCGAACTCGGTAACAAGTCCATCTGGAATACACGTCAGCCAAGACTTTGGGCGAACATTCTCGTGCTCCAGAACGTAGACTCGGCCTGCAATTGCGATTGCTTCGTGCGAGACGAAACGAGAAGGCTGGGAAACGTAAACCGATTCCAGCGTTTGCCGCTGATTCGGCAACGCGAGATCTATTAGACTTACTTGGAACACACCCTTGGAAGTAGTCACTAGTAAGACTTCGTCGTCGGAGTCTCGGTAGACGCTAACACCAAGAAACTCTCCTCCGAGCGGCGAGCGCAACGGTCCTGCAAGCGCTTCCGCGGGACTGTGCACATCAAAGACGAGCAGCCCGGTTTCCCCAACGACAAAGAGATATCCTCGGTAACTTTTGAGAACCCGAACCTCCCCGATCCCATAGCCAGTAAGGCTGTAGCTATACCCTTTCTCGTTGAAGTTATCGATGCTGAATTGGTTCTCCGCTGCCAAATCGCTGCCCTGGAAGGACACCGTGTGCCCACAACTCCGGCAGTAGCGTGCTAGCGTCCGATTTGCCTGACGACAGGCGGGGCAGAAGAAGAAGGTCCGCTGACATCCATCCCGGCAAGACGACACGGAAACTTGATCTGAAGTCAAAGCCTTGGGCTCAACATGGGCCGGGGGCGGATAGGGGCATGTAGACATTGACGTTCTCCTGCTTGTCGCCCTCGGGGAAAAAGACGGCACGATCCCTCTTGAGCGATCCTTCTCCAAAACCGTATATCTCTGTTAGTTCAGTATCAGGGCATGTCAGAGTATCGTGGGCCGGGTAAGAAATTAAAATGCAGCGAGCGAAATGAACCGAAACCTGACAGCCTTTCGACGTAGCGGCTTATACTACCAAACCCCGATCAAAGTCAACCTCCTTTTGTGAGATGAAACAAACAAATGATTCAACGGCAATTGTCGTAAAGTTATTGCCACGATCTGATCTCTCGATTGCCAAAGGGACTCTAGCCTCTGGGACCTGACAAACAAGCGCGCTGTTTGGGTCGGTACATTGCACGACTGACGGTCGGCAAACCCTGATGCGCACCGCTTCCCAATGGGCCCTGAGCTTAGCCCAATGATGCCAGGCGAGAGCCGTTGCAAGAACGTTTTAGCCTGAGTTAACAAGCAAGTGGTTTATGAGATTCTACAGATTCGCAACGATCCCCTTCTGTGTGGATTGGCCGCACTCCGGGGTGGCGATGGCTAAGCTCTGCCGTCAGGGATGCCGATACTCCCAGGGAGGTGTCGGGGCGGGCTCGCTCCAAAGTCCTCTCTTAGCATTGTGCGCCTCACTCTCTGCGTTCGAATAAATATCTCTATCCTCGCTGCTCAAATCTTTTTCATACTGGCGATAGAACCACGCGAACCCCGCGTTGATTTGTTCCAAGTTGGCGTCTCGACCGTCAACGAGGATCTTGCAAAGAATTCGCCCGTACCTGTCGGTCTTCTCGCCTTGGAGTGTTACATCTTTCCCGAAAAGCAAATCGCTAAGGTGTCGACCTGACTCAGTCCCGAAGGCCTGTCCATTCTCTGGCGCATCGATTCCTTGCAGCCTAACGCGGACTTTCTTGTTGTCTACGTTGAGAACGGTAACGGTGTCCCCATCAGCTATATGAATTACCTTATACTTGAAGCCTTCGGTCTTTTGCGGGTGTGAGCAACCGGTCACCAGCAAAACCGCGAGTACTATTGCGAGTCGTCTGCGCACGAGCCCAGGACCTCCATGCGAAGTGTGTCACAGATGCTAAAGACCACCATCAACCGAAGTCAAGCAGAGTAGCCCTAGCCCTAGCCTGCGATCTCTCGCCCCTGTTCGTCGAAAATGGGCCGGCCTTCGGAAGGCCGAACCAAAAACAGCCAACTAACCAAGGCCGGCCCCAGAGGTGTTCCTCGAGACACACTCTTGTTGCCTCAAGTTTTTCTCTCAACATTCAACTCCCCGACGAGGAGCCCGAAGGCGGGGCGCTCGGCGGGGAAGACGGTGACGACGGGCTTGGGGGGTCCCCCGGTTGTCTGCCCCTTGATGAATGGCGCTCGACGTGACTCGCGCTTGTCCACTCGGCTAGCACCGCTCGGTCTGAACTGAACTTGTTTCTCACGTTCACGTCCAGTTGACGCAACAGACTCATGCCGTCGCCTATGTCCTCATCCTGCGCGGCATGGGCCGAGACCTTGGCGCCTTTGGTTCGATTCGCTTCGTTGATCGACGTCTCGAAATCGCTGATCGCCGAAGTCAACTGCTCGAGAAAATCCGCCGGCAACTCCTCGCGAATGAAGTCCGCTTTGAGAGGTGTCGCGTTGGCGAGAAAGGAGCGCGCCGCGTTCAACAGATCCTGAGCCGGGAACGGGAGCGGCATTCGAAACTTGTCCTCGAGTCCCGCCGAACGCAGCGCCAGCACGCGAGACGTGCGATTGATCGCCTCCAACTGAGCGAGCAGCGAATCCCGGGCGACGTTTTTGGAAGCGGAGATCTGCAGGCTTGCCCGCGTCCCGGTGTCGTGCTCGGTTGCGTGAGCCTGGATGCGGGCTATTGTGGTGTCGAGGGCGGTGAACAGCTCTCGGCCACGCGAACCCGCCGGAAAAGAGCCGCTGTGAGTGACGCCAAATCCCTGTACCCTGAGAAGGGTCTCCAATCTTCGTCTAAACAAGTCGTTCATGTTAATCGATCCTCCTATTTGAAAGTTAAGCCCGTCGAAAGAGACGAGCGGGACACGGAATGAGTAATCAGAGGCTTAGAAGCTGGGAACAGTAACCGCCTCTGTTGCTCGCGAAGACTGCTTTCGAATGCTTTCGAATCCAAGGGGGCCGCGTAAGCCGCTGAAAACAGATAGTTTGAACTCGCAAAAGCGCTGTCTCAACAACTCAAAGCGCGACTTCAACGTTGAAAAGAGCGACCTCAACGATTCCAAGTGTGACCTCAACAGCCCAAAGTGTGATCTTGACAGCTCAAAGTGTAATCTCAACAGCCCAAAGTGTTATCTCAACAGCTCAAAGTGTGATCTCACGGGCTCGGAGCGTAACCTCTACGCTTCAGAGCGTGACCTCAACAGCCCCAAATGCGATCTCAAAGGTCCAAACCGGGTTCCAATCCGTAACGCGCCAGGCCTCGATTGCTTGCGATTTCATATCTCGGCGTAAACGCGTTGACTGATGGAAGAGACACCGGGACGCCTGACGATGAGACACGGACTTTTTTCTCTACGATTCTCGTTTATTTCTCTTGCCCAGGACTCCCTCATTATTGAATGACGGAAAACGAGCGAGAACTACTGCATCGGTTTGTTGATTTTTTGCTGAAGGAATTAACTCTGTACGATAGACGACGTGCGGCAGGAGTCTTTATTGCGTGACCACTGGGGAATCGACATAGGTAGGCCGTCACCGGCTTTCCCTGTCACACCACCGTACGTACGGGTCCGTATACGGCGGTTCGGAGAGTTAAACTTTTCGAGCAATCAATCTCGGAATCCCGAGTGACTCGAAGTAAGCATTGGGCAGCGCAATCGAGAGCGCCGGCGAGTTCGCCAACCGCCACGGCCCGTGCGCGCTGCCCGCGGTTTTCGCGGACAGTTCTCGCCCCACGCCCCGTTTTCGCAGTTCGCCAAACCGCACCGTCCCTCGCTTCCACTGCTTCCATATCACAGACCTCAGTCTGCGACGCAGCCACCCTTCAAGTCTTTCGAGCACTGACGGTGTTTGGCATCTCCCAAAGTAGCCGAGCCAGCCCCTCAGATACCGGGATAACTCCTCGGCCATTCGCTCGATGCTCACACCTCGCGTCCGCCGCGTTAGCTCTCGTATTCGCTTCTTGAATCGCGCGATCGCCTTCGGCGCTATTCGCCTCCTCGGTTCTCGCTCCCACGTGAAGCTGAATCCCAGAAACTTCCGCTCATGTGGCTGTCCCACCGCGCTCTTCTTATCATTGACCCTTAGCTTGAGTTTCTTCGTGATGTATCGCGTTATGCTCTCCATCACTCGTTCTCCTGCTCGTTGACTGCGCACGTAGATGTTGCAATCATCCGCGTACCTCACGAACCGGAGTCCTCTCTTCTCTAGCTCCTGATCCAATTCGTCGAGCACGATGTTCGACAGCAATGGTGATATCGGTCCGCCTTGCGGCGTTCCTTCATCTACCGGACTCACCAGCCCTCCTTCCATCACTCCGGCTGTCAAGAACGCTCGGATTAGCTTCAACATCCTCTTGTCGCTCACCCGTCTTGCTATCCTTGCCATCAGTCTGTCGTGGTTCACTCGGTCGAAGAACTTTTCTAAGTCCAAGTCCACAACCCACCGGTAGCCCTCGGCCAAATACTCCTGTGCCCTCTCTACCGCCTGATGCGCCGACCGCCCGGGTCGAAACCCGTAGCTGTGATCGGAGAATGTCCCGTCCCATCTGCGTTGCATTACCTGCATCACCGCCTGCTGGATGAATCGATCCAACGCCGTCGGAATGCCTAACTCCCGCACCCCTCCGTCCGGCTTCGGTATCTCTACTCGCCTAACCGGCTGCGGCTTGTAGGTCCCGCTTAGCATCTGTTCCCGGATTGCTGGCCAATGCTCTTTCAGGTACCCAGGCAACTGCTCGACGGTCATCCCGTCTACTCCTGGGCTCCCTTTGTTTGACTTGACTCGTGCCAATGCCTGCTTGCAGTTCTCCCGCTCGCAGACTTCTTCCATCAACTGCTCTTCGGCCGGGCTTTCTGCTCTGCGCTTCGCCACAAACGTTTCGGTCCCTCTCTCAGAGGCCCTCGGAGCTTCACTCCTACCTTTCTCCTGAAAGGCCAGCTCTAGCTGGTTATTCTGCCGCTTGTCGTTCATGAGTTACGCCGCTTACTTGCCGCTCTCTCCGTTCAGGCCTTCACTGCTCTCGCAGCTACTATGCCCTCTGCTGACTTCTGCCGCCCGGTCAGGTTCGATCACTCGTTCCTCAGTCCTGTATCCAGGACGGACGACAGATCTCCCGAGGTAAGTTCAACGACCTTCGACGCACAACCGCCGGATTTACACCTGGTGTCCTTGATGGATATGCGCTTCGCTGTCACTTGCCAGCTCGCCCGACACCCTATGCCTCATCCGGTTCTTGTTCATCGGCTCGCGCCTTTGCTCCACGCTTCTTTCAGACCTTCCGTCGCCGGAACGCCCTTGCGCTTCGCTACCCTTCACCTCCATCAGGTTGGGACGGGGACTTGCACCCCGCCAGTCGTCAAACATGCTCGGCACACAAGAAAATGGGGCCGACTAGCGGCCCCGAAGCAGAGTCTAAAGTCTATGCGCGTTACTTACGACGCCATCGCCGTTCCATCTAGAAACGCTCGCAGGCGACGCGAACGGGATGGATGACGAAGCTTCGCCAGCGCTTTTGCTTCGATCTGACGAATGCGCTCGCGAGTCACGTTGAAATGTTTGCCCACCTCTTCAAGAGTGCGCTCCTCGCCTGATTGATCAAGACCAAAGCGCATCTTGATGATCTCTTTCTCTCGCGGTGTCAAAGTCGAAAGAACGTCTTCCGTCAGCTCACGCAGGTTGTTTGTTATCGCGGTCTCGGCGGGATTGGCCGAGCGGCGGTCCTCGATGAAACTCGCGATGGTCGTCTCACCGTCGTCCCCGATCGGAGTCTCGAGCGAGATCGGTTGCTGCGCGATCTTCAACGCCTTGCGAACTTTCCACGCCGGCATATCGACTCGGCGAGCGAGTTCTTCGTGAGTCGGTTCGCGGCCAAGCTCCTGAACCATCAGCCGCTGTGTTCGGAGAATTTTATTGATCACTTCGACCATGTGTACGGGCACGCGAATCGTTCGGCCCTGATCGGCAATCGCTCGCGTCACTGCCTGTCGAATCCACCACGTCGCGTAAGTAGAAAACTTGTAGCCGCGCCGCCAGTCAAACTTCTCGACCGCGCGCATCAACCCGATGTTGCCCTCCTGGATCAGATCCAGAAAATGCAGGCCGCGATTGATGTAGTTCTTGGCAATCGATATTACCAGACGAAGATTCGCCTCGATCATCTCGCGTTTGGCCTGTTCGACCTCGGCTTCAGCGGCGATGATCGTCTGCTGAGTCCGCTTGATGTCGACCGCCGATGCGGCATAACGACGCTCGATTTCGCGAATTGTCTTACGAAGCGAACGTTGCTGACGCTTGAGTTCGTCGACGTCTTTGCGCCGCTTTGATTCCAACGCACGCGTTACCTTGTTGAGATCAGCCTCGGCGGCACGAATATTTTTGACGACCGCATCGATCGTCTCCATAAAGCGTCTTCGAGTTTCGGCGGAGAAGGTGAACGCTCGCACGCGCTTCGACACCGCGATCAACTGGTGGGCGTACTGGCGGCGCAGCCTCTTGAGCTTCTTCGAGGACTTGGGCTCCACTTCAATCTTCAGCGATAGCTTCACCAGCTTATCGTGGGATTTGATTATGCCTTCGAACTCCGCCATTACGTGGATGCGAATCTCTTCGCGCTGCTCTTCGAGGGCCTCTTCAGCTTCAGGGTCGGTAGCTATGTCGATGATATCCTGTGGATTGATATCTCCTTCAATGAGCTGCGCGTTAAGCGTTGTGATCTCTTCGATTGTTATGAACGATCTCGAAAGAGCTTTATAGATTCGTTTGTTACCGCGTTCGATTCGCTTGGCGATGCGGATCTCGTCCTCGCGAGTCAGCAAAGGCACAGAACTCATCTCGCGCAGGTACAGCCGCATCGGGTCGAGAGACTCGTCCTTGCCGGGCTCCAGATCAACGTCTACTTCTTCGGAGGACTCCTCGGCGACTTCCGGAGTCTCTTCCTCTTCGACAGCGACCGTCTCCCAGAGAGACTCGGCTTCATCCTCATCGATCTCGGCAACAATGCGCTCAATCCCTCCCGCCGGAGCGAAGTCTTCCGGCGCCTCGTCGGGGGAGGTTATGAGTATGTCCTTATCCATTCTGGTTTTCATTTATTCGTCTCTGGTTTTCATTTATTCGTCCGTGTTCGCGGCTATCTGGTCGAACTAAAAGGCGCCCCTGTTCAGCGGCGCCTCAGATTGAGCAATTAGTGTTGACATCGGGCAATGCAATACATAAGATTGCACGTTTTCAAACCGCTATAATACAACATAATCAGCGATTAATCTAGATGCAATACAAGATAGGCAAGATGTCTCCAACTCAAGAGATAACTTTAGCAATGTTAGGAGTTATCAGCTTCCTCATCACGTCTCCGGTAAGTGCTCTTCGGACATCGGTTCCTAACTCGCTCTGATAAAAGGCCAACCAAGGGTTCACATTGCGACTGTTCGAAATCAACTCGCGGGTACACGGCAGCAGCTTCGATCAGGTCACGGACGCCGAGTTGGCCTCGCTTGCGGAGCTTGGCTTCGATGCGCTCTGGATGATGGGCGTCTGGCAAATCAGCGATGGCGCAAGAAAGTTGTTCAAAGTGGTTTCAGACGACTACGAGGGCTCACCTTATGCCGTGCCGACTTATGAGATCAACCGCGAGCTGGGCGGGAGAAACAAGTTCGCGCGATTGGTCAAGCGCGCTCACGACGCCGGTCTCTCTGTGATCGTTGACTTTGTGTCAAACCACATGGCTGTGGATTCTCCCTGGATTACCCGGCATCCCGATTTCTTCATACGCAGCGATCCCAACGCGCGAAAACAATCCACCAATGAGTTCTTCCTCCACAAGTCCGGTGAAGTTGTAGCGTTCGGGCGCGACCCGTATTTCGCTCCGTGGAATGACACGGCTCAGCTTGACTACACCAACGCGCGGCTAAGGACTTGGCTGATTCAGGAGTTGAAACGTATTAGCAAGGTCGCCGATGGTGTCAGATGCGACATGGCCATGCTGGTGCTGAAGGATTGCTTTCACAGGCTGTGGTATCCCGAGCTTCCTGATTCGGAGTTTGATGAGAAGTGGCCACGAGAGTTTTGGGATCAGGCCATCAGTTCTGTAAAAGAAGTCAGTCCGGGATTCCGGTTCATCGCCGAAGCGTATTGGGATAGGGAACAACAACTCGCGGACCTCGGCTTCGATTTATGTTACGAGAAGAAGTTGTATGACGCACTTGTTGCTCATGACGCAGGCCGCGTTTTGGAACGCCTTCAACGAAACAGCGCGGCGCTAAGACAATCGCTTTACTTCATTGAGAATCACGACGAGCCAAGGGCGGCATCGGTGTTTAGCGCTCCGGACAATCTGGCGGCGCTGGCGTTAATCCTTACTGTTCCGGGTTCAGTCTTAATTCATGAAGGTCAGATGGAAGGAAAGCGCGAGCGGCTTCCGGTTCAACGAATCGTACCGCTCGCGGATGAGCAACCTGATCTCGCGCTCAAAGATTCCTATGCTCAGATCCTCAAAGCGACGAATGACGATGTCTTCAAGCAGGGCCAGTTCCATCTCTTCGACCCTCAAGTCTACGGAGCCATCGGCGTCATTCGAAACGACGCGAAACGTGTGGTCGCTTATCTTGGACAGATCTCAGAAGCGTGGCATCGCTTCAACGGCCCTCATATGAACGTGACAGCAATCGCACAGGCGGCCGGAGCTCAGAGTCGATTGCGCCTGGTAAACCTGCTGAACTCATCGTCAGCTACAGTTCAGGAAATCGACGGCACGTTCAAAATCGAAACGAGCCGACTCGGTGTCGATGACGAAGCTAAGTTCTGTCTGGTCGAAGCGTTCGCTGAATGAGGTTCGCGGTTCCGCAAGCTAATTGTGCAAGGCGCATTTCTTGACAACCCATGACCCGCGCACTATATTCGCCATCTATGTCAGTAAAGCGTTCAGTCCCGCGCGAAGAACCCAGAATCAGAAGCACGACGATACTTTCAGTGCGAAGAAACGGTCAGGTCGCGGTTGCCGGCGACGGTCAGGTGACCTTCGATAAGATCGTGATGAAGGCGAGCGCGCGAAAGGTTCGGCGTCTTTACAATGACAAGATCATTGCCGGTTTCGCGGGCTCGACAGCGGATGCTTTCACGCTCTTCAGCAGGTTCGAAGCCAAGCTCGAACAGTATCACGGCCAGTTGCAGCGCTCGGCCGTGGAACTTGGCAAGGAATGGCGCACCGACAAATTCCTTCGCCACCTCGAAGCCTTACTCATCGTGGCTGATGAGAATACTTCGCTGATACTCTCGGGTTCGGGTGACGTAATCGAACCCGATGACGGAGTTGTTGCGATAGGCTCCGGCGGCCCGTACGCGATTGCCGCGGCCCGCGCGCTGCTTCGACATACCGAGCTCTCGGCAAAAGAAATCGTCCTCGAAGCCATGAAGGTTGCGAGCGAGATTTGTATCTACACCAATTTCGATCTGATCGTCGAGGAGTTGTAATCTGGAAATCCGCGTGATTAAGATTCGTTGAGTCACGCTTACCAATAGTCATTATGGTCATATATCTATCCGGCGAAGTGAAGGACCAAATGAGACTCGACGAAATGACTCCACGTCAGATCGTCGAGGAGCTCGACAAGTATGTCGTCGGACAGCACGCAGCCAAGCGAGCCGTCGCGATCGCGCTTCGAAATCGCATACGCCGGCAAAAACTTCCGACTGAACTCGCGCAGGATGTCATTCCCAAAAACATAATAATGATCGGCTCGACCGGCATTGGCAAAACCGAGATCGCGCGGCGGTTGGCGCGGCTCTCCAATTCACCGTTCCTCAAGGTTGAAGCCTCAAAGTTCACTGAAGTTGGTTACGTAGGCCGCGACGTCGAGTCGATGATCAGAGACCTGGTCGAGATAGGCGTCGATCTGGTTCGCGAAGAGAAGATTGCCGAAGTCGCCGAAAAAGCCGAACAGAATGCCGAAGAGCGAATGCTCGATCTGCTTCTCCCTCGCAGCAAGCAGGTAGAAGAAACCGAAGGCGACTCTTCGCTCGAGCAGTTCGAGCGAACTCGCGAGAAGCTCAGACAGCAGTTTCGCGAAGGACGCTTGAACGCGCGAATAGTCGAGTTGGAAGTCCAGGAACGAACCTCGCCCGGACACTTCGAAATCTACACGCCGCAGGGTATCGAAGAGATGGACATCAACCTGCGCGACATGTTCCCGAACATGTTCGGCGGGCGTCCGAAGACCAGAAAGATGCGCGTCGACGAGGCGATGGAATATCTGATCCAGGAAGAGGAGCAGAAACTGATCGACATGGATCAGGTTGCGCGGCTTGCGATCGAGCGAGTCGAATCAGCGGGAATCATTTTCCTGGACGAGATCGACAAGATCGCCGGACGCGAAGGCGGCCAGGGCCCTGATGTCTCACGCGAAGGTGTGCAACGCGACATCCTGCCGATCGTTGAAGGCACAACGGTGAACACGCGCTACGGAATGGTGAAGACCGATCACATACTTTTCATCGCGGCCGGTGCGTTTCATGTTTCGAAACCATCGGACTTGATTCCCGAGCTTCAAGGCAGATTTCCGATCCGCGTCGAATTGAAGCCGCTCACAATCGAAGACTTCAAGAGAATACTGACCGAGCCCAAAAACTCGCTGGTGCGTCAATACACCGCGCTTCTCGGAACCGAGGGCATCGATATCAAATTCGTCGATGAAGCGATCGACTCGATTGCTCGCTTCGCGTTCTCGGTCAACGAGCAAACCGAAGACATCGGCGCTCGCAGGCTCCATACGATCATGGAAACGCTGCTTGACGAGTATTCATTCGAAGGTCCGGATCTTGAAGACAAGAACGTGACGATCGATGCGGCCTACGTTCACAAGCAACTGGCCGAGATTGTGAAGAACGAGGACCTCAGCCGGTACATACTGTGACTCACCACCTGCGAGCATTTTGCTCCTCACGCATTGCCAGCTTTTACCTTGTCTTATCAATGGTCATGCTCGCCTGCTCATCGTGCGGAAAGATCGGCCCGCCGGTCGCGCCGGGACGACTCGCGGAACGCACTTCCGAATTGACCGGCGTTCAACGCGGAGCAACTATCCAGTTGTCGTGGCCGGCTCCGGCGCTTGTCCAGGACGAATCGAGCCGCTATTACATCGATCGAGTCGATGTCTACCGAGCGGCCGAGCGGCGCGATGAGGAACCGGTTCTTGATCCGGACGACTACGAAGCGGCCGCGCAAGTTGTAGGGTTCATGGATCGCGCGGCGATCGCGGATCAAATCAAAACGCTTGGCCATCTTCAGTTCGCCGATTCTGTTAATCTGACCAACACCAAAGACCTGGCCAACACGCGGCTGCGCTACGCGATCCGTTATTCCAACAAGCGCGGACAGGCCGCCACATTTTCCAACAGCGTCGCAATCGAGCCCGCGCCCGGAATCGCGCTCCCTCCGACGGAGTTGCATCTCAGCGACGCACAGGACGCGATAACTATCTCGTGGACCCCGCCTGCTTCGAACGTAAACGGCGCCACTCCCGCGTCAATCGTCGGATACAATGTTTATCGGCGAACGGCTAAGCGCGCGCTTGCGGGCGAGCCAATCAACTCGGAACCGCTGACGGGCACGACCTTCACTGACACAAAGTTTCAATACCTTGTTGATTATGTCTACTTCGTGCGCGCACTTTCCCAAGGCGCGAATGGATTGATCGAGAGCGCGGACAGTGAACCCGTCAGCTTCACGCCGGTTGATAGATTTCCACCAGCGGCCCCTGATCCGGTATCACTTGCGTCTGCGAATGGGACGATCACTCTTTTCTGGCCGAGCAGTTCCGAACGCGATGTCACCGGGTATAACGTCTACCGCTCAGGCTCCGCGGATGCGCCCGCCGCGGATTGGGTCAAGCTCAACGATCAGCTCTTGACCACAGTCACGTTCCGCGACGATCGAGTTGTTATTGATCAGACATATTATTACCGTGTTACTGCAGTCGATCGATTCAACAATGAAAGCCAACCATCCCGGATCGTGCACGAAACGGCTCATCCTTAATCGGCATACCGATGTAGAATCCATTCGGCTCAAAACGAGCGTATGCTAGCCGGTGAAGCGCGAGGCCCGTATGCCAAATATCCTTTACACGCTCGAAAAGAAAACGGTCGAGGCTGAAGAGTCCGAGACCATACTTCAAGTCTCAATGCGCACAGGCGTACCTCATGCGCATGCCTGCGGAGGAAACGCCCGTTGCTCGACTTGCCGCGTTCTGATTCTGGACGGCCTGGAATACTGCGAGGCTCGAAACGCCAACGAACAATCGCTCGCCGACCGATTGAATTTCACTCCTGAGATTCGTCTCGCTTGTCAGACGACCTTCAACGGGGACCTCACGCTGCGGCGACTCGTGCTCGACGACGAAGATATTCAGCTTACGGGCCAGCAGACTGCCGCCGGCGCCGCTTGTTCAGTGGGTGAAGAGAAACAGTTGGCAGTGCTATTCGCGGACATCCGAGGGTTCACGCCGTTCGCCGAAGCGCTTCCACCCTATGACGTAGTTCACGTTTTGAATCGTTACTTCCATCGAATGGGCGCGGTCATTAGCCGCAACGGCGGATCGATCGACAACTACATGGGTGACGGATTGATGGCTCTCTTCGGCATGAAAGACTCGACTGGTGCCGCTCTTAACGCGGTCCGAGCGGGCCTCGAGATGATTGATGCGATGGAAGTGCTCAAGCCGTATCTCGAGATGACTTATTCAAGAACCTTCGAGATTGGAGTCGGTATTCATTACGGCGATGTTGTCGTCGGCGCGATCGGCGCTCAAAGCCTGAGACGCGTGACGGCAATCGGCGACGCGGTGAATCTCGCCAGCCGAATCGAAGCCGCTAACAAGAAGGCGGGAACAAGGCTACTTGTGTCGAACGAAACATATGAAGAAGTGAAGGACCATGTGCGCGTCGGAAACACGGTTTGTGTTTCGCTGCCGGGAAAGACCGGGGAATATTCTCTCCGCGAAATAGTTGGCCTGCATAGTTGATTTCATTGTTCGGATCGCGGCATTCAGCGGTGGTCCTATTAGAGTGTTGCTGGTGAACGTTGGTGAAGTGTAAAGATAAGACCGAGTGTTACAATCACCACGAACACAATCTGAGCGACCAGCCGCTTGAAGTCAATGTGGAATTGACTCCAATCGGAGATCACAAGTCCCAAGTCGTCTTTGTCAAAAGTGGTCGCCCCAACAATAGTGTTTACGGTCTGCCAGTCACCGCGGGGAGGTTCGAGGACAAAGTAGTAACCGATATAGTGACTGAAGGACCTTCCACCCTCAACCTTCTGGAAACTACCCGTCCACGGTGGATACATACACATTAGGAGGATGGATACAGCCGCAAGCCAAATAACGAGACGCTGCGATAGTTTCAAGGACGCTATCTGCATGATGGTTCTTTCGACGCGATTGTATCACGGAACAATGAGACTCAGAGAACAAAACGGTGGAGCACAAAAATAGACAAACGCGAGCTAAGGATAGATGATAATCAAAAAAGAGTCCGAGTTAGCAACTTGGACGATACACATTGAGTCATCCGAAGAGGAACAATTCTTTCCGGTTCTTGTTTAGAGGGCTTGATGAGTACCATGGAACATCGAAGGACTGTGTTGCTAGTCCTCTCTTATCCTCTTGGGCAGATGTTGATCAAACCAGGAGAGCATATTATCCGAACCATAACCTTGATACGGCTTGCATAGAGCGATCACATAAAGACGATCTTTAGAGCTGAGGCTCTTTGCAGCGGGCCTAAAGATTGCGCGCCAAACCTCTTTGTCAGAAGCATCGGTTATTACCAAATATGTGGTATATGGCACCAAACACTTATACTCGAACGACTGGACAGCCTGGAAAAGAGGCTCGTAGCAGGCATCATATGCTTGTCGATCAGGATCGTGCTTAAGAACTACGGCGAAAACATTCATAGCTTGCCTCTGTCCACGTCGAGAGTAGACGCGGATAGTGCCGCACGTCTCGGGATACGATTCCAACGATAAGCTTTCTTGCCGTCTTTTAGTGTTTCGGACACTTCGGGTGTGCTGGCAAGCCGCTTCAATGCTGTATGGATTGATGCCATCGGGTTATTGTGCTGCGCGACGTCAAAGCCACCTGCAACAATACGGTCACGCACTTCCATCGGCGTTAGCGCCACGTTACTCGACTTAACAACCTCGCGAACGGCAAGAGCCGGGCCGACACCAACAAAGGACAGTTCCATTCGCGGCAGTGTTGGCTTTTCGCCACATAGTCGAGAAAGACTGGCCTCGGTTTCGGTTAGCTTCGCGATTCGTTCGTTGATGCCAATGACTTCCTCTTCTAACTCGTCTCGCTTCCGCTTTAGAGATTCCATCTCGCTACGGGCGAGGTTCAGTGCTTGCTCGAAAGCATCTGTTGACATACGCGGATAATACTACGGATAAAATGAAAGTCAAGCAAAAAGATAAGAGATTATCTCGCAAAGATAAATAGCAGTGGCATGAGGTTAGCGTCCGCGCGCACAAGGAGAGTCAGGGTGATCCGGTCACCTCCTTCTGACGCTTTTGAGTAAGTAGTGCCTCTATTTCCTCAGTTGTGCCAGGTACCAAACAGAGAGAGAGCGCTTGTTCAATTGTGCCATTTCCACCGTAATACCAATCTTCATAACCGGGTGCCTGAATTTCAATCCTTATGGGCATCGACGGAACCAATACGGTTACTTTGCCAGCAGCTTCCTCTCCAAGACCAGTTCCAAGCCGGTCGAGGTTGTCATCCCGACGAAATTCAATATTAGCTTCCTTAATGGGTTGACCAGTCTCAGCATCAATAAGTCGTAAGATTAGTCTTGCCCCTTGCGAGTTCAGTAGAACGATTCCGGCATCAACTACTTGTTGATCTCCGACTGTGATTTCGGGAGCCCCAACCTGGTCAACGTCATAGAAAAGTGCGCTAGTTGTCGGATAAGACAGATCCTCTTTGCCTGCGTACATTCTATACGTGCCTGGAGTTCGAACAACTATCGAAAAGTTTCCGAGTTGATCAGTGTAACCTTGTGGTATCGCACCTGGTGAACGGGGAGTTAAACAAGCCGAGACTCTTGCGTTAGCAACCGGGTTTCTATATGCATCCTTTACTTGTCCGGTGATCGTTGCTGAAAATGAGTCCTGTTTAGAAGCTTGGGATAAAGTGGGTATGCTCAGATACATTACTACTATAAAGTTACTCACCATACTCGCCTTCATATTAGCCTTCCTTTCTAAGCTTAGTGCGCCGAGATGAATACGGATTTTTCTTAGCAATCGAAGTGAGGGTAATCGCCATGCGGGAAGACTACGCTTGCGCACCTTCCGGCATCAAGTAGTCAGTCATCTAACTTTTTGTCTGATTATCGGTGTGGATCCCCAGTCATTTGACAGCGCGTTTCAATCTCGCCTTAACCGAAACCATTTCGCCCGAACGAGGTTTCAACAGCTTGGAGCGCCACGTCAGATACCCTCTTGCGCGTATCTGAAAGCGGAACGCTACTGGTGGAACCAAGAGATCCATGTTGGGGGCACTACCTATTATGTAAGGTCGCTTCGGGTCATCAAGTCTGGTAAAGGTCAGAGAGCCGCCGACCGCACTTCCCTTTTCATCTTCAATCGAGAGCTTCAGAACGCCGTATTTTGGGCCTAGCTCGAGGACTACACCCTCGGTCACTCTCCCTACTTCAACCTCTACTTGTCGCGAAGCCTTCTTATTGCCCATTGTGAAGAAGGAGAAAAAGGTGTCCGGATATCCCTGAGTTTCCTTGTGCGCACGAACGCTATAGGTACCCGGAGGCACGTCACGCAAGACAAAACTACCGTTTGAGTCTGATGTCGCACTGATGCGGCGCCGAATGTTGTTGACGTCGATTGCGTACACGGACGCTTCGGGCACAGGCCCGCTCTTCAAGTCGCGAACAACACCTACTATGCTCCCACCAGGATCCTGCGCGAATACTGGAGTGAACCCAAATAAGATGGACAGAGCGACAGCCACCGTTTTCATTTATATTTTCCTATGGGAAGAGTTGAGTTCCAGGAGGAAAGGCATTTACTTGGCCATTCACCTTGACAGTATTACTGCGCGTCTCACGAGTAGACTTCCAGATATTATTTTGCACAGTGCCATTACACATCGACCACGTACTAGTAAGAGTAAAGCCGCAGCCGCTGTTTCTGGCGATGCCAGAATTGCAGAGGTTGCCTGAGACTCCCATCGAATCAAGGAATTGGCCACCAGTATCCAGCGGCTCGCAAGGTGACGGGCTAGGAGTTCCGTTGTTACACGTGTTTGCGGACAAGTTAGAATAACTCTCTTTCACTGACCCTGAAGTAATGTCGTTGTTGTTTATGTCCACAACCTGAACCTTAATCTGACGAACCCATAGTCCACTATCGGGACAATCTGCGGGAAAGCCCGCCTGGTCGACCAGCACTCTAACGTGGTGCGGCGTAGCAACGCCCTCCGCGGTGGCGCTAGCGCTCCTGAAGAACGTCGCGCTGCCACAGCATCCTCCTACCGGTCCTGGATTGAATCCGGATCCACCGCACTGAGTCGGCACGGAAGTGTAGGAAGTCCACGTCGCTGTGATCGTTGTTTGCCCCGCGCCTATGCACGTAACCTGGCCGCCCGACACAGATGCCACTGAAGGGTTGCTGCTGTTCCACGATCCTGTTTGCTCCATCGGGTAAGTATAACCGTAGCAATCACCATGAAGCTCGAACGCGTGCAGCGTAGCAGTTCCTCCGACCTGCAGCTCAACAGATGAAGGAGAGATGTAGGACCCCTCGAAAAAGTCTCCGCAACAGTTCTGACACGCATAAGTGCTGCTGATCCCCTTAACTTCATCCACCTGCTCGGCGCGGCCAATCAATGCGAGCGGATCAGTCCCTTCGCTTTGTATGAGCGTCCACCTCACCTGTCCGTGACCCGCAACGAGTGGGATCGTGTGGTCCTCGTCATCAGGAATCTGCTTATCGCGCAAAGCGCGGATATCGATCGTCACCGTTTCACCTGGCGTAAGCGTCTTCAGTCCCATCCTGTAATTGCCGCCTTCATAGTTTAGATGGGCTATGTATTTTTGCTCAACCGACGTCGTGTTCTTGATGTAAACGACCGTTGAAGAAGTACCATACATGTAGAAGGGATAAGCGCCGGTGCTGCTCTTTTGCGCCGAAACATCCAGCATCGGGACCTGAAAGACCTGATTGCCGCTTTTGCTGACGCTTAGAGCCGAAACCACCACGCTTCCAGGTTGAGTGCTGTAGTCGATCTCCAGCCCCGCGGATTCTGCACCGGCGCTTTGCTTGTTGATTTCGTTGAGCTGCCATGCCTTTACTTCACCGGCTCGCAGCTTGACCTCTCGGAGCGGCGTAACGCCCTCGCCTCCATCTTTCTTGATGTAACGGATGCGACCGTGCAAGACAGCCGTCTCATCACCGGTGTTGCGCGCGACCACCATTGGAGTGAGTTCCTCGCCTGCCATTTCTCCCAATCGAAGACCCGCCCCGTGAAGCCTCGATGACTTGGCCTTTCCCGGATCGGCAAATTGTACGGCTGATGAAAACCCGATCAACGGGTTTTGGATCATCGCCCTGGCAATCAGAGCACCGGGTTTACCGAAATGATTAATCGAAAGCCCGCCAGTCTCGTGCATAACAGCCGGCCTATCGGACTGGTCATCGGCAGGGTCTATTAACACGGTCTGATGAGGCTGAAGAATCAATTCTCTCGATCCTGTCTGTTTCGCGTCCTTACTGTCCCTCACCAATGACCCCTCAACGATCGAGTCGGTTGTATTAGAGATAGCTATGCTGACATGAGAATCGTGATCCGGAAGCCACCACAGTCCTTCGAGACGAGACGAGAACATAGTTGCAGGTTCGCCAAGCTGCTCATCGAATATGACACTCGAAGCCGAATCGACTATCTTGATTGCGCCCCCAACAGCATATCTCTTCCTCGATAGAAGAGCTGAAGGCTTCCCTGCTGAAAGGTAGGGCCACCGGGGCCGGCCCAATCAGCGAGATCAAAGACTTGAAACGTTGTCGCGTCTACCGTGACCGAAGGGACTTCAAGACGTTCGCCTGCCAGGTTGAAAAGCGTCGGCGTTACTTCGAGCGAAACCAGCCCTTTGTTGTTGAGATTGATAGAGGCTTTCAGATTCCCCTGGAAGCTGTAGTAAGCAGCGGCCATTGTGTGAGGCTTATCAGACTGAGGAGACGCGGATTGCGGAAGGTTTGAGATCGAATGCCCTGCGCCAGGATGATTTGCGGCGTTAACAATCGTGGGCAGTCGTCTCACCGTCGCTACGATACTGAAAGCGGTCAACAGGAGCACGCTGACAAGAACACCAGCAAGCCGAAATCTGATAGACGCAAAGTTAGACGTTCTGTACATGGCATCTCCTTAACGCGGTTTGAGCTCTTGCCCTTCCGAAACCTCGGCGAGTTACGCGAGTCCAGATTATTCTTCCCTCGCTGACGGATTACGCCTGGCGACGCCTTGCCATCGCCCAGCGCATCCATGCTTGTCTCACCTGACTTTCAAAAATGTTGGACTTGGGAAGATTTGCTTAAGCCTTCCCATCTAATAGGACGGAAGTCACGTGCTGAACGATTCAGAATGTCCCGGGATACTTGTAAGCAACCTCTCAGCGATATAGCCTCATTTCGCGTTGCCGAGACGGGGGCCGCAACCAACAAACAACGCACACCAGTCCTCTTGAAGCTTGCTTCTCGGTCACTTGAAGGCCCATTTCTTGACAACTTCAATCACCGTCCGCTACTGTTTTTCATTCGGATGATGAGCAAATTCCTAACAATGGGAGCACACGTTTGAATATCTTACTGGCGGCGTCCGAGGTCGTCCCGTACGCAAAAACCGGCGGCCTCGCTGACGTAGCGGGCGCATTGCCAAAAGCGCTGACGCGTCTCGGGCATAAGGTCCGAATCGTAATGCCTCGCTACAACATCGAGAAGATCGAGGCGGTTAACACGCAACTGCCGGGCGAGCTTGTTGTGCCGTTCGATTTCGGCGAACGCCACGTCAAGGTCTTTGCCGATAGGTCGGGCGAGGTTCCCATCTATTTCATCGACGCGCCGGAATACTTCTCGCGCGAGAAGCTCTACGGAGATCCCGATGACGCAGAGCGCTTCGCGTTCTTTAGCCGGGCGATTCTGGAACTGGCAAAAGCTCTCGGCGAGCACTTCGATATCATTCATCTCAACGACTGGATGACTGGCCTTGCCGCCGCGTATCTGAAAACCGTCTACGCGAGCGACCCGGCATTCGACGGCACAAAAACGTTGTTCACAGTTCATAACCTCGCGTTTCACGGTTTGTTCAAACCCGGCCAGCTTCCCGCATTCGGGCTGCCCGGGTGGATCTACAAATCGGAAGGCGGACTCGAATTTTATGGCCTGGCAAGCGCACTCAAGGCGGGGCTCGTCTTCTCCGAAGCGATATCCACGGTGAGCCCGCGTTACGCCGCTGAGATTCAGACCCCTGAGTTCGGGGAACGATTTGATGGGCTTCTGCGCGCGCGCCAAATTGATTTATACGGCATCCTCAACGGCGTTGACTACGATGAATGGAACCCTGCAACGGACAAGTACATCGCCGCGAACTATTCGCCCGAAGACACGGCCGGCAAACTCGAGTGCAAGCGAGATCTGCTTCGCGCCTTTGATTTGCCCGAAGCGCTCGATCGCCCTCTGATCGGTTGTATATCGAGATTATCGGATCAGAAAGGTTTCGATCTGATTCTCGAGATGGCTGACCGGATGCTCCAACGCGGAGCCATTTTCATTCTGCTCGGGTCGGGTAACGAGGTTTATGAGCGCGCGTTTCAGTCATTGTGTGAAGCAAGGCGGTCCCAGGTTGCCGTGTATCTCGGATTCTCGAATGAGCTGGCACACAAGATCGAAGCCGGAGCCGATATGTTCCTGATGCCGTCGCGTTTCGAACCATGCGGATTGAATCAGATGTATTCGCTCAAATATGGAACGGTCCCGATCGTCCGCGCGGCGGGCGGCCTTGCCGACACGATCGAGAATTTTGATAGCACAACGATGCGAGGGAACGGATTCAAGTTTGACGAGTATCATCCGGATCGCCTTCTGGAAAAAGTTTATGAAGCAATTGAAGTCTACGCCGACAAGGATCTTTGGCGCGCGTTGATGTTGAATGGCATGCGATCCGATTTTTCCTGGGACGCGTCGGCGAGTCATTATGTAGAGCTGTATCAGCGGCTGATTGGGGTCGGGGTTTCGGCAACGGTTTGACAGATTGTGCTTGCCGGGTTGAGCATTAAGCCACGGAGGTAATGATGAGCGAGCTAGTGAATGATGTAACGGATCAAAGCTTCGATCAGGAAGTCCTGAGTGCAGACCAGCCCGTGCTGGTGGACTTCTGGGCTGAGTGGTGCCACCCGTGCAAGGCGTTAGCCCCAACCGTCGACAAGGTAGCCCAGGAGTATGATGGGAAGGCGCGAGTAGTAAAGCTGAACGTCGATGATAACAACCAGACCGGGACACGTTTTGGCGTGCGGGGCATTCCGACATTGATTCTCTTCAAGGGCGGCGCAGAGTTTGATCGCGTCGTTGGCACTACTTCGAAAGACAACATCTCACGAATGATCGATCGCGCTCTCAACAACGTCGCTTAAGGCGCGGTCATTAGCATTTTCAACTGAACAGGCGCATCGATTGCCGCTGGCAGTGTGCGCCTGTTGGTCTGTTTCGGCGGAGGCGGTCTGGACCTCCCGAACGCCGCAGTACCGCCAAACCGGCTTCCAAAGCTCGTTTCAGGCTGACATGAAAAACCTCGTGGTAGTAGGCGCTCAATGGGGCGACGAAGGAAAAGGCAAGGTCGTCGATATTCTGGCGCCGCATTTCGATATCGTCGCGCGCTATCAGGGCGGTCATAACGCGGGCCACACGGTTCGCATCGGAGAGCGCAAGTTCATCCTGAGACTTATTCCCTCCGGCATCCTGCACGAGGAATCCTCCTGCGTCATCGGCAACGGTGTGGTGGTCGATCCTCGCGCTTTTAACGGCGAGGTTCAGGAGCTGCGCGAGATGGGCATCGAATGCGACGGCCGGTTGTTTATTTCAAGCCGGGCTCATTTGATCCTTCCCTATCACGCAGCACTCGACCGCGCTCGCGAGGACCGGCTCGGCGCGAATAGCGTGGGAACGACGATGCGCGGGATCGGTCCCGCTTACGAGGACAAAGCTTCGCGAACTGGCATTCGTGCCGGAGATCTGTTCTATCCTGATCTGCTACGGGAAAAGATTCGCACAAACATCGAGGGGAAGAACCGTGAATTGGCTTCGATGAATTGCGAACAGTTGAACCCGGATTCGACGCTCGATGAGTTCCTCAACGAAGCTTTGAAGCTCAAGCCATTCATTCGCGACACCGCTGCTCTGATTAACAATGCAGTCAACGGAGGCAAGGCGGTGTTGATCGAAGGCGCCCAGGGCACGATGCTCGATGTCGATCACGGCACTTATCCGTTTGTTACTTCTTCAAACGCAACGGCGGGCGGAGCGGCTACGGGACTCGGGCTCTCGCCTCGAAAGATAACCGGTGTGCTCGGCATAGCGAAGGCTTACACGACTCGAGTCGGAGGCGGTCCATTCCCAACCGAGCTGCTCGATGAGCACGGCGCATATCTGCAAAAACGCGGTAACGAATACGGGGCCGTGACTGGCCGTCCTCGCAGGACCGGCTGGTTTGACGGAGTCGTCGTTCGGTATTCAGTGATGATCAGCGGCATTGACGCGATTGCGTTGACCAAACTCGACGTGCTCGATGAATTCGAAGAGATCAAGGTGGCTACGGCTTATCGCTGCCGGGGCGAGTTGTTGGAGACAATTCCGTACGGGGCGAACGTGCTTACGGAATGCGAGCCGGTTTACGAAACTTTGCCGGGTTGGAAAACAGACACAAGCGGAATAACCACCTTCGATAAGCTGCCGGCGGCCGCCAGGGACTACATTCGCCGCGTAGAACAATTGTGCGGAGCCCCTGTTTCATTGATCTCCACCGGGCCCGATCGCGCCGAAACCATCATTCGAGATGATTCGCCGGTCAGTGCCTGGATGAAATGAAACCAGCTTAGTTCCCTCCGAAAATCAAGGCGCGCGCAATATAAGCGCGAGCCGAAATCAGTTTTAATTTTATTAATTTTTCCTGTTTCAAAGATGCCGTTAGAATCAAAACCGTAAAGGCTCGAGTCGGGCGCCAGCCCCAGATCTTTCCACGAGGCTAGCCGCGATTCGCAACACGGGAGATGACGGCAATGATTAACCATAATACTGAAGCCAGATTCGACAACCGCCCCGAACAGAGCGATAGCGAGGAAGCGCTCGAGGTCACAAGCGAGCAGGACGAGCGCGAAGATGCAGCACACATCGACCATACCGACCTCCTCAAGCTCTACCTGCGTGAGGCGAGCAGACATGCGATGCTCACCGCCGACGGAGAGAGAGACTCAGCCAGGCGAATCGAACGCGCTAGACTTCGCCTCGCGAAGTTGCTTTCACGATCACTCGTCGTCGCTGACTACTGCGTGTATCTTCGGCGCGCGTTTCAACTCGAACGGGAGACTCCCGCCGATCTGATCGAGCGAGCACCCGGCAGCGACCGATCCAACACGCTTCCAATTTCTGAACTCGCGGATCCCGCTCTTGCAATCATTGAACAGGCGCATCTGGAGTTCCTGACCGGGAAATCGGCGGGCCGCAAGAACAAGCGACGCGTCCCATCACGGGCCGCGTTGCGCAAGCGTATTCGGTTGTCTCGAGTCATTCGCTCGATCGCCTTCACGCCCACCGCGGAGCGCCGCCTGGTCGCGCTGTTGGAGAACGCGGCTCGAGTCGCCCGTTCCAGCGACGCCACGGGACGAACAAAATCGGTGCCGGCAAAACAACAGCCGCCATTGAACATCAATGGCGAAGAATTTGATCTTGAGTTGTCAGTCGCCAGGATTCTTTCGAGCGGTGTCTCCACTCCTCGTGAAATAGTGATGCTCGCAAGCAAGGCCACGGCCGCGTTGAACGAAATGAATGATGCAAAGCAGCGGATGACGGAAGCCAACTTGAGACTCGTCGTCTCCGTAGCGCGCCAGTATTCGAATCGAGGCTTGCCGTTTCTCGATTTGATCCAGGAAGGAAATGTGGGACTGATGCGCGCAGTCGAAAAATTCGATTGGCGACGCGGCTTCAGGTTTTCAACCTACGCGATGTGGTGGATCCGGCAATCGATGGCGCGCGCGCTGGACACCCAAAGCCGCATCGTGAGGCTTCCGGCTTCGGAACTCACCCTGATAAACAAAGCCTCTCGCGCATCTCGCGCGATCGGCGAAGAGACCAGCGCCGAGGCGACCAGCGATCAAATAGCCGAGCGGCTGTCGGTCGAATCCGAGCGGGTAAGCGAGGCTCTCGGGTTCGCGCAGCATACGGTGACGCTTGACGGTCCCGCGAATGACAACGGCGAAGCGGCCGTTAATTTCATTGACGACGGCGACTATGCAAATCCGTTCAATGCCGCGGTGGACTGGTCGCGGCGCAACGTGATTCAACGCGCGCTGGCTCATTTGACCGCACGCGAAGCGAAGATCCTGAAGCTGCATTACGGGTTGGAGTCGGGGTCAACGCCGCTGACACTGGAGGAGATCGGTCAGGACCTTTCGGTAACGCGGGAGCGGGTTCGCCAGATCGAAGCCGGAGCACTTGCGAAGCTGCGCACGCACGAGATCGGCAACACACTTCGCGAGTTCCTTGCCTTCGCTTAGAGCTTGTAAGGGCGGCTCTCCGTGGCCGCCCTTACAAGTTCTCTCAACTCTCCAACACAGCCTGGGCTACGGCTAGGTCGCCCGAATGACTTAGCGATACGTGAACTCGGCTTGCGCCGATCTCACGCATTCGTTCCAGCGCTCGCCCGTGAAGTTGAATCGAAGGCGCGCCGGACAACCCGCAGACAACCTCGACATCCTTCCACCCAACGCCGTCCGACCAGCCGGTGCCCAGAGCCTTCATCACCGCTTCTTTTGCAGCAAACCGCGCGGCGTAGCTGGCAAACTTCGCCGCCCTCGCCCCCCGCTCGCAGTAACTTATCTCGCCATCGGTGAAGACGCGAGAACGAAAACGCTCTCCTCGACGCGCCAGCACCCCTTCGAGCCGCGCAATCTCAACCAGGTCGATGCCTATCCCGACAATCATCGGCTTATATCTGGATCTCCATCAGGTCTTCGGCAAGGATCGTTTCAGGAAAGATCGCGCGCGCCTCTTCAAGCAATATAGCCGGATCCGGATAGCGAGTGCTGAAGTGTGTGATCAACAGCCGCCGCGCGCCTGCTTCCCGAGCCGTCCGCGCCGCCTGCGCAGCGGTCGAGTGACCGTACTCGCGAGCCTCGGCCGCAAGCTCTTCGGTGTAGGTCGCCTCGTGAATCAGCAAGTCAACGCCGCGCGCCAATTCAATGGCGGCGGCACAAGGCCGCGTGTCCAAACAGTACGCCACAGACTTTCCCGGACGCTGCGCACCAAGCACATCGGAAGAACGAATTGTTCTTCCATCATCCAGTTTCACGTCGTTGCCAGACTGTAGCTGGCCCCATAGCTGTCCTTCGGGAACACCCAACTCGCGCGCGCGCGCGACATTGAATCGCCCAGGCCGCGAGCGCTCATCCACCCGATACCCGAGCGCAAACAGACGATGATCAAGCGGGCGAGCCGTGACCGTGTAGTCCGCGGTTTCGAGCACAGAGTTCGAATCCGCAGCGGCGGTCAGTTCCTTCAGGTCGAGCGGATAGTTTATGAAGATGACTCTCAGGCGTTCCAGCGTGTTGAGGTACTCACGAACTCCGGGCGGCCCCGCCAGCGTCAGTTCACGAGTTCTCCGGTCCAGTCCCATCGTCGACAGCAGCCCCGGAAGGCCGTTGAAATGGTCGCCGTGCAGATGAGTAATGAATACCGCTACAAGCCGGTTGGGGCTCAGGCCTGCCCGCGTGATTTGAGTCTGCGCTCCTTCTCCACAATCAAACAGCAGCCACTCGGCTTCGCGTGCGACTGCCAGCGCGCTTACGTTGCGCTTGATGGTCGGCTTTCCCGAACTCGTGCCCAGAGGAATTACTTTCATCGTCCTTACAATATCATTGTGTTCGAAGTTAAGGCAGGACAATCAGCAGCCGCCTCACGCGGATCGCGTGTGCGTCCTGACGCCCGAGCGAAGCACTTCGAGCGGCAACAGCGCGCAATTGATTCGCGCGGGCTTAATGCTGCTCTGGAGGGAAGAGAGCAGCAGATCATTCGAGATTAGCTCTGCGTCATCGATCCTCACGCCCACGATCAACTCCGTCAACATCGAAGCGGCAGCGAGGCTTATCGCACAGCCGTCGCCCTGGAAGCGGGCCGCTTTTACTACGTCGCCGTTCAATTCCAACTCGATCCTGATCCGATCGCCGCACAGTGGATTAAAGTCTTCGTAGGTTATGTCCGCGTCAGGGAGTCTGCCGAAGTTGCGCGGGTTTCGGAAGTGATCGAGCAGCACTTCGCTGTAGAGGTTCGCCATCCTTCCTACTCCCGCTCCCTCAATGGTGTGCCCGGGCGGCTTGCCTTCACCGCGACGGCTTCCGCCAAAATGCTCAACGCTATTTCGCCCGCGGTCGCAGCCCCGATATCCAAACCCGTGGGCACTCGCACGCGTTCGAGTGCCGCCGCATCGACCCCGCTCTCGCTGAGGAATCTCAGGATCGCTTCCCCTCTCCTCTTACTGCTCAGCATCCCGATGTAAGATGCGCCGGTGTTCAGGACTGCCTTGAGCACCGGAATGTCGTATTTGTAATCGTGCGCGGCAAGCACGACGAATGTCGATGACGTGTATGCGAGCGTTCGAGCAATCTCCGAAGGAATTCCAATCAGCAATTCATCAGCGTCGGGAAAGCGCTCCCTGGTCGCGAAACGGGGTCTGCCGTCCACCACGACCGTTCTTAATCCCAGCGCTTTCGCAAGACTCACCAAAGGCATCGATACGTGACCAGCTCCAAAGACCACGAGAGTTGGCGTCGGGCCGTGCACTTCGAAAAACACTTTACGGGAAGACTGATTTGAATCAAGTGCGACTGTTCGCGAAGCCCGCTTCTGTATCAACTCGAGCGCGACTGGCTGCGCGGCTCGATCAAGCTCGAAAGCGCCCAGCGTACCCGACTGGCGTCCGTCTTCGAACACAAGTAGCTTGGACGACGGGCTCGCGAGCAACGTAACCACGACCGCGCACTTCCCTCTTTCTACTTCACCGCGAACCGTACGGTAGAGATTGACCAGCGGGTCTTCGGAGCCTGTAAGATTCACAGGTTCGATCATCACGTCTATCGTTCCGGCGCACGTAAACCCGCCTTCCCACGCGTCCTCCTCGCCAAGGCTGATTGAAAAACATCGAGGCGCGTTTTCGTTGAGAGCCGCCTCCGACTCCTCAATCACTCTCGCGTCAACGCAGCCGCCGATCGTCACTGAACCCATAATGTGACCGTTATCGCCAACCCACATCTTCGCTCCTTCCTTTTTCGGAGCGGTACCGCGAGTCGCGACCAGGGTGGCCATCGCTGCTCGCTTCTCGATCTTTGAGAGCGTCTCGATCTGTGAAAACACTTCTTCCATTTTCAATCACAAAACAAGGTGCCGTTCGAGCGCCCGTAAGCTCCTAAGGTTATGCATCGGCGCAAACAGATCCAGATGCGGAAGCGCGGCTTGCATTCCGCGAGTCAACGGCCGGTACTCGGGACTGGCCAGCAGCGGGTTCAGCCAGATCAGCTTGCCTGCGCGTCGCTTCAACCTTGCGAGCGACGCGGCAAGCTCTTCGGGTTCTCCAGTGTCCCACCCATCGCTCAAGATGATCACTATTGTCCGTCTATCAACAAGGTTCGGCCATCCGGAATCGAAAGCGGCGAGGCTCGGCCCGATCAGTGTGCCCCCGGACCACCCACGCGTCTCGCCGAGCAACTCGAGCGCTCGCTCGTAGTCCTTGTTCTTCAGGCGTCCGGTTATCCGTTCGAGCGAAGTGCTGAACACAAACGTTTCGACTCGCGCGAGACTGTTCTGAAGCGCGTGGACGAATTGAAGAAGCAGGCGGGTGTACAAATCCATCGACCCGGACACATCGCATAAAACGACTAGCCTGGTCTTCTTTGGCTTGCGTTGCTTGAACGAGAGCTGAACCAACTCGCCCCCGGTCCTCAGCGACGTCCGAAATGAACGGCGGAGATCGACTCTCGATCCTCGCCGCACCGGCTTCCACCGGCGGCTTGGTTTCGAAGCAAGCTTCCTGACGATTCGCCTTGCGAGGCGTGCGATCTCTTCAAGCTCGTCCGCGCCAAAGACGCTAAAGTCCTTGTCAGCGCTGCTCTCAATGTTGCTCGCGGCCGGGATGTTGATTTCTTTGGAATCATTCGACGCGGCGCGCCAGTTATCGAGGAAGAAAGGCAACCTCTTCTCCGAGAACTCGCGGGAAGGGGGACGAACCTCCCGTCCTCTGGTCAAACGACTTTCGCCGGCGACGTTCTTTCGCTGCTCTGCACGGTGACCAAGTCCACACCAGAACTCTTCAAAGAGCTCCGCAAAATTCTCGAAGTCCTCGACCCGTGATGTAAGCACGCTTCTCAAACTCAGGAATGTTTCCTGGCGATCGTCGAGATCGATAAGGTTTAATGTTCTGGCCGCGTCTACTGCTTCGGCAGGGGTTGCCGCGACGCCTCGTTCTCGTAACGCGCGACAAAACAGGACGGTGTTGGTGAGCTTGGACTCGCTCGATGGTACATTCATGATCCGGGACTCATCATTTCATCGAGGCGAGCGACGGCCTCGGTTTCAAACTTGCGCAGATCCGCCTCGTCCTTGAGGAAGCAGCCCATCGTTTCGCTGACGACTTCTCGATCGAGGTGCGCCGCGTTCAGCGCAACCAGAGAGGCGGCCCAGTCGAGTGTCTCCGCGACGCCGGGGACCTTTGACAGACTGAGCGATCTGCTCGCTTGGATCACGCGCGTAAGCTCCGAAGAAAGCGGCTCGCTGATTCCGGGGACCTTAGTGCGAACGATCTGCAGCTCTTTGTCGAATGACGGGTAGTCAATCCAAAGATAAAGGCATCTGCGGCGCAAGGCATCGGAAAGCTCGCGCGAGCGATTCGACGTAAGCACGACGTGCGGGCGATGCGCCGCCGCAATCGAGCCGATCTCGGGGATGGTGACTTGAAACTCCGCGAGCACTTCGAGCAGGAAGGCTTCGAACTCCTCATCGCTGCGATCCACTTCGTCAATCAACAGCACCGGCGAGCGATTCGGGTCGGTTATCGCCTGGAGCAGCGGGCGCTTGAGAAGGAATGCCTCGCTAAAGATCGATGCTTCTTTTTCAGCGGCATCGGGCGTGGATTCCTGCAGCTTGATGTGAAGCATCTGCCTCGGGTAGTTCCATTCATAAAGCGCGGTGGTTGCGTCCAGGCCCTCATAGCACTGAAGCCGAATCAATTGTGTGTCCAGCGCGCTGGCGAGCACCTTGGCTATTTCGGTCTTGCCGACGCCCGCGGGGCCTTCGATCAACAACGGCTTGCCGAGCGCCATCGCCAGATACAACGACGTCGCGACAGCGGCGTCCGTCACGTAGGCTTGTTGCTCGAGCAACTCCCGGATCTGTCTAACCTCTTCTCGCAAAGCTACCTCGCTTGTGTTAAACGATCGAAGTCCGCCTGGGTGTTGATGTCTTCAGGGAAAGGACGATCGATTTCGGCTAAGCCAATCAAGTCCGGGCGCGCGTCGACCAGCTTCCACGCTGCCTTGTCACCGTGCAACTCGACTAACTTGTCAAACAGCGGCTTCGCAAAGAGCATCGGGTGACCATTTCGTCCGCGATAGGAAGCCAACACGATCTGATTCGTGCGTTCGCGGAAGACTTCAGCAACCCGGTCTATTATTTCTGGGCCAACACCAGGCTGATCGCCGAGAAGGATCATTATGGCGTCGGACTTCGCGTCGATTGCTCCGATGCCAGAGCGGTACGAAGAAGCGCAGCCCTCGCCGAACACTGGATTGTCGACGACCGTTGCACCGCCGAACTCTACGCGTTTGCGAACTTCATCAGCCGCTCGGCCAAGGACTACAACAACCTCATCGAGCGCGTGTGATTGCCGCGCCTGACTGACAACCCATTCGAGCAAGGTCGTGCCTCGATAAGGAAGAAGCTGCTTGGGTTGCCCGAGTCGCGTTGACGCTCCGGCGCCGAGCACCAACCCTGAAATAAACTTCCTCATAGCCCACCCGCGCTTTGCGTGCGATAGGATTCTGGAGCGCGGTCAAACGATTCCTTGCATCGAATGCAGCAAAAGTAAAATGTCTCGTCCTCGATTTCCGACTTGTATTTCGCTCGCGCCGTATCGACGGTCATTCCACAGACGGGATCGCGCGCTTCAGAGGCTGTCTCGTGGGACGCGTCAGACGACGATGTGCTATTGATCACCGGCAGGTTCAGTCCCGGCTTGACCGGTTTGATCGCCGGTTGCGCAAGGGACCTTCGCAACTGAACTATCTCGGCCATTATGCTGAGCGCGATCTCGGGCAGCGTCTCGCCGCCGAGACTGAGACCAGCAGGAACTTTTACCGGCTCGAGATCTTCGGCGGGCACACCTTTGTCCTGCAGATATTGAAACAGGCCCTTTGCTTTCTTCGCGCTTGCAACTAGGCCGAGATACTTCGGAGTCGAGCCAGCGACTGCTTGAAGACCCTCTTCGTCGCCGGTTCCCATGGTCGCGACCACGACGTAGCTTGATGAATCGATCGTGTCTCTTGCCGCACTGAGGTGCGTCAGCACGAGGTCAGCCTCCGGGAATCGTTCTTGGGTCGCGTCGGGATCAGCGACCGACACTTTGAAGTCGAGCAGCTTCCCGAGCCCGCAAAGTATCCGGGCCATCGGCGAATTGCCGAGAATCAGAAGCGCGGGTTTGGGAAGCACGGGTTCGAGATAGATATCGAGCGAGCCGCCGCCTTCACAAGTCATCAGATGTGATTCGACTCCTTTCCAGTCTCCATGCGTAGAATCGGGGCTGATGCTTACCAGTTTTGGCTCGCCTGTTTGAAGAGCCTTCAGCGCTTCGCGAATGACGATGGGCTGAACGCATCCGCCGCCGATCCAGCCGTCGATCGAGCCGTCAGGAAGAATGATGGCCTTCGATCCGGGCTTCGCCGACTGAGGGCTCTTGTAGGCCACGACGGTTGCGACGACGAAGGGTTTTTCATCGGCGCGTAACCGGGTAGCTTGATCCCATGTGCCCCAGGCGTTCATTCGTAGTCCTCGTTCTCAGCGTCAGCGTACTTGAAATCCTCTGCGATCTCGTCCAGATCAGCGACGAACAAAGGATCGCTCATCGCTTCACGCAGAACACCCGGTCGGTCCGCATCTGGCTCGGGCAAAACTATGGAAACTGTAGTCCCTTCCGCTTGGTTCATGGTCTCATCCAGTTTTCGACAGCAAGCCCGGTGACCCGCTTAAAGTGCCGCTCGTTATTGGTTACTAGACCATAGCCGTTAACGAGCGCTGTCGCAGCAATCAAAATGTCTGCATCGAGTATTAATTGCCCTCGCTTGCGAAGCTCAGCCCAGATCTCCGCCGCTTGGTCGATTACTTGTTCCGTGATAGGCAGGGCGGTGTTGTTTGCACAGAAGTGTTGGAAGACTCTCTCTTGCGTCAAAGCGCCCTTCGCCTTGAATCCACGCAGAACCTCGTATCGCGTCACGATTGAAATGGTAAACCGGGTGTGCAGCGCGAGGTATTCGCGAGCCCTTTCGACAACGACCGATTCTTCTCTCAAGCGATAGGCTCGCGAGAGGTTCGAAAGTACGTCCGTATCGAGGATGACCTTATCCACGGCTCATTAGGATCCCGAATGTTCCAGGACGGGGCTCCTATCAGTCGAGATATTTTCAATCTCATCAATCTCCTTGCTAGAAAGACCTCCGTAGACTTCACCCGCCAAGGCAAGCCGTAGGTCAGCGACTCGGACATAACGCGGATCGTGACAAGTAATGGCTATCCTGTCGCCAGCGTTCCAGTCGTCGCCTATCAGAGCCGAAATATTCGGTGGGGCTTCGCCTTTGTCTATGAAGACGTCGCCGTTCGCGACTACGATCCAGAAATACTTGTTCGGGGTCGATTCGCACTGTCTGGCCTTCTGTACCTCGAGGAGACGATGTGACTTCTCGGTCACCTTAAACTCAATGCGAGGATTGCCGTCCTCCGCTGTTACCTTCTCACTCCGGAGAAAATCAAAATCGCACAGCGCTTGCACGGGCTCTCTGTCCACATAAAAGTCTCCCGCTTCGGAGGCCAGTTGCAGCAGTTCCGGAAGCCCAACATCCCAGAGCCTTGAACCGCCGTCCAGTTGTCGAAGGAGCCGTATCATCGCTTCATCAACATTCATACTGACCGCCTCCAATCACTCTCCAGCCTTGATCATCCTCTAGCCTATCCTCTTCTCGACAACCTGCCAAGAGTGTCTCTATGCCGGCCTGCAACAATCTTACTCCGTCACGCCGTGTTCTCTCAAAAGCTTCCACACCTTTGCTGGAGTGATCGGAATATCAATGTGCCTCACACCCAGATGCCACATCGCGTCAACCACCGCATTCACGATCGCTGCGGGAGCCCCGACCGTTGCCGATTCGCCGACGCCTTTCGCGCCAAGCGGATGATGCGGCGACGGGGTGCACGTCTTACCCGTTTCCCAGTTGGGAGTCTCAACCGCGGTTGGCACCAGATAATTCATGAAGCTCCCGTTCAAGTTGTTGCCGCTCTCGTCGTACTGAATCTCTTCGTACAGCGCCGGCGCCAGGCCCATCGTCAACCCGCCGTGAATCTGTCCCTCCACGATCATCGGATTGATGATGTTGCCGCAGTCGTCCACCGCCACGAATCTGCGGATCTTTATTTCGCCGGTTCCCTTATCGAGATCCACCACACAGATGTAGCTCCCGAACGGATAAGTCAGATTCGGCGGATCGTAGTAATTGACCGCCTCGAGTCCCGCTTCCATTCCAGGCGGATGATTCGTGTAAGCCGCAAGCGAAATTTCTTGAATCGTCTTCGCGCGATCGGGTGAGCCTTTGACCGAGAACTTGCCCGGCTCCCATTCGAGGTCGTCTTCATGAGCTTCGAGCAAATAAGCGGCGATCTTTTTCGCCTTGTCCCTGATCTTGCGAGCGGCTATCGCGCAAGCCGCCCCAGCGACGGGCGTGCTGCGGCTCGCATATGTGCCAAGCCCGTAAGGCGCGGTGTCGGTGTCGCCTTCTTCGACGGCAATGTCGGCGACCGGAATGCCAAGCTCCTCGGCGACGATCTGTGCGTAGGTCGTTTCGTGTCCCTGTCCCTGCGATTTGGTTCCGAATCGCGCGATCACCTTGCCGGTCGGATGCAAACGAATCTCGGCGCTGTCGAACATCTTGATCCCGAGAATGTCGAAGTGCTTCGATGGACCGGCGCCGACGATCTCGGTGAAGCTCGATATGCCGATTCCCATCAACTCGCCGCGTGCGCGTTTCTCAGCCTGTTCTTTTCGCAGCTCGTCGTAGCCGACTCTTTCCATCGCCAGCTTCAACGCTCCGGCGTAATTCCCGCTGTCGTACTCCCAGCCAAGCGCCGACGTGTAAGGAAATTGTTCCGGCTTGATGAAATTCTTCAAGCGGAACTCGGCTGCATCCATCCCGATTTCGTGAGCCATGATGTCGGCCATGCGCTCGATGGCGTGAACGGCTTCGGTGACCCGGAACGAACACCGGTAAGCAATGCCACCGGGTGGCTTGTTGGTGTACGCGCCATCGACCTCGACGTGCGCGGCTTTCAGGTCGTAGGAGCCGGTGCAAATGTGGAACAGCCCGGCCGGGAACTTCGAGGGGTTCGCCGCCGCGTCAGTGTAGCCGTGATCGGCGATGGTTTTGATTCGAAGCCCGGTCAACGTGCCGTCTTTCTTTCCGGCCAACTCAGCGCTCATGTGATAATCGCGCGCAAACGAATCGGCTTGCAGGTTCTCCATTCGGTCTTCGATCCATTTGACCGGCTTGCCAGTGAGCACCGAAGCCGCGACCGCGATCACGTAGCCAGGATACACCGGGACTTTGCCGCCGAACCCGCCGCCAATGTCGGGCGAGATGATTTGAATCTTGTGCTCGGCCAGCCCGACGTGTCCGGCGACCAGAGCGAACACGGTGCGAATTGCGTGCGGCGCTTGCGTGGTCATCCAGACGGTGAGCTTGCCGCTGACTTTGTTGAAATGCGCGACGCAGCCGCAGGTCTCGATCGACGAGACGTGTATTCGCGGGATGTAGATCTCTTGCTCGACGGTGACTTCGGCTTCGTCAAATGTCTTGTCCGTAGCGGCCTTATCGCCCCACTCCCAATGCCAGATGTGATTGTCCTTCTTCCCTTCCTTGTCGGTTCGGAGGACAGGCGCGTCAGGCAGCAACGCTTTCTTTGGATCGACGACCACGGGCAGCGGATCGTAATCGACTTCGACGGCGTCAACGCCATCCGCCGCGATGTACCGAGTGGTAGCGAGCACCGCCGCGACTTCCTGCGCTTGATACATCACCTTGTCCACAGGCAGAACCATTTGCGTATCGGACATCAGCGTAGGCATCCAGTGAAGGTTGTACTGCGCGAGGTCTTTGCCGGTAATGACCGCGAGTACGCCCGGGATCGCCAGCGCTTTTGAGGTGTCGATGTTCTTGATAGTCGCGTGCGCGTATGGACTGCGAACGATGTCGAGGTAGAGCATATCGGGAAGGACGACATCGTCGACGAAGTTCCCCTGGCCTCGAATGAAGCGCGGGTCTTCCTTCCGTTTGACCGAATGACCCATCCCGCCGATTTCAGGCGTTGTCCTTGGCTCCATTATGCACCTCCTTCTCGCATCTTCTGCGCCGCGTATTGATATGCCTTGACGATGTTGACGTACCCGGTGCATCGGCAGAGATTCCCGGAGATCGCGTGACGAATCTCGTCTTCAGTGGGATCGTCGCCGCTCTTTAGAAACGCGAAGCCGGTCATCAACATCCCGGGCGTGCAGTAGCCGCATTGCAAGCCGTGCTCTTGGAAGAACCCTTCTTGAATTGGGTGGAGCTTGCCGTCCTGCTCGAGGCCCTCGACGGTAAGCACCTCGCGGCCGTCGGCCTGGACCGCGAACACCGTGCAGGACTTCACCGCGCGGCCATCCATCACAACCGTGCATGCGCCGCAGTGGCTGGTATCGCAGCCGATGTGAGTGCCGGTGAGGCCGAGGACTTCGCGGATGAAGTGGACAAGGAGCAACCGAGGCTCGACATCGGCCGCGTGATTAGCTCCGTTGACGTTCACATCAATAGTCGCCATCGCCTATGCCCCTCCTTTAGCCCGCGTGATCGCCAGGTTGAGAGCGCGCGCGGTGAGCACTCGAACCAGATCGCGCTTATAGTCCGCCGAACCTCGGATGTCCTCTACAGGTTGAGACTCGCCTGCCGCAAGCTCTGAGGCCTGCTTGATCGCCGCCTGATCGAGCGCCCTTCCCGTCAGGAATGCTTCGGCCTTTCGCGCCTTGAGCGGAGTAAATCCCACATTCGTCAGGCCGATGCCAGCGTTCACGCATGCGCCTGAGCCGTCGAGCGTGATCTGCACGGCAACGCCCGCGGTTGCATAGTCGCCGACTTTTCGCTCCATCTTCAGATAAGCCCCTCCGCTTGAAGCCGGGGGAATCGGAATCCTGATTTCCGTTAGTATCTCATCGGGTTCGAGCGCGGTCGTGAATAGCCCAGGGAAGAAACTCTCTATTGGTATCTCGCGCTCGCCGTTCGGGCCTAACGCGATCACCGAAGCTCCGAGCGCAAGCATCGTCGCCGGATGATCGTTGGCCGGATCACCGTGCGCCAGATTACCGCACACCGTGGCTTGGTTTCGCACCAACGGGTCCGCTATCACCGAAGTAGTGTCGATGAGTATTGGGCAGCGTGATCGAATCAAATCTGAATGCTCGAGATCGCTCTCCCGCACGAGCGCGCCGATTCGCAAGACGCCGCTGGTTTCCGTTATGTAGTCGAGACCGGGGATGCGATTGATGTCAACGATGTGGGGAGGCGACGCGAGCCTGAGCTTCATCATGGGGATCAGGCTCTGACCGCCCGAGAGAATCTTGGCGTCGGGACCCAGCTTCTGAAGAAGCGAGACTGCTTCGTTCAGGGTACCGGGGGCGGAGTACTCAAAGCTGCGAGGTATCATTAATCCTCACCTCCAATGCAATGTTTGTTTGGTTGGCTTCGAACGACGCGAGGGATTGATAAACGCCGCCTGTTGCCTTTCGAATAAGCCGTTGCAGGTCTAAGACTCGGGGACTGCTCGTCAGAGGACATCTCGGCTATCAACCTTTTTTCCGGAGCCCTGGCGAGCCCGGACCATTCAAGATCGTGGTAATTTGTTTGGCCAATTCCTGGAATCTAGTTGCGCTGCTTCGGTCGCGGCCAGCCGTAGCATACTCACTGTCAATACAGGCGTCAACCACCGGCTTGCTTCCTTAAACAGCATTGATTACTCCAGATCTATGCTATCGAGCCCGATTGTTGTAGTCTCATATCCTATGGCTTTCAAGATCGAAGAGGGCTTCGAAGTTCAGGCGCCGGTCCAGCGGGTGTGGGAGTACTTGATCGACCCGGCGAGAGTCGCGGTCTGCTTGCCCGGCGCTGAGTTGCTCGAATCCCGCGGCGACGGGTCGTACCTTGGCGCGGTGAAAGTGAAGGTCGGTCCGGTCGCAATGTCATACAAGGGTGTTGTGAGATTCACGGAACTGGACGAGCAAGCTCGCGTGGTTCGTCTTGTCGGCGAGGGCCGCGAAGCCGGGGGAGCCGGTTCGGCGAAGCTCACAATGCTCAGCAAGATCACGTCTCTTTCAAATGGGAGTTCGCAGGTGACTGTAGAAGCCGAAGTGGACATCGTCGGAAAGATCGTTCAGTTCGGACGCGGAATGATCGAGGAAGTCTCGAGACAACTGTTCCGCCAGTTCGCGGCGTGTGTCAAACAGCATCTCGAGGTTGCCGCCATCGAACCCCAGGCTGTCGAAGAACCGCCCGCCGAAGCCAAAGCCGTGAGCGCGCTGCCGCTCGCACTACGTGCCCTGTGGATGGTCGTCGCGCGCTCATTTATGCGCTTGTTTGGAAAACAAGCAAGCTGAACCAGAGCGCGCGTTCTAAAACGCGTAGCTATCCGAGGCGAAAAACTGCACGGACATCAGCATTATGAAAATATCGAAGTATCCAATTGCGTTATCGTTGGCCTTTGCCTTTGCGTTGACGAACGTTGCGTGGGGACAAGGAGATTTGCTTGAGAGTAAGAATCGCTTCTCGCGCAGCGAATGGATCAGTCAAAGAATGCACAAAGCGCGGTTCTCGAGCGGCTTGCTGCCCGTTACCGCTTTCATTGAACCACCCGGAACGATTGCCGATGTCTACCCGTCGGCCAACTTGAATCCCGAGGCGCTGGACCCGATCCGTCTCAGCCATGATCTCCTCGCGCCGGACACCCAGGCGCAGCCGGGAACTCAAGCCGAGCCGTATGTTCATGCTAATCCCTCGAACTCCCAAAATCTTCTGGCGGGCTGGCAGGAAAACAGATTCCGAAATGGTGGCGCTCGCACTCTGGGCTTCGCCGTTTCTTCGGATGGCGGAGCGACGTGGGCCGACAGCCTTGTGCCAAAGCTTACAAACGTCGACGGCGGCGTATGGCAAAAGGCATCCGATCCGTGGGTGGCATTTGGACCAAATAATCGCGCCTATTTCGCGAGCCTGTTGTTCAATGAGACGACACCGGACAATGCGATCGGAGTGAGCGTCTCAACCGACGGAGGCCGCAACTGGGAATTGCCTGTTCTGGTCTTCCGATCGAACTTCGATTTCAATGATAAGGAAGCAGTCGTCGTAGACACATCTCCCACCAGCCCGTTCTTTGGGAACGTCTACGTAGCCTGGGACATAAACGTCGGCGGCTCGGTGAACACAACATCACAGACGCTTGTCGCCGCGCGCTCCACCGACGGTGGGAATACATACAATGCTCCGGTGATCGTCAGGGAGGGTTCCGCAAACGTCGGTGTCATCCCGCGCGTCGGCCCGGACGGCACCTTAAACCTCGCCTGGATTGGCGGCGGTGACAGCCGTCCCAAGTTATTTTTTTCAAAGAGCACTGATGGCGGACTCACTTGGGGTAAGAAGAGGAAGCTCGGAAAGCTCAGGCCAGTGGGAGTCCGCAACTTGCGAACAGGCGCGGGACTTCCGTCCTTCGATGTGGATCCGCGCACGGGCGACCTTTACATCGCGTTCGCTGAGCAGGGTTCCGCTGGACAGGATCAGGCGAACATGATCACTTCGCGGGACGGCGGCACAACGTGGTCGGATCATATCCAGGTAAGCGACGGTCCGGCGGACGCGCCGACATTCACTGTGGCTGTTGCGGTGAACGATGCCAGCGAGGTAGCAATAAGTTATTACAGCCTTCGGAATGATCCTCAAAGATCCTTCCTGGTGGACGAGTACGTGCGGATCTCGCGTGACGGCGGCCGGACGTTCGAGCCGTCGATCCGACTGACCCCGACTTCTTTTGACATACGGTTCGCCGCGCAAGCGGGCAATTCGTTTTTCCTGGGTGACTACGCGGGGCTGACTCCGGCCGGCCGCGGATTCCACTCGGTTTGGATTGGAACGCCGCTTCGGTCAACGGTCACCGGCAATCTACAACCGGACGCGTTTGCTTCGAACGCTCTCGCGCCGTAATCCTGACTGGCCGCGGTTGATCGCTTGGGATTCGGGGAATTGATCGGGGAATTGATCGTGCTGACAGGGCGGCGTCATTCTGTTAGACTCTGCCAGTAATTGCTTACACCGCAAATGGAGAATATGCATGAGGATTGTTAAGACTATTGGTACGCTCGTTCTTGCGGCGCTATTGGCAACGGCTGTTGCAGCCCAAGTCAAGAAACCCCAACCGAGCGGAGTTGCGCCCACGGGCGACGCCCCGGCGTTGATGATCGAGTCGTTCACTCACGACTTCGGTGAAGTGAAGGCAGGCACTCCGCTTCGCTACGCCTTCAAGATCAGAAATATGGGCAAGGCGGATCTGTTAATCAACAGCGTCGCCCCTGGCTGAGGATGCACTAAAGGCGACTATGACAAAGTCGTGCCTCCTGGTCAGGAGGGAAAGATTGAGCTGGCTGTTGAGCACACCGAAGGTTACTCTGGTGAAACCGCGAAGTCAGCGACCGTGAGCACCAATGATCCTAAACTGGCGACCTTCAGCCTGACACTGCGAGCCCGATTCAAACTGGATTCACCTCCCGTGACGGAAAAATCGGCAGCCGTATCGCCTGGCGTCAAAGCTAATCCCGACGCGCCATTCACCATCGAGCCGGGTGATCGATGGACCACCAGCTCGCTCGCGGGCAGCAGCGCCGTAAACTATTTTTATCTCTACAATCCTCGGCCAACACCGTTCCATGTCAAAAACGTCATGCCCGGTGGAAACAACTTCACCGCGGCGCTGCAGACTCTGCAGGACGGCAAGCGATACGAGTTGAAAGTAGCGAGCAATCCGGCTCTCAAGCCCGGAAAGTATACGCAGACCTTGAAGGTTGCGACCGATAGCCCGGCCCAACCCGAGGTTACGATCGAGCTCGAGTTGAATGTGATCCCGAAGGTGTTCGCGTCGCCTTCTTCAATTATCCTGCCGATGCTCCCGGCCGCGGCGGACTTGTCGGCGATCACGTGGCCCACGATCTACGTGCGAAAAATCAGAGACCAGGGTTTGCAGATCAAGAGCTACACGTCGACGCTTGCGTTTATTAAGCTCGAGTTGTCGACCGAGACTGAGGGCCAGATTTACAAAATACGACTCAGCCTGGATAAATCGAAGATCAAACCCGGCGAGTTCAAAGGCAAGATCACGATCGACACAAACGATCCGGACGTTCCAGTCATCGAGGTGCCTGTTCAGGCATCCTTCAAGTAACCAACTTCCTTGTGCGAGGGGACGTTTCGGCTCCCCTCGCATATGAACCTCACACCTAAGCTAACAACTCAAGAAATCGACGTGTGCGCTCGGTGATATCCGTTGCCGCAAGAAGATCGGAGATCACCGCTACGCTGTCGGCTCCGGCGTCGATCAACGAACGAGCGCTCTCTAGCGTGATTCCACCGATTGCCACGAGCGGCTTCGAGATCCGAGACTTGATCTCGCGAATATTCGCGGTACCGACGATTGCGTCCGGGTTCTCTTTGGTAGAGGTCGGAAACACCGGACCAATCGCAATGTAGTCCACTGGCGCAGAATTGGCTTCCAGAGCCTGATCCAGGGTATGAGTTGAAAAGCCGATTATTCGATCCTGACCCAGCAGCATTCTCGCTTTGCCGGGAGGGAGATCGTCTTGCCCCAGGTGAACTCCATCGGCTTTGACGGCTATTGCGATATCCACGCGGTCATTGACCACCAATTGCACGCCCAATCTTTTGGCCACGATCATTGCTTCAAGCGCGGCGCGGTAGAACTCCCGAGGTGACGCGTGTTTCTCTCGCAACTGAATCAGGGATGCGCCACCGGCCGCAAGACGCTCGATCTGTTCAGCGTGCGAGAGGCTGCTGATGGACGTGTCAGTGATGGGATAGAGTTTCGGGAGTAAGAATGGCATTACGGATGCCCGCGCGGTTTGGCTACTCCGCGGCGCGATGCGCGGCCTGCTGATTCCGTTTCTGAGTTTCACCGCGAGGGCTGTTGAAACGATCCATGAACCTGGTCGATAGCTTCCCGGCAACGAAATCGTCCTCGGCAAGAATTCGCTGATGCAACTGGACCGATGTTTCAATCCCCTCGACTATGAACGCATCGAGCGCGCGTTGCATTCTCGCGATTGCCATGTCGCGCGTGCGATGATGCACAATCAGCTTCGCGATCAGGGAGTCGTAATGCGGAGGAACGTACCAACCCGGATACGCGGCAGTATCGACTCGAACGCCCGGGCCTCCCGGAAGATTGAGCGCTGTTATCAACCCCGGCGAAGGCGTATGCGTAGTCGGCGATTCGGCGTTGATCCGGCATTCGATAGCGTGGCCGCTAAAGATGATGTCGTCCTGATCAAACTCGAGCCGCTCTCCGGCGGCAATCAGGATTTGTTCGCGCACCAGGTCGGTGTTTGTTACGAACTCGGTGACTGGATGCTCGACCTGTATGCGCGTGTTCATCTCCATGAAGTAGAAGTTCTTCTGCTCGTCGAGCAAGAACTCCATGGTGCCAGCATTGACGTAACCAATCTCTCTGCAAGCACGAACAGCCATCTCTCCCATCGCCCGCCGAAGCTCCGGCGTGAGAGCGGGCGACGGCGATTCTTCGATGAGCTTCTGATGGCGGCGCTGAATCGAGCATTCGCGCTCGCCCAGGTGCACCGCGTTGCCGTGTTGATCACACAGTATCTGGATCTCGATGTGGCGGGCGGCCTCAATGTACTTTTCGATGTAAACCGACGGATCACCGAACGCGAGTTGCGCCTCCTGCTGAGCGGCGGGCAGCGCAGTCGCCAACTCATCGCGATCGCGCACAATTCTCATCCCTCGGCCACCGCCGCCCGCGGAAGCCTTCACGATGACTGGATATCCGATTTCAGCAGCCACGCGGCCTGCGTGTTCCTCGTCCTCGATGACGCCGTCGAATCCGGGGGTTATTGGGAGACCGGCGCTCTTCATCGCCATCCGAGCCCGCGCCTTGTCCCCCATCAATTGAATAACCGCCGAACTCGGTCCGATGAACGCAAGATTGCAGGCTTCGCATACTTCAGCGAAGTGAGCGTTCTCCGCAAGGAATCCGTACCCCGGATGAATGGCATCGACGTTGGTCAGTTCCGCCGCGGAAATCACAGAAGGAATGTTCAGATAGCTTTTGGATGACGGGGCCGGGCCAATGCATATTGCTTCGTCGGCGAAGCGCACGTGAAGAGCGTCGCGGTCGGCCTCCGAGTGGACGGCGACCGTGCGGATGCCAAGCTCTTTGCAAGCCCAGATGATCCGCGTGGCAATCTCACCGCGATTGGCTATGAGTATCTTCTTGAACATCGGCTATCAAAGGACCCTGCGACAATCGAAACTTAAGTCCGTACTCCAAACAACGGTTGACCATACTCGACCGGCTGTCCATTTTCGACGTAGATTTTCGCGATCTCTCCGCCGATCTCAGCCTGAATTTCATTCATCAGTTTCATCGCTTCAATTATGCACACGACGGTATCGGGCTCAACCTGCGCGCCGATGGTCACGAACGGATCAGAAGTCGGCGAGGGTGCCCGGAAGAAGGTGCCGACGATCGGCGAATTGATCACGTGCAAACCGGGTTCACTCTCGACGTGCGGTTCGCGCCCAACCGCTCGCGCTCCTTCGGGGGGTCCGGCGACTAACTCGTTCAGCGGGGCCTTTGCTCTCGCCGCTTTCGCGTCCGCGGTGGCTAAAAGCGGCGGTGATACGGTTGCAGGAGCGTTAGCCGATTGATTTGCCTGGGAAGGAGACTCATTGAATCGACGGACTCGAAGACGGAAACCCTGGCGTTTGATTTCGAACTCCGCGAATCCCTTGTCGCTAATAAACTCGATTAGATCCTTGATTTCTTTCAGGTTCATTCCGGGTCCTCCTCAGATCAGCAACTTCTCTCGCAGACCGCTTCATACGAATACGCGAAAGCCTCAACCGCTGACGGCTGAGGCTCGCGTAGTGTTTCTCAAACTTACCGGACTACTCGCTGGCGCTTTTTTTGCCACGACGCGTCTTCGGTTTCGATTCAGTGTCGTTCGATTCCTTCTTCTTCTTCGATGATCCGCCGCTGGACTTGGAAGAGGCTGCCGGCTTCGCTGTTTTCTTTGCAGGCTTCTGCTCGGATGCTTTGCTGGCTTCAGCTCCGGTTTCTTTCTTGCCGCGGGCAAAGAGGCGCCGGCGTCCCTTAGGCTTTTCTTCCTTCTTCTCCTCCGAGTGCGCTTCTTTCACTTCGCTGCCAACCAGTTCAATCAGCGCCATCTCAGCCCCGTCGCCCCGCCGAGCGCCGAGCTTCAAGATGCGCGTGTAACCACCCGGTCTCTCCGCGAAACGCGTGGCGAGATCGTCAAACAGCTTGTCGAGAGCTGCGACGCCCGCCGTGCGCGGCGCGTGCGGACGCTTGTAACCGCCATCGGGAACTCGATTTCGATTCCCGCTGAAGAAGTAGGCGGCGGCCAGCCTGCGTTTGTGAAGGGCAGCCTCGGGAACTTCAGCGGCGAGCGCGCGCTTACCTAACGTTATGGCGCGTTCGGCGAACGGCCTCAACTCCTTGGCCTTGGGCAGAGTCGTTATCAACCGCTCGTGTGTGATCAGTGATGTGCAAAGATTACGAAGCAAAGCTATTCGGTGCTCTGTCTTTCGTCCAAGCTTTCTGTGGGCAACTCTATGGCGCATTTCAATTCCCCTAAACTCGATGACGCTGGTCCGTCAGGACGGACGTCGAACACTCACCGTTAGCTCGCTCCTACCTCATCGACGAGCCTTCCCTGCTCATCGAACTTCATCCCGAGATGCAGCCCCATCGAGGAGAGAATTTCCTTGATCTCGTTCAGCGATTTGCGTCCGAAGTTCTTGGTCTTGAGCATGTCAGGCTCGGACTTCTGGACAAGCTCACGGATGGTTCGAATATCGGCGTTCTTAAGACAGTTGTAAGAGCGCACCGATAGTTCGAGTTCGTCCACCGATCGATCGAGGTTCTCGTTGAAGGTAATGCGAGCCGCCTCCTCGCTGTCGGCCTCCGCAAGCTCCGGTTCTTCCTCGAAGCTGATGAAGATCTGCATGTGATCCTTGATCAACTTCGCCGCGAGTCCGATCGCATTCTCCGGTTTCACCGATCCGTTGGTCCACACTTCGAGCGTCAGCTTGTCGTAATCGGTATCCTGACCCAGCCGCGCGGAGTCCACGGTGTAATTGACCTTCTTAACCGGAGAGTGAACGGAATCGATGGGGATGTAACCGACCGCAAGGTCCTCATCGAAGTTCCGTTCGGCTGAAATGTAACCCCGGCCGCGCTTCAATCGCATCTCGATCACAAGCGAGCCACCCTCGGAGATCGTGGCTATGTGAACATTCGGATCGAGTATCTCGACTTCCGAATCAGCTTCGATTTCGCCCGACAACATCTCGCCCGGCACGCTACGTTCGACGCGCAGCGTTTTGGGGCCGGCGCCGTGCAATTTGAAAGGAACTCGTTTGAGATTGAGAATGATATCGGTGGCGTCTTCGACGACGCCCGGTATCGAAGAAAATTCGTGAAGCACACCTTCGATCTTGACGGCGGTTATTGCCGCGCCCTCGATCGACGACAGCAGCGCGCGCCGCAGACAGTTGCCGATCGTCGTGCCGAACCCGCGCTCAAACGGTTGCGCGTAGAACTTGGAATAACGGCCAGTGGCTGTTTCGCCTTCGCAGGCGAGTCGCTTTGGCCTCTGAAAGCCGATCATGAATTGAGTTTCTGTTCCGTCCATCGCTTCCTCTCAGAAAGGTTAAGGGCACAGGTGACTGATCACTCGGGTTTGTCTCAGGAGACCGTGGCTTTGAACCCGTTACCCATTGCCGATTACTTCGAATACAGTTCGACGATCAGCTGCTCGTTAATATTCTGACCCACATCCTCGCGGCGAGGCAGAGCCAGCACACGGCCTCGCATATCGTCCTGCGAAATCACCTCGAGCCAGGTCGGACGCCCGCGGCCGGATGCGGTTTGAAACGCGCTCTGGATGTGAATATTTGAGCGGCTTCCTTCGCGAACCGATATCTCGTCTCCGACCTTAATCTGGAAACTCGGAATATCAACTTTGCGCCCGTTCACCATGACATGTCCGTGAGTGACGAATTGGCGCGCTTGCGCGCGCGATGTTGCGTAGCCCAGACGATAGACAACGTTATCCAATCGCCGCTCGAGCAACGAGAGAAGGTTTTCGCCGGTCACACCTTTCATTCGAACCGCTCTCTGGAAGTAGAGGCGGAACTGGCGTTCCAACATCCCATATATGCGTTTGACCTTTTGCTTTTCGCGAAGTTGTTCGCCGTATCCGATGAGCTTGGCGCGGCGCATGTTTCGGCCGTGCTGACCGGGCGGTTGAGTACCGCGTTTCTCGATTGGGCAGCTAGGCTTGTAGCATCGCTCGCCCTTTAGAAAGAGTTTCATTCCTTCCCGGCGGCAAAGTCTGCACACCGGTCCACGATATCTTGCCAATTGCTTTCCTCCGTCTACCGTCCCATATCTCGATGGGACTAGCAAAAGTTTACAGGCGATGATGAACCAGTCGCCCTTCTTCCTTTAAAACGCTCGTGTGAGCCGCATTCGACTTCACGATGAGCGGCATAGCCGCTTTGCGTTTGTGCTTACTGTTTCAAACAATCAAACTCGTCTGCGCTTCGGTGGCCGGCATCCGTTGTGTGGGATGGGGGTCACATCGCGAATGAGACGGACCTCGATACCAGCCGACTGAATGGCTCGAACGGCGGATTCGCGGCCAGATCCAGGCCCTTTCACTCGCACTTCGCAACTGTGCATTCCAAGCTCGCGCGCGGCTTGAGCAGCTCGCGAGGCAGCCTGCTGCGCGGCGAACGGAGTTCCCTTTCGGGACCCGTGAAATCCCAGCGCGCCTGCCGATGACTGGCTCACCAGGTTTCCTTCAAGATCCGTGATCGCCACCAGCGTGTTGTTAAAGCTTGCCTGAATGTGAACGATCCCTTGCGGCACCATCCGGCGTTCCTTGCGCTTGAAGGTCTTCTTCTTGCCGGCTTTTGCTTTTGCTTGTGCTTTTGCCATGTTCTAGTGATCCGTAAAGCGTGATGCGTGATGCGTGATGAGTGTCCTTGGTCACGGATCACTTCTCACGCATCAACTCCTATTTCTTACCTGCCGCCTTCTTCTTCGCCACAGTCATGCGGCGAGGTCCCTTGCGTGTTCGCGCGTTCGTGTGTGTTCGCTGGCCTCGCACCGGCAAGCCGCGGCGATGACGCAATCCGCGATAGCATCCGATGTCCATCAGTCGTTTGATGTCCATCTGAATTTGCTTGCGCAGATCTCCTTCGACTCCGCCCTGCTGGTCGAGGACCGTGCGAATGCGATTGACTTCTTCTTCCGTGAGTTCGCGAATGCGCTTATCACTGCTGACGCCGGCTTCGCCCAACACCTTGTTTGCGCGGGAGCGGCCAATGCCATAGATGTATGTCAGACCAACTTCAGCTCGCTTATTAGCTGGCAGGTCGACGCCTGCGATGCGTGCCATTCTTCCTCCGTGATGCGGCGCTTCTAACCTTGTCGCTGCTTATGCTTTGGATTCGTGCAAATAACTCTGACGACACCCTTGCGATGGATGACCTTGCAGTTGTCGCACATTTTCTTGACCGATGCCCTGACTTTCATCGTTGCTCTTCCTTGCCGTGTTGCGGTTACTCTGCCGGGAAAATGTCTCGCGCGATAAACGGTAATTCTAGCATTCGAATTGACATCGAGCAACCCGGCGCCGCTGAGGCCGATTCAGTTCGTGCGTGTCTCAATCGAACACGTCATAAATTGCCATTGTCGAGCGCTGTCAATATCTGAGGTCCGTCCTGGGTCACGGCGATCGTATGCTCGAAATGTGCTGATGGCTGCCCGTCCATTGTTATCACGGTCCAGCCATCGGAGAGGACCTTGACGTCTTCGTGGCCGAGATTGATCATCGGTTCAATCGCAATGACCAGTCCCTCGCGAAGGACGGGGCCCGTCCCCGGCTTGCCGTAATTGGGAACCTGTGGCTCTTCGTGCATGGCTCGCCCGACACCGTGCCCGCAATAGTTCTTAACCACCGAATACCCAAGCGGCTCGACATAAGACTGAACGGCGTAGCAAACATCGCCAAGCCGGTTTCCAATTTGGCATTTCTCAATCGCGCGAAAGAGCGACTTTTGGGTCGCGTTGATCAACCCCCACACATCGTCGCGAACATGTTTGCCCACCGGAACCGTCACCGCCGCATCACCGACGTATCCAAAATATGTCGCGCCGCAATCGATGCTGAGGATGTCGCCGTCTTTCAGCTTCCGCTTGCCGGGAATTCCATGCACAACTTCGTCGTTAATCGACGCGCAGATCGATCGAGGAAATCCGTTATACCCTTTGAACGTGGGATAGGCTCCCGCGCCCACGATCATTCGCTCCGCCTGGCGGTCCAGGTCGAGCGTTGTGATTCCCGGCTCGACCATCTCAGAGAGTTTTTTTAACACCTGAGCGACAATGCGGCCGGCCGCGCGCATCTTCTCGATCTCTGTTCTGGATTTGCGAATAATCATACGGAATGATTAGGTGACAATATACTTTCAGACGCGTCTTGAAGACCAGATGCCATTACGATCCTGTCGAACACGTCCTCCGGCTTGCCAGTTCCGTCGACCTTCTTCAGCCGCCCTGACTGCTCATAGTGATCCAACAGCGGACGGGTTTTCTCATCGTAAAGAGCCAACCGCCTCGCGATGGATTCTTCGTGATCGTCCGATCTTGTGAAGAGCGGCTGCCCGTCGAGGTCGCAAACGCCTTCGGTTTGACTCGGCTTGAACTCGAGATGATAAATCGCGCCGCAGGAGCTGCAAGTTCGGCGGCCGCTGAGGCGTTTGAAAAGTAGCTCGCGGGGCACCTCGATGCTTATCACATGGATAATGTGTCCAAGCTCTTCGGAAATCGTTTCAAGCAAGCGCGCCTGAGGGAGCGTTCTCGGGAATCCATCCAGTATGCATCCGCGTTCACAATCCGCTTTGCTCAACCGTGTCTTGATGACTTCAGCCAAGATGTCGTCCGACACGAGGCGGCCAGCGGTTTGAACTTCGCGAACCTGCAGACCAAGAGGCCCGTCGGTCAGCGCTATCTCGCGCAGCATGTCTCCGGTAGCAACCAGGGGGAGCCTGAAGCGTTCGGCAAGCATATGCGCCTGAGTGCCCTTACCCGCGCCCTGCGGCCCCATCAAGACGATGATGTCAGGCATATCAATCTCAGTAGTTGCGCCGTCCGCGCAACCGCCGCCCTCGCGCACCGAGGAATCCGTCGTAATGCCGCATTATCAACTGAGACTCAATCTGGTTCATCGTGTCCATCGCAACGCCGATCACGATCAACAAGCTGGTCCCGCCGAAATAGAAGTTCACTCCGATTCCAGTCGTCAGCCATGAAGTCAGCGGGTTGGACCGAAGAACGCTGTCGATCGACTGACCGATCAGCGGCAGGTATTGAAACTGAAATCCCTGAAGCAAAAACTGAGGCAGTAACGCAACCATCGCAAGATAGATCGCGCCCACCGTCGTGAGCCTCGTCAGTATCTCATTCAGGTGATCCGAAGTTCGCTTGCCCGGGCGAATACCCGGAATGAACGCGCCGTTCTTTCGCAGGTTGTTCGCCACTTCATCGGTATTGAAGATGATTGAAACGTAGAAGAACGTGAAGAAGATTATCGCCGTAGCATAGATGAGATAGTGCAGCGGGTGTCCCTGTCCGCCCATCTCAACGGCAACCTTCGCAAGCCACGCGCGCCACCCGGTTGTCTGCGTTGGATCTGTGCCGATGAAACCAAGAATGGTCTGAGGGAAGGCCAGAATCGATGACGCGAAAATGACCGGAATAACTCCGCCCATGTTTACTTTCAGCGGCATGTGCGTCTGTTGCTGCGGTATGGATTGGCGCCCAACCATTCGCCGAGCGTGATTGATCGGCACCTTGCGGAAGCCTCGCTCAACGAATACCACACCGGCCATCACGAATGTCATCGCTATGAGCAATGCGATCACGCCCAGCGCCGTGCCGGTGCCGCCCGAAGTCAGCTTCTCATAAATTATCTGAGTCGCCGATGGCAGCCTCAACACGATGCCCGCGAATATGATTAAGCTTATTCCGTTTCCGACGCCGCGCTCAGTGATCTGTTCGCCCAGCCACATGATAAAAGTTGTCCCGGTCGCAAGCGTCAGCATCGTCATCGCCAGGAATGGAACGCCCGGACTGCGAACGAGCGAGCCCGTGGCTGTTTGCTGGTTCTGCAGCCAGTATGCAATACCAAACGATTGCACGGTGCAAAGAACGACGGTCAGGTAGCGCGTATATTGATTTATTTTTCTCCGGCCCAGCTCGCCTTCTTCCTGAAGCGCCTTTAGCTTTGGGCTGACCACTGTCATCAACTGCAGAATGATCGAGGCGGTTATGTAAGGCGTGATACCCAGTGCGAAAATCGAAACGACCTTGAAATTCCCGCCTGAGAACAAGTCCATCACGCCGGCCAGACTGCGCTGAAGATCGCCGGTATTCCACAATGCAGCAAGCGCGTCAGGGTCGATGCCCGGCGTCCGCACGTGCGACCCGAGCCGGTAAACGGCCAGCATCGCGAGCGTGAAAAACACACGCCTGCGCAAATCGGGAACGGCGAAGATATTGCGAACGCTGTTGATGAAATTCTCGATCATGATGATGTGCCTGCCTCAACTCAGCCTGCTCCAGCGTCGATCGATCGCTGTGCAGCAGAGCAAAGTTTATTCGGCGTTTTCGGACGTCGCGTCTGCGACAGGACCTGCGACGGTGGTGGCGACGCCGCCCGCGGATTGAATCTTCTCGATTGCCGATTTGCTAAAGCGATGCGCCGTAATATTGAGTGCCTTCGAGAGGCTGCCCTTAGCCAGAACAACAACACCCTCGTACCGCGCGAGCTTGCCCTTTTTGATCATCCCGCGCTCGACCATCAGCTCAGGCGTGACCTCATCGTTTGCCTCGAAGCGTTGGTCGAGATCGGCGAGATTCACGGTCAACCATTCTTTCTTGAAGATATTGGTGAACCCGCGCTTCGGGAGTCTTCGCTGAAGCGGCATCTGGCCGCCTTCAAAACCCGGGCGGCCCGAATAACCTGATCTTGATTTTTGACCTTTGTGTCCACGCGTCGAGGTCTTGCCATGTCCCGAGCCCGGTCCGCGGCCAACTCTCTTCTTGCCTTTGTTCGCGCCTTCAGGCGCCCCGATGTTATGTATGCCCAACGCCATTATTGACTCCGATCAACTTGATTCACATTAACAGATTCAAGCTCTCATTCAACGATTCGCAACAAGTGCGGAACCTTGGTGACCATTCCTCGCGTTGATGCCGAATCGGGCCGCTCAACGATCTGATTGAGTTTGGTAAATCCGAGGCTGCGCACAAGCTCCTTATGCGCCTTTGGTGTCGCGATCGTCGATCGATACCATTGAATCCTGATCGTCGATGCCTTCGCGGCTGCTTTGCTCTTGGCCCTTGCCATTTCTCGAACTCCTCTCGCTCAAGCGCTATCCCGATTTGTGCGCCTCGCTTATTACGCGTTCTCGGTTGAGTCTCCGCCCTGTCTCCGCAGACGCGCAACTGCAACCGGATCCTTCAGACTTCTCAATCCTTCAAAGGTGGCTCGCACAACGTTGTGAGGATTTGAGGAACCGATCGACTTCGTTACGACATCGCGTACTCCAACCAACTGCATGACGGCGCGAACCGGACCGCCGGCGATCACGCCCTTTCCTTCGGGTGCGGGCTTCAGCAATACACGGCCGGCGCCAAAAACGCCAAGCGTCTGGTGTGGAATGGTCGAGCCCGAAAGCGGCACGCGCGTCAGGTTTTTCTTCGCGGCCTCGATTCCCTTCTTGATCGCAAGCGGAACCTCACGCGCCTTACCCGATCCGAAACCAACGATGCCGTTTTCATTGCCCACGACCACAAGCGCCGCGAAAGAGAGGTTCTTGCCGCCCTTCACAACCTTGGTGACGCGATTGATTGAAATGACCTGGTCTTTGAGATCAAGACCCGATGCTTCTATTCGTTCCATATTTCCCCAGACGGGGGTTGGGGGTTAGGGGTTGGGGGTCGCCACGATGAACCAACCCCCAACCCCTGACCCCTATCCCCTGCTCAAAATTCAAGTCCTGCTTCGCGAGCGGCTTCAGCGACGCTTCGAATGCGGCCGTGATAAATGTAACCGCCGCGGTCGAACACTACTCGCTTGATTCCCTTTTCGATTGCGCGTTCGGCTATCGTCTTTCCGACTTCTTTCGCGGCGGCGATGTTTCCGCCCGAGCGTCCGCGCCACGAAGCTTCGTTCGTGGACGCCGAAGCAAGGGTCACACCCTGTCCATCATCGATGATCTGAGCATAGATGTTTCCGAGGCTTCGATAAATCGCGAGCCGCGGCCGCTCAGCCGAGCCCGAAATCTTTCTTCGGATTCTCTTGTGAACCGCTGTTCTTACTTCCTGGCTTGTCTTTCGTGCCATTTCTGAATCCTCAACACTCGATTCGTTACTTCCCGGTCTTGCCCGGTTTCAGTTTCAAAATTTCATTCGCATAGCGCACGCCCTTGCCCTTATACGGATCGGGCCGTCGAAGGCTTCGCATATCCGCCGCAACCTGCCCAACCTGTTGCCGGTCGATGCCCGTTATCGTGAGCGTTGTCTGATATTGCTGAATAGGCTTATTCACACGCTCCACTTTCACATCGATCCCCTCAGGCAACGGGAACTCGATCTGATGCGAATACCCGAGGTTGAACACCACGCGATCCTTCTGGCGCTCCGCTTTGTAGCCCACGCCAACGATGTCCAGTTGACGAGTAAACCCTTCCGTTACTCCCGTCACCGCATTGTGTACAAGCGCGCGAGCCAAACCGTGCACGGCCGCTCGATCGTCCGATTCGCGCTCCGCGAGTAGTTGTTCGCCGTCAACGCGGCACGTGATGCCTTCGGGTAACGGCACGCCAAGAGTTCCCTTCGGCCCGGTTACTTCGACGGAACCGGGTTCGATCTTGAGCTTCACGCCCTTTGGTATTGCTATCGGTTTTCTACCTATTCTCGACATATGAACTCCGAACCTGCTCTGCGCTTCTTAGTAGATGCGGCAGAGTAATTCGCCTCCAACCTTTTCGCGGCGAGCTCGCCGATCGGTCATCAAACCTCGCGACGTCGACAGTATGTTGATGCCCATTCCGCCAAGCACCTTCGGCACGGCGGTGCTGTTGACATAAACCCGGCAGCCCGGCCGCGACACGCGCTCGAGTTTCGAGAGGATCTGCTCGCCTTTGGCGCCGTACCGCAAATAAATTCTGATATTCCGGCGCGCGCCATCGCCAGTGATCTTATAGTTGCTGATAAAGCCTTCTTCTTTGAGTATTCGCGCGATCTCTACTTTGACGCTCGAGTTCGGCACGTCTACTTTTTGATGCTTGGCCGCGTACGCGTTTCTGATTCGCGTCAACATGTCCGCTATTGGATCTGTCATACGTCTCCTGAAACCAAATGATGAATGATGAATGCGGAATGATGAATGGCAATCCGATGTTCATCGTTCATCATTCATCATTCATCGTTTCCTGTTCTTACCAACTCGACTTCGTGACTCCCGGTATGTGTCCTTCGAGCGCCAGTTCGCGGAAGCATATCCGGCACAGCGCGAACTTTCGCAAATAAGCTCGCCCGCGTCCGCAGCGTTTGCAGCGGTTGTGCACGCGCGACGTGAACACGTTGAGATTCATGCCCGAAGCCTTTGCGCGCTTGACTGCCTTCTTATTCGACTTGCCCTGCTGCTCCTTGACTCGGCGCCGCGCATTCTCAAGCGCGCGTTTCAGCTCGTTTGCTTTAAAGGTGGAAGAGATTCTTGCCATAAATTGGTCCCTGGTCCGTGGTCCGTAGTCCGTAGTCCGTAGCGGGTAGCAGGAGCTACTGACTACTGACTACTTCGTAAACGGCATTCCAAACTCTCTGAGTAACGCCCGGCCCTCCTCATCGGTTTTAGCCGTGGTCACAATCGAAATGTTCATGCCGCGAGTTCTATCGACCTTGTTGAAGTCGATCTCCGGAAAAATCAACTGGTCCTTTATTCCAATCGTGTAATTCCCTCGGCCGTCAAACGCTCGCGGACTGATGCCGCGAAAGTCTCGCACGCGCGGGAGCACTGCGTTGATAAACCGATCGAGGAATTCGTACATACGCTCGCCGCGCAAGGTTACCGAAACACCCACCGGCATCCCGGTTCGAAGCTTGAACGCGGCGATCGACTTCTTGGCCTTGGTGATGACCGGCTTCTGACCGCTCACGGTCGCAAGCTCCATTGCCGCCTGATCGAACACCTTCGGGTTTGTCTGCGCCTCGCGGCCAACACCCATGTTCAACACTACTTTTTCGAGCCTGGGCACTGCCATCGGGTTCTTGTAGCTGAACTCCTTGATCAGTGCCGGCGTTACCTGCTCCTTGTATTTTTCCCTTAGCCTCGCCATCTCATTTCCCTTTTGCTGATGCGAAGTGGAAATTCGCCTTCAGCAGGTTCACAAATCTCTACTGTTTCTCGATTGCGGCCCCGCACTTCTTACAAGCGCGATGACGCTTCCCGTCTTCCAACACCTGGTGCGCCGACCTGGTCGGCTCACTGCAATGTGGACAAAGCACCATGACATTCGACACATCGATGGGCGATTCGCGCTCCAGAATGCCGCCCTGAATCCCGCGCCGTGTGTTCGCCTTATTATGCCGTTTCGACATGTTCACACCCTCGACGATCACTTTGCGCCGGACGGGCTGAACTTCGATGACGCGGCCCTTCTTACCCTTGTCCTTGCCCGCTATCACGATTACTCGATCGTTTTTTCTAACGTTGATCTCGACGTTCATTTCTCTAGTCCTTCGTTATCAAATAACCTCGGGCGCCAGGCTGACGATCTTCATGAATCGCTTCTCTCGTAACTCGCGCGCGATGGGCCCGAATACGCGCGTGCCGACCGGCTCGTTATCCGGCTTGATGATCACTGCCGCATTCTGATCGAAGCGAATGTATGTTCCGTCTCGCCTTCGCGTTTCCTTGCGCGTTCGCACGACAACCGCGCGCACGACCTGACCCTTTTTGACGGCGCCATCCGGCGATGCTTCCTTCACCGACGCGGTGATTATGTCGCCAAGCCCGGCGCGTGATCCGGTGTGTCCTCCGACTGGCAGAATCATCGAGATTCGCTTCGCGCCCGAATTGTCCGCGACCTCGAGGATCGATCTCATCTGAACCATTGCTGTTCTCCACGTGATGCGTGACTCGTGATCTCCGTGAACACTCACGCATCACTGATCATCTACTTCAACGAGCCTTCTGCACGATCTCAGCGACTCGCCAGCGTTTGCGTGCCGACAGCGGCCGCGTCTCGATTATTCTCACGATGTCGCCGATGTGCGCGCCCAATTCGTCGTGAGCCATGAACTTCGTGCGCCGCCGTATGTATCGCCGATATTTGGGATGTTTAACTTGCCGCTCGACGCGAACGACAACGGTCTTTTGCATCTTGTCACTGGTGACCAGTCCGACCTTCTCCTGGCGATGACGGCTGGGCGGGGCGCTGGCAGTCTCGCTAGCTGCCGGCGTCTCGCTCGCCACCGGAGCATCGTTTGCGCCTTCCGGCGCGGCCGTTTCAATGTTCTCTTCCATACCTGTCCTTCTTCTCTATTTCTGAGAGGCGAGCACGCGTTGGCGCAACAGAGTTTTTACGCGCGCTAAATCCTTCCGCGACTCGCGAAGCTGGTTCACGACGTCGGTGTTTCCCAACGCCAGTTTGAATCGCATTCGGAACAGCGACTCCTTGAGTTCATTAACTCTTGCGCCGAGATCGTCATCGGACAAATCTCTGAGGTCTTCGGCTTTCATACCAGCCCGCCTCCTTCCTGAGTCTTTCTCGAAACGAATTTCGTTTTGATCGGAAGCTTCTGCGCCGCAAGCCTCATCGCCTCGATGGCTGTCTTCTCATCAACGCCTTCCATCTCGAACAACACCCGGCCGGGCTTCACCACTGCCACCCAACCTTCGGGCGCGCCCTTGCCTTTGCCCATTCGGGTTTCAGCGGGCTTCTTCGTGATGGGCTTATCAGGAAACACCCGAATCCAGATTTTCCCGCCGCGTTTGATGAATCGGGTCATCGCAACGCGCGAAGCCTCGATTTGTTTCCCGGTAATCCACGCCGGCTCGAGCGCCTTCAGCCCGTATTCGCCAAAGGAGATCTCCGCGCCACGCGTAGCCACGCCGCTCATTCGGCCGCGCTGCTGCTTGCGGTACTTCATTCGTTTTGGAATTTTGTATTCAGCCATTGTTAGTAGTCCGTAGTCCGTAGTCCGTAGTCAGTAGTCGGTCCGCTCTTAGCTACGGACTACTGACAACGGACTACGGACGATTCACTGTCTTCTCGCCTGCGCCGCACGCCGGATGGTCATCTCATCTCCGCGATAAATCCAAACCTTCACTCCGATAACGCCGAACGTCGTGTGAGCCTGGGCGAATCCGTAATCGATGTCCGCGCGCAACGTGTGAAGCGGCAGCCGCCCTTGCAGGTACCACTCGGATCGCGCGATTTCGGCGCCGTTCAAGCGGCCGGATACTCGAACCTTGATTCCCTGCGCGCCAAACCGTTGGGCATTTTCGACGGCTCGCCGCATCGCGCGCCGAAACGCAATTCGCTTTTCGAGCTGCTGCGCGATTTGCTCGGCTTGCAGTTGCGCGTTCAGCTCCGGCTTGTGAATCTCCTGGATGTTGACGTAGACCTCGCGTCCGGTGCGATCCTTGATTTCCTGCTTGAGCTTGTCGATCTCCGCGCCCTTGCGTCCGATGATGATGCCCGGCCGCGACGTGTGAATGATGATCTTCAGCTTGTTGGCTGCACGCTCGATGTCGATATGCGAAACGCCCGCGCCGGCAAACCGGCCCTTCAATTCTTTTTTCAGCTTAAGGTCTTCATGCAGCAGCTCCGCGTAGTCGCGCTTGGCGATCCAGTTCGAGTGCCAACTGCGATTGATCCCTAATCTGAATCCATACGGATGAACTTTCTGGCCCACGATTCCTCCACTAAGGTTCAGGGTTCAAGGTTCAAGGTTCAGGGTTCAAAACCCGGAACCCTGAACCCGGAACTCGGAACTATTCCTTTTCTGACTCCACCTCTATCGTTATATGACTTACCCAGCGGCGCTCACGAAAAGCGCGGCCCATTGGCGCGGGCCGAACACGCCGGCGATACTTGGTTGGACCAAGATCCACCATCGCGGTCGACACCTTCAGCCGGTCGACATCGATCGCGACATTGAGCTGATCCGCTTTCTGTTCGGCGTTTGCGATCGCCGACCTGAGCGTGATTTCGATCGGCCCCGCGGCGCGCTTATTCGAAGTCTTCAGCACTCCCAGAGCCTCGGTGACGTTGCGCCCGCGAATGAGGTCGATAACCAGGCGGGCTTTCTGCGGCGAGCCCTTTATGTATTTTGCCACTGCGCGTGCTTTCATTTTTACTTCCCTCCTGGCGGGGCTTTCTTGACCGTCTTATCGCTCTTCTCCGGATGCCCCTTGAACTGTCGCGTTGGAGCGAACTCGCCGAGCTTGTGGCCAACCATGTTCTCCTGCACATAGACGGGGATGAACTTTTTCCCGTTATGCACGGCGATTGTGTGGCCTACCATTTCAGGCACCACCGTCGATCGCCGAGACCACGTTTTATGGACTCGCTTCTCGTTGGTCTGGTTCAACCTGGTGATCGCTTTGATCAGATGATCATCAATGAACGGCCCTTTTTTTACCGATCTTGCCATAGTCTTCCGGTCTCTGGTCTCTGGTTTCTGGTTTCTGGTTGGTGCTGGCGCGAAAACCAGAAACCACAAACCAGAAACCAAAAACTATTTTTTCCCTCTGCGCACGATGAACCTATCCGTGCGCTTGTTGTTCCGAGTCTTGTACCCGCGTGTCGGCTGGCCCCACGGCGTAACCGGGTTCCGGCCGCCGGAGGTTTTACCCTCGCCGCCGCCGTGCGGATGATCAACCGGATTCATCGCGACGCCGCGCACCTTTGGCCTGCGTCCCTTCCATCTCGAGCGTCCGGCCTTGCCCAACGAAACATTGCTGTGCTCGATGTTACCGATCTGTCCTATGGTCGCGTAGCAATCTATGTTGACCCGGCGAATCTCGCCGCTCGGCAATCGAAGCTGCGCCCAGTCGCCTTCTTTGGCCACAAGCTGCGCCGCTCCGCCCGCCGCGCGAACCATTTGCGCGCCTTTTCCCGGCCGCAATTCTACGTTGTGAATCGTCGTGCCCAGCGGAATCGCCTTGAGCGGAAGCGCGTTGCCCGGAATTATGTCAGCCTCGGGTCCCGAGACGACAGTCTGGCCGACCTTCAAGCCAACCGGCGCGATGATGTAACGCTTCTCGCCGTCAACATAACTAAGCAACGCGATGAGAGCCGATCGATTAGGGTCGTACTCGACGGTCGCAACCTGGGCCGGAATGCCAGTCTTGTCGCGTTTGAAATCGATGATGCGATACATTCGCTTCGCACCGCCGCCGCGCCGCCGCATCGTTATGTGACCGTCGTTGTTGCGGCCGCTGATGCGCTTCTTTGGCTCGAGCAGCGGTTCATAAGGCTTATCGGTCGTTACCTCGTCGAGCGTGAGATAAGTCTGAAACCGGCTCGCTGCCGATGTCGGTCTGAGTTTTTTGATTCCCATCAGTTACCCTCAAACGATGAATGCGGAACAATGAATGCTGAACGCTAAGAGCATCCGAAACATCAGTTCATTGTTCATTGTTCATCATTCATCCTTCATCATTTCCTAGATCGCGTCTTCGTACATAACCGGCTTCTCGCCGGACTTCAGTGTCACGTAAGCCTTTTTCCAATCCGAGCGGCGCCCGCTTTCACGGCGCGCCGGAATGCGTTTCATCTTTCCGCGATAGTTGGCAACGCGCACATCGGCGACTTTCACACCGAGTATCTTCTCGACCGCGCGTTTGATCTCAGGCTTGGTCGCGTTGAGGTGCACCTTCAGAGTCAGCATCTGGCGATCATTGCCCGTGCGGCCCATCGACTCCGGCTCGTCTTTCATTGTGAGGGCTTTCTCGGTGATGACCGGGCCCTTGATGACATCCCAAATAGTTTTCATCTAAAACGTCTCCTACTTGTCGCTCAGTTGTTTTTCCAACTGGACCGCTGCTTCTCGCGAGAGCGCAAGCTGTTCGTGCGTGAGAATGTCATAAATGTTTACGTTGCTTGCCGAAACCAATGTCACCTCGCGAAGGTTGCGCGATGAGAGCGTGAGGTTGTCGTTCGACGCCGTGTCGACTATCAACGTTCGCTTGTTCAGACCCAGTGCCGCGAGCGTGCCGGCGAAGTCCTTCGTTCTGTGCGACTGCAATTCGAAGGCTTCGACAATCACGATCCCGCCCTCGCGCATTCGCTCCGACAGCACCGAGCGCATCGCGCCCCGGCGCATTTTCCTCGGGATCGAGTAAGACCAGTCGCGCGGCTGAGGTCCGTGTACGTTGCCGCCGCCCTTCCACAACGGACTGCGCAAACTGGCGATTCGCGCGCGGCCAGTGCCCTTTTGTTTCCACAGCTTCTTACCTGAGCCCCTGACGTCGCCGCGGCCCTTTGTAGCCGACGTTCCCGCTCGCTGGTTGGCCATGTAAGACTTCACCGCCGAGTAGATCAGCGCCTTGTTGAGCGGCGCTCCGAAAACGGCGTCGGACAACTCGAGATCGCCCACCTCTTCGCTCTTAAGGTTCTTTACCTTCACAACAGGCATATCGTCTCCGAAGTGATGCGTGAAACGTGAAGCGTGATCGATCACGCTTCACGTTTCACGCATCACGTTTCATAACTGCGCTTTCTTGATCAACACGTATGATCCGTTTGGTCCGGGAACGGCGCCGCGAATCATCAGAAGATTATTCTCCTCGTCGACGGCAGCCACCTTCAGGTTCTTGATCGTCTTGCGCTCACTACCCATGTGCCCCGGCATCTTGGTGCCTTTGATCACGCGAGACGGATAGGCGGAAGCTCCGATGCCGCCGGGCGCCCGGTGAAACATCGAACCGTGAGTCGCGACGCCGCCCGCGAAACCGTGTCTCTTGACGACGCCGGCGAATCCTTTTCCCTTGGACTTGCCGATCACTTCAACGAGGTCATTCTCGTTGAACATATTGACCAGAATCTTGTCGCCGACGCTGGCCGCCTCATCGCTCGCTTCGATGCGCACTTCACGAAGCACTCGAGTAGGCGGCACGCCCGCGCGTTTGAAGTGACCCTCGGTCGGCTTGTTGACTCGACGCGGCGGTTTCTCTTCAACCAGACCGAGTTGAACCGCATCGTAACCGTCGGTATTGACGGTCTTCTTCTGAACCACGATGCAAGGGCCCGCCTTGATCACGGTCACTGGCGTCACAGAGCCGTCCTCAGAAAACAACTGAGTCATCCCGAGCTTTCTACCGATTATTCCGTTGACCATATTAACTCTCGATAAACGATGAACGCGGAATGATGAATAATGAATGAAGAGCCTCTCCAATTCATCGTTCATCAATCATCATTCATCATTCCTACTTGTGGTCCTTGCCGAAGCGGAATGATGAATAATGAATGAAGAGCCTCTCCAATTCATCGTTCATCAATCATCATTCATCATTCCTACTTGTGGTCCTTGCCGAAGGCTTTGATCTCGACGTCCACGCCCGCCGGAAGATCGAGCTTCATCAACGCGTCAACTGTTTGCGGCGTCGGATCGAGTATGTCCATAAGCCGCTTGTGCGTTCGAATCTCGAACTGCTCGCGCGACTTCTTATCCACGTGCGGGCTGCGAAGCACGGTGTATTTATTTTTCACCGTCGGCAGCGGAATAGGACCCGCCACCCTCGCGCCCGTTCGCTTGGCGGTGTCGACTATCTCAGCCGTCGACTGGTCAAGCACGCGGTAGTCATAAGCCTTCAACCGGATTCTGATCTTTTCGTTCAGCATTTCGTCTGGTCCTTAGTCATTGTCATTGGTCCCTGGCCGGTACTTGTCGTCAACACGAGTGTCGAATGACCAATGACTGATGACACCTACTCGATAACTTCTGACACCGTGCCCGCGCCCACCGTTCGTCCGCCTTCTCGTATCGCGAACCTCAATCCCTTCTCCATCGCGATCGGCGCGATCA